>Ga0209634_1000010_pt1 | contig 424981 bp, 349 predicted proteins | sample LinPmetageLP40_FD_184043 | JGI IMG/M metagenome (GOLD analysis project Ga0209634, IMG submission 184043) | Marine viral communities from the Pacific Ocean - LP-40 (SPAdes) (version 2) | ecosystem: Environmental > Aquatic > Marine > Oceanic | place: Pacific Ocean | collected 2010-08-26
ATACAACGATGATTGTGACCAGGATGGTACTCCAAACTTCCAGGATGCAGACACTTGCGACGATGGCACCGATACCGACGGTGACGGTGTAACGGACGTAGAAGAAGACATTGATGGCGATGGCGATCCTACCAATGATGATTCAGATGGTGATGGCACACCTGATTATCTGGACACAGATGATGATGGTGATGGTGTCTTGACAGAGGACGAAGACACTGATGGAGATGGCGATCCCACGAATGACGATTGTGATGCTGATGGTACGCCAAACTATCTGGACGCTGATCCCTGTGATACAGATGGAGATGGCTTGGATGATAGCGAGGAAGACACAGACGGAGACGGTAATCCATACAACGATGATTGTGACCAGGATGGTACTCCAAACTTCCAGGATGCAGACACTTGCGACGATGGCACCGATACCGACGGTGACGGTGTAACGGACGTAGAAGAAGACATTGATGGCGATGGCGATTCTACCAATGATGATTCAGATGGTGATGGCACACCTGATTATCTGGACACAGATGATGATGGCGATGGTGTCTTGACAGAGGATGAAGACACTGATGGAGATGGTGATCCTACCGATGACGACTGTGATGCTGATGGCACGCCAAACTATCTGGACGCTGATCCATGCGACACAGACGGAGATGGTCTGAACGATGAAGAAGAAGACACTAACGGAGATGGTAATCCATACAACGATGATTGTGACGAGGATGGTACGCCAAACTTCCAGGATTCGGATAGCTGTGATACGGATGGGGACGGTATCCTGGATGAGGATGAGGACCTGGATGGCGATGGAGACCCTACCAACGATGACTGTGATGCTGATGGTATACCAAACTACCTTGACGCTGACCCATGTGATACAGACGGAGACGGCCTGAACGATGAAGAAGAAGACACGGACGGAGACGGTAATCCATATAATGATGATTGTGATGCCGATGGTACGCCAAACTTCCAGGATGCGGATAGCTGTGATTCTGACGGAGACGGCATCCTGGATGAGGATGAGGACCTGGATGGCGATGGAGACCCTACCAATGATGACTGTGATGCTGATGGCACACCAAACTATCTGGATGCTGATCCCTGCGACTCAGACGGAGATGGTCTGAATGATGCGGCGGAAGACACAGATGGCGATGGTAATCCATACAACGATGATTGTGATGCTGATGGCACTCCAAACTTCCTGGATTCAGATAGTTGCGATACAGATGGAGACGGGGTACTGGATTCGGATGAAGATGTGAATGGTGACGGGGATCCTGCCAATGATGATACTGATGGCGATGGTATCCCTGATTATTTGGATACAGATGACGATGGTGATGGAATAGATACAAAAGATGAAGATGGCGATAGAGACGGTGATCCTACCAACGATGACTGTGATGGGGATGGCACTCCAAACTATCTGGATACAGACCGATGTCCAAAAGTAGAGCCTCGCAGAGGGTTTACGCCTGATGGCGATGGTATCAATGACTTCTTTTACATCAAAGACATTGAGAATTATCCGAATAACACTGTTCAGATTTTCAATAGATGGGGAAATAAGGTATTTGAAATCAAAGGATATGACAACCAGAATAATGTGTGGAAGAGTGATGTCAACTCTGGTTTGAGAATAGGAAGTGACAATAATGTACCTTCTGGTACCTACTACTACCTGATTCAACTTGGGGACGGTAGTGATCCGATTTCAGGTTTTGTGGTCGTGAACAGATAAAATGATCTAATGGTCTGATGTTAATCTCGACCAATAAAAGCCTTCTGATTTTTTATCGGGAGGCTTTTTTTATGCTGGTTTGACAATGTTGGGAGACCAGGAGGGATTGACTCATTCACTCCACCTGATCCTTTGATCGACTCAACGAGTAAAACCTGCCACTCAACGAGTGGATGAATTTGGAGCGAGACCAACCCTTACTTTTGAGGTATAGATTCATGGTTGGATATGATCTATGGTTGGGACTAATAAAGCCTTCTGATTTATCGGGAGGCTTTTTTTATGCTCTATTGACAATGCTGAGGAACCAGGAAGGATTGACTCATTCACTCCACCTGATCCTTTGATCGACTCAACGAGTAAAACCTACCACTCAACGAGTGGATAATTTTGGGGTAAGAACAACCCTTACTTTTGAGGTATAGATTCATGGTTGGATATGATCTATGGTTGGGACTAATAAAGCCTTCTGATTTTTATCAGGAGGCTTTTTTTATGCTCTATTGACAATGCTGGGGAACCAGGAAGGATTAATTTATGTACTCCACCTGATCCTTTGATCGACTCAACGAGTAAAACCTGCCACTCAACGAGTGGATGAATTTGGGGTAAGAACAACCCTTACTTTTGAGGTATAGATTCATGGTTGGATATGATCTATGGTTGGGACTAATAAAGCCTTCCGATTTGTCGGGAGGCTTTTTTTATGCTCTATTGACAATGCTGGGGAACCAGGAAGGATTAATTTATGCGCTCCACCTGATCCTTTGATTGACTCAACGAGTAAAACCTGCCACTCAACGAGTGGATGAATTTGGGGTAAGAACAACCCTTACTTTTGAGGTATAGATTCATGGTTGGATATGATCTATGGTTGGGACTAATGGAGCCTTCTGATTTATCGGAAGGCTTTTTTTATATATATCTATTAATATTGCCCTAATTGTACGGTGCTCATTATCTTTAATCTTTAGCGAAGACTATTGAATGAGAATACCTGAAATACCTGCCAACGAGCAAAGCCGACTGGAAGCACTACGTGAACTGGAGATTCTCGATACCCTCCCGGAAGAAGAGTTCGATAATATTACCAAATTGGCCAGTGAGATTTGTCAGGTACCCATCTCTCTCATTACATTCATAGACGAAGAGCGGCAATGGTTTAAATCACATCACGGACTCAATGTAGAGTACACCTCAAGAGAAGTAGCTTACTGCGCCCATGCGATCAATGATCCCAAAGAGATTCTGGAGGTGCACGATGCCTATGAAGATGAACGCTTTCATGATAATCCTTTGGCCGTAGGGGAACCTTTAGTGAGGTTCTATGCCGGTGTGCCTCTGGTGGATCCGGAGGGGCATGCATTGGGTACACTGTGTGTGATAGATCATAAACCCAATCAGCTTTCGATAGGTCAGAAGGAGGCACTGAGAACTCTTGCCCAGCATGTGATGGCTATTCTGAACGTGCGAAGTAAAAACATCGAGTTGATAAAGAGTCAACAGAAGTTTCAGGACTTGGTCAACCACATGGATGATATGATCTATGAGCTGGACTCAAATGGGTACTTTAAGTTTTCGAACATCAAGCTCCAGAAGCTCAGTGGGTACAGTGAGCAAGAATTGTCTCAGATGTCCTATTTGACGCTCGTTAAGGAAAATGCCAGATCAGAAATGATTGCTTTTTACAATGAGCAAAGGACCAAAAAGCAAGCCAAAAGCTATTATGAATTTCCAATGATTACGCGCCAGGGAGAGGAGCGAATGATTGGCCAGAATGTGGTCATAGATTTTGACCAACATGGGAAGCTCACTCGTGTGATGGCCGTGGCAAGGGACGTTACAGAATTGCATGAGCAACAGCGCGTATTTCGGCTACTTTCAGAAAACTCAAAAGATCTCATTTGTCTGCATGAACCCGACGGTACTTACATCTATGTGTCCTCATCGGTAAAAGATCTTTTAGGGTTTGATCAGGAGGAATTGATCGGTAGGAGTCCGTACGATTTCATGCACCCCGAAGATAGGGAGCGCCTAAGGGAGAACCCTCATGCACAAACGCTCAAGGGAAAAGAAATAGGAGGGGTTCAATATCGCATGAAAACCAGTGCTGGGAATTACCTGTGGCTTGAGTCGTACACCAAACCTATTGTGATTGGCGGAGAAGTGGTATCCTTTCAGACTTCATCCAGAGATATTTCTAAACGAAGGTTCAATGAGCTACAAGTTCAGAAGAGTAAGGAGAACATTGAAGCCCTCATAGAAAATACAGAGGACGCCATCTGGTCGGTGGATAGAAAATTTCGATATAAGATAGCCAATGGTGCTTATAAAGCATTGATCAAATGGCTGGTTGGTCGTGAACCTGAAATTGGTGAAAGTGGTCTGGATGTTGGTGATAAAATGTTTCAAGACCTGCTTCAGCATTATAGAAAATCCCTTGACGGGAAAAAGTTCAATATCGAATACCAGCTGACTCATAATGGAGTGAGGCGGTATTTTCAGAAGTTTTTTAATCCCATAAGGAATCAGGAAGGAATTATCACCGGGGTTTCTGTATTTGCAAGGGACATCTCCTACGAAAAGAAAATACTAAGAAATGCAGATAGGTATCGGGAGGGATTGCAGCTTCTTAATATCATCTTTTCCAATACAAGTCTGACAATGGATCAGCAGATTGGAGAGGCCTTGAAAATCTCATGTGAGTACCTCAAAATGCCTTCCGGGATTATCGGTCAGGTAGAAAAGGGCTTTGTGACGATTAAAAAGTATTATTCCTCAGAGCCTGTACCGATCAAGGAGGGAGATAGGTTCCCATTCGAAAATACTTTTAGTCAGTTAATCTACGATTATGGAAGAACACTGGCCATCGAGAACGTGAGCCAGTCAGATTTCAAAGAAGTCAGTAGCTTTAAAGCTTTCAAGGTAAGTTCCTTTATAGGTGCAAGTATCTCGGTAAATGGAGTTCGCTATGGTACGATAAGTTTTGGCTCTACCGAACAGCGCGGAGAATTTTTCGATTCCAATGAAACGGACTTTGTGGATATTCTGGCGGGCTGGATAGGATTTAATATTGAAAAGCAGTTATACGAGAAGCGATTGCGCTCCGAGCAGGATGTACTTCGCGCGTTTGTTCACTCAGCCCCGGCAGCCATTGCCATGTTGGACGTAAATCTGACCTACCTGGCAGTGAGTAGTCAGTGGAAGGTGGATTATCAGTTGGGAGACCGTGATCTCATCGGAGCGAATCATTATGAGATATTTAACAAAATACCTGATTCATGGAAGGAGGCTTATGAATCAGGCCTTCAGGGCAAGGAATCTCGAAAGGAAAGGGAGCTTTTTGAGATGGGAGGTCAGACTCGCTGGCTGAAATGGGAAGTGCGGCCGTGGTATGCTTCGAACAAAGAAATTGGTGGGATCATAGTTTTCACCGAAGATATCACGAGGCAGATCACACAGGAAGAAGAGCTGAAACTCGCGAAGAATGAAGCCGAGAAAGCATCACAGGCGAAAGAGTTTTTCTTGTCCTCTATGAGCCATGAGATCAGAACTCCAATGAATGCCATCATTGGTATTTCGAACATCATGCTGTATGAAAATCCCCGGGCCGACCAGTTGGAAAATTTAAAGCTGTTGAAGTTTTCTAGTTCTAATCTCCTGGTATTGATCAACGATATTTTGGATTTTAATAAAATCGAAGCGGGTAAAATGGAGCTGGAACTGATTGATTTTAATCTGAAAGAGGTGGCCATGAATGTTTATCAGACCATGCTGATAAGGGCTAATGAGAAGGGGCTGGTGTTCTTGTTTGATTATCAAAATGGCTTACCCGAAAACTTTGTTGGCGACTCTGTTAGGATCACCCAAATCCTCACAAACCTGTTGGGAAATGCCATCAAATTCACGGAAGAGGGCATTGTGAAGTTTAAAATTGAGGAGAAGAAACGATTAGGGAAGGAGGTTATCCTGTGCTTTACGGTGACAGATACAGGAATTGGTATTCCTAAAGATAAGATTGATGCCATTTTCGAAAATTTCACCCAAGCGAGTACCAACGTGGCTAGAAAATTTGGTGGCACGGGGCTGGGCTTAGCCATCACCAGAGAGCTCCTTAAAATCATGGGTTCGGACGTGACTGTAGAAAGTGAAGAGGGAGAGGGGTCTGTTTTTACTTTTGACCTGAAGTTGCCCATTGGTTCTTTGAAGTCCCTCCAGCAGGATTATTCGGAGATAAGTGCTGTAGCACCTGAAAGTTCGAATACCGGAATTCGTTTACTAGTGGCGGAAGATCACAAAACAAACCGGGAGATACTTGCCAAATTTCTAGATAGGTGGGGTTTTAAGTATGATTTCGCTGAAAATGGACTTGAAGCCATTCAAATGGCAAGTAAGAAGAATTACAGCATGATTCTCATGGATATTCAAATGCCCGTAATGGACGGTTTTGAAGCAACCAGAGAAATCAGGAAAATGAAAAATCCGCAACTAAAGGATATTCCAATTTATGCACTGACAGCCTCTGTATTGCTGGGAGTGCAGGAGAAGGCAGTCACTGCCGGAATGAGCGGATACATTAGCAAACCATTTGATCCAGACGAACTTTATGCCAAAATCACGAGTGAATCCATTCGACTTGAGTATGAAACGCCTGTGGTAACCAGGGATGTACTGAGTCATGAAGCGATTACACAGATGAGCCTCGGAGATGAGGAATTCAAAGAGGAACTCTACAGATATTATTCATCCGAATTTCACAGATTGCTTGGTGATCTGCATAGCGCCTTGGAACAGGAAGATCGTGATATGAGACATGCCAGTATTGAAGAACTTACAAAGCTTAACAAAGGTGAGATCATGCCAGATTTAACACCACTGCTTCAGGCGCTCAATGATGAGCAATCTGCGGCTGATCTCAAAAGAATTCCTGCTGCTCTTTATGAATTGATACATACTTTGACTGCTCGTCATGATAGGGGAAGCTGAACTGGGAATGAGGGGTACTGAACATACATTGAGCAACACTCACCGAGTATCCACTCTTCAGGAGTTTTTAAGCGGTATTTTTGAACAAAAAACCAGGAGATGCCATTAACACTCGAAGAGATAAAGTACCAACACCTTAAAGGTTCCACTCAGATTCTTTTGGCATCTTCTGATGGCAAAGTTTTGGCATCATGCAATACCCTGGTACCGATTCCTGTTGGATATGACCTGTTTGATTCTAATTCATTTTTGCAAAATCCTTCCCTCAGGGACCAGCTTGCATTGAATGAAGACCTGTATATACATGGTGTTCGTTTAAATCTGGTGGGTACAGAAGCTATTTACGATTTACACTTGAGTCTCTCTTCCACGGGATCCAATGAGGATCAGATCATCTTTTTTCTGGAAGATCGCACGCGTTCGGTCACCTTCATCGAAGATGAAGAAAGTGAAGAAAAATTGCATGAGTTTATCTTAAAAATATCCACTCCGCTGGATATTCTGAAAGAATTATTCCTGTCAGACAAAGGTGGAGAAGGTAAGTCACCTGCCAGGGGGCTCATCATGGCTTATTTTGATCGGTTCATTCACGGAGTGCATCATTCACAGATCAATTTCCCAAGTGAGGAAGTGCCTTTTCGGGTAGAACATATTAGTGTAGCTGTGGAGATGTGTTTTGAAAGTATGATGGAATCAAGGGGGCTTAAGCTTGCCTCTGTGGTGGGATTCGAATCCAAGTTTTTGATTGGTGACCGTTTAGGTATTCTTCAGGTGGTTTTTCAGGTTTTGGGGTTCCTGCTGACAGATCAGAAAAGTGGACATGTACAGGTGAATTTTAACTATCTCCCCAAAGAAGAACAATTAGAAGTTGAAATATCAGGATCCCCAGACAGCAATGTCTATGGGGATATAGTGAAGGCCATGGAAAATGAAGGTGAATTTGGGATTTCTGCTGAAATGACGCTGCAGTTATTGTTTGATTGCCGTGCAGTAGCCTACCATGAGCCGGTTCAGGTGGCCAATTTGACCTTGAGTAAGAAGGAATTTCCATACCTCTTCGGAATTACCGGGGGAGATCTCTCACTGGTCAAGGATATTTTTCAAACCATCCTCGTTTCACTTGCTATGGATATGGATGATTTTGAGAAAGCCATAGCTCAGGAAGACTGGGAGTTGATCGGGAGGGTTGCCCATAAGATGAAACCCAATTTTTCGAGCCTTCAACGAAAGGATATAGCTGAAACGCTACAGCATATCGAGGAGATTACCACTGGTCAGGACCTTGCCGGGCTGGAGGAGAAACTCAAAGATTTTATTAGAAGTGCTACCGAAGCGCTGGAGAATTTAAAAAAGTATAAAGTATGATCAAGCAAATCAGGTGCGTAGTAATAGATGATGATTTTGCCTCAAGAGCTATCCTAAAAGGATTGATTCGACAAGATGAGAGGCTCATTCTCGTAGAAGAGTGTTCGGGATCAGCTGATGGAGCAGTATCGATTACCAAACACAAGCCGGATCTTGTTTTTCTGGATTTGATGATGCCTGGTTTGGATGGATATGAAGTTTTGGAGGTGCTGGATTATATGCCTAAAATCATTGTGGTTACCACAGAGCGGAATTATAAATCCGAAATATTCAGTGATCGGATTTCAGAGTACCTCTACAAGCCTGTAGAAAGTTTAGAAATGTTTACAAAAGCGGTAGATCAAGCAATGAAAACTTATTAGATTTGATTTAATGGAACGGCTTACATGTATTGCAATAGATGATGATATGGTGGCTTTGAAGATCGTTTCTTCACTTGTTGAAAAAACGGATTTTCTGAAGTTGGTAGGTACCTATCAAAACTCAATCAAAGGCGCAGCGGCTATTGTCGAATTGAAGCCGGACATCGTTTTTCTGGATGTTCAAATGCCAGACCTAACAGGCATGGAGATTTTAGCAAGTCTCCAGTCAAAACCTCAGGTTATTCTGGTGACCTCTCAGGAGAAGTTTGCCGTGAAGGCGTTTGAGTTTGATGTAGCAGATTATTTGGTTAAACCAATAGAGAATTTTGGCCGGTTTCTTAAAGCCGTCACCAAAGCCAAATCGAACATTGATGACAAGGAGCCTATCTCTTCTGATTCTAAGAATCTTTTTGTGAAATCAGAATCACTCCTCATTAATCTGAATCTGAAGGAAATTCTTTATGTGGAAGCTTACGGAGATTATGTGAAGATCCATACGAAAGAAAGAACTCATGTGGTGTACGGTAAATTGAAAGATACAGAAGAAAGCCTCCCTGAAAGTGAATTTGTGAGAGTGCATCGCTCTTTCATAGTACGTATTGATAAGATTAAAAATATAGATCAGGGAAATCTTCAGATAGAGGATAAAATCATCCCTGTGAGTGCTTCTTACAGAGCCCATCTGCTGGAAAGCATAAAGACTTTATAATTCCTTGACCATTTTTTCCAACCATGGTGTAAGAATGTCGTTCCCTGAGCGACTATTTGTGTTTATCTATTTTAGAGAATGAGAACATTATGGAAAAAATGACAGATAAAAAACCCATAGATGGACGCTCCGATATACTTTCCAATGAGCTCATCAAGGAGATATCGGACAGGAAGCACGCTCAAAACCTACTATCTGTATTTGTAAAGTATGCCCCCGGAGCCATTGCTTTGTTTGATCGGGAGATGAAATTTCTGGTAGTGAGTGACCGGTGGTACAGGGACTATGATCTGTCTGAGGGTGATATTACGGGCTCAAGTTACTATGATGTTTTCTCAGGAGCGACAGACAAGCACAAATGGGAGTCTTATCACCAAAGAGCCTTGAAGGGTGAAAAGCTGCGCAATGAGGAGGACCGACTGATAAAAGAGGATGGAAATGTGATTTGGCTTAAGTGGGAGATGCTTCCATGGTTTGACAAATTCGGAGTTATAGGTGGTGTTATCATGTCCACTGAAGTCATCACCCACAAGAAGAAACTTGAGGATGACTATAGAAAGAGCAGGCAGCTATTGGAAATGGCCATCGAGACTGGTCAGATTGGATTTTGGCATTGGATTGAGCAAAACAACCGCCTGGAGTGGAATGATCAAATGTTTCGGCTTTTCGAATTTGACGAGTCTGACTTCACGGGAGATGGCGAAACGTTTTTTGATATAATACACCCCGATGATGAGGCTCGAGTGCGGGGACTACTCAATCGGGCGATTGCAGAAAGAGGACAATATCACACTGAATACCGTGTAATATGCAAATCCGGGGTGAAAAAATTTAAAGAGCACGGGAAGGTTTTTCTGGATGATGGTCTTTTGAGAATGACTGGAATTTGTCAGGAAATTCCCGAATTGAACTTACCATAAAGTCCTTCTCAAAGGAGGATAAGTGCATCTCAGCCGCAACAAATGCCAGGTTACCGTTGAAATAACTATTTCTAACCTGAAAGTACCCACTGTGGTCGAAATTCGGGACTGAACACCCTGCATTGAGAGTAGCTTCGTACCTATGAACTTGTTGCGAACAATTACCTTTTTCGGATCTCTTTTATTCTTGTTGAACCTGACGTCAAATGCCCAACAGCGACCGATGTTTACACAGTATATGTTTAATGGATTGGTGCTCAATCCTGCATACGCAGGAAGCCATGAGTCCATTAGTGCTACGGCGCTTTCCAGGATTCAATGGGTAGGCATTGATGGGGCACCCGTCACGCATACTTTCTCCATTCATTCACCGATTCCCGATAGAAATATTGCCATAGGTGCCGTTTTTTCTAATGATCAAATAGGAGTGACCAACAGAAATACGTTGAACCTTTCCTATGCCTATAGAATAGAGATGCGCAATACCATACTTTCTATGGGCCTTCAGGGAGGGCTGACCTCTTCTAAAGTGAATTATGATGAGATCGGCGCTAATGATCCCAATCTTCAATACAATGGCTCGGCACTATTGCCAAACTTTGGATTGGGGCTCTATCTCTATGGGAAACGCTATTATGCCGGTATATCTGTGCCCACAGCACTCAAAAACTCCTGGGCAGGAGAGGGTGATGCCAATAATAGTGATGGATTTAGTTCAGTGGAAGTGCCACACTTCTTTGGTACATTCGGCTTTTTGGTGGACTTATCTCCGCTGGTGAAATTGAAGCCCAGTATATTGGTGAAATCTGTCGATGGAGCTCCTATAGAATTCGATTTTAATGCCAATTTGATCCTTGATGATAAGCTATGGATTGGTGTTTCTTACAGATCTTTCGACGCACTCAGTCTTTTGCTGGATATTCAACTTTCTGCACAGTTCAAGTTGGGATATGCTTATGACTACACCCTTTCAGAACTAAGTCAGGCAACTACAGGATCACATGAGATTATGCTCAATTACCGATTTGTATTCTCCAAGTCGAAGATCGTAACCCCTCGATATTTTTAGAAAAGGTAAAGTTTTTGCTCATCTTACAGTTTTGATATCCGGTTGATGACATTGTATATTACAAATGCTGCTATGGTAAAAATGAAATAGATGATTTACCAGTTTTCCTTAATCTACAGGAGTGTATCGTATCTGACCATCCTGACCGCTCTGGTGGTGATGTATGGCTGGCTGCGGGGTATAGAGTTGGTTCAGATTATTGTCCAGTCATGGCCTTCTATGAAGTTCAATACGGCCCTGTGTTTCTTTCTTTTAGGGGGGGTACTCCTTTGCACTTATTATAGAAAGAAGCTCTTCAAGATTCTTTTGGGAGGTGTCCTGCTGTTTGTCGCATCCATATCATTTATAGAAAATCTTACTGACCTGGAAGTGGGTCTTGACGTGTTGCTTGTGCCGGGGCTCATGTCTGCAGGAACCGCCCTCTGTTTTGCGTTGATGGGCCTGGCTCATCTTGTCATCTATGTTGATTCAGTTGAGTGGCGCAAAATGAGCCAATACCTACTCCACTCCGTGACGGTGATCTCCTTCTTTGCGATGATTGGTTTTGTCTACGGAATTTCAGGAGAAGGAAAGCTCATGTTCATTTCGTCCATGGCCATCCATACTTCAGCCTTATTCTTCCTGAGTTCAATAGCCTCTTCATTGATTCATCCTTCATTGGGCTTCACCGCGCTTTTGATTGGTAAAAAGCCTGGCAATCTTCTTGCGAAACGCATGTTTCCACTCATGGGGAGTTTGATACTTGTTTTGGGTTATCTGGTGATAAAATACTGGGAGACAGGGGAGATCAGTCCAGAGACGGGCCTGACACTTTTTGGGATGTCAATTCTGATCATTGCTCTGACATTCATCTCCATGATCGCTATGGAGCTCAATAGGACAGATATTAAGAGATCCGAAGCGGTGAGGGCATTGCGGGATTCCAATGCCAATCTCGAGAAAACCGTAGCAGAACGAACGGCACTTTTGAAGGATAAAATGGAGCTTTTGAATGCAACTACCAGTGCAGCAAGAATTGGAACGTGGGAGGTAGATTTGGAGGCTGGAAAAGTAACCTGGTCAGAAATGACCAGGGAAATTCATGAAGTGCCAATTGATTTTGAGCCTGATCTGACTACAGGAATCAACTTCTTTAAGGAGGGTGCTCATCGATCCAGAATTGAGGCTACAGTGCAGGAATGCATTGCAACGGGGAAACCCTATGATGTGGAATTGATGATAGTCACTGCTACGGGTGAGGACAGATGGATTAGAGCCATCGGTACTCCGATTCTCAGGGATGATAAGGTGATCAGGCTGCGCGGTACCTTTCAGGACATAGATGTGCGAAAACGGGCTGAAATTAAAATATCTGAGGAGAGTATTTTCCTTCAAACCCTAATTGATAACATTCCAATTAACATTTATACCAAGGATTTGCTCTCTAGGAAAACAATGATCAACCGGAGTGAGTTGGAATTGATGGGCTTGGAGGATTCCTCTACGGTGATAGGGAAAACTGATCATGAGTTGTTTCCAAAGGAGTCTGCTGATATCTCCAGAAAGGAAGATGTGGAAGTGATGAAGACGGGGATTCCTATTTTGTCCAGGGAGACCAGTATGGACCTTGGAGAGAATAATAAGCATTGGTTTCTGACCTCCAAAATACCAATTAAGAATTCGGAGGGAAATGTGACTGGCCTGCTGGGGGTCAGTGTGGATATTACCGAGCGAAAAGAGAACGAGGAAAAGCTAAAGAATTATGCCATACTGGAGTCCAAAAGCGCCGAGATGGAACAGTTTGCTTATGTTGCATCTCACGACTTGAGGGAGCCTGTTTTGACCATAAAGAACTATCTTAATATTCTGTTTGAGGATTACGGAGAAAAATTGGGTGAGGGTTCCAAGAGGTACTCAAATACCATTTTGAATGCTTTGAATAGGATGGAACTGCTTATAGGTGGGCTTCTGGATTATGCAAGGCTGAGCAGGCAGAAGGGTCTGGAACAAGTGGATTTAAATGAGGCGGTCAAAAATGTGCTGGAAAGCCTGGATTCTTTGATTGTGAATAGTCAGGCCACAGTAAAAGTGTCTAAATTGCCAAGAATTAAGGGGTACCCGATTGAAATTGAGTTATTGTTTCAGAATCTGATCACCAATGGCATTAAATTTCATCACCCGGATCGCCTGCCTGTTGTAGAAATAGAGCGGAAAAAATATGGGAGCGGGTGGATGTTTTTGGTTAGAGATAATGGAATTGGTATAGAGCCTGAATATATTGAAGAGGTTTTTGTGATGTTCAAAAGACTCCACTCTAGAAGGCTGTATGAGGGCACTGGTATCGGGCTTTCACATTGCAGAAAGATAGTTGAGCTTCACAATGGCAAGATTTGGGTGGAGTCAGAACCGGGTATCGGTAGTGTGTTTTATTTTACAATAGATATTAACGAGTAAAAGATGAAACCGAAAATCGATTGTATTCTTCTTGTGGATGATGATGAGGATTGTAATTTCTTTCACGAGCGTTTGATTAAGAAAATGGAATGTGCAGATCGCATCGAAACTTCTTTGACAGGACATGACGCTCTGAATTTTCTAAGGACTTCTGTGAATGGCCAGCATCCACAGCCCAATCTTATTTTGTTGGACATCAACATGCCCGGCATGGATGGCTGGGGTTTTTTAGAAGAGTATAACAAGCTTGCAGAGGATCAGAAAGCACAAATTGTGGTGGTAATGCTCACTACTTCGCTCAACCCCGATGATAGGGTGAAGGCCGAGAGTGACCCCAATGTGGGCGCTTTTGCCAATAAATACCTGGATGAAGAAAGCCTGTTGGAGATATTGAAGTCCAATTTCCCCCATTTTCGTTAATAAACATCGACCCTACGAGTACTCGAGCATGTAATCTACCAGATTGGTGTCTCTGCTGATGTCTAGTTTTTTCCTGAGCCTGTAGCGGCTGATTTCCACCCCTCTCACTGAGATATTCAATAAGTTAGCAATCTCCTTCGAGCTCATATTCATTCTCAGGTAGGCACATAGTTTGATCTCCTGAGGGGTAAGCGTAGGGTTATCCTTCTTGATGTTGGAAAGGAAGTCCCCATGAACCTGGTCAAAATGCTTGGTAAACTGTTCCCAACCTTCATCTTCAGAGAGGTTTCGGTCGATATCTCTGATGATCTTTTTGAAGTTGTCTTTCGATCCGGACTTTGAAGTTTCTTTGATGGCATTCCTAATCTGAAGCATAAACTCATTTTTATTGATGAGGTGCATAGTAGTAGTGGCCAATTCACGGTTCTTGTGATCGATTTCCGAACGAAGCTTGTCATTTCTAAGCTTACTGATCTGTTCTTCGGACTTTTTAGACACCTCCACAATCTCATTTTCTTTTCGTAAGAGCTCGCGTTTTTGCCGGAGCGTAAGCTTCTTCTTTTCGTAGCTGTGTCTCATGCTAAGCACAAGCATCGAAGCCCCGAAAACCACGAGGAGACCCAGCCCATAAAACCCGTACGCGAGCTTAGAGCGGTACCAGGGTGGATATACCTTCAGCTGAAAGCTTGCTTCCTCACTGATATCCCCAAAGACGTTTTTGGCTCGTACTCTAAAGGTGTATAATCCTTCAGAAAGATTGGTATATTCTTTTTCTGTCGCGGTGTTCCACTCAGACCAGTCTTTTTCAAAATTCTCCAGCTGGTACTGAAAGAGTATCTGATCCTGACCGTCATAGTAAGGTGATGCAAACCGAAACTTAAGCGATGAAAAATAAGCTGACAGTGAAACAGGTTCATCTGAGGCCAGTTGACCGGTCCCGCCATAGATCATGCGATCTTCGTCTGTAGTAGCTTCTATGCTTCTAATAAATGTTCTAAAGGGCTGATCTCTCAGGTACTTCATGCTGGGGTTGAAATGCACAAATCCTTCTTTGGCACCAAAAAAAACATTTTGATGGTCAATCACATGAATGTTCTCCAGGTCATCAGAAAGCAGTGGTTTTATTTTAGTAAAAGCAGCTGTGTGTTTGATGTAACTCCCATATTGAGTGCGCTCCAGATAGCCTAGCTCCATATCATTGAGAAAAAAGACATTCCCACTGAGGTCATGGGCCATGGCGGTAATGTGAGCTTCTTTGGGAAAGTACTGTCCCATTTCCGGGTCACTCACAAATGTGTCTTGCTGGGCATCATAATTATAAATTCCCGTTTCTGCAGGAAATACAAGTTTGTTGCCCCCCAGACCGAACACGTTGATAAGGATGTTAGAAGGCAGGCCTTTGTTTTTCCCGTAAAAGGATATGTTTCTAATGCGATCTTTTTCTTTATTAAAGTCAATTTTGAAAATCCCTTTGTAGCCATGGGTCATAAAGAGGATAGAGTCTCCCGCAAATTCAAACACCCTGCTTGATTCACTAAATTCCTCCAATTCATTTTCTACCTGGTATTGGCCATCCACTTTTTTGAAAATCACAAAGCCGTCGTAGGTGCCGGCCAGTATTCGGTTATCTCCGATGGAGTTTTCAAACTTCCAGGTTCCGGTGTGGTCATAAAACTGGGTGGCCAGGTCATCTTCCACCAGAAAAGCCCCTGCATGATGAGCCAGGAGCAGGTCCGTGTTGATGTGTTGAACGTTGTATACCTGCCCGCCAGAGTTTTTTACTAGTTGATAATCGGCTAATTCAGTAATTGGGTTTGGATTGGCCCCCTGATAAAATAGCCCATTGCTGGTGCCGAGGTAGAGTTTGTTGTCATGGAGGGTGGCGCAGTATCCAGTGCCGGGTAAGCCGGACTGTTCATTAATAACTGAAAAAGGGGAGGCCAGTTCTACCATGCAGATGCCGTTGTTCAGCCCTACCCAGAGGTTATTGAATTGATCCTCATGCAGGGCTAGAACCGTACGATTGGTGAGGCCTTTTCCTTTGGTAAGGTGATTAATAACATCACCATTTTGAGAAAGAATGACGATCCCGTTATTCTGAGTACCAATGGCAATGTTGCTGTTTTCCAGTAAGATGGCTTTGTTAATCAGAGAATTGGATAAAAAATCGGCAATGGGCAGGTTCCATCTTCTAAAGATCCCATCTCTGTAATGATAGACAGTTCCATTCTTTTGGAAGATCAAGAGGCTATTGTTCTGGTAGGGGACAATTGCGGTTATTTCATGATCTTGGAGGACATGGCTACCTGGTATGATAGAGAAACTCTTTCCATTCCATTTGGCTAAACCGGAGGAAAGGGAAGATGCATAGAGCCCATTGGCTACCTGGAAAACTAGATCATAGTCCACTTCATGATGGAGTTTACGAACAGTTTTTCCATCATATACCACCAGACCGAGATAAGAACAGAAGAAAATATTGTTTTCGTACTTGACGATCTTCCAGATGTCTTCCAGATTTCGATCATGCTCATCCAGAAGACCTAAGAGGCTTTCGAATACCAGGTTACCCTTGGCATCTGCTTCGAAGTATCCGATCTGATTTTGACCACCAATATAGATGCGGTTGTCGGCATCCACAAAGACAGAGCGAGCTCTGGTGTTGTTTTCTATCAGATACCTTCTCCAGCTATTTCCATCGTATTCGAGCAAGCCAAAATTGTTGGCGACATAAATAAAACCCCTGCTATCCCTGCTGATGTCCCAGTTTTGAATGCCCCCTTGATAATCGTCAGTATTATAGGTGTTGGTGAGCGGTATTTTGGAAAATCTATAATGATCAGGTTGAGATATTGCAATATTTCCCAAAAAAAGACCGATCACAAGTAAATGTGAGTAGTGAATGGAGGTTTGATTCTTAAATAAACTGTACTTCTGGAGCATGTTGTGTTATCTGTGAAAATGAATATAAATAGGAAAAGTTTAAAAAACCCATTGTTTCCATGTAAAGGCATTTTTTGTATCCCATTGTTGTGGTATTGATGAGGTGTGAAATGCAGTGTGATGTAGTATTGATGTATTGTGTTTTCGACTTGTGAGAGACCCTTTCGGATAAATTGTGCAAACGTTTTCAAGCAAAAGGCTTCAGAAACGTCATCGTTTAATTATTAAAAACACAATTAATAAAGTCGATTAGATGGGAATTTTACAAATCATTCAATTTCGAGGATTTTTCACTCTTCTGATGCTGTGTGCCGCTGTGTTTACAGCCTCAGCTCAGGGTAGAGTAATCTCCGGCACCGTGACAGACGGTGGTGATGGCTCAGAGATGCCAGGTGCTACCATTCTGGAGAAAGGTACCAGCAATGGTACCATTACAGATATCGATGGGAAGTATCAACTGACCATCACTGGGGATGATCCGGTTATCATTGTCTCCTTCGTAGGCTTTGAATCTAAAGAGATCAAAGTAGGAGCTCAGTCCGTGATCAATGTGTCTCTGGACATTTCGCTATCAGAACTCAGTGAAGTGGTGGTGATCGGGTATGGTGTTCAGCAAAAGCGTGTAGCCACGGGCTCCATCTCCAAGGTAGACGCCAAGGACATTGAAGGATATAAAGTAGCCAATGTGCTTTCCGCTATCGACGGCCAGGTTTCCGGGGTGATTGCCGGTGAGTCTTCCGGACAGCCAGGATCTAGTAAGTCTGTTTTCATTCGTGGGATCAGCACCAATGGTGACAATTCTCCACTATACGTGGTGGATGGTCTTACGGTAAGCGGTATTGATAATCTCAATCCATCGGATATCGAGTCGGTCGATGTATTGAAAGATGCTGCATCTACGGCGATCTATGGGGCGAGAGCTGCCAACGGAGTGATCATTATTACTACTAAAAAAGGTAAGGATGGCACTGGAGTGCTTTCTTATGAGGGATTCACTTCATTTTCTAATCCATGGAAAATGCCCGAAATGCTCAACTCCGAGCAGTATATCGAGCTTACACGTGAAAAGTTCGCCAATAGCAATAGAACAGCCGCTTTAGATGCACTTGGCTTTCCAAATGCCGGGGATGCCACTGCAAATACCAACTGGATGGATGTGATCACTGATCAGGCGACTATGATCAACCATCGCCTGACTGCTACGCTGAATAATTCATACATATCGCTCGACTACTGGGATCAGCAAGGGGTGATCGGAGGTGATAAATCAAACTATAAGCGATATGCCATCCGACTGAATAGCACTAAGAAGGTGAATGATTACTTCACCGTAGGTCAGAATTTCTACCTCAACCGTACGGAAAATCAAAACCTGGGAGTGAACAATGCTTTTGGAACGATGGTGGCCGATGCCTTTGCGTATGACCCTACCACCGATGTATACGACGTTGATGCAGAATATGGTTTTGCTCAATCTAATTGGGTGCAGAAGGAATACATCAATCCATTGAGTCGCCTGTTCTTAGCGGACAATTCCGGGCATGCGGATCAGATTCAGGGCAATGCATACATAAAGTTTGAACCCATCAAGGGACTGACCTTTCAAAGTGATCTGGGTATTGATTTTAGCTGGTATGATTACCGATCCTTTACTCCAGACTACAATTATCACCCATCTTTCTTTAGTGTGAACAATAGTATTTCACAGGGATATGGATTTGGGCAAAGAATTCAGTTTGAAAATTACGCCAACTATACCAAAGATTTGGGTAATCACTCTCTGAACGTGGTGCTGGGAACTTCTTATTTGGGATCGGAATTCCGCACAGCTGGAGGTTCCACACTGAATATTCCCGATGCGGCTAAGTTCAACGACCAGTTTCAGTACATAGACGCAGGTCAGGATACTAGTGATTTGGCTTTTGGCCGGGCCAGTGTCGATTATAGGTTGTTGAGCTACTACGGTCGTGTTATTTATGATTACCGCGATAAGTACCTCTTCAGTGTTACTCTTAGACGTGATGGATCGAGTCGGTTTGGAGCCAACAACCGCTGGGGGTTCTTTCCTTCTATGTCTGCGGGTTGGGTGATTTCTGATGAAAATTTCTTTCCAACGAGTCCCATCAGTTTCCTAAAAATCAGGTCGAGCTGGGGTGTGAATGGTAATGACAGGATAGGTGATCTGGGCTATTCCTCTCAAGTAGTGAACGCTTTCAGCTATGCGCTGGGTGTAGATCATGCACTCAATCGTGGATCCGCTTTGGCCACTGTTCCTAACCCTAATCTGAAATGGGAGGAGAGTGTGCAATTCGATGTGGGGTTGGAAGTGAAACTCTTCAATGATCAGCTATCAGCAGAATTTGACTACTATGTCAAAACCACGAGGGATCTTTTGGGCAATGAAATTGTGCCCGGGTACCTGGGTGTGACGGATTTCCCTCTATCTAATCTTGGAGAGATTCAAAATAAAGGATTGGAAGCGTCAGTAGCATATAAGCAAAGAATTGGTGGACTTACACTGAACACCCGCTTGAACTATACCACCTTTAAGAACACTGTAAATGAAGTACCTGGTTCATCTACTTACATCAACGGGTGGAGCTGGCCAGTGCGGAATGCGGCCATCACCAGAATGTCGGAAGGTGAACCCGTTGGCCACTTCGTGGGATACAAAACCCTGGGTATTTTCCAGAGTGAAGCGGATGTGTTTTCACACTTGAGCAGCAGCGGGGATGTATTGCAGCCTGACGCATCACCAGGAGATTTGATTTTTGCTGATGTGAACAAAGATGGGGTGATCAATACGGATGACATTACCTCTATTGGGTCTCCATGGCCAGATCACATCTTAGGGCTTAGCTTTTCTGCCAATTACAAAGGATTCGATTTCAGTGCACTTTTCTCCACACAAATAGGTCATGATATCTTCCGTACCTATGAGAGATCGGACATCACTTTTACCAATTATCAAACCTTTTGGCTGGACAGATGGACAGAAGAGAACCACAGTACTAAATACCCAAGATTGGTTTCTAATGATCCAAATGGTAACCAGCGGCCTTCAGATTTCTATGTGGAAGATGGCTCATTTCTTCGCTTGAGAAACATCCAGATAGGCTACAATATTCCAGCATCCATTTTGGAGAAAATTAAGCTGACTGGTGTGCGGGTGTACCTCTCTGGAAACAACCTGCTGACGGTTACCAATTACACCGGATTCGATCCTGAGATCGGTACCAACGGATGGATTCTTGACTCTGGAATAGACAAGGGGTATTATCCATCTAACAAGACCATTGGTGCGGGAGTGAAAATCACCATGTAATTCAATGAACTACGGGTTAAGAAAATTTAAAAACATGAAAGCATTCAAAATAATTATTATCGCCCTCATACTCTGTGTCGCTTGTAGTGAGGAGACCTTAGAGGTGAAGCCAGTGAACCAATACCTGTCAGAGAATTTCTATTCCACTAATGAACAGGTTTATGCGGCCCTCATCGCGGCGTACGACCCCATAGGGTGGTCTATGGCCTTTGGTCAGTGGGTTTCACCTGTGATGTTTGGTGAGATCAGATCGGACAATGCCAATGCTGGCGGGGATCCTTCAGATAATGACCAGCCTGCGTGGCAGGAGCTGGATGATTTTAGGGAAACCAACACCAATACCCTGCTGCAGCCGATCTATCGTAAGCACTATATTGGTGTTTTCAGAGCCAATCTGGTGATTCTTCAGACGGAACTGACCACCCCTGAGGTGGAACGATACAAAGCTGAAGCTAAGTTTTTAAGGGCTTATTATCACTTCGAACTTTTCAGACATTTTGGCCCTCTGCCAGTAGTCACGGAGCTGCTAACACCAGATGATATCAATCTGGAGCGAAGCACTATGACCGAGATGATGACGGCCATTACCGATGACCTGAAGGCTGCCATAGATGTATTGCCCACTACATTATCAGATGTGGAGGTTGGAAGAGCATCAAGGGGTACTGCGCAGGCGTTGTTAGGCAAAGTGTACCTGTATTGGGCTGATTTGGATGGTGACGATCCTGCCAAATTTGACATGGCTGCCCAGTATCTCCAGGAAGTTGTGAATTCAGGTCAATATGCCTTGGTGGACGACTTTTCTACTTTGTTTGATTACGGCACCAAAAATCCAATAGAATCTGTTTTGGAGATTCAGCATACGAACCTATGGCCTGGGGATTGGGGCTGGTTTGAAGGCATCGAAGCGAATGGAATATTGCAGCTATGCGGAATTCGCGGGCTGTGTTCTGGTCATCCTGAGTATGCAGCCGGGTGGGGGTTCATGTTACCTACTCAGGATTTGAATGACCATTTTCTTCCGGATGATCAATATAGGAGAGATGTGGCTATTGTGTCGATACCAGAGCTTACTCAGGAGGTGGCAGACGCCGGAGCGGCGGATTGCGGTGTTGTAGTAGACATTACCCAGGTCAACCCTCAGGATCATACGGGTTTCTGGCAGCAAAAATTCTCAAACTACAAAGCATACAATGGCAATAACGTGAATGGGGGAGACCCTAACCTGACTAAGGATGCGAATACCTATGCCATCAGATATGCTGACGTTCTCCTCATGCTGGCAGAAGCAATGCACAGAGGATCAGGCTCTGATGGGAATGCACTTACCTATATAGATATGGTGCGTGAGCGTGCTGCAGGCCCCGGTGATAATACCGGGAGTTTCAAGACTGGGCAGACCATCATGACTGAGCAAAACTGGACATTGCTGGATCTGATTTGGTATGAGCGCAGAGCTGAGCTGGCAGGCGAAGGTGATCGCTGGTATGACCTGGTCAGGAGTGGTAGAGCTACATCAGATCTTTTCAGTGGTGATCCGATTCGTTCTGGCAATCTGGATCCTCAAAAAGTGTGGATTCCTGTGGCGCTGGAAGAAACCAGTGTGGCACATCAGATCTCCACCTATCCAGAAAACGAACTTTTCCAATAATTTAAAAGAACCCAAATCAATTAATCTAAACTTAAATCTAATGAAGAAGCAAATGAAAAATTATATCCGAAATGGATGGCTTTTAATGAGTGCGCTTACACTTGTTTTTCTGGCCTCATGTAATGAAGACGAGCCAGAGCCCAAAGAAGTGGTTGCGAGTTTTCAGTTCGAACTTGGCGAGACTAACTTCCTGGAAGTAACTTTTACAAATTTCTCTCAAAACGCCACAACTTATGCATGGGATTTTGGTGATGGCGAGACATCTAACGAGGAAAATCCGGTACACTCCTATGCAGCAGCAGATACTTATGAGGTAAAGCTTACAGCCACCAATGATGCTGGTGAATCAGCTACAAGAACTCAGTCAATTACCCTATCTGATCCGGACGAAGAACTGACTAAATTGGCAGGTGTGGAATCCAAAACATGGATTCTTCAGAGAGAGGGAGTAGTATTGGGTATAGGGCCAGCTGGCGGTGATACCCAGTGGTGGAGTTTCGGTGGTGTGACCCCACATGGTGATCGTCCTTGTATTTTGGATGATGAGTATACATTTAACCGTGCGGACCTTTCCTTTGACAAAAACACGAATGGAACCCTCTTTACAGACGGAACTGGCAATGGCGGATGGAATAATACCGTGCCAGATGTGTGTAACAGTGAGTCTACTGTGGATTGGATGTCTGAGGGAAGCATCGATATGAGCGCTTACAAGAATGGTGGAGATTATACATTTGAGTTGAGCAGTAATACATTGACTATTTCAGGCGATGGTGTTTACATAGGTTTGGCCAATAAGACCAATGCTGGTGATATAGGTACTGCGCAAAGCCCTCAAAATAAGATTGTTTACTCAATCATTAAATTGGTGGATCATGATGATGTGGATTCACTGCAGCTGGCTATGCAAGTAGACGGAGGGGATGTCTACTGGAGTTTCTTCCTTGTGCATTATGATGATGCTTCTTTGATGCCTCCAATTCCTTCAGCTGAGCCTAGAGCAGCATTTTCATCAGCCGCTGAAAATCTGGTAGTGACCTTCACCAACTCATCAGCCAATGCGACAAGCTATGCGTGGGATTTCGGCGATGGTGGTACTTCTACAGATGAAAATCCGGTACACACTTATGCAGAAGCTGGTGATTACGATGTAACACTTACTGCCAAAGATGACAATGGTTTGACTTCAAGCGTAACACAAACGGTTTCTGTAAGTGCAGCTACTTATTCATCTGAAATATGGGCGTCTGCTGAGGGTAAAGTATGGACACTTGCCCCTGTGGCTGGAGCTTTCAGAGTAGGCCCGGCTATTGGAAGTGGAGAGTGGTTTGCCAGCTCCGCCGATGATGCCACTGCTCGTGCTTGCCAGTATGATGATGAGTTTATATTTGCAACAGATGGCTCCTTTACCTTTGACTCCAAAGGGGCAATGTATGGCGAAGGCTTTATGGGTGTTGATCCTGCCGGATGTGTGAATGATGGGGATATCGGTGGAGTTTATGCAGGTTTCGTGACCAGCACTGGTTACACCTTTGCCACCACTGACGCTACAGACACAGATCGAGCATCTGTTACCGTCACAGGTACTGGCGCCTTCCTTGGATTTAATAAAGGATATAATGGTGGAGAGTACAATGGCTCAGACGCTGCACTCCAGGGAGCTACCACCTACAAAATCTTCTCCTACTTTAACGACGGTACAGTAGAGCGAGTGGATGTAGCTGTGGACATCTCCGCAGAGCAGAACGGGACAGCCTGGTGGACAATGATTTTGGAAGCGCAGTAATACTTCTTCATATTTACTTCAAAATCGGGTGTTTTTGAAACACCCGATTTTTTTACCCTTTTCATTAGAAAATAGAATAAATGCACTTTTTAAAAAAAAGCTTCTTACCCTCATTGCTCATTTTATCACTTCTTAGTTGTGATTCCAACGAAGGTGAGCCCTCACCTCAATTACCCGGTATCTCGATCAATGATCTAGAAATTTCCGAAAGAAAGGAAGATTTTAGCATCACCCTGGATGTTACACTGTCTGAAGTTTCAGCTGACCTAATTGTTGTTTCATACGAAACCGTGGAAGGATCAGCTGTGGCTGACCAAGACTTTAAGCATATCACCGGACAGCTTATTTTTCAAGCCGGTTCTGTGCGTGAAAGCATCACGCTAACCATATTTAGCGATGAAAAAATGGAAGACGATGAGTCCTTTTCGATACGTCTTTTTGATCCGGCAAATGCCGTAATGAATGATAGTTCGGCGTTGATCGTCATCAAAAACTTTGACACTACACCACCACCCAACGAGCTTGTGATCCCAACTCAGGGGTACACCTCACCAGAGAGTTATGACGGTTGGAATCTTGTATGGCAGGATGAGTTCGATCAGGAATCTCTCAATACCGAAGATTGGACCTACGAGATTGGCAACGGCCATAGTGGGTGGGGAAATAATGAACTGGAATATTATACAAATGAGAATACCTCTATGGTGGATGGCAACCTGGTGATTACTGCCAGGAAGGAATCAAGAGGAGGGTACCACTATACATCATCGAGAATCATCACCAAGAACAAACAGGAATTTAAGTATGGACGGGTGGATATCAGAGCCGTGTTGCCCTTTGGTCAGGGTATCTGGCCTGCATTGTGGATGCTGGGTGCTAACATTGATCAGGTAAGCTGGCCGGCTTGTGGTGAAATTGACATTATGGAGTTGATTGGAGGGAACAATCGGGACAATACTACACACGGAACTGCTCACTGGAGCGGCGCCAATGGGTATGCCAACTATGGGGGAAGCAAGAAGTTAAGCTCCGGAATATTCGCAGATGAATACCATGTATTTTCTGTTATCTGGAATGAAAGTTCTATCACGTGGCTACTCGATGGAGTCGAATTTCATGTGATAGACACCACCCCGGCAGATCTTTCTGAGTTTAGAAATGACTTCTTTTTCATATTTAATGTGGCCGTAGGGGGAAATTGGCCGGGAAGTCCTAATACGAGTACTGTTTTCCCACAATACATGATTGTGGACTACATTCGCGTCTTTCAGACACAATAGAAACTAATACAGTAAAATGATTAATTTATTAAAGTGGATACCTGGGGTACTTATTACCTCCCTGACCTTATACAGTTGCTCGCAAGTGAAGAGTGGAAGCCTTTCAGAACAACCTGAGGAAAAGAGATTGGAATTGGTGTGGGAGGATGACTTTACAGATCCTGTACTTGATGATGAGAAGTGGACCGCTACGATCGGCGATGGATGTCCTGATTTTTGTGGTTTTGGAAACAATGAGCTGCAGTATTATTCTGACCGGGAGAAAAACTTAAGAATCGAAGACGGCAAGCTGATCATTCAGGCCTTAAAGGATACCTTGGGCAATGGTGGCTATTCGAGTGCGAAGATCGTGACTAAAGGCAAGGGTGATTGGAAGTACGGTAAAGTGCTGGTGCGGGCAAAGGTTCCTTATGGGCGTGGCACCTGGCCAGCTATATGGATGCTGCCTACCATGGATGGAGAAAGAAAATGGCCTCTGGATGGCGAAATTGACATTATGGAGCATGTAGGCTACAATCAGGGAATGATTTACGGCACCATCCATTCCAAGAAGTATAACCATCTCATAGGTACACAAAAGGTGGACAGTATAGCCTTGCCGGATGCTCATGAAACCTTTCATGACTATGGTTTTGAGTGGTCGGAAGAGTCCATGACCTGGTCCATCGATTCAGAACCTTATTATACGATCCACAAGGGGGATGAAGGCTATGAAGGATGGCCTTTTGATCAGCCGTTTCACCTTATTTTCAACCTGGCTGTAGGAGGAAATTGGGGTGGTAAATACGGTATCGAAGACAGTATCTGGCCTCAGACCCTTGAAATAGATTTTGTAAAAATTTACCAATAAGCACATGACAAAATACCTAAGCCTGGGGATAATCATTTCTATTATTTTCGGTAGTTGCACACCTGCTACTGAAACCAATACCATTTCGGATAAGACCATTTCTTACAAAGTGGATAGCCTCATGTCGCTGATGACGCTAGCGGAGAAAATCGGTCAAACCAATATGTATAATGGCACATGGGAATTTACCGGCCCTATTCCCGCTGACAATAGCAGTCAGGAAAAGGCTGAGCAAATCAAAAATGGGATGGTAGGAGCGATGATCAACGTGCTTTCTGCGAAAGCTACCAGAGAAGCTCAGAAAATGGCCGTCGAAAATAGCCGCTTAGGGATACCACTGCTTTTTGGATATGATGTCATACATGGGTACAAGACCATGCTTCCTGTGCCGCTGGCACAAGCTGCCAGCTGGAGTGATGATGCTGCCCGCCAGGGGGCGGAAATAGCTGCTAGGGAGGCCGCTTCCGCAGGCCAACACTGGACGTTCTCACCAATGATAGATGTGAGCCGGGATGCCCGATGGGGGCGTATCATGGAAAGTGCAGGAGAAGACCCCTACTTGAGCTCAGTGATGGCCAGGGCGTGGGTAGAAGGATATCAGGGAAAAAGCCTGACTGATCCTGTTTCCATAGCCGCTTGCGCTAAGCATTTTGCGGCCTATGGTTTTGCAGAAGCAGGCAGAGACTACAATACCGTGGACATATCGGATCAGACATTATACAATGTTGTTTTTCCACCGTTCAAGGCGGCATCTGATGCAGGTGTGGCTACTTTTATGAATGCATTCAATGAAATTAACGGAGTTCCGGCCACAGGGAGCACGTTCTTACAGCGTGACATTCTTAAGGGGGCCTGGGGATTTGAGGGGTTCATGGTCTCTGATTGGGGATCCATAGGAGAGCTGGTGACTCATGGGTTTGCACGGGATAATAAGCATGCTGCGGAGCTGGCAATGAATGCCGGTAGTGATATGGACATGGAATCTCGCGCATACGAACGAGAGTTGGAAGGGCTTATAACAGAGGGTAAGGTAGATATAGTAGCGCTGGATGATGCCGTAAAACGAATTTTGAAATTGAAGTATGCACTGGGCCTGTTTGAGGATCCTTATCGGTACTGTGATGAGCAAAGAGAGAAGGAAACCTTGCTGGCTGTGGAAAATTTGCAGGGCGCCAGGGAAATTGCTCGAAAAACAATGGTTTTGTTTAAAAATGAAAACAATATTCTTCCCTTATCTAAAGAAGTGAAGTCCGTTGCAGTGATAGGGCAACTCGCTGGCAGTAAGGATATTCCTCTTGGAAACTGGAGAGGTCAGGCAGTCACTAATTCTGCTGTTTCTTTATTGGAGGGTGTACAAAGTGCGGTGAGTGATCAGTCAAAAGTGGCTTTCGCAGAAGGTTATATTCTTTCCACGGGCACAAGGGACTTTATCCATGAGTTGGATATTCAGCCAGGGGACGAAAGCGGGTTTGCTGAAGCCATCAGGTTAGCCAAATCCTCCGAAGTGGTGATCATGGCTGTTGGTGAAGATTGTTTTCAGACAGGTGAGGGCAGGAGTCAGGCTGACATTGCACTCAAAGGAAATCAGCAGCAGCTGTTAATGGAGGTTTTAAAAGTCAATAAAAACGTGATTGTGGTATTGATGAACGGCAGGCCATTGGCTATTCCTGAGGTTATGGATCAGGCCCCGGCAATTATCGAAGCATGGTTCGCCGGGTCTGAGGCAGGCAATGCCATTGCTGATGTGATTTTTGGAGATTATAACCCTTCAGGTAAGCTTCCGGTATCATTCCCTCACCATGTAGGTCAGGAGCCTCTGCACTACGACCGCAAGAATACAGGAAGACCTGTTACTAATGACTTTGATAGTGGGCTTGTCTTTTGGTCGCACTACACAGATGCACCCACAGAATCTTTGCTTCCATTTGGGTTTGGGTTGAGTTATTCCACGTTTGAATATTCCAACTTTTCCGTTACCCCAAAGGAGAAAGGAGCGACCGTCACCGTGGATGTTACCAATTCATCCAAAATAGATGGTACGGAGACGGTTCAGGTTTACGTTCGGGATGTCGTGGCCACTGTGACACAACCCGTCAAGCGACTGGTGGATTTTCAGCAAATGGAGGTATCAGCAGGAGAGACCAGAAAAGTTACTTTCGACCTATCAGAGGAGGACTTTGGTTTTTATCATAAAAACTATGACTTCTACGCAGAAGATGGTGTGTTCGATGTAATGATAGGAGGAAACTCCAGAGATTTACAGTCTATAGGGGTAACCCTCTCATTCTGAGCGCTCAGCAGCTGTGAGTCCATTGTTTGTGAGGATAATTTGGTGAGATTCAGGAGGTTTGGTTCTTGGAGAATACCTAAAATAGGGGGTTGTTATTATAAATATTTTTAAGGTACTTAGTACTTTACAAAGAATTTACCGAACAGCATTTCTATGAAGACCAAGATTATCACCGCATCAATTGTAGTTTTATCCCTGATCGCTAATGTGTTGGGTGCCCAGGAGATAAGGAAAGCTACTGAATCTGAGATTTCTACCTATAAGGAACAACTGAGTAAAAAAACGGAGGAACACAGGACTGACCTGACCGCTAAACCTTCTGGCAATACGACTAACGTGGCCCAGTCCACTCCCAAGGCTCAGGAGCAGACCTCTGCGCAGAAGATTGCGGAAAAAATGGCCCTTGAAAACACTGATAAGTCTCTTGAATACCGGGAGCTCGAACTAGAACGTGTCATTAGGGAGTTCAATGACAAAAAGCAAAAGTCAATGCAGGATGTGGGACAGCCTTCATTTGAGCGGGTGATCCCAAAATCGGCGGAGGATTTAAAGGAGTCTGATAATGTTTTTTTAGAAGATGAAGATCTAAAGGCCCTTAAGCTTTCCATCCACCAAAAAAACATTGATGCTCAAAAGAGGCTCATAGAGAATGGCTTTGGTTCGGCTAATGAACGAACCTCAGTGCGCAACACCAAAGCGGCTGAGATTAAACCCACTAACACTAAAGGTGACTCATGGTATCAGTCACTTGCTGGAGGCTCCCAATCTCATACTGAGGGTACCTGGGAAGATCGGGAAGAAGAATTGAGACAGCAGGCCAGGGAAAGATCCAAGGAAAAGGCCACAAGGGATTCAAGACAAACCGAACGTATCGGTTTTCAAGCTGACTCTACGGTGACTTCCGATTCACTGGCTTTGGTGGATTTATACTATGCCTTGAATGGAGATTTTTGGTATGATAATTCCAACTGGCTATCCGGCCCCGTCAATACCTGGGCAGGTGTAGACTGGGCTAGTTACGAATATGAAGAGGTAGGAGATACAAGCTCCACCTTCAAAACAGTAGTGTTTGTGACAGGATTGACCCTATATGATAATAATCTTTCGGGTGCTTTACCAGCTTCTATCGGTGATTTGGATTCATTGTCTTATTTGAATTTGGGTTATAATTCGATTACTGGGGATCTGCCAGCAGAAATCGGCAACCTGACCAAGCTAAGTTACCTTGATATAGGAGGTAATTTCTTCACCTCACTGCCTGGTACAATTGGTAATCTTACAAACCTGAATGGTTTAAGTATTTGGAATAGAACCTATGATAACGAAGGTTATTTTGTCACGGATGGAATGACTGATCTGCCCACAAGTCTGTGGACGCTTACTCAGATTAACAGTCTGGATCTGGGAGGACATCAATTAAGTAGCATTCCAGGTGAGTTGGGCAACCTTACCAATCTTGGATACTTATGGCTATGGGGTAACGCTCTTCAAAGCCTTCCTACATCCATTGGTAATCTGGCGAACCTGGAGGTTTTATATCTGGATGGTAATCAAATCACATCTGTTCCTTCTGAGATCGGCAGTCTTACCAAACTAAGAGAATTAAATTTAGGTCAAAACCAACTGACCGAACTTCCGGAAGCTATCGGAAGCCTGGATTCGCTTCGTTATTTGTATGCTCACAACAATCAACTTACGTCGCTGCCTACAGGGATAGGAAGCTTACCGAAATTGGAATACATTGGTCTTTGGCACAACTTCCTGACCACTGATATTTCCGATTTCTTTGGGTTAAGCACTTTGCAATCATTGGTTATTTATGACAATCAACTCACAGGAACACTCGATGGTGTTTCAGGATTAACCAATATTCATGAACTTTCTATTGGGTCAAATCAAATCAGTGGGAGTATCCCACCGGAAATTGGATCGCTAACAAATTTGAATTACCTGTGGGTGGATAATAACCAGTTAAGTGGTTCACTACCGGCCGAACTTTTCGAGTTACCTGCCATTCAGCAAATTGATGTTGGCTATAATCAGATTACAGGAGAATTCCCCGTGACCTCAGGAACAGAGTCTTTATACCAGTTAAGATTAGGTGGAAATGGAATCACCGCACTCTCCTCAGGTATTGGAAACTTCCCAGGCCTGGTTTCATTGTCTATCGAGTTCAATGAAATTAGCGGTTCTTTGCCCGCGGAATTAAGTGGGGACACATCCCTCGTTTATTTTTATGCCTATCGTAATCAGCTTTCAGGCACTATTCCTGAATCTTACTCTAGTCTGACTCATCTGGCGGAACTGGTGCTTGACGATAACCTGTTCGACGGGGAGCTGCCAACTGCTATCGGTAGCTGGACGGAAATGTCCATCTTCAGTATCTCTCGAAATGGCTTTGTGGGAGCCGTTCCTGCGTCATTGAATAATCTGGAGTTTTTGCAGGAGTTATGGATAGACAATAACCAACTCACCAGTCTTCCCGATTTGAGTGGACTATACTCTTTGTCGGGTGTTTGGGCGTATAACAATTACTTCGAGTTTGATGACTTTGAGCCGTTGATGCAGACCTACGCCGGGTTCAATTTAGGACCTCAGTATATCCCGGAACCTACTTTTGAGATTGTATCTGAGGGAACGGAGGTATTAATTGATGCTACTGTTGGTGGAAGCCAGAATCACTATCAGTGGTACTTCAACGGAGAGTGGCTCGACGCAGGTGATACTTCAGTACTGGTGATTTCAAATCTGAATCGTGAATCCGCTGGTACCTACTGGTGCGAAATTTATAATGATTCCGTCACCAATCAGACGGGTCTCCATTTGTATAGTGGGGATCAGACCTATTGGATTTCGGCACCCGTATCCCCAGGCGATTCGCTTGCCCTGGTGGATATATACAAGGCCACCCGTGGCAGGGACTGGTACAACGCCAACAATTGGCTGAAGTCGCCGGTGGCGATGTGGGAAGGTGTATTTCTGAAAGATGGGAGGGTGACCAAATTAGATTTGTATGATAAAAATATGCAACGTGGCTTACCTCCTTCTATTGGGGATTTGGACGCCCTGGAGTGGTTAAGTTTATACTATAATCCTGGCCTACAATCCATACCCGGGGAGTTGTATTCTCTCACCAACCTCCATTATTTGGATTTGGACATTACAGGGATTACTAAAATTTCGCCATCTATTAGTCTTCTCACCAACATGGATACCCTTTGGATTGGGGGAAACAATTACGAAACCAAAATTCCCGTAGAGGTTTTCAGTCTTACGAAACTCAAAGTACTGGAAATGGCTGGTGCCGGATTTAGAGGAGCTATTCCAAATGAAATAGGATCATTGACTGAGCTAGAAGCCTTGTGGATCAGTAATATGCCAAAAGTGAGAGGAGATATCCCTGCTTCAATGGCATCCCTGTCTAAATTGTCGTTTTTGAACTTGTCCGGTACACCTTTTACAGGAGGGCTGGAGAATATTGCCGGGATTACCAGTCTGAAATCGCTATTTCTCTACAACAGCTCGCTTGCTCTGACCACTTTGCCTTCCAGCTTGTCGGGCCTGACGAATCTTGAGAGCCTCAATATGAGTGGTGGAGATTTTTCTGCTGGACTTCCTGCTGTGATTTGGGAGTTCAACCAGTTGAAGAGGTTGACCCTGGCTTATATGCAGATAACTGAGGTGCCGGCAGAGTTATCTGCCCTGAGTCTTGAATACCTCAATATTGGAAATAATTCTATTACTGGTGGGCTTCCTGCAGATATGAACGTGGATCAAATGAAGTATATCTACTTTCATAACAACGAGATAGATGATATTTCGGTGTTGGAAAATGCCAGCTTATTAGAGACCTTGATAGGATATAATAACCGTCTGGACTTTGCAGACCTTACTCCTCTGGTCTCTTATTTTGAAAACAATCAGGGATTCTTTGATGTCTCTTATCAACAGCCTTTGCCAGTCTCTTCTGACTACATTCAATTGTCCGTAGGAGAGTCACTTAATCTCAGTGTAGATATTACACCTGATAGCATTACCTATATTGATTGGTTTCATAATGGGTCCTATGTGGGCTCTGGTACTACATTCACTATAGATTCAGTCACCAATCCACATTCAGATGGGTACTATGAAGCATATCTCTATCACGACGTGATCTCATCTCTGGCAGGGTTACAGCTTTACACTCCACCTGTGGAAGTACAGGTAGTGGAAGCAGTATTGGAGGCAGATTCTTCAGCTTTGGTTGCATTTTACAATACTATAGACAACTCATCCGAGCGATTGTATAATTGGCTAGAGGGTCCAGTGGAAACCTGGGAAGGGGTAGAAGCTTACGGGGGCAGGGTGTATGGACTTAGCCTGTATGGGCTGGAAGGTAGCTTATCCGGAACTGCCCTGTCAGGTTTGTATGCTTTGTCTTTCATTTCGATATACGGAGGAAACCTCACGGGAGGCATTCCAGCTGAAATCTTTTCATTACCCAACCTTAATTTTATTGATCTGGCATACAACAACCTATCGGGAAGCATACCTCTGGAAATCGGTAACGCTTCTCAATTAAGTTATATAGGGTTTTCCGGAAACTTACTGTCAGGTGCCATCCCTTCAGAAATTGGCCAAATAGGTAATCTTCATGAGCTCTTCTTAGACAACAACCGCCTGACCGGAGCAGTGCCTGAGAGTTTTAATCAGGTCCAGTGGGGTGCTCTTGGGTTGGACAGAAACCATCTGGAGGATCTTCCGGCAGGACTGGATACCGCGCTGATGTATGCTTATCATGTGAACTTTGAATATAATCAGTTTGATTATGAAGATTTAGCACGTGCCTCGGGTAACACTGTATATTCAGATTATACTTATGCTCCTCAGGAAAGCACACGGGATATTTACTTCACGGGAGATGCCACGGTGGGCGGTACAGTTACGCTTCATGCTGAGCGTCAGGACCCCAATGACGAGTTTTACTGGTATAAGGGGGATAAGTATTCTTTTGAACCCTATTATTTTGAGTTTGGGTATACTGGTACTGATTCTACATTCACCTTTACCATAGATTCAGACTGGGATCAGACCAAGTATATGGCTGTCGTAAGAAATTCGGGCTATAAAAACGGTGATTATCGCTTCCTTTCTAGCCAGTTGGTTGTTGATCCATATGAAAGAAGATTTGCATCCTCCATGTCGGCTAGTCCTATTGAGGCGAGTAGCTTGGGATCTGACATAGGCGGAGTGGGAGCACCCGATACACCACCTATTATGGAGGGTGAAGGCTGGGAATGGTGGCTCTATGATAGCTGGTGGCATAATGCCATTGAGCCCGATTTGGACACGTTGAAAATGTATTATTCAGACAGTGCGATTGCCGTCGATTATGTGAGACTTCATTCTCCGGGTGGTGAACTAAATGTCACCACAATGACCCTTCATGGCACTGGTGGTGAAAAACTTGTAGTACCTGTATATCGGGAAATTTATCAACATGAAAACCAGCTGAAATTTCCGAAAACAAGTTTTGCCGTAAATCAGATAGACTTTGCTGTGACTAATGGTTCAGTTGATGCTATAGAAATTGGTGATTCAGGAGCCGATGGGATTGATCCACCGATCTTAAGTGATTTTTATACGGAAATAGGTAGGGATTACCTTTTTGTAGAAGTGATTAATCCGGGATTTGCGGACTATATCGTTCTGGAGAGAGGTACTGATGGGGTGAATTTTGACGTGATTGATACCATAGGTTTTACCGGCTGGTATTTCGATCCGGTTTCACCAGGCACTTACTATTATAGAGCAAAAGCAGGTTATCCTACTTTCGGAGCTGAGAGTGGTTACTCAAATGTCCTGGAGACAGGTAATTGTAACCCTGTAGTTCCTTTGGATAAGGTTTGGGCTGGTGTGAGTACTGGCTTGGGTGATTATGAAGGAATCACGAGCACCAGGGACTCTGTGTTTATTTATGAATCATGGAGCTACGCCACCTTCAATGTGTCGGATATGACAGCTGGCTGGTATGATCAATTCTGGGGCTATCATGAGGAGCTTGGTTTCTTTAGGGAGAAATGTGATAATTTGAGTGGCTATTCTGAATACGGACAAGTATCTGAGGTCAGTGCAGTGTATGAGAATGACACCCTTTATTTGGAATGGAAGGATTTTGGAAACAACCTTCATGTAATATCTAAATTCTACGTGATAGGGGATGCTCCCGAAAATGAGTTGTACGAATTGTATGAGCCTGAAAATGTTACTGCTTATCTAATGAGCAGTGCCTCAATAGGGCTTACCTGGAACTCCTCTGATAGCGCCAGCGAATTTGTCATTCAAAGGTCAGAAGGTGATGCCACCAATTTTGCGAATGTAGATACCGTAACCAATCAGCTAAAATATGCAGATGTCAATACACTAGACGGTAGACACTACTACTATAGGGTGATCGCTAAGTCGGGCAACCTTACTTCATATCCTTCGGAAGAAGCTAATATCATTCATAAAGCATCGCTATTTGAACCTGTTTCCAACGCAGTGACAGAAGATATTACCAGAACGAGTTATGGCGGGTCATGGGCAGATTTTGATGGAGATGGCGATGATGACCTTTATGTCACAAATGCATTTGAGCTTGCAGCGAATTTCCTTTATGAAAACACGGGAAATGGTACTTTCAAAAAGATCATAGGGACGATAGCCACTACGGAAATCGGATTTACCAGATCTGCATCATGGGGAGACTATGACAATGACGGGTTTACGGACCTCTTCGTGCCATTTAATGGAGAAGGAGATAGAGTTTATAGAAATACCGGAAGCAAGAGTTTTGTGAAAACGAACGCCGTTGTGGCTACCACTACGACAGATTTTGGATCAGAATCGGGTGTCTGGGTGGACCTGGATAATGACGGAAACCTTGATCTCGTTACTTCTGCAGGTTTTGTCTTTACCAATGATGGTGCCGGCGCTCTGGCTCTGTCAGCTACATTAGAATCTCCTGATGGATTACTTCCTGACTTACCAATACTCATCTGGACAGTGAGCAATGTCGATTTTGATAATGATGGTGATCAGGATATCTACTTCACAGGAGACCAGCAGAACATGCTCTTTGTGAACGATGGCACCGGTCAGCTATCCTATGAGGAGAACACCATTTCTAACGATTTTGTAAGAGGTCGGGGCTACACCTGGGCAGATTTCAATAATGACGGTTTCCTTGATTTGATCACTGGCGACCGAAATACAGAGGCCCTTGGTATGTACCTCAATGATCAGAGTGGTGGTTTTGAGTTTTTGCATATTACTGCGCTGACCAATGACTATGATGGAGAAGATGATGTTCAATTTGGTAGAGGATACACCAGTGGTGACATGAATAATGATGGTTGGCAAGATCTGGTCTGGACCATAGAAGATAGGGCTTATATTCTCTATAATGCCGGTAATCTCACTTTTGACCTGGTAGATGTAGATGAGCAGGCATTCCCGGCTACCAACATTTTCTCGCACGTTTCACTGGCTGATGTGAATGGAGATGGTGCATTGGATATCTTCTTGCCTAATCAGGATTTCAATGGACACAACTATATCTATGTGAACAATGTGAAAGCCAACAACTGGATTAGCGTAAAGCTGAAGGGAATTGAATCCAATAGATCCGGTATTGGTGGACGAGTAAGGGTGAAGGCGAACAATACCTGGCAGGTTCAGGCCGTGACTTCTCAAAATGGTATTAGCAGTGGTAATAGTTTGCGAACAGAATTCGGAATAGGAACCGCCACGGTGGTTGATAGTATTGCCGTGGATTGGCCATCGGGTCTTACCACCTATGCACTGAATGTTACTCCAAATAAGTTCATGACCATGGTGGAGGTTCCAGTGGCATCCGGACCTACAGTAAATGAGGGCGATTCTACAGCCCTGGTAGCACTCTATAATGGTACTGCTGGTGCTGGTTGGATTAAGAATGAGGGCTGGTTGGAAGGATCTCCACTCGCATGGGAAGGAGCTAACTTTGATGACAATGGAAGGCTGGTTTCACTGATTCTTAATGATAACAACCTGGTTGGAACGATTCCTACAGAGATTACCAACCTTACTGCGTTGGAGGTGCTGGATCTTAGTGGAAACCAACTAACCGGAAAAATTCCGGAAGCACTGGGTAATATGACCACTCTTTATAACCTTTCGTTGAATGATAATCAACTGCAAGGAACCATACCAGCTTCTGTGGGGTCTTTGGTCAATCTTCAAAACCTGGATTTGTACAACAATAACTTCCTGGGAGAACTACCTGCTACTTTAGGTAGCTTATCTGAATTGAGACAATTTGAGATCCATAACAATGGCTTCATCGGTTTTGTGCCAGCCAATATTGGTACGTTGACCAATTTGCAAGTATTGCGTTTGGATCACAATGATTTTGAAGGACCTCTACCTGAAGGATTGGGAGGCATGGCAAGTTTGCAAGTACTTTATGTGAATGACAACCACTTCACAGAGTCACTTCCCGCTACTCTCGGAGGGCTTAGTGAGCTGTTGCAGTTGAAGGTTCAGAATAATGAGTTTTCAGGGGATCTGCCTGCGAGCTTGTCTGCGCTTACAGGTATTCAGTACATAGATATTAGTAATAACCTCTTTTCTGGCTCATTGAGTCCATTGGCTGAGTTGGATACCATTTATTATCTAAACGCTGACAGAAACAGGTTCACCGCTCTTCCCGATTTCGCTTCTAATTCTGCTGATACCATTTATGTAAGGAATAATTCGCTTGATTTCGAAGGGTTTGAGTTGAACGCGAGTTTGATCCAGGATGGAAGGCTTTTGGTTAACCCTCAGGATTCTCTTTTTGCCAGAGTAGACTCACTTCACAATGTTGGGGTCGGGATTGAGATCTTCTTCGAAATAGGAGGAGCCTCAAATAGCTATACCTGGAAGTTTAATGGCGAGGTGCTCGAATCCAGTGATGGCATTGATGTTTTTGAGAGCTCAGTGTTGATTGCGAGTCCCGATACTCCTAACGAAGGTGAATATATTTTGGAGATCACCAATGAAAGCTTCCCAGATGTGAAGCTGGTAACCAGGCCATTTAATCTGAAACTATCTTCACTTGAGCGGGACAGACAAGCTTTATTAGCATTTAAAGATGCTGTGGATAAAGGCGCTTTCAAATTCGATCTGACCACCTGGACAGGAGATGTTTCCAGTAGTTGGGAAGGTGTGACTGTAGAGGAGAATAGGGTTACCGCTCTGTCTTTGCCTGCGGAGATTGATACAGACCTGACTGACGGTGATCAGAGCAGAATACTGGAGGGTAATGTACCACCATCGTTTGCTGATTTGAGCGGTCTGGTTACTTTGAATTTGAAAGGTAACTACCTAAGGTCTTTCCCGAATGTCTCCAAGTGGCCTTCTATTACCGCGGTTGACATTAGCAATAACAGGTTGGCATTTAAAGACATCATTCCAAACCTGGGACTGAAGAATACAGCGACATTTAATTATGTTCCTCAGCGCAGGTATGACGAGACCGTTTATGACACCATTCAGGCAGGTGAAAACCTTCAGTTGGGTATCCAAATGAGTGGCACAGGCCTTCAGTACCAATGGAAATTTGGGGCTTATATCCCGGGACAGCCTTATAACAATGATGTTGCCAATATCACTGGAGCCAATTCAAGAGTACTCCAAATAGAGAGTATCGACTACAGTAAAATGGGAACTTACAGGGTGGAGGTTACTCATCCTCAGGTACCTGATCTCACCATTACCAGTAGAAATAAGAACATCATGGCAAGTACTGATATCTTCGGGACCGTCTTTGCCGACAATAGCAATACTTTGCTCACGGATGGTCAGGTAATTATCTACAGAAGAACTCCAGCTGGGCCATTTGTTCCAGAGGATACCACAGAGGTGGATGCTACCGGATTATATGGATTCAGTAATGTGGTTTTGGGAGATTTCATTGCCCTGGCCAGACCTGTTCGAAGCATCTTCCCAAATACCATTCCTACCTATTATGAGCAGGCTGAGCTGTATGCTGATGCCACCACCATAGAGGTGAGAGAAAGGATAGAGGGAGTTGATATCCAGATGATCTTTTATCAGGATCCTACAATTATTGAAACCGGTGCGGATTTCGTAGGAGAGCTGTTTACTGATATTGAAGATCAGGGAATTGTTGATGAAGAAGGGTCCAGAGTCAATGCTCGACGAAAAGTTAAGCGAGCGGCTTGTTCCATGCGTAGGTTTGTGAGGAGTGGAAGAGGTGTCCAGGAGGACATTTATGAACTCTACGCTTATGTGGAATCGGACGACGAAGGAAGGTTTAACTTCGAGGGTGTAGAAGAAGGTAAATACCTGCTGAACATTGAATACCCCGGAGTTCCGATGGACCCGAGTTCAGATATCGAATTTATAGTAGGAGGAGATAAGGAAAATCAGTTATTTACCCTTACTGCTGTGATTACGGAGAATGGAATTGAGGTGGAAGCTACTGAAGTCTTGTACTCTCTGAAGCCATATATTAAAGATGTAAGGTTGTATCCAAACCCTACTGAAAGCATACTCACAGCGGACTTTCTGGTTTACCGAAAACTCAATGATCTGAAGATGGAAGTAGTGGATGTGAAAGGTATTAAGCTATGGGAGCAGGCGCTTAACCCTAAAATGGGTGTTCAAAGCACCAGAGTAGATTTGACTACCTATCCCACAGGAGTATACTTCATAGTCTTTACCGATGAGGCCGGAACGTTTAGGCAGCAGGTGAAGATCGGCAAGAAATAGTTTCGAACCTTCGGAACAGTAAACGTCCTCTCAGGTTCTGAGAGGACGTTTTTTTTATTCAGGCACCTGATAGGAGAGAACTACCTATTTTTAGGTACTGCATCTTCATAATGGCATAATTACATTTGTTCTTTAATATATACAACGCGTAATTATGAAATATCTGTCACTAGTATTTGCCTTATGTTTTACACTTTCATCCTATGGTCAGAAGATTCCTTTTCAGGGAAAACTCACTGAAAATGATGAGCCTGTTACAGGTACGAAGGACCTTACATTTAGTTTTGAATCTACCGAATGGACTGAAACACATTCGAGTGTGTCTATTCTCGATGGTTTTTACAGTGTGGTACTGGGGAGCATCACACCTCTACCAGACGACCTTTTTGCATCTTCCGATGAAGCAAGCTTGATCATATCGGTAGGAGAGATAAGCTTAAGCCCCATTACCATCTATCAACCCTATAAGCAGAAAGTATTTACGGACACATATGATGGGACCACTGATCAGCCTGCCCTGACTGTCAACAGATCAGGATCCGCGGGATCGAGTTTTGCAGCTGCAGAAGTGATTGCGGAGATGGATGATGATTCTTATGCACTCTATGGGCAAGCCACAGGAGCTGGAAGCAATTATGCTGTATATGGTTACGCCAATGGAGAAGGGGCCACCAACTGGGGTACCTTCGGGATAGCCAGAGGTGCTGGAGATGGCTCGGAGGGCTATGGTACGGGCTCGTATAACAATGGTGCTGTTGGGTATGCCAGAGATAACACCTGGGGCAATACCGGGGTTTGGGGCCGTGCATATGGAGCCCAGGGAGTGGATAACATAGGAGTGGCTGGTTGGGCTGAAGTGAACAATGGCTCCGATACCATCCTAAACCAAGGAGTATTAGGCCGTGCTTTGGGCCCGGGGGTTAACTATGGTGTTCATGGTATAGCTGAGGCAGGCGTGGAGAACTGGGCCGGTTGGTTTGATGGTAATGTGAATATCAATGGAGAATTGATGGTCAATGGCGAGCCTTTTTCTGGAGGTTCATCTACTGGAGTTCCTGATTCCATTGAAGCTACAGATATCAAACTTTTGAATGCCGAGGGAAAATTGAGAACCCACCTCAATATATATGAACCGACCAATGCTGGTAGTCTCGTGCTTTATGGAGCCAATGACTCCACGAAAGTGATTGTAGGAAGCTCCTATTCAGGATATGGTGGATATATCGGTTTATATGACTCTTTAAGAAATCAGGGAGCTCGCTTGTTTGTGAATACCAAAGGGGTGGGTAACCTTTATACCTACGATGCTAATCATAAGGTAGCAGGGTGGTTTGGTAACCAAGGCAACACCGGTGGCTTTATGCAATTGGCCGGTTATGATCAGAGTGGGATTTTTACTGGCGCTACCTACACAGGAATGGCCTCATGGAACAATGGGCTACCCTACTTTATCATGGAGGGGTCATCAGAAGATCCGTTTACGACCTTGGTGGAGTTCGGTGCCAGTTTGAATGGACAAAGCAGTGAGGTTCCTTATTTCAATATGAATTCGAGTACCCGTGCCATAAATGGTCAAAGTGCTGCCATTTCTTTGGGAGTGAGTGAGCAAGACCTGGGATTTTTGGAGCTCCATGGTGGCAATGATCGCAATTGGGACGTAAGAGCAGTGCTTCAGGTAGATTCAGTAGGCTCTCTGGGTACGGCTGGCAGATTGGAGTTACTAGGGCCTTTAGGAGATGTTGATAATAACGTGAAGGGAATTATGCGGGTTGGGGCGAATAATGATGCGGGAGGTACAGACCCTTCAGGCGTGAGTGGTGAAATGATACTCTTTGGTACCAATACACCAAACGTGATCATGGGGGGTAAACAGTGGGACAATAATGACCTTGCGAAAATGGAATTGTTGGGATCGAAATCTGATGGAGGTTCCTGGGCACTTCCAAACATTGGACTAGACGTATTTTCGGATGGTACTTATGATGCTGGTGCGATTAATATGTTCAATACGGTTGATGGAGCCTCATTTCAGACCGTGAGTCTGAGTAGCAACGGTAGCAATAACGGAGCGCAATTCACCCTTAGCTCGGCAGATGCTACTAATATGGTGACTATAGAATCATCCGCCACTGATGGTGTACAGGGCGGAGAGATTACGCTCTTATCCTCCGTGCCAGGCAGTGGTATTAGAATGTACGGAGGTACTGATTTCTCTGCCGATAGCAATCCTGTAGCTCAGAGTCATATAGCTGTTCATGACAGTGACTCCACCTATGTTAATCTTTGGGGGAGTGGGGACATTGATGTCTCAGGGACTATTTCCGGACAGACTGTGGTGCAAACTTCGGATCAGAGACTAAAAGATAATATACAGACGCAGATGAACTCCCTTGAGAAAATCAAATCTCTTCGTGGGGTGACCTTTGAGTGGAAAAGTGACCCTTCGAATGAACAGCACATTGGTTTTATCGCGCAGGAAGTGCAAGAGATATATCCTGAAATGGTTACAACAAATGAAGATGGATACAAAGCTGTCAATTATGCGGTATTAGTATCATCGCTGGTGGAGGCCATCAAGGAATTGGATAAAAAGGTGAACATGCTGGCAGATGAGAATGCTAAAATGAAGGCAGAGCTGTCTGCAGCATCATCAAGATCATCCGAAATAGAACAGCTCAGATCGGAGATAGCATCTATCAGGGAACTACTCTTAAGCCCAACGAAAAAGTCTGAAGCTACAACAATCGGTCAGAACCGATAGGAGAAGTACAGGATGAATATGAAACGATTTTTAAACATCATTTTATTCATAGGTATTGGTCATTTTGGGTTTTCCCAGTTTGCCAATACAGCGCATGTGCAGTCTCTTGGAGGCGGTGTGGCCACCGGAGGTAATTTTAGTACACTGGCGGTATCAGGAGACCCTTCCGCCAGTAGTGAGCTAGCACTCGGGGGTAACCAGGCTGTGTATTCAGGTTTTATGCCAGGAAAATACATTATTCTTTCTTTCGGTTTGGAAAAGGATGCGGCAGTTTTGGCGGCACTGTATGAAACACTCGGGGGGACTGACTGGGTTTCCAACGAGGGATGGTTGGTATCCGAAAATATTGGTGAGTGGGCTGGAGTTACAATCACCAATCAGCGGGTTTCTGCACTTATGCTGCCTTCTAACAACTTGCAGAATGAAGTGCCCGAGTTGATCAAAAACCTGGCAAAATTAGAACATATAGATTTTTCTGATAATCAGATCAGAAAATTGCCTGACCTCTCGGGAATGCCCAACCTGGAGACATTAAAGGTGGAGGAAAATCGATTGGGATTTGAGAGCCTGATTAAAAACAAGAATATAGCAGATTACAGCTATGCTCCGCAAAAGCGCTATGGTTTTACAAAAAGTGATACCGTAGAGGCCGGACAAGCTTACCAGCTGGTTGCCACTGTTCCGGGTAAAGGGAATGTCTATCAGTGGCTTTTTGATGATTTTCCCAAACCGGATGAGGCTGTAGAGGTGGCGGGTGCAAATAAAACGAGCCTGATGCTGACCGATATTGACTACAGCAACATGGGGGCATACCGGCTGAAGGTAACCAATCCGGCTTTGCCCGATTTGGAGATTGAGACTCGAAATCAAAACATATGGGCGGCTACAGATATCTATGGGAAGGTCTATGCCGATGATCAGGGCAACTTACTGACTGATGGTCAGGTTGAAATTTATCGAATTTTTGATGGACCTTTCACCTTGTCCGATAGCTCGGTAATAGACTCGGAGGGTAATTATGTAATTGAAGACGTAGTGCTCGGAGATTTCATATTGTTGGTGAAAAATAACCCCGAGACTTTCCCGAATGTATTGCAGACTTATTATATCAGTAATAATGACTGGATCGATGCAGATACGCTCTTTTTGAGAGAGCAAGCGGATGACATTGACATTGATATGATATTCAAACCTCAGGTTACTCCGGTGCCAACAGGAGCTAATTTCGATGGAGAGCTCTTTTCAGAGCTGGATGAGACGATCGTGGATGAGGAGGACGGTAGGATATATGCGAGACGGAAAGTAAAGCGGGCGGCTTGTTCGATGCGTCGTTTTGTGAGGAGTGGTAGGGTGATCGAGGAGGATATCTATGAACTATATGCTTATGTCGAATCCGATGATGAAGGAAGGTTCAATTTTGAAGGAGTTGAGGAGGGAAAGTACCTGTTAAATATTCAATATCCAGGTGTGCCCATGGATCCCAATTCAGATATTGAGTTTGTTGTGGGCGGCGATAAGGAGAATCAGAGATTCTCACTCGTGGCAACGATAACGGATCAGGGGATACAGGTGGAAGCTAATGAGGTTTTATACTCACTGAAGCCCTACTTGAAAGATATCAGACTGTACCCAAACCCTACTGAGGGAGTACTTTCCATCGATTTTCTGGTATACAGAAAGCTGAATGATTTGAAGGTGGAAGTGGTGGATGTGAAGGGGGTGAAGCTCATGGAACAGGAGTTGAGCCCAAAGATGGGAATTCAAACAGCCCGGGTTGACCTGACCACCTATGAGGCAGGGGTTTACTTTCTCATATTTACGGATGAAGGAGGTACATTCCGGCAGCAAGTGAAGGTGGGTAGGAAATAACTGTTTCAGTCTATTTTTATTTTAGGTTGTAATTTTAACTGCCGCCCCGATAACTATCGGGGCGTTTTTTTTATCTTGGCGGCATGGAAGAATCGCCTAATGTACCACCTCCATTTAGTTATCGTTTTAGCCCTAATGTTCCAGAGCTTTTACAAGGGCTGAAATGCTCCTTAGCCATTAGCACCTACCAGACTGGTAAGGTGATTATTTTCTCACCCAAGGATCAGGATAGTCTGGTGCAGTTGCCTCGAAATTTTAATCGACCCATGGGGATGGCCATTAGCGGCAATAAGTGGGCCATTGCTACAAGGGATCAGCTATTGGTTACCTCTAATGCGCCTGGGCTGGCAGCAAATTACAAACCCAACCCCAATACCTACGATGCGCTTTATGTACCTCGTGTAAGTTATAATACGGGTACGTTGGACATCCATGATCTGAGCTGGGCAAAGGACAAACTGATTGCCGTCAACACACTGTTTTGTTGCCTGATGGTGAACAGCGACGAGTTTAGCTTCAAACCGGTATGGAAACCCCATTTTGTTTCCGAATTAATGCCCGAAGACAGGTGTCACCTCAATGGGATGACACTGGAAAATGAACAACCCAAATACGTAACGGCCCTGGGAGCCACCAACACACCACGTGGATGGAAGGAGGGGATGCTTACTTCGGGCATTCTGATGGATGTAGAGAGCAATGAAATCATCATGAACGATCTACCTGTTCCCCACAGTCCAAGACTATATCCTGACGGGTTGTTTATGCTATTATCAGCTACCGGTGAAGTGGTAAAAGTAGATCCTCAAACTGGTAAGTATGATGTATTGACCAAGCTGAATGGTTTCCTGAGGGGAATGGATCGGGTTGGTGATTATCTTTTCGTGGCCATGTCCCGCCTCCGGCAGGGCAGTTCCTTATTTAAGGAAGCACCTATCGCCAAAGAGTCCGTCCATTGTGGCGTCAGTATCATCTATATACCATCAGGTCAGCAGGTTGGATTTATCGTATATAATAACACCGTAGAGGAATTGTTTGAGGTAAAAGCACTGCGCAATACTTTGAGGCCAAATGTACTTAACATGGATAAAGGCGTGCATCAGCAGACCATTGTTACGTCCGACCAGGTCTTTTGGACAGAGGCCGATGATAAGAAATCATGAAGATTACCGGGATGGCCTTTCCCATAATTGTATTAATGCGAAATTATGCGTAAATTTCGCCCAATTTTAGGATTATTCTTAGTAAAAATATAACTATTTTGAAATCACTCGCCAATTGTCTTCAAAACCGTAGGAAATCCGCTTATCAAAAACTGAAAAGCAGATTTCTGAAAAAACTAAAGTCAGCTCAAGCCACTTCCGACCGATCGGCTCACCTGTTGGTGGATCGTTTGCGAAAGCTGGAGCGTCAGCTGGGAATCCATTCCAGCTTAAGCCTTCGTCACTGGGCGCTGGCAGCTGCTTTTGGGATTATTACCACAGCCGCCTCTTTCAAATCCAAAGCCAGAGGTTCTTATACAGACTACAACTCATGGTATCACAGGAGAAATGATCTGGTAGAGTACCAAATGGCTCCCAACATGATGGTGCAGGGGGATACTGCATCCGATCTGAGTGCAGGTCCGTATTTGGGTGATGGACTGGTGCTGAAAGAGAAGATAGCTGCCGATTTTGATAATGATGGAGATATTGATTTTGTGGGGTTTGGTTATACCGAGCATGCCCTTTACGTAAATGACGGTTCTGCTCATTTCGAACGGTTTCATTTCACCCCGGCCTCCGATGCCAGATTTCGGGCAGCAGTGGCTGATACCGTGGATTCAGATGGCGATTTTGATTTATTAATTCTTGAAGATATCAAGGGATATTCCAGTTCTCGTATTCGTTTTCTGGAGAATGATGGCTCTGGAACTTTCCAGGGAGATTCGATCATTTTTGATGATTCCAATTACATCCGTACGCTGCAGATTGGAGATATGGACAATGACGGTGATCTGGATGTATTGACCGCTCCATGGTATGGTACCGGATCGTTTAAATATGAGTTTTTGGTCAACACGGGAACTGGCTTCAGCAGAGCGACACTTCCAAGGTCATTTTATCACCAAACCTACAGCACGAATTCTGACGTGGTACGACTTGGGGATTTTGATGGTGATGGTGACATGGATATACTGACCATGCCGGATAGCTATTTTGGGGCCAACTATTACAATGCTTCCTATTACGAGGCCTTTGAGGTGTTTTTGAATGATGGATCTGGTGGGTTTGGCACTTCGGTGGTCACCAGGTTTGATATAAATTTGAATATTTGGTACTCCGACAGTTTCTTTCATGACATTAAAATAGCCGATGTAGACAATGACGGTGATCTGGATGTGATAGTGGGCCTTGATATTGATCACCCTAATAATGATCGGGTAGGGGTAAGCCTAAATAATGGCTCTGGATCTTTTGGGCCGATTAATGCGGTGGTGGTCAATGGCTCATTAAACGGATTTTCGGTGGCCAATTTTGATGATGATGCCGATTTAGAACTGCTGGTACAGAGCACTGAAATTTTTAGTCCCTATTCGGAGATCACAGAGGTGTTTGATTTTGGGACAAATGCATTCTCAACTTCATTAGCCACTCTTTCTGCCAGTGTCGGTACTTTCGAGGATTTTGTCGCAGGAGATTTTGATAACGATGGGGATGATGACCTGATCGCAACTAACGAATTAGAGGCATTTCAGTTTGATGTAGAAAGTGGAAACTTTAATGTGGTGACTAACCATCTGGTTCAGCCCATTTGGGCATATAATTTTGAGCTGGTGGATGTAGATGGTGATGGCGACCTGGATGCCATTGGTAATGAAATCGGCCAATTTTTGGTTAACGACGGGTCAGGTAATTTCACCTTATCACAAAATCTTTCAGACTCCCTGGGATTCGCTTCTCCTCTGGTGGCCATTGGAGATATTGATAATGATGGTGACCTGGACTTGGTTTTTGCCGGAGAGCCTCATATGGGGGATGAGTATTATTACACATCTGTTTATCCATTTGAGTTTTCCAACGGTAAATTTTCTCCGTTGGCTCCAGTGGAAGTATTAATGTCCTCATACTCTTTTGAGATTCATGTAATGGCTCTGGCTAACCTGGATGCAGATCCAGAGTTGGAGTTGGCCATTGTCAGCCAGGAAGACTATTCATCCAAGTATCTGCAAATCCATGATTTTGTAAGTGGTAATTTTTCTCCAACCACCATTTCTGAAACCTCAGTGGCTAATTCTGAAGTTGAAAGTATTCTGATCTTTGATGTGGACAATAATGGAGTCAATGATGTGGTTATTGGAACAGGGTACTCTGGTGTGAGCGTTTTTGAGAACACCAATGGAGATGCCACTTTTTTTACTCAGAAGCAAGATGTAACTGACGGAGGAAATTCTGTAGTGGCACTGGATACCGCTGATTTCGATGGTGATGGAGATTATGAATTATTGATCGCATTTAATTGGCCTGGTTCCTATGAGCAAAGAATTGCTTATAATGGATCAGATACCCTTGCTTTTTCCTGGGTGGTCCAGGATGTTGTGTTGTCCAATAAGGCAGGGATCACAGATGCGAATTTTGCAGATTTTGACAATGACGGTGATCAGGATATTGTTTTCGCAAGTTCGGATTATGGCGATACTTTCATGGAGAACACCGGTAGTGGTTTTGTGGAAGTGATGCCGGCGCCTTATTCTTCCCATCGCATCGCCGTTGGAGATGTGGATGGAGACGGAGACATTGATTTGTTTGTGACCGAAAGTCCGGAATATGGGCGGGTAAGGTTCCTTTTTAATCAATTGCCAAATCTGGCGCCTATTATATCAGCTCAGACTTTCACCATTAACGAAAACAGTCCCAATGGCTCAGGGGTGGGGACAGTTATTGCCAGTGATCCGGAAGGAAAACCTATTTCATTTGCCATTTCTTCAGGGAATGAAAGTGGCACATTTTCACTTAGTGGTGCAGGGATCCTGACCGTATTGGATTCTGCCGCCCTTGACTATGAAACCACTGCGGTGTTTAGCCTGGGAGTAGATGTGTCAGACGGTTATAATACATCTTCCAATACTATCACCATTAATTTGGTGGATATCGATGAAGCGCCGATTGTGACAGATCAGGGTTTTACCGTTTCCGAGGGCGCATCCAATGCGGAGGTGGTAGGTACGTTGGCAGCTGTTGATCCTGAGTCGGGCACCCTGCTGTTCACCATTTCCTCTGGAAACGAAAGCGGAGCATTTGAGATTGGCTCTAATTCTGGAGAAATCTCAGTGCTGGATTCCACTCAGTTAGATTTTGCCACAACACCACAATATGTGCTTAATGTGGATGTATCGGATGGCACTTCTTCTGTATCTGGCATCATCACCATTGATGTGAGTGATTTTAATTATGCTCCCACAGTAATTGATTACACTTTTTCGGTGGATGAAAATGTGCCTAATGGAACAGAGGTGGGTACTGTAGACGCTACTGACCCTGATGGGGATGCCTTGGCCTACAGCATTACCTCTGGCAATGAATCAGCTGTGTTTGCCATTGATCCTTCATCGGGAATGATCAGTGTATTGGATTCCACTCAGTTGGATTTTGAAACTGTAGCACAATATACACTGGAAGTATCTGTCTCTGATGGCACCAATAGCGTCTCAAGTACAGTGACCATAGATGTCAACGATATCAATGAGGCTCCGTCCCTGGCGCCTTATACCTTTGCGATCGATGAAAATGTGGCGTCCGGTACACCTGTGGGTACACTGGAGGCTACGGATCCAGAGGGGGACAATGTTTCATTCCAAATAGTATCTGGAAATGAAAGCGAGGCATTTGTTTTGGATCCGTCTACAGGTGTGTTATCTGTAAATGATTCCTCGGCGCTTGACTATGAGCTAAACACCCAGTTTGTCCTTGAAGTGATGGCTGCGGATCTAAACAATTCATCCACCAGTTCAGTCACTATAGACTTGAATAATGTCAACGAAGCTCCGGTTTTCGCCGATCAGGTTTTTAACATTAATGAAAATATAGCGAACGGAATCTCTGCAGGTACATTAATAGCTGCTGATCCGGAAGAGGATGCCATTACTTTTGCCCTCATATCAGGAAATGAGAGCATGGCATTTAGCTTTGATGAAGCAAATGGAGAGTTTTCAGTGGCAGACAGTTCGCAACTGGATTTTGAATCTACCCCGCAGTTCGTCTTTAGCATAGAGGCCTCCGATGGTGTATTTACGGTCACCTCAACTGCCACTATCAATTTGAATGATCTCCAAGAAGCCCCTGAAATATCCAACCAGAGTTTCTCAATAGACGAAAATTCGGCAAATGGCACCGTGATAGGCACCGTACTAGGTAGCGATCCTGAAAGCGACGCACTTACCTTTACAATATCCTCAGGAGACGATGGGGCAATGTCGATTGATGCGGAGACTGGTGTATTAACAGTGGCAGACAGTGCACTATTCGATTTTGAGTTGCAGGAAAGCATCTCAATTGAGGTTCAGGTATCAGATGGTGAATTTGATGCAAAAGCTACAGTCACTATCAATATCAATGACCTCAACGAGGCCCCTGAAATATCCAACCAGAGTTTCTCAATAGACGAAAATTCGCCAACTGGTGCCATGATAGGTACTGTGCTGGGTAGTGACCCGGAAAGCGACGCGCTTACCTTTACAATATCCTCAGGAGACGATGGGGCAATGTCGATTGATGCGGAGACTGGTGTATTAACAGTGGCAGACAGCGCACTATTCGATTTTGAGTTGCAGGAAAGCATCTCTATAGAAGTTCAGGTGTCAGATGGTGAATTTGATGCAAAGGCTACGGTCACCATCAATATCAACGATCTCAATGAGTCTACTGCACCAATGATAGCCAACCAAACTTTTGAAATCTCAGAAAACCCAGAAGCGGGAGTATTGATCGGGGTAATTGAGGCTACAGATCCTGGGGAACTTCCTTTGGAGATTACCATAACAGCCGGGAATGAAAATGATGTTGTGTCTATTGCCAACGGAAATGAGTTGGTGGTAAACGACGCTTCGGCCTTCAACTTTGAAGAGGCTTCTGAAATGTCCTTCACAGTGGAAGCTACTAATCAGACCGAAAGCACCACGGCCATTATTACGGTGAGCATACTCGATATCAATGAATCACCTCTGATTGAAGATCAGGTTTTCAGAGTTGAGCAGGGCAGCGCTAGCGGTGCTTCTTTGGGAGTGATCGAAGCAACAGATCCTGATGAGGATGCATTGACATATACGATTGTAGATGGTAACGTGAGCAACGCTTTTGCCATCAATGCCAGCACGGGTAATTTGTCCGTTAGTAATTCATCAGCGATTGATTTTGATGTCAACCCTGATTTCAGCCTGACGATTAATGTGTCCGATGGAGAGCTGTCCGCAGGTGCGGAAATTTCAGTGAGGGTGACTACTCTTGAGCGGGATAAGACCGCACTTCTTGAGTTTTTTGCTGCCACCAATGGTGCCAACTGGACAGCTAGCGCCAATTGGAGCAGTGCCAATACCGTATCTGCCAGCTGGTCCGGTGTGGAGGTCACCGGAGGCCGTGTAACAGGTCTAAGGTTGCCTAATAACAATATTGTTGGTAGTGTTCCTGAGTCATTTGCTGATTTAACCGGATTGACGGTGATTGATTTGAGTGGCAATGAGATTAATGGCTTCCCCAATGTTTCATCTTCAGGGGAACCATCACTCAACCTATCCAACAACCGGTTAGGTATTACAGACCTCTTGAAAAATGTGAGTTTAACATCATATACTTACGCGCCTCAGAAGCGCTATGGTGTGGCCAGACAGGATACAATTCCAGCGGGAGATGACTATCAGGTGTCTATCGCCGAGGTGAAAACCAATGCAGGGAATAGTTATCAGTGGTATCTGGAGGATGTGAGTATCCCTGGCGCCACCTCCATGACTCATATGATCAATGACATTGATATCAATAGCATGGGGCGTTATTCACTGGAAGTCAAAAATCCATTGCTTCCTGATTTGACATTGAATACCAGACGATTTTCCATATGGGCTGCAACGGATGTTTTTGGGAAGGTATTTGCCAACTCCCAGGGAACCGTGCTGAACAATGGACAAGTGGATATCTTCAGGATTTTTGATGGGCCTTTCCAGATCACAGACAGTGCAGCGCTGGCTTCCGACGGGAGTTATGTAATTGAGGATGTGGTGCTTGGAGACTTTGTTCTCTTGGTTAAGCCCAATCGAACAGTCTTCCCGGATGTACTACAGACTTATTATGTGAGCACGAGTGATTGGGACAAGGCAGACACGCTCTTCCTCTATGAAGAGGCTGAGGGAATAGACATTCAGATGGTGTTTTACGATGAGAAGACGCCTACACCGGGTGGTGCCTCTTTTGTGGGAACCCTTGAGTCTGACTTTCAGGACGTGATAGGAGAGGAGGATGATCGTATAGATTCCCGAAGAAAAGTGAAGCGAGCTGGTTGTTCGATGAGGCGATTTGTGAGGGCCGGAAGGACGGAAGAGGATATTTACGAACTGTATGCCTATGTGGAGTCCGATGATGAAGGCGTATTCAATTTTGAAGGTATTCCTGAAGGGAAATACTTGTTGAATATTCAGTATCCCGGGGTGCCTATGGATCCTAATTCAGATATCGAGTTTATCATTGGTGGAGATAAGGAGAATCAAAAATTCCAACTGAGAGCGACCATTACAGAAAATGGGATCGTTGTAGAGGCCACGGAGGTGCTTTACACCATGAAGCCTTATTTGAAAGATCTCCAGCTATACCCCAACCCTACGGCTGGCGTACTGAAGGCAGAGTTTTTCGTTTACAGAAAACTTAATGATCTCAAAATGGAGGTTTTGGATGTATCGGGTGTAAAACTGTTCGAACAGGCCCTTAATCCGGCTATGGGCGTTCAGAGCACTGAGATAGATTTGACTACTTTTTCAAGTGGGGTCTATTTCATCGTCTTTACAGATGAATCCGGCACTTTCAGGCAGCAGATAAAAGTAGGTAAAAAATAAAGGTAATATGTTCAATATTGAGGTCCCGAGAGCGCTGGCTTTCGGGACCTTTTGTTTTAAAAAAGGCTGTTTTGGCTCATTTAGGACACATAACCTAAAACAGGGGATCGAAAAATACCATAAATAGGGTATTGTCACCGGAGGCACACTCCTTTATCTTAGCCTTAACAATTCAGAGAATACTTCTGTATCTGTTCACCGCTGGTTAAAAGCCTCTCATTCTTGGGAGGCTTTTTTATTTTCAAATTGTTTTTTTTAATCTCCCCAACAATTTCGAGTGCTTCAGGTTTATCCTTTTATGGAAAAGACAGCCACCAAAACAAGAAAAAAGTCATTAAGCCAGGAGGACTTCAAATTGGCTTATATGGATCACGTACTTACGCACGGCTCCAATCCGGCTTCAGTTTTTGCTTTTGCAAAGGATCTGAAAAGCACTGAGGCACAGTTTTACTCATACTTTAATTCTTTCAAAGCACTGGAACGAACCATTTGGAGTGACTGGTTTGCACAAACCATCAAAACCGTAGAAGAAGATCCAGCCTACGCAGAGTACACCGTGAGGGAGAAACTCCTGGGTTTTTATTTTACCTGGCTGGAAATGCTCAAAAATAATCGAAGCTTCGTGCTGAAGCGCTTCGAGGAGATCAGCAGAAAGGAACTTAACCCTTATTTTCTGGAGGGGGTACAGCCACATTTTAAGTCTTATGTGAATGATTTAGTTACCGAAGGAAAGGATACCACGGAAGTAGCCGAACGGCCATTTACCAATCAGTACGAAAAAGCCTTTTGGCTTCACTTTCTGTTTATTACCCGGTTTTGGGTCAATGATGATAGCTCCGATTTTGAAAAGACAGATGCGGCCATTGAGAAGTCTGTTAACCTGGCCTTCGATCTGGTAGGCAAAGGGCCTTTGGATTCGATGCTTGATTTTGCAAAGTTTCTTTTCCAAAACAAGTAAAACCCATCAATCCTTCCTGAGTAAGTGCTCATGAAGGAATCCATAGACAAAGGCTTTGTTTTCTACTTTCTCGGAAACATTAGCGGCTCCAGAGTGGCCTGTGCCTTGTTGTGTCCACAATAGGGCCGGATTACTACCTGAAAGGCCTTGCAAAGCAGCTGCAAATTTGAAGGAATGAAGTGGTGGTACCCGGTCGTCGGTATGGGCTGTCACCAACAGGGTGGGTGGATATTCAATACCCTCTTTTAGGTTATGATAGGGAGAGTAGGAGGCCAGGTTGAGAAACTGTAAGGAGTCCGAGGCTGACCCAAACTCCTTTACCCATTTCGGACCAACAGTAAAACGTTCGTAACGGAGCATGTCCAACACGCCAACTTTTATCACCACCGCTCCGAACAGTTCAGGACGCTGAGTGAGTACGGCCCCTGCCACGAGCCCGCCGTTGGAGCTGCCTATGAAGCCCAACTTTGCAGGTTGGGTATGCTTTTCATCAATCAGGTATTCAGCTGCTGCAATCACATCATCAAAGGTGTTTTGCTTTTGATCGAGCCTGCCATTTTTCCACCAATCGAATCCCAGTTCGCCGCCCCCACGTGCGTGCACAAAGGCAAAAGCTCCTCCTTGTTCGATAAAATAAATAATCCCTGGATCATAGTGAGGGTTGCTGATCACACCAAAACCACCATAGGCAGAGAGAAGAAATGGAGTCTTTCCGTCTTTTTTGAGTTCGTTCTTATAGACGATGAAGATCGGAATCATAGTGCCATCTTTGGACGGGAAGTATTGGGTGGAGAATTTGAAGGATTGAAAATCGAAATTGACTCCTGTGCGCTCCACCACACTGTAGTCATAGTTGTTAAGATCAAGCTTGCACACTACAGGCGGTATGGTAAACGACTGTAGCAGAAAGATAAAATCTCCTGAAGCCTTTTGATAGCTCATATTGGATACTGAAACACCCCCGGGCAAGTCCACCTCCTTGAGGACATTTCCCTCCAGGTCCACCACGGTCATAAATGGCTTACTCAATGCCTGATAGGAAACGACTATTTTGTCATCCATGAGCTCATATCCCGTGATCTGGGCGTCTTCATACTCGGGCGTGACCCTTCTAATCTCCAGGGGTTTCTGAGCCGTGAAGGTGATAACCTGTGATTTGTTATGGATGGTGGCTTCCATAAAGAAATGCCCATGCTTGAAATCTATAAACTCAAGGGAATAATTGACCTTATAATGCAGAGGCCTGAAAGCCTTTATATCACTGGTCGGATCAAAATAGAGATAACTATACTGGTTCTTGATTGGGTTGTGAATTTCTAGTACGTACATGTCCTGCTGATAGGTGCCAGACAGTTGAAAGTCATCATAGGGTGAATTGGTTTTGAAAACTAAGGAGTCATCTTCCTGCTCTGTGAAAAGTCGGTGGTAGTAGACTTCCGAATCCAAGGTCTGTTCTGTGATAGCCCCTTCCCTGTACTTTTTGTAGAAAAAGCCATTGTTTAGCCAGCTGACGTTTGAGAATTTAACCCCTGTCAGGACTTCTGTTGGGGAAACACTTCCTTCGGTAGATTGAATCTTGATCTCTCGCCAGTCACTTCCATTACTACTGTAGAGGTAGGCCAGGTATCGATCGTCCTTCGATGGTGCGAAATTCTCGATAACGATCCGGTCGCTATTTGAAATGAATTTGGGATCAACCAGTACCCGATAGTCGTTAAAGGATCGCTCGCGATAGTAAATGCTGGGAGCAGAGAGGTCATCATCATAGAAGAGACGATAATTGGATTCATGGTTGCTGCTAAAGTTGATATTGGCGTAAGTATTCCATCGTTTTTTCTGCAACATATATTCATTGAGCATATTGATGGTATTGTTCCGGTTGGCAAGCTTCCTCAGATGCTTTTGAGATACGTCATTCTGCGCCTCCACCCATATCCGTACCTCAGGCCGGTCGATCTCCTCCAGCCATTGGTATTCATCCATTACCTGGTATCCATGATATTCATTGATGGTAGGTCGCTTGATTGTTGGTGGGTATTCCAGGCTTTGACTATTGATAGAAAAAGAGGTCAGGATAATTGATGAGAGTAGAAGTGACGGCAGGTAGGGTAGTCTGAGCATGTTAAGCATTTTCTTTTCAAACAGTTAAGTAAGGTAGATTCCCTCAAACTTTATTTCAAAATAATCCAACCTTTTAGATACACGGTAAGTTCTACCTGCAATTAACAGAGATATGAAAGAGCAAGGAAGAATTCCGGTGGGTAAGGTGTCAAGGGCTGCCAAATTTGTGAAAACAGGCGCCAAGGTTGGAGGAAACTATGTGAAGCACTATGGACGAAAGATCATGGATAAAAATGCCTCCCGTGAGCAGCTGGATCAGGACAATGCAGAGGATATTTATGAATCACTCAGTGAGCTTAAGGGCAGCGCCCTGAAGGTAGCTCAGATGCTGTCCATGGATAAGAATTTATTACCAACAGCCTACCAGGATAAGTTTGCCATGAGTCAGTATAGCGCACCGCCATTGTCTTATCCTTTGGTAGTAAAGACCTTTCAGAAATACTTTGGAATGGCACCAACGGAGCGGTTTAATTCCTTCTCCAAAAGCGCTGTAAATGCAGCATCGATTGGTCAGGTGCATAAGGCCACTTTGGGAGATAAAACACTCGCTGTAAAGATCCAGTATCCGGGCATATCAGATAGCGTCCGGTCAGACCTGAAGCTGGTCAAACCATTTGCTCTCCGGCTCTTTGGACTGAACGAGCGAGAGCTGGATCAGTATATGGATGAGGTAGAAGGTAAGCTGCTGGAAGAAACCGATTATGAGCTAGAGGTCTCCCGATCCAAGCGGATTTCTGAGGCTTGTCAGGCGATACCAAACTTGTTGTTCCCGCAGTATTATGAAGAGCACTCCGCCGCCCGCATCATCACCATGGACTGGCTGGAGGGGCAGCACATTCGCGAGTTTCTGACCACCAATCCTACACAGGAAATCAAGGATCAGATAGGGCAGGCTATGTGGGAATTCTACCATCATCAGATCCATCATATCAAGGCCGTTCATGCGGACCCGCATCCCGGAAATTTCCTAATGCGGCCCGATGGAACTTTAGGTATCATCGACTTTGGATGTGTAAAAGAAATCCCGGAGGATTTCTATACTGCCTATTTCAAATTGATGAATAAACGCCTTCTTCAGGACGATCTGGAATTGGTACCGGTTCTTTATGATTTGAACTTCATTTATGCCGACGATTCTGATAATGAGAAACAACTCTATGTGTCTCTGTTTAAGGAGATGATGGAGCTTCTCGGTCGTCCCTTTCATACTGATTTTTTCGACTTCTCGGATGATGCTTATTTCATGAAAATTTACGAACTCAGCGAAAGACTGGGGAGTATGAAGGAGCTACGAAACTCCAGGCATGCCCGAGGTTCGAGACACGGTCTTTATATCAATCGCACTTACTTTGGATTGTACCAGCTCCTCAATATGCTGGGAGCCAAAATACGTACGAGTAAACCTGATTGGTTGAAGTAATTCGGTGGTCATTTCATTTATCCTTAGGGTTTAGCTATCTTTTAAGAATGAAGACAACATACCTGATTTTTGCATTGGCCATGGCCCTCATTTCGTGTGATAATCCCAGTGTTTTGGAGCTGGGCGAAAAATGGCAATCTATTGAGCGAGATTTGCAGACTCAGCTCATCACAGCTGGAGATAGTGCGGTCATAGAACTGCCAGAAGGCCACTTTATGTTTACAAAATCACTTTTAGTGGATGGTAATAAATACCTGACTATCAAGGGTCAAGGTATAGATAAAACAATTCTCTCTTTTGAGATGCAGGAAGAGGGTGCTGAAGGCCTTAAAATTGCTAATGGTGTTAGCATTATCATTGAAAATTTCACAATAGAGAATGCCAAGGGGGATAATATCAAGGTCACAGATACCAGGGGAATTACCATCCGAAACGTCAAGTCGCAGTGGACTGGTACCCCTGAGGAATCCAACGGAGCTTATGCATTTTACCCCGTCCTATCCAGCAATGTATTGGTGGAGAATTGTATCGCTATCGGGGCCTCCGATGCGGGGATTTATGTAGGGCAATCAGACAGTGTGATCATCAGAAACAACGAAGCCTACTACAACGTGGCAGGCATAGAAAGTGAGAATTCCCGATGGGTTGAAATCTATGGAAATCGCGCCCACGACAACACTGGTGGGATCCTTGTTTTTGACCTTCCAGGCCTTACCCAATATGGCCACACCACGAGAGTATTTAGCAACAACATCCACGAGAATAATTTCAGAAATTTTGCACCGAAAGGGAATGTGGTGGCAACCGTTCCTCCCGGCACAGGAGTGATGCTTTTGGCCACCCGAAACATTGAGATTTTCGATAACCTCATCGCAGACAATCGAACAATAGGTACGGCCATAGCCAGCTATGACCTGGTGGAAGCAATGGCTACAACTGAGGAGTCACAGTTGAACGAAAACATAGAAAAGTCCAAAAAGGATGTAGGCTACGATCCTTATCCTAATGAGGTTTACATACACAATAATGTCTACAAGAATAGCTTCTGGTTTCCTACGTGGAAGAATGATTTCGGCTTGCTGTTTACTATGAAATTCCCATTTGCTACACCCGATATTGCGTGGGACGGAATCTCCCCAGATGGGTCTGACTTTGCGCTGTGTGTGGAGCAGGAAGATGTGAAGTTCGCCAACTTGGATGCTGCGAATGATTTTGAAAATCTCACTACCGACCTGGGGCAGTTCAGCTGTGTGGGAAACTTCGTTGATCCTATTTTTTAGAGATGAAAATTATCAGCTTACTGTTATTGGTCGTTGTTTTTATGGGTTGTGATTCCACACCCAAAAAGAAGGTGATAGAAGAGGTAAACCTGGTGGGTACAGTGGGGCTGGATCAGCCAGAAAAGCTCTCCGATTGGGGCCTGTTTTCGAGGCCTCTGAAGGAGCTGTCCCCAGCCGCAGGTGTGCTTCCGTATGACCTCAATTCCCCACTTTTTTCGGACTATGCTCAAAAGGCAAGGTTCGTTAAAATACCGGATGGTGCCATGGCTATTTATGATTCGATGGAGGTCATGAATTTTCCGGTGGGAACCATTCTAATTAAGAATTTTTATTACGCGAACGATTTGAGAAAGCCCGATGGAGAGCGAAGGATTATTGAAACGCGATTGCTGATACATGAGTCGCAAGGTTGGAATGCGCTCACCTATGTTTGGAACGATGAACAGTCAGAAGCCTTTTTGGAAATAGCTGGCAAGACTGTGCCGGTATCATGGACTGACGAGTTGGGAACTCTAAAAAGAGTAAACTATTCCGTGCCCAATCTTGTGCAGTGCAAGAGCTGCCATGAGCGCTCTGGTCGGATGGCGCTCATCGGTCCCTCGGCGCGGCAGCTCAATCGGGATTATACCTATGAGGCCGGCCGGATGAATCAGCTGGATCACTGGGCAGAGGCTGGAATACTCTCCGGTTTACCCGATACACATCACCGACCGAAACTACCCGTATGGGATGACGAGCGCACCGGTGCGCTTGATCTGCGTGCCCGTGCCTGGTTGGAGACCAACTGTGCACATTGTCACCGTGCGGAGGGGCCTGCAAAGAACACCGGTCTTTATCTGACCTACACCGAAACGGACAGCTATAAGCTGGGTATCAACAAACCTCCGGTGGCCGCAGGGAGAGGTTCCGGAGGACTGACCTACGGTATTGTGCCCGGTCAGCCGGATCAATCGATCCTGGTGCATCGCATTGAGTCACTGGATCCCGGGGTGATGATGCCGGAGGTGGGTCGTAAGATGAGGCATGAGGAAGGGATTGAACTCATTCGCCAATGGATCACTCAAATGGAGGCTGCACGACATTTGTGAGTTAATTTTTACCTTAGCAAACCTTTTCATCCGCCAGTGATGTTCTGAATTTTCAAAAACCTGAAAAATCTATGAAAGAATTGATAACGGCACCATGGCCTTGGTATGTGGCTGGGCCATTGATTACACTGGTAATGGTATTGATGCTTCTGTTTGGCAAAAGCTTCGGGATATCTTCCACACTCAAAACGGTCTGTTCTATAGGCGGGGCTGGGCGCTGGAGTGACTTCTTTCGGTTCGACTGGAAGTCAGCTTCGTGGAACCTGTTTTTTGCAGCTGGCGCCATCCTTGGTGGGTACATCGCTTCCACGTTTATGGCTCCGGAGCAGGCAATTGCGCTCAATCCCGCTACGGTAGCTTCTTTGCAGACTTATGGTATCGACAATGCCGGCACGGAGTTTCTTCCCAGGGAGATTTTCAACCTGCAAAACCTCCTGACGGGGCAGGGCTTGATCTTCATGGTGCTGGGCGGTTTCATGGTCGGCTTTGGCACTCGTTATGCTGATGGCTGCACCTCAGGTCACGCCATCAGTGGCTTGAGCAACCTCCAGTGGCCATCGCTGGTAGCTGTGGTTGGCTTCTTTATTGGCGGTCTTATTGTTACACACTTGATTTTACCCGGTATACTATGAGCAGGTTGAGATTTTTATTAGCAGGAGTGTTTTTTGGCATTGTATTGACCAAGGCAGAAGTGATCTCGTGGTATCGGATTTATGAAATGTTCCGGTTCGAATCCTTTCATATGTACGGGGTGATTGGCTCGGCGGTGGTGCTGGGGATTATTGCTGTCCAAATAATCAAAAGATTCAATATCAAGGATATTTCCGGTAATCCTATTGTGATACAGGAGAAGGCTAAAAGGTTTTGGCCTCCGCTGATTGGCGGAACCATCTTTGGTTTTGGTTGGGCACTGACCGGTGCGTGTCCCGGTCCTATATACATTCTCATCGGAAACGGATTTATGGCTTTTGGTGTCGTTTTCCTGGCGGCAGTGCTGGGCACCTTTGTGTATGGTCTGGTGATGGATAAGCTTCCGCAGAGGTAGGGCAATTGGTGTCAATCATTTTTGGTTATCTTTCGGAGACTAAACCCAAAAAATGATATGAAATACACTGAAGGCATGCTGCGAGAGGGCGCACTGAAAGGAAAGACGATCCTCGTCACTGGTGGAGGTACCGGATTGGGCAAATCCATGGGCACCTATTTTTCGGAGTTGGGAGCCAACCTCATTATCACCAGCCGAAAACTGGATGTGCTGGAGGAAACAGCCAAAGAGATCTCTGATCAAACCGGAAACCCGGTGCTTCCGCTGGCTTGCGATGTTCGCGAATACGATCAGGTGGAAAAGGCTATTGCAGACTCGAAGGCTCAGTTTGGCCACATAGACGTGTTGCTCAACAATGCGGCAGGTAACTTTATCAGCCCCACAGAGCGCCTTTCCCACAGGGCATTCGATACAGTGGTGGACATTGTACTCAAAGGCTCTTACAACTTCACGCTGGCACTCGGCAAAGACTGGATTGCAGACAAACACCCGGGAAACATTCTCAGTATAGTCACGACTTACGCGTGGACAGGTTCGGGCTATGTGGTGCCTTCAGCTTGCGCCAAAGCCGGTGTACTGGCCATGACGAGATCATTGGCTGTGGAGTGGGCACACTATGGCATCAGAGCCAATGCCATCGCGCCGGGGCCATTTCCCACCAAAGGAGCCTGGGACCGATTGCTACCTGGTGGCCTGAAGGAGAAATTCGATCCAGCCAACAAGGTACCTGTAGGCAGGGTAGGCGTGCATCAGGAACTGGCCAACCTTGCAGCTTATTTGGTGTCGGATTACTCGGCTTATGTGAATGGTGAAGTAGTGACCATAGATGGAGGCGAGTGGCTCAAAGGTGCCGGAGAGATGAACCAACTGGATCAGGTGCCTGAAGAACTTTGGGATGCGATGGAGATGTCCAGAAAAGGAGGCTCAAAGATCAAAATGATGTGGGCATACCTGAATGGCATGCGCAAGATGAAGTTTAGGAGATAAGTAAAGACCGGCTGGAGTATCTCCAGCCGGTCACAATTTTCAATGACGATTATGCCATGGCTTTCAGTCTGTTTACATCTAGCCAGGAGCCGGCATTTTCACAATCTACTCCCTGATGCCTGAGATAGGTATGGGCCTGACCACTGCGGTTCCCACTGGCACAGCACAATAGTACGGTTCCTTTGATCTCTTTTATTTCCTGTACCCGCTGTGGGATTTCATTGAGGGGGATGTTGATGGAGCCTACCACATTTCCACCTTGAAATTCTCCCGGAGTTCTCACATCTATCACGGTGGCTCCCTGAGCCATAAGTTCTGAAATATTCATTTTGTTTTTATTGCAAAGGAAGAGGCTCTGAGCATCATGTTTGGTAACAATGGTTACTTAAGCTCCTGAACGGTACAGTTAACTTTGGCTTATGAAAAAATTACTTGAAAGCAATCAACTCCTTCGCACATTCGGTCTGTTATCACTGACTTTGGGACTTGCTCCTTTTGTTCCGGAGCCTCATGTTTGGGGCAAAGTCCAATGGGTTTTGGGTGGAGCTGCAGGCATGCAGCCTATGGATTATTTTGACTTGCTCCTGCACGGAACACCCTGGTTGCTGTTTTTTACACTTTTGATTTATCGGGGATTTCGCTATTTGCTCCCTGGCTAGTGGTGCCATATCTTAGGTCGTGAACAAAAAATCTGCTTTAGGGGTTCTACTCGTATATCAAAGCAGTATGAAAACACCGACCTATTCCCTTCTGTTTGTTTTCCTAATGTCTTGTGGTGCCATCAATGGCCCGGTGGCTGATGATATGCCAAAACCACATACCGAATTCATCAACTGTTTTTGTGATCAGTACAATTCCACCACAGACTGGGTTTACTGCACCCCTGTGAATGTGGACCTGGCCGGATTACCGATAGAAAGTGCAGTCATGAGTTATTCCGTCCGGATCACCAGAGGAGGCGATGTGCTGGAGGCTGAACTCTATGACGTCAAGGGCCAGCAAGCTATACCGCTGACCAGGGTGGAGTCGGTGATCGGGTATGTGATGCATACCCGAAAGACGGAAAACATTGCGGGTTATCTTCAGGATCATGCAAAAGAGCTTGTCATTCGCTTTCGGGTGAATAGGGAGGGAGCCGTGGGCTACATTTCTAATGGCTCGGGTATTCAGTTGACTTACAAAAATTGAGACAAAAAAAGGGGGAATATGAATGCTTTCATATTCCCCTTTTTCAGTCAAATCAATAAGGATTACTCGCCCGCTACAATCCAGGATTGAAGGACTTTGTACTGACTTTCAGTGGGCTCTTCTACAAACTCAAGGAAGTGCTGATCCATTGTCTCGATTTGCAGAGCCTTGGCTTTGAGCTTTTTGCTCTTCACTTTACCATTTTTCTCACGTTTTACCACCACGGTCACCTTGGTACCCGGAGTAGTGTTGGCTTTGAAATCACTGATGATCTTACGCACTGCTGACAGTTCAAAAGCCTGACCATTGAATTCAGTAATCACGTCGCCCACCTGATAGCCAAGATCTTTGGCGAAAGCATTGGCTTCCGAAAGGTCATCCACCATGATTTCTCTTTCTTCGGTAAGGGTGATCCCAATATCACCAAAAGTGATTTCACTGCCAGGTTTCTCTGCAATGTATTCTATGCCAGCCCAGCTGAGTACTTCTGCTATTGGCAATGGCGTGTCGCCACTTACATAAGTCCTTAGAAACTCACCCACCTCAGGGTAAGTAAGTGCCTCTATTACGCCGAACAACTCGTCATCTTCAAAAGACACCTGCATACCGTACTTTTTGGCCAGCTCTCTCATAAGCCACTGCAGGTCTTTTTCACCATCAGAGTACTTGATGAGGTAGAGGTCGAGGCACATCCCGATCAGTGCACCTTTGTAATACACGTTGGTGTACATTCTTTCAAATTCCGGTTCCAGGATTCGCTCACTCATTTCTGTGAAGGAAACATTAGGGAAACGGTCGGCGGTCCGGAGTTTGTCCTGAATCTCCTCCATGAAGGTCTCTGGCCCGTAGAGGTTGTATTTCACTTGCACATGCATGGAGCTGTATTCTGTCACGCCTTCATATAGCCAAAGGTGCTTGGACATTTCAGGCTCTATGTAGTTGAACTCACCGATTTCCTTAGAATGGATATTCAAGGGTGTGACGATGTGAAAAAACTCATGGGCCGCCACGTCTCTTACCGTTTGACCAATCCTATCAGCGCCCGCTTCAGGAAGTGAATATACAGACGAGTAGCTGTGCTCCAGTGCGCCCATCGCACCGGATAGGGTGCCATCATCGTTGAGGTAGATGAGGTAGGCGTATCTGTCTACCGGCAGTTGCCCACCCAGGTACTTACTTTGTGCTTCCATCAGGTCATAGATCTTGTCCATAACCTCAGCAGCAGAGAGGGCCTTGTTAGGCGAAAACACAGAAACCAGCACATTGGCATTGGCGATTTTTCGGGAGATGGTATCCGGTACACTGTACATGATAGGGCCATCTGCGAGAAAATTAAAGTCGTCTGCAAAGAAGAGGTCTTCAGTTGCGTTGACTGTTTTCTTTCTCAGTGCGGTGGCCCCAAAGGTGTTTTCTCCGTGGGTAATGCTCACCTCATAGGGAGAAAATTTCAACCCATCCAGATAACCGATAAACCCAAAAGTATTCAACACAAAGACTTTCTCTTCGGCATTGATGTTGGTGCCGCCGGGTTCAAATACGATATTGTCTCCGTACCCATCAAACTTATCCCAGGTGTCATCTACCAGATAAGTAATCTTATGTAACTGACCACCGTTGGCTATTTTCCACCGGTTGATAGAAAGGGTGTCTACCTGCAGGGAGTTTCCTTCTTTGTCGAAGGCTTTGAAATCGGAGACGAATCTTCCGAAATCGGAGATGCTATAAGTACCCGGCACCACTTTGGCCATGTGATACTCCAGGTATTCAGCATCTGACGAGGGGGTGTAGATGGTCACTGGGACCTGATCATTGGCAGTGGCCGTAAGGTCTATCTCCACTTTGTACTTTTCAGACTGGGCGTATGACCAGCTCAGCGTCAGTAGCATCAACGCCGCTATCACAGACTTTTTCATAGTTGTTCTTTTGATTTTAGAGTGGCGCAAAGAAATATAATTTTGAGGCATTCTTAGGGATGTTTTATGCCAATGGTTAGGCCTACTGACAAATGGTAGGTGGGTTGATCTATACACAAAGGATTAATCTTTTTAGCTTACGCTCCCTCTTGAATCTTTCTATATTTGCGGTCAATTCTACTTACAAACATGTCAAACAAGGAATTTAAAAGATATACGATCACCTCTGCGCTGCCTTACGCCAATGGTCCGGTGCATATTGGTCATCTGGCCGGGGTATATGTGCCCGCAGATATTTATGCACGTTTTTTGAGATTGAAAGGTCGCGATGTGGCTTTCATTTGTGGCTCCGATGAGCACGGAGTGGCTATAGAGTTGAGGGCGCGCAAAGAAGGAGTGACTCCTCAGCAGGTGGTAGACAAGTACCATGAGCAGATCAAAAAGTCATTTGAGCAATTTGGGATTAGTTTCGATATCTACTCTCGCACCAGTTCAGCCACACATCATAAAACAGCCTCGGATTTCTTTAAGAAACTGAATGACCATGGCAAATTTGTAGAGCAGTCTTCTGAGCAGTTCTATGACCCAAAAGCCAAGCAATTTTTGGCGGATCGATACATCAAGGGAACTTGCCCTACCTGTAGCTTCCCGGAGGCCTATGGTGATCAGTGTGAGAACTGTGGCTCTACGTTGAGCCCGGCGGAGCTGATCAATCCTAAGTCGATGCTGAGTGGCGAATCGCCAGTGATGAAGGAGACCAAACACTGGTATTTTCCTCTGGATCAGTATGAGGAATGGCTGAGACACTGGATAGTGGAGAAGCACCCCGAGTGGAAATCCAATGTGGCTGGTCAATGCAAGAGCTGGCTGGACAATGGCCTGCGACCAAGACCAATGACCCGGGACCTGGACTGGGGGATTCCTGTGCCGGTGGAAGGGGCAGAAGGTAAGGTGCTATATGTATGGTTTGATGCCCCGATAGGGTACATCTCTGCCACCAAGGACTGGGCAGCCTCAGTGGGGAAAAACTGGGAGGACTATTGGAAAAGTGAGGATACCCGGTTGATTCATTTTATTGGTAAAGACAACATCGTATTTCATTGTGTGATCTTCCCCGCATTGCTCAAAGCAGATGGAGACTATATACTGCCAGACAATGTGCCAGCCAATGAATTTCTGAACCTGGAGTCCAACAAGATTTCCACCTCCAGAAACTGGGCGGTGTGGCTGCATGAGTATCTGGAGGAATTTCCTGATAAGCAGGACGTGCTGAGGTATGTACTGACCGCCAATGCACCGGAGACCAAAGACAATGACTTCACCTGGAAGGACTTCCAGACCCGTAACAACAGTGAGCTGGTGGCCATTTTTGGTAACTTCATCAACCGTGCTGTAGTGCTTACGCACAAATATTTTGATGGTAAAATCCCTTCACGAAATGAGCTCACCGAGCGGGATGAAGAAGTGATTGCTGCCATTCGGACTTACCCCGAGAAGATAGAAAAGTCACTGGAGCAGTTCAGGTTTAGAGAAGCCTCCACCCACTTAATGGACCTGGCCCGTGAAGGCAATAAATACCTGGCCGACACAGAGCCATGGAAGCTGATCAAGACAGATCAGAGCCGGGTGGAGACCATCATGAACATCGCTCTACAGCTGGCCGGGAGTCTGGCCATCTTATCTGAGCCTTTTCTCCCCTTCACCTCCGATAAGCTGAGAAAGATGCTTAACCAGACGGAAGTGGCCTGGTCTATGGCTGGCGGTTTGGGACTGATGGCGGATGGTCAGCAGATCAATGAAGGCGTGTTGCTTTTTGATAAAATAGAAGACGAAACAGTAGAAGCACAAGTGCAAAAACTAATGGATACAAAGAAAGCAAATGAGGCAGCCAACGAGGTGCCCAAAGTGGCTCCGGCCAAAGATGAGGTGGTATTTGATGACTTCATGAAAATGGACCTGCGGGTAGGGGAGATCAAGACCGCCGAGAAGGTGGAGAAATCCAATAAGCTGCTGAAGTTCACGGTTGACACTGGCTTGGATGTGCGGACCATTGTGAGTGGAGTAGCTAAGCATTTCACTGCGGAAGAAATGGTTGGCCGGAAGGTGGTGGTGATGTCAAATCTCGCACCCCGGAAAATCATGGGCATCGAGTCTCAGGGCATGCTCCTTTTTGCCGAAAATGCGGACGGTTCGCTCAAGGCAGTGAGTCCTGACAAAGACGCAGAGAATGGTGCCGGCATAGCCTAAAGGGCAATAGCAGCGTTAGAGAAAGCCCCTACCGGACTGCAAGTGCTGGTAGGGGCTTTCTTGTTTATTGGATGGGGTCACTGACTGGGAATGCTGCGGTATTTCATTCTACCTATCAGCATTTTATGGATGGCGTGTGCTGTTCTGCTGGAAAAAAGTCACACATAGCTTTGTCTACCCTGTGACGGAGCTTAGGATACACAACCTGATGATCGTGGTTGTCTAGCTGGATAAATCAAACTAATTGTTTTTAATGAGGGATCTCTTCCACCAGAACTTCAATGCCGGCTTTATCAAAATAAGTACAGGTCATGGTGTCGATATTGATGGCCCATTTTTCAATACCAAATTGGGCACACATCCTAATGAACGTGAGGAAAGCTGTTTGGCCTTGCTGGTGAGCTGCTAATCCGTCTTTAAAGGATTCATAGTTGGGGCTGTCTGCAATGGGCAATGGGTTGTGCTTAGGGGGTACTTTCACCGCATAATGGTTGGGTCCGTGATAGTCGATGTGCCCATCGCCTACATAAGCCACGTAGTGGGTTACGCCTAATAGTTTGATTTCCTGAATGTACGTAGGGAAGTCGGCTCCTGATTTGACTTTGCTGTGGGCGGCTTTGAGTTGTTCTATTGTAAACATTGTACTTTGGTTTTTGATTGATCGTTTCGATTTGAGCGACAAAGGTGGGGCCGGGGGAATTTTGGTAATTGTAAAAAGTCGTTGTTTTACAAAGAGTGCTTAAACTGTTCGGGCGTATCCCCCGTGAAGAGCCTGAAGTCTTTGATGAAGTGAGCCTGATCGAAGAAATGATGCTCGTAGCAGATTTCGGTGAGCGATTTGGCCTCATTCAGGCTGTCAAGCACCGCATTGAACCGAATGATTGATGCGAATTTTTTGGGTGTTGTTCCTACTACTTTTCGAAAGCGCTTTTCAAATGCACTCTGACTGATATGCAGTTTTTCAAGCAGCTCCTGAATGCGAATGGTTCCCTGGCTTTGGTAGAGGAGTTTTACCGCTTCTACAATTAAGCGATCTGCCTGAATGTCTTTTAATTGCGAGAGCAAAAACGCTTCAACTACCTGAATGCGCTGCAGGTCTGTAGTGGCTAAAGACAACTTTTCTTCGACTTCTTTGGTGGCTCCCTGATCAAAAATGTCCGCCAAAGACAGGCTTAAGTTGTACAATTCGTTCGTCGGATGTGAAGCAAAATGCGTAAACCCTGTTTCAGTGAAATAAACCAGGATGGTTCCAATGTTAGGGGTGTTCTTAAAGGTTTTATAACTCTTTGAAATGCCCGTAATACCTGAGGTGCTGAGTCGGTCTTCCTGCTTCCCATTCATTGCTGAAAGTTGCCCTTTGTATTGAAACCCGATCACCAATCCTGAAGAAGGAAAAACCTTGTACTCACTGCCCAATTCATTCTCCGACACCACAAAATACTTGATGTAGGGTTTTAGCCTTTCGGTCGGAGGATGTCTGTCAAACTTCATGGGACTACCAAGCTAGCTGAATATCCATTACGAGTCAAGGGGCATTTATGGGCCGGCTGATGTCATTCCCGCGTAGACGGGAATCACAGCCCATATGGCCTGTTCAAACTGAGGATGTTTTATGTCAAAGGATAGGCTCTATCATTTTTATGGAACAAGATCACAGGGAACTTACCACAATACGGTTGCTATTTTGAGCATCTTGTGTTGTAGAATTGTACTATTTCCACAATATGATTTTTAGTGTACCACCCTCGATTGATTCTATCAACCAAGTCTGGACATTCTTTAAAATAATTAGTAGCTGTTTTTTTGAAGGTGCTATTCAGCCATATTTTACCCTTAATTGATAACAACATTAACTCTTCTTCATTCTCCTTTTTCACAAAATAGTAAATGTAAGTTGTTGGTTTGGCCCTCGGCCCATATGGGGAGAAATCATGGACATATGTTGCTCTTAAGGTATCAATATAAAGGCTCACATTTCCACGTATTTCTAGGGCTTTCATTCCTCTAAAATTTTCATATATAACTTCATTATTTTTATAGCTTATAATATCAGTATTTGATATTTTCCTAAAGTCTGATTCTATTGGATTCCTAAATATTATCCCATTTGATTTTTCTTCAATATATCCGTGCAAGGAATCACCGCTAGTGAGAATTATCCAGTCCAAACTGGTTTTTATGTTTTCTCCTGTAACCTCCTCGATTTCCTCCAAACTCATTCTTTTAATTGTGAATGAAACACCTTTGTTTTCTAAATGGCTTACAAGGGATTCTGATGGTTCAAAGAATAAAATCACTGAATCAATAGCTTCGAACTTAAAGTCACTTCCTTCATTGGTGTAGAATTGTGTACTGGAAGTTGCAGCGATGGATACATTTAAGAATACATCGGAGTTCTTAAGCTTTATGTCAGCACATTTTTGACAATCCCCGGAAATTTGGAACAAGAAGTAGACAAATATTCCAACCAGCATTTTTTTCATAACCTGATCTATCTAATAGTGATTAGAAGAAGAATTGTGTAGAGTGTTTTCATATGGAGCGCCGAGGTAGAGAAACTCGTTTGTACATAATGATCAATGATTTTTAATGAAGGAGGATTCACACATACCTTAATCCTTATTCCTCACATAGACCAGTTTGTACTTCCCGCCGCGTTGGTTTTCGCGCTGCTCTATTTCAAACTTATTGATGGATTTGATCATCGGGGTGAGCTTCTGGAATCCGAAGTTTCTCGAGTCAAAATTGGGTTGCTTTTTCTGAAGCAGACCACCCACATCGCCCAAGAAGGCCCACCCATCATCATCGGCACAGTCGGAGATGGTGGCACTGATCAGGCTGATCACTTTAGGCGTGATTTTGTCATCCTCATCCTTTTTAGCAGGCTTGCCTTTAGGGTCTTGAGTGGTTTTTTCGGCTTTCTTGAGGATCTCAATGTAGATAAACCGATCACAGGCCACTATAAATGGGTTGGGAGTTTTCTTTTCGCCGATCCCTATCACCGTCATGCCGGCCTCTCTCAGACGGGTAGCCAGTCGGGTAAAGTCACTATCACTGGAGACCAAACAGAAGCCATTGACCTTACCGGAGTACAGGATGTCCATGGCATCAATGATCATGGCCGAGTCGGTAGCATTCTTGCCGGTGGTGTAGGCATACTGCTGGATGGGCGTGATGGCGTTTTCCAGCAGCATGTTTTTCCATTTGGAAAGATTGGGCTTGGTCCAGTCGCCATAAATCCGTTTAATAGTGGGGTTGCCATACTTGGCGATCTCCTCCATCATTTCCTTTACATAAGCTGACGGGATATTGTCCCCGTCTATGAGTACTGCCAGGTTATGATCTTTGTCCATCCTATAAAGCTACGGCTTTATGATTTGCTAAAGGATAGCTGGAAGAGTTTAATGCCCGAAAAAACGACCCAAAAAAGGTTGACCACCACGAAGGGATAGGCGCCGTTCATGTAGGCATTGTAAAGCAGGAGTGCCGAGCCGCCCAGGTTGAGGAGTAAATAAGGGAAGGAGCCCGCGGCGATTTTCTGAAAGATGTTGAGTACAAAACCTACCAGGAGTGAGCCGGCACCCAGCCAGCCTATAGCTTCTATGATTGTCATGATTGCGCGATTTTTAGATCGGCAAATGTAGGGATTTTCAGATCATGAGTTTTTCACAAAAATCTTTCCGCGACTGGGGTAGTACTTCTCAAAAAGGTAATAGTTGATTCCGTCTTTCAACCCAATATCGGGCACCAGCATGGACCTGGCTCCGGCAGCCTTCATGGCGTGCACATAGATTTCCGAAGCAGGGATGATTACATCGGCCCGGTCGGGGTTCAGTTGCAACCGATTCAGGCGCTCATCCAGAGTGAGGTTGCCGAGGTAGTCCTGCACTTTCATGATGCTTTCCAGCGAGATTTTCCTTTTTTTGGAAACAGGCGAGAGCTCATATATTTTGTTGATGTTTCCTCCTGTGCCTATGGCTGTGACTTTCTCCTTATGGTCTTTGAGTTCATCTTTTACCCAGCGCTCTATCTCCTTCCAGGCCCTGGGTGAGTCGTGATGCTCCAGTCGCCTCACTGATCCGATTTTGAAGGATTTGGAAGCCACTTTCTTCTGTTTATAATAGAAATTGAGCTCGGTGCTACCGCCACCCACATCCACATGCAGGTAGGTTTTGTTATCCAGATCCAGACTAATCACTTCATTGATCATTTCGGCTTCTTTCACACCACTGATGATGTTGATTTTTAAGCCCACCTCATTCAGCACCCTTTCGGTAAGTGCTTTTCCGTTGGCAGACTCGCGCATGGCAGAGGTGGCACATCCAAAATAGTGATCCACACCATAGAGGTCTATCAGGTTTTTGTAGGCGGTCATCAGTTTCACGAACTTCTCCTGATTCACCGGACTGATCATTTTGTTGGTAAACACGTCATGACCAAGTCTGAGCGGAAACCTCACATACTGGAGTTTTTTGAAGGTAATGAGCTGTTCGTATTCAATTACTTTGGTGACCTGTAAGCGGATGGCATTGGAGCCTATGTCTATTGCAGCAAATTTCATTGGGGAGTAAAAATACTCCTTTGGGCGGATGAGAACCTAATTGCAAATGTTTTTATTGTGTTAATCTCCCCCTATATTTGCCACCACATTTATCGAGAAAGGCAGAGGGATTGGGCCCTATGAAGCCTTGGCAACCTTTTCTGGTCATCTGATCAGGATTTCGGTGCCAACTCCCATCCAGACATTGTCTGGAAGAGATAAAGTAATCCACTCCGGTACCTTTCTCCTGAATAAATGGTTTTAATCTTTGGATATGAACAAGCTAGAAGAAATAGCTCAGGAGAGAATATTGATTTTGGATGGTGCCATGGGCACCATGATCCAGCGGTATAAGCTGGAAGAGGAGGATTTTAGAAATGAGTCGCTCCAGAATCATCCCTCATCCCTGAAGGGCAACAATGACCTGCTTTCCATCACCCGACCGGATGTGATCAAGGAAATACACACAGCCTACTTTGCAGCAGGGGCGGACATTGCCGAGACCAACACATTCAGCAGCACTACCATTGCCCAGGCAGATTATCAGCTGGAGCACCTGGCTTACCAACTCAACTATGAGAGTGCGAAGATTGCGCGGGAGGTAGCGGATGAATTCACCGCTAAAGAACCTCAGAAGCCCAGATTTGTGGCAGGGTCTATCGGGCCAACGAACAGGACCGCCTCACTCTCACCGGATGTCAACGACCCGGGTTTCCGTGCAGTGACCTTTGAAGGGTTGAAAGAAGCCTACATAGAGCAGGTCAAAGGACTTCTGGACGGTGGTGCGGATGCGCTGTTGGTAGAAACTGTTTTTGACACGCTGAATGCCAAAGCCGCACTCATGGCCATAGATGAGGTGGTCAGAGAAAGGGGTGTGCGGGTGCCGATCATGGTGTCGGGTACGATCACTGATGCTTCGGGGAGGACCCTTTCTGGTCAGACCACAGAGGCCTTTTTGATTTCGGTTTCTCACATGCCTTTGCTCAGTATTGGTTTGAACTGTGCGCTGGGCGCCAAACAGCTACGCCCTTATCTGCAGACCCTTGCTGAGAAGTCTGATTTTCTGGTAAGCGCTCACCCCAATGCCGGTCTGCCCAACGAATTTGGGGAATATGATGAGACTGCTGAGGAAATGGCTGCTCAGGTAGAAGAGTACTTGCAAGAGGGATTGGTGAATATTTTGGGTGGGTGCTGTGGTACCACTCCCGATCACATCAGAGCCATCGCCGAAGTGGCAGGAAGGTATGAGCCGAGGAAGCAAATGACTTCAGATCTCAGTTTTCAGTAATCAGTCGGCGGTTTCATGTCATTCATATTTGAAAACCTGAAAATCTGGCAGAAAGCACTGGAGTTGTCGCAGAACGTGAATGCATTGACCAAGTGTTTTCCGGTTGAGGAGCGATTTGCCTTAACAAGTCAAATGAAGAGAGCGGCGGATTCTGTTTCCCTGAATATTGCAGAGGGGAGTACAGGTCAAACGAAGAAGGAGTTTAAGAGATTTCTGGCGATCTCGCTGAGGTCTTGCGTTGAGGTGGTGGGATGTATCTACTTGGCCAGAGCCAGGCAATTAATCACTACCGATCAGTTTGATGCCTTATATCAAGAATTATTAATACTTACAAAAATGATTCAGTCTTTCCGGAAATCATTGAATGAAACAAACTGATAACTGGATACTGAATACAGATAACGGATGAATATTAAACCACTAAAACTCTCAGGCCTTGAGCCTTTGATCATCACCGCTGAGACGAACTTTGTGAACGTGGGCGAGCGAACCAATATTACAGGTTCGGCTCGTTTCAAGCGATTGATCCTGGAGGATAAATATGACGAAGCGCTGGATGTAGCACTCGATCAGGTGCGCAGTGGTGCGCAGATCCTGGATGTCAATATGGACGAGGGCATGTTGGATGGTAAAGCGGCCATGGTAAAATTTCTCAACCTCATTGCTTCTGAGCCTGAGATCTCCAGAATTCCGATAATGATAGATTCCTCCAAATGGGAGATCATAGAGGCAGGCTTGCAGTGCATCCAGGGCAAGGGCGTGGTGAATTCTATTAGTTTGAAAGAAGGGGAAGAGCCGTTTTTGCGACAAGCCAACAAAATACGACAATATGGTGCTGCAGTAGTGGTCATGGCCTTCGATGAAGCAGGTCAGGCCGATACCTACGAGCGCCGAATCAGCATCTGCAAGCGCTGCTATGATCTGCTGGTAGATACCGTGGGCTTTGCCCGAGAGGACATTATTTTTGATCCGAATATTTTCCCGGTAGCTACGGGTATAGAAGAACATAACAACTACGCGGTGGATTTTTTCAACGCCACTAAATGGATCAAGGAAAACCTGCCCGGCGCCAAGGTAAGTGGCGGAGTGAGCAATGTTTCATTCTCCTTCAGAGGTAATAATGTGGTGCGGGAAGCCATGCATTCGGCATTTCTTTATCATGGTATCAAACATGGTATGGACATGGGCATTGTCAATGCCGGCTTGATAGAGGTCTATGATGAAATCCCGAAAGACCTGCTGGAGCATGTAGAAGATGTACTGCTCAATCGCCGGCCGGATGCTACGGAGCGGTTGCTGACACTTGCCGAAAACGTAAAGGGTCAGGGTAAGGTGAAAGTGGAAGATAATGCCTGGCGTGAGCAATCGGTGCAGGAGCGGCTGAAGCATGCACTGGTCAAAGGGATTGTGGACTACATAGAAGAAGATACTGAGGAGGCCCGACAGCAATATGATAAGCCTTTGCACGTGATAGAAGGTCCGCTGATGGATGGTATGAATGTGGTGGGAGATCTCTTCGGTTCGGGTAAGATGTTTTTGCCTCAGGTGGTGAAAAGCGCCCGGGTAATGAAGAAGTCCGTGGCTTATCTGATTCCTTATCTGGAAAAAGAGAAGGAGCGCTCCGGTGATACCAAGACCAGCAAGGGAAAGATCCTGCTGGCTACCGTGAAAGGTGATGTGCACGACATTGGGAAAAACATCGTGGGCGTCGTTCTGGGATGCAACAATTATGATATCGTGGATCTGGGGGTAATGGTGCCTGCAGAGCGCATTCTGGACGAAGCAGAGAAACAGAATGCAGACATTATTGGCCTTAGCGGATTGATTACCCCTTCACTGGACGAGATGGTACATGTTTCCGCGGAGATGGAGCGCAGAGGGATCAAGAAACCATTGCTCATAGGTGGGGCTACCACCAGCAGGATTCATACTGCCGTGAAAATTGCACCCAAATATTCCGGTCCTGTGATTCATGTGTTGGATGCCTCCAAAAGTGTGGGGGTAGCCTCGGACCTGCTGGGAGAAAAAAGAGATGCGCTGGTGCAGAAAACGGTGGAAGAGTATCAGGAACTGAGGGTCAGCCATGAGAGCCGTCAGTCCGAAAAAGCACGAATTACCTATGAAGCGGCCAGGGCCAATAAGGTGAAAATAGATTGGGAATCCTATCAGGTTCCGGTCCCAAATCATACCGGGCTTCAGGTTTTTGAAAATGTCAGCTTGTCCGATATCAGGAAATACATTGATTGGACACCTTTCTTTTCTACCTGGATGCTGAAAGGCAAATATCCACAGATTTTCGAAAACCAGACCATCGGCAAGGAGGCCAGGAAGCTATTTGATGAAGCCAACGCGATGATTGATCAGGTGATTGCCAATGGAGAGCTTCGTGCAAGTGCCGTGGTAGGTTTATTTCCTGCCAATGCCGTAGGGGATGATGTGGAGATTTATGATGAGTCAGGCGAGTTGCAGGAGACCTTCCATTTTTTGCGCCAGCAGGGACAGAAGGGCTCCAACCTGCCGAATATCAGCTTGTCAGATTTCATTGCTCCAAAGGAAACGGGCCAGCAGGATTACCTTGGTGGTTTTGCCGTGTCCGTGTTTGGCGCCAAAGAAATTTCGAAAAAGTATGAGGCAGATCATGACGATTATTCGTCCATCATGATCAAGGCTGTGGCGGATAGATTTGCGGAAGCCCTGGCTGAAATGATGCATGAAAAAGTGCGAAAGGAACTCTGGGGATATGCCAAGGATGAGCAGTTGCAGAATGACGATCTGATCAAGGAGACTTACCAGGGCATCCGACCTGCGCCAGGTTATCCTGCCTGCCCGGATCATACCGAAAAGCCACCGCTTTTTGGTTTGCTAAAAGCAGAAGAGAGTATAGGCGTGGAGCTCACGGAGAGTATGGCTATGTTCCCGGCAGCTTCCGTCAGTGGATTTTACTTTTCCCATCCAGAGTCAAAATATTTTGGACTTGGCAAAATATATAAGGATCAGATGGAAGACTATGCCCGACGCAAACAGATGGAGCTGTCTGTAGTGGAGCGCTGGCTTGCACCCAATTTGGGCTATAATTATTAATAACTCTGAGTAGAATAAATTATCGTTAGCCAGGTTTTAATTGGCTTTTTTATATAGAAAAATGAAAGTAACCGAACATATCAAAGCTTCCACGGAAAGCACTTTGTTTTCACTCGAAATCATCCCCCCAAAGAAGGGAGATAGTATTGATTCACTTTTTGCGCACATAGATCCATTGATGGAATTCAAGCCACCATTTATAGATGTGACCTATCACCGGGAGGAGTTTGTATACAAAAACCGGGAAAATGGACTGTTGGAAAAGAAGACCATCAGAAAGCGACCTGGTACGGTAGGGATATGCGCAGCGATCAAAAACAGGTACAATGTGGATCCGGTGCCACACATCATTTGTGGAGGATTTACCAAAGAGGAAACAGAAAATGCCCTCATTGATCTTAATTTCCTTGGGATAGACAATGTATTGGTGTTGAGGGGAGACTCTATTGCAGAGGAAAAAACCTTCAGGCCAGAGCCCGATGGCAACGCTTACGCCATTGACCTGGTGGATCAGGTGATGGGAATGAATGAAGCCAGGTACCTCGACGAAGAACTCCAAAATGCTGTGCCCACTAGTTTCTGTATCGGAGTGGCTGGCTATCCGGAAAAGCACTTTGAAGCTCCTAATCTGAGGTCAGACCTGAAATACCTGAAGCAAAAGGTGGACAGAGGGGCTGAGTACATTGTGACTCAGATGTTTTTTGAAAACAGTAAATATTTTGAGTTTGTGGACAAATGTCGGGCAGCCGGGATCAATGTGCCGATCATACCTGGTCTCAAGCCCATTACCACCAAGAGTCACATGACTGCTTTGCCAAGCATTTTCCACATAGACATACCTGATGATCTTTACAATGAGATAGAGAAATGTAAGGACAACAAAGCGGTGAAGGAAGTGGGAATAGAATGGGGCATTCAGCAGTCAAAAGAACTGATGGAAAAAGGTGTGCCGGTGCTTCATTATTATTCTATGGGCAAGTCAGACTCAGTCTATCGAATTGCCAAGGCATTATTCTAAGGTATATTTGCTCATAAAAACTACCCCATGAAAATCATCGAATGCCCCAGAGATGCCATGCAAGGTCTAACAGACTTTGTGCCTACAGCACTTAAAATCAAGTACATCAATCAACTACTGCGGGTAGGGTTTGATACCATCGATTTTGGGAGTTTTGTATCGCCCAAGGCCATCCCTCAGATGAAGGATACGGCAGAGGTGCTTCAGGGCCTGCATCTGAGTGAATCTTCCTCTAAACTACTGGCTATCGTGGCCAATGTGAGGGGTGCTGAGCAGGCGGCTGATTATGAGGAAATTCAGTATTTGGGGTATCCGCTTTCACTTTCGGAGACTTTTCAACAGCGAAATACCAACAGGTCCATAGATGATGCTTTTGATAACCTGGCGGAGATACAGGAGATCTGCCAAATGGATGGAAAGACGTTGGTGGTGTACTTGTCTATGGGGTTTGGTAACCCGTATGGAGATCCGTACGAGATGGATTTTGTCGGGCAGTTTGTGGATCAGTTGGATGAGATGGAAGTAGGGATCATCTCCCTGGCAGATACAGTAGGGGTTTCCACACCTGAGGGGATATCCACTTTGTACCAAACGCTGATTCCCAAATTTCCTCACATTGAGTTTGGAGCTCATCTGCACTCCAACCCGGCGACAGCCAGGGAGAAAATAGTGGCGGCCTATGAATCGGGGTGTAGGCGTATAGATGGAGCGCTACGTGGGTTCGGTGGTTGCCCCATGGCTAAGGACGACCTGGTAGGAAACATGGCCACAGAAAACATACTGAAGGTGCTCAGTGAATTGAGTGCGGAGATAGCCATCAACGATGAGGCGATGGCCGAGTCTCTTTTGATCTCTAATGAGGTATTTCACTAGTTAATAGACAATTTTAAGATCTGATTTTTTAGCAGCATGGGAATAGACGCAATTATTGTATTGATAGTGATCGTGGTGGCGATCGTGCTTTTCGCTACGGAGTGGCTCTCCATAGACCTTGTGGCTATTCTGATTATGATGGCCCTCACCATGTCAGGAGTGATCAGTGCGGAGGAGGGCCTTGCCGGTTTTAGTAACCCGGCCACCATCACGGTAGCCTTTATGTTTGTGCTGAGCTATGCCTTGCTCAAAACCGGTTCCCTTCAGCGAATTGGACCTTATCTGGGGCCCATTTTTAAGCGAAATTTCAACCTGGGGATCCTCATCATGATGGTGTTCATAGGGATCGTATCAGCTTTCGTTAACAATACCCCCATTGTTGCCATGTTCATTCCTGTGATGGTGAGTATTGGTAAAATATCTGGGATCAGCCCTTCTAAGTTATTGATTCCTCTTTCGTATGCCTCCATTTTCGGTGGCATGTGTACGCTCATTGGTACTTCCACCAACGTACTCGTGAGTGGCATTGCTGAAAAGAGTGGCTTGGAGCCATTTTCAATGTTTCTGAGCGCACCCATTGGTATTACCTTTTTGTTAGTTGGGTCTATTTACATCTACTTTTTCGGTAAGCGCCTGCTTCCCGACAGGATTTCAGAGTCTGATCCTTCTGAGCGATTTGCGGTAAGGGACTATTTGACGGAGATAGAGATTCTGAAGGATTCAGAGTTTGTCGGGCAGCGCATCATGGACTCAATCCTGGCAAAGGATCTGGAAATAGATGTGATTGAAGTACGAAGGAACGGGAATCTTTTCACTCTGCCAGCTGGTGATTTTGAAATCAAATCAGGGGATATCCTCAAGATCCGCTGTGATGTGGAGAAGATAAAAGCGCTGAAGGATCGGTTGAAGGTGAGTTTTAATACCTCGGCCCTACGAATCAATGAGAACGAGCTCCAAAAGGGGGATACTTCCATATTGGAACTGATCATTACTTCTGGTTCCGAATTTGTGGGGAAAAACTTAAGGGAAATGGATTTCAGGAGGAGGTACCGGGCGGTTCCTTTAGCCATTCTCCATAGTGAGAAAGTGGTTCACGAAAATTTGCATAGTGTGATTCTGAATGCTGGAGACATCATTCTTACAGAGATCAAAATGCACCGGGTTCAAAGCCTAAAACGTGAGGAAATGAGTCAGAGCAGCCCCTTCATCGTGCTTTCTGAGGAGGGTATTATTGATTTTAATCGCAAGAAGTTTATCACCGTGCTTTCGGTGATTGCAGGGGTAGTGGCCATCGCTTCATTCAATATATTGCCCATTGCTATCTCCACCATTCTTGGTGCCATGGTGCTGGTTCTGAGCAAGACCATTAACATGCGGGAGCTCTATGCCTCTATTGAGTGGAAGATTATTTTCCTTTTGGCCGGCGCACTTAGTCTGGGTGTGGCCATGCACAACAGTGGTTTGGCAGATATGATCGCCAGTGTCTTTGTGGATCAGTTGGGCGGTTGGGGGCCAATAGCCATCGTTTCCTGCATGTACTTTATCACGTCGATGCTCACGGAGATTATGAGTAACAATGCCGCTGCAGCGTTGATTGCTCCTATAGCTATTACTACTGCTGATAAGTTGGAGTTGAGTCCATATCCATTCCTGATCGCAGTGATGATTGCTGCTTCGGCCAGTTTTATGACGCCCATAGGGTACCACACCAATACGATGGTTTATACCGCTGGTCAGTATAAATTCAGAGATTTTTTCCGGATAGGGCTATGGCTTAACATCCTGTTTTGGATTTTGGCCACTTTCCTCATTCCGTTCTTTTACGGATTTTAAGAGAGCTTATACTTTTTACCTGGGAGAGACTTAATCAGGCCCTGAAACTCCAGATTGAGCAGGTTTCCGGCCAGCTGATTGATGGGGGTTTGGGTGCGCCAGGCTATTTCGTCCACGGCCAGACCGGCAGGGTGGTCACTCAATGTACTCAGTAACTTTTGATCACCTTCCGGCAGTTTGGAGAAGTCATGTTTGGCTGGCCTTTCCGCATTAGACTTCTCAGTGTCCCAGTTGAGGTGATATTTCAAATCATCCACTCCGGTGTAGATGAGGGCTTTCTGGTTTCGGATGAGATAGTTACAGCCCTCGGAAAATTTGTTTTCCAGGTCACCGGGAACAGCAAAAACGGTGCGGTTGTAGGAGTCAGCGATGTTTGCGGTAATCAAAGCGCCACCTTTTCTGGCTGCTTCAATCACCACCACAGCATCACTCATACCAGCGATGATTCTGTTTCTGGCAGGAAAAAAATGAGCTTCAGCCTGTACTCCGGGAGGGTTTTCTGAGATAAGCCCCCCGTTTTCGAGCATTTCTTCTGCCGGCTTTTTGTGAGAGGCAGGGTAGATTCTGTCAAGCCCCCCGGCCAGCACTCCGATTGTAGGGATATTGGCCTTGAGTGCGGCCCGGTGCGCAGTGATGTCAATGCCGTAAGCGAGACCACTCACAACTACTAATCCAAGGTCTCTGGCATCTTCTATAATGCGTTCAGTGATCGTGCGGCCATAATCGGTGGCATTGCGGGTGCCAACGATCGCAAGGACCTTACTCCAGGAGTTGATAGTGCCTTTGGAATAAATGATGTTTGGTGAATCTATCGTTTGCTTGAGCTTCTCGGGGTAGGAGGAATCTGTAAAATGATGAATGTCGATTCCTTTTTTTGAGGCTTCTTTGATCACCCGCTCGGCTTCATGCAGCGGTTGGGCACTGCTCAGCAGATCGATTGTTTTGGGGCCAATCCCTGGGATCTTTTTTAAGTGACTGATTTTGGCGGTGAACACCGCGGAGGCAGAGCCGCAGTAAGCGATCAGGTTCTTGGCATTGACATCACCAATGCCGGGAATGAATTCCAGTGCTACCTGATACAGCTTCTCGTTCATACATTAGTCCAGCTGCTGCTTAAGAGTAACTAAAAATGACCGTACTTTCTTGAGTGATTCGATGAGCTCCACCTTGTTAGTAGCGGCCTCCACATCGTTTTTGATGAAATCTCGTGCTCCTTGTAGCGTAAAACCCTTCTCCTTTACCAGGTAATAAATGAGCTTCACATTTTTGATATCCTCTTTGGTGAATTGGCGATTGCCTTTTCTGTTTTTCTTTGGTTTGATAATATCAAATTCACCTTCCCAAAAGCGGATGAGTGAAGTAGCCACCCCGAGTTCATCGGCTACTTCACCTATCGTGAAGTACTTTTTTTCTATTTCTTTTTCCTTATATGGCACGGTGAAAATTTTCAGTTTTGAATATAGATAATTCTACCTTCATCATCAATCAATATTTCATTTTCGGGAAAATCTTCCCGAGATAATTTTTGAATGTTCTTCATGACCTGCTTTCGCTCGTCTTTCAAGGGGCCCTGGCTATAGGATTGATAGAAAGAATGGATTCGCCCACCAATGAACTCACCGTTGGGTTTGGTTTGTACCTCCAGTAGGGGAGCCTCACCATTGGCACCTTTCAGGTTAAAACGTCCATAAGTCAAAAAATTACCCAACGAGTAAGCAATTAATCTGTTTTTATAAACTTCAATAGCTCTGACCACATGTGGTCCATGCCCCAATACCAAATCGGCACCCGCATCAATCATCGCGTGACTAAACTCATAAATGTTGCCACGGTCTTCCCCAAAATAAAACTCTCTGGCTCTGGTCACGTGCATATTCTTGGCACCCTCCGCACCACCATGAATAGAGACAATCACCAGATCGCTCAGGGAGTCCAGCATGGTCACGATGGACCGGGCGTATTCCGCGTTATAGAAGGTAAGGGTTCCCTTATTTGGCGCAAAAGCCACAAACCCCACTTTCAGGTTTCCTATTTCGGCTATGGTATATGGGTGCTCTGTGGAGCCAGCGGAGGTCAGTCCGAGGGAATCCAGGGTTTTTCGCGTAGCTTTTCTACCTACAGGCCCAAAGTCATTCGCGTGGTTATTGGCAACGCTTAGCAGATCAAATCCGCAATCAACGAGATTGGTGGCCAGTCGTGTAGGCATTTTGAATAGGTAGCAGGCATCGGGGTTGTTGCATTCTTTGGGGTCACCTTCGCCATCCAATAAGGTGCCTTCAAGGTTACCAAAGGTGATGTCTGCAGATGCGAGGAGGTCCCGGGTGTCATCCCAAAGGTATTCACCGTTGTTTAAAGGCAGGTAGCTCTTGTTGGGGAATTGGGTACCCATCATGATGTCTCCCACCGCCATGATGGTGACTGTATCCGGTAAGAGGCGTTCGATGGAGATGTCTACTTCCTGAAAGAGCGTGTCAAGGGTGTCTCCCGCCTGTGTGATCAGAAAAGTCTCTTTTTCCAGAGGAATGGAATCCAACGCTAATCTCACGGTATCCTGGTCGGGTGGAGGTGGGGCAGTGGTTTGCTGACTGACTTTACAGTTGGTAAGCAAAAACAGTAAAATGGAGAACGTAAGAAGTGATCCGCTGAGCTGCCTCATTCGATTGGGATTAGCCTACAAAAGTAAGAGGATAATCTTGTCTATGGAAAGTAGTTTTCCACAAGTTTTAGACATAAAAAAAGCGATGATGGATCATCGCTTTCAAGTTCGAATGTTTTTATACTTAGTAAGAACCCATGGCCTGGTTTTCTATAGAAGCCAACCGGAGTACTTCTTCATATTCTTCAGAGTCCAAATCTTTGTAGAAGTAATGTACCGGATTCACGGGCTTACCGTCGATCTTCACTTCATAGTGGAGGTGTGGAGCGGTAGACTTACCAGTATTTCCAGAGTAAGCGATCAGCTCACCACGCTTCACTTTCTGGCCTGTTTTTACCACAAACTCATTGAGGTGAGCATATTTGGTAGTGTATCCAAATCCATGGTCGATTTCAATTTGCTTACCGTAACCGCTAAAGCTGGTTTTGGTAAACTTGACCACTCCGTCTCCGGTAGCATAGACAGGGTTTCCTTTAGGCAAAGAGAAGTCTACACCGTGGTGTGGTCGTCGTGTTTTCAGGATTGGATCCATTCGGTATCCAAATCCACTTGATAGTCGCTTAAGGTCTTCATTGGATACAGGCTGAATGGCGGGCATAGAAGCCAGCATCAACTCTTTGTCCAAAGCCAGATTCATCACCTCATCGTAGGATTTGGTCTGGATGTACATTTGTTTTTTCAGCTGATCAATGCGCTGGTAGTTTTCAAGTACAAGCTCTTCGCGCTCAAGACCCTGCTCCAGAATGTTTCTGTAGCGGTTAGCTCCACCAAATCCAGCTTTTCTGATTTCATCGGCAATAGGCTCTGCACCCATGATGACCCGGTAGATGTTGTCATCTCGTTCCTGCAGTGAGGCCAACATCTGATTGGCATCTGTTACTTCCTTGCTCAGGAGCTCGTAGTACATTCTGAGCTCCTCGTTTTCTTTTCTCAAAAGCGCCTCTTCAGGGGACTCAAAATATTTGGTATAGATAAACACTATACCCCCCGCCAAAAGCATCGCTAGCATTAAAAAACCAAGCGAATTCCATAGGATATCCCATGATGAAACTCTTATCCGCTCGTATCTACATGACTCTGTGTCATAATAATACTTAATCCTGGCCATAGATCAATGTTAGGTTATTTTCAATTAGTTTTGCTCGGCTGGTAGAGCAAATCTAATCGGCAAATTACGGTTTTTATACCAATAAAACCAAACGCAAAACTGTAAGCATTTAATATTCAAGTAGTTACATGGATTCAAAAGATATCCGCGCTCAATTTCTCGAGTTTTTTAAGTCAAAGTCCCACAAAATAGTTCCCTCCGCTCCCATAGTCGTACAAAACGACCCTACGCTGATGTTTACCAACGCCGGTATGAATCAGTTTAAGGACTATTTCCTGGGCAATAAGACCCCTGATTCCAACAGAGTGGCAGATACTCAGAAGTGTTTGCGGGTGTCGGGCAAGCATAATGATCTGGAAGAAGTCGGGCTCGATACCTATCATCATACCATGTTTGAGATGCTGGGCAACTGGTCTTTTGGTGACTACTTCAAAAAAGAAGCCATCGAGTGGGCATGGGAGTTTCTTACTGACGTATGTGGCCTGCCGGAGGATCGGATGTATGCCACTGTTTTTGAAGGAGATGAGAAAGAACAACTGGAAGCAGATGAGGAGGCACGGGGATACTGGAAAGCACTGATACCTGAATCCCGTATTCTCAATGGTAATAAAAAAGACAATTTCTGGGAAATGGGGGATACGGGTCCATGCGGCCCCTGCTCCGAGATCCACATAGACCTACGCTCAGAGGATGAAGTAAAAAAAGTACCAGGTAGGGACCTTGTCAACAATGACCATCCACTGGTGGTGGAAATCTGGAACCTGGTTTTCATGCAATTCAACAGACTGGCAGATGGTTCGCTTAAAAACCTACCACAGCAGCATGTAGATACCGGAATGGGCTTCGAACGACTGGCTATGGCTGTTCAGGGAAAGCAATCCAACTATGATACGGATGTTTTTCAGCCGATTATTCAGTCTATTGCCAAACGTGCCGGTGTGACCTATGGTGAAGACCAGAAAGTGGATATTGCCATTAGGGTGATTTCTGACCACATCAGAGCTATTTCATTTACCATCGCCGATGGACAGCTGCCGGGCAATGCCAAGGCAGGATATGTGATTCGCAGAATCCTTAGAAGGGCGGTACGTTACGGATACACTTTCTTGAATTTTAAAGAACCTTTCCTCACGGATCTGGTGGGTCAGTTGGCCGATCAGTTTAAAGACACCTTTCCCGAGCTGGACGCGCAGCGTGCATTTGTGGCTAAAGTGATTCGTGAGGAAGAAGTATCTTTTCTCAGAACACTGGAAAAAGGACTGAAACGATTCGAAATCATCAAAGCTGAGACCAAAGGCAAAGTGATCGATGGGAAAACGGCTTTTGAACTATATGATACCTACGGATTTCCGTTGGATCTTACCTCATTGATCGCCAGAGAAAATGGTTTCTCGGTGGATGAAAAAGCTTTTCAGGCTGAAATGCTGATTCAAAAGGAAAGATCTAAAAGTGCAGCAGAGCAGTCTACCGGGGATTGGATAAGTGTGATTTCTGAAGCCGAGGCTTCTGTTTTTCTCGGTTATGAACATCTGGAAGCTGAATCCAGGATCACCAGGTATCGGGAAGTCAAGCAAAAGAAAGGTTCTTTTTACCAGATCGTGCTGGATCAGACCCCTTTTTACGCTGAGAGCGGTGGCCAGGTAGGGGATTCGGGAGTTTTAGAGAATGATGTGGAGCGCATTGCGGTATTTGATACCAAAAGAGAAAATGACCTGATTGTTCATTACACCAAGACCCTGCCCAAAGACCTCACAGCCACCTTTATGGCAAAAGTGAATGTGCAGAAGCGCCTGCTTACCGAAAACAATCACTCCGCCACGCATTTGCTTCATGCGGCGCTGAGAAGCGTCCTTGGCGAACACGTGCAACAAAAGGGATCCCTGGTGAACGAAGAGGTTTTGAGATTTGATTTCTCCCATTTCGCTAAGGTGACAGAAGAAGAAATCGCGAAGGTAGAGGCGATTGTAAACAGGAGGATACGTGAAAATATAGCGCTGGACGAAAGGCGCAATGTTCCGATAGAAGAAGCTAAATCATTGGGTGCTATGGCACTCTTTGGGGAGAAATATGGTGAGTTTGTGCGGGTAATCACTTTTGATCGGGATTATTCTGTAGAGCTATGCGGAGGTACCCATGTGCCAGCTACTGGCCATATCGGATTGTTTAAGATCGTAAGTGAGAGCTCTGTAGCAGCCGGTGTACGGCGTATCGAAGCTATTACGGCTGATAAGGCTGAGGCTTTCGTAGATCAGGAATTGGAGATACTTAAAGAAATAAAGGAACTTCTTAAAAACCCCGCAGATCCCAAGAAAGCGATTGTATCTCTTATTGAGGAGAAAAATCAGCTGCAGAAGCAGATTGATGAGCTCAATCAGCAGCAGGGCAGTGCCCTGAAAAAGGATTTAATTAATAAAGTAGAAGATATTGATGGCATCAAAGTAATCACCCAGGAAGTAAAATTACCTGATGCCAATGTACTCAAACAACTGTCATTTGAACTCAAAAATGAAGTTCCTAATCTGGTAGCGGTTTTGGCTGCCAACCTGAACGAAAAGCCGATGCTAAGTGTCATATTGGATGACGCGTTGGTTCAAAAGCTTGGACTCAATGCTTCTGAAATGGTGCGAGCCATGGCGAAGGAAATTCAGGGAGGTGGTGGAGGTCAGCCATTTTATGCCACTGCTGGTGGTAAGAATTTGGCCGGACTCTCTCAAGCGCTTGAGATTGGGAAGAAAATTATTCATGAGAAACTGAAAAGTTGAGATCAAATGATTTCCGAAGAGGTCAAAGCCAAATACAAGCTTGTAGTAGGGCTGGAGGTGCATGCACAGCTGAATACTGAGACGAAGATTTTTTCGTCAGATGGCAATTCCTTTGGGGATGCACCCAATACCAACGTGAGCACCATTTCACTGGGACATCCCGGTGTGATGCCCAAGCTTAACATCAAAGCTGTGGAATATGCTATCAAGATGGGGCTGGCCTGTAAGAGTAAGATTAGTGAGTATCAGTTTTTCGATCGAAAAAATTACTTCTACCCGGACCTTCCGAAGGGCTATCAAATCACCCAGGATAAGACTCCTATCTGCATAGGTGGAATGGTGCCGGTGGTCTATGAGGGCAATCAACACTCAGAGGTAGTACTTAACAGAATACACCTGGAGGAAGATGCCGGAAAATCCATTCACCTGGAAGGTGAGACCGATACCCTCATAGATCTGAACCGAGCGGGTGTGCCGTTGATAGAAATCGTGACCGAGCCGGTGATTAAAACACCGGAAGAAGCAGGGGCTTTTCTGACAGAAGTGAGAAAGCTTGTGCGCTACCTGGGAATATGCGATGGCAACATGGAGGAGGGTTCTGTTCGCTGTGATGCCAATGTATCCGTGATGCGAACCACCGATACCCAATTAGGTAAAAAGGTGGAAGTGAAAAATATGAACTCCATTAAGAATGTGGTACGCGCCATTTACCACGAGATGGATAGACAAATAGCACTTTTGGAGGCAGGAGAGGAGATTATTTCTGAGACCAGGACTTTTGATGCCAATACGGGGGATTCCTCGGGTATGCGCACCAAGGAGGAGTTGAATGATTACCGATACTTTCCGGAGCCTGACCTGAGCCCGCTGAGAGTGACCAGCGACTGGCTGGAGAAGATCAGGGCTGAAATGCCTTTGTTGCCTTCTGATTTCAAAAGCAAGTTTGAAAAGGAATATGGTCTGAGTGAATCAGATGCTTTGGTGTTAACCGATCAAAAGGAGATGGCCTATTTCTTCGAAGAACTGTGTCAGCAAACCAATAATTTCAAAGGTGCCGCCAACTGGATAATGGGTCCATTCAAATCCTATCTGAACGAAACCGGAAATACCATTGAAAGTTCCGTGATCCGGGTCAGTCATTTATCCGGAATCATTCAGCTGATAGATGAAGGAGTGGTGAGCTTTTCTGCTGCCAATCAACAACTTTTTCCATACCTGGTGGCTAATCCCGGGGCTACTCCCTTGGAAGCTGCCCAAACACTCAATATCTTTCAGGAATCGGACACAGCTTCCATTCAGCCGGTGATCGATCAGGTGCTGATCGATAGCCCTCAGAAAGTGGCAGAGTACCGAAAAGGTAAAAAAGGCCTCATCGGGATGTTTATGGGAGAAGTCATGAAGAAGACCAATGGAAAGGTAGATCCTAAGTTGGCCAACCGACTGTTAAGAGAGTCGTTAGAAACAATCAAATAGAAGATTATGAGTCAGAGTAAGTACTTGGTGTTGGGCTTGATTTTGTCCGTTTTTGGATGTGGTAAATCTGGAGAAGATGGAATTAATGTGTCTGGAAAAGTTGAAAATCCTATTAAAGGTGAGCTGGTTGTGCTCAATCAATTTGAGTTTACCGGACTGAAACCTATCGATACCATTGAGGTAGATCCTTCGGGAGCATTTGAGTTTTATGTGAAGCCGGCCGAGCCTACTTTTTATCGACTGAATTTTTACAATCGCCAGCAGATGAACCTGGTGCTGGATGGTACCGAAGAGGAAGTGGTGATCATGCTGGAAGGAAATAATCCTGGTGGAGAAGTCTCCGTAACCGGCTCCAAGCACACCAAATACGTGCAACAGCTGGAAGGGATGATGCGTGATCAGCAGGCGGACGTGAAGGAACTCAATCAGCAGGCCATTGAGGCGAGGATGGCGGATGATCAGCAGACCCTTGCCAGGCTTACAGAAGAGTATTTTGCCCTGATGAAACTGCGTCAGAAGGAGCTGAAAACATTTATCTGGAAGATCACCCCTTCATTGGCAGCATATTACGGGCTGGAGTCATTGCCTGTGGAGGAGCATTTCCCTTTTTATGACAGTGTAGCTCAGAAGTTCAGTGCCGAGCTTCCCGGCAATATGTTTACAGAAGAGTTGACCAAAAAGGTTTCGGCCCTCAGTAAACTGGCGATTGGAGCAGAGGCTCCTGAGATTTCACTACCCAATCCTGATGGAGAAGTGGTCACGCTGAGCTCTTTGCGTGGAAAATATGTGTTGGTTGATTTTTGGGCCGCATGGTGCAAGCCTTGCCGGGCTGAAAACCCCAATGTGGTGAGACTCTATCAGCAATATCAGGATGAAAACTTTGAAATCCTTGGGGTGTCATTGGATAGAAACAAAGCCGCATGGGTAGGAGCCATAGAGCAGGATGGATTGCCATGGGTGCATGTGTCGGACCTGAAGTACTTCAACTCTGTGGCTGCTGCTGAATACCAGATCAATTCCATACCAGCTACTTATTTGATCGGGCCGGATGGTAAAATCATCGCCAAAGGTCTGAGAGGAGCCTCGCTGGAAGCTAAGTTGAAAGAAATATTTGGCTAATAGCCTACTTTAAAAACATTTCCTGAAGGGCCGTCCATAAGCGGCCCTTTTCATTTTTATCTGCGTGCAGATCTGCCGGAGCGGCTGAGACCAGGATTTGCCTATCAGATACTTTGGTAGGTTGATAAGAAGCCACGGCGGTTCCCAGTTTCAATTCCAGTTCTTTTTGGTATCCAAAACACAGGAGCTTGTGATAGTGTGGTTCATAAGCGTTGATGCCTTCCATTAAGTTGGCCATTTCGAAATCTTCATTGATGGCAGCCAATATTTTCACCAGAAGCTCTTTGTCCTGTGCAGTAAGCGGAGGTGACCATATAGCCAGGTCATGCACGGTAGGTGGGACGATGGCTGTAGGAGGTTCCTCCACCACGGTTGCTGGCGTCTCCACTTTTTCTTCCACCACTGCCGCTGGGGTCTCCACTTTTTCTTCCACCACAGGGGCTGGAGGTGTCTCTTTTACAGACTCAGGGATGATCTCGTCCAGCAGGTAGAGGTCTTCAGTGATGAAAAAAGGCAGATACTCGTCTTCCATTACAGTTTGAAAATTGATTTTAATTCGTTGGCGTCTTCAGGTTTCATCCGCTTACCCAGAACCAGTCTGAGTTGTCTTCTGCGGAGCGCTCCTTCATACAGTTCCTGTTCATCGGCGGTTTCCGGTTCTATCTCTGGTACATCTATGGGTTTCCCCATCTGATCCACGGCCACAAAAGTGAAAAAAGCTTTGTTGGTTTCTATTTTCCTACCGGAAGGAACATCCTCAGCCGTCACCTCTATGTATACCTCCATGGAGGAATTGAAGGCTCTGGTGACAAAGGCATTGAGGGTGACCACATTGCCGAGCTGTATCGCTTTTGAAAAAGAAATATTGTCTACTGAGGCCGTTACTACGATGCGATTGCTGTGACGCTGCGCGGCGATTGCTGAGACGATATCCATCCAGTGCATGAGTCTTCCCCCCATGAGGTTATTGAGGGTGTTGGTGTCATTGGGGAGGACCATTTCAGTCATGGTCACAAAGGATTCCCTGCAGTGTTTTTTCTTTTTGCTCATAGGTTATTTTTTCCAGCCGTGTTCGCCCAGCAAAGGTACGAAGCTGAAATTCTTAAATGATTTTTTGGAAATTTTGTTTTCGGTGACCTTGGTGAATTTGTACATTTCCTGGGTTTTTCCGTCCCCAACCGGGATGATCAGCTTTCCACCGATTTTGAGTTGCTGAATAAGGTCCTGGGGTACTGATGGTGCGCCAGCAGTCACGATGATTCCATCGAAGGGAGCCTGTGCAGGAAGGCCACGTGAACCATCTCCCTGATAGAAGTGGGGCCGGTAGCCTAGCCGTGGTAAAAACTTTCGGGTTTGGTTGAAGAGGACCTTATTGTACTCTATAGTATGTACTTCAGCGCCGAGTTCCAGTAGAATACTGGCCTGGTAGCCCGAACCGGTGCCAATCTCGAGAATCTTATCCCCGGCCTTGATCCCCAGAAGCTCTGTCTGGAAGGCCACAGTGTATGGCTGAGAAATGGTCTGTCCCTGACCTATTGGAAACGCTTTATCCTCGTAGGCATGAGTCACAAAGATTTCGTCAAAGAAAAAGTGCCTGGGTAGCTTCATCATAGCGTTCAACACCCGTTCATCTGTGATTCCTTTGGAGGCAACTTCCTTTATCAGAAGTTTCCGCATTCCTTTATGCCTGTAACTATCTTCCAATTAGCTAATATTGTAAACCAGTATGTAAAAATATAATCGGACATCGCATAGAAAATCCCATGTTTACAGGAATCATCGAGTCGCTTGGCAATCTTAAGGAAACTAAAAGAGATGGTACGAATCTTCATCTGAAAATTTCTTCGGACATCAGTCATGAATTGAAAGTGGATCAAAGTGTTAATCACAACGGTATTTGCTTAACTGTGACTGAAGTGCAGGACGGTGCCCACTGGGTGACAGCCATTGACGAGACCTTGAAAAGAACGAACCTTGGGACTCTGAGCCCGGGGGATGAGATTAACCTGGAAAGGTGCCTGCAAATGAATGGCCGTTTTGATGGACACATAGTGCAAGGGCATGTGGATACCACTGCTGTGGTGGAGCGGGTAGAGGATAAGGATGGTTCGTGGATCTACAGGTTTGAACTGGGGCCGTCCGAAGAGGTGATGGTGGAGAAGGGGAGCGTTTGCATCAATGGTGTGAGCCTGACATGTTTCGATATATTCGAAAATTTCTTTAGTGTTGGGATAATTCCCTATACTTTTGATCATACCAACTTCCGAAATTTGAGAAAAGGGAGCATCGTTAACATTGAATTTGATATTATTGGGAAGTATATAAAGAAGTTACAAACCAAACCGGCCTAAATAAATGACCTTGAACTGTATGATTGTAGACGATGACGAAATGTCTCGTTTGCTGGTAAGTAGATTTATAGAACAAACTGACTTTCTCAATCTTACGCACGTCCTGGATAACACCATAGAAGCCTCTAACATACTCGTTGGAGAGAAAAACAATGATGTGGATCTTGTTTTTCTTGATGTGGAAATGCCAGAGATGACTGGCCTTGAGTTATCAAAGTCACTCAAGAATACCTATCCGATTATTTTCATTACTTCCAAAAAGGAGTACGCCATTGAGGCCTTTGAGGATAATGTGCTTGATTACCTCGTCAAACCAATAGAATATACCCGGTTTTTGAAATCGGTGATAAAGGCCAGAGAGGAGCGCGAAAAAGAGCTGAAGTTTGCTGAAATGGAGGACCACATTTTTGTGAAGTCTGACTCCAAACTGGTGCGAATCCCTTTTGAGAATTTGTTTTTTGTGGAGGCCCTGGCAGACTATGTGATCTTCAATACACTCAAGGGCAAATTCATTGTGCATCACACCATGAAGGGAATCGAGAAGAGGTTGCCTATGAGCATGTTTAGCAGGGTGCACAGGTCTTACATCATCAACAGGAGCAAGATCAGCAATATTGAGGATTTCAATATCTCCATTAGTGATAAGGTGATCCCGATAGGTGCTTCTTACAAGGATGAGTTTCTTTCCAGGGTCAATATGCTTTAGCCCTGAGCCGGAAGGATTTCATAGTGGCATACAGGACATAAGCCCAGAAAACTCCCACCAGCATACCTACCAAAATATCAGCCGGGTAATGAACGCCCAGATATACCCGGCTATAACTTACTATGGCGGCCCATAGCAGAAGTCCTTTACTGAAAAAAGAGCGTTCCTTAAAATAGAAAAAGGCAGCTAAACCAAAGGAGTTGGCCGCATGCCCGGAAGCAAAACCAAACTTTCCACGGCATTCACCTATGATGACGATCAGGTCCCCCAGGGCCGGATCTTTGCAGGGCCGCAGGCGTTCGAAATAGGGTTTCATAAACCCTGCGGTGGTTTGGTCGGTGCAAATGATCACAATGATAAGAGTAATCAGAGGCCATAGGATTTTCTTGCCTTCCTGCTGATACAGCCTGAAAATCAAATACAGGTACAGGGGAATCCACAGGTACTTGTCTGACATCCAGATCATGAATGTATCCAGGTGGGGTGAACCCAGACCATTCAGGGATAAAAAGATTTTCTCATCCAGTTCCAGCACCCATTCAAGCATGATCCAGCCAGTTGATGTCTTTTTTGAGCCACTTGAGGGTCTCAGCTTCGGGAGAGTCTTCAAGGGGTTGATGATCATAGTGCCACTGTGCCAGTGGAGGCATGCTCATCAGAATGGATTCGGTGCGACCATCGGTGTCCAGGCCAAACTTGGTGCCCTTATCCCATACCAGGTTAAACTCTACATAGCGCCCACGCCTGACCATTTGCCAGTTTTTGTGTGCCTCTTCGTAGGGTTTTTCCCGATACTTGTGAGCATAATATTCATAGAGTGGGAGAAAGGCATTCCCTACATTTTGCTGAAAAGCCCAAAGGGTATTGAATGACTTTTCTTCAGTTTCTGGATGTAGCCGGTCATAGAAAATACCACCTACTCCGCGCGTCTCCTTGCGGTGGCGGATGTAGAAATAATCATCTGCCCATTGTTTGAACCTCGGATAAAATGAAGGGTCTGTTTGATCGCATACAGCCTTGAGTTGATGGTGAAAGTACCCTCCGTCTTCTGGGGTGATGTAGTGTGGTGTGAGGTCTATGCCACCACCAAACCAATAGGTTCCTTTTTCATTTTGGTCCAGGGGAGTAGTCTCAAAGTATCGCACATTCATGTGGATGATGGGCATCCATGGGTTGACAGGATGGAGGACTATGGATACCCCTGTGGCATAAAATTCAGATGGTGACAATGCCAGCCCCTTTTGGATCTTTTCGGGTAGAGGTCCATGAACGGCCGAGAAATTGACACCTCCTTTTTCTATGAGGTTACCATTGGTCATCACTCTGGTGCGTCCGCCACCGCCTTCAGCACGATCCCATAGGTCCTCTCTGAATTGAGATTTTCCATCGAGCGTGGTGAGCCCTGCACAGATTTGATCCTGAAGGTTTTTAAACCAATTTTCAACTTGTTTCCGTTGTTCCATGTCTAAAAGGGGTAACCTATCCCTATGTTAACCGCAGCCCGGTTTTTGAAATCCCACAAATCATTTAACTGATAATCACCCAGAATGAAACGCTGGCCCAGCGGATAAGCCGGATCCACCATCTTGTAAGCGACATCCGTTCTGAGAACCAGAAAGGAGAAGTCGAAACGCAAACCGAAACCTGCACCCACAGCGATCTCCTTCGGGAAAGTTTTGAGTCTGAAGACTCCATCATCATTGGTGCCGTTTCCGTAGCCATCGGTCTCTTTTTCGACAGTTTCACTATTCCACAGCCAGATGTTTCCTGCATCGATAAACAGGGCGTAATCAATGAAACCTACCAGATCCCGTCTAAACTCAACGCTTGCTTCCATGATGATGTCTCCAGGCTGCTCGCGACTGTTATTCACCTCTATATCTCTGCCGTCATCTGAGGTGCTATATACTGCATAGGCGCCGGGTCCCAGACGTCTGGGCTGCCAGGCCCGAATGCTGTTGCTCCCGCCGGCAAAGAAGTACTTCTCATAGGGCAGTGCCTTATTGCTACCGTAGGCATACGCCATTCCCAGATTGAGACGGTAAGCCAGCGATGATTTGGAGCTGAGGCGATTGGTACGTCGTACATCCACACTGGCCTTCACGTAGTGGTAGTACTCCAGCGAGTCAAATGAGTTACTGAGAGGTTTTTTACCCAGAATACTTTGAAGGTTTCCTCCGGTTTCTAAATAGCCCTGCCAAAGTCCCGAATTGGTGCGGCCACCGAGACCATAATTGTTTTGATTGAACTGTGTGCTGAATGAGGTAAAACTAACAAATGAAGATTGAAATGAACTGACCAACGACTGATTGCCACTGTCTTCCAGGGCCTTCAGCGTGTCTGCAAAGCTGTCGGAATTTATGGAATTGATATAACTGAGATCAAAGGGTTTCAGGGTGAACTGGGTGCTTTCCTTGACCTGCCAGATGTAGGACATACTTCCATTGAAAGTGGTACGTGTGTACTCATCTTTTCTGTCCTCAAAATTAACCCCCGTAGCAATCTTCGTCCGTGGGTTGTAGCGCCCGATGGCGGCTCTCTGAGACTCCCGCATGGGAAAAAGGAACTGAGGGAAGGTAACCGAAAGCTGGCCTCCATACTGAAACCGCGAGTAGTTGGTATTGTCTTCACTTACACTCTTGATACCCTGAATACTGGCATTTCCATCCAGTTGGATGATTTCCAGGCCTCCAAAAACGTTCCGGCTTTTTGCATTAAAATTGAAAAAAGGACCGGGAGGTCCCTGGGCATGCTCCAATACGCTCAACCCCATATCTGTGGAGGTCTGGTATTTTTTCAACGGACTGGTAAAAATATTGGCAATAAACTCTCCCCCACTACTGTCGTAGTTGATGTTTACAAATTTGAAGATATCCAAATAGGAGAGTTGCTTTTGGGTTTCCAGGGTGTTTTGTTTGCTATAAAGGCTGTCCTTTTCCAGGAAAATTCTCCAGCTCAACAGTCGCTCCGGGTACTTGTCGTTGGTGAAGCTATAGGAGATATCATGGTATTCCTCGGTTTGCCTGTTTTGTGAATTCGTCAATGCTGTTTCGTTGGAGAAAATCACTGAATCCATCCTGAAGGTTCTGTGTTGGGCCTTTCCTGGCGGATTGGCTATGTTTTCCCGTATCAGTAATCTTCTGTCGTCTAGTTGGGTAGAGTCAACCTCAAACAGAACGTACTGCTTCTTAAAGTCATAATATCCATTGTTGGACATAAGGTCATATACCCGATCCCTTTCTTTGCCGAAGAGCTCTTGGTCGTACTGTTTACCGACCATTTTTTGTTGATTGATGTTAGCTTCAAACAGGCTCTTGACTTGCTTGTCCTGGATTTTGTATACAATGGAATCAATAGTGTAAGGCTTGCTTTCCAGAATTTTATACGTCACAAACGTGCGTTGATTTCTGTGAGTGACGTTCGTGGAAATCTTAGCATTAAAGTACCCTTTGGAAAAGAGATAATTTCTAAGATTGATGGTAGAATTGATCAGTTGTGTACTGTCAAATACTGCCAATTGCTCCCCCCATCGCATGAGTTGATTGCCTTCACGCAGTGTTTTTTCGATTTTCTCTGTCTTTTGTATTTTTTTGGAAGTGAGTTTGGTCTTTCGCGAGTCGGACTTTGCTCCAGCTATTTTCTTGTCGTACTTAAGGGTAATTCGCTCTCTTTTGCGAAGCAGTTTTGCAGAGTCGAGGTTGCTTTCTCCCCATTTGTATACGTGCACGAGATGTGCGATAGGGAGGCCCAGGAGTCGTGAGTTGGGTGTTTGGGTCAGCTGAGTCTGGAGAGATTCCTCATTAATGGGACCCATCGATTTAATGTTCTGTTTGTACAGGATCGTCTCATCCTTTTTTAGGTACTTTGTGCCTATACAGGAAGAAACGGAAACAGTAATAAATAGAAGGAGAATTTTAATTTTCAAACCCAGCTCGCCCAATGGTATCTATTAAACAATCAAAATTCATCAAATCACTGAAGATAAAAAAGTACCGCACAAAGGAAAAGTGTTTTATCATAGAGGGTAGAAAGAATGTATTGGAGGCCATCGAGTCAAATTATACGGTTAGGTATCTTCTGGCCACCAATGATTTCCTTCATAACAACACATTGCCATCCACTATTGTTAAAGATGTAATTATTAAAGTGGATTCTAATACGCTCACGGAGTTGGGTACCTTTCAGACCAACAATGATTGTCTTGCAGTGGTGGAAATGCCCGAGCAGGAATTGGCCGAAGTGCCTTTCACTGATCATTTAGTGGTGCTTGATGGTGTGAGTGATCCTGGTAATATGGGCACGATCATTCGTACGATGGATTGGTTCGGGTTGAAGTACCTCATTTGCTCTCAGGATTCAGCGGATGTTTATAACCCTAAAGTAGTGAATGCTACGATGGGGTCGTTTGCCCGTGTCAGGGTAATTTACACTGATATCTCTAGGTTTATCTCCGACGCTCCTATTCCTTCATTTGGGGCAGACCTGGAGGGTATTGCTCCTTCACAGTGGTCAACACAAGAGCCGGTGATGCTGGTCATGGGCAGTGAATCCCATGGACTGAGTCCGGAGGTGAAAGCGGTGATCTCAGGCAAGGTGAGTATCCCAAAAGTAGGGATGGCAGAGTCACTCAATGTGGCCATTGCCACGGGGATCCTCTGCCATCACCTCAGGTTTAATCTTTCCTGAGCTGCTTATAAGCATTGATGAGTCCGGAAGTAGAAGCGTCATGATCATGAATATGCTCCTCACCGGAAAGTTTAGGAAGAATGGCTTTAGCTAACTGTTTTCCAAGTTCCACGCCCCACTGATCGAAACTGAAGATATTCCAGATGATTCCCTGAACGAATATTTTATGCTCATACATGGCAATCAGCGACCCCAGGGTTCTCGGCGTGAGCTTTTTGTAGAGAATACTGTTAGTCGGACGGTTACCCTCAAATACTTTAAAAGGTGAGAGCAGGTCTATGGTCTCCTGATCAGCTCCACCAGCCTTGAACTCTGATTCTACCGCCTCTCTGGATTTGCCCATCAGGAGCGCTTCTGTCTGGGCGAAAAAATTGGCCAACAATTTCTCGTGATGGTCATCCAGCGGATTTTGACTTTGGGCAGCAGCCAGAAAATCACAGGGGATCAACTTAGTACCCTGGTGAATCAACTGATAGAAGGCATGCTGACCATTGGTGCCGGGCTCACCCCAAATGATGGGTCCGGTCTGATAAGTCACCTTTTGCCCGTTTCTCCCCACATATTTTCCATTACTCTCCATGTCACCTTGCTGCAAGTACGGAGCAAAAGCGTGCATGTATTGGTCATAGGGCAAAATGGCCTGTGTCTCAGCTCCAAAAAAGTTATTGTACCATATGCCCAGAAGCGCCAGGATGGTAGGTAAGTTGTCCTGATGAGGTGTGTTGAGGAAATGTTGGTCCATCGCTTCAGCACCCTCCAAAAGTTCCCAAAAACGGTCAAAACCAATGGCGCAGGCTATCGGCATCCCGATGGCCGACCATAGTGAATACCGGCCACCAACCCAGTCCCAGAACTCAAACATGTTTGCCTCGTCTATACCAAACTGGGTAACAGACTCCTTGTTGGTAGAGATGGCAATGAAGTGATCTTTTACATATTTCTCATCCTTAGCCGCATCCAGAAACCATTTTTTCGCTGAGAGGGCATTGGTCATGGTCTCCTGTGTGGTGAAGGTCTTTGAGGCGATAATGAACAGTGTAGTCTCAGGGTCTACAGCTTTCAGTACATTCACTATGTGCGTGCTGTCCACATTGGACACAAAGTGAGATTGAATGCCTGCTTTCTGGTAAGGTTTCAGACATTCTGTGACCATAAATGGGCCCAGATCTGACCCACCAATTCCGATATTGACAATGTGTTCAATCCTTTTGCCGGTATACCCCTTGAGGTCACCCTGGTGGAGTCGCTCGGTGAAGGATTTCATGCGATCCAGCACGCTCATTACTGCAGGAGTAATGTTCTCACCATTGACATAGTAGGGTTTTTTACCGCAGTTTCTCAGCGCCACATGGAGAACCGCTCTGTTTTCAGTAAGGTTGATCGGCTCACCACCGAAAATTTGTTTTTTGGCTTCCTGAAGCCCCATTTCTTCAGCTAGCTCACAAAGTAACGTGAAGGTTTCGCTGTTAATTCTGTTTTTGGAAAAGTCGAGAAGGATATCCTCGAAGGTTTTTGAGAAGGTTTCAAAACGATGCGGGTCTTGCTCGAAGAGCGTCCGCATGTGGGTTTCTTTTATAGTATCAAAGTGTTTGGTAAGCGCTTTCCAGGAGTTGGATTCTTCAGGATTTATGGTTGATAGCATTCGTTCGTTTTTCTTGTAAACTTCACAAGAAAGGAGAGCATTTACAATAAATTCAACCGCATAATCTTCCCAAGAGTGCGATTTATTTAATAGACGCTAAAAAGCCCGCTAAAATTTAGAAGAAAATACCGAATCCCATTCCTTCTCTTTCGAAAAGCACATACATGTACACGATAAAACCAAGCAGATACAGCACACCCTCTGAGCGATCCAGCTTATACTTGGCGAATGTGAACATGAAGATGAAAAGCATCAGTGTACCGATCATACAGAAGTATAGATCCATATTGAGTGAAGGAGGGTAACCGAGCGGCGAGTGAATAAGGCCTGTGGCACCGATCACCAGCAGCAGGTTGAAAATGTTGGAACCAACAATGTTCCCGACCGCCAGATCGGATTTCTTTTGAAAAGCTGCAACCGCTGAGGTCGCTAACTCTGGCAGAGACGTACCAGCTGCCAGTATGGTCAATCCGATGAGTTTTTCACTTACGTTGAAAGTTTTCGCAATTTCAACTGCATTGTCCACAATCATCTTTCCTCCGAAGATCAATCCTGCAATCCCCAAAGAGATCATCATGGTGGTTTTTACGCTTCCGAAAATGACGATATCCTCTACCAACTCACCCTCATCAGGATTTCTGGTCAGGTTCATGAAGATATACACCAGAAACAGAATAAACATGACCAGGAGGATGCTGGCGTCAAGTACGTTCAGTGTGTTTTTTTCAGCGCCAAAAAAGAGCACATCATTGACCAGAATGAAAAATATAAAAGTAGCCAGAAGGGAGTAGGGAATTTCCTTCCAAAGGGCATTTCGTTGTACCGTAAGAGGGTATATGATACTGGATATCCCTAATATCAAAAAGACATTGAAGATATTGGATCCAATGATATTGCCAAAGACTATGTCATTCGTGCCTTCATCCGTTGTTACTGTTCCGGATATGATATTGACTACCAACTCTGGGGCTGAGGTGCCCATGGCAACCACGGTTAGGCCGATGGCAATATCTGAAACATTGAATCTCTTAGCCAGGGACGAAGCTCCATTCACCAAAAAATCTGCTCCTTTGATTAGGAGAACAAATCCCACTGCTACTAATAGAATATTGATAAATACAGTCAAGGCGGTTTTTAGGTTAGTTTAAGACGAATATAAATATTTATAGAATCCGTTTCAAAATTCCTTGCAAGATAACTAGATCAAAAGATTAAAGCAACAACCTCTAAAAAGTTATAAACCAAGGTCTTTTACTACAATTTGGGTCTTTTTATCCAAAAGACCAATAGTTTCGTAATACTTATCAGGAGCTGAAATTTGCTCGTTTACTGAGAAGTAAAATTTGATTTTTGGTTCTGTACCTGATGGGCGAACGGATATTTTGCTACCGTCTGCCGTAATGAACTGCAAGACATTGGAAGCCGGGAACTTGATTTTTTCCTCTTTTCCGGTGGTCAGGTCTTTTGAGGTTCCTGCTTTGTAGTCGATCATAGTCATCACTTTCGATTGAGCGAGCATGGATGGTGGATTCTGGCGGAATTTGACCATCATCTCGTTGATTTCTTCAGCTCCGGTTTTTCCTTTTTTGGTGATGGATTTCAACGACTCCTGATAAAGTCCGAACTCGTTATGGATGTTCTTAAGGAGTTCGTACAATGAAGTGCCTTTAGATTTGGCCCATGCTGCCATTTCAGCAATCATGGCACAGGAGGCTATGGCATCCTTGTCTCTCACGGCATCTCCGATCAGGTAACCGTAACTTTCTTCTCCGCCACCAATGAATTCCTCTTTTCCTTCCAGTTCTCTGATCACCTCGGCGATGTATTTAAAGCCAGTAAGGGTGTTATAGAGCTTTACATTGTACTTTTCCGCGATTTTTTCTATGAGGTCTGTAGTCACAATGGTCTTCACTACATACTGTTTTCCATTGAGTTTACCATTTTCTTTCCACTTTCTCAGTAGGTAATAAAGTAATAATGACCCGGTCTGATTCCCGTTGAGCAGTTGAAATTCGTTCTTGTCATTTTTCACGGCTATTCCCACCCGGTCGGCATCAGGGTCTGTAGCCATGACCAGGTCAGCATCTATTTCCTCGGCCTTCTTGAGTGCCAGGCTCAAGGCTTCAGCTTCCTCAGGGTTAGGGTAGATTACTGTAGGAAAGTTGCCATCAGCCATGGCTTGTTCCTTCACCTCCGTTACATTTTCAAAACCCATCCTTTTCAAAATAGGGGGAACCATGGTGGTGCCTGTGCCATGGATCGCGCTAAACACAATCTTCAGGTCCTTCTCCTGGGCAATGGCTTCAGGTGAAAGTGAAAGAGACTGAATCATGTCCAGGTAGGGCTCATCCACTTCATTGCCGATCGACTGTATGAGTGAGGCGTTGGCATCAAAATTCACATCATCAATTGAGGAAATTTTACCTACTTCAGTGATCACATTCACATCATGCGGGGGGACCATCTGGGCACCGTCGTCCCAGTAGGCTTTGTATCCGTTGTATTCTTTGGGATTGTGAGAGGCAGTAAGCACCACCCCACTTTTACAGCCCAGATGTCTGATGGCAAAGGAGAGTTCCGGAGTTGGGCGGAGCGCTTCAAAGAGATAAACTTTGATCCCATTGGCCGAGAAAACGGCTGCCGTGGTTTCGGCAAAAAAGCGACTGTTGTTTCGGCTATCATGGGCAATAGCTACACTGATTTCTTCTCCGGCAAAAGTTTGATTGAGATAATTGGCAAGCCCCTGGGTGGCCATTCCCACCGTGTATTTGTTCATTCTGTTGGATCCGGTACCCATCAGGCCCCTAAGCCCTCCAGTGCCAAATTCCAGGTCTTTATAAAAACACTCAGTCAATTCAGTTTGGTCAGCATCTGCCAACATCTTCTCAATGATGGTTTTGGTGTCCTGATCTACTTTTTGGCTTACAAGCCACTTTTGAGCCTTTGCTGTTACTTCCATGCTTAGATTATCAATTTGATAATATTGGTATTTGAAAAGTTTTTAGAAATATAATAATTACAATAAAGTATTGTATTAATTAAAAATGTATTAAAATTTGCGCTTTAATCAATCTCAATATTTTCTGTAAAATAATAGAGGGTATGAATATAAAAAATCTTAATCAAGCATTTGTTGAAATTGCTGAAAAGAAGAATCAACTTTTTCAATTTGCAAAGGAAGGGAGCACCTATCAGGAGCTTCAGGATGAGGTAAGGAGACTGGAGGAAGATTTTCAAATGACCTTTGGTGCTTACATTGAAGAGGCGCTCTTTAATGTGCATGATGAGTACTGTCCGGATAATGAGGTGTTGAAACCGATATCTTATCTGGCTTCTCACTATGAGTCAAAGAATGGGAATGAAGTGTATGATGTTGATCCCGAAGAAGGCATAGAGGTAGAGGCCGATGACTTCCCGGGGATCAAAGCCAAGCTAGTATTGGTACCTGGCCCTACGCGATTGGTGCTTCAGGGTCTGAATGCGGATTTCAAAGAGACTGTCTGGGTGGCCAGACAACCTTTAGAAGCCTAATTTTACTTTCACACGACTCAGGACGGATTGTGCAATTTCTGCGGCACGTTTCTCTCCTGATTGTAAACGTTCTTCCAGCTCGGGGAGGTTGTTGATGTAGTAATCAAAACGCTCCCTGGGCTCTTTAAATTTATCTACGATCAGTTCAAAAAGTGCCTGTTTGGCATGTCCATAACCATAATTCCCTCCTTCATAGTTGGCACGCATCTCCTTAATCTGTGATTCATCAGCAATGGTTTTATAGATCGCAAAGACATTGCAGGTGTCAGGATTTTTAGGCTCTTCCATCGGAGTGCTGTCGGTGATGATGGACATCACACTTTTTCTGAGCTTCTTGTCAGGCAAGAAGATGTCAAGGATATTACCGTACGATTTACTCATTTTTTGACCGTCGGTGCCAGGGATGGTCATGAGGTTATCGTCTATTCTTGCCTCAGGAAGCACGAAAGTGTCACCATAGGAGTGATTGAACGATGAGGCCATGTCACGGGTCATCTCCAGGTGTTGCTTTTGGTCCTTGCCCACAGGTACGATGTTGGCGTCATACAGGAGTATATCAGCGGCCATCAGTACCGGGTAGGTGAAAAGCCCGGCATTGACATCAGCCAGTCGGTCCGATTTGTCCTTGAAGGAGTGGGCGTTGGCCAACATCGGGAAAGGTGTAAAGCAGTTGAGATACCAGGCCAGCTCGCATACTGCCGGCACTCTTGACTGTCTGTAAAAGAGGTTCTTCTCCGTATCAAACCCGCACGCGATCCAGGCTGCTGCCACGGCATTCACATTTTCACGCCGGGTTTCGGCATCCTTAATGGTGGTCAGGGAGTGGAGGTCCGCGATAAAGAAAAAGGACTCGTTTTTATTGTCCTTGGATAACTCAATAGCTGGTATTATTGCACCCAATAGGTTTCCCAAATGTGGTTTCCCTGAACTCTGAATTCCTGTTAATATTCTGGCCATTTCGGATTTTTTGTGCAAACCTAAATAATTTGAATCTTTGTGTGGTTTTAAAACAAGGAAATAGCAAAACAGGTAATTAGATGATGAATAGAAAATTGAGGGTAGGAGTGATGTTGGTCTTGTGTGCGTATTTCACAATAACCGCTTTAGCAGGACAAAACATTCGTTTTTTGAAAGAGAAACACGATTTTGGTGAAATCCACGAAGAGGGCGGGGCTGTGAAATATGCGTTTCTCTTTGTGAATACCGGTGCTGATCCTTTGGAGATTAAGAATGTGGAAGCATCGTGCGGCTGTACTACGCCTGACTGGACAGACTCTGCTCTAATGCCAGGAGATACCGGCTTTGTGGTGGCGGAGTATGACCCTTTGAACCGGCCAGGTAAATTTGAGAAGTCGCTGAATGTAAGCTACTCAGCGGGGCAGTCGGGTTCAGCATCGGCTACTTTATATATAGAAGGGATGGTTTCGCCTAGAGCAGCAACTATGGAGGACGAATTGCCCCTTTTACTGGGGCAGATCAGGCTGAAATATAAAGCCCTGAATATAGGACGGGTGACTACTGAAAAAGTGGTAACAGAATCTTTCAAAGTATATAATGAAGGGGACAGTGCTGTGCGTTGGCTTGAAGACAAAAGTTCATTGCCGGGGCATGTGCAGGTGGTGTTTGATCCGGTGGTGCTCGAGCCAAAGACTCTGGGCGAGATCAGACTCACTTTTGATCCTGTGAAAAAAGCTGATCTGGGTTTCGTGTCAGATAATATCCGATTGTATACTGATGAAGCTGAAGATGAGGTCAAAGAACTTCACGTGATAGCTACCATCTCAGAATACTTTCCGCCCAGGACCGAGGAAGAAATGAAAAAAGCTCCAAAGCTCTCCTTTGATAAGACGCAGCATGATTTTGGGAGTGTGAATAAAGGTGTGACGGCAATCACCGATTTTAAAATAACCAATAATGGGATGGAAGATCTTGAGATCAGGAGTGTGAAGCCCAATTGTGGATGTACTGTTGCTAGGTTGAAAAAACAGACCATCGCTCCCGGCGAGACGGTGAGCTTCGAGGTGAGGTTTGATACCTCTGGTCGTCAGGGCCGACAATATAAGACGGTCACCGTGTTTTCCAATGACCCGTTGGCGCCTTCTCAGATGATCAGTATCAAAGCTGATGTGAATTAAAAGTCCATTGGGAAGAGAGCCTTTCTCTTCCCAATAGACTTTGCTTGATTTCTATTCGCTAATGTTTTTAGGAGTGTTCTCAGGAACTCTTCTTAGGATAACTACATTGTTGGTTTTATCTACATCGGCCATTCTGCCGGAAGGGTCAATTTCTATTTTTTCAATGTCTGAATAGGGGATGTCCAGACTAAAAGAATAGGTTGGATGTGTCCAAGCCCAATCTTCACCTACCAATCTTTCGTTAGCAGTTTCTTTAGGCTTTTCGCCCCGCATGATTCCCAGAGGGATGTAGTACTCCAGTTCAGTTCCATCTTTTTTGGTGATGGTGAGGTCAATGGGCATAGGCATTTTATCCAACCTTTCCAGGTCTACTTTTACCCCGTTCTTTACTTCGGACACAGAGGAGATGGCATAATCGATGGTTTCGGTGGTGCCTATCCAGTAGTCGTAATACCAATGCAGGGAAAGGCCACTTTGTTTTTCCATTACCCGAATAAAATCATTCATGTCAGGATGTTTGAAGGCCCATTCATGATGATATCGGAGCAGACCGGCATCCCTATTGGCATCACCTATAATGTACCCCAATTGCTCAAGTGAAATGGCCCCCTTGGTGTAGGCTCCTATAGAATAAGCACTATTTCTGGTGTAGTGGTCTGAGTGGGTCGACATGGGCTCCTCATAACCAAACTCAACCCATCTGAAATACTTCTTGTACGAATAGTCCAATGGTTGCTCGCTACCTTTATTTAAGACAAAGTTTTCTGTGTATTCATCCGCAAACGTGGTAAATCCTTCATCCATCCATGGGAGGTAACTTTCGTTGGTAGCCAGCATGCCCTGATACCAGCTATGAGCAACTTCATGCATCATCACCCCTATGAGGGAGTTGAGTGAGCGAAGCTTTGAGTTTTTTCTATTGGCGATGAGCGTGGCCATGGGGTATTCCATGCCGCCATCTCCGCCCTGGATCACCGCATATTCGCTCCAGCCATATTTTCCAAATCGCTTTTGCATGTATTCGAAGGTCTTGATGGTATAGGCTGGAAGCTCTTCCCAATATTTGGTGTCCTCACCCGGGATGTAAAAGAAACGAAGCTGAGGCCCGTCGGGCACCTGAGCAGTCGTCTGAATGTAATCCTTATCTGCCGCCCATACAAAATCATGTACATTTTCAGCTTTGAAGCGCCAGGTAATTTTCTGACCTTTTCTATTCACTTTCACCCCGGCATCTTCATAACCGTAGCCTATTTCATTAGGGTTTTGGAGGATGCCCGTGGCAGCGATCACATAGTCTTTGTCCATGGTGATATTGACCTCATAATCTCCCCATGGGGCATAGAACTCACGGCCTACATAAGGATGGGTGTGCCAACCCATCTTGTCATACTCGGCCATTTTGGGAAACCACTGCGACATGGAATAATCCACGCCATCAAAACTATCTCTACCTGCTCTTCTGATTTGCAAGGGAACCTGTCCTTCAAACTTCATGTTGAAAACTTCAGAAGCACCTGGTAGGATGGGTTTACTCAAATTCACTTCGAGTACTGTTTCAGATACATGGTAAGCGAGTTCAGTACCAGATTGATCCAGAGAGATCACTTTAAGGTATCCTATTTCATCATCGCTCAGTTGAGCAATGCGGGAACCTACCCTGGGATCCGGGTCGGAGATGGTTCTACTCCTCACGTCCATCATGCTATTCGGCTGAAAGGCATTGAAGTACAGGTGGTAATAAACGTTGAAAAGGGTGTCCGGGGAGTTATTGTAATATTTTAAGGTTTGCTCTCCCGTGTACTGATGGTACTTTGAGTTGAAATCGATAGAAATTTTGTAATCGACTTGCTGTTGCCAATAGCCCTGAGCGCTTGAAATTTTGCAAAAAAGGAAAATAAAAGATAGGAATGCTGTGATCTTCACAAAATTATATTTCATGTGGAAAACTTTTCTACGAATAATGTAATCGTCTGGAGTTTTTTATATTATTTTAATAAGCAACTAAAAAAATAATGGATAAGGTTTTCGAATTGGTAATGCTAATTGTTCTGGCCCTGGGCTCAGCGATCCTCTTCTCTTTTGTGATGATATGGAAGTTTATACAAGCAATCTTCCAGGTAGTCGTTGAGAGTTTCAGATCGCAGAGGTTTTAGACATCTACTTTAGCATATTTTGCGTTTTTCTCGATGAAGTCTCTTCTAGGGGCTACCTCATCACCCATGAGCATTGAGAACAAGTGATCTGCCTCAGCTGCAGAATCAATCGTTACGAGCTTTAGGCTTCGTGATTCAGGATCCATTGTCGTTGTCCATAGTTGCTCAGGATTCATCTCTCCCAGACCTTTATATCTCTGTACGTTCACAGTGTCCTCTTTACCTTCAGGGGCCAGTTCTCTGATAATGGATAATCTATCATCTTCCGTCCAGGCATATCGCTCTTGCTTACCTTTTTTGATCAGATAAAGAGGAGGTAATGCAATGTAGAGGTATCCGTTTTCTATCAGCGAACGCATGTACCTGAAAAAGAAAGTAAGGATCAGGGTTCGGATGTGGCTACCGTCGATATCAGCATCCGTCATGATGATAATTTTGTGGTAGCGCAATTTCTCCATGTTGAGCGCTCGCGCGTCATCCTCCATACCAAACCTGACACCCAAAGCGGTGATGATGTTTTTGATTTCGTCGTTATCGTAGATTTTGTGCTCCTGCGCCTTTTCCACGTTAAGGATTTTACCTCTAAGTGGAAGAATGGCCTGAAACTTTCGGTTTCTCCCTTGCTTGGCAGATCCACCGGCAGAGTCACCCTCCACCAGGTAGATTTCACATACTGCAGGGTCTTTATCGGAGCAGTCAGCGAGTTTTCCCGGTAGGCCTGTGCCAGACAGTACATTTTTACGTTGTACCATTTCACGGGCTTTTCTAGCAGCCTGCCGGGCTTGTGCAGCCAGTATCACCTTGGAGATGATTTGTTTTGCTTCTTTGGGATGTTCTTCTAAGTACTCCTGCAATGCTTCACTCAGGCTGGTGTCCACGGCACCCATGGCATCTGAGTTGCCGAGCTTGGTTTTAGTTTGTCCTTCAAACTGTGGCTCAGCCACCTTGATGGAAATAACGGCGGTAAGGCCTTCACGGAAGTCATCCCCCGTGATTTCTACTTTGGCTTTTTCCAAAAGGCCTGACTTATCAGCGTAGGACTTAAGGGTTCTGGTAAGTGCCCGACGAAAGCCAGCTACGTGTGTACCACCTTCGATGGTATTAATATTATTGACATAGCTGACTACATTTTCTGTATAGGAAGTGTTGTAGTTCAGTGCTACTTCTACCGGGATTTCACCTTTTTCATTGTTGAGGTGGATAGGCTCAGGGATGAGTCGCTCTCTTGTGCTGTCCAGGTACAGAACGAATTCTTTTAGTCCTCCCGTGGAGAAGAACTCGTCGGTGAGGTCTGCTCCATTCTCGTCCTGGTCCCTATGGTCTACCAGGTTGAGTTTGATCCCTGAGTTTAGGAATGAGAGTTCTCGCAAACGGGAAGCTACCGTGTCGTATTTGTATTCACTGTGTGTAAAGATGCTACTGTCCGGCATGAAGGTGATAATGGTCCCATTGATATCCGTTTTGCCCACTTCTTTCACCGGGTACATTGGAATCCCTTTTTCGTACTCCTGCTGATAGATGATACCGTTTCTGTGAACGGTGGCTTTCAGGTGAGTGGAGAGTGCATTCACACAGGAAACCCCCACACCGTGCAGACCGCCTGAAACCTTATAAGTGTCTTTGTCAAATTTACCTCCTGCGTGTAGGACGGTCATTACTACCTCCAGGGCAGATCTTTGTTCTTTTTCGTGTATATCTGTAGGAATACCTCGTCCGTTATCGGATACGGTAATGGAATTGTCCTTATTGATTTCTACATGGATGTCATCACAATATCCTGCCAGGGCTTCGTCAATAGAGTTATCAACTACCTCCCAAACCAAATGATGCAAGCCTCTGATGCCCACATCTCCAATGTACATAGCTGGCCTTTTCCTTACGGCTTCTAATCCCTCAAGTACCTGAATATTATTAGCTGAATAATCTCCTTTGGCCAATGACTTTCTTTGTTCCATATTTCAATTTTTCAAACCCCAAAAATATATAAAATATGCTTCTCCGACCCCTTGGATTTGGACTTTTGCTGTATTAGTTTTATCAACTAAATATTTAGTTATGAGATTGATTTTGTTTTGTCTCCTTACATGGCTGATATCATGTCCTTTGGCAGCACAGGAGGGTGGTAGAGATCCGGAACTCGATAGCGTAGAGCGGGTGCGGATGGAGCGCTGGCAACGGGCTGAGCAGGGAAGAAAAATCTTTGAGCGAATGTATGCCGAGGATCCGAGGGCCGCTGTGGATTCGGCCAATGTAGCCATCAGACGGGCTCATCAAACTGAGGGGCAAGAAAAGTTGTTGGCTTACCAGGCGAATACCCGGATTGATACATTGGTGGAGATTGATCTGAGCTACGCAGGTTTGGATAGAATTCCTGAATTTGTCTTTGAGGCAACCAACCTTAAGGTGCTCATCATTGACCATAATGACATCAGGAAGCTGCCGAAGGAGTTGGGAAGGCTTCAGCATCTTGAGCGGGTATACTGGCGAGCCAATCATCTCGACCGATTTTTATGGGTGCGGATACAAAGGATTCCAAATCTCAAGAAGCTTGATCTGAGCAATAACCTTCTCGAGCGATTGCCGAGTGGGATTAGAAAGCTGGAGGGGATGAATGAGTTGGTACTTGATCAGAATTTTTTCAGAGAAGTGCCCATTGGTAGGTTAAGTAAAGTGAGTTTCCTGAACCAGGTGTCTTTTAATAAATCTCATGCCTTGATGTTGTCTGATGGCAAGTATGAGAAATTAAGCTTTTTAGAAGTTTTTAAAGCCAATAATTCCCGACTGACTACTATTGATCCTGCCTTTTATAACATGCAGGGGCTGAAGGAGCTGCAGCTGCAGGAAAATGAGCTCTCCAGCCTTCCTTCCGGGATCTCCCGCATGCGCAAACTAGAGAAACTGTCATTGTATAAAAATAAGCTCCAATCACTACCAGGGGATTTCTATGAGTTGGACTTGAAGGTGATAGATCTGTATTACAATGAGTTGGAGATGATTCCGGAAGAATTGGGAGCATTCAAAAATCTGGAGGTATTATTTCTGGCGAACAATAGAATTTATTCCCTTCCTGAAAGCATAGGCAAGCTCTCTAACCTTACCGAAATGTATGTGCATCACAATCGCTTGAGTGTGCTTCCTGAGTCCGTCAGCGATTTGAAAAAGCTTACCGTTGCCCGGGTGAATGACAATTACCTGGTGGATTTTCCCAGTCAGTTCCTGGAAATGAAAGACCTGAATGACCTGGATGTATCCAATAACCAAATCACCACCATTCCAGATGAAGTGGAAGCTTTACCCAGCCTCAGGTTATTTACTTTTCAGGAGAATCCTATAGCCATTGATGGACAGGCCAATCCTCACCTGGCACCTATGATCGTGCGGATGATGGAAGCCGGAGTGATCTGTGTGCCCAGAATATATGCTCAGGAAGTGGAATGATCAGAAGGTGCTGGCACTCAGCATCACCAGGGTGCAGGCGTTCAGCGTTTCTATGCCCTGATCGGCGGCTTTCGCAGCGAGTTGATCGTTTTCCGTGCCTGGGTTAAAAATGATTCTCTTTGGCTGCAGGCTTAGAATATACTCTTCCCATTCACGTTGATGCGTGGGGTTGAGGTATAGGGTGATTGTGTCCACTCCATCCACCGGAGGTTTTTCTCTTAGATCCAGGATTTCATTTCCAAATACTTCACCTCGTTTGATGCCCACAGGCACAACCGGATGTTGGTGATTGGTGAGTCTCTCAGCCGCCAAAAAGGCGTATCTGGTGGGATTGGGCGTGGCGCCTATGATCACTGTTTTCTTTTTGTCCATTTAAAAACTGGTGCTTCTGCGTTTTGGGCCGGCATAGCCGATGTTGAGTGTGATAATGATAGGTAAATAGAATTTATCCTGATTTAGTTCATCGAAGAGAAAACGAAATGGCGCTTCTGCATGATTGGAGAAAATTCTACTTCCCAGGGCTACCCCCAGGTTCAGGTCGAAGGTAAGTCCGGAATCAGATGCTCTTTGCATCCATCGGTCACCAATGAAGAACCCATAGGCGAATCTCATTTGCTCTGAGGTGAACCGCTTTTTGATGGGTGGGCCGGAGAGGCTGTCTAGTGTGCTTACATAGTGTTGTAAATAGCCTGCTGAGAGCTGGTGGCCAAAATAGAACATGCCCAGATCCGTATCTTCGTGATAAAATTTTTGTTTCAAATGGATATCCAGACCCAGTGTACTCACTTTGTTATATCGGTCAGAGAAGTCCTTGTAAAATGGTTTTTTGTGAGCGACGATTTGTGCTTCATATCCCAGCCTCTCCTGTATGTAGTATTCCATAGAGATGGGCAATTGACCAGCCAGCGTCCACAGCGGGTTGGTGCCTAATATAAAACCTGTGTATTCGTTGATGCGAGGGTTGAAGTACCTTATTTTCTTGTTTTTATATCGGTACTCCGGTTTGTCGCTGGCTTTTTTCACATCCTCGCTTTCTTTGACGTTTGAGGTTCGGAAAATAGGACTTTGTTCTTCGTACACGGGTCGGTAGATGCCAGCCACTGATCCATCCGGATTGTAAAGCGTCCATTCGCCCACTCTGCGGTCGTCCTTGATCGTGCCGGTCATCTTCAGAGAACCATCCGGGTAATAGCCGGTATAGGCCCCTTCGCCTTGTTCGAAGACTGCAGCGCCATCCTCCAGTCCCTCTTCGCTGAAGTAAACCCATCGGCCTTCCCGTCGGCCTTCCTGCATGGCTCCCCGAGCCTTTTGCTTACCGCTGGCATAGTACTCAATGTATTCTCCGGTTCCCTGGTCGTAACGGCCTTCTCCTTTGATTTCGCCTGTTTGATAGTAGAGTTTCCAAAAACCATCCTTTTGGTTACTGTTCATTTCACCCTCACTACTGAGGCTTCCATCGGGGAAATAATATTTCCAGGGGCCGGATTTTTCACCCTTCAAGAACTCACCTTCGGCAGCCAATTGACCGTTTTTGTGAAAATACTTCCAAAGACCATTTCTGAGTCCGTTCACAAACTCTCCACGCGCTTCCACTTCACCGGACTCGTAGTAGTAGGTCCATAGGCCCTCACTTTTATCAAACTCATTGCGGCCCTCAGTTTTTAGTTTTCCGCTGGGGTAAAACTCCTTGTAAATTCCCTTTCCTCCGTTAAAAAAGGCCTGAGCCTTCAGTGAGCCATCCTCATAGAAGTAATTCCAAATGCCCTCTTTGTCATTGTTGTAGTAGATGCCGGTGCTTTTTTCTTCCCCGTTTTCAAAGTAGTAGGTCCACTGGCCATGTTTGATGTTGTTCTGGTAGGAGCCAACGGCCTTCGGTTCACCATTTTCATAGTGATATTTCCACAAGCCTACTTGTTGGTTTTTCTGGTAATGACCTCTGGCCTTTTCCCGTCCATTTTCGAAGTAATAGATCCAGGTGCTGTCTGACTCACCATGACTATAGTGTCCAAAGATGGCGAGCGACCCGTTTTCATAAATGGAGTGATAAAACCCATGCAGGGTGCTGTCCTTTTTCAGCAGGGTAATGACCTCTTTTAATTTGGTTTTTTGGTCATCGTAGTACGTCTTTTTCTCGAAGGTCTTCTGACCCAGAGCGCAAAAGGGGCTGATAATTATGAACAGTATGATCCATGGGAGGTATCTCATTACATCAGGATAGACCTAAGTTACAGCTTTTCGCGGGTACCCCATTGTGCTAGCTCTTCCGCAGACCAAAGCTCAGGGTAGAAGATTACCTGTTGCCTTCTTGGAGGAAGATATTTCTGCCAGTTGGTGCCACCCGTAGCTTTGATCACTTCGGGGTCTTTCTGTAGATAACGCACCGCAGACTTATAGTGCATCAATGGCCACTGTACATTGGCTTTGTGGTCCAGGTTTTTCAGGGCTTCAGCTATTTCCTGATCTCCCTCAAAAAAGTCGTGGTACAGTTTTCTGAGGTTGGTTTTGCGAACTTCCCTGGCTCTGGACACAAAGGTGTCTGAGTATTTTTTCTCAAACTGCTTGAGTGTGAGGGTCTTTTTACCCGTAGCTAATTCGGTAGCTCCTTTTTTCCAGTAGAGGTGCTCGTAAATTTCATTCACATCACTCTCATCACCATAGGTATCTCTTGTGTCTGAGCAGGTCAGCAGGTGAAAGTCCGTGGAGCCGATTTCTACGAGACGGTATTGCCCAGACTGAAACCCTGAAGAGGGGAGGAGTGACATCCTGAAATTTAAAAATTGCTCCGGATCCATCCCATCGATCATCACATCAAAAGAATCGATGAGGTGATCAAAATAGCGATTCATTCGCTTCACCCTTTTGAGGTAAGTATCCCGCTCTGGTGTTTCGGTAGACATGATCAACTGATCCTGCTCATTGAGGATGAGTTTGAAGTAGAGTTCGGTGATCTGGTGGTATAGAATAAAAATTTTCTCATCCGGAAAACTGGTTCTCGGAGTTTGCAGGCTAAGCAGGGTATCCAGTCGGATGTAATCCCAGTAGGTGAGGTAGTCTGAGTGCAGTAGCCCATCCAGATAAGCGGATAAATCCTGCCCCATTGCATCGTACTTAGCTTCTAGTTTTTCCAGTTGAGTTAAAATCTCTTCACTAAAGTTTCTGTTTCCCATTCTTTCGTTCTGCTTTGTTGTAAATTTGAGCCAATAAAACTGATAAAACAAAAACAACCCTATGTCAACTGACACATTAACCCCAAATGGTCAGGCTACAAAACGCAATTTTAAAGACGAATTTGAATCGCCTGATTTTTACCAAATTGACGACTTACTGACCGAAGAGCATAAGTTGATCAGATCTTCCATCAGAGATTTTGTGAAGAAGGAAATCACCCCTTACATTGAAGATTGGACCGAAAAGAATCATTTCCCAAGTGAAATGGTTCGGAAGTTCGGAGAGATCGGTGCCTTCGGCCCTACGGTCCCCGAAACCTACGGTGGTGGAGGTCTGGATTACATCTCCTATGGTTTGATCATGCAGGAGATTGAGCGTGGCGACTCTGGTATGCGCTCTACAGCCTCAGTACAGGGATCACTCGTGATGCACCCCATTTATGCATACGGATCCGAAGAACAAAAAAAGAAATATTTGCCCAAGCTGGCTTCCGGAGAGATGCTAGGCTGCTTTGGCTTGACAGAGCCCAATCATGGCTCCAACCCAAGTGGCATGGAGACTAACTTTAAGGACATGGGCGATCACTATTTGCTCAATGGTGCTAAAATGTGGATTTCGAATGCTCCTCAGGCGGATATCGCAGTGGTTTGGGCTAAAAATGAAGAGGGCCGGATCAAAGGACTCATCGTGGAGCGTGGCATGGAGGGCTTTTCCACGCCGGAGACTCACGGTAAGTGGTCGCTGCGTGCATCCTGTACCGGCGAGCTGGTATTTAGTGATGTAAAGGTTCCCAAAGAAAACATGCTGCCTGGCAAAGATGGATTGGGTGCTCCTATGGGCTGTCTGGACAAAGCCAGGTACGGCATAGCCTGGGGTGCCATCGGTGCAGCTATGGACTGCTATGAGTCCGCCAGAAGGTATGCCGCAGAGCGGATTCAGTTTGGTAAGCCGATCGGATCATTCCAGCTCATACAGAAGAAGCTCTCTGAGATGCTGACTGAGATTACCAAGGCTCAGCTGCTCAACTGGAAGCTGGGTAAAATGATGGATGAGGGCAAAGCCACTACTGCCCAGATTTCATTGGCCAAGAGAAACAATGTGGCCGTAGCGCTGGAAATTGCCAGAGAAGCTCGCCAGATTCATGGTGGTATGGGTATTACCGGAGAGTATCCGATGATGCGACACATGATGAACCTGGAGTCTGTAGTGACTTATGAAGGTACACATGACATCCATTTGTTGATCCTGGGAGCCGAGATCACAGGCATCCCTGCTTTTGGATGAGCTTTTGCGAGTAGAAGACTTTTGATAAAGGCCGCTGGTTAAGTGGCCTTTATTTTGTGGTATCACCTTCATTCCAGGAACTTCAAAAGCATCTTCAGAATTTAATCACTGATTTTAATGCCCGTGTTTCGAGATTGTCTTCTTTGCAATACAAATTAACCGCTTATATAAAATATTCTTAGGAGCATCGATATTCTCCTTAATATGCCATTCCATTTACCTAATTCAATTAAATAAGCTATGAAGAAACTGATTTTGCTTTGCCTGGCGCTGGCTTTTCATGGTATCTACGCACAGGAAACTTTTCCTGTAAACGGGGTTCCGGATGAGCGGTCAGGGCATTATGCATTTACCAACGCCACCATTTTTGTAGACTATCAGACTAAGCTGGAGAATGCTACGCTGATCATCAAAGATGGCAAAGTCACCGCGGTAGGCACGGGTATATCCATTCCCAAAGGGGCCATTACTGTGAATTTGGAAGGAAAATATATTTACCCGGCTTTAGTCGATCCCTATTCAAACTATGGATTGCCGGAGGTCTCCACCTCCAGGAGTCGCGGGAAACCACAATATGAAAGCAGCAACAAGGGGCCGTACGGCTGGAACGATGCGATACGCTCCACCTACAATGCCTCAGAAGAGTTTGCCCTCAATGAGAAAGAAGCGGAGGGGTTGAGAAAAGCGGGCTTTGGAGCGGTGAACACCTTTAGTCCGGATGGAATCATGCGAGGTACGTCACTGTTTACCAACTTGTCCGATGCACCGGTGCAGGATGCCGTCCTTTCGGATAAAGTAGCAGCACACTATTCATTTAGTAAGGGGACTTCCAAGCAGGAGTATCCCGGCTCCATTATGGGCGTTGTGGCCTTGCTCAGACAAACCTATTATGATGCCGCGTGGTATCGCACGCAGGGTAGTGCAGAGCAGGTCAACCTCTCGCTGAAAGCATTCAACGACGTGCAGGGCTTGCCCCAGGTATTTGAAGCCAACGGAGGTAAATTGAGAGTGCTGCTCGCAGATCAAGTCGGAGATGAGTTTGGAGTACAATACATCGTCAAAGGCAATGGAGATGAGTATCAGCGGATTTCTGAAATCAAAAAGACCGGCGCTTCATTAATTATTCCTGTTACCTATCCTGAGGCTTATGATGTGGAGGACCCGATGGCGGCATTGGATGTGTCTCTGGAGGATATGAAGCACTGGGAACTGGCTCCGACCAATGCAAGCATGCTGGCTAAGGCCGGAATTGAGTTTTCCTTTACACCTTCAGGGTTGAAAAACACTGATGACTATTGGAAAAACATCCGCAAGGCCGTGACTTATGGCCTGTCAGAAACCCAGGCACTTAAAGCACTCACCTACACCCCGGCCAGGTATTTCAATATGCAACAAAGGGTAGGAGCATTGAAGCAGGGTATGATGGCCAATTTCTTTGTGGCGTCAGAGAGCATTTTTGAAGAGAAAGCCAAGATTCATCAGACCTGGGTACAAGGCAGGAAATATGAAATTTCGGATCTAAGTACACCGGATTATGCCGGAAAATATAATTTGAAAGTAGGAGACACTTCCTATGCACTTGAGATCTCCGGTGAGGCTGGAAGTCATTCCGCAAAGGTGGTGGTCAACGACTCCACAGACCTGAAGGTGAAGCTGAAAATAGAGGAAAACCGCGTTACGCTAATCTTTAAGTTAGAAGAGGAGGAAGCGAATACCCGACTCACCGGCTGGGTAGATCCGGGCACCTTTGGGGGTACCGGTCAGCTTGCGGATGGTAGCTGGACCAAATGGTCAGCCGTCAGAGTAGGTGATCTTGATGCGGACAAAGACGATGAGGACAAAGAGGAAGAGGAGGACCAAACTCCCGATTTAGGCAAGATGATTTATCCGTTTGTAGCCTATGGCTGGACAGAGCAGCCAGTACAGGAAACCATATTGTTTAAAAATGCTACTGTATGGACGCTGGAAGGTGATGGTAAGCTGGAAGGTGCTGATGTACTGGTAAAAGCTGGGAAAATAGCCAGTGTAGGTAAGGGACTCGCAGGTGAAGGAGCAAAGGTGGTTGATGCCACAGGCAAGCACATCACTCCCGGGATCATAGATGAGCACTCGCACATTGCGCTTTCCTCAGTGAATGAAGGCAGCCATGCCATCACTGCTGAAGTACGGATGTATGATGCACTGAACTCCGAGGACGTTAACCTGTACAGACAACTGGCGGGTGGGGTTACTGCGGCTCAGCTTTTGCATGGCTCAGCCAATCCCGTAGGTGGGCAATCAGCCCTCATTAAGTTTCGTTGGGGAGCAAGTCCTGAAGGATTGAAAATCAAAGGAGCTGATGGATACATCAAATTTGCTTTGGGAGAAAATGTAAAACAGTCCAACTGGGGAGCAGATTATAGCATCCGTTTTCCACAGACCAGAATGGGAGTAGAGCAGGTGTTTGTGGATGGGTTTACCAGAGCCAAAGCTTATGGTGAAGCTAAAGCCCGGTATGAAGGGCTTAGTAAAAAAATGAAAGCTTCCACTCCGGCACCGCGCAAGGATTTGCAGTTGGAAACACTTTTGGAAATCATTAATAGTGAGCGTTTCATCACCTGCCACTCTTATGTACAGTCTGAGATCAATATGCTTTTGAAAGTGGCAGAGTCATTTGATTTTCGAATTAATACCTTCACACACATCCTTGAAGGCTACAAAGTGGCTGATAAGATGGCCGAGCACGGAGCAGGTGGTTCTACCTTCTCGGACTGGTGGGCATACAAGTTTGAGGTGAAGGATGCTATTCCCTACAATGCCTCTCTGATGACCATGGCTGGGGTAGTAGCCGCCATCAATTCCGATGATGCAGAGATGGCGAGAAGGCTCAATCAGGAAGCCGCCAAGTCTGTGAAGTATGGCGGAATGGATGAAATTTCGGCATTGAAGTTAGTGACCTTAAACCCGGCCAAATTGCTTCATCTGGATGATCGGATGGGTAGCATCAAGGTGGGGAAGGATGCTGATGTGGTACTCTGGAATGACCATCCATTGAGCATTTATGCCAAACCAGAAATGACCCTCGTTGATGGGGTGGTTTACTTTAGCCTGGAAAAGGATGCTGAGATGAGAAAGCAGATATCTGCTGAGCGAGCCAGGTTGATCGAGAAAATGCTGGATGCGAAAAATGGCGGAGAAAAGACTCAAAAGCCTAAAAAGAAAGACAAGCACTATTTTGAGTGTGAAGACATCATAGAAGAAGGTTTCACTCTTAACCATCAGGACAATGACTAAGCAAATCACTACATATATCATAGGAATAATCTTGGGGTGGAGTGCTTACGCACAGGTGCTGGCACCGGCCCCTGCTCAAAGCGAACCAATCGCGATTATGAATGCCACTGCCCACCTGGGCAATGGAGAGGTCATAGAAAACTCCATTATCACCTTCAACGAGGGCAAGATAGCGCTGGTAGCCGATGCGACCAGAGTGCGTGTAGACCTGAAAGGCTATCGGATGATCGATGCGGCTGGGAAGCATGCATATCCGGGAGTGATTCTTCCGCTTACTAATCTTGGGTTGGTAGAGTATGAAGCGGTGAAAGCCAGCAGAGACTTTTCTGAGACGGGTAATCTGAAGCCTCATGTGAGAACCGCCATTGCTTACAATACTGACTCGGAGTTGATCCCTACCATGAGGTTCAATGGAATTCAGCTGGCCCAGGTGGCTCCAAGAAGTGGCCGGATAGAAGGTACCAGCAGTATCATGCAGTTGGACGCCTGGAACTGGGAGGATGCCCTTTATCAGGAAGACGATGGAGTCCATTTGAATTGGCCCTCGCTTTCCTATAGTGCCAGATGGTGGATGGGAGAGACTGAGCGCAGAGAAAACAAGGAGTACGATGCTCAGGTAGCGGAGGTAACCCAATTGCTTCAGGATACCAAAGCTTATATGGAGCAGTCATCTGAGGAGAAAAATCTCATTTTGGAAGCCATGGTGCCTGTTTTGAAAGGCGACAAGCAGTTGTTTGTTTATGCAAACAGGCCTAAGCAGATCATCGAAGCAGTACAGACGATCAAGCAGTATGTGCCTAAAATGGTACTAACCGGAGGTGAGGATGTGTGGTACGTTCGGGATTTGATTAAGGAGAACAACATCCCGGTATTGTTGGAAAATGTGCATCGCATTCCCGGTAGAGCAGAGGAAGATACAGATTGGTGTTATAAGCTTCCCGCTATGTTGCATAACGAGGGCATTCTGGTGGGGCTGACCCACGTGTCGGAAATGATTGCCAGCTCCCGAAACCTTCCATTTTTTGCTGGTACGGTAGCAGGGTATGGGGTGGATAAAGAGACAGCCCTTCAGATGATCACTTCCAATACCGCCAAAATCCTGGGAATTGATGATAAGACCGGGACTTTGGAGCAAGGTTTGGATGCGAACATTGTGATCTCTAATGGTGATTTGCTGGATATGCGCACCAATGATGTGGTCTATTCCTTTATTCAGGGCAGAGAGGTGTCGCTGGATGCCATGCAGCAGCGCTTGTATGAGAAGTTCAAAGAGAAATATGAAGGTCAGATGAAATAACCAGATGACTTAAACGAAAGCCCGCCCTGATGCAATCGGGGCGGGCTTTTTTTGTTTGAAAATATAGAACCGGGCCGATCACTCCACCCGGTTCAGATTGGTTAGGCTATTGCTTAATGATTCTTCTGACTTTCGTTTCTCCCGCACCAGAGATTCGGATGAAATAATTTCCTGCACTCAGACCATTCAGGTTAATTTGGAACTCATCATGGTCACCGGAAATTTTGAGGTCTCTTCTTACCCTACCAGAGATGTCCAGAACCTGAATGCGATTATACCCTTTGGCTTCTGTTTTGAGGGTGACGATATCTTTTACAGGGTTTGGGAATACAGTAAGGCCTGAATTTATCACCAGGTCAGCAGGTGTGGAAGCTACCCTGGCTCCTGAGCCACTGCAATTTCCCACAACAAAGCTGTGTCTGTTGGCCGAGGAATTTCTTTCTCCTCCTTCCGGCACACTATAGGTGTAGTAGAAGTAGATGGTTTGTCCATTGGCAGCATTGATGGTGTACGGATTATTGGGCGACACCCCATAACCAGGATACGTGCCATTGGGATCTGTGCCATAGTACAGGATGGTGGTAGGAGTGCCCGTGCCGGCAGGTCCCGGGATGAAGGTCAGGGATGGGTTAGAAGCATCCTCTGAGATGTCTACCGTATAGTCTCCGTTTGGTCCGGATTGAGTACAGCCTGATGGGGTGGAGGTTTCTTCCACCGCTTCCACGTAATTCAGGTTAAGACCTGCGGCATCAAACACTACCCTTAGGCTATGATTCCCAGGGCTTATCGCTATACCCGGTACTGTAACGGTGGTATAACTTTGCCAGCTCCCCGTATTAGGCACTGCGATGGTTCCTGTTACGTTGATTCCATCCACTTCTATGTGTAGACGACCAGCACCACTTGGTGAGGCTACCCGCACGCTTAATTCGTAGCTGGCTACAGTGGAGGTAACGTCGTACTCCAGCCATTCTCCGGCATCTACCCAGCCGATGTTGAACCCACCACCTGTATCTCCGGTGGCTTCTATATCCACATCATCCGTGCGGTATCCGCCTCCGGTATTGCCTGCGGAGGTATCATGGTAGCCCACACCTTCGCCTCCTTCTTTATAGTCCTCTGACTGCACGATGCCCGGTAGTGGAGCATAGGTTACCGGGTTTCCGGTGGTCAATGATACATTGCTCATGGTGGCAGCGCAGAGCGTGCCATCGTTGTGGGAGGTGGTGATCAACCCTGCATAGACCGAAGATCCCATGGAAATAGTGGCTGTTCCCATGGTTGTCCAGGTAGAGCCATTGGCTGAAACCGAGCTTGTGAAGGTGTCTCCGGCACGTTCCAGTTTTACCCAATAAGGTGCGTTGGCAGTAGGGCCGCCGGTGTGGCTACTGGAGCCTCCAGTGGCTGTACGTCGCTGAAAGGCACTGGTGCCCGTTGGTGTGATGGCAGTGAGTGCGTGCTTCGAGTTGCCGGCAAGAGATTCCCGGATCATTACGCCTGCTTTGGCCCATACATCCGTATTGGTCATGGAATTGACCTGCGCGGTGATTGCGCCATCTCCTGTGAGCGACTGATACACATAGTGAAACTCATCTGTGGTTCCCCAGATATCACTACCTGATCCATTTACTGTAAAAGTGCCCGATGAATAGGAAGCCGATCCTGTAGCGGCCACCGCTCCAATGTCCTGTGATTGCCAGGGAGAAGGCAGGCCTCCGGCAGGGTTTGTTACTGTAATGTTAGAGGAGGCTGTGTATCCTCCGTCTGTAGTGGTCACGGTGATCGTTGCATTGCCAGCACTTTGGGCAGTCACTAAGCCACTTGAGTTGACAGTAGCCACGGTGGCATTGTTGGTAGACCAGCTCACACCAGGATTTGTCGCTCCACTTGGTGTGACGGTTGCAGTTAATTGTTGCGTTTCTCCTGGTTCCAGGCTTGCGGTGCCAGGTGATACCGAAACTCCTGTTACTGGTACATTGGATCCATTGCCATCTGTCCAATAGATGTCGTCAATAGCAAATTGAAAAGTGGAGGCTGGCAGGCTTCCGTCCAGGCTGGTAATGGCAAATAGGTATCCAAGGTTTTGGAAAGCTACCAACCCTGTGAAGTCTTCCAGAGGGATTTCCACCTGACCCCATTCACCGTTTCTTACCAATCCATACTGATTAACTCCCGCAGGGAAGTTGATGTATTGCTCGTTGGTGTAGTTGTCGGTGATCCCTATTCTGAAGGAGACATTGGCAGGAATTTTAATTCTAAATTTCATAGAACCATTTTCTACAAAACCCGACATGTTTTTTCCGTAAAGGGAAGTCACTCCTCCGCCAAACCAGCTGTTCGCGGTGGTGGTTTCCCATGCGATGACATTGGAAGTTTCATAGGCAGGAGTGGTTCCCTCCTGCACAGTACCTCCCCAGGCATAGATGGCAGCGTCGCTTCCAAATACCAATTCATTGTTGGTAGGCGTGTCGTCTGTATAGACGCCAAAAGTGCCTGCTTCAGGAGAAAGTGCTCCATAGTCAAAGGCTACCTCCCCATGTCCGTTCCATTCTGATACCCGCACATAGTCAATGTACATCTTGGCTGGAATGGGGGCAGTCACAGCACCGCTGTTGGCCGCATCCGTGAAGTTGCCACCCACGGCGAGGTTGAGCAACATGAAGAATGGTCGGGTAAATGCAGCGGTCACCCCATCAGGATCCAGGGGGAGTGGGTTGGTGTACAGGTCGTACTCCGTGCCATTGTCTTCTACCGCAAAACGCATTTGAGTGGGCTCCCAGTAAAGGCGATAAGTTACGAATCGGTTGCTGAGGGCATTGGTGGGTACGTAGGGCTGGTTGTAGTCTACGTCGTAGGCGATACTTCCATACCCACCGTCTTCGGTTTGGAAAATGGCATTGGCTCCCACAAAATTATTGGAAGAGACACCCGGATATCCCTGGCGGGTACGTTCTTCGGCTTTGTGTCCCATTTCCATCATGTCTATTTCTCCTTTTGCGGGCCAGGCCTGGTTCACAGTGCCTAGCAGCCAGGCTGCGGGCCAAAGTCCTGTTTCCAGGTTTGGCACACGCATTCGTACCTCTATGAGTCCGTAGTGGATGGAGAGTTTGCCTTCAGTGTCCACTTTTCCTGAGGTGAACGATTGAGATCCCATGCTTTCGTTTCTCGCTTCCAGCACCAGGGCGTTATTGCCAGACTCTCCAGGGATGGCCTCTATGGATACATTGTTGCCGTGGTAATATTCCAGTTCGGCATTTCCCCAGCCGCAGAGGCCCGGGCATCCATCACCGACATTGGGTGTCCATATGTCGGTATTGAAAGTGTCAAAATTGTCCTCCCACAGGACATTGCCTACCTGGGCTTTCGCCAGAAGGAGGCCTGAAAAAAGGAGTATCAGAACCAGTAGGGGTCTGATGTATTGGTTGGATATTGTGATTGGTGTCATAGGTAATAGGTTATTTGTATCGTTTGTGAATTGATTATGGCGGTCAATTCGATTTGAAAAACATTTGACTAAGGAGGAAAACTTTGTATAAACCGTAATGAGTAATTTGCTGTGTTCATGAATTGATGTTTTTTATGATTATGATAAAATATGTGTGATTTGATGTGTGATTGATTTTTTAAAGGTGGGAATATGTCGTTGTAATTGAAAAAATCGCAACTCATCAATATTACATCACCTGTAAAATTAAATTTGCAGGGATTGATTGGGTTGATGAGGGGAGATGTGCGCTGAGAGTAGATGAGGCCCGTTTGACTACATCAATACTACATCAATGAGAAAGATGTATTTCACTAAAAACTCACCACCAGATCAGCACAGTGAAGCGTGATTTCGTTGGATATGGAGGGAGGGTGGATTGATTTTCAAGGCATAAAAAAACCACTTCGAATCATTCGAAGTGGTTTTGGTTTATAACCAAACTTGTACTTTTTATGCTTTGGTCACCTGGATGTTCAGGTGGAGCTTCACATCATCACCTACTACCACACCACCAGCTTCGGTTACCATACTCCAGGTAAGTCCGAAATCTTTACGGTTGATTTTGCCATTGATCTCAAATCCGGCCTTGGTCTGACCGTAGCCATCTACCATGGTGCCGCCCAATTCCACATCCAATTCCACTTCTTTGGTGGTTTCTTTGATGGTAAGTGGACCTACCAGCTTGTAGTTGTCACCTACTTTAGAGAGCACGCCCTCAAAGGTCAGTCTTGGATGCTGCTCCGCGTTAAAAAAGTCTGCACTCTTAAGGTGCGCGTCTCTGTCTGCTACGTTGGTATCTACGCTCTTTGCATCCAGTGTAAAAGCTGCTTTTGCACCATCAAAATCTTCCGAGTCACTCGTGAGCGAGCCTTCAAAGCTTTTGAAGGTACCAGTCACGGTAGAGATCACCAGGTGTTTTACTTTGAATTGCACTTCGCTATGCGTAGGGTCGATGTTCCAGTTTTGTGTTGCCATGTTTTTATAGAAATTTAATATATGTTAATACATTAACTGTATATACATATAAATGTTTCAAAGAAGTCAACTTTTTATTTTGGCCCTACGGAAAGCGTTACTTTTTTCTAATGGAGCGGAGGTAGAGTTCTTCCACTTTGGTTCTGGCCCAGGGCGTTTTTCGGAGAAAGGTCAAGCTGGATTTGATGGACGGATTGTCAGTGAAGCATTTGATCCTGATTCGGCTACCCAGGCCTTCCCATCCATATTTGGCTTCCAGGTGCTCCAGGATGGTCACCAGTTTGATACCGTGCAGGGGATTGTTGGGTTGGTTTTCTTTAGGCTGCTCCATGGTGTAAAAGTAGGGTTAAAAACCCTCAGCCCGGAAGCTATTATTAAATGATTTCCCTGATCGATTTTCTGAGGGCAGGGACTACTTCCTGTTCGAACCAGGGATTTCGGGCCTTCCAGATGTTGTTTCTTGGAGAGGGGTGAGGCAGTACGAAATGAGCGGGCAGGTATTGCCGATAGTTTTTTACGGTTTCGGTGAGTGTGGGCCTAAGCTGGCCACCAAGGTAGTAGGCCTGAGCATACTGGCCGATCAGGAGTGTCAGTTTCACCTCTTTCATTTGATTAAGAAGAAGATGGTGCCATTGAGGGGCACATTCAGGTCTGGGCGGTAGATCTCCGGATTTTCCTTTTCCTGGATAGCAAAACCCCATAGGGATCAAGGCGACTACTTCAGGATTGTAAAAGGTGGGTTTGTCCATTTGCAACCATGCCCGAAGGTTTTCTCCGCTCTTATCATCCCAGGGGATACCGGTTCGATTGACCACACTCCCGGGCGCCTGGCCGATAATGACTATTTTGCTATGGACACTGGCGGAGAAGACAGGGTTGGGGGGATGTGGCAGGTGGCTTTGGCAAATCGTGCATTTTCGAATGTCATTCAAGAGTGTTTTCATGGACCTTTGGGGTTGTAGCTAAAAAGGTAATGAAATCAACCGCAATATTCAATCCGCAGCTTACCGGTGAATAACCACTGTTGGCCGATTGGCCCTTGTCAGCAAGTGACAAGAGCATCACATTTGAAGAAAAATAACAATCTACCATCATGAGAAATCAAGAAAATCGTAATCAAAGGGCCTGGCTGGGCGTTGCATTTGTCACTTTCGGAGCTTATCTACTCTTTCGCAACCTGGATCTAATCCCGGAATTTATTCCCCACTATCTGTTTGGATGGGAAATGATCTTTCTGGTCATTGGCGGCTCCATGATTGTGACCGGTAGAAGAGAAGGATTGATCTTTTTCTTTATCGGCGGTTTTTTCCTTTTGCCGGAATTCTTCTACTGGCCGCAATTCAATCTGCGTACCTGGTGGCCTGCTATCCTGATCGCGGTAGGGGTGAGCATTATTTTGCGCAGACGTGATCATGTAAAAAGAGCACCTGGAGACCTGACGGACGATTACATAGAAGATACTTCCATCTTTGGGGGGTCAGAGAAGTCCTTCAGTTCGCAAAATTTTAAAGGGGGTAAAATCACCTCTGTTTTTGGAGGCTCAGAAATCAACTTTTCAGGCGCTAAAATGCACGGCGATGAGATCATTTTGGATATTTTCTGTTTGTTTGGGGGAAATGGCCTGATCGTGCCCAATGACTGGACGGTAATCAACGAGAGTTTTGTCATATTTGGAGGATTCGCCGACAAACGACCAAAGGTTTCCTATGAGCCCGGTGCACCCAAGAAGGTATTGCGGATCAAAGGGTCTGTGATCTTTGGTGGAGCTGAGGTGAAGGGCGTCTGAGTCCCGCTGGAAGTGGGGTCATTAAAAAAAAAACACAACCAACCGATTGTCTGAATGAGCCATCCTGCATTGAGAGGTTCTGGTAATAAAGTGTATTTGCTTGTCTGGGTACTGATGGTATTCCTGCATGGCACCGTGCTCTACTTCTATTACGGGTGGTCATTGGAGATCTCTGCGGCCGACAGCCTGGTTTACAATTTGCTGTTTGCCTCCATTGCTCCCGGTTTTTGGTACATCGTCACCTTTGCCAGCCTCAGCAAGGACGATCTGGCCCTCGTGGGTACCCATCTGGCCGGTGCCACCATGGCCATCTTTCTTTGGGCGGCATTATCGGGAGTTGCGCTGCGCTTCCTTTTCCCGGATCATCAGGAATATATGGCGTTTCTCAAACGGGCGTATATCTGGCGACTGATTATTGGTGTGATGTACTACAGCATTACAGTACTTGTCTTTTACCTGATCAAATATTATCAGGATTTGCAGGAGCGCACCCACAGGGAATTGGAACTTCAGAACCTGCTGAAAGACTCGGAACTGAGAATGCTCAAATCGCAGATCAATCCCCACTTTATCTTCAATAGCCTGAATTCTGTCAGTGCACTCACCGTTTCCAAACCAGAGGCGGCCAGGGAGATGGTGATCAAGCTGAGCGATTTTCTGAGATACTCACTCGGGAAGGATAGCGTGCACATGAATACCCTGGCTCAGGAACTGGACAATGCCACCCTCTATATGGACATAGAGAAGATACGTTTTGGCAGCAGGCTCAGGTTTGAAAAGGAAGTGGCTGATGCCTGTTTGAAAGTGGATGTGCCCAACCTGATTTTGCAGCCCATTTTCGAAAATGCCATTAAGTATGGAGTGCATGAGAGCATCCACGAAGTAACCATCCGACTGAAATGTATGGCGCGTCCGGGTATGTTGGAGATTCACATTGGTAATAACTTTGATGAGGAGTCGATGCCTCCAAAAGGAGCAGGTATCGGGCTGGAGAATGTTCGCAGGAGGCTGGGGCTGGTTTATGGTAGAAATGATCTTCTGGAGGTAGATCAGCAGGACGGGGAGTTTATGGTGAAGATTAAAATTCCGACAGAAAATGAATAAAATACGCGCATTGATCATTGATGATGAAGAGCTGGCCCGGGAGGTCATCAGAACTTATCTGGAAAAAGATGAAACGATTACTCTGATCGGAGAATGTGCCAATGGCTTTGATGGGTTCAAGGAGATCAATGATCAGAAGCCGGATTTGGTGTTTTTGGATGTGATGATGCCCAAACTCACTGGGTTTGAGATGCTTGAGCTGTTGGATGAGCCTCCTGTAGTGATTTTTAGCACAGCGCACGACGAGTTTGCCATTCGGGCATTTGAGCAGAATGCCATTGATTACCTGCTGAAGCCCTATTCTTACGATCGGTTTGCGGATGCCCTCACCAGGGCCAAGTCAAAACTGGCGATGGAGGTGCCTTTGGCGAAAGGCCTTTCTGAGGTGGTGGTGCAGAACAAGGATCATTCAGGCATCCTTTCACGTGTGGCCGTGCGCACAGGCAGTAAAATCCAGATCATACCTGTGGGCAAGATCAGATACCTGGAGGCCATGGACGACTATGTGAAGTTACACACCGAGCAGGGCGTATTTTTAAAGCAGGATACCATGAAGTACTACGATGAGCACCTGCCTGCCGAGGACTTCATTCGGATTCATCGCTCTTACATTGTGCGCATCAAAGAAATAGCCAGGCTGGAGCTGATGGGCAAAGACAGTCATGTGGTCTTTTTACATGATAATACACAGCTATCAGTGAGCCGGTCGGGATACGCTCTACTGAAGGAAGCACTGGGGTTTTAGGCAACCACTTCAACAGCAGCCGCCATCTTGCGCCTGGATGCTTTACGCATTTGTATAATGCCCAGAGCCAGAAACACGCCGGCAAAAGCCATCAGCGCACCTACCACATCCGCAGAGGTGAAGCCGTACCCCATCGCAATGGGAAGGCCTGCCAGGTAAGCACCCGAGGCATTTCCCATATTAAAGGCACTTTGATTGAGGGAAGAACCCAACATCTCAGAACCCCTGGCAGTGTTGATCATGGCCATCTGGATGGGTGCTGCCACACAAAAGGCTCCAAACCCGATGATGAAGGTCATCACCAGCACCGCTACCGGATCATGAGCCAGGTACACATTGGCCAAGAGGAGGAGAGTCATCACCCCCAGCGCCAACACTACCGCATAAATGGGTTGCATCTTCTCGGCGAGTTTGGCACCTGCTATGTTTCCTGCAAACATGCCGCAACCCGCCAATATCATCGCATAGCTGACCATGCCCGGGTCGTGCCCGGCCACCTCAGTAATCAGCGGCGCAATGTAGCTATACCAGGCAAAGAACCCACCTGTGCCGATGGTGGTCAGCAGCACCACCATCCATAATTCAGCTTTTTTGAGGATTTGAAAGTCTTCACTCATGGACTGCTCCGATGACTGAGCGAGTGCTGGCATCCAAAACCGGAGACTCGTGATGGTGATGATGCCCACAATCCCGACCACAAAAAAGGCCATGCTCCAGTGAAACTCCTGCCCCAGATAGGTACCAAATGGCACCCCAATGATATTGGCCAGGGTAAGCCCGGAAAACATGGCAGCAATCGCCTGAGCCTCTTTGCCAGGCCTGGCCAGGCGGCTGGCCACTACTGCGCCAATCCCGAAAAAGGCACCGTGCGGCAGTGCGGAGAGAAATCTAAACAGCATCAGAGACCAGTAACTATTGGCAAAACCCGACAGTGAGTTGAAGACAGTAAACCACACCATCAGACCGATGAGCATCTTGTGAGCGGGCCATTTGCTGCCCAATGCCGTGAGGAGGGGAGCACCCACCACCACACCTATGGCATAGGCCGAAATGAAGTGGCCGGCCTCCGGGATGGTAATGTCCATCGAGGTGGCGATTTCCGGAAGGATGCCCATGATGACAAACTCCGTCATGCCGATTCCGAATCCTCCTGCTGCCAGAGAAATAAGAGATTTTTTCATGGTTTGGATGCTAAATATATGGTTCACCGATCAGCTACATCAGCCGATCAGCATTGGGTTTGGTACTCACAGAGGAATGGGGGCTGAGCAAAACCGAATGTTACTTTTTACTCATTCTTCATTGAGCGGCAAAGCTCCGTAATTATTGCGAATCTGAATAGTTTATGTGCGAATCTTTGATAATTACTGATCTGGCAGAGGTGTTTCGTGTGTGTTTTGTCAATGGATTGTCGGCACTGTGACGAGCTTTCCAGTGGACAGAGAGCTTTCTTGCGTCATGAGTGATAGCTGTGCATCATAGTTGACAGGCACTCCTCAAACTTGATAGCTTTTGCTTCATAGTGCTTTAGTGTGCTTCACGGTACCGAAAGACCTTTGCCAAAAGTTCTAATCCAAATAATATCACCATGAAAAAGATTCCCTCATTACTTACGCACTTTGTGATCGGTTTTGCCCTGGCGCTTACTCCGGGCTGTTCATTGCTGCCTCCGCTGCCAGACACTGTGGAGCAGGAAGTAGAAAATGCCTTAGCCCGGGGCTTCGATGGCATCATTGTCTACGTGGAGCAAGGCGGAGAGCCTGCGCTCTATGCTGCCGGATGGAAAAACAGGGAAGACAAAATTCCAGCCGACCCTCACGCTCTGTTCAAGATTGCTAGTATCAGCAAGCTGTACATCGCAGCAGCCGCTGCCAAAATGGTGCATGAAGAGCGCCTGTCCCTGGACAAAACACTCGCCGAATACCTTCCCGAATTGGCCGGGCGCATAGCACATGCAGAAAGAATCACCCTGAGAATGATGCTCAAGCACCGGAGTGGCATTCCCAACTTCACCGACATGCCAGACTACCCCTGGGACAACCCACCCCAGGACAATAGAGAAATTTTGGACCTGGTGCTGGACAGGTCGGCTGATTTTGAGCCCAACAAAAAATACCGGTATTCCAATACCAATTACCTGCTGATAGGCGCTATCATGGACAGTACGCTGGGGCATAGCCACCATCAGTACATCAAAGAGGAAATTCTGAAGCCGCTCGGATTGAATCATACCTACAGCCTGCTGAGCGAAGTGGATTTGGACGATGTGATGAGCGGATACCACGTAGGGTATGAGCCTGACATCAAGTACAATGACTTCATACAGCCCGGAGGCTCTATGGTGGCCACTGCAGAAGACGTGGGGATCTTCCTGAGGGCGCTCAACGACGGCTCACTCTTCAATGAAAACGAGCAGGCCATCTATTCTTCCATATACAAGTATGAGCACACAGGCCTGCTGCCGGGGTATCAGAGCATTGCCCAATATCACAAAGAGCTGGATGCGGTGGTCATCCAGTTTGTGAACACCAGTGGCGGCAGCATGTGGATGAAATCTGAAGCCGTATACCGGCGCGTCGTTCGGATCTTGAAAAGGCAGTGACCTACCAATGACCCAAAAGATGACATCATACTGGGGGATCGGAGGCTACTGTGGCATATGGCCGACAATGGTTTGTTCAGGAGTGAAAAAAAGCTAGATTTGGTAACGTTACAACTCGGATAGCAGTTATTGGTGGTTGTTAGATACAATAAAGCATGGAGGAAATAGAGCCATACATAGTCTATATTAATGGAGCTTTGAATCTTGCTGTGATTGGATTCATAGTCAGGTTTTCCCTTATGATGAGAAGTACTTTTCGTGAGAAGGAAGAAATTCTAAAGGAGAGATTGGATGCATTTGATGAAGAGCTCAAAAGAACAGAGAAATGGGCTGGCCGCAATGAAGAACAATTGAAAAAAGAGCGTGATGAACTTCAAAGAAGATTAGACCAGACACTAGGTGAAGCTAATGTAGATATTCACTCTTTTGACCTAATTCAGGCGGTGGAACAAATAAGCAATGAATTTAAAGGAACCTTAAAGGATATTTCTTCTAAGATTGAAAATCTTGAAGTTTCGAATTTAGAGAGTGATTATGAATTGAATTTGTCAATGGCAAAGGCATTTGCCTCAAATAATGAATGGCTTAAAGCCGCAAATCAATACGATATAGTAACAAGATCAATTTCTAATAATTGGGAATTGTATTTTTTCAAAGGCGTTGCGTATGCTAATTCAAGGAATGGAATTGATACTGACTTAAAGGCTTTGCAAGGGTATTCAGATTCAATCGTGTACATTCCAGAGAACTTGAATTCAAACCTTAAAGCCAGATTATTTATCTATCAAGGTGCTATGCTAAAAAGATTGAATCGTCTGAATGAAGCAGAAAATTCAATTTTAGTTGGATTAGGGTATGCTGAAGCCAAATATGAAAGAGGTGATGGTCTTTATAATCTGGCATGTGTATATGCAATGAAAAATAATCAGGATAAATATTCAGAAATTTCTAATGAACTAAAATCTTTGGACCAAAAGAAATATTCTTATTTAATCCTTCGACTCGAAGAATACGCTCCTAACTTTGAAATTCAGAAAAGTGTCTAACAAACGTACCTGTTGTACAACCCCCTCCAACATCTAAACATGATCGGTAGGCCAGTGCCGTAGACTCAACCCGAAGCTCAACTTCCTGGCGGGACGGCTCGACAGAATTCCGGGCGGGAGATGGCTCCGATAACCATCGGAATTGGGTAGCCGCAGACATACGCCCGATAGCTCGTTACAGGCATCTCTGCCATTCGGAGTTACAGCGGAAACTATTTAACTTTGATATTATGGAATGGCGAGAACATGTAATATCGGATAACAACGTCCTACTGGGCAAGCCTATAGTCAAGGGAACAAGGGTTTCCGTGGAGCACATCATCGGTTTACTTGCTCAAGGGTGGACCGAACAACAAATTCTGGACAACTACCCACGTTTGACCCAGGAATCTTTACAGGCCGTTTTCGCATACATACAAGAGTGTCTGAAAGATGGTCTTCTTCATTCGAACGCCTGACTTCTTCTTACCTTGAAATTTCTAGCGAACGAAAATGTTCCGGTTTCAAGTGTTAACTATTTGAAATCCAAAGGCTATGATATCACCTCAATTGGAGTTGACGAGGCTGGAGTATCAGATCAACAGGTTATGGATATCGCTACCAAACAGGATCGAACGATAATAACCTATGATAGTGATTATGGAGAACTAATCTTCAAATATGGATTCAAGCCGAACGCCGGAGTGATTTTCATCCGCCAGCAACCAACTGAACCGCTGGAAACGGCCAAAATAATTGAGCAACTAACATCCAACACTACCTTGTCTTTCGAACGAACTTTAACGGTGGTTGACTCAAACTCACTAAGACAGAAGAAGTATTGAAATAGCGGGACGGCCCGACAGAATTCCGGGTGTGTGATGGCCCCGATAACCATCGGAGTAGGGTAGGAAGCGATCATTCTGTCATGATTTTTGGTTAGTTTTCATCACAGGAAAAGTAAGAGCCAGCCCGGCTTGAGGGAGTTGGCACCACTAGTCGAAAAGAATTTACTCATGAACTATGAAACCTTCGAACCTCATCCAGACTTAGATGCTATAGTAAAGTGTCATTGGATTTTAGAGGTGCCAGATGACATGGAGGCGCCCAAACAACGAGTAATTGCTGACGGTTGTATTGAAATGTGCTTCATTCTTGGAGATGATGTACGGAGATTTACCTCTGAAACTGACTATATTATTCAACCTCGAGCAATGGTGTTTGGGCAGATTACTAAGCCCTGTTATGTGCAACCCACGGGCTATGTGAACACTTTTGCTGTTCGATTTTATCCCTATGGTTTTGCCAATTTCATCACAAGACCAATTCGTGAATTGGCTGACAAAGAAACACCCCTGACATCTTTGTTTGAAGAGCAATCAGTAAGAGTGCTGGAACAAAAAATTATCGAAGCTCCATCCACCAGATCAAGAATAGAATTGGTTGAAAATTTCTTGCTAGGCAAACTCAAAGATCAATCAATTATTGAAAATATTGTAAAATCGACAATTGATGCCCTCTCACAAACAAAAGGCAACATGTCCATTAACTCTATACTTAAAGATGATCTATCCAAAAGAAGAAACCTTGAGCGGAAATTCTCAAAGCAAGTGGGAATTAGTCCCAAACAGCTAGGCAAAATCATAAGGTTACAAGCCGCCCTAAAATTGATCCTGAATAATAAAGGAGAAAAACTGACTCAGATCGCCTATGAAAGCGAATACTACGATCAAGCTCATTTCATCAAAGACTTCAAAGAATTTACCGGAACAAATCCTAAGGAATATTTGAGTGATGATCAAATGATCCTTTCATCCCTTATTTATTCAAAAGGCTAAGCTGTCGCAGTTTTACAATTTCCGTCTTTTGAACTGACGTAACTATGCAGTATATCCATATCCAAGTACATTAAAAATGAAAAACAAAATTTACAAAGCAGCAATTATACTTTCAATGGGCTTTATTACCTACGTCAACCCGACTGAAGCTATGGCTCAAAAAGAGGTTTTATCTAGTAACCAAAATAGTAATACCATGAGTAGTTTTATATCAATATTTGAAATCCCGGCCACAGACCTGTCAAGAGCAGTCAACTTTTATCAAGCAATTTTGAATGTTAACATTGAAAAAATGGAAATGCCCGGAATGGAAATGGGAATATTTCCCTACGAAGGACAACTGGTGACAGGAGTAATAGTGAAAGGAGATGGCTATAATCCTTCGGCCGATGGTGTGACCATATACCTAAATGGCGGAGATAATCTTCAAATCATACTTGATAAAGTGGAGGAGAGTGGAGGGAAAATTATTGTGCCTAAAACGCCCCATGCAGATGAAAGCGGATTTTTCGCAATGTTTCTTGACACAGAAGGAAATAAAATGGGATTGCACTCTCCGAACTAGGCTAAGATAAAAAGCGCATAACACTCGTAGCTGTTGCCCCCCTCCAAAATCTAAACATGATCGGTAGACTTGTGCCGTAGACTCAACCCGAATCTCAACTTCCAGGCAGGATGGCTCGACAGAATTCCCGGTGTACGATGGCTCCGATAAACTACCGGAACAGGGTCGGAAGGGCCTCCCGATCAAAATCATCTTAACCTTTTAAACAAAGTAAATACGACTTTTGAACAAAGTAGCGCTTTGCATTTCTCCAGATCTTTGTTTCACATAAATTGAAACAAGACAGAGATGAACAACACAAACCCATTTGGAAAAAAGGGATGGACTCCTGAAAGAATCGGAGATTTAACCGGAAAGACATTCGTTATCACTGGTACTACTAGCGGTACTGGATTTGAAGCTGCAAAAATCCTTTTAGCGAAGGGAGCTAAAGTGGTCATGCTCAACCGCAATCCTAAAAAATCAGAAGATGTCATATCAACCTACAAAAGCGAGTTGGGCAATCAGATTGATGTGTCTTACATCACTGTTGATTTAGGAAAATTAGCTTCTGTAAGAAAGGCGGCCGATGAGGTGCTCAAAACGGTACCGCGCATTGATGCTTTAATGCTGAATGCCGCCTCGCACAGGTGCCCAGGCAGGTGATGACTGAAGATGGTTTTGAGAGCCAGATGGGTACCAACCACTACGGCAATTTTCTATTACAAGCGCTACTATTTCCACTGATCGAAAAATCGAAGGGTCGTATCGTGACCGTCGGTAGTATGGGTTACAACCTGGGTATCAAAACCATACAGTTTGATGATATGAACTGGGATAAAAACTACGGTCCTAATGATGTGTATAGCCAAAGTAAATTGGCGCAGATCATGACGGTATATGAGCTGCAGGACAGACTGAAAGCGGCTGGTAAATCGGATGTAAAGGCATATGCCTGTCATCCTGGAGCTTCCAGTACATCTCTCATCAAAACAAGTGGAGGTTTAATGACACGCTTCGTTTGGCAAATCATGAAGTTGTCACCATTGGTGCAATCGGCTGAAAAAGGTGCTTACCCGGAATTGATGTGCTGCACTGAACCAGATCTGGATCAAGCTGGTTTTTATGGCCCTACGGGAAGAAATTATTGGACAGGACCGGTTGGTGAGTGTAAATTGGAGCCACATGCGAAAGATAAGGCCGTAGCAGAGAGATTGTGGGATGTATCTGAAGAAGCCACAGGTCACAAATTTGAAGTGTAGTTGAATATGAAACATCAGGCAACAAACAAAGGCAGGGTATTTTTATCGGGAACAGTCGAGAAAGATTATACCTGGGAGCATATTTCTCCTGAGCATATAGTGGCGTACATATACTCCGGTGAAATGACCTTATCCTATGGAAAAGACACCCTGACTTTTGTTCCCGGTGATACGGTTTTGGTTCCCAAAAATCAGCTGACCAGAGTAGTGAAAAGCCCCGCAAACGGGGAGCCTTTCAAAGTGGTCACCATGCTCATTCCCGAGGAGGATCTTCGCAAGTTTTATCTCGACCGACCTGTTCTTGAAAATTGGGAAGAAAACATAGCCAAGCAACGACCGATCAAATCGCATCCTTTGCTAGCAAGTTTTTTTGACTCATTGTCATCGTACTTCGATGCCCAGGATGAGCTACCTGCATCCATCGTGCACATAAAAATACAGGAGGCACTGACCATCATTGATGAGGTAGACAAAAGGGTGAGCTCGATCCTGGGAACCTTCAGCGAGATAGGCAAAATCGATCTTGAAAAGTACATGGAAGAGCACTTTATGTACAATCTTCCCTTAGAGAAATTCGCATTTCTGACAGGCAGAAGTTTGACCACTTTCAAGTCAGATTTTAAGCAAACATTCAAGAATACACCCGGTAAATGGCTCACCGAGAAACGGCTGAACCTTGCTCACCACAAACTCACCACTGAAAAGCAAAAGGCCACTGAGGTTTATCTTTCAGCCGGTTTTGAGAACCTCTCACATTTTTCGTTTGCTTTCAAAAAGGCGTTTGGTTACAGCCCAAGGAGTATTAGCAGTCATTAGCATTTAACATAACCTTTCAAACACCATGGAAATATTAAAATTAGCCACTGAATGGGCCAAAGCGGAGGTTTTCTCCACACGATTCTTCATCATTTTTGCGATCTGTTTTTAGCGGCCAGCGCTGGGTTTTGGCAGCTCGGCAAAACGGAATTAGCCAAAGCGTATATCATCCCACTATTGGTGGCAGGTGTTTTACTGATGACCATCGGGCTTGGCCTTTTTTTCACCAATAAAGCTAGAATCACCCAATTCGAAAGCGCTTACAATAGTGATGCCTCTGCTTTCACAGCCTCCGAAGTAGCCCGAGTAGAAAGCACCTTGAAAGAATACACAGTAGTCTTCAAGGTTATACCTATCATCATCGTGGTGGCTGCCTTGCTCATTTTCTTCATCAACACCCCAATCTGGCGCGCCATTGGCATTACCACCATTGCCATGATGATTGTGATATTATTGGTAGACGGTACTGCCCATGCCAGAATTGAAGGGTACTATAAGCAGTTGGTTCATTTAGAAAAACAAGGGGGGAGTTGACCGTTGAGGAGAGTAAGAAAAGCACGACCTGAAGTGGTTGTTAGTCGGTTATTGGGGCAATTTGGATGACTCAAGGTTTATCTATATTTGTAGGATGAGTTCAAAAGAAGAAATAATAGGGAAGTTAAAGATGCTTAAGGTAGGTTTGGCGAAAACCTATCCAATAGCTTCTATAGCTCTTTTTGGCTCATTCGCTCGGTCTGAGCAAACACCGAATAGCGATATAGACATACTGATAGAGCTAAATGGTCAAATAGGTTCTAAGTTCATCGACTTGGCAGAGGAATTAGAAGCCTCTTTAGGCCAACCTGTGGATCTGGTTTCAAGGAAAGGTATAAAGCCACGTTACTTAAAGTCAATAGAGTCAGATTTGATCTATGTCTAGGTGAGATAATCATCTTTTGGTTTTGGACATGCTGGAATCTGCCTACAGAATTCAGACCTACACCAAAGACCTTAACTATGACCAATTTACTGATGATCAAAAGACACTTGATGCCGTAGTTCGCAACTTTGAGATACTGGGTGAAGCTTCTACGCGCATTCTGCCAGACTTTCAAATCGAAAACCCACAAATTCCCTGGAAACGATTGAGGGGATATCGCAATCGGTTAATTCACGAATATTTTGGAGTTGATTATCAGATTATTTGGGAAATAATTCAGGAAGACCTTTCTGACTTAATTGGGGAACTAGAAGAAATTAAAAAGACTGGCCCCCACAATGTATAAACCGAATGCGATAGCCTTGGACCTTGGGAATAAGAAATAGCAAATGGGGTTAATCCTTATAGCCCCTTGTAACTCAATTTTCAACCAGAACCTCAACTTCCTGGTTACTTCGCCTCAGGAAGAGTAACAGCCAGCCCGGCTTGAGGGCATTTAATCAACAGCCACGGACGAAACAAAATCGCACTAACAAGTGTAGCTGTTGCACTGAAGGATATTCCACTGAAGCCTTATCTCATTGATTTTAACACAGCGAATTAGATTTTGGATCAACATTAACTACCACAGAAATAACCAAGGGCTTCTGGTACGCGGGTTTTCCCTGAGCATCAGCCTTTTTACTACTCTTTCATAAACCGCACAGTATGTTCCTTAGCCCCGTCTGAAATTTGCAACAAATACATTCCCGGTTGAAGGCTACTTAAATCAATGGTGTGATTGACACTGGTAATCTGCTCCAGGCCTTTGATGAGTTCACCATTCATGCCGTAGATTTTGATTTGGAAGGCATCAGACAAGTTGTTCGATTTTATGATAAGCCAATCCTTTGTCGGGTTTGGATAAACCTCCCAGGTATTTGACGTTGCACTTTCCAGTTTTAGGGCTTTGAACACTTCCAGGCTAATATTGAACGGTTCGCTATCATCTGTTCCATCATTCACATAAACAGACACAGTCAGGGTACCTGTGAAATCTGCAGAAGGTAATACGGTGTTTCCCGAAACGGAATAGAGATCTCCGGGTAGAACATTAAGTGTGAAGTCATTTGGAAAATCATTGTCAGGATCCTCTACCAAAAGGTTCGTTAGAGGAATCTCCACCGGAGTTCCTTTGAGGGTGAAAAGGGCAGCATTAATTCCCGTTATTATAGGGACGTCATTGACAGCAGTTACTTCCAGAGATAGATTAAATATTTCGCTGTTATCCTCCCCATCATTCACAGTTATCGGGACAGATAGTGTTCCATTAAAATCTAAATTGGGAAGTATTTCATTTCCCGATACGGTATAATTTTCCCCAATGATAATATTCAAAGTAAAGTCCTCAGGAGCATTGTCGGGGTCCACTATCGAGAAATCTGTGACGGGAATCTGAATTCCAGTTTCTTCAGGAGTAGTGTATGTGTTGGTGTTTCCATTGATCACCGGGACATCATTTACCGGAGTTACATTTACTTGTAGTTCAAATTCTTCACTGCTGTCGATGCCATCATTGACTACCATCGGAACGGAGAGGACGCCATTAAAATCCAGGTCGGGTATAATTTGATTCTGAGAGATTAAGTAATTGTCCCCAGGCCTGATGTAAATGGTGAAGTCATTCGGGAAGGTATTGTCCGGGTCTTCCACCAGCAAGTTTGAGCCCAAATAGTTAAGCGGAGTATCCTCCGGGGTGGTGGTGGGGGAGCTTGTACCCGTCACTACAGGTATGTCATTGACAGGAGTCACCTCTATTGTGATCCAAAATGGGGCGCTATTATTGACTCCATCATTTACAGTTAGGTCTACGTGGATGAGTCCATTAAAATTGGGGTCAGGTAAAATTCCAGCATCTGAAACCGAATAATTTTCTCCATCGTTGATCGTCAGGGTGAAGTCTCCTGGGAAATCACTGTCATCATCAACCGACAGATGAGATAAGTTTAATTCCAGAGGTGTGTCTTCCTCTATAATCAGTGTTTGATTGACTTCCAGAATAATAGGAGGGAGGTTGACCTCTGTGGCATTACGCTGCCAGACACTGGCCCCATTGGTGCCGGCATAAAAGTGATCTCCGGCGAGAATGAGAGAGGTTAGAGATTTATTCGTAAGCTGGTCACTCACGTCGTACCATTCATCCCTTTTGTCGGATCCCAAAAACATTCCCTGATTCGTTGCCACGAAAAGGTTGCCATCACCTACCACCAGACCGTGTATGCCATAAACCCCAATTGCTGTGGCGACCCATGTCACTCCCAAGTCATCGCTGAAATATAATCCCTGGTCTGACCCTGCGTAGAGTCTCCCTTGGTGAATTTGTACTTCTCTGGTTGTGTATACTTCCTCAATGGAAATATCTGTCCAGGTGGCACCCAGGTCTTGCGAAACAAATAGTTCAAGACTTGCATTGCTAACTATGATCGTATCCCCCTGAACATAAATCGATTCGTAGCTGGTGTCAGTATTCAAACCAGTGTTTGAAGCGAGAACCCATGTGTTGCCTTTGTCATTAGAAATATAGACCCCCGTGCCATTAACAGCTGCAGCAAATACCCCATTGTCATAATGAAGTGCCTGTATCGATTTGTTCAATCCAGGGTCCAGGAGCCTGGTCCATGAATCTCCGTCAATGGTAGCAGCGTATACACCCCCTCCAGACCCGAGAAATACCGAGTCTCCTACAATAATAATATCATAGATAGATAATGCATTCGAGCCACTCAGTCCTGAGTTATTCTGCACCCAGTTGCCTTTCAGGTCAGATCGAAAAATTCCTGCTCCTTTGGTTCCCACATATAGAGACGATTCGCTTGCCGCCAAAGACTCAATCGGCATGGCCGTCATTCCATAGTTGCTTTCATACCAGGTTGCTCCTGCATCAATAGAACTGAACAATCCTTCTGAAGTACACATAACAATCTTACCCTCTAAAAAAGTGACGCTGTTAACAATGCTGTTGGTTTTTGTGTTTTGAATCTTTGTCCAGTTTTGCCCTTCATCTTTTGTGTAAAAGACCATTCCATTACCAGTGGTGAGATAAACACTGTCTCCCGATACACCCATGGTTAATATGGTTCCACCAAGGTCAATGTTGGTCTGTATCCACTCGTCTCCATTATGAGAGGAAAAGACATGGCCATCATCCGCGATGTAGAGGACTTCTTCAGTGGCGGTCATTGAACTGATACCGTTCGGACCCAGTCCTTCTACTTCAATGGCATCCCAGGTATCACCGTTATCGGAAGACCTGAAGAGTGATTGGCCTCCACCATACACAGCAGAATTGAAAAAAGCCAAATCACGCAGCTTTACTTCAGAGTTGCCTGCTCTCTTCTCTACCCAATTTGCACCATTGTCTTCCGAGTAAAGCACCCCACTACTTGCGTGACTGTACACATATACAGTTCCATCCTGGATCGTCAGGTCACTAAATGAATCAATGCCTGAATAGCTAAGCTCCCAATTCTCTCCTTCATCCGATGAGATGTAAATTGCAAAAGTGGTTATGAGATACAAAAGACCATTACTTTCTTTGATGCGCCAAGCATTTATATTGGAAGGGAGTGTGGTGTTTTTGGGTTCCCATGTGGCACCATTATTCACTGATTTGAATACACCTCCTCTTCCTGCTGCCACCACTAAGGATGAGCCAGCCTGTGCAATATCAAAGGTGTTCCCTCCGCTCGGCCCCCCTGTAGGGACCCACTGTGCGGATAGTAATGTGTTGATTAGCAACAAGAGACATATGGTGAGGTTGGACTTTTTCATGGGAGCAAGTGTTTGTTATGGGAAGAGTTGGATTGATGCATACCGCTATTACGAGGCAAAATAATAGAATCTTTCACATTCTCATACTTTTTTTACTCGCCTGGACCAAAAATGATTTTTTTTGGTTTCTACATTCAGAGATCATTGAATTTATTACCTTTCCCACGCCGTGGGGAGGGTGTTGCTACCCGTGGAAGGGGGCTGGATATCGTGGGAGACCTTCGGGTTGATGACCAAAGCTTCAAGGCGAACTATCTCCCTATAGCCAATAATGGTTTGTTCGAGACTCAAAAACCACTAGATTTGGTATAGGTGACTAATAGCCATTGGGGGTTGTTGGTCGGTTGTTATGAGCAATTAGAGATAGCCAATGATTTCACATTCTGATACAGAGTACATTGAAACTAAACACGTAAAACTTGGCAATATTCAAATCCCTGAACATTTGCGAGAAGTTTCAGACAAATTTGAAGAACGGTTTAACATCAAACCACTGAATATCTACTTTGATCACCTGAAACACAGTAACAATAGACCAAGACTCCAGATCATATTTGAAAAATATTCTGAACAAAAACAGTTTATGGGAAATGGACTATTCCCAAACAGTGTTAAGCAAAATGAGGTAATTCAAATGTTAGCAGGGATTGAACGCTTTAGCAAGATTGACTCCATCGACAAGACACTCATCTTATTCAAGTCCTTTGAACCAATTGCGAAGCAGGAAGCCAATAATTTGATTCCTCAGCAAGAAATAGATGAACTGCTTACGAAAATTGATAACCCAGAACTCTGGCTGATTAGAAGAAGTTTTTCAACAGCAACATTTTTCTTTTATACTAAAAAACAAGTTGAAACAGCACGACAGACCATTCTTAACGAACTAACTGACAAATATTTTGAACTTATCAAGCATTATGATGAATTTAACTTGCTTGAACGAACTGAGTTCGCAGTTGACTTAGATGACAAAGAAACTTTTGATACGGTTTACCAGAGCAACTGGTTTTATTATGCAAAGGATCATTAAAGCTCATAACATATACGATATAGCGCATGGCCTTACTTAGGCATCTGCGAAGAGTCTGCTTAACTTTCCGCTTATCTGCCGCCAAGAAACTGAAGTGCTTTCTACTATCTTATGCTCATGGGAGTTTTTGATTTGTGTGACGCAGTGCCTATCTGATACTTTGAATGCACCGGCAGATAAGCTACTTTAGTGCTGAGCACACGCCTCATATATGGACGTTGTCCTTAAAATCTTTCTGACGAAAACATGCCTAAAGGAAAAAAGGATCTACTCTCCTTAATGCTTATTTTTCTCGTAACAGAACTGGTTTTTCCATTTATCATTTCCGAGAACCTTGAAGAAACCATTATCAAAACAATAATTCTTGGCTGGCCATTAATTTTCATGTTTCGAGGATTTAAATGGGCTATGTGGGCAGCTACAATATGAACAAGGTAATAATATTAATAATTTTCTATTTTGGAATAGCCTTAGTGACTAGTTGTTTAAACTGTCCTGATGTGAATGCTTATTATGATTTCTCTTCGTTAGATGCTGAGTATCCAAATGGAACCAGTATTTCTGTAAGTCAAGATTTTATTTTAATCTTAAGTGAGTCAGAAATTTCGTATGTAACTGATAATCGAAAATTTAATTTTGACTTATTATCAAGTGCATGGGCAACTGAAGAATGTCCAGAACAAGGTCATTTAGGCAAGAAGTTCAAAATAGATGAGATAATCATAACAAGTGATTCTGATTGGGATGAATTTCATTCCGCAGGAACTGCTTTAAACGATATTATTCAATTTGGGTCGACCATCGACGGTTCAAATATTCAGTATGACCAGTTCCTAAATGACGTAAATGACTTTGGGGAATTTAATTTTGGTTACTATTTCAAATTTAATGTCCCGACTCAAGATACAGAACACATATTTAACATTCAGGTAATGAAATCCAATGGAGTATCAGTTGGTTTAACCACCAATCTCATTTCATGGACAAACTGATAGATAGCTTTAAAGCTACTAATATTAGATAAAAATGAATGCGCCTACTTTCTCCCGTAGAAAGCTAGGAGCTAACAGAAACTTCTGAGTCTGTAGAGAGTTGGCGCGCTCATTTTATCAAAACTTGATGTTCAATTATGCAGAACTCAAAACCACCCTTGTAACCTCATTTTTCAACCCTGAACCTCAACTTCCAGGCGGGACGGCCCGACAGAATTCCGGGCGTGCGGTGGCCCCGATAACTATCGGAATAGGGTCGGAAGCGATCATTCTGTCATGATTTTTGGTTACTTTTCATCACAGGAAAAGTAACAGCCTGCCTGGCTTGAGGGCATTTAATCAACAGTAGCAGACGAAATAAAACACACAAACATGCGCTGATCAGCCAGATATCTTACCAGTAATTTGCTGCCTCCTAATGAATTTCACGTTCACTGCACGTTTTGTGATCTGATCTGTTTTATGAGGCACGCTGCTTCTGGCTTAGTCTTGTGTTACGCAGTGCTCCCGATAGCTATCGGGAGTGGACACCGTTGTGGGTGTGATGCAGTTTCACTACTTTTATCAGAACTTGCCAGACTCGGGACATACGACTGATAGCTTGGCGATATTGCATCGTCAGTTTGGGTGGACATTGCAGAGTCTACCGAATGGATGGGACTTCACAATGAACACATATATTCAAAATAATAATGGCTAGCACTTATTATTTGTTAGACACTTTTACACAAGAAAAATTCAAAGGAAATCCAACTCCCATTTGCATACTTGACAAGGCATTGAGTGTGCAGAAGATGCATTCGCTTGCAAAAGAATTTAATGCACCAGTAACAGCGTTTGTTGGACCTAAAGATGTAAACCAAATTTATAAAATTAGATACTTTACCATTATAGGTGAAATTCCTGCTTGTGGTCACGCTACATTAGGTGCAGCATTTGTACTACTCAATACTACCGATAGCAATCAAATTAAGTTCGAAACCATAGAAGGAATTCAACTCCAAACAAGACAAGATAAAAAAATAACATTCATTGAATACCCAAAATTCAAAAGAGTAGAGTTTGAAATTCCGACATCATTAAGAAGTGCTTTGGGCATAAAAAACAGCGAATCGCATTTCTTTTGTGAGGAACTTCAATCATTATTCATCGAATTAAAAAGTGAAAAGGAGGTGAGTGAATTGTCACCAAATTTCAAACTGCTTAGAGAAAGCACCAGTAGAATAAAAGAAGTGGTGGTTATGAGTATAGCGCAAAATCAAAAATATGATTTTGTGCTTCGTTCTTTTTGCCCGTGGATTGGAATAGACGAAGATCCTGTTACAGGCTCTGTTCATTGTGTCTTGGGACATTTTTGGCTAGACAGGTTAGGTAAAGTTGAACTGGTGGCATTTCAGGCATCAGAAAGGGGAGGGCAACTTTATATTAAACCATTACAAGACACGGTAGAAATTGGCGGATACTCGAAAATAATTATTGAAGTACAACTGAAAGAATACAGCCGATAACATTGGACTAATATCCAAGACTGATGGGAATATACAATTAGCATTTGGATCAGATATTCGCAACGCATGAGATTAACCCTTATTTTCTCAATTATTCTTGCTCTCTTGTGAAACGCCTAGCACTAGGGAATACCTAAGAGAAGGTATGAGATTCCAACCTATCAAGTTTGGATTGTGAATACGGATGAACAACAACAGGCACGACCCGAAGGACAAGATCGAATCCTAATTTTTGACCAATAAACTAACAAAATTGATACGGAAGCTTTAAGGGGCCAACTGGCCCATCATCCCCCTCCCCAGTTTGCTTTTAAGCCCTCCCTGTGTACTTTTAGCTCTTACACCAACCCCACAAGCTATGAACAACCCTCTTTGGCTGATGACCTCCGCTTTTGATCACCTGCAGCTCCCTGAGATCATCGAGAAAGCACAGCAGGTGGGTGTGCAGGGCCTTGATCTGTGTGTTTTTCGCCGGGATGGCACCCGGGCCGATCATGTGGCCACACACCTCGACTATGAGGATTTTGGACCGGAGGAGGCCAGAAGGATAATCGCACAGTTCAATGCTGCCAACCTCAAGCTCTCTATCGGAGCGTTTGAAAACCTCATCGGTGGGGATGAAGCAGAGCGGGTTAAAAATCAGAATCATTTGCTAAAACTTATCCGCATCGCCCATTTGCTGGGTGGAGAGGCCAACGATGTGAAGGTGGGTACTTTCGTAGGCTACAACCATGAGCTGGGTGTGCAGGAGGGAGGCTTTCAGCGAAACCTGGACGAATACCAACGGGTATTTACACCCATCGTACAGTATGCGGCAGACATGGGCGTGACCATCTTGTATGAAAACTGCCCCATGGAGGGTTGGCGGTCTGCTGGCTACACCAGCACCTACAACAACCTACCGGGGGTACTGGCTGCCCGTAAGCTGATGTATGAGCTGATCCCGAGCCGGGCGCATGGAGAAATCTACGACCCTTCGCACGACGTGTGGCAGGGCATTGACCCCACCGAAGTGATCAAAGCCATGGACATCAGCAGACTCCACCGGGTCCATGTGAAGGCCACCCGAAACCTCCACAACGATACCAGAACCCATTGGGGAGCCATGTATCCCATGCAGTCGGTAGATCAGGCACTGGCTCAGAAAGCCGGTGTGCCTATACCCGCCCATGACTGGGATCGGCATAACTATGAGGCCATGATGCCGGGGTTTGGCGGCTCAGATAGCATGGATTGGCGAGCCTTTGTAGCCGAGTTGATGGCCAGGGGGTTTGATGGACCCTTCGAGATGGAAAATGAAGCCGCTCTGAGTAAAGCCACAAGCAATGATGGCGCCATTATGCAGGGGTATAAGGCCAGCTTGCTCTTTCTGGCGCCCATGCTTTGGCCGCTGACGGATACAGGTTATCAGTATAACAGCGCCGGAGTGACTCCTCTCAAAGAGCCATCCACTCAGAATGTGCCCATTGTGACGATGAAAGAGTTGAGTTAGGCACAGTCTTCACCAGGCGCACAAGCAGGTCCGTCGATGACTTCTATCGGGCTGACATTTTCTTTTTTCCACTCGTCAAAAGACTTTTGGAGTGTTTGCAGAAACACCTGGGAGTCCTGCGCACCGCTCACGCCATATTTCCTGTCGAAAGCGAAAAAAGGCACGCCCCGAACGCCCACTTGCTGCGCTTCATAGATATCGGTGCGGACAGCTTCCGTGTATTTGTCGCTTTCCAGGACGGCACGTACCTCGGCTCCATCCAGTCCAATTTCCTCAGCCAGGGTCACCAGCGTATCCAGGTCGTCAGTGTTTTTTCCTTCTGTAAAATAGGCTGAGAAGAGTCTCTCTTCTGCTTCGTCCTGTTTGCCTTGTGTTTTGGCGTAGTGCGAAAAGCGGTGTGCTTTCATGGAGTTGGCCACCACCGCCTGATCAAATCGGTAGGAGAGCCCCACCTGTGCGGCCATGTCTGTCACATAGTCGTTCATTCGCTCGGCTTCCTGCAGGCTAATCCCCTTGTGTTCTGCCAGGTATTGATGGATGTTTTTGGCCGGATCGGTGACCATATGCGGGGAAAGCTGGAAGCTTTTCCATGTGATGGCTACCTGATCCTTGCCTGGAAATTCAGCCAATGCGGCCTCAAATTTTCGTTTGCCGATGTAGCAAAAGGGGCACATCACATCACTCCAGATTTCCACTTCCATTTTTTTGCCTGCAGTACTCATTTTCTTATTCTTTTTTGAATGTTCAGACCTTTTAACAAAAATGTGGGAATTAGGTTCCGGTCGGGGCCGGAAAACTAGATGACCGAGATTCTGACCTTTTTCTTTTTGATGCGGGTGTTGTCCAGGGTCTTGACCACTTCACTGGCTTTCGCCGAATGGATGGCCACAAAAGCACAGTCCTGCTTGATCTCTATAGTGCCCACTTCTTCACTGCTCAGGTTGGCTTGTTTGAAGAAGATTCCCGCAATATCGCCTTTGGAAATCTTGTCTTTCCGCCCACCGGAGATAAAGAGCGTACTCCAGATGGAAGGGCCGGGGAGGTTCGCTTTGGTGAGTTTTTCTTCCCTGGCTCCTTTGATGAAATCGGGGAGGGGTTCCTTTTCCCACTGGATCAGATAGGCAGTTCCTTCGCTATTCATTCGGGCCGTTCGGCCGTTTCTGTGGGTAAACTCCTCTTCTCTGGGCGGTAACTGGTAGTGGATGATAAACTTGAGTTCCGATACATCCAGTCCGCGGGCAGCCAGGTCTGTAGCGATAATGAGCTGGTGCGTGCCATTCCTGAATTTGATCAGCACACGCTCTCTGTCCTTTTGCTCCATGCCACCGTAGAAAGTACCATGACTCACCCTGTTTTTGGTGAGGTGATCACTCACATATTGGATGGTCTCTTTGTAGTTGCAAAAGATGATGCCGGGCTGGTTGCCGATATGACCAAGGAGAGCCGTGAGTGTTTGGAGTTTGTCTTTGTCTGGCGAACTGACCTTTTTGAGTTTCAGTTGTGAGGTTTTTTCACCCAGGTAATCGATATACGTAGGGTTTCTCAGTTCCACAAATCCGGGGATCTCTACACCGTGGGTGGCAGAGGTCAGAATTCTCTTTTTGACTTTGCGTAAGCTGCTAAGAATCTCCCGCATTTCCTTCTCAAAGCCTACTTCCAGCGATTTATCAAACTCGTCCAGCACAAGTGTTTTGATGAATTCGGTGGGCATATTATCCCTTCTGAATCGATCGGCGATACGTCCCGGTGTGCCGATGAGAATGGCGGGTCGGTGTTTCAGATCCAGCTTGTCTTTAGAGCCGGCACGACCACCGTAAATGGCGTTTACTTTGTGGCCGGTACCCATCTCGCGGAGTACCTGTTCTATCTGCAGGGCCAGTTCTCTGGAGGGCACCAGTATCAGCACCTGCACTTCCTCACAGTCGGCCTCCAGTTCCGAAAGAATGGGCAGCAAGAAGGCCAGCGTTTTTCCGGTACCGGTAGGAGAGAGCAGCACCACATTTTGGGTGGAGTGAATGGCCTGGCGGGCTTCTTCCTGCATCGGATTGAGTTTTTCAATCTTCAGCTTGTCCAGTATGTCTTGTTGATTTTTTAATGTACCCATGGTAATGTGCTCCCGTGTGAAAATTTGAGACGGCAAAGATGGGGTATTTATAGCTGGGATGTGGGGTTTTGAGGTAGGGAAGACTGAGTCATGTTTGTACCCCTTTGAATTTGATTTCTCTTATTCATTGGCTACTTCGGGGTTTTGCTTCTGCGAAAAGTAACCTCGAAGATTGCCGATGCCTATCAGTATGAATATGATGCCCACTCCACTAAGGACAGAAGGCACTCCCCACATTTCCCAGAAAACCCAGACCTTCGCAGAGTCGGGTTCGTCTGGTATATAAAGTATGGTGATGGTCTCGCCTACAGAGTAATCAAACCCTCCGGTGGTGCCCAGATCGAAATGCATTGTCTGTTGATCTCCCTCTACGTCCTGATAGGAGACAATTGGGTAATAATAGGTCTTGCTAGAAGTGCGGCGGGATTCTATCTCTGTTATTACACCCTCAGTTTTGGTGGCTTGATAGATAAAACTAAGTCTGCTTTGGAAGAGGTATATTCCAAAGGTTAATGAGGTCAACCCAGCGAGCAATACGAAGACATTTTTCATAATGGTACCAAGAAACAAAAGGGTACAAAAAAAGGAAACCGTGAGGGCTGTGCCCCCACGGTTTAAACCTACTCATTACACAATTCAAAAACATTAATCTTTGAGGATTCTAGTCGTATAGGTACCTGTTTGATCTGTGATTTCAATGAAGTAGATCCCGGTTGGAACCCTGGTGAGGTCAAGTGTGGTGACGGAGCTGGCGGCAAAATCACCGCTCATCTCCATGACACTTACGCCCAGCAGGTTGATTAATCTTACTTTACTTGTGCCACGGTTTTCGTTCGGAAGCTGAATATGAAGCTTACTGGTAGTTGGGTTCGGGAAAACAGATATCCCATAAGCTTCAGCTTCTTTGGCCGTTCCCATCACTGCTCCCACTGTTAGGTTGATGGTTTCTACACTCACTGCTCCATGCACATCAGTGGCAGTGAAAGTCAGGGATGTTTCACCAATCACCTTAGAGGAGATCAGGAATTTATCAGCTGCAGCAAATACCTCTGCAATGCTACTCTCACTGCTGGTGACGGTGAAGGTAAACGCATCTCCATCAGGGTCGCTAAAGTAATCACCAATGGCGTATTCGATGGCTTGCCCTTTGATCTGTACCAGCGGTTCCGTGGCAATGTATCCCGGAGCCTGATTGGTATGGGCCACTTCAGCAACCAGTGTTACTTCGGCGGTAGCACCATGCTCATCTGTAGCCACCAGGGTGTAGCTATAGGTACCCTCATCACCATAGTCAGGGGTGAGGGTGAGGGTGATCAGTCCGTTGGCTTCTGCGAATGACAGATTCGGGTATTCCTCGGCGGGTGTCACCGTGTAAGTGTTGTTTTCCTTGTCGGTAACTTCAAAACTCACCACCAGGGTATCATTTTCCTGAACAAAAAGCGAGGCAGGCACTTTGGCAAACATCGGCGCTTCATTCATGTGGAGTGATACGGGTATTCTGGCTTCCGGATTGTTTGGATCGTTGGAGGTGATCACCACCTCTGCGATCTGGTCACCCCGCCTGGCCAATGCACCGCTAAAAGCAAGATTGATGGTAGATTCTGCACCCATGGCTACCTCACCATTCAGGTCGGAGGTGATGGTGAGCCATGCCGCATCGCCGGCGGTTTCCTCAGCAGCATACATCAGCCAGCCCATGGTCTCGAAAGAGGCCACTTGCTGCAGGTTGTACCAGGAGCCTTCATCGAAGTAGTAATACCTTCCAGGTACGGTTTCCTGCCCTGTCACAGACCCCTGAGGAAACTGAATGCCCAGCGGGTAGGTGATGAGTACATAGAAGTCCTCGTTAGGGTAGATGCCTGCGGGCTCCTCCAGAGCAATCTGGTGCCATGCACCTACTTCGTCATCTCCAGATCCGGTAAAGGTCACTTCACCCTTGGCCAGCAGGATGGCTTCACCTATGTCAGCACCACCTGCTCTCACCTCTACCATTAGCTTACCTTCTGTGGCTGCTTCAGGTTTAAACCAGGTTTCCACATGTGAAATGTTGAAGCCTTGCTCACCCGGATTGTATCGTGTGGCCAGTGTGAAAGGTGCTCCACCGCCAATCCCTATATAGGTGTCCGGCGCTTCCTTATCGGTATGGTTCAAAATTCTGTTATAAGTTGCACTCGTGCGTGCCTTATTAGTCAGTGAGTGTTGGCTGCTTTCGGACTGAAGTGCCACGGTAGCAGGCTTTACTGCCGTTCTTTGATGGGTAGTCGCTGTAGCACCTGCTCTGCCATAGTCAATGCTCACCTCATACTGGAGGGCAGAAAGTCCTTCAGTATTACCGAAAACAATGCTGCCAGTAGATGCTTCATCCATGGTATTCATCACCACTTCCACTTTTTCAGTGGTCACTGTCATGGCCGGAGGCTCAAAGCCCGTACCGGTCATGATGATGTCGAACTGCCCGATATTGGTAGTGAGTACGAGGGTATCTCTGAAATCACCGGAGTATGCCGGTGCAAATACCGCTCTGGTTTCCAATGCCTCACCAGGGTTGATGGTGAAAGTCGGTGTGACCCATGCCCAGGGCGAGTAAAGCTCCGAGATGTCAGCCCAGCGCCATTCGGGCCCGAACCATCCATCTACCAATGCCCAGATCTGTAAACTCAGACCTTCGGTACCACTTTTCATTTGAGCCCAACTTACCTCTAACTGAGCGGATCCTTCATTTGCCATTTCCAAATCCAGGTAGTTGGATAGGGGAGATCCCCATTCCATGGCGATCATTTTGCTTCCAAAATCCACGGTTTCTTCCAGTGCCAATACGGCATCCCCGGTTACCGTTAATTCCACGGGTTTTTCCAGGTTTTCACTACCCGGTACGTTGGTTTGTATTTTCAGTGATTCTGAGTAGGTACCACCGTATATGTTTTGTGCGGTCATACCGATCTGGCCAGTCAGGGAAGTTCCCGGAGCCACGGTGTAGGTTTCTGCAGGCACCAGTATGTAAGCCAGGCCACTGCCATGATCCAGGTTGTTCTGGTTCGAGATACCTACACCATTGGCGGAGTTCTCCTGGATTCCCACGGCTGTGAAGGTGGACGTGAGGTCTGAACCAAACTCCTCCACTTTGTACTGGAACTTCATGCTTCCATTTTTATACAAAATGAGCTGAGTAGAGATCGGGTCACCCATACCTCCGAAGTTATTGACCAGGTAGCTCCATGTGATGATGATTTTGTCATCATAGAACTGGTAGAAAATTCCCACTTCATCCTCAGGGAAGAAGTATGTATCAAATCCTCCGAAAGTCCAGTAGGGCATGATGAAGGTGCCATCATAGGTAGCACTTGGAATCGCATCGTTAAAGAACATGACCTCAGGGTCTTCTTCCAGTGAGACAATTCCGTTTTCACCTATTTTCATAGTTTCATACTCTTCTCCGTAGATTGTCACAGGGAAGGGCAGGGTCAGGTCTCTCCAGAAGTATGCCTTATCAAATAAATCTTCGGCAAAGGGCATTTGGGTACCAGTTTTTCTGATGTCGATCCATTGGTAGAATTCACCAGCATTGTACTTCTGGAAGGCATACCCATGGGAAGTACCAGGTGTTTCTGTGTCGAAGGACAACCATTGCTTACCGGTCATGGTGACTGACAATGGCGCCAGGCCGGTATTTTCGACGGAAAATGGTTCAGTAGCTGATTCGCCATAAGCGAGGGTTTGCTGCACCACAGACAGATCTGCGTTGATGGCTGGAGGATCTACCACTGCAGCAGTGGCGTAAATGGTACTTGTAGAACCACCGGAATACGAGATGGTGAGTACATCTTCTAAATCGGCAGTCGTAGTAGTCGGAACTACTATTTCGTACTTTTCATACAGTCCCGGCTTAATAGTGGCTGGTTGTGTGCCAGTTAGGCTAAAGGCGTCGTTAGCGAAAGCCATACCCGTGATGTTCACATTGGCAGTCCCTTCATTCTTCACTGTGAAAACTGCTTTGCGAACAGCTCCCTGAAAGACTTCACCAAACTCTACCGTATCCATGGATACTACAGGGAGTGGAGTGCCACCGGAGGTGATTTCCAATTGCACCAAAGCACTGGTCTGGAAGTTGGCCGGATCATTACTGATGATGTTGATATACCTTTTGGTGGTACCTTCCACCAGGGTGGAGGTGTTCAGTGACAGGCTCACCAATGCACTACTGTCAGGTGCCAGTATCGCGGAAGCATTTTCAATGCTGCTGATGATGTTAGGGCCCGGGTAGTCAAAACCCAGCGCGAGTCCGCTGTACAGTGAAATCTTCTGTTCATAGTTGTGAACGAGGATACCATCGGTCCGATTCAGGTCTTCGATCAGGATGGTAAGATAGGATTGTGACCAGGAGTCAAAGCCCATTTCCTCATAGTAGAACCTGATGTCTCCATTAGAGTGAAGCACCATTTGTGCAGTGATGGGAGCATTGAATCCATCTGTCACGTTGTGGTATTGCACGATCACACGGTCAGCTTCTACTTGGTAGAATACCTGTCCCTGTGCAGAGAAGTCGAGAAATGTACCCAGCGGAGAGATGTATCCTTTTGGGCTATAAAAATTATTGAGGGTGGGGGTATTGACTGGTCGCACGCTGTTGTCAAAGGTGGTGAAACCTTTTTGTGCGATGTAGAGTGTCTTTAATGACTCTCCGTAGTAAGGGAAGTCAAATCCCATGTTTACCTCATAGTAAGCTCCATCATCCTTGATCGTTTCAGTCACGTCCACACCTGTGGCAGAGATGTCCTGAAAATCATAGGCAATGGGGTTGGTTTCTGAAGGGTCACTGGTTTTGTACTTATACCCATAAGTATGGTAGGCAGAAGGCCAGTCGTTGCTTATTCCTTTGGCGTCAAAACCAGGGATAAAGTATTTCAATGGATAGCCGCCAGTGTTTTTAACGAGCACTTCAGCATTGATGACATCCCCAATGGCCACATTGTTTACCACCTGCTCAGTAGGAGTGATGTTAATCTCCGAAGTTTCGGCACCCACTCCAAAGAGGGAGATTTCATAGGTTTGATCGCCATTAGTGATGGTAAGGAGACCATTGGCATTGCCGGAAGTAGTAGGTTGATAATTGAGTTTTAGTGTTACCTCACCGCGTGCCTGTATTTGCCAAGGAGCATAGCCATCTATGGCAAATTGATCACCTGCTATGTTAAAAGACGGGTTGTTGAAATTGCCAAACCCCTGATTATCCAGAACGATTTCTACGGTTTCAGAAGTACCGATGAAAACGCTTCCGAAATCGACGATATCTGTGTGGACAATGCGTGGCTGATGACCACTTACATTCAGGCTCACCGGAACCCTCAATTCTCGTTGGTTGGCATCATTAGAAGCCAGTACCAGATTGGCATTGTAAGTACCATTGATCAGCGTGGAGCCATTGGCCGTAAGGGTAGCATTCATCTCACTATTACCTTCTACGTCTCCGTTGGCCGGATCCAGGGTCAGGTAAGTACCCAGGTGTTCGTTGTAGCTATCGGCAGCCACAGCGAAAGTAAATTCCTTGCTATCCAGGAGATCCTCCAGCGGGGCCCAGGTGCCACCCAGATCAAAGGACATGAAGCAATATTCAGAATATTTTGGGTCAGTCTCATAACCAATACCTAAAGGAAATAGGTTTCCTGCAGGTACGTGGAAGACAAGCCAAAAGGTAGAGCCTGACCCAAAATATAGTTGTTCGTTGAGGGTAATATACGCCCAGCTTTCATCAGCGCTCCAGTTGCTGTGTTCTTGTGCGTAGATCAGATTTTCTTTAGAAGGTGTGTCACCTTCGTATACCTCCATAATCACCGGTCCTAGTGCAGGATCATGCTTGAGGTACATCCGTGCCTGAGTGAGGTTAAATCCCCCCGTTTCGGACACGATGAATTTGGTAGCGGCTGAGTTGCTAAGGTTAATATCTGTTTCGCCAATGATGTTGGTCGCCCAATCAGCGTATGATTTAACTACAGGCGTAAATGAATACGTCTCTGGAGATTGACCCCTGAGCTTATCCTGGTTATCGCCAGCGTTGCGCTGAGCGACTTTTGCAGCAGATGCTTTTTTGGTAGCAGTGGAGGTTGGGTAGTTCAGTCGGTCGGCGCCATATGCCAGGGATGAATTGCTATGTCTTGTAAAATATTCCCAGCGCAACACTCCGGCAGCCTCATTGAGGATGGTGAGGTCATGACTGGCAGTCAGGCTGCCAGAGGCGTCCACATTCAGTGCTATTTGCAGGCTGTTTTCGTCTACAGCTATGGAAGGCCCTTCATTAGTGGTCTCAGAGATCACTTCTGAGAGTTCTGACACGTTGCCCCATCTGTCGGTGGAGGTGATTGCAAAGTAGTAAGTGGTCAACCCTAAAAGATCGTTGACTTCAAAAGCAACATCACTTCCGGCTGATTGAGTGTTTTTAATGATGTGCCGGGAAGCAGCTGTAAGATTTGCACTGTTGATAGGTGCGGTATGGTAGTAAAGAGTAAAGGAAACCGGAGCTCCATCATCTTCGTCAGCGGGTACTTTCCAACTCAATGTGGCAAACTCCTGAGCGATGCCTGTGACCGTAAGGTCTGAGATGGTGGCTGGAATTTTACCAAGATCATTCTTAATGGCCAGGGCTGCATCAATGGCTCCTGAGCCGAGGAGGCCCTCGTAGCCAGGGTTAAAGGCCGTGATGTCTACTACTCCGGTTTGTAGTTTATTCCACAGCTCAGTGTTAGTGATCTGTGCAGGGCTGTTGACCAGAGCCAGAGCTGCGATCCCCGATACATGAGGGCATGCCATCGAGGTACCTTCCAGGTAGGCATACTGATCGTTTGGAATAGTACTTAATACACCGTTTTTGGCTCCATATTCGGTGGCTCCACCAGGTGCTGATAGCTCTATCCATGTACCGTAGTTGGAGTAGCTGGCTTTTTTCCATTCTGGTCCTATGGAGGCTACTGCAAAAGCACTTTCGTAATAACCAGGGTACCAGTCTGCATCATAGTTGGAGTTTCCCGCTGCAAAAATGACAATCCCGCCTTTCATGGGGCTGCCTTCGAAATCTCCCGCCTCCGCTATAAAGTAGTCGATGGCATCCAATACAGATTCTTCCACTGAACCAGGGTAGGAATAGCCCCAGCTGTTCTGGGAGATGACTGCTCCATTGTCAGCTGCATATACGAATGATTTCTCTATGGCCGCTCCGCCCAGGATTTGCAGCGACATGATTTTTACACCATTGCCGGAACCATCACCACCTGCGACCCCCGAGACGCCTATTCCATTGTTATTGATGGCTGCAATGGTGCCTGCCACATGGGTACCGTGGTACTGGGGGTCTATTTCCCCGGTTTTTCTTTGAAAATTGTAACCGTGGATATCGTCCACATACCCGTTATTATCATCATCTACATTCGGTTGTCCGTTCAGTTCTTTTTCATTAACCCAGATGTTACTGTTCAAATCCTCATGATTGACATCCACACCTTCGTCGTGTACAGAGACGATGATGTCGCTGGCTCCGGTCACACTGGTCCAGGCTGCAAAAAGGTTGACGTCAGCATCGGAGAACCCGGTTTGCCCGGTATTGTCATAATGCCACTGATCTACCAGGAGCGGGTCGTTGAACGGGAGGGAAGCTTGCCGACTGGTAGAAGATGAGGGAACGTAAGCTTTTACCTCATAGGGGGCAATGACCTTTATACGCTCAGCTTCTGCTACTTCCACTTCGTCCAGAAGCATTAGTTGCGCAGCAGCTGCTTTGGGGTTGATGTCTTCATCTATTTCCAATATGTACCATAGGTGAAGCCCATGTTTGTGAAGTTTACTTTCTGTAGCCGAGTTCACCGGAAAGAGTCGGTACATATCAGAGGCCTTCACCTGATTGGCGGTGGCATCGAATGGCTTTAGACCAGTGACCAGTTCGTTTTTCCGGCTGGTGACCGTCATTTGCTGTAGAGAAGAAGTCATCTCAGGTGAAAACTTCACCTTGACAATTCCCTTTTTCACGCCCGGCTCTATCTTTTGTGCCCAGCTGAGTGTGGCGCACAAAGTGAATATCAGCGCGAGCAATATTCGGTTGGTCTTAAAAGGTAAAAAATGATTCATAGTACGATTGGTTTGGATTCTAACTAAGATTTCTTTTTGGTGGACTTAAGAGGTTGCTGCTTATTGCTGATCTCGTTGAGGAGTTTGGCAAAAGCATCATTCTCTTCTTTCCGTTTTTTAATCAGATCATTGATTAATTTTTGGTCTTTGTCCTTGTCTTTCAAAGCTTATTTCGTTTACGGGGCAACGACACAAATAAACTTTGGTAAATGGCGGGATCTAAATATTCGGCCTTTGAATAAATACTACACCGGGGATTTTGACCATAGAATTACCACTCAGCACCTGCTTTCATACCTTAACATTACCTTAACAAAACGACCTAAAAGGCTGTATTGATCAAAAGAGAGCACTTTTGTGATTTGTCTGGAAGAATTTCACTTTTCAGTGTAATGAGGAAAGATAAGTGACAAGATTTGAGGTGGTATTGGTGAGATTGAGCTTTTTGCGTAGGCGAGCTCTGGCTACTTCTACACTCTTCACGCTTTGCTGGGTGATCGCTGCAATCTCTTTGGAACTCATATTGAGCCTAAGGAAAGCGCAAAGTTTTTCGTCAGCCGGAGACAGGTCTGGGTGGAGCTCATGGAGCTTGTTGTAGAAATCCGTGTGAACCTGATTGAATCTCAACTCAAACTCAGCCCAGCTGTCATTATCTGCTTCTCGCTGCAAATCCAGAATAATGTTGTGGATCTCCTTGTAGTTTTCCGGAAGCACGTTGGGTTGCAGCTTCAGCAGCCTTTCAGCCACACTGTTGATAAGCTCGTTCTTTCTGATCAGGTACATCACGTTGGTGGTCAGCTCCTTGTTTTTGATCTCCACATCCTGTGTGAGGTTTTCTTGCAGCAGGGCAGTTTGCCGGGCACGTGAGCGGATGATCACTGTGATGAGGATGGCGATCAAAAGGCCAATGGATAAAGTAATGATAATAGTGATGTACCTGAGCCGGGCCTGGCGTCGTTCTTCTGCTCTGGCTTTTTCGGCCTTGTCGAAATCATATTGCAGTTGCAGGCGGGTAATTTCTCTATTGGCCTGCATGTCTCTTAGGCTGTCACTTTGGGCTTTGAACTCCTTGTAGGTACTGAGAGATTCCCCCAGCTTGCCTTGAGCTTCCTCTATTTCGGAAAGGCATAAATAGGCATTCATGGTCGTCTCCATTGCACCTATTTCTTCGGAGAGCGCTATGGATTTTTTGGCAAATGGTTCAGCCTTATCGGGTTGATCTAATCTTAGATAATAGTTGCCGAGGATCACAAGGGATTTGGCAATTTCCGCCTTGTCGCCATAGGCTTCCCGTACCTTCAGTCCTTCCAGGAGGTATTCTATGGCTTTTTCGGGTTGCTTAAGGTCTACCATATAGAGCTTCCCGAGGTTATTGAGCGCTGTACCCTGTAGGGGTTGATTGTTGGATTCTTGAGCGAGTCGTAATGCGCTGGTGTAATACTGCAGGGCAGAGGAGGTGTCTCCCTGTGTCTGGTAGATATTGGCGATGTTATTATGGAGGGTAGGCAGCCTGAAGGTCATTTCAGCTGAGGGCTTTTGGAGATTAAGTAGCATCTGTGCTTTGAAGTACTCGTCCAGCGCTTTGTCATACTCGTGCAGTCGGTCATAGATTACGCCAAGGTTATTGTGCATGGCCAGCAGGCCCAAGGTGTCTTTGATGTCCTCATAGTAGAGTAAGGCGTTGAAGTAATTGATAGAGGCGTTTTTATAATCACCCATTGACAGATACACATTGGCAATGGCTCTTACGGTTTTGGCTTCATATGCCTTGATTTTTGACTTGGTGGCAATATCACTCGCTTGCTTGGCGGCCTCCATGGCTTTCTGGTAGCTCTCATGATGGTAGAGCTGACTGATTTCCAACAGTGCATTGATTTTCACGGTGTCCTCCTTGCTGGTATTCACCAAAAGGTAAAGACTGTCCATTTTGATTTTGTCCTGTGCCATTAGCCGGGTGCCAACCAATAATAACAGGATGATATAATGGAGTCGGAATCTCATTGATACAAATAAAGTGATTTTTACGGGTTCTCCGCAATGATTATGGGGCGAGCGATCAAATAGGTCTGATTTGGGTTATTTCAGGGTACTGGCAGATGCGGATTACTTAAAGTTTTTTGAAGACCGACCAGCGTTTGCCCGGATTGCCCTTAGTTGACGGTCTTTTACTCTTTTTCCGATCTGGATTGAACTACCCACTCCTGGATGGAGGTGTTGTTAATTCTGACATCCTCAAGTACTGCGCTACCCTCCAGAATGTGTACCACCGCATAGGTAAGCGTGGTATCACCCTGTGTGGCCAGGTTATATTCTTGCTCGGCTTCATAGGCCTTGGATTCTTCCATGTAAAATCGTTCAAAAGGGTAGGCAATCATGAGTACATCATCATAAGTGACATAGTCCACATGGGCCTTTAGGAAATAGGGGGTGTCGGTTGGCTTTTCCTTGCTCACCGTTTTGATTACCGCCAGGCCATTGGCGTCTTCTGAGAAAGTAACATAAATGGCAGCCCTATTGGTCCAGTCGTCCTTGTGAGCGATGGGGTAAGTGGCAGCTTCATAATTGAGCTGTATGTATTTGCCCCGGAAGGGATCGGTAGGGTCAATGGGAGCCGTTTTGAAGAGGTATTCCTTGCCGTGAATCAGCACCTGTTCACGGTCCCAGATCATTCTACCCGGAACGTAAAGCTGCAGGAGTGCCACACAAATGAATGCAGGGATGAGTATTTTGGAGCTAGACATTTTCTTTTCTCTTTTTGAGCATCCAATAGTTAGCAATGAAAAAGCCGATGCCTACCAATACGAATAGGATTCCACGCCATACAAAAGGAATTTGATCATCGAAAAACCTACTAACGATCAACATGGTCACGATGATCAGCCCATAGTTGAGCAAGCCGAGGTGTGCCTCTCTGGCTCCTTGCCGTACTGTGAGGATGCCCAGAGTTAAAATAATCAGGTTGACTATCAGTACCGAAATGCTTGAGAAAAACCCAACCATATAGGTGGGGATAAAAAGCAGAAAGACCCATTCCATTGGCAGGATGTGGGGGAGACCTACCTTGCGTATTCTCAGGGAAAGCACCCAGGTGGCCGCCAGGGTGATGAGCAGACTTACCAGAAATTCCGAGGAGCTGAGCACGTCAGGCAGCTGCCACCTGGGTTGGGAGAGATGGCTCCAGAACTCCTCAAAGCTCAGGATCAATAAAATAATGAGGGTACCCAGTGCACCAATGAGCTTATATCCATTGGCCAATGTTCCGACGGATTGGAATAGACTGAAATGGCCGATGGCATAGAAAAGCCCGAATAGACTACAGTAGGCAATGAACATCAACTCTTCATGTGAGTGAGCCACAGTGCCAAGCACGGTGGTCAGTGACAATGCGATCAGCCAATGATGAATATGCGTAAAATAGCCTTTCGGATGTTTTTTCAGTAGCAGGTAGTAGTGAGGCAAGGCCCCCAACAACATCGCCCAGTAGTACCATTCTGATACATCCTGGGATGAATAGCCAGTTTCCGCTCCATATCCTGTAATACCAATGAGGTACAGCATGGAAAGCATGGAGGACTTCATGATGTAGATCATTGGAAGGGAGAGCAACATCCAGGTCATGAGAAACGCCGGTAGATCACCAGGAATGTTGTATATCTGCCCGATCATGGCGATGGCTGCAGCCAGCGAGAAGAACAAAAAAGCAGCAGAACTCTCCACCCAACGTTGATTATTGCGTTTTCTGATCAGGGAAAAAGCACAAAATCCCTGGGCAGATACCAGCGGTACGAACGCCAAAATGGTTTTCTGAAGACGACTTAGGTGATCCCAGTTGTGGGCTATGATCAGGATAATCCCGAGTCCTACCAATATAGCTCCCAATACCCCGAAAATGACAAATAGTGAGCTGCCGGAAGCTTCTTTTTTGGAGGCATAGTAAGCAGTGATCTCATCAGCGGTTTGCTGTGAGATCACTTGCGCTTGCACCAGTTCATCCAGATCTTTACTGAGGGCCATGCTGCTTAGTGATTAGTTGCAAAGCTGATCGTACACATAGATGTGCTCAGCAAAATTGCTCCACTTGAATTTTTCGCCTTCATAGTTTTCTGTGAAAACGGGGCAGTTTTTATAGAGTTTTTCCAGTGCATCTTTCTTATAGCCAGATTTCTTATACACCTCAGATTTGTTGCCGTCATACACCACCAGGTATGACTTATCTTCGCCACCTGCCAGGTTTAAACCACCCGCACTTACGTTCATGGTTTGGTTTGCATTGGGATCAAGGTAGACTTTTATTTTGGAATCATAGCCTGGGTTGAGCAGCTGCATCATCACATACTTGTCTTTTTTCTTCGGCAATAAAGCCTGCTCAAAGTAGACCCATTCTCTGTCGATGATGTCACTGAAATCCACTTCCATAGCTCTGGAGAGATTGGGTACAGACATGGCGCTGCTGATGTTTGAAAGCTTGCTTGGTTTCACGGCGAGCAATTTCACGTCGGTAGATTTAAATTTCTGTTTGTTGTCATCAGCATCTTTTATGGTGAAGGAACGCAGCTGCCCGGACATGATCATGGCTGAAAGCACACGGCCTCTGACCGTATCACCGGCATTGGTCACTACATACGCTTCTTTGGACATGCCTATTTCAGAGTTGTCCATGGCCGGAATGAAGTACTGTGCCTGAGTGATGGTGAGGGTGAGACAAAATGCAATGGTGAAAAATGATTTCATAGATTCTATTGGTTAGCGTGTAAAATAAGGATTGTTTTCGTTTTGCTTTCAAGAACCGGGCCATATTTCAAGTCTTCTCATTAATCACCTTAAAATGAGGTGTTTGGATCACTTTCCATTCATACAAACTGTCCGGGACGATCGGTGGTGATGAGCTGTTGGTAGAGTTCATAAGCGCTTCGCTCAGCCCAGCACCTGGCCAACCGTCCATTTCGCACCTCCCAGATGGCGATCCCACTAAAGGATACTTCACGGCCATCAGCGGGGAGACCAAAGATCCCATTGTTTCGGCCAGAGCAAATCCATCGGGAAACCACTTTGTTTTGAGCCTCATTATAGAAAATGTCTTCACTATCAGTGCGGGCATCGAGCAGAAGTGTCTGAAATCCCCGAATCCAATCCTTGAATCGTTCCCTGCCTGCGACAGCCGTTCCTGCAGTGTATATTACATAGTCTTCGGTCATCAGTTCATCGATGGCCTCCAGCTCGTGTGGCGCATGCCATACCCGTTCAAAAAAAGTTAATACGAGCGTTTCGGGGTTGTGAGATGTTTTCATATTTCAATGGTTAATTGTTGTGAAACTTTACCTTTTCCTCCTGCCAGCAGACTTGCGATGGCTCCATTTTGGATATTGAGGTGTACTTCTATTAAGCTGGGTGACGGGCTGGCCATAAATCTTCCCTGACGAATCAGAAAATCCTCTTGTTTGATCTCAAGAACATCATAAAGATAGCAAGCCAGTGGCCCTGCCGCCATTCCGGTGCCCGCTTCTTCGTAGATCTGATAGCGTGGTCCGAACATACGCGTATCGGCAATGCGCTCTTCTGTGCCAGTATCCAGGGTAAAAGGATAGAAGCCAATGAGATCAAACGCCTCGCTCAGTTCAGTGATTTTTGCCATGTTGGGAACAATGGCTGCCATCGTCTTTGCATCTTTAATAGGGATGATCAGGAAATTATTTCCGGTGTTGACTACCTCCAAAGGAGCGCCTGGGATGAGGTCGGATTTTCTGAGACCCAGGGCCTGCAAGATCTCATTTTCGCAATGGTCGGCAGCCCTGTAAACAGGAGCCAGCTGTTCCATATAGGCCTGATCTCCTTTTAGGTGAATTTCGCGACGACCATCTATGGTTTCTTTGGAAGAATTTGCTCCCTGTATAAGGCCCGCCTGTCTGAGGTAGGAAAATGTACCCACAGTGGCGTGTCCGCAGTGAGCAATCTGTCTGTTGGGGGTGAAAAAGTCCAATTTGAAGTCCGCTATTTCTGAAGCGGAGACAAAGGCAGTTTCTGAAAGCCCTACCTGTGCGGCAATGGCGAGTTTCTGTGCGCTGGTGAGCTGGTCAGCATTTAATACTACACCGGCGGGGTTTCCTCCGGCTTCTGCTTCTGTAAAAGCATTTACAATTTGCACATCTATTGTCATGATTCTGAGGTTTGTTTGAACCATAGACGAACGAACCATCAAAAAGACGCAAAAAAATTAGTCGCCAGAGTAATCTATTGGCCGGCCAGCGTTGGTTGATTCCAGGTTATCACAGTTGAGCAGTGCCTCTTTCAGCTGCTGGCGTGCTCGCTGCACCCGTGATTTAGCACCTGAGAGGGAAATGTCGAGGGTGTCTGCCAGCTGCTGTTGGCTCAAATCCTGAAAGCTGGTGAGCAACACCGCATCGCGATATTTGGGTGGGAGCTGAGCGATCTTGGAGTTTACACAGTTGGCCAATCGGGCATAAAGTGGTTCGTCTTCTGGTGCCTCTGCAAGCAACAAGGGTAGTTCAGTCTTCAAATGCTTATTTTCTTTTCTGAAGTGATCAGAAATGGTATTTCGTGTGATTTGATAAACCCATGAGGTGAGGCGCTCGGTAGACCGCAGGGTGTGAACCTTCTGATGAACCTTGAGAAATACTTCTTGCAGGAGATCCTTGGAGAGATCAGAGTCATTCACCTTACTGTTGATGAACTTATCTAATTCCAGATGGAGATCTTTCCAGATGGCTTGTATGGGAGGATGCATGTTTTCGACCATTGGGGTTGGGGTTTGAAGTGGACTCCATTGGGTAAACGAAAAAATGCCGTTAGGGTGTCATTTTGGTAAAGACCAATGGAAGGGAAGATCAATCTTTCTTAATTCGGGAAAGTGTTTCAGGAGTCATGCGCAGGTAGGAGGCAATGTATTTGTGTGGAATTTCCTGAAAGAGCTGTGGACTTCTGGTTAAGACCCGATTATATCGGTCCATGGGCGAAGAAGTAAGAATATCCCGCTCACGTTCCATTTGCTGGTATATCAGGGCGGTTAGGATTTCCTGCCACAGTCGCATGTTTGCTTCTGAGCCATTGACAAATGAATCAAAGGCTTTTTTGCTGATGGCCTTGACGGTTGTTTTCTTAAGTGCCTGAATATAGAGATCAGAGGGCTGACCGGTGATGTAAGAGTCAAGGGCTGCAATGAGGTTGCCCTGGTAGCCAAAACGGATGGTGTGCTCCTCCTTGTCATCAGTGACAAATACCCGCAAGCTGCCACTCACAATAAGGTAGATACGTGTATCCGTGCTGCCTTTTACTTTCAGGTACTCGTTTCGGCTCAGCGTAAGTTGCTTTTCCCAAAGTCCAAGGCTTTCAATTTTTTCGAGAAGGTCTTCCAGTGGATTCATAACGAGATCGGTAAAGTAAATGTAAAAGTTGTCACCGACTTTTGACTACAATAGTCCTCCTCTGTTCGAGAAATGAAGGAATACTTTTTTAGGAATGGATAAAAAAGAGGGCGTACCATTTGATGCACCCTCTTTTGAAATTATTTGGGGAATTAGCTAATCTTTTTGAAGATCACAATGGCATTGTGTCCCCCAAATCCGAAGGTATTACTCATGGTCAGATCCACTTTTTGCTGGATGGCCTCCTTGGTCACAATTTGAATACTCTCCGGAATCTGCTTGTCTATCTTGCTGGTGTTGATAGTAGGAGGGATCACACTCTCCTGAATTGCTTTTATACAAAGAATCCCTTCAATCGCTCCGGCGGCTCCCAGTAGGTGGCCGGTCATGGATTTGGTGGCACTCACCTTCAGTCTCTCCGGAGCATCACCAAATATTTTCCGAACTGCGTTGATTTCGCTAATGTCTCCCACTGGGGTGGAAGTGGCGTGGGTATTCAGATAGTCAACGTCATCCGCGTGGTGACCTGCTTCTTCCAGTGCCAGTTCCATGGCTTTAGCTGCCCCCAGCCCATCGGGGTGGGTGGCTGATATGTGGTAAGCGTCGGCAGTCATAGCGGCTCCTACCATTTCGGCATAGATTTTCGCGCCTCTTGCTTTGGCATGTTCATACTCTTCCAGTACCAATGCACCGGCGCCTTCTCCCATAACAAAACCCTCACGATCCTCATCAAAGGGTCGGGACGCTTCTTTAGGATGATCGTTGTTGGTGGACATGGCGCGCATGGCGTTGAACCCACCAATGGATGACTGAGTCACAGGTGATTCAGATCCGCCCGATATGATGGCTTTCGCCTTGCCAAGGCGGATATAATTGTAGGCATCCATGATGGCGGTGTTGGAGGTAGCGCAGGCAGACACCGTGGTATAATTGATACCCATTAGCCCAAATTTCAGAGAGATCATTCCTGACGCCATGTTGGAGATGAGTTTCGGTACAAAGAAGGGGCTAAAATGTGGTTTTCTTCCATTGGAAATATAGCCCCCCACTTCTTCTTCGAAGGTGAGCATTCCACCCTGTCCGGTTCCCCAGATCACGCCAATGTCGAAGGGCGACATAGTAGCCATTTCTAACCCACTGTCCTGCAGCGCTTCAGTGGCTGCGTAAATGGCATATTGTGTAAAGAGATCGCTGCGCTTGATTTCGTTTTTTTCAAGGTAAGTTTCAGGAGCGAAGTTTTTCACCTCACAGGCAAACTTGGTTTTGAAATGGGTGGTGTCAAATTTCGTGATCGGACCCGCTCCACTTTGTCCACTAATGGCATTTTCCCAAAATTCTTTAACTGAATTGCCGATGGGAGTGAGTGCGCCCATTCCGGTTATAACTACTCTTTTCATATCAAGTGATTTTGCACTTACCTGGTTGGGTAAGTAGGTGATTAAATGATTTAGATGGTTTTTTGGATCAGGCTTACGACATTTTCCAGTACCTGATCCCCGGTGACTCTGTTGAGAATAAGAGAGGCCAATAGCGATGTGATGATGACGTCAGCTTTTTCTTCGATGGTTTCATTAAAATGAAATGCATTTTCCTCTATTCCCTTGTTTAAAATCCATTTTAGCCAGTTCCGAATCTCCAGGCCTGCCTCGGTCAAAGGAGCCCGCATTTCCTCGGGCAAACTCTGATATGCGGGGCCCAGTGCCCCCATAAAACAGATGAGGTTGGACTGATTATTCAGCGAATATATTTCAATAAAATTAAACAACTGCTCTCTGGCCGGAAGTCCGGCCCAGCTGGCAAAGCAATTCTCAAGAGCCTCAATGTTCTTGCGGATCACTGCCGCACCCAGATCTTTTTTGGATGGGAAGTAGTAATGAATGGCGGCATTTTTCACCTGTAGCGGTGTTGATAGGTCTTTATAACTAAAGGCATGGTAGCCTCGTGATCTAATGAGGTGCTCCGCCAGGTTGAGGATATCTTGTTTGGTATCAGACATATTGCAAATATACTTACTAGTTAGTAAGTATTGCAAGCCTGCTGAAAATCCAGGTGACTCAACGGGATGATTCTAAGAATGGGTTTTGAGTTATCCGGGAATAAATCCCTCGATCCACGCCCTTGCTTCCGATGCGTTGGTGAAGAAATGCTCCGCCTCCCGGCTAAACTCAGCTTCGTATCGTTCTATTTTCGATGCATCCTGATGAGCATGTGCCGCGGCGACGCACTGGATGCCCCTGGTATGGGTGTAGGAGATGTGACGGGCTTCTTCTTCAAATAGGTCCACATATCCAACCTTCCAACCGTATTGGGCGAGGGTCAGCGGAATAATGGCTCTGAAACGTTTATGAGCTTCCAGGTCTATGGCCTTGAACCCATAAATATTGATGAAGATTTTGAAAAAGGAGTCGTCATCGATTTGGCCTAGTGCGTCATGCAATGACTGCTCCCAGTAGGCTATGTCTGCTTGATCTACCTCGCCGTTGAGTTGGGTGGTGAGTAGGTGTTTGTTGGGATCCCAACTTGATGCGATGGTTTTGGTACTTTTCATGGAAGTCATTTTCAGCTATAGAAAGCTAGGCTTTCAGATTGCCCTGCAAGATGATAAGCACGTAAAAGCCAAAATGCTGGTTTCATAAAGGCTGTGCTGTGGATGTATGCATCGCGACATTTATAGAAGGAAGAGGGGTGGCTCTTGATAGAGATACTGGTGAGAGCTAATAAAAAAGAAGGGCCACAAGTGCGGAGTTACACCCGCACTTGTGGCCCTTGCCATCGGATAGAGCCCTTGTCAGGCTTTTTTGTCCATCATCAGGAGTTCATTCAAGCTGATTTCGGTGATGTATTTCTTTTCACCATTGCTTTCATAGCTCCGGTTGATCAGCTTGCCTTGCACGGCAACTTCGCTGCCTTTTTTGAGGTATTTTTCGGCTATGTCGGCTTTCTTACCCCAGATCACAATGTTATGCCATTGAGTGTCTTCTACTTTTTCGCCTTTGGCATTGAGGTACGTTTCATTGGTAGCCAGTGAGAAGGTGGCCATTTTCTTGCCACTATCAAAAGTTCTCACTTGTGGGTCGTTACCTAATCTGCCGATTAATTGTACGCTGTTTTTTAAAGTTGTCATGATGTTAAAAATTTGTGTTAAACATGAAAGTCTCTGATTGGCAGATGACTTGTGTCGATTGACGATGACAAAGTTGAAGTGAGGTGGAAGCGTTATTCGTGTGGTAACCGAATACAGCCGATTATAAACGGTTACAATCGGGTATATTGCTGTTTATCAGGGATATAATGTTTTTATCAGGGAGTGTAAAAATTGTTTAATTATTGGAAAAACAATTTTTGGGAGGAATTAAAAGTAGACAGTGAATACTGAAAAAGAAGACTGAAGCGATCCGAGCTGGAATGACCGAGAAGGAGCGGCAAAAATGATAGAAGACGAACTGACGAGACCTCCAGGACAACTGCTGGCACTACGTCAAAGGAACTCATCCTTGAGCGTGAGCTAAATGGGAATTTTGCTTGAGGAAGACGCTTACAAAAAAGCCGTCATGTGACGGCTTTTAAACGCTATTAATGCTCGAATAATCGGAACCTATTTTGTCGTCTAACGATAAACTTCCAGAGACTCTGGATAAGGTCATCGAAGGCATAATGCAATATATTTTTCAGATTATTGAGATGATTGGGCTTTCTCATGATGCTGGATTTATCTTATAACTGGTTCTAATTATACAATGAATTTACTCTAAAAACGACCTTAAAATCAAAATAGTTTCGGTGAATGGGTATATTTCATAGATGAACAGGGGCGGTTGCGTATAATGCCCGGAATAATTAATTTAGAATGGAAAGAAGCCCGTATGAGTACTGAAACCAAAGTTTGTACAGAATGCGGACGGGAATTGTTCGGCAGATCGGATAAAAAGTTCTGTTCGGATGCCTGCCGCAGTGCCTATAACAATAAGGCCCTTGCCGGGGCTGACAAGTACATGCGCACGGTCAACAGGCGCCTCAAAAAGAACCATAGCATCCTTGTACAGCTCAACCCCGACGGCAAGACTACCACCCACAGGGAGAAGCTCTTGAAGGCGGGTTTTGACTTTGACTACTGCACCAATACCTACACAACCAAAGATCAGAAGGAATACCGGTTTTGCTATGATCAGGGTTACCTTCACCTGGGCAATGATTTTATTTTATTGGTGAAAAGGGAGCCCTCTCCCGTGGGCTAAGGCTCCCATATTTACTCCTCTTTTACTCATACCTGAGCGACTGTATGGGGTTGGCAGTAGCGGCCCGGAAAGACCTGTAGCCTACTGTCCCTAGTGCAATGGCAAAGGATATCCCAAATGCGATAACGAAATAGCCGTAAGTAATGTCAATGCGGTATGCAAACTCCTCCATCCACAGGCTCATGAGCCAGTAAGCCAAAGGGGCAGCCACCACAAAGGCGATTAGCATCAGTTTGGTGTATTCTCTCCCGAAGATACCCAGAATACTTGCCACAGATGCGCCAAACACCTTTCTTACACCTATGTCTTTGGCATTTTTATTGGTCATGAAGGAAACCAGCCCATAGAGCCCCATGGTGCCCAGCAGGATGGACAATATAGATACAAATTTAATGATCTGGTGGAGCATGTTCTCCAATACGTAATGGTCCTGAATCTCATCTTTGAGTACTTCAAATTCGAAAAGATCATTCGGGTAAAACTGTCTGAAAGTGGCTTCAATATCGGCTACTACATCTGGTGAAGGTTCAGACTTGAGTCGGATGGCCAGCTGATTGAATTCATCTGACTTGTACATGAATATGGCAGGCTTCAGTCCATACTGGAGTGAGCGTACATTGTAGTCTTCCATCACCCCGATGACCTTTCCCTCGATATAACCCATGTCGATCCATTGCCCTATTGCTTCCTCATGTGTTTTCCAACCCAGAGTGGTCAATAGCTTCTCATTGACGATGATGTCATAGGTGGAATCATTGATGTGCTGCTCTGCAATATTTCTACCGGATAGGAGCTCTATGTCATAAAAGTCAAGATAATTTTTGTCTCCGTGTTTGATGTTGGCATTGTTACCATCTATGTACTCTTCGCCCTTGATAAAGTAGGAATTGTTCCAATTGCTATTGGAGAGGGGTGTAGTTCTGCTTTTGCTAACATCCTCCACATAACTTTTGGATCGATATTCTCCGGCAATGGCATCCATTTTAAGATAGGCTCCATCCGGAAAATCAATGGTGACAACCCGATCAAAGTTGAAGCCCAGGTCTTTGGACTTCATGAAATCCATCTGCGCGGCTATGATCACCGTGCAAATGAGCATTAGGTTGGTAAAGGCAAATTGTGTAATCACCAGGATCCTCCGAAGGTTGATGTTGCCACTACCTTTTCTGATATTGATCTTATGGTTGAGGGCATCCACTGGCTTGTATCCGGAGAGGATCAGCGCTGGGTATAGTCCTGCGAAAAACGCCACGACAACAGCCAGAAGTATAGCGAACCAAATGACATCACTGCCATAGGAGAGGTCGTACTCAATTTCCGTCAGGAAGGTGTTGAATTTTGAAATAAGGATTTGCCCCAGGGTGAGTGCGATCACCATGCCCACGAGTACGATCACCAGTATTTCAATCATGAATTGCCAAAAGAGCTGAGATTTGAGACTACCGAGGACTTTGCGTACTCCCACTTCTTTGGCCCTGCGTATGGCCTGAGCGGTGGAAAGATTAATAAAGTTGAGACAGGCAGTACCCAGAATGAGCGCTCCAAGCAGCACAAATGCCCAAATCATCATTGATGGGGTGACATAGTTTTGACCATCGCCATAGCGTTCGTCATTATGGATTTCAGAGAGCGGTTGTAGTTTAATGGTTGACTTTTCCCGATCTTCCAGGTCCCTGTCGTAGGCATCCATAGCGGCATCCAGTTTCCTTTCCAGTTCCGGGATGTCCGCATTTTCCGGGGCCAGCGCATAGCAGGAGTAGGCCCAGGTCATACCCCAGTTATCCCTAAAGGCATCTGGCATTCTCAGACGCATGGTAGGAAGCGAAACAATCATTTTGAATGGCAGGTTGGTGTTTTTGGGTGGGGTTTGCACAATGCCTACCACCTCCAGATCTTTGTCATTGTTGAGCTTCACCATCTTACCTATGGGGTTTTCATCGCCATAGTATTTGGTGGCCATTTCCTGGGTGAGGTATACCTTGTAGGGGTCTTTGAGCGCATCTCCGGGTGCTCCTTTCAGAATTTCAAAATCCATGACTTCAAAAAAGTGCTCATCGGTATAGAGGATACCTGATTGTCTGAAAACCTGAAAGTTGCCAGAGGCGTCAATCAGGGAGATCTTTTCATCCTCAGGCCCGTGAAACTGTACGACTTTTTCGAAATCCGGCAAATCCCGTAAAATAGCATCTCCAGTTGGATAAGGGAGAATTCCTGAATAATAAATTCTGTTGTCGCCGTGATAGTGGGAGACCACCCGATATATCCGGTCTTTCTTGGTGTGCCAATTGTCAAAGGAGTTTTCGTACCGGATGATGGTAAATACAAACAGGCAGCAGGCCAGGCCTATAGCCAATCCCAGAACATTCAGAAGAGAGTAGGCTTTGTTTTTTCTGAAGCTTCGCAGCGCGATGACAAAATAGTTTTTTAGCATAGGATTATTTTTCAGTCTGTCCTCCCGGTTCCAAGAGGTATGCCATTAATTCAAGTTGTTGAGAATCAGTATTTTGAGTGTTTTCTGATTCTCATGACTTGTTTCATACTGAAACATTTCATTGATTTACAATGAAACACTTTTGTACCAGAGGGTCATGGCCATTGACCTTACCCGAGCCCTGTATGAAGCAAAAAGGACACATATTGATTGTAGATGATGATGCTGATGTGCTGCATACGGCCAGATTGGTGTTGAAAGGGCACTACGAGCAGGTATCTACGGAGAGTTCCCCACTTAGGCTGGAGTCTATGCTCAGAAGGGAGTCGGTAGACATTATCCTGCTGGATATGAATTTTAAGACAGGTGCCACCACTGGCAATGAGGGCCTATTCTGGCTAAAGAAAGTCAAAGCGATCAATCCGCATGTATATGTCATCATGAATACAGCCTATGGTGATATACAGCTGGCAGTGGAGTCCATGAAATTAGGTGCAGTGGACTTTTTAGTGAAACCCTGGGAAAAGGAGAAATTGCTTTCTACGGTCAATACGGTCTATCAGCTTGCACTTTCTAATAGGAATGTCGAAAAGCTCAAGGGACGTGAGTCAGCCCTCACACAAGATATCGACGCAGGCTATGGTCAGCTGGTTTCAGAAAGTGAACCCATGCGAACTGTGCTTGCTCAGATTGATAAAGTTGCCGCCACCGATGCTTCCATCCTTATTCTGGGTGAAAATGGAACCGGTAAGGAGCTAATTGCCCGTGAGATTCATCGGCGGTCACAGCGTCGCGATGAGGGACTGATTAAAGTGGATTTGGGGGCATTACCGGAAAGCCTGTTCGAAGCGGAAATGTTTGGTCATGTGAAAGGGGCCTATACCGATGCAAAGGAAGACCGGCCGGGCAGGTTCGAAATCGCAGATGGGGGCTCACTTTTTTTGGATGAAATTGGAAACCTGAGCATCACCATGCAGTCTAAGATGCTTTCGGTATTACAAAATCGATCAGTTACACGGGTGGGTTCGAGTAAGGCAGTTGCTTTTGACGTACGGGTGATCAGTGCCACGAACCAGCCACTTTATCCCATGGTGGAAGCGGGGCTGTTTCGCCAGGACCTGCTATACAGGATCAATACCGTGGAAATAGAACTGCCTCCTTTGCGGCAGCGAAAACAGGATATACGACTTCTTTCCCTGTATTTTTTGAAGGAATACGGGGAGAAGTATCAGAAATCAGGCCTTAAGATAGAGGAGCGAACACACCGACAGCTGGCTAACTATACATGGCCGGGGAATATCCGTGAATTGCAACACGCGATAGAGCGCGCCGTAATCATGTGTGATGAATCTGTGATTGCTGCTGAGGATATCCTCCCACAACGGAAAGCTCAACCGAATGAGACACGGTCTCTAAGGGTAGAAGATGTGGAGAAAAGTACGGTAATCAGGGCCATCGAAAAGCATGGTGGTAATCTGAGCAAAGCAGCAGATGAGCTGGGAATGGGCCGGACCACCCTCTATAGGAAAATGAAGAAATACGGCATATGAATTGGCAATTGTAACCTGTGCGAGCCTTGAAGTCGTTTCGCCTCCATGTAGTTATCAGAGTAGTTTTGGCCGTGAGTTTCGGGCTGGCGGCTTACTATTTTGGGGTGTTGACGCCCTTTTGGTTGATGAGTGCCTGGATGGTTTTGTTTTTTGTGGTGACCATTGTTTCACTGATTCGCTATGTAGAAAAGTCCGATCGGGAGCTGTCGGGTTTCCTGATGGCCATACGGCAAAATGATTTTACCAATACCTATCCAGCTGCCCGGAGCCGTTCTAATCAACTGCACAGGGCCTTCAATGTCATCACTGCGGAGTTTATCAAATTACGGAGTGAAAAGGAGTCCAATTTTCACTTTCTCAAAACTGTGGTGGAGCACAGTGGAGTGCCGTTGATGGCCTATACCGTAGATGACGAAGAGGTGACCCTGGTCAATCAATCGGTTAAAACACTTTTTGGGATTCCATACTTCACAAAGCTTGGTTCTCTGCAGCGGGCCGACCCAACTCTGGTGGAGACCATCCGGTCACTGAGAACCGGAGATAAGGTCTTGGTCAAAGTGAAGATCAATGGTGAAATGATGTACCTGTCCATTGTGACCAGGGAGCTCATTTTGCAGGGTCGACGCAATAAGGTCATTGCCTTTCATAATATCAATACCGAACTGGATCAGAAGGAAGTGGAGTCCTGGCAAAAGCTCATACGGGTGATGACCCACGAGATCAAAAACTCAGTGATTCCAATCTCTACTCTGGCGGAAGTGATCAATGACATGCTCAAAGGAAGTGGTGAAGGTTCATTTGCCCTGGGTGATCTTTCACCGGAAGATCAGGATGATCTCATTGTGAGTATACGAACCATCGAAAAACGGAGCAAGGGATTGGTAAAGTTCGTCGCCAGCTATGGAGACCTGGCCAGGGTACCCAGACCAGAGCTACAGCAGGTAGATCTGTGTGAGTTGGTACGTGAGGTGGTGAGGTTACAAGAGAAGCCCCTGCGCAAGGCGGGGATTACGTTGAAAACCAATTTTCCGAAAGGTGCGCTTACACTTTCTCTGGATGCTGAGATGATTCAGCAGGTAGTGATCAATCTGGTGAAAAATGCCGCTGAGGCACTCAAGGATGCCAATACTCAAAACGGTCAGATCCAACTTGTCATTGCCAAATATGCCTCTGAGGTAGTGGTACAGGTGGCTGATAATGGCCCCGGAATAGAGGAGGAAATATTGGATCAGATATTCATTCCGTTTTTTACCACCAAGAAGGAGGGATCAGGCATAGGGCTGAGCTACAGCAAGCAGATCATGCGTGCACACAACGGGAATCTGCGTGTAAAATCCACAGGAGCTGGAGCCGTATTTGAATTGAGTTTTTGGGTGATTTGACCAGTACCTAGTATCTTTCAAGAGATTCTTTTTATTCACTCAGGTTAAATTATCTCATGGTCCCTATACAGTACATTGAAGAAATAAAGGTGAGTGCGGGGGATCTGGATGACCTCCATCATGTCAACAATGTGGTCTATCTGAAGTGGGTGCAGCTGGTTGCTGAAAATCACTGGAGATCGGCAGTTAGTCAGACCATTCAGGATCAATACATTTGGGTGGTTTTGAGTCATTTCATTCAATATCACAAACCGGCCATGCTCGGTGACCGCCTTACCCTGCTCACTTATGTGGGGGAGTTTGAAGGGGTGAGAAGCATTCGTTATGTGAAGATCAAGCGAGGGACGGAGCTGATCGCAGAGGCCAAAACAGAATGGTGCATGCTGGATGCCGTGACCAAACGCCCCAGGCGGGTAACCGATGAAGTGTCCCAGTGGTTTTTTAAAACTTAATCAACAGATGAAAAGAGTAATTAAAATCATTCTTATTGTTATTCTGAGCTTGCTAATCGTGCTCATCATTGCATGGCTGACGGCAAATGAGCCGCTACCTGAAGGGGAGCCGGGTCCACGTGCGGAGGCCCTTGCCGACCGAATGCTTCTCGCCCTCAACGATAGTGCTTATCAGAATCTCGAGCTGATTAGCTGGAAATACCCCAGGGGGCCGCATGAGTATGATTGGTACAAACAGAAGGACACCGTGGAGGTACGCTGGGATAATCTGCGGGTTTTGCTTTGTACCACCACACTAGATGGAAGTGCTTTTTTGGACAATGAGGCTTTATCCGGTAGCAAAAAGGAAAAGGCGTTGTATACCGCATGGGACTTCTTTGCCAATGATTCCTTTTGGCTGATAGCCCCATTCAAGGTGAGGGATCCGGGTACGGAACGCAAAGTCGTAGAGACCGACCAGGGGCCGGCTTTGTTGGTGACCTATACCAGTGGAGGAGTGACTCCAGGAGATTCATACCTCTGGATATTAGACGAAAACGACAGACCCATCGCCTGGAAATTTTGGGTGCAGAAAATCCCGATAGGAGGATTGGAGAGTAGCTGGGGTGATTGGCAGCAGTATAAAGGTGTATGGCTCGGGGCGAGTCATGAGGTAGGGCCTTTGGAGATTAAGCTGGAAATTCAAAACATCGAATAATGAGTGAATCAGGAAATGTACTCATCACAGGAGTGTCTACCGGGATCGGGTATGCATGCTGCGAGGTATTTATGGCCTCAGGGTACCGAGTGTTTGGTAGTGTGAGGACTCAAAAAGATGCCGACAGACTGAGTGAGACATTCGGTGAAAGGTTCACACCACTCATTTTTGATGTCACGGATCATGAGGCCATTGACCTTGCCGCGATCACGGTGTCCAAAGCTCTAAGCGATCAGGGATTAGACTGTCTCATTAACAATGCGGGAGTTGCTTTGGGTGGGCCAATGATGCACGTGCCGATTGAGCGCTTGCGAGAACAATTTGAGGTCAATATCATCGGTTTGGTGAAGGTAACTCAGGCCTTTCTGCCTCTTCTGGGAGCGAAAGCAGGTCACATTGGAAAACCAGGCAGGATTATCAATATTAGCTCGGTAGTCGGCCAGATTGCCATGCCTTTTCTGGGGCCATATGTGGGTTCCAAGCATGCACTAGAGGGTATTTCGCAGGTAATGCGGCGCGAATTGATGCATTACGGCATTGATGTAGTGGTGGTGGGCCCTGGAGCCATCAAAACGCCCATTTGGAACAAAGGGATGGATAGTCTTTACGAGGATACGGCCTTCGCTCGTTCACTGCAGATTTTTGCCAAGGGATTTATCAGGGGCAGTATTAAACATGGGTTTGAACCCGGGAAATTGGCCCTGGATATCTTCAGGATTTTCAAAAAAGACCGCCCGAAACCGAGGTACGCTATTGTGGCCAAGCCCTTCTTGAATTGGTGGCTTCCAAAGATTTTGCCTACCAGAATGATGGACAGGTATTTGGCAAAGAAACTTGAGATTATCCGGTAAGACTATCTGAAAGTGTACTTGAGGGAAACCCCGCCGAAATAGTTTCTGGGATTGCCTGGATAATAATATCGAGGCTGACTACCTCCAAAACCAGTTGCGTTGATCAAGAGCATTGCAGCATATTTGGTATCAGTGAGGTTGTTGGCACCCAGATTCATGTCGAGCTCCCAGGGTCCAATGACGTGCCTGAACCCGGCTTTGGCTCTGAGGATGAAATACCGTTCGGCATAAAGAGAATTTTCATCATTTACAGGAATCTCCCCAACCAATTGTCCGCTGATATTTCCATAGAAACCCAGGTCGCTGAGTAGCTCTACTCCCGGGTTGAAAATCCACTGGGGTACTCCGGTTAGCTCATTTCCACTGTAGTCATTTCCGTCGTTCACAAATTCATCAAAATGATAATTCATATAAGCCACGCTGGCAAAAGCATTGAGGGTATATCGGTCTGAAAGCACAAAGTAATAATTGCCCAAAAGATCTATCCCAAGGTGATTATTCAATCCGGCATTGACACCTACATAGGCATCATCACTTATACGCTGAGCTACTAACAGGTTTTTGATCTGCATGTAGTAGGTGGTGAGGTCGTAGGTAAACCTGCGCTGCGTACCCCGAACACCCAATTCATAATTCCAACCAGATTCTGGCAGGATGTCCGGGTTAATTTGACCATCGGGGTACAGGGTCTCTTCCAGACTAGGAGGAGAGAAGCCGTGACTTACGTTCATGAAGAGCGTATTGTGAGCGCCTGCCGCGTAGGTCAGCCCCAGCTTGGGAGAAACCACTGGATTAAATGCATAATCTCCACTGATGTTGTTGCCTGGCTCATTGAACTGATCATCCAGGGTATAATGGGTGAAATTTAAGTTGAGTCCGGCTGTAGCATTGAGATTTGGAGCCAATGTGGCAGCTGCCTCGATAAAAGCATTGAAATAGCTTCGGTTTTCCAGGTTGTTTGAAAGTGGATCTCCCTTCACGCTGCCATTGCTATTTTCGTCATAGTTGTTCTCAAAGGTTTTCCATCGGTATTCATCAAAAAATAACTCCATTCCAGTGAAGAGCCTAAAGTTTTCCCATCGTTTGGACAGGGTATTTCTGGTACCTATGGTAAAGGTCTCTTCGTCCAAAATATTAAAAGGTCTGGGCTCATAGGCATCACGGTTTTTTAGAAAAAGAGTTGATTTCAAACTCCAATCCTGCCCGAAAGCCTGGTGGTAGCTCAGACCCAGCAGCGTTTTGTCGTAGGCTTCATACCCTTTGGCTTGTTTCCAGGTGAATGCTGCTTTTTCAGGACTGTTTTTAAAATCATCTTCACTGATAGAGCTGGGTATGAAGGCTTTTAAGTGAGTGAATATACCCAGTACAGAAAAGTAGCTTTGTGGGGTCAGCTGGTACTTGAGGGTCACACCGGCTTGCTGCCTGTTGTAGGCACTGTTCTCTCTAAATCCCTGACGCTGCAAGTCGGAGTAGACTACCGATACGGTGGTTTTGTTGTCATGATGTGCACCTTGCAGCATCCACCTATAGGTGTCGAATGAGCCCATTGTCAGACTGGTTTTGGCACTGGTTTGCTGTGCTGAAGGTACAGGGGCCAGTAGTCTGATGGCTCCCCCCAGTCCGGCTCCATAGGCACTTGAGTTGGGGCCTTTGGTGATTTCTATCCGGCTGATCATCTCCTGATCAATGTCCTCAATGGAAGAGTTTCCAGAGCCATCAGTGAGGGGTATGTCCTCATAATAGGCCTTGATCTTATTGGTGCCATAGAGGCTTCTGGAGCCAATACCCCGGATAGTGATTCGATTGGTGGTGAGTGTGCCTGCATGCATGTACACCCCGGGAGTTCGATTGAGGGCACTGGTGACTGAGAAGGGGTCGTCTCGTCTGAGCATTTCCTGATTGATGGATTGAATACTCGTGGGTGTGTTGAGTGTTTTTCTGGAAAAACTTCCACTGGTCACGATCACGTCATTGAGCGTGAGGCTGGAGGGTTCCAGAGCCAGCGTGATTTCTTTAGGCGCTCTCACCTGGATGGTGAGGGTTTGGTACCCCAGGTAATTTACCCGAAGGGTTATAGGAAAAGCCCTCACGGACAAATCGAAATTCCCGTTTGTGTCTGTGACTGTAGTATCGACTCCTGTACTGACCATTGCACCTATGAGTGCTTCTTCGTTCGCACCATCTTTCACATGACCGGAAATAGTTGTTTGTGCATGGCTCTGATGCCAAAGCATTAGGAGCAAAACGAGAATCGAAGGTAATTTCATGGGGTTGATTATGAAGCTGGCAAGCAGGCGCAAAGCACTGTTCTTTTGACTCTCAAAGGTAAAGCGGTAAGTTATAAATGAACTCATTCACTGTATAAAATGTGCGTAGAGGACTGAATATGAGATTGAAATTTGGGTGGTCTGAGCTAAATGCTGTTATTTTATTCCCGCTTAGACAATCAAACTTACATTCATGAAAAAATCTAGATTATACGTATGCCTTTTGGCTGGTTCGGCGCTGATTTATGCCTGTGGAGGGGGCTCTCAAAAACAGTCTGCTGAGAGTACCGATACCGCGGTGGAGGAGGTTCCTGTAGAGGTGGTAGCAGATTCTGTGACGTTGGAAATTTCCGCCAACGACAACATGCAATTCAGTACAGACCAACTCAAAGTAACTGAAGGACAGGTGGTGACACTGAACTTTAAACACACAGGTAAAATGCCCAAGGAGTCTATGGGGCATAATTGGGTGCTGCTGGCAGCAGGTTCGGATCCGGCAGTGTTTGGTGCGGCTGCTACCACGGCTCCCAAGACAGGTTATATCCCACAAGATAAACTTGAGTGGGTGATTGCCAACACACCCATCATAGGAGGTGGCGAGGAGGTGAGTATCAGCTTTCAGGCGCCAAAGGCAGGTTATTACAAATTCATTTGTAGTTTCCCCGGACACTGGGGCGTGATGCAAGGTGACTTTGTGGTATCACCGAGGTAATCATTGATAAAGTTCCAAATCAAAAGGCCGTTTTGAAAGAAGGGAGATTTTCCTTTTTTTGAAGACGGTCTTTTTATGTCCGCTCTTGAGCCCTCAACCCTATGCTATGCATCTGATTTCATTCAGATTCTGATGTTAGGCATCGTACTTATTTTCTAATTTGTTGGTCTTTGTTAAAGGCTTTTCCCAATTCTATTCCTTAGTTTTGCCACCCTATTTTGAAAGAGTTAAATCACTTTTTTAGAATATTTGAGTATTGAAATTGTATAAACGCAAAATAAAAAATGGGTAAGACGCTGTTTGATAAAGTATGGGATTCACACGTGGTGCGAAAGATAGAGGGCGGACCAGACGTATTTTTCATCGATAGACATATGGTTCATGAAGTGACCAGTCCGGTTGCTTTTCTGGGATTGAAAAACCGGGGATCCGGTGTACTCTATCCCAATCGTACATTTGCCACTGCAGATCATAATACACCTACCATCAATCAACATTTACCAGTACAGGATCCCCTTTCTGCCAACCAGCTTAAAGCCCTGGAAGAAAATGCAAAAGAGCATGGTATCTCTCACTGGGGACTGGGTCATGAGAAAAATGGGATCGTACATGTGGTAGGTCCCGAGTACGGCATCACACAACCTGGAGCAACCATTGTTTGTGGAGACTCTCATACCTCTACACACGGAGCTTTTGGGGCCATTGCTTTTGGAATCGGTACCTCAGAGGTAGAGATGGTATTGGCTACACAGTGTATCATGCAGCCCAAGCCAAAGAAAATGCGGATCAACATCACCGGAAAGCTTCAGCACGGAGTGACCCCAAAGGATGTGGCGCTGTTCATCATCTCTCAGCTCACCACTTCAGGTGCTACTGGTTATTTTGTGGAGTATGCCGGAGAAGTGTTTGAAAATATGACGATGGAAGGTCGTATGACGGTATGTAATCTGAGCATCGAGATGGGCGCTCGTGGAGGTATGATAGCTCCGGACGAAAAGACATTTGAGTACATTAAAGGCCGTGAGTTCACGCCTCAGGGTGCCGACTGGGATCGTGCCATGGAGTATTGGAAAACGTTGAAAACTGATGCGGATGCAGAGTTTGATAAAGAGTTGACCTTTGATGGATCCAAAATAGAGCCTATGATCACCTATGGTACCAACCCGGGTATGGGCATGGGTATCAGCAATCACATTCCTGTGGCCGAATCGTTGGAAGGCGGAGTATCCACCTACAAGAAATCATTAACCTACATGGGCTTCAACGAAGGTGAGTCTATGATGGGTAAAAAGATTGACTATGTCTTTGTGGGTAGCTGTACTAATGGACGCATAGAGGATTTCAGGGCATTTGCCTCTTTGGTGAAAGGCAGAAAGAAGGCAGATCACGTGACGGCCTGGTTGGTTCCTGGTTCGCACAAAGTAGAGGCTGCCATCAGAGAAGAGGGACTATTGGCCATAATAGAGGAAGCCGGATTTTCATTGAGAGAACCGGGGTGTTCAGCATGTCTGGCCATGAATGACGATAAGGTGCCTGCCGGAAAGTTGGCTGTAAGCACTTCCAATAGAAATTTTGAAGGAAGACAGGGCCCGGGATCAAGGACACTTTTAGCCAGTCCGTTGGTGGCTGCTGCCAGTGCCGTTACCGGCGTGGTGACTGACCCAAGGGAGTTGATGGAGGAGGAGTACGCTTAGCAGCGGGGCGCTGACCGCTTATGGCTAACCGCAAATAGGCATGAGAGATTACAGGAAATATAGTGTTTGGGAGGTTGGTCATGAATTAACTCTTGCTATATATGGAGCTACAGAAGACTTTCCTGATACTGAAAAATTCGGGGTGATTAGCCAAATGCGGAGGGCTTCTTACTCAATACCTTCTAATATTGCTGAAGGTTGTGGAAGAGAATCTGATGCCGATTTTAAGCGATTTCTTGTAATTTCTCGAGGGTCAGCAGCAGAGTTAGAGTACTTTTTAATCCTTTCGAAAGATCTAGGATTGCTGAATGCAGAGCAGTTTGATCAGTTGTTTGACAAGGTGAATAAAGTAAAAAGAAGTTTGAATAATCTAATAAATAAAATTTAACTGCGTTTGGCGCTCAGCGTTAAACGCCAAGCTTTTAGAGCATGGCATACGACAAATTTGAAATATTAAAAACTACGGCGGTTCCATTGCCGATTGAAAATGTGGATACGGATCAGATCATTCCAGCGAGGTTTTTGAAAGCCACAACCCGCGACGGATTTGGTGATAACCTGTTTCGTGACTGGAGATACAACTCAGACAACACGCCTAAGCAGGATTTTATCCTCAACAATCCCCTCTACGGAGGCAAGATATTGGTAGGAGGGAAAAACTTCGGGTCAGGTTCTTCACGAGAGCACGCCGCCTGGGCTGTTTACGATTATGGGTTCAGATGTGTGATTTCCAGCTTTTTCGCGGACATTTTCAAAAACAATTGCCTCAACATTGGTGTGCTTCCAGCGCAGGTGAGCGCAGAGTTTCTGGATAAAATATTCAAGGCCATAGAAGCAGATCCCAAAGCAGAGTTTGAAGTGAGTCTTCCTGAGCAGACCGTGACCATTGTGGCCACTGGTGAGCAGGAGAGCTTCGATATCAATAGCTACAAAAAGGGCAACATGCTCAATGGATTTGACGATATTGATTACTTGCAGAGCATGAAGGATGAAATCAAATCCTTTGCTGAGAAGCTTCCCCTTTAAATTTCGTACAGGTGAGGGTACTCTGAAGTACCTTCGCCTCAAATCATTACATTTTGAAAGTAGAAATTCTCGATACAACATTAAGGGATGGAGAGCAGACCTCTGGTGTGTCCTTTACCGACAGTGAGAAGCTGACCATTGCGCAGCTTCTGTTGGAAGAGCTACGCGTGGACCGTTTGGAGGTGGCCTCTGCGAGGGTTTCAGAAGGAGAATTCAAAGGTGCAAAGAAGATACTGGACTGGGCGGCTCAAAACGACTACCTCGATCGCATCGAGATTTTGGGCTTTGTGGATCATACCATCTCCGTAGACTGGATCAAAGAGTCAGGGGGACGGGTGATTAATTTACTGTGCAAAGGCTCACGCAAACACTGCGAAAGTCAGCTTAGAAAAACTGTGGAGGAGCACCTCTCGGACATTGCCCAGACGATAGGTTATGCCCACGAGCAAGGCCTGACGGTGAATGTATATCTGGAGGACTGGTCTAACGGAATGCGGACTTCTCCCGATTATGTAGATCAGATGGTGGAGGGCCTGCTGAAGCTACCTGTAAGCCACATTATGTTGCCAGATACGCTGGGTATCCTCAATCACAAGGAATCAGCCACGTTTTGTGGCCAGATGACTGCCAAATTTCCCCAGGCTCGCTTCGATTTTCATGCTCATAACGACTATGACCTTTCCACTGCCAATGTGTATTCGGCTCTGGAGGCAGGGATCACGGGTATTCATACCACCCTCAACGGCCTTGGTGAAAGAGCAGGCAATGTGCCTTTGTCCAGTGTGATTGGTATAGTGAAGGATCATCTCCATGGGGAGATGAACATCGACGAAACAAAGCTCTATAAGGTATCGAAGATTGTAGAGTCATTTTCAGGTATCCGCATTCCGGCGAATAAGCCTTTGGTAGGGGAGTTTGTATTTACACAGACCAGTGGCATACATGCCGATGGAGATAGCAAGGATAACCTGTATCACAACAGCTTGAATCCTGAACGCTTTGGTCGCCATTACTCTTATGCGCTGGGTAAAATGTCGGGCAAGGCCAATATCAAAAAGAATCTTGAAGAACTGGGCATAGAGCTGAGCAAGGAAGAAACTAAAAAGATCACTGAAAAGATCATTGAGCTGGGAGACAAGAAGGAGGCGATCACCAAAGAAGACCTTCCCTTCATCATCAATGATGTACTGCGTAGTGAGAAGATCGAGCAGCATGTACAGATCAAAAATTACTCGCTTTCGGTGGCTCAGGGCCTGAGGTCAGTAGCGACCTTGTGCATAGAAATAGGAGGAAAAACCTTCGAAAAGACTGCTTCAGGAGATGGACAGTATGATGCATTCATGAATTCGCTTAAGCGAATTTATAAGGACTTAGGGGAGTCCCTTCCCCGATTGGTGGACTATGAAGTGCAGATACCGCCTGGAGGGGAGACCGACGCACTTGTGATCACTACTATCACCTGGGCTAACGGCAAGACTTTTAAAACCAGGGGTTTGGACCCCGACCAGACAGTTGCCGCTATCAAGGCGACCGTGAAAATGCTAAACATTATTAAAAATCATAATTGAGGATCAATGAACTTTAAAATTGCAACCCTTCCGGGAGACGGCATAGGGCCGGAAATTGTAGATCAGGCTATCAAAGTAATGAAAGCAGTGGGCGAAAAGTATGGCCATTCTTTCGATTTTGAATTTGCACCCACAGGGGCTTCAGCCATTGACCTGGTTGGTGAACCCTATCCTGACTCTACCCATGAGATCTGTATGAATGCAGATGCAGTGCTTTTTGGAGCCATAGGTGATCCTAAGTACGATAATGACCCTAAAGCAAAAGTGCGTCCAGAGCAAGGATTACTCAAAATGAGAAAGAAGCTAGGCCTATATGCCAATATTCGTCCTGTGGCTACTTTTCCTTCTTTGATTGACAAGAGTCCTCTGAAGAATGATCGGGTGGAAGGTGCCGATTTTGTGGTGGTGAGAGAGTTGACCGGAGGTATTTACTTTGGTGACAAAGGGAGGTCTGAAGACCTTACTTCTGCTTTCGACAATTGTGTGTATACCACGGAAGAGATAGAGCGAATCCTAAAGCTGGCTTATGAGTATGCGGGCAAAAGAAACAAGCGTCTGACCGTAGTGGATAAGGCTAATGTGCTTTGTACTTCACGTTTGTGGAGGGAAATAGCGCAGAAAATGGAGAAGGACTATCCGGACATAGAGACTGACTACATGTTTGTGGACAATGCGGCTATGCAGCTGATCCAGTGGCCAAAGAAATTTGATGTGATGGTGACTGAAAACATGTTCGGAGATATCCTTTCCGATGAGGCCAGCGTGATCACCGGATCACTCGGGCTACTCCCTTCAGCTTCTGTAGGGTTGCATACGTCTGTATTCGAACCTATCCATGGCTCATATCCACAGGCTGCAGGTAAGAACATTGCCAATCCTGTCGCCACCATTTTGTCTGCAGCTATGCTACTGGATGCTCTGAATCTGCTGGAGGAAGGGCAGGCGGTGAGGGATGCTGTTAATGCATCCTTGGAGGCCAATTTTGTAACGGAGGACATTTCTAAGGAAGCTGCAAAGTCTACCTCGGAAGTGGGAGACTGGATAGCGGCTCAGGTGAAGAAATAACGTTGAAGTAAGAAATAATAAGCAAAAGCCCGGGTCACTTGACCCGGGCTTTTGCATTCTTGTTTGAAAATGATGTCATTAAAAAGGACTCTTGATCATCGGTACTTCTATCAGAAGAAGTTGGGCATCTTTAGTTGCTGAGAAGTTTATCACCTCAGCAACCGTGATTCCCAGTGCATCCCGCTTCTTCAGTTCCTCACCATTTACCGTTACTTCCCCCTCTATTACAAAGACATAAACTCCATTACCTTCTTTTTTCATGGCATAGGCGAGCTCCTTTCTGGCATCCAAATCAGCCAGCGAAAACCAGCTGTCCTGGTTGATCCAAAGCGCCTGATCATTGTCTGGGGCCACTACCGTTTGCCATTGGTTTTTGCGACCTTCTGGCGAAAAGGTAATTTGCTGATAGCGAGGTTCGATATCCCTTTCTTTGGGCAATACCCAAATCTGCAGAAAGTTCACCTCATTGGACTTGGAGTGGTTGTATTCGGAGTGCGTTATTCCGTGTCCGGCACTCATGATCTGCACATCTCCTGTCCGGATCACCTCGGTATTGCCAGTGCTGTCTTTATGCTCCAGGTCACCCGAAAGTGGAATCGACACGATTTCCATGTTGTCATGAGGATGGGCACCGAATCCCATGCCGGCCGTTACTATGTCATCATTCAGTACCCTAAGGGCCCCGAAGTTCACACGCTCAGGGTTGTAATACCTCCCAAAGCTAAAAGTGTGTCTGCTTTGCAGCCAACCGAAGTTGGCGGTACCTCTGCTTTCAGAGGTGTGTTTAATGGTATTCATCTTTTTCCTTTCTTTTTATCTTGAAAACTGTCCGTGATGAACAAATTCATCAATGGCCATTCTGTTTCTTTCTTCCAACTCTCTGTTTCTGAGTGCTTCCGGGAGCTGATCAGGGTCACCGAAGTAGCCCAGGGCAATGACCGTCACGGCCTCATAATCTTCTGGTAAATCAAATAGCTCTTCCAACTGTGTCTGATGAAATCCTCCCATTTGATGCAACCCAATACCTTCCGCAGTGGCTTGTAAGGCGAGGTTGCCAATGGCCAAGCCCAAATCATGGTGGGCAGACTTATTAGGCGCTCCGTTGCGGGTGTAGGTTTTTTTAACCAGGTTCACCATCAGTACAGGGGCCTGCTCAGCCCAAATCTGATTTCCAGGCATCAAGGCTTCAACAATTTTTGTGTGTGCCTCTTCTCCCTTGTGAGCGTATATTACCCGCCAGGGTTGCTCGTTCATGCTCGACGATGCCCAGCGCATGGCTTCAAACAAAGTGTTGAGAGTCTTAGTGTCGATGGGGTCAGGTGCAAATGCCCTTGGACTCCATCTGTCCTTGATTTCTCTTAATATATCGTATTGTGTTTTGGCTTCTTTAGCTTCTAGTATCATATCGCAAATTTTATGGTAACTGTCTATATATACGCATATACATTAAATGTAGTTACATATAAATTCATCTAAAGAGATATGACTTATTTTTATCTGCTCAGGGCGCTTTTTTGTGATTATTATCAATTCTAATTGCGGAATTTATACCTGATCATCAGCCTTAGTTCTGATCGGGTACTGCCAGCCACTTCTTGTAGTCCTGAGCCTACAGCGTCCTGATCGGGGTATTCAAATCGAGCGTAGCGTGCCCAGAAGCTGAGTGATTTACTGGCTGTATACTGCAGCAGTAGGTAGGATCTGAATCCTGTGCCGTTGTAGGCAGGAATGCTAAAGGCGTAAAGCACGTTGCGCTCGTAGAGGTACTGCCGGTTGTTAAAGTCCTCTGTTTCGAACAGGGCAAAGCGGCTGGAGAGTTTCATTTTCCAAAAGGAGAGGTTCACGTCCTGCACGAGTGCGATTCCGTGGGTTTTGATTTTTTCCTGTTCATAATTAGACCCCTGCACCCTTGATTTAAAGCTAAAAGTTCGCCCTATGGCATAGTCTATGTTGAAAATGTAACTCTGTTTGATGGTCTGGGTGAGCTGGCTGAGGTTGCCATCTTCGGATGAAATGGAAAGTTCTTTATTTTCCTGACGAAACTGTACGTACATCTGCACGGAGCGAGCGGGCTTGTAGGTGAATCTGCCCAGGTATTCATATCCCTCAGATGGGGCATCTACCCTGAATTTTAACCAGGGGAAAGAAAACTTATCAAAATAGGCAGCTAACTGATACTTTCGTGAAGGTTTGTACATGAGCCCCCAGTACACACCGGTTTCGTTGATATTTCTGGAGCTTTCGCTGAAAGCATTACCATAGAAAGAGTGATAGTTTTTGTCATAATTTCGGACCATCCAGCTGAAGTCGAGTTTTGGTGTGAGTGAGGCCAGTAGGCCGCCTACAGCCCCAATACCACCGGACTGTGATCGGGCTACTTCGCTGAAAAAGATAAAATTCTGCCAGTTGTAGCTGGCGTACAGGCTACCTATGAGGTTTTGATCTCCTGTAAATTCATACTGATTGTAGTTGTTGGGTTTCTTTTGCAAAGGCCTGGAGAATGTGGACAAAAGGCCTGTGGCCCCGATGCTCAGCCCCGGACCCATGGTGTAATCAAGTGCAAAGCCGGTGGAGATTTCGCGCAAGGTGTTTTTACCCCCCAGTTCGTTTTGGGTACGGTGAAATCCGGTTGCCTGAATGCTGTTTACAAATTCTTCAAAATTGGAATAGGTGCTGTCTGTACGCAGGTTGCCGTCTTGCAGCAGGGTGGACCCAAATACTGTGGCTTCCAGCTGTCCGAAGGAAAGCGTGGTAGCGGCTCCTCTGAAATAGCCAGATTCCAATACAGAGGAATAGGGTCTGATCCCCACGGTGCTTCGTTTGATGGTATTTACGGTCTCGGCGCCTTTGCCGGCTCCAAACCCTGAGCCTAGTACCAACCCCTGACCAAACTGCATCTGATAGTCTCCAATAGCCAGCGTTTTCATACGGCCTTTGTTTTCCAGAAGAAAGTGAAAAGAGTAAAAATCAAACCCATACTGCTTTTGATCAGGTTTGACTGCAAATGCTTCTCCGGCATCTTTTTCAAAGGTGATACCCAGGCTGAAATCATCAGGATGGCTCACGCGAAACCTTCCATACAAGGTGTTTTGATCTCCCTGATACCCGGAGCCATCCTCCCGCCGGTAGCCTTCTTCGGTTTCGAGGGTCCGGCTATACCTCAGGAGGAGGTAGTTGTTTTCTTCTGTAAGTATCCGCTGAGGCAGCGGTCTTCCGTCGGCAGTTTCGGTGACGGTAACAAAGGGTAGCAGATCCCTGATAGTGGCCATATCCAGTTCGGGTATGGCCTGCAGTTCGTAGAGTGAGATCAGTTTACCCCGTTTGTCGATGTAGTTGAAAAATGCATTGAGTTGAATGGGACTGAGTATGGACAATGAGGCCAGGTCGGCCCTTGTGGCTCTATTCAGGTTAATTGGGTTGGTGTAGTAGAGGAGAAGCGATTCATACAGGTCTTCGTAGTTGATGTCATCGTCCTGTATCTGAAAGCGTCTTTCTGCGAAATCTTCCAGGTCAATCTCGGACCTTACCTGAGCCTGAGTAAACAGGGTGAGACTTATCATACCTATGATGAGTACTCCTTTCAAGGTTTTTTGAGTTGATAGGCCAATGATATTTCGTGGATAGCTCCAAGGTTTTCATTGGAGAAGGCATAGTCAAAAATGAAATTCTTAGGTTGGAAGCCAAAACCGAAGGTGGCCCGAACCTGGCTGTTGCTGAAGTCACTTCCCTGCACATTCAGTCCTGTTCGGATAAGTACGTTTTTAATTATGGCATACTCCAATCCGGCTTTGAATTTCTCCCGACTGTCCAGTTGTTTTTCTACTTCGGTATTAATCATCAGAAAGTCCTTTGGTCGGAAGGAGAGCCCTGCTTTCATGGTGGTAGGATGCATAGTGCCGTGCTTGAAATTGAAGATATGCGCCCCAAAGATGATTTGCCTGGTGATTTCTGCCGTACCGCCCATTTCCAGCGCTGCTACCCGTCTGGTACTGAGGCCTTCGGCGTGTGTCTGAATAATGTTTATTCCAGCTCCCAGACCGACCATCTGAATCCTGTTGGCGAGCACCAGTCCTATCACTTGCTGGTTGAAAAGGTCATCACCAAACTTATAGTATTTGATGGCAGTATTGACGAGCGCATGATGGTAAACAAGCCCACCTCCCAGTACATGGAAGCCCTCGATGTTATATCTGTTTTGATAGGTGATCATGGCTGTAGAGGCCTCCAGGCCGCCCAAAGCTCCCGGGTTATTGAAGGCCGCCCATCCATCGGTGAAGGTGAGGGAAGTGCCCGCCATAGCGCCATTCCTGGCACCCAGGGCGTAGTTTCCATCCTGGGCAGAGAGCAGGCAGGGGGTAAGCAATAGAAAGATCAGTATCCAACGCATATTGCAAAGTAGGTTATTCCACTTATTAAGTCAATGGTGCTATATTAATGACCTGTTATGATTCGATATATTTTTTCTTCTTTATGCGGCCTTTTTGCCTTTTTACTGGTCTCCGCTCAGGATACCCTCTACTATGATTCAGGAGCGATCAGGTCTGTGGGTCGGCTGGTCAATGGGCAGCAGCAGGGTGTTTGGATATATTATTACCCTGATGGTTCACTCAATTCCCGTCTTTCATATCGGGAGGGTGCCCTGGATGGGGAACAGTTGTTTTTTGGGTTTGGCGGGACATTGGAATCCAGAGAGTTTTGGGTGAATGATCTCCTTCAGGATTCTGCTTTTTACTACTATCCCGATGGCCTATTGGAGCGGCATGGTATGTATGAGGCTGGACTGTACAGTGGCTTATGGCAGTTTTATCACACCAATGGACGGTTGAGGCAGGAGGGTAGCTACCGGGAGGGGTTACCACATGGGCTTTGGCTTAGCTACTATGAGAATGGCCTGGTGCGTGATGAGGGGTTTTATACCAATGGTCTGGAATCCGGATTATGGAAGTTCTTTGACGAGGGTGGAAATCCAACCTACCAAGGCCACTATGAGCAAGGACAGAGAGTTGGTCAGTGGTATTTTTACAATAAGTCAGGCAAGCGGAAAAAATGGAGAAATTTCCATTAGACGATGCTAGAGCTCCGACTGAAAGTTGATAAAGAAGTTACGCTCACCCTGGGCATTGTAAGAGTACTCAAAGCGGAAGGTGATGTCATACAAGGTCACTATGTCAAGTCCCAGCCCCACACCATATAGTAGCCTGTTTGTGAGAACGTCACTCTGGTAGTACCCCGGGTAGTTATTTACCCATCCGGCATCACCGAACATTTTGGCGTAAAAGGCAAACGGAATTTTCCTGAACTTCTTCAGGGGCATGGCCTGACCCAAGTTGGCCTGAGTACTGAAAATTAGCTTTTTCAAAGTATTCTTAGTGAGGAAATTCTGTGGACCTTCAATCACATCCAGTTCATAGCCACGCACATAGTAATTGTCCAGACCAAACTGGGTATAGTTGAAGTACGGGACATTATCGCTCGTAGTGAGCTGTCCGCCGATACTTACGTTTCCATAAAAACCAGACCCCATGTCAAAATAGTGATAGTGGTTGGCAGTGAGCCGCCATATATCCACGTCTTGGAATATCCCCAGACCTAGTTTTTCGATCATCGCCAGGGTTTTATGACCGGTGAGGGGATAGTTTTTGTTGTTTCGTTTATCCTGAGAGAAGGAATAGGATAGCCCAAGTACCTGCTGGCTGGTCGATCCATCACCGAAATAGTTGGGGTTAAGTGCTGCAATGGTATCCGATATGTTCATGGAGTACCCCTGTAGCATCAGGTAGTGGTAGTTGTAAAACGAAGGCCTGTAGGTATATACGATATATCCAGATGTAGCCTCCCGGTTGATGCTTTCTGCGGTAGAGGAGTCCGTGAAGACGGTAAAATGATCGGTGGTTTTGTAGGGTAGCTTCTTGTTATTCAAGTACCCACCACCAAAGGTGAGGCCGTGTTTTTGACTTTTATCTATATAGGGAATGGAATACTGAAAGATCAACCGCTTTTCGAAGCCTGTCAGTCCGATGAAACGAAGGCTTTCTTTTCGTCCGCGGAAATTATAGATGTCCAGTTTCAAACCATATTTCACCCGGCTAGGATCATGGTCGCGATTGTACCACCAGTCATTGAAGTTTCGATCAGCCAACCTGAACACGGGAGAAGGCCAGATGTACCATCGTTCTTCTACTTTGATGAGTAAATCCACTGTGGCAGAGTCCAATACTAGTTTTTCTATGGTGACAGAGTAGAAGAGGTTCGTGTTGTACACGTTGTTTCGGGAAGTTTCCACGAGTTCGTCCAGGCTGCCCGCCGGTACATATTCGCCCTCCTGCACCCTCAGCTCACGGGTAATGATGTAATCTTTGGTCTTTTCATTGCCAAGAATGAAAATTTTGTGCACCTGTATCAGTCTGGAGTCGAGTGTGTCTTGCCTGGTTGCTTGCTTTCTGTTCCCCTTTTCTGATTGTCCAAAGGCCATTGAACCTCCCCAAAAGGCCACCAGCAGCAATAGATATAGTTTCAATAGTTCTTTCCTCACGTTCCTACTTTATACCGGCTAAAACAAGCCGGAAGTGTGTTTCATTTAGTGCAGTCTGCAAACTGAGCGAATATAATTGTTTGCGCCAAATATGGTGACTACTTTTGATGGGTGAAAAACGTAATCAGAAAGCTTTTTATTCTCCCGGTGCTGTTTTATCAATACAGTATCTCACCACTTTTTCCAAGTACCTGTCGTTATTCACCCACCTGTTCCAATTATGCCAAAGATGCCATTATGAAGCATGGTGTTTTCAAAGGAACCTGGTTGGCCATTCGCCGAATCTTAAAATGCCACCCCTGGGGAGGAAGCGGGTATGATCCGGTGCCTTAAGGGGCCTGCTGCAATTCTTTCAGCTCCTCATCAAAGCCACTCGATAAAATCGGGAACCTACACCAGGTTCTGGGATCCACATTGAAATCATCCAGGTGAAAACTTGGAGCTATTCGCTCCCGCTTCCACTGATTGATCGACCAGAGTCTGAAAAACTTAGTGATCCACTGTTTTAACAATACGTGATCTGGCCATTGTCCCTTGAGTCTGGCGTATACCTCCAGGGGTGATTTTCTGTCCCTGATGGCTTTTTCTTCTATATCTACCAATACAGCATAGGGCATCAGGTCGTCTTCGTCTGTTTGATGCCGATCCTGAGGGCGAAGCTCCGCAGTGGGTGAGAGGGAGTTTACCTTATGCAGCCCTGTGTAGCCCAGCTCTTTTTCAGCATACACCAGCCACCTGAGTATAAAGTTCTTGTCAACAGCTGCAATGGGTGAAATACTTCCGCTGGTATCACCATCCATAGTAGCATAGCCCACATCGCCCTCACTTCTGTTGGAAGTAGAGAGAAGCAAACATTTCTTGATATTGGCGAGCATCCAGATAATCGGGGATCGGGCCCTGGCCTGAATGTTTTGAAGCGCAATGTCATCTGTAGTCCAGTCAAGTGAGCGTTCCAGGACCGTCTCTATAGATCGGGTATAGGCCGAAACCTCCTCATCGATGGTCCAGTGAAAGAACCGTGCACCAATACTTTCAGCCAGACCTTTGGCAGAGGATAGTGTGTCCTCCGATGAGTTTTTTGTACCCTGGTAGGCAGTGTAAAAAAGTTGCTTAACTATTTCCTTAGGATCGTCAGAAGGCTCCAGGTCGAGGTTCAGTTTTTTTGTGAATTCCTCAAAACCAAGTTCAGAGAGCCCATTCTTTACAGCCTGAGCCACCAATACAGCAATACTGCTTGAATCAGCTCCGCCACTGAGCGAAAGTACAAATCCTTTGCTTTTGCTTTTTCTCAAATAATCGAAAAGGGCCAGTGAAGCGGCTTTGGTAAACTCTTCATGTCTTCCTTTGGCGTCCGGCAGAATTTTTTCCTCGCTGAGCTCCGGCTGATCAAAATCAATCGTGCACCCCAGGGTGTTGAAGTTTTTGAATGAAAGCCGGGTGTTTTTTCCTTTTAGTACGCCCTCCTGGGCAATGAGGATATCACCGTCGTAAATCATCCGCCCGGATTCATTTCCAAGGAGATTGGTATACAGATAGGTACAGTGAAAGGTTTCCGAGCTACTGATGACCAGATGTTCCCTGAAATCTGCTTTGGCAAATGCAAAATGACTGGCCGATGGGTTGAGCAGCAAGTCTACCTCTTCATTGATGAGGTGACAGGCCGGACGATCCTTTCTCCAGGCATCTTCGCAGATTTCAAAGCCTATTTTGATCCCCAGATAATCTATCGTGAGGTGCCCGAAAGGATAAGCTTCCTGACCGATCTGCAGGTCGGTGATTTTTCCGGATTCCCAGGGAGTGAACCAGCGGGGCTCATAATGTACGCCATCATTGGCCAGTTTTTGCTTGGCGTAGACTCCCAGTATTTTCTGGTTGGCTATGAAACAGGTGGTATTAAAAACCCGCTCCTGGTACCTGATGGGCAGGCCTACTGCTACCGCTATATCCTCAGTGTGAGGAACAATTTCCTGAAGTTTGAGGAGGGCTTTTTCCGGTAGCCATTCGCTGAGAAACATGTCTTCGCAGCCATATCCGGTGATGGAAAGTTCGGGCAGGCAGAGAATCTCTATGCCCTCAGAGCGGGCCTGAGCAATGGATTGCTTAATATTCTGCAGATTGTTAGACCAGTCCATGGGGATCTGGTTGAGGCAGGCACCGCCTATTTTAATAGTTCTTCCCACTATTCTATTTTTAGTTGTTGCAAAGACCTCTGAGCTGCGTCTTGTTCTGCTTTCTTTTTGCTAAAACCAAACCCTTTGCCCAGTGGTTCTTCATCCACAATCACCTGGGCCACAAACTGCCTATCGCGAGCATCTTCGTTTGACTTAAGAATCTCAAAACGAATGGATTTGTTTTCTCTTTGTGACCATTCGATGATTTTACTCTTATAGTTGGTAGTGGTACTGGCCAGCTCTTCAAAGTCGAAATGGGGTTGAATTAATTTATTTTCAATGAATTTTTTACTGAATCTAAACCCCTGGTCGATATAGATGGCACCGATAAGTGCTTCCAGAGAATCACCATAGACGGACTTGTGGGAGATGCTACTCCCTTTGTTTTTGTGATACTTCACAAGCCCCTTCAATCCGATCTTTTTCGACAGGTTATTGAGCGATTCACGATTGACAATTTTAGAGCGCAGTTCCGTGAGGAAACCCTCTTCCTTAAAGGGGAAGCGTTTAAAGAGCATTTCGGCTACCACCATGCCCAAAATAGCGTCTCCCAGGTACTCCAGTCGCTCATAGGAATCCTTCAGTCCTTTGGAGTTGAGCTCGGCAGCACTGGAATGTCGCGTGGCCCTTTCATACAGGGAAAGATTGTTAGGCCTGCGGCCTGTGACGATCTTGTAATTCCTGTATAGCTCTTTATCTGGTCCGGAGAAAAGATATTTGATGAACCCGTGAGATTTCCTGAATATTGAGGGCACTACCCGCTGTATTTACCAAAAATAACAGAAGCGTTGTGACCACCAAAACCAAATGTATTGCTTACCACCACATTCACATCCCGCTTTTGGGCGGTGTTGAATGTAAGGTTCAATTTAGGGTCTATTTCAGGGTCATCCGTAAAATGATTAATAGTTGGAGGTATGATACCCAACTCCAAAGCCATGATAGAGGCGATACTTTCAATGGCACCGGCAGCACCTAAAAGATGTCCAGTCATGGACTTGGTACTACTGATGTTCATATTGTATGCGTGCTCTCCAAATACCTTTTGGATGGCCTTTACTTCTCCGGCGTCTCCCAGTGGGGTAGATGTGCCGTGAGTATTGATGTAGTCTACTTCCGTGGGCTTAATGTTGGCATCTGCAAGTGCTTCATTCATCACGAGCACAATACCATCCCCATCGGGGTGTGGTGCAGTGATGTGATAGGCGTCAGCAGACATGCCCACACCGAGTACTTCGGCATATATTTTGGCTCCACGCGCCTTGGCATGATCCAAATCTTCGAGCATCAGTGCTCCGGCACCCTCACCGAGCACAAAGCCGTCACGGTCTTTGTCGTATGGCCGCGAAGCAGTGGTGGGGTCGTCATTTCTTTCAGAAAGCGCCTTGAGCGCATTGAAACCACCAATTCCGGTTTCAATCACCGCTGCTTCGGAGCCTCCGGTGAGAATGACATTGGCCTTTCCTAGCCGGATGTAATTATAAGCATCAGACAATGCATTGTTAGAGGAAGCACAAGCCGATACCGTGGCAAAGTTGGGTCCTCTAAACCCGTACTTGATAGACAAAAGTCCGGGGGTAATATCCAGAATCATTTTGGGAACAAAGAAGGGGTTGAATCTCGGGGTGCCGTCACCCTTTGCATAGCTAACCACTTCGTCCTGGAAGGTGGTGAAACCACCAATTCCACTTCCCCATATCACACCGATTCGGTCTTTATTGGTTTTTTCCAAATCCAATCCAGAGTCCACAATAGCCTCGTCTCCGGCTACCATGCCATAGTGACTGTTAGGATCCATTTTTCGGGCTTCTTTTCTGTCCAGAAAGTCCAAAGGATCAAAACCTTTCACCTCACAGGCGAATTTGGTGCGAAATTTTTCTGAATCGAATCGAGTTATAGGAGCGGCACCGCTAACACCCTTAGCAAGTGCATCCCAATAATCATTTTTATTGTTTCCTAACGGTGTTACCGCACCGATTCCTGTAACTACGACTCTTTTTAATTCCATAAACTGAATCTCAGATTATTTTACGTTTTCTTCCAAGTATGAGATGGCCTGGCCAACAGTAGCAATATTTTCTGCCTGATCGTCCGGGATAGAAATGTTAAATTCTTTTTCAAATTCCATGATTAGCTCCACAGTATCCAAAGAATCAGCTCCCAGATCGTTGGTGAAGCTGGCCTCAGTAGTTACTTCTGATTCTTCAACACCTAATTTGTCAATGATTATTGACTTTACCTTTTGTGCTATTTCTGACATTTTTATAATATTTAGTTAAAATCCGATGCAAAGAAATACATTCTAACCATTAAAATCAAAACAAATTAAACCCTTGAGAAATGGTATCCCAGAAGGTATTTGGGTAATTTAGCGCTTCATTAAGCCACAGGGATGAAGAAGAGTCGGCTAACTACCCAGTATCCAACTGATTTTGAATTGATAGGGATCGTGTCATCAGCTAAAGAGTACCAATTAGCCTGGCATTTGAACCAATTAAATGAGTTTCATCTGGTAAAAGATGAAGATGTTAAGATTGATTTTGCGGAAAACAGACAAATCCGCGTTTCGGTACTGATGGAGGAGACGGAATTCAGGAAAGTGTATCTATTGAAAAATAAGCTAGTAGCCACCAATATTCAGACCAATCAATTTCTCGTTCAGGAACTGCAACAATTTGATTTTTTGCTGAAGTTGTCCAGTCAAACGGATGAAAACTGGGCGAATGAGTTACTTTTGAAGGTCAAAACCATCCCCGTGATAGACTATTGTCTGACGATAGACGTGAGTAAGATAAAAATGAAAGATAATTTGGTTTTCTGATAAAGAAATACTGAATAGCTATGTTGAATTCAACATGATCAAAATATTCATTTACTTGCGGTCGATTTAAGAGTGAATTTACAACCGATATTATACGCATGAAAAAATCCCTTTTCAAAAAAACCAAAATAGTAGCCACCATTGGGCCTGCCAGCCGCAACAAAGAAACGTTGGCTGAGCTGATCAAAGCGGGTGCTAATGTATTTAGATTGAATTTTTCGCATGGTACGCATGCCGATCATCAGAAAACCATAGAAATGGTTCGTGAACTGAATGATGAGCTTGGCGCCAATGTAGCCCTGCTTCAGGACTTGCAAGGCCCGAAAATCAGAGTTGGGCAGGTAGAAAATGATGGTGTGCCCATAGCGCCGGGTCAGCAGTTGATCATCACTACCAAGGACATGCTGGGTACGAGCGAGAAAGTGAGTACCGTTTACGAAGGTATAGTGAATGATGTGAAGCCCGGAGATGCTATTTTGATTGATGATGGCAATATTGAATTAAAGACTATTAAGGTTTCTGGTGATGAGGTGATCACCGAGGTGGTTCATGGTGAACTCCTCAAGTCGCGAAAGGGGATTAACCTTCCTAACTCCAACGTGTCGGCTCCTTCGATGACTGAGAAGGACATTGAGGATCTGGAATTTGGTTTCCAGTTTAACCTGGAGTGGGTGGCTCTCTCTTTTGTGAGAAAGGCCAGTGATATTATAGAAATAAAGAAAAGACTGGTAGCGGCGGGTGTCAATACCAAAGTGATCGCCAAGGTGGAAAAGCCGGAAGCCATTACGAATCTGGAAGAAATCATCAGAGAAACAGATGGAGTGATGGTGGCCCGTGGTGATCTGGGTGTGGAGGTTCCTTCCGAAAATGTACCGTTGTTGCAGAAACGCATGGTACGACTGTGCAATAGAGCTGGTAAGCCGGTGATCATTGCTACCCAGATGATGGAGAGTATGATAGAAAACCCTCGACCAACAAGGGCCGAAACCAACGATGTGGCCAATGCGGTGTTTGACGGAGCAGATGCACTCATGCTCTCCGCTGAGTCAGCCTCAGGTAAGTTTCCCGTGCAGGCTGTACAGCAAATGGCCAAGACCATCGTGGCGATAGAGTCCGATTCCAGGACGATTTACTCCAAATACGAGGAAGAAGATACAGAGTCCACCACGCGACACAATGACTTGCTGGTAAGATCAGCCTGTCGATTGAGTGATCAGGTAGGAGCAAAGGCCATAGTGGGGATGACCAAAAGTGGATATACAGGATATCGACTGTCCATGCACAGACCTAAGGCTAATATTTTCCTGTTTACCAATCAGAAACACCTGCTTCGTCAGATGAACCTTGTATGGGGAGTGACAGGCTTTTTCTACGATAAGACTTATGGGATTGATGAGACCCTGGTGGAAATAGAAAAAGAACTTGTGAAGGAAGGATATCTTGAAAAAGGTGATTTCTTTATCAATACAGCCAGTATGCCACTTCACTGGAAGGGTCATACGAATATGATGCGGGTGACTCAGGTAGAGTAGAGAGGCAGGGGTTCCACTCATCGTGATTATGGAGCCACTCAGCGAGTATTAAAATTCTAACGTAAGAAAATCATGAGTTTTGCCGTATCTATGGCAAAGCGCATGATTTTTTTTGTTTCTGGGATGAACGGCCAACTGCTTTTTCTGGGAATTATTCTTGTTTTTGGAAGTGTTTTTCTTCCGGTTATCCAATCACGTATTGTGAAAAAGGAAGCTGAAATTCGTCAGTTTCACCTTGAAAACCGACACCAGCAAACCTTGATTACCTTTCAGGAGTCGATGAAGGGTTTTGTGACACTCATGTCTGGAGTGAGATCGTATATGGTTTCCAGTAGAACCATGCCAACCCAGCAGGAATTAAAGGAGTTTCTGGCTTACCAGTTGAAGGATCTTAACTATACCGCGCCAATTATCTTTTCATTTGTAGACACAAGTCATGTTTTCAGGTATTCATTTAGTCAGTATGAGGATGATCCAGGAAGACTTATAGGAACATCTGTGAGGGATATTAGGAGCGAATCTGAAATCGAAAAGTTGGATGCAGTAATGAGAGAGGAATCTATTTATTTACTTGCTCCAATCAACATGGTAGAGGGGATGATCGGTATACCTGCCACCTTTAGCGTGGTAAGAGATGAAAAGGTCTTGGGATACGTTGCAGCGATCGTAGATTTTAAAACCCTGATTAATCCTATATATAAAGCCCAGTCCACAGAGTCCTACGCACATCATTTCTCAGTAGGTGACAATGTTGATTTTGACCGGGAAAGAATTTATGACGGCTCGGTTTCGTATCATACCAGACAAGATCCTGGATTTTATAAGAATTTTGAAATTTCGGAAGGTGCCTTTCTATATTCAGAGGTGGAGCTGTATGGTTTGAAATTTAAAATAGGCACTGCTGCTGTGGAGCAAGACGAGCAAAGGTTTAATATGGCGATACTCCTTTATGGCTGGTATTTATTGCTGATTGCTTTTGTAGGTTTCTCTGTTTACCGTCTCTTACACTATCGCAAGTTAAATGTTGATTTAAATGCTTCTAATGCTGAGGTGGAGTCACACAAGGTGATGCTGGAAGAGCAGAACAGGGAACTGCAACGAGTGGTTGGGACCAAGGATAAACTCTTTTCGATCATTGGTCATGACCTGAGAGGTCCACTTTCCTCCATTGTGACCATGATGAGTGAGTCCCAGCACAATAGGATCAGTCCGGAGGAGAAAATGAGGTTTCTCGCCGGACTCCGTGATGCAGCTAAACAGAGTTTGAACTTACTGGATAATTTGCTGCGCTGGTCTATGGTCAACACCGGGGCCAGGACTTTGGATGCAAGGAGAATAGACGTAGCCATGTTGGTGACTCATGTCACGGACCATTTGGAGGTGATGAGTGAAGCCAAACAAATCTTACTGAAAAGTGAAATAGCTGATGGCATGGAGCTCATTGGAGACAGAGACATGCTTTCCACCGTGCTCCGAAATATCGTTTCCAATGCCATCAAATTCAGTCATGATCACTCAGTGATCAAAATCAAGGCTTACTCCGCAGGGCACTTAGCTATATTAGAAGTTCACGATTCGGGTGTTGGTATGACCAGTGAGCAGGTAGCTTCATTATTTAAGATGGACCGGGAGCACGTAAGCAGAGGAACACGGGATGAAGCGGGCACAGGGCTTGGTCTCATTGTATCACACGATTTCATCAAACTCCACCATGGAAGTATCAAGGTTGAAAGCACGGAGGGTAGTGGTTCTATGTTCAGAATTATTTTGCCAATGGGGGAGCTGGAAAGTCAGAATATCACCGCTGATATCAAGAATGGAGTGCCTGTTTTATGATACCTCATTCTTATTTCAGCCTGTTTTGCGATTTACTTACTCCTTCAAAAACTTTCCATTCCAGAGCTGTGAATCATCTGCAGCCTGAAAGAAGTATAACCCGGGATTTAGCTCACTGATGTCGATCGTTTGCACCTGGTGATTGAGCTGAATGAGCAGGATGCTGCGTCCGGTGGTGTCATATATTTTGATGGAGTTGACTTTTCGACTCAGATGGATCTCCGTAGTGGCAGGGTTAGGAAATACGATTAACTCCTCGGGAGATTGGTAGCTGGCGCTCAAAATAATGTTTCCATTTTCATCCACCTGATGAAAGGAGTTCACTTTTTTAATCAGCCACTTATCAGGATCAAATGTCAATGTCTTTACCTGGCCACTGGCTGGCACTTTGAAGAATTGGGTGTTCGCATCAGGGCGAAGTAATAACCGTTTGACCTGTCCGCTTTTAAAAGTAATTTGAAACTCCAAAGGGGTGGAGAAAAAGGGCACATCGTCCGTTGTGGACTGGTGAATGCTTATTCCCAGGGTGTCTCCCTCCATTTTGGTCCAGGTGATGTCAAAAATGGGGAATCCTCCACCGTAATACCACTGCTGAAAAAAGGAATCAAAATCCATTTTGGTCTCTCGCTCCAGTACCGCTCTGAAATCTTCTCCAGATGCAGATCGACCGCCATATTCCTGAAGATAGATGCGCAAGGTTCTGAAAAAGAGTGCATCATCATCGACAAGCTCGCGAATCATGTTGATCAGTAGTCCACCTTTCAGATAGGTGAGTCTGTATTGAAAGATTCGCGAATCGGTCAGTTTCTCATCCAGAGGGATATAGACAGAACCGGTGTCCGTACCTGTCACACTGAGCATATCATCCTCCATGATGGCCCGGGCATTTTTGACCGACAGCAGTTTTTCAGCAGCGATGTATTCACAATATCTGGCAAAGCCTTCATTGATCCAGATGTCATTCCAGGTAGCGCAGGTCACATGATCACCAAACCACTGGTGTCCAAGCTCATGTGCGTCCAATCCAAAAGTGAAAATCCCCATTGAACTCATGGTTTGATGCTCCATACCTCCACTGAATGGGGCCATGACATGGCCATATTTTTCCTGATGAAAGGGATAGAGTCCAAAAAGCTCAGAGAAAAGCTCCATCATTTCAGGTATCATGTCAAGTTCGTCCTTGTAGTAGGGCAGGGTCTCCGGGTTGTTGTATAAATAGTTTTGGATGAAAATGGAGTCACCGGAGAGCGCAGTGGGTTTGGCGTAGTTATTATATTCTACATATTCGCCCACAGTAAAGGCCACCAGATAGTAAGCCATAGGATAGGTAGATTTCCATTCATGGCGTGTTTTTCCATCAATCAGGCTAAGGCTTCTGGTTAGTGTCCCGTTGGAACCCACTTTGAGGTGGTTGGGAACGGTGATGTGTACACTCACTGAGTCTATTTTATCATTAAGGTCCTGCTTGGCTGGCCACCAGGTTTTGGCGTTGAATGGTTCGGAGAGGGTCCAGGTGATTTGATTGCCCCAGGCCTTGGACTGTGCGTTGTTTATGCCAGAGAAAATACCGGCGGAGGCAGGGTTGGGGGTGCCCTCATAGGTTACTGAAATCGAAACAAGATCACCCGTATGCACACTTGCTGGGCAGGATATGTATAGGAGGTCCTGATGATGGGTGAAGTTTACTTCCTTCCCATCTATAGTCACCTTGTGCACATCCAGCTCATCGATCAGTTCCAGTATAAACTCATTGGGTTCTTCCTGGATGATTTCCACGAGCAAGGTGGATGAACCTGAAATGCTGGTAGAAAGATTGTCAGCTGCGAGATCAAGCCACAGGTATTTCATGTCAAAATGATCAGACACAGGACCGGATGCCTCCACACCCATACCGGATGATCGGTTGCAGTGGGCTATTTCTGTTTGTGAATAGGCCACTGTGGACAGCACACAAAGAACAAGGGAAACAAGGAGCGTTCTCATAAATCTAAGATAGGAACAATAAGAACACGCTCACACCTGATTTATTTTAGAAATTTTTAGGTTCCACCATGAGTATTTGCTCTTTTTCTACCACCACAGCCCCGGGCGCTGTGCCTTTGCGTTTTCTTACATGCTTTTTGGGTGTATAGATAACGGGGCAAAGACTATCCGTTTTACGCTTGGAAAACCAGGCGGCAAGTTGAGCGGCACGTTCCAGTACGGTCTTGGGGATGTTCTTACCAGCCTGATGTCTGATCACCACATGTGAGCCAGCTACATCTTTGGCATGAAGCCACAGGTCATCCTTGTTGGCGACCTTCAGGGTAAGCTCATCGTTGGCTTTGGCGTGCTTTCCCACCATGATGTGGTACCCCTCGAAGTTGTATTCGTGATAGGGGAGTACCTCTTCCTGCTTTTCCCTTTTCTTTTGCGTGGGTTGCAGATTGCGTATGGTCTTGATGTTTTCAGCTTCGTCCAGCTCAGCCACTTTCTTCTCCAGGGTGTCCAGTTGTGCCTGGCGAACTCTCAGGTTCTCCTCCAGTTTGTTGATCTCCAGTTGCTGATTTTTGGATTTCCTGTAGAGGTTTTCAGCGTTTTTCTGAGGTGTCCATTCCGGATTGAGCTTGATGGTGATCTCTGTATCTGCATAAAAATCATGGAGATTGACCGATGAGCTTCCTTTTGGAATCTGATGAAGGTTGGCCATGAGAATATTGGCAATTTCCTCGTAGCCACGTCTCTCTTTGATGGCTTCCAGCTTTTCACGGGTTTTGATGAGGTAGCTTTTGGTCTTCTTGATGGTGTCCTCCAAAGGGCGCACCGCAGCGTGTTTTTCCGAATGGAGATAATATGAGCGGGTATACTCCTCATAGAACCTGGTGCAGGCTGCTATGGTTTCTCTGGTCTCCAGCAGAATCGGAAGGTTCTGTTCCAATAAAGAAAGAACAGGCGTTCCATTGTTTTGATAAATCCTGATGGGGTTGCCTTCGAGCAGATTCAGGGTGTGAGTCATGAGCTCCCATTTTTCGAGGATGTTTTTTTGCTCATACCCAAGCTCCATTAGCGACTGGTACACCTCTTTTCCCAGGGCTGGAATGTAGGCTTTTGGATCGCCCATGAGGGCTTCAAACCTTTCAAAATCAAGCTTCGGGTCTTTTTTTAATTCCGCTGGTATCAGTTCTTTGTCTCCGGGTAAGTTGTTTCTGAAGAGTTTGAGGGTCTCATGATTTTGTGCCAGTAGTACATTAGAGCGGCTGGCGTGCATTTTGAAAATCAGGTAGTACCCATTCTCAAAATCGATGGCAAAGGACCTTTCAAACGGATAGACCCGCACCGATGAGACCTTTTTACCTCTCAACCTGGCGAAAAGATCGATGCTGTTTTTTTTGGCTCTTTTGAAGTCGCTGGTAATCTGAAGAAGACAAATTTGGGGATTGAGATTCGCCCTGATGTATACTTCTTCGGCTTCCTGCGCAAATCCCAGAATGAGCTCGTCTTTGCTTTGAGAGAAGCATTCCAGCAGCTCATAGCCAACCAGGAGGTTATGCAGATCACTGGCAAGTCTCTTGAGAAAAAAGTAATTGTGAAACATGAGGACAAAGATGCATGATCCTGACGATGATCTGGTATCACAAGGTGACCTTAAGGCCGTCGAAAGCAAAGTCAATGCCCTCCGGAAGCTCCAGCTCTACATCGCGGTGTTTGCCCATGGAGTGGCTCATGTGTGTAAAGTAGGTCTGTTCAGCACCTAGCTCTTCCGTCATGGCAATGGCTTCTGCCAGTGTGAAATGGCTGATATGCGCCTTTTTTTGCAGTGCATTGAGCACCAGTATTTTGGAGCCTTTGATTTTTTCCTTTTCGGCCTCCGGTATGGCGTTTGCATCGGTGATGTAGGTGAAGTCGCCGATTCTGAATCCAAATACCGGCAGCTGATAGTGCATTACCTGGATGGGATTGACCGTTACCCCGTGAATATTGAAGGGATCATTGTTGATTTCATGAATTTTGACCTGAGGCACACCAGGATATTTCTGCTCGGCAAAGACATACGAAAATTCTTTTTTGAGCTGGGTGATTACTTCGGAAGAAGCATACACGGGCATATCCATTTGCTGCCTGAAATTGAAGCTGCGAATGTCATCCATGCCAGCTGTGTGATCCTTGTGGGCATGGGTATACAGGACTGCATCCAGCCTTTTGACGCGTTCCCTGAGTATTTGAGTTCTGAAGTCAGGGCCGGTATCTACTACCAGACTGAGTCCGTCTACTTCTATGTGAATGGATGCCCGTGTACGTTTGTCACGAAAATCAATGGAGGTGCAAACTTCGCAATCACAGGCTATGACGGGCACACCCTGGGAGGTGCCGGTACCTAAAAAAGTAATGATCAAAATGAAAGTTGTGTTTGATTGATTTCCTGAAAGAGTTTTCGGTTTTTCTCGCTCAGGTCTTTCGAGTTGATGTCTATTTGTTTGAGAATTTCGAGAAGGCTATTGATTTTCCCATCCAGTGAGTAGTATTTATTCACGATGGCAATCCGAGTGTCCTTCAGGATACAATAACCCGACTGAAAATTTCCCTTCTCATACCTGAGCATGTAGTCTGTTTCGGAGAAGATATCCTCCAGCCTGTTTAAAAAATGTTTTGTGTATTTAATTTCCATCTACCATGTAGCCTTTTACTGTTTCCACCAGGGTGTCGTAATTTAATGGTTTTGGAAGATAACCATTGATTCCCGCTTCTTTAAAGTCATCCAGGCTATAGTTATTGGCATTGCCTGTGATGGCTATGATGGGCACGTCAGCATTTTTGTTTTTCATTTTACGGATTTCCCGCGCACACTCCATACCGTCCATTACCGGCATGTGTATGTCCATAAGGATAAGGTCGAAGGTTTCGGACTCCAGTTTATCAATTACCTTTTGGCCATCCTTTACAGCACTAATTTCATAATTCTGTAGGGAAAGGATCTTTTTGGTGAGATTCTGTATCACAGAACTATCCTCTGCAACTAATATTTTCTTAATCATTAGGGTAGGGTTCAGGTGGTTAAAAAATTAGCGTAACTCTCTTTAAATTCAGTAAGACATTTTTTCAATTCACCGAGCTGCTTATTCATGTATTTATAGTCCTTACTTTTAAGTTTTTTCTCCATCTCTTTGGCCACAGCTGCCAGACGTTCAATGCCCAAGGTGCCGGCATTGCCCTTTAAAGTATGTAGTTCCCTGCGCATGGATTCATATTCCTTCTTGCCGGCAAAATCTGCAACACTTGCCACTTGTGCTGTAGCTTCCTCGTCAAAATCACTCAGCACACTTTCGATTAGTTCGCGACCTCCATACTTATAGAGGTGGTTAAGTGTGTTTTGGTTGATTACGAGCTCTTCAGTGCTTTCATTAAAAACTTCAGAACTTACTGATTTTGGCTCAAAATGCAACCAAGTTTTGACTTTTTCAATTAAACTGTTCGCTTTTATTGGCTTGGCGATGTAATCGTCCAATCCTTTCTTGAGAAACTTCACCCGATCCTCTTCCATGGAATAGGCGGTCATGGCTACTATAGGCGGTCTGTGATCCAGTTTAAGTCTTTTGATTTTGGCAGTAGCCTGCACTCCATCCATGTCAGGCATCTGAATGTCCATAAAAATCAGGTCAAATTTCTTCTTTTTTACTTCCTTGATCGCTTCCTGACCGCTGCTAACCTCCACCACTTCGCATCCCGACTTGATCAGTATACTCTTAGCCACATTTCTGTTGATCTGATTGTCGTCCACCAAAAGAATCCTGGGGCTCGAATCAGTGAACTGTTTGACAAAGACACTCTCTTCAGTCTTTTCGGAGATCTCATCAGCGCTGATCGAGTAGGCCTCAAAAGTAAACCAAAAGGTGCTTCCCAAGCCAGGGGTGGAGGCCACACCGATTTCTCCACCCATTGATTTGACCAACTCCTTGGAGATGGCCAGCCCAAGGCCAGTCCCTGAATAATTTTTGCTACTGGAGCTATCTATCTGGCTGAAATTTTGAAACAGTTTTTCGATATCATTCTGGTAAATCCCGATCCCTGAGTCTTTAATGAAAACCTTAAATCTATAGCAGTTATCCTGCTGACTTAGCACACGTATGCTCAGGTTGATATTTCCCTTTTTGGGAGAAAACTTGATGGCATTGGAGGTCAGATTGGAAAGCACCTGAGTGAGGCGCGTCTCGTCGGCCATAATGTACTCCGGCAGCTGATCGTCCAGGTGATAATACAGCGTGTTGTTGCTCAGGTGTGCCTGCTGGGAGTATAGTTCATAGACTTTTTCGAAAGTGTCTATCAGGCGTACGGGCTGAAGTCTGAGCTTCATTTTTCCTGCTTCTATCTTGGAGAGGTCCAGGATGTCATTGAGGATATGAAGCAAGCTGTCTGAAGATTTTTTGATGGTACGGATGTATTCTGACTGCTCCTTATCCAGCTGGGTGGACCCGATGAGGTCTATCATGCCTATGATACCGTTCATAGGGGTTCTGATTTCGTGACTCATATTGGCTAGAAATCGTTCTTTGATTTGCAGTGAGCGCTCGGCCAGTTCTTTGGCTTCCCGCAGCTGCCTGTTGGTCTCTTTCAGTCGGGTGAAATCACGAGCTACGCCTTCTATTTCATATTTATTTTTTCTACGCTTGATTAATCTTACGTTGCTCAAAAACTGAATTTCATTGCCTTCTTTGGTCACTACTACACCTTCGTAGTTCTGAACTTGCTTGTCTTTATACAGCTCCTTGAAGAGGTCCGAAAGTTTGGATTTGGAAATGAAATAGTCGGTAATTTTTTTACCGACCACCTCTTCCTGGTCAAAGCCAAGGACTCGCTTCACCGACGGACTCACTAGGGATATGATCCCATCCATATTGCACCGGAAGTAGATATCCTGAAAGGATTCGAAAATGTTTCTGAACTTTTCTTCGCTCTCCATCAGGGCTGTTTCTGATAGCTTTTTCTCGGTGATGTCGTTGGCTATGGCCGAAATCTCATGAATGCTCCCATCTGGCAGGAAAATGGGGTTGAGGAAGACGTCACGCCACACTTTTTGTCCATCCAGTGTTTTTTGGCTCGTTTGAAAATTGAGGGTGTTTCCCTTGAAAACGTGCTCGTATTTTTTTTGCCAAAAATCGGAGGCTTTATGAGACATGGTATGTGGGTCCTGGTCTTTCAGGCTCATACCTATTTTGGGTTCATGACCATAGTATGCTTCAAAGGCTTCGGCATAGTTCTGGTTGAAAGAGGTGAATCTGAGCTCAGAATCCAATGACCAGATCTGGTGGGTACTACTTTCAAAAATGGCGTTGATCCGCGCACCCTGATTCTGAATCTTTTCCGTATTGAGCTTGCGCTCCATGGAGAGGGTGATCTGACCCGAGATAAAATCCAATAGCTCCAGGTCTTTGTGGTTGTAGGCGGATTGGTCCTGGTAGGAAAAAACCGAGAGCACACCTATGGGGCGGCTATCCAGCTGTATCAGCACACCCAGCCATATATTGGGAAGCTTATCCTGGAGTTTGACTTTTTTCTGCTTGGCGATTTTTTCTATCCCATCGCTGTAAATAATCATGGGTTTGCCTCGTTCGAAAGTATAGTCAGCCAGTAGCTTCTCTACATCTTTTTTGAATTTGATTCCCGTTTTTTCTTCATCTCCATTTACCCAGTAGGCATACTGGTAGGTTTTAGCCTGCTTCAGCGCCACACTAAAGTTTCTTACTTTCAGTATGTCATTCAGCTCTTGAAATATTTTGCCATAGAAGTCCTCCGGGCTGTTTTGCGAGATGGTGATGTTGGCAATTTTGTAGTAAAGACTCTGAGCTCGCTCTGCACGAAAGCGTTCTGTAATATCAAAAAAGACACATCGGAACTCAGCAGGCTCGTCATTTTCAAAAACACAGGTGAGCTTACCAATGACGTAGATATTCTTTCCATACTTGGTCTTCAGTACGGTTTCGAATCGTTCTAGGCGACTACCGGCTGTGATTTTGAGGAGATTATGGAGCGTTTGCTTGCGGTGGTCGGGGTGCACCACCTCCACAAATTTCAGGTCAAATATTTCATCCTCTCTGTATCCAAGCTTGTTTCTCCAGGCTTCGTTGACAAATCTAAATTCGCCATTGGGTTTGAATATCTGTATGAGATCATTGGATGAATCAAAGAGTTCCTTAAGGTGGAAATTGGTTTTTTCAACCAGGCCATAATAGTCCTCATGGGCTTTTTCAAGCCTTTCCTGAAGCGATTTTACTTCTTCCTTAAGTGATTTGATGTCTTGTTCAGCCAGATCCATTTCTATAAAATTAGCCAATTAATGCTACTTTCGGGATCGAAATGAATTTGAAAAAAAACATACTGGTATCGGTAGTGGGGCCAACGGCGGTGGGTAAGACTGCTCTGGCTATTGAGATTGCCAAATATTTCAATACAGAAATTGTGTCAGCGGATTCCAGACAGTTTTATCGTGAAATGAATATTGGTACGGCCAAACCGGATAAGGAGGAACTGGCCCAGGTAAAACATCACTTTATCGATTCACATTCTATCAAAAGCCACTACAGTGTGGGGATGTACGAGAAAGAGGTTCTTGTATTATTGGATGAGTTGTTTCAACGCCACGATGTGGTAGTATTGGTGGGTGGATCCGGGTTGTTTTTCAAATCCATTTGGGACGGATTTGATGAGATGCCCGCAGTGGATCTGGACTTGAGAGCGAGCCTGAACAGGTGGTTTGAAGAGGAGGGACTGGAGCCGATGCTGAAGGAATTGAAAGAGAAAGATCCTGAGTATTTCGGTCTGGTAGACCAACAGAATCATCAGCGCGTGATCCGGGCATTGGAGGTCATCCGTTCTTCGGGTGAAACCTTCACCTCTTTCAGAAAGGGCAAGACGGTGAGCAATAGGAATTTTGTGAACCTGAAATTTGGTTTGAATATGGATCGTGAAATTCTTTTTGACCGAATCAATAAGCGCATGGATCTGATGATAGATGCGGGTCTTTTTGAGGAAGCTGAGGCCTTGTTTCCTTACAAGGATCATAATGCACTACAAACAGTGGGCTATACGGAAATATTCAATTACCTGGACGGAAAATATGATCGGGAGGAGGCTGTGCGGTTGCTGAAACGAAACAGCAGAAGGTACGCGAAGCGTCAGCTAACCTGGTTCAGAAAGGATGAGGAGATAAAATGGTATCAGCCGAACGAAACGGAACGAATCATTCGGCTGATAGCAGATTCTTTAAATGCTTAAAATGTCTACCAGTCGCATCAACTCCGGGTTGATGGGTTTGGCTTTGGAGATGGCAAGTTTGAAGCTCGTATAGGCAATTTTGTCATTGACCACACCTACCATCACATTCTTTTCGCCATTTACCAGTCCTTCCACAGCAGCCATACCCAGTCTGGATGAAAGGATACGATCATAAGATGTGGGAGATCCACCTCTTTGGATGTGACCGAGAGTGGAAACTCTGATGTCCAGGTCAGGAAGCTCTTTGGCTACTTTGGCGGCCACTTCCAGGGCATCACCTTGCTCGCCGCCTTCGGCCACCACTACGATGGAAGAAGTTTTTTGATTGTCGCGCCCTTCCTTCAATGTTTGAATTACGTCCCCGATTGTAGTGGAGGTTTCTGGTACCATCACCAGTTCAGCTCCACCACCTATTCCACTTTGGATGGCGATATACCCACTGTGACGGCCCATTACTTCTATAAAGAACACCCGGTCGTGTGAGTTTGCCGTATCACGTATTTTATCAATGGCATCGAGTGCAGTATTCACCGCCGTATCAAATCCGATGGTGTAATCCGAGCCATAAAGATCATTGTCTATGGTGCCTGGTGCTCCCACGATGGGAATCCCATATTCTTCGTAGAAGATGTTGGCTCCGGTGAATGTACCGTCACCACCAATAGCCACCAGGCCCTCTATTCCTCTTTTTTTCAGTTGCTCATAAGCCTTTGCACGACCTTCCTTGGTCATAAAGTCTTTAGACCTGGCAGACTTCAGGATGGTACCCCCTCGCTGAACAATATTGCTCACCGAGTATGACTTCATTTTGTAAATGTCACCGTCTATCATGCCATTGTACCCATATTTGATACCATAGACATCCAGACCAAGATATAGCCCTGTTCTCACCACAGATCGGATACAGGCATTCATGCCTGGCGCGTCACCTCCTGATGTAAAAACACCAATACTTTTCATATTCTAAATCAATTTAAAAAATTAGGGGGCTATATTGTTTATTTGCTTTCGGGGCCCAATATTAATGAAAATAAGAAAGGTATAAAATGGAATTAGTCTCTATTAATGCAAAATGCCACTAGATGAGGAATAGACGTATTTTGATCGTTACATATTATTGGCCACCAAGCGGGGGAGTGGGAGTACAACGCTGGCTTCATTTTGCCAGGAACCTAAAGGAAATGGGTTGGGAGCCAATTGTTTATACCCCGGAAAATGCACAATTTGATATTCGTGATGAGAGTCTCTTCGAAGACTGCAAGAATATTTCTGTAATAAGAAGAAAGATTTGGGAGCCCTTCACTCTTTTACACCAACTCACTGGAAATAGAAATCGAAATGCCATAAAACAAGGTTCTGCTCTGGAGAAATCTGACAAATCGTGGAAGGAGCAGTTAATCATTTGGATACGTGGCAATCTATTTATACCGGATCCCCGACTTTTTTGGGTACGACCTTCGGTAAGGTTTTTGAAAAAGGTGATTCTGGAAAAAGAGATAGAAACAATTATTACTACAGGCCCGCCCCATTCCATGCATCTTATTGGACTCGGTATAAAGACTGGCTTACCCCAAGTCCAATGGCTGGCAGATTTTAGAGATCCATGGTCTGATTGGGATCTACTGGACAAACTGAAAGTTGGAAGATTAGCAAGGTTCTTCCATAGGCGGTTGGAAAATAAGGTCTTGAGACGGGCCAATAAGATCCTTGTGACTTCCTCAGGTACTGCAAAACTGATGTCTGAAAAACATAATATAACTGCCGAGGTGATTACCAATGGAATAAATGAAACCTATGATTACCTGGGGAAACCGACTTCTTTGGGGGGTAAATTTGTTATTGGTTACTTTGGTATGCTGAATGAGGTGAGGAACCCGAAGGTTTTGTGGCAAGCATTAGAAGAGTTGTGCGAAGAGGATTCTACCTTTTTGAATTCCCTTGAAATTAGGATTGGTGGGATTATCAGTGAGAGCGTGAGTGACGAGTTGCAAGGCTATAAATTTGCCGGAAACATAAAATTCATGGGGTATTTACCCCATGGGAGCCTTTTTAAGGAATACACAGAATGTGACCTACTCCTTCTGCTACAGAACAAGTCAGAAAACTCCAGATTTCTTATTCCGGCAAAGTTTTTTGAATATCTAGTGGCTGGCAGACCTATTTTGGGTTTAGGAGAGGTGCCCAGTGATTTAAGTGAGCTATTTTCGAACAGACAAATTGGTGTGTTTCTGTCGCATTATTCGTTCAATGAGATTAAGGAATTTTTAAGAACAGTTAGATCTGGCATTGAGAGCAATCAGGAGGATTACAGAAAACTGATAAGCCTGTACTCAAGAACCAATCAGGCTCGGAAACTGATACAGCTGCTAGAAACACAAATGGGTACAGAAACATGAAAATACCATTTTTTGATCTCAAGGGGCAGTACAGTCAAATTAAACATGAAGTAGACGCTGAAATTCAGAAGGTTCTTTCAACGGGTCTTTTTATGGGGGGAGTTCCTGTTTTGGATTTTGAAAACGCCTTTTCAAAGTTCTTGGGAGCTGAACACTGTGTTTCTTGTGCAAATGGGACAGACGCTTTAGAAGTTGCTCTTAAAGCGCTGGGAATAGGGAAGGGTGATGAAGTGTTGGTGCCAGCGAATAGTTGGGTTTCCACAGCTGAAGCAGTGAATAATGTAGGTTCAGAGCCTGTGTTTGTAGATGTTATCGATAGAGAGCATACTATTGACCCTTACCTAATTGAAGGAGCAGTTAATGAAAATACCAAGGCCATTATCGCGGTTCATTTATATGGATTACCTGCCCGCATGGATGAGATCCTCCCCATTGCGAAAAGGTATCATTTGAAGGTAATTGAAGATTGCGCTCAGGCTCATGGTGCGAAATTGAAGGGCAGGTCAGTTGGCACTTTTGGTGAAGTATCAACTTTTAGCTTTTATCCTACTAAAAACCTGGGTGCTTATGGGGATGCAGGAGCCATCATCACCAATGATACACTCCTTGCTGAGAAAATGCGACGGATTGCCAACCATGGACAGTTGAAAAAGCATGATCATGACCTGATAGGAAGAACAAGCAGGCTGGACACTTTGCAAGCGGCCATTCTCACCATAAAATTGAACTATCTTGACCAATGGGTCCAAAAGAGAAATCTTATTGCCAATTGGTATAATGCCTATCTAAGGGAGGGAATCGTCCGACCAATGAGCACTACCAATTTTTATCATGCCTTTCATCTTTATGTCATCCGAACCAAGCATCGAGTCAAACTGATGAAACTTTTTGATGATCTGGGGATTGGTTATGGTATCCACTATCCGGTTCCATTACCCTTTATAAAGGCCTATTTATACAAGGGATATCACCAGGAACAATTTCCAGTGGCCACCCTTTTGAGTAAAGAAATTATTTCACTTCCATTATATCCAGAGCTAAGTGAACAGGAGGTTAAATATATTTGTAATCAAGTCAATGCAATTGGCTAATGGATCAATTTGAAGTATTTTTTCATGGGTCAAATGAAGGACAAAGTCTATTCATATCGAAACCCTAAAACATTGTAAATGAAAATATTGGACTGGAACCCTGGTAAAGACACTTTGCTAAAGGGGAAAGAGATTGAAGTACATGAGATTTATCATAGTCATTTGGCAAGCCAGGAATTGACGAAAGCTAAGATTCTGAAGAACTCTAAGCGACGGATGAGAGCCAGATCACTGGAGAAGGCGCTGAGAAAGATTGGTAAGCCGTTAAATGGAAAGGTACTTGAGCTTGGTGCCGGAGATGGTTGGTGTTCGGCCTATATGTTATCAAAATATTATGCTCAATTAAGTGAAATGCATACGATGGAGATTAATCCAGCGGCCATCAATCAATTAATACCAAAGGTTTTTGACGTAGTTGGAGTGAACACTGAAAAATCGACGCTCATTCATGGGAGTTTTAATAACATTCAGCTGGAGAATTATTATGACTATGTCATTGTGATGGGGGCAATTCACCACTCTAGCAATTTGTATAGGACATTTATGGAGATTCAGAAAGCTTTGAAGCCTGGAGGGTGGTTGATCGCACAGGAGCCATATATGTTGGACGATACCATGAATTCCTTTTATACCAATAGGCAGAACAAGGTAGATAATTTCAAAGGGCTGACTGAGGTAAGGAATGGTGATAGGTCAGATATTTTTTTTAGGTCTTGCGAGTATCGGGCAGCAGCCTTTCATGCAGGGTTCGATTATCAGACTTTCGAAATTCCTGATTTATCACTTTGGCATTTTAAAAGGACTCTTCTGGGGCAGAATTTTGGAAGGCCTAAGAATATGACTATTTATGCTCAGAAACCCCTTAAGGGACTTCAATTACCAACTCCCACGGGATGGGAGTGAAAAGAATGAACTATGATGAATCAAGAACATTTTACAGTAGCTGATTTAAGTATTGATCAGGTGGTTGCTAAACTTGAGGAGTTTGGCTTAGTAGTGATTCCGAATTATCTGGGAGCTGATGATGTGGAAAAACTGTTTAAAGAATTTTATGAGTTTACCGAAACGGAAGATACACCGTACAAAAAGAATACTCCCTATTCTGAGGGAGTAGCCACCCGGGTAAAGCGTTTGGAGATGGATACCGAGAGATTCAAAAAAACGGAGGAAGTCTTTGGTTCGCAATTCATGAGAGAGATCACGGATAAATATTGGAGTAAAGAGGCTGGCTTAAATGAAGAGATCTTTGTGGTGAAAGATGTGCTGGGCAGTAAGCATGTTGCAAGTGATTTACACTTTGATGTTAAGCCTACACTCAAGTATTTTATTTACCTCAATGATACCACGGCTGAAAATGGGGCATTTAGCTGTGTGCCAGGATCTCATAAGGTGACACATAAACTAAGACAGAAGCATCCAAGAAAACTGAGTTATAAAAACCGGGAGTTAACCAGAGAATTGCCCGTGAGTGAAGAGGATGTGATACCTATTGAGGGAAGGGCGGGAACCCTTATCATTTTTTCCACAGAAGTGTTTCACAAAGCCGGGAACATTACCAAAGGAGAACGATATGTAATGAGAGGTCATAGTCGGACAGTAGAGCAGGATAGGATGGGTGACACCACAGGACCATTTGAGCACCTGAAACGTAAGCTCAAATCTTTTCTTCGTTGAGCGGTGTTGATACGATCAGATCACGGAGATATTGTGAATGGACACGATTGAGGGAAGAGTAATTTGGTGATGCTCAGCTCATCGAAAAGCCTGAGAAACCAAAGAATCTAATTTGAAATATTTAATTTCGGCCCTCGTAGATCGAAATAGACACCTCTTTCTGAGGTGGGATGACTAAATAGTAGAGATGATCATAGATAGGAATATTTATAAGTACATTATTTATCAGGAAGAGACTATTCATAACTCTCTAAAAAAAATTAACGAGCAGAAGGGTAGGATCCTTATCGTGGTGTCAGAGCGTGATATTGTGATGGGAGTAGCTACCAATGGAGACATTTTGAGGTGGCTGGTAGAAAATGACATGCCAGACCTTGGGCAGCCCATTTCCAGTATCGCCAATTCTAAATTTAAATTTGTTCGGGATACTGATCATCCGTCCAGATTTCAGGAACTTTTGAAGGAAGTAAACTTCTTGCCTTTACTCAATGAAAGCAAGCAGTTACTCGGAGTGGTGCGGAAAGACCACCCTGCGGAGGGTATCGAAATAGGTAGTCATCACATTGGTAAGGGCCACCCTAGCTTTGTGATAGCCGAGATAGGAAACAACCATAATGGTGACATCTCTCTAGCCAAACAGTTGGTAGATGCTGCGGCATCAGCTGGGGCCAGTTGTGCTAAGTTTCAGATGCGAAACCTGAATTCGCTCTATGCTAATGCCGGAAAGGCAGATGATATAAAGGAAAATCTGGGATCTCAGTATACTTTAGACTTGCTTTCTAAATTTCAATTATCAAACGAGCAGCTGTTTGAGGTGTTTGATTACTGCAAGCTGAAAGGAATATTACCCTTGTGCACACCCTGGGACACAGAAAGTCTGAATGCATTGGAAGAATATGGCATGCCGGCATACAAAGTTGCTTCTGCGGATTTGACTAATCACGGTTTACTACGCCAATTGGCCCTGACAGGAGTGCCTATTATCTGTTCTACAGGTATGAGTATTGAAAGTGAGATTATCGAAACCGAAAATCTACTTCAAAGCCTTGGTGTGCCGCACGTGATGCTGCACTGTAATTCCACTTACCCCGCGCCATTTGGAGATATTAACCTCAATTATCTTCACCAGCTGAAAGAGATCGTAAATTGTCCGGTTGGATATTCTGGCCATGAGCGTGGTATTCATGTTTCTATTGCCGCCGTGGCCCTCGGAGCCCAGGTAATTGAGCGACACATTACCCTTGACCGCACAATGGAAGGTAGCGACCATAAGGCAAGCTTGCTCCCAAAGGAGTTTGCAGAGATGGTGAAGGGAATCAGGGAGGTGGAGGAAAGTCTCGGAGCGAGGGAGGTGAGAAAGATTTCTCAGGGAGAGATGATCAATAGGGTCAATCTAGCCAAGAGTTTGATCATCAACCAACCCCTCAAAAAAGGAGCGTTGATTGAGGAACATATGGTTGAAGTGAAAAGTCCGGGAAGAGGATTGCAACCCAATTATCTCAATGCCCTAGTAGGTAAGAGAGCAAAGCACGATTTTAATCGATATGACTTTTTTTATCCCAGTGATATCGAAGAGGAAGAGGTAGTGAAGAGGTCATATAAGTTCAATCGTCCTTGGGGCATCCCAGTAAGATATCATGATTTCAAAGAGATTATAGAAGGGACAAATGCAGATCTGGTTGAATTCCACCTGAGTTATAAAGATTTGGAGGTGGATATTCGGCAGTTCGTTGACGAACAACTGGATTTGGATTTTGTAGTTCATAGCCCTGAATTATTTGAAGGTGATCACACCCTTGACCTTTGTTCTTTGGACGAGACATACAGGCAGAGGTCTATCGAAGAATTACAGAGGGTAATAGAGGTCACCAAGCAATTACGACCATATTTTAAGCGGTCGGTAAAACCCTTAATCGTTACTAATGTAGGGGGATTTACAAGTCAGGGGTTTCTGACTGAACAGGAGCGTATCAAACGAATGAGGATCCTGGAGGCTAGCCTGAAAGAGTTGGATACAGAAGGAGTTGAATTGATCCCCCAAACCATGCCTCCGTTTCCCTGGCATTTTGGTGGACAGCAGTATCATAATTTGTTTGTTTCGGCAGGAGAAATCGCCGATTTCTGTCAGCGCAATGATATGCGCATTTGTTTGGATACTTCTCATTCTAAGCTGGCGTGTACCCACTACAAGTGGTCTTTTCATCAATTTTTAGAAGAAGTGGTGCCTTATACTGCCCATATGCATTTTGCTGATTCTGAAAATACCGGAGGCGAAGGATTGCAGATTGGAGAGGGCGAGGTGGATTATCATGCCGTTGGAGAAGTGATAAACAGGTTAAACCCCAATGCTTCATTCATTCCGGAAATATGGCAGGGTCATGAAAATAGGGGTGAAGGATTTTGGATAGCGCTCGAACGGCTTGAGCATTTGATCAACTGAGGGGTATGAACAAATTATCGAAAGTGGTTAGGCTGGGGCTTAACAAATTTATGAACTACAATCGGCCGGCAGGTTGGTTTTTTTTGAACTTTGTGCGGGTATTTCGTGCTGGAGGTTGTGAGTTTAACCTGTCAAAAAATCTATTTCCAAGTGGGTATTACTCTCGATTTCTTTTCAAGACTTACGAGAGTCCGGAAATCGCTTTGATGAAAAAATATTTAGACCCTGGAGATTCGATCATCGAACTTGGAGCTTGTATTGGGGTTGTTTCCTGTATTTCTAATAAGATGTTGGATCATCCCGAGAATCATGTGGTGGTTGAGGCTAATCCTGACCTGATAGAGGAAATAGAAAAAAACAAAGCAAATAATCGCTGCCACTTTTCGCTTGAAAACGCACTCATTTCTAATCAGGCGTTCGAAACTTTTTACACCTATAATATTGCTATATCCGGATCATTGCAAAAGAAGGTGCATAATCCAAAGCTGGTGTTGTCCAGAGAGGTTCAGGTAAAAGGTGTGGGCTTTGAAAGCTTACAGGCCAAATATGGGTTGAAGTTTAGTGTTCTTCTCATGGATATAGAAGGAGCAGAATATACTTTGATAGAAGAGAATCTTGAGTTTTTGAAAGGTTTGCGGCTTTTGATCATCGAGTTTCACCCTAATATCATGGAGCATCTTGATACAGAAAAGTATCATCGGTATTTGGAGGAAATAGGTTTTGAGTTCGCTGAGAAAATTGAAAAGACAAGTGTTTATATCCGATCATGATGAAAAATTTGGCTATTATTCCTGCCCGTGGAGGGTCGAAAAGATTACTTAAAAAAAATCTGAGGTTGCTCAATGGGAAGCCATTGGTTCAGTATACGCTGGAGGCGGTAGTTGATTCAGGAGTATTTGATACGGTCATATTGTCTTCAGATGACGATGATATTCTGGCTATTGCGGGTAATGTAAAAGGTGTGACCCCTCAAAAGCGGGAGGCTGAAATGGCCACAGATAAGCGGAAAGTCATCGACTTGATCAAGGATATTGCTGAGCGTGATGAAGTAAAGAATACCTTTGATACCATTGGGTTGTTCTTACCTACTTGTCCGTTTCGGACAGCCAGGCATATAAAGGAAGGGTTTGCCTTATTGACGAGGGAAGATTATTCCGTGGTAAGTATTACTGACATGTCTGACCCGGTTCAGCTCACACTGTCGATGAATGATGAGAATTTGATCAACCCTGAAGCCGTTTTAAGTCCTTCACCACTGGTGACTGGGCAGACACGATCTCAGGATTTTGAGAAAATATATAGAGTCAATGGTGGTTTTTATATTGCATGGCTAGATAAATTCAGACAAAAAGCAAATTTTTTCGATGGCCGGGTGAAAGGATATTATATAGATAAATTGCACTCCGTAGATATAGATTATGAGTTGGATTTTGAATGGGCAGAATACCTCCTCAGAAAAAATCATCTCTCACTGAAGGATTGAAATAAATCCAAGGATGATTTCAAAGTGATTTTGATACGTGATAATGATTAAACAAACTTTTTTATAGTAAGGAAATGAACAACAAACTGATTGATTTGAAGAATAGAATACAGGGGCCTGTGTACTCTGTAATGACCCCTTTTCTGAAAAACGAAGAGATAGATTTTCTGTCTTTGGAAAATTCCCTTCAGAGAATATACGATGGGGGTGGACGAATTTTCTATGTGATGGGATACAATAGTAGATTCAGTGAGTTGTCATGGGAGGAAATAAGGCTCCTCAATAGTTTTGTTACTCAAAAGGTTAAAGCCATCGACTCTAATAACATCATGATCGTGGCGGATCCCCTTCACTGCTCTACGAAGGTATCCATCGAATTTGCTCGTCATGCACAGGAGATTGGGGCTGATTTGATTTCTATTATCAATAGGGAGAAATTTTACTCAGAAGAGCAGATTTACAGGCATTACAAAATGATTGCAGATGCGGTAGATATTGGCATATTGGTGCATGAAATGCCCTTTTTGAATGGATATGGCGGTCCTGTTGTTAATTGGCCAATTTCTCTACTGGATCGTGTGGTTGATATTCCCAATGTGATTGCAGTGAAGGAAGATGCTAAGGATGATTCTTTCTCGAAGCAGGTGATAGAAAAAATAAAGGATAGAGCGGCTATTATTATCTCAGGAGGAGGTAAGAGGCAATGGCTGCAGTTTGCCGAGGTGGGATGTCAGTCATGGCTCAACGGCATAGGGGTGTTTGATCCTCGCCTGGCGTCCAAGTTTTGGGAATATTATCAAGCCGGAAACAAGGAGGCTTACATGAGAATTATCAATGAGATTGAAGTTCCCTTTTTTGAAAAAGGGGTGAAGAAATATGGTTGGCATTTGACTATCAAAGCGGCCATGGAGGCCCTGGGCGTGATTCACCGGTATGAAAGGATGCCGTTGATGGAGTTAGGAGCAGAGGAGGCTATGGATGTAAAAAGATTGATTGAATCACTGCCTGTTGACGAGGTTGTTTCCCAATGATTGGTTTTTTAGCAAATGAGCGTTGGCGAAAAGGAGTTATATGAGATCGTTGTAGATATCGAACACAGGCATCCGGTAAATGACTGGGTGTATGGTGGTATAGAACTATGGCCTCTAATGCGCAGCAGCCTCAGGGATTCTTTTTTGGTCAACCAAAGGCGGCTGGCTTCAAAAACAAAGAAAGAACCATCTCTTAAGCTTAACTTTTCCTCTTTTTTTCATTCTTTTAAAACATTCAGATCCCTGAGAAAAAGGGATCTGATGATTTTTACGAGTACTTCTGGTCATGCTGATAGGAGAGAAGATAAGCTGTATGATAGAGTAGCAGATCCGGTATATGAGTTCATGGCTAATCGCTTTGGTTGGTCTGCCACTAAAGTTTCAAATGGAAAGAGGGTTTCTGATGTAGAAGGCTTTTTTCCTATGAATTTCCTGGACCTCAGGTTGTTTGCTAATCCGGTGAAATACCTCAGGCATCAGAAGAGATTTACAAAATACCTTGCTTCAATTGAGGCAACTGATGAAATCGAATCAAGAAGTGGCCTTGCCATTAAAAGTCTTTTGATCAAATCGGTGTGCTTTATTTTAGCTTCAGAGCAGAGTGCGAAGGCTATTTTGAAAAGGGCAAACCCAACTTTAGTTGCGTTTGTATGCTATTACCACAATGTAAATTTTGCGTATTTGAATGCGGCTAAATCTCTGGCGATTCCGACCATAGATATACAGCATGGAAAACAGGGTGTTTACCACCTGATGTATGCACATTGGGGCCAGGTGCCAAATAACGGATACCGCATGGTTCCTGACTTTTTTTGGAATTGGGGCGAAAGTTCAAAAGTCAACATTGAAAGGGGAAGAAACAATTTGCAGCAACATCAACCAGTGGTGCTTGGAAATCACTGGCTGATCAACTGGAAGAAAAATAAGGCAGAAAGGGAATCTCCTCAATATCGCAAGCTTCTTGATTCTTATAGTACGGTGGTGCTTTTTTCCCTTCAGCAGGATATGGAAACCCCCATCCCGGATTTTGTGTTGGATGAGATTCAGACTCAAAGGGATGTTTTATGGCTGTTTAGACTCCACCCTGCTCAAAAGATTGGAAACGCCAAAGTCCTCAAGTCGCTTGCTGATTTGAAGGTGAGCAACGTTGAGATTCATGAATCATCCAAATTGCCTCTTTATCAGATAATCGAGCATGTTCATTTACACCTCACCAACTGGTCTTCTGTATGCATAGAAGCTTTGAATTTTGGTGTTAAGAGTATTATAGTACACCCAAATGGGTACGATCTATACGAAGAGCTGATAAATACTGAGCAGTTTTTTTACGCAAAGGACTCCTCCGACCTCTGCATGGCTATGGATAAGATAGCAGCTGATGCAGGGCAGGTGGATGCGTCTGATCATTTTCTGATGGATATGGAGGTTATAGAGCGACGAGCCTCTCAACTTTTTCTTGAGGGAATGTCAAGACGGTGATCCTGTTAATTTGCTTGATTTGATGTGGTTCCGATACTCTAAATTATTTTTTCTCTAGAATGCGAATCGCAGCTCGAATGTATTTGCTTGTGTTTCTGTCTTTAGATCTTGGTTCGCAAAATGAAATAAATTGATATGTCCATCTGGGATCGAGGCACTCCATAAGGGCTTTATATTCATTGTCTCTCCAGCCCGGATAGCCAAGTAATTCATCAAAAACAATAATACTTCCCGGCTGAAGATACTCTACAGTTTGTTCGAAAATAACTTTTGTGGGACTATAGGTATCCATATCAATGTGCATGAAGGCTATTTTGTCAGCTTGTAGCCCATTGTTTTCAATAAAGGGTGGTAAGGTTTTATCAATCCAGCCTTTGATAAGCACTACGTTATCATTGACTTTCGGTAAATTTCCTTTCAAATCAAATGTTGATTTTACCATAGATGTACCTGACCAGTCCTCTGATAATCCCTCAAATGAGTCAAATCCATAAATCTTCCGTTGATCCTTTTTTTCTAAAAGGACTTCACTAAAAAAGTTGATTGAATCTCCTCTAAAGACACCAAACTCTAACAAAACACCCTTCATCGGGATATGACTCAGCGCGTGTGTCCAGAATTTATCTTTGCGATCCAGAAGCACGGCGCCAGCACCTTTTTGGTGGATTATTTGAGCACTTTCTCTGTAACTGATCTGATCTAACTCATAGAAGGTTTTTCGAGAATTGGTGGCATTGAAAAACACGAAATGGCTGATTCTATCAATCGATTGTATGATTTTTTTGATCATTGCAATAATTTAATTCAGACGAGGTTTGGAAAAATAAGCCGGATAGATCAGAGAGACGATTTACGTCGCTCCATCCAAATCCCTCCTATAAAAAGAAGGAAAACCAATACCTCGCCCACAATAGTTAATGTGTTTCCGGCGTAATAACTTGTCGGTTCGAAAACAAACCTGATTTCATGCGTTCCTTTTTCCAGGGGAAGTGCTCTGAGGATGTAATTAACCCTGAGAATTTCGGCTTCCTGATCATCGATGTAGGCCTTCCACCCCTTTGGATAATATATTTCACTGAACACAGCAAGGCTTTTGCCAGAGGTCTGAGTAGTATATTTGATTTCATTCGGTGTTCTGCTTAGCAATTTCACCGTTCCGGTAGCTCCGGCTGTTAGATTTGGCGGAGAAAATTTGGAGCCATCGATGACTGCAGTTCGGGATGGGTTGATGCCACACACCTCAGAAAGTTCTTCATCTGCCGACGCCACTTCCTTTAAGTTGGAGACGATCCACCCATTGCCTAGTGATCTTGAATTTGAAATGACTGCATTTTTTGAAGATCCAGCCAGAAAAAACCGTGTGTTAAGCATGTTGAGCACCGGAGTATTGGGCAACTGGGAACCTCCGGATTGCAGAACATTGATGGTTTCCGACATTTCGGCCTGAATACATGCACTTATGAGGTCTTGATATCTGCGCATTTTGGCTCCATGGTACCCTCCAATGGATTCATGATGGTAAGAGGTTCTGGCCTCATTGAATGGGTTCTGAAGGTTGAGCACACGCTCACCAGAAGTTGCTATGCTCCTAATATAAAGATCAGCTTCGGTAGGCTTAAAGTATGTTTTTACAGGTCTGTTCTCAAAAGAATCCTTGTTGAGAAAACGCTTTGTAAGGCTGAAGATGTCCACAAAGAGTAGTAATATGATCCCTGAAATGATCAGTACGGATTTGAGTGAATTTTTCCAATAGGCCCATATAAGCCCCGAAAATGCCAGTATAAAAAAGAGAGCCTTTAGGGCATCAGACCTCAAAAGTGATTCCCGATCGCTTCTGAGGGCATCTATCAGCCATTCTGGCAAGCGAGCATCTATACTGCCTCGGTAACTCAATGCACCTGCTGCTATCACAAGTAAAAGAGCTGTACCCCCGCAAATAGCAACTGACCAAAGAAATTTTTTCCTGAAAGCTTTATCGGACATTCCGGTCAACACCCTTTCCAGAGCCATAAAACCCATTAAATTAATGGACAGGAGGGTCATGCAAATCGCGAAGGTAACCGACCTGAATTTGTTGTACATCGGGAAGTGATCAAAGAGGAGATCATTCAGCAAGGTGAAGTTGCTACCCCAACTAAGTACAATTCCGATGAGTGCTACCACAATCAACCATGTTTTGGTTCTCCGATCCAAAACGAAAATACCCAGTACGAATAGGAAAAATGAGAGCGCTCCGGCATAGTATGGAGCAGTCAATGGTTGGTCACCCCAATAGGTGGGCATGGCTTTGAGTTGATCTCTTAGTTGCTGCCCGTTGTATCCTGCTTGTCGCAGGGCACCAGCAGTTGCCGATTGTGTACTGAGCTCTTGACTAGATGAACCACCATAGATATTAGGGATAAAGAGGAATAAGGGCTCCAGAATTCCGTTGCTGTAACGAAAAGCATACTCTTTATCCAAACCAGAAGATTCTTTGCTTTCATCTTTGAGTTCTGACTTTCCTCTGATGCTGTATTTACTGTATTCGTAAACGGTCCAAAGTTTTCCTGAATTGGCACCAACGGCGATGCTTGCAGCCAATATCAGCCCGGCAAGGGTGAGGAGCAGAGATTTTATTTTGTGGTCTTTCCAGAAGTAATAGAGCTGGAATACACCATAAACCAACACTGTAATGAGTAAATAGTAAGTGATTTGTGGGTGGTTCATATAAATCTGCATGGCCAATCCCAGAGAAGTAAGTCCTATACCTAAGTATTTTTTTCTGGTAAAGGCAAGGTGTATTCCAGCAAGCACCAATGGAGCGAATGCCAGAGCTGCAATTTTGGAATTGTGACCAGCAGTGAGACTAATGATATTGAACCCATTGAGACCAAAGGCAATGGCCCCTGCAAAAGCAACCCAAGGCCGCACACCGAAGGACAGGAGCATAATATACGAGCAAATAAAGCAAACCAGTGTAATTCCCTCCGGGTTGGGAAGGCCAAGTTTGAAAATCTGATAAACATAGGTGAGGATGTCTCCTGGAAACTGGACACTAGTGAGATAGGCTGGCATCCCACTAAACATTGCGTTATTCCAAAGGGCCTCTTCTCCAGTCTCAGCTCTGTATTCTTTGAGCTGATAATTACTGCCCAGGCCTTGCAGAATATCATGTTGAGCCAATTGTTTGCTTTCGAAGAAAAATGGAGCGTAAACGATGACCGTTACGATGAAAAATCCCAGAATGATAGCTCCGTGGGTAAGAATTGATCTTTTAAGGTTATTTGTCATATCAGATTTTGATATTTAGGTATTTCTTAAAGATGGATTTAACAAATGAGTTAATGTCCCTGGAAATATTGAATTTGTAAATGAGTATTCCATAAAACGTACTAATTAAAGCAGATTTCCCCACGATGTTCAATACTGGACTCTCCCAGATCGATACAAAATAGAAGAGGAGCATTGTGCCAAAGCCAATTAGAAGGAGCCAGATGTGGTTTTTTGTAAACAAGGAAATCTTTAAGTGCCTGACGATATAATAATGCTTTAGCAAATTAAAGAGAATTGTGGATACCAGAAAGGCAATCCCGGCACCATTGATCCCTATCGTTGGCAACAATGTAAGGTTCAGAATACAGAGAACAGCAACGGACAACAGGAGGAAGTAAACATTCACCCTGTAATGCTCAGAATAAGCCAGTATGTTCCCATTCAGCCCAAAGAGCATATCAAAAACTTTGGCAAAACTTATGGCCATTACCACATACAGGCCCTGAGAGAATACCTTCCCATTTGGGATCATCAGGAATAGGTCCTCGATGTTACATACTATGCCAATCAGGAATAGAAATCCAATGCATCCCAAGGTAAGTGAGCTTCTCTGGTATAGATTCTCGATTTCTACGTAATTTTTATTTTTGAACTCCCTGGATACTACCGGTGCTGTAATCATCAGCACTGCTCTATTGGGTAGTTCTATGATAATCCCAATGTAAAAGCAGGTGGTGAATATCCCATTTGACTCAAGTCCAATCAATGTAGTAATCAAAAGAAAGCTAATATTGGTATATATAGAGTTTCCGGCAGAGGCGGCGAGATTGTATATGGAGTAATTCCAGGTTTCTGCTATCCAGTTTTTCATGCTTGTCCATGAGAACAAACTCATTTTGAAGTTCTGATTAATAAGAACATGCATTGCTTCTATTATGGTAGCTGATATGTAAACGAGCGTCAGGCCTTTGACCGTATCACCAAAATCAATCAAGTTGGCAGCATATAGGCAAATGAGCAAGGCATAGCCAATTCTGAGATAAATATCCTTTAAGATGGCAGGAACAACGATATCCAAAACCACCCTGCTGTATGATTGCAGTTGAATGAAAAATGTCTGGCTGACCAGAATCATCAGACTCAGGAAAATGTACTCGTTGTATGCCGCGGATTTCTTTTCAAAGACGGACTTAATGTCATCGGTGAAAATGAAAAATAGTAGTGCTCCGAGAATGTTAGCAAATAAGATCAGATAAATCTGGTTACTTAAAAATGATCTTCTCCTGGCTTCATCTTTTTCTACGTGGGGATAGTATTTGACCAGGGTAGAGGGCATTCCAAGGCAAATAAAAGGGGCAATCAAAAGTGCATTATTCACTACAATATTAAGTAGCCCAATTTGCTCAGGATCCAAATATTTGGGTCGGAGATAAAGGGCGTTGAGGTATCCGATTACTACCCCGACGTATGCAAATACTGACCCCCAAAAACTCTGTCTGATGACTACACCCATAGTTGAATAAAACCGTGAATTTAGACGTTTTCAGATAGGATACTGAAAAGTTTGATAGAAATACTGTGGATTTGAATTCGGATGTTTCAACTGAAAAACCACAGCTTGATTGCCAGACCCACTACAGTCACTATTAATATAAGTCGAATCCACTTGTCATCTTTACCCACTGACCAGCGGCTGGCGATCCATCCACCAGCTGAGTTACCTGCCGCCAGGGTAATCCCATAGTCCCATCTGATCTGATCCTCCCACCAGAAGATGCCCAGGGCTACCAGCGTGTAGCATACAATCACAAAGGACTTGATGCTGTTGGTCTTGGCCATATTGAATCCATGAACTCCCGTGAGGGTGGCGATGATCAGAAAACCCACTCCCGCCTGAATGAATCCACCATACAGACCCACAAAAAAGAAAAGTACGATGGTCAGGAGCTTTCTTCGAGGAGTGAAGATCTCCAAGGTACCCTTGTGAGCCAGATAGGGTTTCAGTACCGTTAGGATGATCACTATAACCATCACCACAGCCAGTATTTTATTGAAAAGCGGACCCTTGATATCAATGGCAAAATAAGCCCCAATGATGCAGCCAATTACGGCGGTGATACTCACATAGAAGGCATAGGGAAATACGGACACGCCTTTGCTTTTGAAGCCACCCACCGCCACAAGACTTTGTAAAAACACGCCAATTCTATTGGTTGCGTTGGCCTCACTCGAGGGCAACCCCATGAAGATGAAGAGGGGAAGGGTGATGAGTGAACCGCCCCCTGCCAGGGTATTGATCACACCTGTAAACAGGCCTACTCCCAATAAAATCAATGCTTCTGTCCAGGTCATATATGCAGGTGCAGATCAGTTTTGTGGCACTCCAGTGCATCGGGGCAGATTTCGAGTAGTTGTTTCTGGGGTAGTTTGAGCACCGGGTGTATTTCATTAGGCACCAGTTCTACCAGTGGCATCAGGGTAAAGCGCCGCATGGCAATGCCGGGATGTGGTATCCTCAGGTGAGGACTTTCTATTATGAGATCATGATAGTATAGAATATCAACATCAATGATTCGCTCGCCCCATTTCTTGAGCCTCGTCCTTCCCATCTGTATCTCTGTATCCAGACAGGACTGGAGCAGGCTTTCGGGATCATGAATGGTGTCAATCTTTAAAACCATATTTAAAAACCAACCCTGATTTTCATCGCCCCAGGGGGCAGACTCATACACGGCCGAAAAGTCGCTGATGTTGATTTCATGTGCGGCCAATATATCTTTGGCCCGTTGCAGGTTTTGCATCCGATCACCCAGATTGGAGCCTAAAAGTAGAAAAATCCCTTTCATCAAAGCAATTAAACAATTTCGAACTTCAACCGTCTTTATTTGGCTGGATAATTAGATTTGTAAAATAATAGTATTTAAAAATATAACATGGCATTTCTGCGCAATCTATTGGCCACTATCGTGGGCCTTTTTATTTTTTGTTTCCTATTGATTTTTCTTTTGGGCAGTATCGCTGCTTCTTCAGAATCCATACCCCATGTAGAGGACAACTCGGTTTTACACCTGAACCTGTCTGGGGTGGTGGTAGAAAAGGCCGTGGATGACCCATTGCAGGAGCTTCTTGGGGGCGGACCAGCACCCATCAGCTTATTAGACCTCCTGGCCGCCATTGATGCTGCGGCGTATGACGATCGCATTCGCGGCATTTACATCGAGCCTCAATTTCTTTCGGCTGGTTATTCCTCGCTACAGGAGATCAGAGATGCCATTATCGACTTTAAAAGTTCAGGGAAGTTTGTACATGCGTACGGAGAATACATCAGCGAAGGGGACTATTACCTCGTGTCAGTAGCTGACTCCATATACCTGAATCCTCAAGGGTCATTGGAGTTCAACGGGTTGACGGCCGGAGTTACCTTTTTCAAAGGGCTTTTTGATAAACTGGAGATAGAGCCGGAAATCTTCAGAGTTGGAGAGTACAAGAGCTTTGTGGAGCCATTCATTCGCAAGTCTATGAGTGAAGAAAACAGGCGCCAGTTGACCGAATTGATCACATCTGTGCATGATACCTACTTGCAAAATGTTTCTGCTACCCGTGGCATCTCAGTGGATGCCCTGAAGGAGATTTCAGATCAAATGAAGGTGCGCTTACCAGAAGATGCGGCGCGAGCAGGCTTGGTAAGTAAAGTAGCGTATGAAGATGAGATGGTTGACTTACTTAAATCGGAAGTAGGACTAGGGTCTGGTGAAGACCTTACGCTGATCACCTTTGATAAATATATGAAGACCACTTCCGCCAGCAGTTTGTCTAGCAATAAGATCGCGGTGATCGTGGCCAATGGCGATATCGTGATGGGCGAGGTGGATGATGCTGTGGGCAGTGATCAGTTTGCTAAGGAGATTAGAAAAGCACGGGAGAGCAGCAGTGTCAAAGCGATAGTCCTGAGGGTGAATTCTCCTGGTGGTAGCCTGACGGCCTCAGATATCATTTGGAGAGAGATCATGCTCACCAAAGGCAAAAAGCCCATCATTGCCTCTATGTCAGATGTGGCCGCTTCCGGGGGATATTTCATCGCCATGCCCTGCGATACCATCGTGGCTCAGCCCAATACCATCACCGGATCCATTGGGATTTTTGGATTACTTTTCAACTTTGGTGACTTTCTGGAGAACAAGCTGGGCATCACCAATGAGAGCGTATCCACTGGCGAGTTTTCGGACCTCATGACAGTGACCAGATCACTTACGGAATATGAGCGATCAATCATTCAAAATCAGGTAGAAGAGGGATACCGTACCTTTGTAACCAAAGCTGCACAAGGCAGACAGATGCCGGTAGAGGAGCTGATGAAACATGCCGGAGGTCGCGTATGGAGTGGTACTCAAGCCAAGGAGAGAGGTTTGGTGGATGTGCTGGGCTCCTTTGATACGGCAGTAAAAATAGCCGCTGAAAAGGCCGGGATCATGGGCGATTATCGCCTGAGCTTTTACCCCAGACAAAAACCACTTTTAGAAAAAATGCTGACTGATCTCAGTGAGGCAGAGGTGAAGATATTCGCTGGTCAGGAGAAGGTATTTACTCCTTACCTTCAGCAGATCGAATCTTTGCAAAGAATGAACGGCATACAGGTGCGCCTGCCCGGCAATCTCGAGATTAAGTAAAATCGAATTTTGGTGAATATTTAAACCTGACTAACTTCCCACCCAGAAAAATTGAACAATGGAAATACGCAACGACTGGACCAAAGAAGAGATAAAAGCAATATTTGATAAGCCTGTACTGGAGCTGATCTACGAGGCTGCAACGGTGCACCGCCAAAACAATGACCCTTCAGAGGTGCAGGTTTGTACCTTGCTATCGATCAAAACCGGAGGTTGTCCTGAGGACTGTGCTTATTGCCCTCAGGCTGCCCGCTATCATACAGACGTGAAAGTGCATAAGCTTCTGGATGTGGATTTTGTGATGGAAAAAGCCAAAAAAGCCCAGGAGAGCGGAAGTACCCGATTCTGCATGGGAGCTGCATGGCGTGAGGTACGTGATAACCGAGATTTTGATAAAGTGATTGAGATGGTTTCCGGGGTGAATTCTCTGGGAATGGAAGTGTGCTGTACACTGGGGATGCTCACAGAAACTCAGGCGCAAAAACTGAAGGATGCGGGCCTATATGCTTACAATCATAACCTGGATACCTCTGAGGAACATTACGAAGAGATCATTTCCACCCGCACTTACGATGACAGGTTGGAGACGATAGATAATGTGAGAAAAGCCGAGATATCTGTCTGCTCAGGAGGTATCATAGGGCTGGGAGAGGCCAATGAAGACCGAATAGGAATGCTCCATACTCTGGCTACCATGAGTGAGCACCCTGAGTCTGTTCCTGTGAATGCATTGGTGCCTGTACCAGGCACGCCATTGGAGGATCAGGAGAAAGTATCTGTGTGGGATATGGTGAGGATGATTGCTACGGCACGGATCATTATGCCAAGGGCTATGGTCAGGTTGTCTGCTGGCAGGGTACGAATGTCTGTGGAGGAACAAGCCCTTTGCTTTCTGGCAGGAGCCAATTCCATTTTTGCGGGCGATGAGTTGCTGACCACCCCCAATCCTGAAGTGGATCAGGACAAAGCCATGTTTCAGACACTAAATTTGAAACCCAGAGCTTCATTTAAAGGAGCAGCAGCCGAAAAATTCCTTGTTTAATTCAGAGCCCCCAGAGCAATGAAATTTGTGGATCTTAAAATCCGTAACAAGCTTGCTCTGGTGATGATTCTCTTCGCACTGGCAGTGATCTCTCTGTTATCGGCGCTGTATTACATACAGTTCAAGGAAGCCCTGAAAGAGAGGGTGTTCTTACAGCTATCCTCAGTCAAGCAGCTCAAGGTGTCCCAGGTGAGGCAGCGTATAGAAGCCCTGACGTTTGATTTTTTGTCGAATCAGGCTTTCGAAGAGCAGCCAGACAATGTGGGCGTGTTGATTGCAGACGGGGTTATCAGACAGGATACGGTGGTATCAGTCTATCCGCTACTTTTTCCGGAGGTTATCGGATCGGTGGTTATTCAGGACCTCACACCTCATGACCCAAAAGGACAAATCACTTTGGGCTTATTCAAGAGAGAAGCCAACAGAGTCAGGTTCGGTATTTTTCGCCCAAATATTCAGTCAATCCTCATGGAGCGAACGGGTCTGGGAGAAACGGGAGAATCATATCTGGTTGGCGAGGATATGACCATGAGATCAAGTTCCAGGTTTTTTCCTGAAAGAAGACCCACCGATATTGTAGTGAAGAGCTGGGGAGTGATCAATGCACTGGATGGGGAAGAGGGGTACGGACTCATTAGTGATTATCGCGGAGTGACAGTTTTTAGTGCCTACGAGCGATTAGACGTTTCTAATCTCACCTGGGTGATTCTTTCAGAGATTGATGAGCAGGAGGCGCTGTTTCCCTTAAAAAGCCTCCGCACAAATCTCATTATCGTATTGGGTATTATCCTCATTTTCGTGTTTATCGTTTCCTACGAGCTTTCGCGTCAACTGGTGAAGCCGGTGTTGATCACCGAAGAGCAACTACGCAAAATGTCCAAAGGTATCTTTGAATCCACTTTTGATGTGGTGAAGCGTGAAGATGAGATTGGTCAGATGTTTAGCGCACTTGAGCGCCTCATCGCGGCGTTGAAGCAGACAGTGGTTTTTGCGAATGAGATTGGGTCAGGAAATTTCGAAGCCCGATACGATCTCCTGAGTTCTGAGGATAAGCTGGGGGCGGCACTCATGGGCATGAAGGAACGATTGCAGGCCTATCAGGTGAGTGAGAAACGGCTGAAATTGGAAAACCAACGTTCCTTGATTAGTGGAGAGGAAAAAGAGAGACAACGATTATCCCAAGAGCTACATGACGGATTGGGACCTATGCTCACCATTCTGAAGATCAAAGTGGAATCAAGTACCATACAGATGGACGAGAAAAGGGAACTCATGCGACTCTTTGATGAGACATTGGGCGAAATGCGAAAGATTTCTAACAACCTGATGCCAAGTGTGCTCAGAGATTTTGGCGCAGGGGAGGCCATCCGAAACCTCGTGAAACAGATCGGTCAGGATCGGTTGCAGGTGCATTATCAGTATGATCCGAATGTGAAAATCAGCATCCCTACCAATATTTCTATCGCGCTTTATCGGGTGGCTCAGGAGGCAGTAAACAATGTGTTGAAACATGCCCGGGCATCGGTTCTGAATATTTCTTTGACAGAATTTACCGATAGGGTGAGTCTCTACATACAGGACAATGGGCAGGGGTTTGACCCTGAAAATGTGACCCTGGGCAATGGATTAAGAAACATGCGGGAGCGTATAAACGTAGAAAATGGTATTTTTGAGCTTACTTCGGATAGTAAAGGTTCCGTAATAGAAGTAGAAATCCCTCTTGTATGAGTAAAATTAGCGTTATCGTAGTTGATGATCATCAGCTTTTCAGAGAAGGAGTGAGGTCACTCTTTGCTGAGGATGATCTTATTTCCATTGAAGGAGAAGCAGACTCTGCAGAGAGTATGTATGCTTTTTTTGATCAGGCACTTCCCGAGGTAGTACTCATGGACATTACCATGCCCGGTGCGGATGGGTTGTCCATCATAAGGGAAAGTCGGAAGCGATTTCCCGACGTGAAGTTTATCGTACTTACCATGCACGCCGATGGGCAGTACGTAGTGAAGGCTGTGAGAAGCGGCGCTTTTGGTTACCTGCTGAAAAACGCAGATAAGGAAGAGCTCAGTGAAGCCATCCTCACCGTCAGTAAAGGGAAGAAGTATTTCAATAGTGAAATCTCTCAACTTATGGTGGGTAATATATCGCTGGAAGGAGACAATACACAGCGACTCTCTGAACGTGAAACGCAAGTGCTACAGCTCGTCTCCAATGGCAAAACCACCAAAGAAATAGCCGAGGAGCTCTTTGTGAGTTCCCGTACGGTAGAGACCCATCGGGTGAATATGATGAAGAAGCTGGATGTACAGAACACCGCAGAACTGATCAAAAAGGCGGTAAAATTGAAGCTCATCTAAAAACATCCGTATAAATACGGATGGGATTTTACCATTTTATCAGGAAATGCCTAGAGCCTCAGGGGCCGTTTATTTGTGTAAACGAAACCAAAAAGAGGAACCATGAAAAAACTAGCAGCATTGACCGTATTCTGTTTTTTGATTGTTATGAGCACAATGGCTCAAGGTTCTGGGGATTTGAAAGGACCCGAAGCTAAAAACAGAAAGCCATGGCTTGACCCTAAGCCTGCCAGCACTGTGTATTTAGTGAAAGGTGAAAGCCTACAGGGACCGGCCGCTAAAAACGTCCGACCTCTTGAGCGAAAAACCGGAGAACTGGTAAAACTTGACTTAACAACAAAGGATAAACTTAAAGGACCGGCTTATAAAAATTACAAGCCGTGGAAAGATCATCAATAGGCATGGGTGAGCACACACTTCATGGAGACCCACATCGATAACGATGTGGGTTTTTTATTTTCAGGTGAGTTTTATTCAGACCATTACAGAAAGGGAATTCTTGGGATCAAGCCAACTTTATCTGTTGGGAGATTGTATAGGATCAAGCGGAATTCCTGCAGAGAGATCACATTAAAGATGGATGGTGACCGTAATGACTTGAAGTTATCATCCCACCGAAACCAGATCAAGGAGGGGCGAGTTGTCCTCCACCGACGTGAACATTATGAAGCAACGGATTCTGGTCTCCACAAAGTCTCCCCAAATTTTCTCACATGTGCCTTACGCGTTGACTTTGTAGAGAACAGAATCCATCATTGCCTTCTATTCATCTCTTAGAGAATCGGCTGGATTTCTCAAGGCCGCTTGAAGAGTGTGGTGCCCAATGGTAAGGATAGTGAGCAACAATCCGCTCATGCCTGCCATTAAGAAGAGTGACAAGTCAAGGTCAATCCTAAAAGCAAACTGATTCAGCCAATCCTGCATGATAAAATAGGCCAGTGGAGATGCCAGTGCAATGGCGATGAAGACAAGCATAAGAAACTCTTTGCCAATGAGGGAGAGGATGCTTGCCGTTGAGGCTCCCATTACCTTTCTGATACCTATTTCCTTCGTTTTGACCTCTGTATTGAATGATACCAGGCTGAGTAAACCCAGGCAGGAAATGACGATCGCCACTATGGTAAAATAGAGAGTAAGCTGACTGACCAGAAGTTCACTTTTATATCGGTCATTATAGGCCTTGTCCATAAAGGTAAAATCAAAAGTCCTATCCGGCTGAAACTCCTTATGAAGTGTTTCCATGGAGGCGATGGCCTCCTGAGTCATATTGCTTTTGGTCTTGATCAACATAAGTGAAGGTTGAGGGTCCATACGAATGATCAGGGGCTTGTAGGGAGCGTGTAGAGACTGGATGTGAAAGTTTTTCGTCACACCAATAATTTTTCCTTTCTGTCCCCAAAACTCCAGATCCTGTCCTATAGGATTATCAAAACCCATAATGTTAGCAGAGACCTCATTGATCAGGTAGTTGTTGGAGTCACTGGCAATGTTGCGGTCAAAATTTCTACCTTCTTTTAGCTGAATGGACATCAGTGGGATGAAATCTGGATTGACACCCAGGATGTTGAAGTAAACATCGGTATGCTCATCCCTTCCGGTCCAGTAAGGATCAGAAGTGGAACTTCCTATATTCGTCGGATCTCCATCTGAGGCTGCCACCGCCTTAATGCCGGGCATTTGCAAGAGCCTTTCTTTATAGATCTCAAATGTTTGCGGGTTGAGATCGCCAAAGCCCATTTTGATGACATTCTCTCTGTCTAGCCCCAGGTTTTTGCTGAATACATATTGGAGTTGTTTGTAAATGGTAATTGACCCAAAAATCATGACGATTGTAATGACGAATTGGAACACCACCAGACCTTTTCTGAAAAGTGCATTGGATCGATCTGCCCGCATGATTCCCTTGAGTGACAGAATGGGGTGTAGGGACGCCATGTAAATGGCCGGGTACAAGCCTGAAATGAACCCGATGGAAAGAATAAGTCCAAGGGAGGCCAGGATGAAAGATGGAGTAAAGAAGTCAGCACCTATTTCCTTGCCTGCCAGTACATTGAAGTATGGAAGGAGGCCCATGGTGAAGAATGCAGAGAGAATGAAAGCCAACAGCGTGATCAGTATTGCTTCAGTGAGAAACTGAGCTCGCAGTGAGGATTTCACCGCCCCCATGACCTTTCTGATGCCAGTTTCCCTGGAGCGTTTAGCAGACTTGGCAGTGGTGAGGTTCATGAAGTTTACACCCGCTAATATCAGAATAAGGATAGCCGAGATGCTCAATAGTCTTACATAGTCAATTCTGCCTCCTGAAAGCTGACCTTGCTCATATTTGTTGTAAAGGTATAGACTTGAAAAGGGCTGTAGAATGAGCGGAGCTGTTTCCTCCTGGTCCGGTCGGTTTTCGGAAATGGCATTCAGAATATTGTCGTTGGCTGAGGCCGTAGAATACCCCGGAGCCAGCTTCACGTACATGTTGTGGTTATAGTTGCCCCAGTGTTTCTGAGAAGGGTTTATGAGCACGTAGTAATCAAAGGGAATAATGAAATCAAACTTGAGTGTAGAATGTTTCGGAATGTTTTCGAAGATTCCCGCTAGGGTAAAAGTGCGGTTGTTCTTATCCGTAATACTTTGTCCTATCAGGTTTTTTGAGCGCCAGTCATCCCCAAAATAGCGCGCCGCTGAGGACTCGTTGATCACAATGGATTCGGGCTGCTTATAGAGCAACTGATGGTCACCTTGAATAAATGGGATTGAGAAAATTTCAAAAAGTTCGGGAGAGCCGTAGTGACCGGAAAGCGTCACATGTTCCTGGCCTTTTTTAAGAATCAGGGTGGCCCCCCAATTGGTAATCGCGGCTTTTTCTATAGCCGGATACTTATCCTGTAAGACTTCCCGCAGTGGCTGAGGTGTAGTTCTCCAGGTATGTATGGTTCCTGATGACTCTATTTGGTTGACCAGCACATAGTGTATGTCATCTACATGGGCAGGCCATTGGTTGTACTTGAGTTCATCATTGACCCACAGATAAATAAACAGGCTGCAGGTGATGCCCAAAGCCAGTCCGAATACATTAGTGAAGGTGTAGGCCTTTTCTTTTTTGAAGACCCGAAAGGCCACTTTGATGTAGTTGGCAATAATTTGTGTGTTCATACTCAGTTGAGTTGATTTGAAACTTGAAGGACGAAAAAAACGAATGACATCCAGCGTGAATTTTCTTTTGGCGGTGGCCAGACCTTTGGTCTTTAGGTTTTTATGGAATTGCTCATACAGATCGCCCTGGATCTCATCCAGTAGATCCTCATGACAATACCATTTCAGAAAGCGGTCGGCCAGTTTGGGTGGTGAGGTGACTTGGTTCATATGGTATTGAATTGAGGTGCCATTTCCCATAGTTCATCCCTGGTGGCCTTCAGTTCGGTGAGGATTTTATAACCAGTCCTGGTAATTTCGAAAATGCGTTTTTTTCGGCCGCCCCGCTCGGAGGTGGCACCACCCATCTGAGAGGACACAAATCCCTTTTTTTCCAAACGGCTCAATACAGTATGTATGGCTGGTATGGAGATGGTTTTTCCAGTGCGCTTTTCGTACTCTTCCACCACGGAGACGCCATACACATCCTCCTGCATCACCAATACAATCAAAAGGATGGTTTCTTCAAGGCTACCGATACTAGAGTCATTCATTATACGGATATTTAATTAACTATTGTAGATCAAATAAACGATTTGCGAAAAATAAGTTGCGTTTGAGGTCGGAAATTTTTCATTTCAAGGCCTCAATGAATCGTTATTTGGGTTTCCTGATAAGTTTTTGAGGCGTAACTTTATTTAAAAAAAATGTCAAATGCTGATTTGATTATAGAGGAAAGGAGCCGTGATATCGGCGACTTTTTGGTAGGAAGATTACTTCCATTTCGGAAAAAGAGAATGGTGGGGCCTTTTATCTTTATTGATCACATGGGACCGAGCCAGATCGGTCCGGGTCACTACATGGACATAGACCAGCACCCCCATGCCGGACTATCCACCCTTACTTTTTTGCTGGAGGGTGAGATTATGCACGCAGATAGTATTGGGAGCCAGCAGCGCATCGTACCAGGTTCTGTCAATTGGATGGTAGGGGGTAAGGGTGTCACACATACTGAACGCACTCCACAGGACCTTCGCGATGGGAAGTCACATACACTACATGGTTATCAGATCTGGGTGGCCTTACCAAAGGAGCTGGAGGAGATGGCTCCGGAGTTTCATCACCTGGATAAAGCAGACCTGCCCAAATGGGAGGATGGAGGAGCCCGATTTACGCTGGTGGCAGGGGAAGGCTATGGTCGAAAGTCTCCATTGCCGGTGCATTCAGAACTATTCATGATAGAGGTGGTGGCTACAGAGCGGTATCAGCTGGAAATAGGAAATCAGCTGCAGGGTGAAATTGGTATTTGTGTAGTAGAGGGCACTGTTCAGGCCTGTGAGCATAAGGTGGATCGTGGGCACATGTTGGTTTCAAAGACCGATGGTGCATGCTCACTAAGCATGGAGGCGGGAACTCATATTTTCCTTTTTGGAGGAGCTCCTTTCCCTGAGGAGCGCTATATCTATTGGAACTGGGTGTCTTCCAGTAAAGAAAGATTGGAGCAGTTCAAAACTGACTGGAAGAACAAAAAATATCCGAAAGTGCCAGGTGATGATACCTATATTCCTATGCCTTAGCTTTTGCCACAGGTTTGATTTTCCCTCTATTCAGATTGATGAGTATAGCACTCACCAAAATGATCAGCATTCCCACCATCTGGGGAGTGGTGATCACCTCGCCGACCAGCAACCAGCCCAGGAATACGGCTACCACCGGGTTGATGTAAGCATAGGTGCCGACAATAGCGGAGGGCATTTCGTTGAGCAGCCAGGTGTAAGCAATATACGCCATGATGGAACCTGCCACGGATAAATAGAGTACTGCACTCCAGGAGGTGAGGTCGGTTTGTGACCAGGTGAAGGTATCCAGTTCATTCATCGACAGACTGATCAGTAGGCAGATCACCGCCCCACAGAGCAGTTGCCAACCCAGGTTTTGATACAGGGTGCCAGGTGCAGGGCGCGATCGGTGATACAGAGTGCCCACTACCCAGCACATCGCACCAAACAGCACTGCCACAGAAGCCACCAACTGCAGGTGAATTTGTGCAGCCGGGAGGGGCTCGGTGAGCTTGTCACGAAATAGAATAATGATTCCCGCAAATCCCAGGGCTACCCCACTCAGAATGTAGGGGTTAGAAAAGTAAAGCTTCCAGTGTTTTTTGTCCATCACCACAAACCAGATAGGAAGGGTAGCCACCAATACAGACGCATAACCGGAGGCAATGTGCTGTTCCGACCAAATAAGCAGCCCTTGACCACCTGCCAGTACCACCAATGCAATAAATGCATTCTTGATGAGCGAAGACTTCTTTGGAAACCCTTCTCCTTTGAAAAGACTGTAACTCACCAGCATGAGTCCCGCTACCAAAAAGCGAATGGAAGCCATCAGAAATGGGGGGAAACCCTCCAGACCAACGACAATAGCCAGGTATGTGGTACCCCAGATCAAGTAAATGCATAGGAATGCAAGCATGATCAGAAACCGATAAGAGAGTGCCTTTTTTGTCATAATTATTGTACTGCTTTTCTATCGAGAAACATTCGGGTCAGGTGATAGCCATGAATGATCAGAAAGAGTACACTGGCTACCACTATAGGAGTAGCAGAGATCATCAGGCCATAGCCCACATAAAATGCTGCGGAAAGTCCGTGGGCTATTCGCAACCAAAGCATGTGTTTATTGGCCATGGCGAAAATACCTAACCCAAGAGCCAGATATCCTAGTATGTCGGCAATCATAAGGTGAGCTCCATTCGGATGTTGCAGCGGGCATAGGGTGAGCACTCATTAAGTGGTGCTACCTTAAAACCAGAGTTGATGTATAAATTCAGCGCAGCGGTAAGTTTGGTGTTTGATTCGAGCACCAGCCGCTTCATACCAGCTTTTCTGGCCTCGGAAATGGCATGTTGCATGAGCATTTTTCCAATTTTGAGACCTTTGTATTTTGGTGTAACGCCCATTTTGGCGAGTTCAAAAGTGTCTGGGGTTTCCACAATAAGGGCTACCGTACCCACGATCTCATCTTCTACCTTTGCAAAGAATATGCGTCCTCCGGGCTGAATGATGTACTCATTGGGGGCATCGAGCATTTCACGGTCATGGGGCTCCACGGTAAAATAGGTCTCCAGCCATTCGTAGTTTAGCCGGGCAAAATCAGATGCGTATTGCTCCTGGAACTCCAGCAGCTGCACCGACACAGTATTCGAAAGTGCATTCATAAGGTTGGTTTGTTTAATTCATCTATCGTTCTGTCTTTAAATCCTTTTTCCCCGAACCGGGCTTCTATGAGAGCAAACATCTCCATAAAATCAGTCCCTTCCAGGGCCTTGATGACCCCACGCTCTCCGGCATTCCAGATTTGCTCCAGGCGGGGGAGCTGATCATGAGCTTTCTGTGTGAGGGTAAGCAACCTGCGCCGGTTGTCATCTGTGCATTGAGCTGAGGACAGGTAGCCTGCCTTCATCATCTTATTAGTCAGTGTGATTACCGATGGGTGTGCCAGTTTTATTTTCTCAGCGATTTCCATCACCGACATTTCACCTTCTCTTTTCAGCAGCCTGAAGACCACATACCAGTTGGGTTCAATGTCCACACCCAATTCCTTATACATTTTTCGCCCGTCGTGCATCAGGGCATCACTCAGCCTTTTCAGCCTCATGGTAAAACCCAAACACCCCAGTTCCAGTGCAAAATCTTTCATTGTCTTAGTTAGGTAGTTGTCTACATAAATCTAGAAAAAATATATGTAGTTGTCTACGTATTGAATAATTTTTTTGTTCTGTTTTTTTTCAGAATACCGTGTTCACGGTATTCCCACCGGTAGGATGGGTTTATAGCTTTACATCGAATCCAAATGAATTTGACATGAAAAAGCTGCTTTTTGCCCTCCTTTACCTGATGTTTTTTACTGCCATTGCACAAAAGACAGTATTCAGAGACGACTTTAGAGACAATAGAAATCAATGGACTGTGGCTACCAAAACCGAATACGTGAGCTATCTGCAGGATGGAAAATATGTTATTTCCAAAAAGACCGAGAGTGGGGGGTGGCTGTTTTTCAAGGAGCTCTACACAGAGTATGAGCGTGATTTCGTGATTGAGGCAGAGGCCAAACAGGTGAGTGGTGTGGACAATAATGGCTATGGCTTGCTATTCGCTACGGCCGATGCTAACAATGCCAATTTCTTTATCGTAACCTCCAATGGTCACTTTCGTGTGGCTGGTTATGACGGAGGTAGCTATAAGGCTGTAACCGAATGGACCAAAACTGATAAGGTGAGCAAGATGAATGAAATCAACTCACTCAAAGTAGAGCGAAAAGGTAGTGCCCTTACTTTTTATGTCAATGGCTATCAGGTGTATTCTATGCCTGCTGCTGATATGGAGATCAGAGGACCTAAGTCCGGGTTTGTGCTGTATGATGAGATGAAGGTAGAGTTTGATTTCATTGAGATCAGGCAGGATTATCGCAACATTAACCTGGTGCCGGGCACGGACACCTTGCAAATAGTGAAGGAGCCTCTGGGTACCGAGGTGAACTCTCCCTACACGGAAAAATCACCTGTCATTTCGGCTGATGGACTTACCCTGTATTTCTCCAGAGATGATCACCCGGGTAATAATACCCGCAGAGACCGCTCGGATGTTTGGTACTCCAAAATGGTGGATGGTAAATGGCAAATGGCCCAAAATATGGGTACACCGATCAACAATGCCGGTCATAATTTTGTGATCAGTACCACCGCTGATAACAATGGACTTTTGATTGGCAATACCTACCATGCCGATGGCAGCTCCAATACCAGTGGTTTTTCTTACACTAACCTCACGCCCTCCGGCTGGGAAGTACCCAGGGATGTGACTGTGGAAAATTACTATAATGACAATGACTACACAGAGAGCTGCTTGTCGTCTTCCAGAAAAGTAATGCTTTCCACCGTGGAGCGAAAGGACAGCCGGGGGTCAAAAGATATCTACGTATCGTTTCTGCAGGAGGATAGTACCTGGTCGGAGCATGTCAACCTGGGCGATGTGATCAATACCCCGGCAAGTGAGGCGAGCCCCTTTCTGGCCGCAGATGACATCACCCTTTACTTTTCCACCAAGGGCCACCCGGGCTTTGGGAGCAATGATATCTTCATGACCCGCAGGCTGGACGATACGTGGCTCAACTGGTCGGAGCCTTAGAACATGGGCCCACAGATCAACACGCCCAACTGGGATGCCTATTACACCATACCTGCCAACGGCGCATTCGCTTATGTGGTTTCTGAATCCTATTACGAAGGTGACCTGGACATTTACAGGATTAAAATACCAGAGGCAGCCAAGCCCAAGGCTGTGACACTGGTCTATGGTAAAGTGCTCAACGCTAAAACCAACGAGCCTCTGGCTGCGGAGATTCAGTACGGAGATCTGGGAACCAATAAAGAGATAGGCCGCGCCACTTCTTTGGCCGCTGACGGCTCCTATAAAATCGTATTGACTTCTGGTAAGTCCTACAGCTTTCTGGCTTCTAAACAAAACTTCGTCACCGTGAGTGACAACATCAACATTGAGCAGTCTGAGGAGTATCAGGAGATTGAGAGAAACCTATACCTGGCACCCATCGAGGTAGGACAGACGGTTTTGATCAACAACATTTTCTTCGATTTTGGTAAGGCCACCTTGCGGGAAACTTCATTTCCAGACCTGGATCGTCTGGTGACCCTGCTGGAAAAGTATGAAGGAATGAAGATAGAAATCTCAGGACATACTGATGATGTAGGGTCAGATGCCGCCAATCAGGCACTGTCCCAAAGCAGGGCCCAGGCTGTGCTGGATTATCTGAGTGGAAAAAGTATCGCGGGTGGTCGTTTGATCTCCAAAGGCTATGGAGAAGCGAAACCTCTGGCTACCAACGACACGGAAGAAGGCCGCCAGCGAAACAGGAGGGTGGAGTTTACCATCACAGCTATGTAGACATTTCAAAAGAAGACTACCTAACTTCGCGGAGTACACAAACCCCGTACCACTTGAAAGATCTTCACGGAAAGGCGATCCTGGACTATTACAAAGGAAACGATGAAGCCACACTTATCCTTCACAATTCATACGGTGACCCGGATGAAATGCCGGTAGAAGTATTTTTTAGAGAAGAAGAAGATTTCACTACCGTTGAGCACCTGGCCCTGATAGAAAGTAGAGGGCGTGTGCTCGATCTGGGAGCAGGTGCAGGGGCTCATTCGCTGGTACTTCAGTCCCGGGGCTTTGAGGTGTTTGCTCTTGAAAACTCTCCCGGGTGCGTGGACGTGATGCGCCGTTCCGGGGTTCGGAATGTCCTGTTTGAGGACTTCAGGAGGCACCAGGGCCAATATGATACCGTGCTGATCCTGATGAATGGCCTGGGCCTGGCCGGTACTTTGGGGCGGGTGGAGGTATTTCTGCAAACCTGTGAAAAACTGCTGAGTCCCGGTGGTCAGATACTCGTAGACTCTTCTGATATCAGCTATTTGTATGAGGACGGTACACCCAAGCCCGCTGGCTATTATGGAGAGGTGCGATACCGGTATGAATTTCAGGAAACCAAGGGTGATTGGTTTGATTGGCTCTATGTGGATCAGCAGACGCTCGCCGAAAAGGTAGCCGCTGTGGGAATGGAGCTTGAAATTCTGATGACAGACGAAAATGATCAATACTTGGCCAGCATTACCAGAAGGGGAGCCTGATCGGTTTTAATCCCGGCTTTGGTATGTTTTCATGAAAAAAAGCATTCTTTTTGCACCCGCAAAAGACACAAGGCATCTGCCGGCCAAATCAGGCCAAACACCCCACAGGAAGCTATTTTGCAATTACTTGTTTAAATTCCATGGGTAGCTGTATCAGCTATCACTAAACTACACCATTCAGACGATGAAAAAGTATTTCAACCTTTTTGACCTGAGCCAGAAAGTCAACTATCGCACGGAAATCCTATCTGGACTTACGGTAGCACTGGCCCTGGTGCCTGAGGCAGTGGCCTTTGCACTGATCGCAGGGTTATCGCCGCTCACGGGCCTCTATGCGGCTTTTGTGATGGGATTGATCACGTCCATTCTCGGCGGACGACCCGGAATGATCTCCGGCGCCACCGGTGCGGTGGCAGTGGTTATTGTGGCTTTGGTGCAATCCCATGGGGTGGAGTATGTTTTTGCTACGGTCATATTAGCGGGCCTTATTCAGGTAACTGCAGGGGTGCTCAGACTTGGTAAGCTCATGAGGCTGGTGCCGCATCCCGTGATTTTCGGCTTTGTGAATGGGCTGGCGGTCATCATCTTCATGTCGCAGCTGGACTCTTTCAAAGACTCTTCAGGGAATTGGTTTGGTGGTGAGCAATTGTATATGATGCTCGGTTTGGTCTTGTTAACCATGGTGATCATTTGGGGATTGCCCAAACTCAGCAAAGCCCTGCCTGCTTCTCTGGTGGCTATTTTAAGTGTGTTTGGGATCGTGGTGGCCTTTGGCGTGGATACCAAAACAGTGGGTGATATTGCTTCCATTTCGGGTGGATTTCCACCGTTTCATTTACCGGCAGTGCCGTTTACCTGGGAGACCCTTGTGGTCATCTTTCCCTATGCGGCCATTGTAGCCGGAGTGGGTTTGATCGAGAGTTTGCTTACGCTGAATATAGTGGATGAAATCACTGACACCCGGGGTAGGGGCAATAAAGAAGCGGTGGCTCAGGGTACCGCCAATATCCTCTCAGGCGTGTTTTCGGGAATGGGCGGATGTGCCATGATTGGTCAGAGTCTGATCAACATCTCCAATGGAGCAAGGGCCAGACTCTCCGGAATCGTGGCCTCTGTGTTGCTGTTGGTGTTTATCATGTTTGGGGCTGGTCTTATCGAGCAGTTGCCGATCGCGGCGCTTACCGGCCTGATGATCATGGTATCTATTGGTACGTTTGAGTGGGCCAGTCTGCGGACCTTTAATAAGATGCCCAAGTCCGATATTTTCGTGATGGTGATGGTGACTTTGGTCACTGTTTTCCTTCACAACCTGGCTTTGGCGGTGATCGTAGGTGTGATCATTTCAGCGCTTGTTTTTGCCTGGGACAATGCCAAGCGCATTAGAGCGAGGAAAAGCATTGACGAAAATGGAGTGAAACACTATGAGATTTATGGACCGCTCTTTTTTGGATCCGTGATCGCTTTCAATGAAAAATTTGACATCCAGAATGACCCGGATGAGGTGATTATTGATTTTCAGGAAAGCCGCGTTGTGGACATGTCGGCCATAGAGGCACTGAATAAGCTCACTGAGCGATACCTGAAAGTAGGGAAGAAAGTGCATTTGAAGCACCTTAGCCCCGATTGCAGGCAGCTCCTGCAAAATGCCGACGACCTTATCGATGTGAATGTGATGGAGGATCCTACTTACAAAGTGGCCCTTGATCGATTCTAATCACTCCATTACCTTAGAGACATGAAAAAATTCCTACTTTCACTGATGAGCGGTATCGCATTGACGTTGCCGGCCTGGGCACAGGAAACAGCAGGTACTGCTGAGCCTTCGCTTTCACAAAAACTGATTTTTTATGGAATCACCATTGCTGGTGTAGCCTTTCTGGTAGCAGCATGGAGGCGCAGCAAATGGGGTAGGAGGAAGTGATCCAGCCCCGTGTGTAAATTGGCGATGTGAATAGATTGAGAAGAGGTTATATTAATTTGCACTTAATTTTTTCTTTAGCAACCACAATACTGCATTACAATATGGGTTGAATTTTCCGACATCATTCTTATTACTAAACTTTGAAATCTGCTTTTCAATAACCTTCTTGCTATATCCCAATTTCTTCAATGCAATAACTGTTGCTTCCATTGTAGACTGTCTGTTTGCTCGTAAAACAAAATTGTTCAGGTTCAAGGTGCTCTCAATATCTGTTTCGTATTCTGCCGGGTAGGTCAATTGACCGTTTAATTTATAGCCTATTATCTGCTCACAGTTACTTTTAGAGTCAGCTGGATGAATGGTTAGTTCTGTGTTTTCTTTTTTAGTATCACAGTGTTTATCAGAGCAGAAATTACCTTTACAGGCTGCAAATAGATTTGAATATTCCATTTTCAAATCATTGTATACACTGCGAGCTTTGTAATGTTCGACCTTCATATTATTCTCTTTTATTCCACTCATACAGTAACAGCATATATAACCCTGCTCATTGAGTAATGCATCTTTCAGTTCTGGGATAGCATCAAAATCAACTCCTGGTGTGTCTCTATATGCTTTCCAAGCAGCTGGTTCTTTTCCCTTTTCAATGAACTTCATTTACTATTCACCTTTAAAAAATGCCAACATTGTCTCAGCTCTTGTCAATTCTGGATCGTCCTTATGTTTTTCCTTTAACTCCATCAGTTTTTCCTGTGCCTTATCAAAGCTTTCACTATCAATCAATTCAAACAGAATGTCAAACTCTTCTTGTACCTCTGGTACACGTTCATTACCTCCCATTACAGTAGATAAATTGAACCCATATTCTCTTCCATAATAACCCTTATCAATCTTCAGTGCCTTGCCTTCTCGCATTTTGAATAAATCTCCAGTTGAGAGATTTGATAACATAATAGTGGAATGGGATGCAATGATAAATTGTGGGGGTGGTGTGGCCATTTCATCATAGAGATTTATGATTTCGTAAACTCCCTTTAGGAAACCACTTTGCCACTGAGGATGTAAGTACGTGTCTGGTTCATCAAATAAAAGGAGTGTATTCTCTTCTATTAGCAGTTCATTGATGGCTTTAATAGTAATTAATTGCTGCTGTCCTTCACTTAGATCATGATGTGAAATTGACGTTTCTCCGAGATCCATGAAAATCTGAATCCCACCAAGCATGTCAGAAGCATGAAGCATATGAAGCAGGTAGAATAACTTCTTTTCTTCTCCATAAAACTCCCTTAATGCATACCAATCATGTGCATGGAAATTGAACAAGATTTGATCTTCATCCATGTAGTTTGCTGTTTCATTGTAAGCAAACCTCCTAACCACATCTAAGAAGCCTTTTAGGAGTCCTCTTGCTCCCCAAAATTTATCAGCTCCAACCCCTGATTTCCATTGTCTTTTTTTGACAAACAAAGCGAGTGGGTTTTGATGAGGTTTGGTAATTTTAAGATCCTCAACAAAGAAGCGATCTACACGGTCATTGAACTCAAAAGCATATAGTGAAGCAAGCAAGATTTCAAAATGATGTTTTTCTACATACATTAATGGTAGAGATCCTATTCTTGAATATAGTTCGTCAGATGAAGTAGTAATATCTGACTCTGTTTTCACCTCTAGCAGTCTTTCTTTATAAATCTTTTCATGCTCACTACAGATAAATTCCATTGACTCAAACCAACCTGCATAGTAAATTACCAGATTAGACGGCAATAACTTTTCCATTGAATGCCTTTTGATTAGATCATCAATACTGTAAGTGTTATTATCGGTTTCGATAGACCAGTATTTTTTATCTTCTCTGCTGCCTTTCAAGGTAACACCGATGTAATCGGTAGATGTTTCGCTAAAGGTGCTGGATTCGGACAATACTTTTTCTATTCTGAGTTCGTAGGTGATTTCAAACTCAAATGGTGGATTTTCTTGTTTCTCTTCAACATAAGTGAGGTGTGCCGAGCGAAATATCCATGCAATGGCCTCCATAAGAGTGGATTTACCTGAACCATTTTTACCTATAAATAGCGAAACAGGCTCATTAAAGTCAATGGTAAAATCCTTTAATGATTTGAAATCCTTGATATGTAAATGGTGTATCCTCATAATTGTCCATTCATAATGAGTTTGATTAGCTCAAGAATTTCATTTGCCGAAATCAGATTGAGTTGGTCTTGATTCTTTTGCCATGAACGGTGGTTGGCAGTCCAGATAATCTCATATTGGTGATTGCGGTGTAGATCTGCTACAGCATCTCGCGTCATACCAGAAGTACGGCAAGCACATATGATAATATCACAATTTGCAGCTACAAAGTCAGTCAAACTTCTGGGCTGTCGGCTATTAGGGTCACCTTGGCTTTCAATCCCAATTTTAACACCATTGATTTCAATGATGTAGGTAATATCTCCTCCATCATTAATGATTTGGAGCGTATGATTAGGAAAGGCATTCATCAGCTGGCTAGCTACCTCTCTTATTGTTGCAGATTTACCTCGTCCTGCTTGGCCGTATATGGCAATGGCTGATTTGTTCATAATTTAATCTATATTGAAAATTGCAGATTGAAACTTTGCCTTAGCATTGTTTTTTAAATATTCAGCTTCAAGCAATTTAGAGTTTACTTGATCTTTATATTTATTAAATTTTTCAACAATATATAATTGTGTATTCCTATCTGGAAATGGAATTAATAAAGATTTAAAGGTTTCTTCTCCAATACGAGGCATTCTAGCCCCGCTCATCTCTTTTTGTATTTGTTTCTGAATAATCTCAGAACTCAAAATAATTTTATAATAATCTATATCGATATTTTTCAGACAATTGAACACGAAAAATTCTGAGGAACAAACAATATCATCTTCGTCCTTATCATTATACCAATACTTGTTTAAATACGGTCTTAGTTTTCCATATATTAAGTAACCTTTTGGAACTTTTATAGTTTGACTTTTTATTTTATCCCCCTTGACTATGGGCATATCAAGAAGCTTTCCTGAGTCTTTTTCAATATTTTCCATCCCTATGTAATGGAAATCCTTTTTTGGACTATCAGATGTGTTTATTCTTAATGATTTTTCTTCTTTTTTAAGAAACTCATTAATAAAATTTCTATTCTCAATTAATTCAAATTTTGAAATAAGGTTTTCCCCTCCAAAAAGAAACAGGGTATCCCATCTTGATAACTCACTGAAATTGACCAGTGAAAGTTTGTTTAGCTTTTTTGTCTTAGATTGAAAGGTAATTCCCAAACTATCTGAAATAAATTGGTTCGTCCTATTTTGAAGCTTGGTAGCATCCCTTATTAAAGATTCAGCTTGTTCAATATTATCAGAGAAATTCTCAGTCAGTTCAGCTTGAAATTCTTTTTCCGGCACGGGAATCCTAAAACCTAGAAAGGCTTTTTCATCTACTCTCTGGCGGCCTGTAGTACCGGAACTAGCTCGTTGGCATAGTTCGGCAAAGTGTTTCGTGCTTGTGATCATATTGAAAAACTCAGGAAGAATTTTTTCGGTATTAATGTTATAGCTCAAGAAGTCCTGAGTAATAATAGCACCTTCAAGCTCCGCTGGAACAATACCAAAAGCACCATTACGAGCATCTATTTTGCTCATAATGAATTGTCCTTCGGAAATACGGAATTGGTTTTTTGTGCCAATGTTTTTACCTAAGATCAATTCACTGCCTCGCTGCACTACACCTTTGCCGTAAAGCTTGATGGTTACCTGCTTGTATGCCTTGTCATCTTCTAGTATTTCTTTGTCCCGATTACGGAGTATCAAACTACCAATAGATTCCAGCTTAAACCCATCTTTATAGAGTACTGTATCGCTTAGTATAGCACCAGCACTCCAATTGGATAAAGTTTTGAAGCGAACTTCATTGAGATATTTGAATGCGGTATCAGTCTGCATATGCTCCGTAGAATATTTCTGGTTCACTTACTGCTGTCCCGTCAATCAATTGTAGTCGGGAGATATTGCCTTCTTCGTCTACAGGGTATTGGGTCTCTTTCTTTGGTTCAGCCCATAGGTTGGCTTTTTTTCTATATTCTCGAAATTCAATGGCCACATCTTCCAATTCGTTTTCACAGGGAGCCCCTGTACTGGAAATACCTGCTTTTTCCACTTCGATCACTGGGATAGGATAGTCGAAACGTTCTTTAATCAATGGTTTGATTTCAGCAGTTATCAGTTCTTCTACTTGTTTTGCATCCTCAGCGTATTTCTTCTTTAGTTCTCTAAGCTCTTTACTGGCCTTGCCTTCTTTGAGCTTCTTTTCTGCTTTTTTGAAGGTGGCTTTTAGTTCATCCAATTTAGGCTGGTGTTTATCCCTTATTTCTTTGGTGGTGTCTTCTGTAATTTTCAAGTAGGTAGCTTGATCTTCTTCACTGAATTTTTTAAGGAATAGTAAACTAGGCTTCACAGTAGCTCCAGATGCAATGAAAACATCTTGAGGTATGGATGTGATATTGATTAATTTAGCTTTGCCTTCAATGTATTCTCGGATCTTTTGCAGGGCACTATTATTTAATACACCCTCTGGTAATACAATTCCCATTCTACCACCTGGTTTCAAGAGATTGAGACATCTTTCCATAAATAGTACTTCTGTTAGTCCACTCCATGCCCCAACATCAAAAATATCTAACAAAGCCTTTCCACGGCTTTTGCCGTGACCGTTATCGTGTGTTGCCCAATCTTGAATCTGTTTTACTACAGTTTGTCTGTAATCACTGCCATATCGCTGTTCATAGAATTTTATTTTCTCCTCATTAGGAACATCCGAAGGAGTGACTTTTAATGTTTTATTCACTCTTGAACCGAAAGGGGGATTGGTTAGTATTACATCAAATCGACCGTCAAATATGCCATTTACATTGAGCAATCCATCATGATGATGAACGCCTCCATGACCGTCACCATGCATGATCATATTCATTTTGGCTGTTCTTGCCATTCTAGGGTTGGCATCCGTACCAAAAATGCAGTCATACGAAAGGGTTTTGAGCCTGCCTTTCGGATTGTGTATGTCCAGTTCAAAATTGAGCTTGACAAAAAGTTCATCTACTTGTTTTGCTAAAGCCTCTTGTTTCTTTTCAGATAATTTCTCGTAATCCTGCCCGAAATAAAGCTCTTTGATTTTCTCTTTTTGTTTTTGAACATCTCTTTCAATCTTGTCTCTTACATACTCAAAAGCTTTAATCAGAAACCCGCCACTACCGCAGCATGGGTCACAGATTACGTCACCTTCTTCCGGGTCAATTACATCTACCATGTAGTCCACTATGGTACGCGGGGTGAAAAACTGCCCTAATTCTCCTCTGAATGTCCTTCCTAAAAATTCTTCAAAGGCAATACCTTTAATATCATCAGAAGTATCGGAAAGATTGTATTTCTCTAGTTCCTTTACGATTTGCAGAAAGCTGGTCTCCCGAATCTTAATACTATCGTTTGGGTCGAAGATTTCATCAGTTCTAAAAACCTCTTTGGTCTTTTCAAAAAAGTGCTGGTAGAAGGGCAATGAATCCTTTCCTGTTATTTTTTCATAGGCTGATTTTAGATCTTCAAATTCTTTTCTGGAGAACAGTGCTTTTGTTTTAGCTTGTTCCCTTTCATAACGAATCTTCATGAAGAGGATCTTGCTGATTTCATCAAAAGCAGCTTCTGGAGATAGTTTGTCGTTATTACGGATGATGTTATGACACTTGAAAAGTAGTTTACTAAACTCATCTCTAGTAAATGCCTTTGTCTTGGTTAATAACTCTTCGATTTTCTTCTTATCAAAGAGTTCCTTAGCATTTGGGATTTCAACAACCTCTTCGAGCTTCTTGGGCATTTTGCCTTTTACCACTCTAAAAAACTTGGTATCTTTTAGGTTAGTAGTTACAAAAAAGTCAGCACCAGCCCAAGAGGCATAGTTGTAACCTTGGTAGTAGTCTTCCTCATGTATTGTTATTTGTTCTGCCTTACACTCGATAACTATAACAGGGCTGTTATCGGTGTTTCTGTCTTCTTGACTCTTCCAAATAACAATATCTGCTCTTGCTTTTCCCTGACCTCTTTTTGAGTTGTTTACTTTCACTTCCTGAGCCATCTGGTCAAGTGAAAAGCCATATTTCTCAACCAAATGAACAATGTATTCTTGCCGTACTTCTTCTTCTGGTGTACAAATCAACTCTTTGCCAAGTAGAGGGGCAAAAATCTTGTTTCCGTTTTTTTTGATTTCTAATACCATTGTCCAATTATTTCGATTTCTTTTTCAACTCCTCTTCAGCATGTTTGATAGCCGCCAATGCGGTAGATTCATCACCTACATTTTCAATTATCTTATCAGACAGCCAAATAGTCAATAATTCCTCTTCGTTTGCACCTAGCAATTGAGCCAAAGCCGTTACTTGCTCTCTCTTTGCTTTTCTGTCTCCTCTTTCAATCTTGCTATACATTGGAGTATCAATTTCAAGGCTTGCAGCTAATTGTCGCTGTAAAAGCTCTTTCTCTTCTCTCAATTGCTTGATCTTTTCACCAAATTGCATGACCTGTTATTTTATGACTTGTCAATATTTGACCAATATAGGAAATGTTAGTTTCTTACTCTCTGGATTGGAAGATTTAAGTTCTTTAGGTTTTAAGTGTAGGATTGGGAGTTGGAAACTAACCTGCCTCAAACCATGTCAACCAGCCACTCCAGATCCCTTAGCCTTAATTTTAAAGAAAAACCGAGAAACGGGAATCATCCCCAGCCCCATGACGAGCAGGAAGAGGAAGGCGTACCGCAGGGTGAAGGCATGGGCCAGGTAACCAATGATGGGTGGCCCTATGAGCATGCCTGAGGTGGAGTAAGTGGAGATGATGGCCACGGCAATGCCGGGGGAATATTTTTTGGATTCTCCTGCTTGAAGCAAAGCCATGGGGATGATGGGGGCAGCTCCGAAACCGATCAGTGAAAAACCAATCAGCGCCGGATAAAAGCTGGGGAACACCACGGCTACACCAATACCACTGGCAATGAATAGCGCACAAACGACAAAGGTTTTTTGGATGCCGATCCGATGGATTACCCAGTCGGAAGTGAATCGGGAGATGGTCATACAAATCATGAAGAGGAGGAATCCAAAAGTGAAGACCTCTGCATGCACCACTTCGCGGAAGTAGATGCCACTCCAGTCAAACATGCCTCCTTCGCAGATGGCCGCAAAAAGGATGAGCACACCCAAGGCCATGATATAGGGATCTGGATTACGTAGAATGAGCTTATTGCCGGTGGTGGCCCGGTCATTTCTGAGCACATGACGAAACGCCACATATCCTGCCGGGATGGCTATGAGGGTGAAAACAAGAAAATGAATGGGCATACTCACATCTCCATAGATCATGAGTGTAGTGAAACCTACCCCGGTGATTCCCCCCATGCTCCAGAGGGCATGGAAAGACCCGTTGATTTTTTTGTCGTAAGACTTCTGAAGAGTGATGGCCTGAGTATTCATGGAGACATTGATGATCCGCATGAAGAAAGCCACCAGAAATATGGTTACCACCAGATAGGCCGTACTGTCCACAAAACTGATGGAGAACAGCGAGACTGCATAGCAAAGGAAAGCCGCAAACATGGGCCCTCTGGTAGCGTATCTCGATACCAGAAATCCGGAAAGGGGCAGTCCGAGCAATGAACTTAAGGGCATCACCAGTAGGATAGAGCCCAGCTCTGCTTCATTGAGACCCAGGGCTTCTTTGATGGTGGGTATGCGAGAGGTCCAGGTGGCAAAGCCGAATCCTGAAAGAAAGAAATAAGTACTGAGTGCTATTCGCTGTTTTACTTTTAGCTCCACCTGGTTGTAATTTCAGCAAAGATATCTCATGTTTCAGGAGTATTTGTCAATAAATCTGGTGATTTGTTAGGATACTTCCTGTTGATGTGATCCGGCAATCTCAGAGGACTCACCATGTGCGCGTGCGGTTTGTACTTCAAATTTCACCGAACCTCAAAATCAGGAATGATTACACAATGAGTGAAATCAGGTGATTGTAGGCCAACCCTGTGACAATGGCGAGCCCGAAGCTCAGCAGGGTACCGATGAGGATGTATTCGGTGAGCTTCCGGTCCTTTGATTTGGAGAGGTCGCCAAAGCGGAATACAGACTTTGCGGCAAGCAAAAAACCGATGACTTCCCATTGCTGGAGGATGATGAAACCAAACACAAATAGCCGCTCCAGCATTCCGATGTACTGACCGGCATGGGGCAGCGAGTCTTCATAGGCATCTTCTTCCAGCGCCCACTTGGTGATGATCACCCGCATGATGATGGAAGAAACTACCGTCACGATGAGAACCCCGGTGATGAGCAGAAGCACTTTTGGTTGGAAAACCGCTTCAGCAGGAATATTGAGTGGTTCATAGTAATTCACCACCAGCAGAATGACCGTCACATGGGCTATTTGATCAGCGAAGAATAGTATTCTTTCATTGAAGCGCTGGTGGAGACTGAGCTTGGTGAGGTCAATGGCCAGGTGAGAGCATACAATCGTGAGAAATCCCAGGAGGTATTGATGGTCAAACCGGAGAAGAACGGCGAGCACCACGGCGTGTACAAGCGTGTGCCAGTAGAGGTATGGTGAGCGGTGTTTCTTTTGTGTTTTATGTGCCACCCAGCTGGCTGGTTGGAGTAGAAAGTCCCCAATGATATGGGCAAGCAGGAGTTGTAGACTGAGTGTAATCATCGGTTGGCGATCATGTTTCGGTATTGCTTTTCCATTTGCATGATTTCATCAAACCCCGCTCTTTTGAGGCTTTCACTGATGGTGCTTTGGCTCTTGCCTAGCTTTTTGGCAAGCGCTGTTTGAGTGAGTTGCGGATTTTCCATGGCTATTTTGATGATGGAGGAGGCGTTGGCAGGCCATCGTTCTACAGTGAGGAGGGCCAGACTAAGGTAGGCATTCACTTCCTGATCAAGTTCCGGCCATTCACTTCTGAGGGCCAGTGTGCTTTTCTTCAATGAGTCAAAACACTCCCCTGAGTGACGGAAGGCACTGCCATTGGACTCTGAGAGTCTGCTGGCCGAATGTGTTTTCTCCCCTAATCCGATCGCCATGCGGGCATCCAGATCCTTGTATTGTCTGAGACATGCTTTGATGTACAGTGCGGCAAAGAGTGCTTCTTCGGCTGGCACTTCCAGCTGAAAACTGTCTCCTCTGTAGATTTCCCATGCTTTTGGCGTGGTGCCGTATCGATTCAGGGCGCTTTTGAGGGCCGTGAGCCATTCGGTGCTTTCGGCTTTGCGTGAGTTGATGATGTCCCCTGTAATAACTCCAGTGATCATGGCTAATGTGTTGAAGATGTAATATCGCTTATAAACCCGATATTTACAAATATTATATAATAACCCGATAATGTAGATTATTCAATGATTATCCGATAATCAGATCAGCAACAATTGTAATCAGGAAGCTTTGGTGTCCTGCGGTCTGTGCTTGATCTGAAGGCCATGAAGAAAATTTCTAAGAAACTGATCCTTGCAGAGGCGGTACTGACTTTGCGTTGGTTTTCTGAAAATGGCACTGATTTCGTGCTTACTGACTTTAAGCTCTGCCAGTGAGAAGACCTCCAGAATGTCTTCATCTTTCATGTTGAGAGCGATCTTTAGTTTTCTGAAGATCATGTTGTTGTTCAGGCTTTTCTCGGGTTTTGGTTGCTCGCCTTCTTTTTTACCACGCTTTTTATTGATGAACCCATTCAGGAAAATGGCCAGTTCTTTATCATAAAGCTGCTTAAAATCGGGATCGTCCTCTTTTTTCAACCAATCACTGATCTGAGCACGGGTCACTTCCGTATCTGCAGCTGCAAAAATGGAGATCATCTGCGAATCACTAAAATCGAAAGTAAACCGGATCCGTCTTAAAATGTCGTTGTTGTTCATATAGGCTGACAAATTTAACCCATTATCAGCGTTTTACTCAATTTGCGGCCAGATGTAATTCCTTTAGGATTTCATAAGACCGAAGCCTGGCTTCCAGGTCATAGATATGTGAGACTACCATCAGCTCATCCACTTGTGTGTCGTCCACAAACTTGCTGATGCCAGTACGAATTTCTTCCGGGCCACCCACAAATGAATAAGTCAGAAACTGTTTCATCACCTGGGCGATTTCCGGGCTTAGCACAAAAGCTGCATCCGGTGGCTGAAGGGGCTTTCGGTCGTTGGTGAGGATACCCAAAAAGATTTTCTGCATGGAGGTGGCAATCAGCTGGGCTTCTTTCAGGGTATCTGCGGTGGTCACATTCACACAGGCCATGGTGTAGGGTGCGCTGAGCTGAGCCGAAGGGGTAAACTCCTGATGATAAATTCTAAAAGCATCATGAAGTTGCTGAGGCGCAAAATGACTGGCAAAAGCATAAGGTAATCCGAGTTTAGCCGCAAGGTGGGCACTGTCTGTACTCGAGCCGAGAATCCAGATGGGAATGTCAATGCCTTCGCCGGGAATGGCTCTGACAGGCGCATTCTTGTTGTCCGCAGAAAGGTACTGCTGCAACTCCTGTACGGTATCAGGAAACCGATAGGCAGCTGTGGGGTCTCGCTGCAACGCCCGGGCAGTGGCCTGATCTGAGCCAGGAGCTCTTCCCAGGCCCAGGTCTATTCTACCGGGATAAAGAGATGCCAGGGTGCCAAACTGCTCGGCAATAACGAGCGGCGCGTGATTGGGCAGCATGATTCCTCCGGACCCTACCCGAATGGTAGAGGTACCTCCGGCAATATGGCCAATGAGTACGGAGGTGGCCGCACTGGCTATACTGGCCATGTTGTGATGCTCTGCAAACCAATACCTGAGATAGCCAATGGCTTCGGTCTTTTGCGCCAGGCGCATGCTGTATCTAAAAGAATCTGCCGGGGTATTTCCTTCCAAAATCACCGCTAAATCGAGTACTGAAAGGGGAATATTGCCAAACGTTTTTTTCATATCAGTGAAAACTACAAATAGCAGGTGCAGATAGTTCATTCAGGACGAAATAGCTATAATCTAAAAAGGGGAGGGCCCTACAAGTCGGCTGGAAAATTCTGATCCAGAAAATGATAGACGCTATCAAAATGGTCGAACACCTCGAAGTGTCCACCATCAATGGCTACGTGATGGTAGGGGTAGGAAAAGTTGTTTTTGGACAGTCGCTCCATAGCGGCAAGGCTCATCGGAGTAGAGGGCCACTGTTCATCATTTTTGGCAGAGAGTAATAAAATGGAGCCTTTGATATCCTCGACCCTGATCGCGGCGTTTTCAACGGCCTCTGTATCCTTCAGCATAATGCTGAAAGCAGATAAAAGGTCATGTTGTATCGCTGCTGGGACCGCTCCCCAGGTCATAGGGACAAAAGGAACTTCCTCGCCCTGATAGGTCCATGAAGAAGTGGACGCCATAAATGTATGTGCCGGAAATACACAGTGACTGGGAGCCATAGCCACCACACATGAGATATCCTCGAAATGGCTGGCCAGAATCAGCGCCAATTCTGCGCCTTTGGATACACCCAGCAGGGCAATTTTATTGCCGTCTATTTTGGGGTGGTTAGCGGCTGAGAGGATGGCGTCATGGATGGCATCCAGGGAGATCCGATCCAGTGTGCCGGGTGACTGGGCGGTGCCAAAGTAACCAACAGCCAAAAAGGCGTATCCTTTAGCAATGAGCTGCTCACGTTTATCCTTTACCCGGTCGCTCGTCCACCCGTTGCCCCCATCACCACCACCAAAGGCAACGATCAGCGGTTGATGATCGCCATCACCTAAATAAAGCTGGGTGTCTACCCCGGAGCGGTCAGTGGTGCCATCATTGCAAGCCATCAGGAGCACCAAGGAAAAGAAGATACTTACTACTTTCATCATTGTCATTTTTGAGTGAAAAATGATGCAAGCATAAGGAGTGAAGGGGTCGTGAGCGTCCCAACCTATAGGTTCGAACCTCTTTATCCTTTTTCCTGAAGGCTGGAAGTGAGGGATTTGTAAAAGGCCGAAGGAGTTTGGTGGATTATTTTTTTGAATACCGTATTAAATGAGGTCTTGGAGTTGAATCCTGAATCCAATGCCATAGCCAGTAAGGTGAGGTGGCTGTTTTTGGGGGCTTCCATCTTTTTGATGACCTCTTTTATTCTGTAGCCATTCACAAAGTCGAAAAAGTTTTGCTGCTGAATGTTATTGAGCACCTGAGAAAGGTGATTAACAGAGATGTCCAGCATTTGTGCGAGTTCGGAAGCTTTCAATTCACCATTCAAATAGGGCTTCTTTTCTTCCATCAGCGTGAGGAGTTGAGCGTGGTAGATGGCAGCCTGAGGGTCAGATAACCCCGATCGTTGGTAAGAGCCGTTTTTCATTTGACCCGCAGTTGTCAGATCCAATGCGGGATTAGCAAAAACAGTAGTTTGTCGGAAGCCATAGTACCCTACTATGAATAGGAATAGCACCGTGGCACCTTGCATCATGATTGGGAGCAGATCAATCCACCCACCTCCAAGCGAAAGCATGCTGGCGGGAATGAGAAAGAGTGAAATGATCAGACAAAGGTAGAAGAGTAGGTATAGCCACCTCAACCGAATGCGGCTCAGATCGGACTCCGTCTGCAGAAGCCTTTGTTTGTATTTCTTCAGTAAGAAGTAAAACCAGACAAGGAATACAGGCTCGATGAGCAGGAAAAGAATGACAAAAAACAGCCATGACATGGCGAGCTGCCCGTCGATGAACAATAGCCCACTTTTGATGGACAAGTCAGCCTGATCAAACACGAGGAAATGGAAATACATGAAGTGAATGACGTAAGCTGCAAATGGCGAAAAGAGTATTGCACTTAGTTTCGGCGTTAACCTCCTGGAGGTGGTAAGCACGTATACATAAGCAAAAAACAACGGGGCATTGAGCAGGTAGAGTCCTTTGCCCAGTAGCATGAAAGGGCTGGCCTGGAGAAAGCTTAAGGTCTCCAGATAGAAGTATGCCTGCCAGAAAGTAGCAAAACCAAGATAGAGGATCAGGTGCTTGTCAGGTGCCTGTTTGTTTTTCTTGCTAAGGGTTACGGTCAGGAGAAGTACCGAGAGCACTATGCCTGCTACAATGAGATACTCCACTCGATAGTTAGGGTTTTGTCACGGCATGCAAGTTATGACAAAAGTGACCATAAAGCCAATGCGAAAATGTCCTGAGCTTGAACTTCAGACCCGGAAGCTTACACGGATATGACCTCAGGATTTACAGTATTCTTATGCCAAAAAACTGATCGGAAAGGATCAAAATCGAGCTGAAAGTCATCACGATTAAAGTAGTGGCAAGCTGGAATTTCCAACCCAGGTGATGTTTTTTTGAGGTTTTATAGACCAGAAAAAAGAGAATCCCGGTTATGATGATAGGTAGTGTGAACGTTCCTATTCCGAGGAAGGCACTGATTCGGCCCTCGTCGTTGGGGTTGATGAAATTCATGATCCCAGCCATCAGGCGCATATAAAAGGCAGTGAATAAAAATGGATACAGGTTTTTGTTCCAATTATCAGATTTGAGCACTACGAAGATGGTCAGTGCTTGTATCAAGGTGATGAGTGGACCGGAAGCTGAAATGAGTGTTTTTTGCCAATCTGTTACGCTTTTGCCATCTATAGGAGACGTTCCATTTAGTCTCATGATGGTTTCGTGACCGAAGGACTCGCTGGTTAGCCAATGTGCAAATTCATGAAGTATCCAGGTGAAAATAACAGCGATCAGTGTAGCCATAACATAGGCAACTGAAACTTTTTTATTGGCCATTTTTTTTACTCTAAGTCTAAGGGCTGAAGATATAGATAGTATCTCGCAATCCAAACACCTACTGATGCCAAACCTCGATTGTTATCACAGATGTATTGTTCTCTCCACATTGATTTGGGTTAAGAAACTTTCATCATGAGACACTACGATCAGTGTCCCTTGATACACATTGATGGCAGCCGTTAATATTTCTATGTTTTGAATGTCCAGGTTGTTGGTGGGCTCATCCAGGATGATGAGATCTGGTGACTGACTGTTGATGGTCATGCAGCAAAGCATCAGTCGCATGCGTTCTCCCCCGCTCAGCGCCATGCACGGCTTGTCCCAGTCTTCACGGGTGAACAGAAACCTGTTGAGTCTGATCTTAATTTCGTGCTCCAGTAGGGCCGAGGTGTTTGATTGCTGAGCCTGCTCGTACACACTCAGCGCATTGTCTATCAGCGAGTAGTCCTGATCAATGTAGACAGAATGATTTCTAGCTATTCGGATTGTTCCCTGCTGCGGGGCCAGCCATCCCAAAATGAGTTTGATTAAAGTGGTTTTCCCTGAGCCATTGGCACCTTTCAGTGCTATTCGTTCACCGCTGGTGATCTGAATGCTCAGACTTTCATTCCAAAGCCATTGAGTTTGGTAACTGAAATTGATGTTTTCAGCCGTGAGTAAGACTTTTCCAATGTGAAGGGCCGAATCATTCAACCCGAATTTCATCTGACCAATGTCAAACTGCTGCGAGCGCAATTCATGGAGTTGCTCAGCTATTCCACCAATTTTTTCTGAGTGGATACTCTTTGCCTTGGAAGTACTTTTCTCCGCATTATTTTTCATGGTATTCATCATGATGCGGGCAACTCCTGCCTTTTCCTGTTTCTTTTTTCCTCTGGCATCAGATTTCTCCTTTCGTTCCAGGGTTTCGCGCTCTTTCTCTTTGGCTTTGCGCAAAGCCTTTTCTTTCCCTTGAATATCCTGATCGAGGGCATCACGTTCTATCTGTTTTTGCTTGGCATAGAAGTCATAATTTCCACCATAGACCGTTATTCCACGTGCGTTGAGCTCGTAGGTAGCATCCAAAAGGTTCAATAACGTCCGGTCGTGACTCACCACCACCAGCGTGCAGTTAGTGGATTCAATAAATTCATAGAGCAATTTCCGCCCGGACATGTCCAGGTGATTGCTGGGCTCATCCAGGAGCACGAGTTCTGGTTGATGAATGGAGATTCCGGCCAGCAGGACTTTGGTTTTTTGTCCACCACTTAAAGTCTCCATCTTTTGTGTCAAATCCAGGTGTGGAAGTTGCCAATGACTGAGGGCTTCCATACATCGTTCTTCCAGGGTCCAGTCGTCGGCAAGCTTTTCAAAATGGGAATCTGCGGTGTTGCCATTCAGAATTTCGTGTAGGGCCTTGAGCTTTTCATCTACCCGCAAGGCTTCGGCAATGGTTAGATGGTTGTACTGGCCAAAAATCTGTGGAACATAGTAAGGAGGTGCTTCTGTTTTGAGCTGCCCTTCCGATGGCTCCAGTTCATGTGCGATGAGTTTCAGAAGGGTTGATTTTCCGGCACCATTGTTACCGATTAAAGCTACTTTTTCCTGTCGGCTAACAGCAAGATGGATGCCATCAAATAGCAGATCATTGTTGGGGTGTGAATAGGAGATGTTTTGTAAGACAAGCATGATTTCTTTCGATAAAAAATGGAAAAATCAGCCCGGTGCCACTTGGTGACAGGCTGTTTTACAGTTGAAAGAAATTAGTTAATCACACTATTAAGGTCCAGATTTAGGATTATACGGAGCAAAGATAAGAATGTGCTCTTTAATATTGATTTATAGAAATGAAATTAAGATTATTCTACCGCAATTTGGTCTAGCTCATTTCTTATTGATTCGATAAGGGTGACCGGATGTGAAGTGTAAAACGGAGCCCAATCAGGCTGCGTACTTAACTGTTGATAGAGCAGAGAAAGTGCCAGGCCTTCATCTTGTGACCACCAGGTTTTCTGCCTTCTGGTGGCTTTGATGGCCGTTTTCAGGTCCACACTACCTCCTTTACAGCGGGGATGTGTGAGCCAGCTCACAATCATGTATTGTCCAGTGCCTTCCATGGTGAGAAAAATATCATCCAGCTCCACCAGTGTGGAATCTAACGAACTCATGAACTTCTGGCGTTGGTCGTACATGTCCAATGCCTGTCTTGATAATTTCAGTCTATCTGTGGTATTTCTGGCATTTGCCGCTTGATAAAAAAGCTCCACTTCCTTTTTGAAGGCACTCACATAGCTGGAGTCACCAGAAAAATACTCCTGAATGAGATCATCGCTGACCTCATATCGGAAGTTGCCATTTTGCTCCAGAAAGGAGACCCGTTCACCTAATCCATTCATTTGCCTGGCGTGAGAAAATTCATGAAGAAATACACCTGTCAGCATTTTTTCTAACCCAACCTCCTCACTGTCTATACCTGCAGTTTTCCAGAAATCGGGTGCGGCCATCACGAAAAAGGGTGCAGAGCCGGGTGAAGAAGACGGAGCGGCAAAAGTCATGAGTTGGACAGGTACGTGCTGGCCATCGGGAATGGTCAGGGTGTCATGGTGTTCCTGCATCCACCAATCCAACTTCGTCCCAAAAAAAGAGGGTCCATTAAATGATACTCCATCTGGAGCGCTTACCTGAGAGGTGGTGTAAACATACTTTTGATCGTAGAAAAGCATGGCGGGGGCGGCAGCCTCTGGTAATTGGAGTACCTCTGTGGAGATGAGCTCCCAGGCCGACAGCCATTCTTCAAGCCAGCTGATCGCCGGAGCGGCGGTCTCTGTTTCAGCGGTTTGAAGTCCTGCTTTCTTGGGATTGCTGCAGGCCACCAGTGTGTGAATGGCTAGGAAAAGGATAATTACTCTCATGGTCTTCTCATTGGTAAAAGCAATTCATCTCCTGGTTTGGATGATGAATTTTCTGTTATACGCCCATGAAGGGTTGAAGGTCAAAAAAGGTGAAATACCCACCTGAAAAACTGACAAGCGGGTATTTATAGTGATTGGTTAAACCAAAGGCTCCTGCTGACTCAGGCAATGGAAGCTTCCTAAGCCCCAAACGATATCAGTGGAGTCTATGCCGATCACCTCCCGATCGGTAAAGACGTTCTTCAGAATTTCAAGCGCCAAAGGATCATTCTTCTGATCGCGATAGGTGGGCACCACTACACAACTATTGGCAATGTAGAAGTTGGCGTAAGAGGCCGGCAAACGCTGATCTTCATAAACCACCGGTTTAGGCATGGGCAGCTCCACCACCTTGAGAGGGGAGCCATCCGGCATTTTGAAAGTTTTGAGTAGCTCCAGGTTTTCCTGAAGTGGTGTATGGTTCTCATCAGCCGTGTTGGGCTCTACCACAGTTACCACGGTGTTGTCATTGACAAACCGTGTGATATCGTCCACATGGCCATCGGTATCATCACCTACTATGCCGTCACCAATCCACCAGATTTCGCGAGCCCCGTAGTAATCCTTCAGATAAGTCTCTATTTGGCTTTGATTCAGGTGGGGGTTTCTGTTTTTGTTGAGCAGACAAGCAGTAGTGGTGAGGATGATACCCTGATTGTTAAAATCTACAGAGCCACCTTCCATGACAATGCCCGGGTTAAAAGTTTCGAGTCCCAGCTTTCCGGCCACCAATTCGGGAATTTGATTGTCCAGATCATAAGGAGGGTATTTTTCGCCCCAGGCGTTGTACCCCCAGTTGATCACCGCTTTTTCACCTTCTTTGATGACGAAAGCTGGCCCATGATCACGACACCAGGCGTCATTGGTCGGGTGGTGATAGAAAGCGATGTTGCTCAGGTCAGCGCCCACCTCAGTGAGGTATGTACGCGCTTGTTTTTCCATTTTATCATTCACCACATTGATGCACACCTGTTCGCCAGTGGCTACTGCCTTAATAAATTCACAGTAAGGCTGGTAAATCGTTTTGATCTTGCCGGGCCATGAGTTTTCGTTGTGCGGCCAGCTCAGCCAGGTAGCTCGGTGTGGGTACCACTCTGCAGGAAAGCGGAATCCCTGTTCGCGGGGAGTTGATGCCATCATTCGTCTATAAATCGCTTTTCAATAGGAGAGTAAGCATCGATCCGGCGATCCCTCAGGAATGGCCAATGAATGCGATAGCTATCAGAGCGGTTCATGTCTATGGGAACCACTTCTGTGACTTCTTCCAGATGTGGGGCTTTGTATTCCAGCCAGCCAAAGGCGTTGGTCACATAAGACCCACCCCAGAACTGCATGTCGCCCTCCACACCAGTGCGGTTCACCCCGATCACCGGGATGCCATTGGCCACCGCATGCGACTGCTGGATGGTCTGCCAGGCATTGTGCTGCTCCTGATTGGTGCGCTCATCCTGGCTGTTATGCCAGCCGATAGCCGTAGGGTAGAAGAGCATCTCGGCACCCATGAGCGCCGTGATTCGGGCGGCTTCCGGGTACCACTGGTCCCAGCAGATCAGTACGCCTATTTTAGCAAACTTGGTTTCAAACACCTTGAATCCCAGGTCGCCAGGAGTGAAATAGAATTTTTCAAAATAACCCGGATCATCGGGAATGTGCATTTTCCTGTATTTGCCCAGATAGGTGCCATCTGCGTCTATGACGGCAGCTGTGTTGTGATAAAGGCCTTGTGCTCTTTTCTCAAAAAGAGAGGCTACAATGACCACACCCAGGCGCTTGGCGAGGGCACAAAAGATATCCGTGGTGGGGCCAGGTATGGCTTCTGCCAGGTTGAAGTTGTCATAGTCTTCCACATCGCAGAAATAGAGTGACCCGAACAGCTCCTGCAGGCACACGATCTGTGCTCCTTTGGCAGCCGCATCTTCTATTCCCTTGATGGCTTTTTGGAGATTTTGATCCCGATCTCCGCTACAGGCGTTTTGTACGAGCCCAATATTGACGATTCTTTCTTTTGGCATATTGAATGAACTGGTTAACCCGGGACGAAGTTCGGAAAATTTGCTCGTGACAAAAAACGATCGCTTCCCTTTTCATTCATTGATAACCTCCAGTGTCCATTTTTTTTGCAAAGAAAATTTTCTTTTGAGACCACCCACCAGGTATCCTGTCACACCCATGCCCATGCCCACAGCCATCATGGCGTAGGCTGAGGATGGGGAAAGGTATTCTTGATAAGTGACGGCAAAAGGAAGGTAGATTAATCCGGCGGTAGCAGGTAGGGCTCCAGCGCCTGATATGAGTATACCCGCGGCTTTCACAGGCCAGGGCCTTTTCACCGAGGCGGTAATGAAAAGTATTTCATGAATTAATATCGTATCCTTTTCTATGATCAGAGTGCTGTCGCTGAGAATAACTGGGGAAACCTCCCGATACTTTTTTCCGGAAGAGAGGCCTATTTTCATTGACTTTGGGATCAATACCAGTCGTTGCTGCTTTCCATCGGTTCTGACCACAGCAAGTGATCTTGGTGTAGGTTCTTTTTTCTGGGCCGTTACCCACCAGGGAAAACAAAGTGCAGTAAAAAAGAGCAGTACGGGCAATTGATGCCTTTGAAAAATCGACGATACACGAGTCATAATGCAGTCGCTTAAAATTGCTCTAAGATAACGTTTAATTCATCTACAACCATGCTGAAGGGGTACGTTTTGTTCAGGATAGGGGCCCTTTTGGCTATGAATGACGGGCGATGATAACAGGTATCGGGTTGATTACCTAAACTTACCGTCAACGTTAACGAGTAATTAAAAAATCATGTTGAACAGTACTTTGAATTCTGCCATTTATATCCTCGGAGGAACCCTTTTGGTGATGGGCTGTCAGCCGGTAAAGGAAAAGAATACCACCAGTGATGCTGTTCTTTCCGACACAACTGCTTTGCCAGTAGGTATTTCTGAGCCATTGGTCACCGACCTTTATACCGCTGACCCTTCGGCGCATGTATTTGATGGCAAAATCTACATTTACCCATCGCACGATATCGAATCAGGAATTCCGGAAGACGATTTGGGGAGCCATTTTGATATGAAAGATTATCATGTGTACTCCATGGAGTCTGTGGAAGGCCCTGTAATAGATAATGGTGTGGCGCTGGATATCAAGGATGTACCCTGGGCTGGCAGGCAAATGTGGGCGCCCGATGCTGCCTCTAAGGACGGTAAGTATTATTTGTACTTTCCTGTGAAGGATAAGAATGATGTATTCGGGATTGGTGTTGCTGTGAGCGATACTCCTACGGGGCCATTTCAGGCAGAGCCTGCTCCAATTGAGGGTAGCTTTAGCATCGATCCTGCGGTATTTCAGGATGAAGATGGGACTTTTTATATGTACTTTGGAGGAATCTGGGGAGGTCAGCTTCAAAAATGGCGCACAGGCACTTACGATCCTGAGGGGGAACTTCCCGGCAAGGATGAGCCTGCGCTATTGCCAAAGATTGCCAGGCTGGCTGATGATATGAAGAGCTTTGCGGAAGCCCCACGGGATGTGCAAATTCTGGATGCAGAGGGAAATCTGTTTTTAGAAGGCAATAATGAGCAAAGGTTTTTTGAAGCTGCCTGGGTACACAAGTATAACGGTAAGTATTACTTTTCCTACTCCACCGGAGATACCCACAATATTGCATATGCCATTGGAGATAATCCCTATGGGCCGTTCACCTATCAGGGTTTGGTGCTCAAGCCTGTGCTGGGCTGGACTAACCACCATTCTATCGTGGAGTTTCAGGGTAAGTGGTACCTTTTTTATCATGATAGTAGCCTTTCAGGTGGCCGTACTTTCCTGAGAAGCATCAAAATGACCGAGCTTACTTACAACGAAGATGGTACTATTCAAACCATCGATGCCTACGTGCAGTAATGACATCAAGTGCTTTCCCTGAAGGATGGATCTTTTCGGGGAAGCGCTGTATTGAAAATCAAACCATCTTCCGACCCAGCCGCAGGAATATAGGGAAGGTGATCTTTTGCTCTGTTCCCCAGAGAGGCTCAATGGCCTTGTCCAGATCATCTACCGGATCAGATCCATTTTGATCAATGAATTTTTTCACTGCAGACCAGGTTCTGAGGTAGCCCAGAAAATGGGCTCTTGACCAGGTGAATACACACTCGAAGGCTGGTGTGGCTATTTCTTTGAATGGAAATGGAATGGTCTGGTACTTTTCGTCGAGGTATTTCCGTTCCGGATCCCAGTAAGGTCCAATCACTTCATAGTAGAACTGGCGAATGATCGGGTCAATATCCGGAGAAACGGAGTGTAAGCCATACCCAATTACGGCAATGATACCGTTGGTTTTTAAAGTCCTGTTCGCCTCCAGATAGAAACGATCAAAGTCAAACCAGTGAATGGCCTGGCCTATGGTGATCAGGTCAAAATGCTGATCGGGAAAGGTCGTTTGCTCTGCAGGCTGGACGGAGTAGTGAATATTTGGGTGCGGGTATGCTTCGGACAGCTGAGCAGCGCTGATGTCGGTAGCTTGTACTTCCTTAAAGTGCCCCGTCAGGTGGCGGGCCACCTGACCATTGCCGGTTGCACAATCCCATGCACAGTTATGATGTGTCGCCTGAGTGCTGATGAATTCATACAGACTATCAGGATAAGTCGGACGAAACATCGCATAGCGATCTGAACCGGATGAAAAAAGGTCTTTCATCAGGAGGGGGTAGGAAGGCCACACTGAGCGAAGATATCCTGAATTTCCGGCTCAATAGGAAGGGAGCGAAGCGGAGGGATATTTGATCCACCCGTGTTGCCTACGGGGATTTTACCAACAAAAGATTTGACTCCACCTATCAGCAGGCGTGGAATTTGCCCGATGACCTCTTTGGTGCTTTTGATCTGGATACCAAATAACAGCATTTTCCAGTGAACCAGACTATGCGCATAGGGGTAGGCCTGACCAATGACATGAGCTCTTTCGAGGTGTCTCCAGGCACTCTGAAAGTTATTCATCTGGTGTTGCTGGCGATAAGCCTCGAGTTCCGCCGCAAAATAGGGCCTCAACGGCGTGGGCATGGACGTATTAAAGATCATTTCGGAGCGCTGTTAAGTTCAATGGAATTTCCAATTAAAAATAACAAAGCTCCGTTAGAATCCGCCATAAAGTGAAGTTGGAATTATCTCTTTTTCCCGCCACCTTTTCGGCCGCCGCCTCCACGTCCACCACCGCCCCGGTAAGGTTTTGGGCTATAGGATGGTCCTTCGCCAATGTGCGGCGGGATTTTGGCCTTAGGCACAGGTTTGCCCAATAGCTGTTCGATGGAATGGAATTTGGACTGCTCTTTTTCATTCACAAAAGTGAATGCTGCACCCGTGGATGCAGCCCTGGCTGTCCGTCCTATGCGGTGGATGTAGTCCTCACCGTCGTTGGGCACGTCATAGTTGATCACTATGTCTATGTCCTCTACATCGATACCCCTTGAAAGGATGTCCGTGGCGACCAGTATTTTGAGTTTTCGGCTTTTGAACTGGTTGAGTACCTGCTCACGGGATTTCTGCTCCAGGTCCGAGTGGATTTCCTCCACTGAAAGGTTGGCTTTTTTGAGTTCTTTGGTGAGTCTCTTGGTGTTGTCTTTGGTAGAGCAAAATACGATTACACTTCTGAGCCAGTCTGGTTTTAAGATATGCTTGACCAATTCTATTTTCTGACCATCGTACACGATGAATGCCGCCTGCACAATCTTCTCATTGGGCTTCGAGATGGCAATGCTTATTTCTTCAGGGTCTTTGAGGATATTTTTGGCCAGCTGTCTGATCTTCGTAGGCATGGTAGCAGAAAACAGCAGGGTCTGCCTTTCTTTAGGCAGGTAACCGATGATCTTGGTGATGTCCTCGTTGAACCCCATATCCAGCATCCGGTCGGCCTCATCCAGGATGAGGTAGTCCAGCTGTGATACCTTCACATAGTTCATGTTCAGGTGCGCAATCAGCCTTCCCGGTGTACCAATGATGATATCGGCACCCTCCGAAAGTGCTTTCTTTTCCCGATCAAAAGACTGACCGTCACCACCACCATACACAGCGAGTGAACTCACAGAAGTGTAGTAGGAGAGTCCTTCCAGTTGCTGATCTATCTGCACGGCAAGCTCACGCGTAGGAACGATCACGAGTGCTTTGATGTGCCCATCGTCTTTGGCCTCTGTAAGGATCTTGTGAATGATGGGCAGGAGGAAGGCAGCGGTTTTTCCGGTCCCGGTCTGCGCCGCGGCAATGAGGTCTTTTCCTTCTAATATTTTGGGGATGGTAGCCTCCTGAACAGGAGTGGTGTTTTCAAATCCAATGGCCTCAATTCCTTCGAGGAGTTTTGGATCCAGATTTAATTCTGAAAATTTCAAAATGATGTATTATTTAATTATTCGACGAAGATAAAGCAATTAAATGGTATTAACAGACTCCTGTTTGGCTGCATTTCCATTGGTTGTTTCACAGTGGGTGACTGATGTATATGAAATGGCATCTAAGCGACCCTGACCCAGATTGTGATGATGAATGTGAAGTTTATTTCCTACCCGATTGATGTGGTGATGTAGTATTGATGTGGTGATAAAATTTTAATAAACAAGCTCACATTTTTCGAGGGGTTGGTGTCGGCTACCATCACCGATATGGCCGGGCGCCAATTGATTCATCAGGCTTATTTTGAGCATTCGATAGATATAAGTCAGCTATCGGGGGGCATATATCTTTTGGAGCTGAAGTCGAATGGCTTTTGGACGAAACAAAAGTTTATGAAGTAGCAATCTTTACTATTACCAAATAAAAAGGGGTTGAAAAATGGAGGATTACCTCATTTTTCAACCCCTCATTTTTTACTGAATTTTTAGAGTCCTAATACCTCTACGCCCTGTTCAAAAACAATGTCCACGGGAATGTCCTGAGCTTCCAGTTTGGATAGGTCAGCCTGCAACGCAGCACCGATAGTTCCTTTTTCTTTCACAAGGGCATCTACTCCCGCATAGTCTCCATTACCCTGCAGGGTGAGAATAAGCTCAGAGAGTGCGTTCATGGCTTCTTTCATTTTAGCGAAATCCACACGATAGGTGCCGTCTTCATTTTGGGCGAATGCACCATATTCATTGAAAAAATTGAAACGGATCATGTTGGCTTTGCCATGAGCACTGGCCGCTCCAAATCTCACCGAACGGAAAATCCCGGCCATGAAAGTGGTGTAGTAATCTTCTATCTGTCCTTCCAACTCGCCTTTCTCGTGAAGCTGGGTGATCATGTAAAGGCCGAGTATATCTGCTTTACCCTCTTCCAGTGCTGATCCGTGCTCCTGTAAAGCAGCGCGTACTGTACCTTTTTCATTGATGGTGTTTTTGATACCAAGCCCGTGTGCCACTTCATGAAACATGGTGTTGGCAAAGAAGGCATCGAACGTGATGTATTGCTGCTGATCTGGTGTGATCAACACTTTAGAAATGGGTAGCAGAATCTCGTCGAATTTGGCACGCATGGCGTTTTTGAGTTGGAGCCTTCTGGAGCCTTTGGCCAGTTGTACCTGCTCATCGTTGGGGAGGTTGATGGCGATGGTCTTAGAGCCGGAGTTACAGTCACCGGCGTAGTAGACCACATCATAAGCATTGAGGTCTGCATCACTGCCTGGTTCCTCAGCTTTATACGCATCCGGTACCGGAAGTCCGCGCTGAAGCTCCGGCAGAAACGCCGCATATTTTGAGAGTCGGTCGCTCCACGTCCTGTCTTTGATGAGTACGTAAGCCTCGTGTGCAGCTTTATAATTGTACAGGGCATCCTCATAGTTTTCGATGGGGCCAATCACTATATCAATGCCGTTTGTTTTCATGTCCATCCAGGCCATATCAGACGGCTGATAGTCATCAGTAAGCAACGCTTCTGCTCGATGTTTGAGGTAGGCTTTAAGGCCGGAATCCTCTGCCAGGTCAGCGCATTCCAGTAGCAGAGCAGACACTCGCTTTACTTCCTCGCTAAACATTTCGTAATACGGAATGGCAATAAGTTGCCCGTTTTCATCTCTTCGGATAAAGGTGTAAAGGCTGGCTTTGCCTTCCAGGTCTGCGGCTTCAAACTCCTCTTTGGTCATGTCAGTAGGGTAGAAGTTGGCTCCCGGAGGTTTGGTGCCCACCCCGTCGATGAATGGCTTGTTGTTGTCCAGTCGATCCCAGGGGCCGTAGTTGATCTTTACATAAGCTCTAGTGGCTTCATCCTCAATGGTGCTGAGAAGAGAATCCTTCTGACCATAGGCTTCATACCAAAAGAGGCCATCCATGATCTGGGCCGCTTCTATGAGTTTGGGGATCATCTTTTTTTCCTTTTCGCTTAGCGATGTGAGGTCAGCCGTGAGCCGGACTTTCTTATAGTCCTCTAGTTTAGCTTTCATGATTTCATTGGGTGCTTCGTCGGTGCTTTGCGCTTGTTTTTGGGGGCCACAGCCGAATAGGCTGATCACCAAGGCAACGACTAAAAATCGGGATACTTGTTTCATATTTCTTCCAGGTTGTTTATCTGAAATGGAAAGTTATAAAACCTTGATCAAATGAAGGGTGATAAAGGTCTGGCAGGTGTTTATAAGATTTCTTTTGGGAATGACTGGGGTAATTTAGGGCCGTCATTCACACAGACGCGAATCGCATTTTGAGAAAAAATGCTATTGGATTTTGATCCATTCGGAGGTGTCAAATTTTAATTGCGATACAACCTGAAAAATTGTTCAGTATCCCTGATGTCTTGCAGCCCCAAAATCCAACAGACCTCAGAGAGGTCGGAGAAGTCCAATCCACCAGCAGCAACTGCCTCATTATTGTATCTCCCATCCTTTCCATTGTATTGATTTGACAAGTCTGTGGAAAGCTGCCATATTTCAAACAGGTCAGGATCTTTGATTTCTTCCTTCCAGCTGGTAAACTCAGGATCACGAAACCCGGGTGTGCCATTACCTACAGCATTACCATCCGGTATTTTTTGATAATGAGCATTTTCCTTGACAAATTGAAGACGCTCTGGACTGGTGGAGTTTTCATTCCAATCGCTATGCTGAACCACATGGATACGCTGTGTTGTGTTTATTTGAGGTAAATCCTTTTGAACGGCTTTGATAAGTAGCGCGGTGAAATCCGATTGACCTGCCTCTGCAATCCATATATCGCCCTGCCGATTGAGTGTTGCTTGCACGATGAGCTTCACTTTTTCAACCGCAGCTTCACTTTTATTGTGTGCGTCTGTCCAATTGTTTCCAAAGGCCAGCTGAAATAAGTCATTTGGTGGGACATACAACCCTTCCTGAATACCATATGTGCCTGCGATGGCATGATAATTTAAGGTGGAGAAATTGCTGTCTGTTAGTAAAGTGGCAAGGGCCGCCACCGTGTGAAGGTCATCTACATCCGTTTTACAATCAAATTGAACTAAAAGCAGGTCATTTTTTGGATTGAATTCTCCCGACAGTGAGTTCTTTTGACCAAAGCTGGTTGTGAAGGACAAAAATGTGGCCGCTAATGCCAGGAATATGAGTGTTTTTGAATTCATTTTTTCGTGCAAGTTTTGAGATAACCTCTCTAGGTTTTTCTGGATTTGGCTCCTGATACAAGTAGGCGCCAAGATGATCCCCAAAATAGGGGAATAAACATAGAAGTCAAACTTCATTGAAATTTCCTGTGAGGATCTTTAGGTGGGTTATCAGTTCTTTTGAAGGCGTCATCCTCCGGAGGTTTGGGTTCATGAATTTTTCTTCTCTACATAACAGGTCAACAAAACAGCCCAACTACTCCCGCTTGGGCCACCCAAAATAGAGACTTAGTAAGCCAAGGGGTAAAAAAAGGACCACCAGGTAGAGAGCATGATTGACGAGTGCAAAGTTAGCCGGATCGGCAGGGTCGTAATAGAGGCGGGCATGGTCTGCATCGCGGCCTTCGGTGATCGTGTTTTCCACATCCACCTCTATATGGAAGACAGTGCCCAGCGAGTCGGTATAGTCCATGAGATAATAATTAATCGGAGTGGCGGTGGTATCCAGCCGATAGCCAGTGATGACCGCCTCTGTCTCCACCCAATAAAGCTGTTGATAAATATAGCTAGCGGGTAGGTAGTAGCCCAACCAGACCAGTCCCAGGCCCGGTACCAGAAACCAAAGCTGATACAAATGAAATTGCCTCATGTGATGAATTTAGATCAACCAGAGTGAATTAGCAATAGGTTCATTTCTGAGATGGGTCTTTTCTCCGAAATCGGTCAGTCTTATGAATCTCATTTCGAAAATGATTGCTGGGATCTTGAGCCGCCATTCCTGGGTAGTGTGATCTCATCTGCTTTGTCTTACCCTTCGACGGAGCTCAGGCTGACAAAGCACCAGTTCCTCCGAAACAACTGATTTATAATCAGCCATTCCGGATTTGCGAAAAATACCACAAATAGGGTAGACCTTTCTTTTGTAACTTTTGTTACCATCCTCGGGTGGTGGGTTTGCGTATCTTTATCGATCAGTCAAAGAAGTTATAAGCATCGATGGAATCAATTATTACAGAAATACGAAACGGCTATGCGGGTTATGCCGGCTACCTTTGGCAAGAAATCACACACCCCACCTGGCACAATTACTTCTACTGGTTGCTGGGAGTGTCTGCATTTTTCTTTGCACTGGAACTCTTGAAGCCCTGGCGTGTAGATCAGGCAAAGTTTCGGAAGGATTTCTGGTTGGACTTCTTCTACATGTTTTTCAATTTCTTTCTGTTTTCCCTCATCATCTACAATGCCGCCTCCAATGTGGTGGTACACCTCTTCAATGACCTGCTGGGACTGCTGGGTATTACCAATCTGGTGGCTTTTGAAGTGATGAGTTGGCCGATATGGGGCCATCTGCTGCTCGGCTTTGTGGTGCGCGATTTTGTGCAGTGGTGGATCCACCGTTTGCTGCATGCGAGCCCACGGCTGTGGGAGTTTCACAAGGTGCACCATAGTGTGGCTGAGATGGGTTTTGCAGCCCACCTGCGATACCACTGGATGGAAAACGTGGTGTATCGCACCATTGAGTACATCCCGTTGGCACTCATCGGGATTGGTTTACGCGATTTTTTTATCATCCACATTTTCACCCTGGCCGTTGGTCATTTCAATCATTCCAATTTCAAACTGAACCTCGGACCTTTGAAGTATATTTTCAATAACCCACAGATGCACATCTGGCATCATGCCTATCACTTGCCTGCAGAGCGTCGATTAGGGGTTAATTTTGGATTGACGCTGAGTGTTTGGGATTATCTCTTTGGTACCGACTACATTCCCCATGATGGGCGCGATATCCAGCTGGGCTTTCCTGGTGTGGAGGAGTTTCCTGCCGACTTTATAGGGCAAAATACCCATGGATTTTCTGGTAAGGTGACTAGTCCGGGCGATAAAAAGCCTGACTGATCCCCGGTAGATTTTTTACCTTTAGGGAAACACTAAAGACAATGGAAAACGAATTGATTCCGAAGGAGGCCTACGCCGAAATAGAGCAAATGATTACCAGTGCTGAGAGCGTGGTGGGTATAGATGCCAAAAAGACCCATATCATCATCATACACAAGCTGATGGAAATAGAAAAGCGGTTGAAAGCCCTCGAGAATAAATAAGTGAAATCACAATGAGCAACGAGACAGAAGATCTGGTACATCAGATTCTTGGCAGATCAGAGATAGAGCCTCAATTGGCCGAAGAGATCTTATCCATCGGTCGATTGAAGAAAGTGAAGGCAGGTGGGGTAGTCATAAGCCCTGATAGTACGGGCAATGAAATGCCCATCGTACTGGAAGGTTTGTTGAAGGTAATGCGTCAGGATCAGACGGGCGGCGAAGTTTTTCTCTACTTCCTGGAGGGTGGGGAGACCTGCGCCATGTCCATTACCTGCTGTATAGAAGGCAAAAAGAAGGCCTTTCATGTGGTGGCAGAGGAGGATTCTGTGCTTTGGATGATCCCTATGACGTACGTAGACAGCTGGGTGGTGAAATACAAATCATTCAGGAAGTTTGTCTTTGATGCATATCAAACCCGTTTCGATGAGATGTTGAATACCATCGACAGTGTGGTCTTTCTGAAAATGGATCAAAGACTTTATAAATACCTACTTGACAAGAAACAGGCTTCAGGAACCTTTGTGATCAACAAGACCCATGAGCAAATCGCCAATGAACTGAATACCTCCCGGGTGGTGGTCTCGCGGCTCCTGAAACAGCTGGAGCGCGAAGGGAAGATAGAGCAATACCGCAACCGTATAGAAATCATGTAACTTGGAGTGTGACAATTGTTACACCGGAGGGTTAGGGAGTTTGATACTTTTGGAGCTTCAAAAAGGTAAGCAATGAAATTGATACACCAGATACTGCCCATCATGAGCTGGCTGCCTCAGTATAAAAAGACTCAGCTGAATGGCGACTTGTTTGCCGGTCTCACGGTTGGGATTATGCTGATTCCCCAGGGGATGGCTTATGCGCTGATTGCGGGACTGCCTCCTGTCTATGGCTTGTATGCCTCCATCGTTCCACAGCTCATCTATGCTTTGTTTGGTACTTCACGACAGCTTTCCGTGGCTCCTGTGGCCATGGACTCTCTGCTGGTAGCTGCCGGGGTATCAGTGCTGGCCACCGAGGGTACCGATGCCTACATTGGGTTTGCCATTCTTTTGGCGTTTTTTATGGGGGCATTCCAGTTATTGCTGGGTGTACTGCGCCTGGGATTCATCACCAACCTGCTTTCAAAGCCAGTGATCAGTGGGTTTACCTCCGCTGCGGCGCTCATCATCGGCCTCAACCAGCTGAAATACCTCATGGGGGTAGATCTGGTGAAAAGTAATAAGGTACATGAAATCCTCTGGGATGCTGTGCAAAGTATCAACCAGACACATTTAATGACGCTGGCCATAGGGATTGTGGGAATTGTCTTCATCAAAGGAGTGAAGCGAATTCATTCCAGTATTCCCGGAGCCTTGATTGCGGTGATATTCGGTACGGCCTTGGTCTATTTTATGCAGCTGGAGTCTGCCGGTGTGAGTATAGTAAAAACCATACCCGATGGTTTGCCCTCCTTCAAACTACCAGACCTCTCTTTGGGTCAGCTGGGTGAACTTATTCCGCTGGCACTCACCATCTCAGTGGTAGCCTTTATGGAGGCCTTTTCTGTGGCCAAAGCCATAGAAGCCAAGAAACGAAATTATAAAGTACAACCCAATCAGGAACTGGTGGCGCTGGGAGCGGCTAACTTAATAGGGTCGCTGTTTCAGTCTTTTCCGGTGACTGGTGGTTTTTCCCGATCGGCAGTCAACTACCAGTCCGGGGCACATACACCACTTTCGTCTGTGATCAGTGCAGTAGTGGTTTCGCTCACCCTCATCTTTCTCACACCACTGTTTTATTTCCTGCCCAAAGCCATTCTTGCTTCAGTGATTATGGTGGCGGTAGCCGGATTGATCGATTGGACCTATGCCCGGCGACTGTGGAAAGACAGTCGGGTAGAATTTGCCCTCCTGGTTGCTACCTTTTTGATCACCCTCAATTTTAGTATGGTGCCTGGCATCGTCAGCGGTATCGTATTGTCTATCCTGGTGCTTCTGTACAGGTCGGCATATCCGCATATCGCCAGACTGGGCAGGGTACGGGGACATCACGAGTTTAGGAATATCAAACGATTCAAGGACCTGGAGCAGTGGGAGCACGTCCTCATTTTGCGCCTGGATGCGCCGCTTACTTTCATCAATATTCAGTACTTTAAGGAATATATTGAGAATGCCGTGGACGATGCCCAGGGTCGGATAGAAACGCTTATATTAGATGCTGGTCCGCTCAGCTACCTGGACGCCACGGCCACCAGCGGGCTGAAGGATTTGTTGGACTTTTTGCATGAAAAAAAGATAGAGTTTCTGATCTGTGACCTGATTGGCCCTGTGAGGGATACCATGAAAAGGACAGGCTTGAATGAGGTTCTACATAAGGAAAATGTGTTTTTTGATCTGAACGAGGCAGTGAAATTTGCCACCACACACAAGCAGGGGGACTACAAAGATTATGCGCTGCAGTCGGACTTAAAAGACTAAGACATGAAGGAACGGGAAATGATACTCAGAGATCACCTGGCCCTGGATCGAACCAAACTGGCCAATCAACGGACGTTATTGGCTTTCGTAAGGACCAGCCTTTATCTGGTGGTATCGGGGATTGCCGTGATCAAGGTTGATTTTTTGGAGAAAATCCGCTTTTTGGGCTTTATCCTTGTAGGAATTAGCCTGATTGTATTGATCCTGGGAGTTTGGAACTATTTCTATTTCAGGAAAAAGATGATGAATCAATATCATCAGGAATGAGTTGTATACAGAGCTACTTTGGTGTGTAACCATTGTTACATCAGGATCGTGGGGTAGTTCGTAAGTTTGTAAAAGAATTCGCATTAAAACCTAAAAATAAGAATGAAGGTAGAACAGATTTATACAGGATGTCTCGCTCAGGGAGCTTATTATATAGAAAGTAATGGAGAAGCGGCGATCATCGATCCGTTGAGAGAGTCGGAGCCTTATATCCTCAAAGCCGAGAAGGAAGGAGCTAAAATCAAATACATTTTTGAAACCCACTTTCATGCCGACTTTGTGTCGGGACATGTGGATCTGGCTGCTAAGACCGGTGCTACCATTGTGTATGGTCCCAATGCCAAAACCGAATATGACATTCACGAAGCTACTGACGGTGAGCTATTTCAGATTGGAAAAATCAAGATAAAAGTATTGCACACTCCAGGACATACCATGGAGAGCACCACCTATCTACTGATAGATGAGGCCGGGAAGGAGCATGCTATTTTCAGTGGAGATACACTTTTCATTGGCGATGTGGGACGGCCCGATCTGGCTCAGAAAGGCACATTGACTCAGGATGACCTGGCTGGTTATTTGTACGATAGCCTACGAACCAAGATCATGACCTTACCCGATGAGGTGATCGTGTACCCGGCACATGGTGCGGGCTCGGCATGTGGCAAAAACATGAGCAAGGAAACCACCGACCTGCTGGGCAACCAGAAGAAAACCAATTATGCACTCAGGGCGGATATGACCAAAGAGGAATTTATCAAAGAAGTGACTGATGGTTTGCTGCCGCCACCACAGTACTTTGCGCAAAACGTGGCCATGAATAAGTCAGGTGCCAAAGGAATGGATGAGATCCTTGAAAAGGGAAATGTGCCATTGGATGTAGAGACGTTTGAGGCAGTAGCTAATCACGAGGGAGCTTTGGTCTTGGATACCCGCTCTCCCGGAGAGTTTGCTGCTGACCATGTACCCAATTCCATCTTTATTGGCATTGATGGCAGTTTTGCACCGTGGGTAGGAGCGTTGATCCCTGATTTGGAACAACCCATTGTATTTATAGCGACTGAAGGCCGTGAGGAGGAAATCGTAACACGACTTTCCAGAGTGGGGTATGACAATACCCTGGGTTATCTGAGCGGAGGGATAGCCGCATGGAAAGCTGCTGGAAAAGATACCGAGCAGGTCACTACTATCCCTGCGCATCAATTCGCAGGCGCTTACAAGGAAGGGGGCCTGAATGTCATGGATGTGCGAAAACCATCAGAATTTGAAGCTGAGCATGTGGAAGATGCGATGAACTTGCCACTCGATTTTATCAGTGAAAACATGGATCAGGTGGACAAGAAGAAGCAATACCACATTCATTGTGCGGGAGGTTATCGCTCTATGATTGCAGCTTCGATATTGAAATCCCGGGGATTTGACAATATTGTTGACGTGGCCGGAGGTTTCAAGGCCATCTCCGAAACGGATATACCTACTACCAATTATGTATGTCCTTCTACTTTGAAGTGATTGATTGTTCTAATAGATAGTTTGATTGAAGAGGTGCTGATTGTTAAAGTCAGCACCTTTTTGTTTTTCTATGAAGCAGGGTCTAAGAGAAAAGCCAATAGTTCATCAGATGAGAAAACTCCCGAACTTAAAATAATAGCCTAATAACTCAACTCATCCATTTTCACTTTTCCACGAAAGGTCCAAAACACAAAGGTCGTGTAGGCCACAACCAATGGTGTGCCTATGGCCGCTATGATCAGAAGGGTTCCCAGTGATTTTTCGGAAGCACTGGCATTATGAATGGTCAGGCTATTGGCAGGATCCTCATTGGAAAGAATAATCACAGGAAACAGCTCAATGGCCACCACAATGAGCAGCGTAGCAATGGAGATGCAGGAAAAGGCGAATGCATTGCCGTAGCGTTTTTTGCTGATCAGTCTCGGAATATTGGCAATACTCAGGAAGGCAATCAAGGGCACGATGAATAGTGCTGGTTCGCCTTTGAACCGATCGGAAAGGTGGGGAAAGTAGATGAGGGTATAGAGAGTAGTGATGCCGAAGCTCACCAGAAAGAAAATAATAGCCTGCTTTACATGCAGGGTCATTTTGATAAATTGTTTGCCCTCCGTCTTCATGATGAGGTAGATCGCTCCATGCATCATGAAGAGGGCCAGGGTGCAGATGCCCACCATTACTGCGTAAGGGTTAAAAAAAGCAATCCAGTCGCCATCAAATTCCAGATCGGGACCTATTGGCATTCCCTGAAGCACATTGCCCAATACCACACCCAGGAGCACGGCCAGCATGATGCTGGAAAAACTGTAAGCACCGTCCCACATACTTTGCCACCATTTCATGGGCTCTTTGCTTCGAAACTCTATGGAAATGGCCCTGAAAATAATCAACACCAAAAAGAGCATAAAGGGAATGTACATGGCAGAAAGCAGGGTGGCATAAACGATCGGAAATCCGGCAAACAAGGCACCTCCACCAATCACCAGCCACACTTCGTTGCCATCCCATACCGGGCCGATGGCATTGAGCGCTGTTCTTCGGCTCTTGTCATCCTTAAAAAAGAGATGCCAGGCACCGGCACCCAGGTCAAAGCCATCCAGAATGGCATATCCTGAGAAAACAGCTCCTACTACCAGAAACCACCACGTTGTATATTCTATGCCTATGAAAGTTGCCATATTGTGTGATTTTAAGATTGAATCGCATCTACAATTTCGCGCTGATGCGGCCTCTGATCGATCATTTCTCCATCCTGAGGGCCATGTTGAATCTTTTTATTGAGCAGGTAGATGAAAAGCGCAAAGAGCAGTGAATAGACCAATGAGAACAGCACCAGTGAAAAGATCACCTGGTTGGCCGTGACCACCTTCGAGAGCGCATCGGATGTACGAAGCAAGCCATAGACTACCCACGGTTGACGTCCCATCTCTGCAGCAAACCAGCCTGCCTGATTGGCAATCTGAGGCAGTAAAACGGCTACCACAAAGGCTTTGAGTACCCATCGGTGATCGAATAATTTTCCGCGCCACCAAAGAAAGCAACCCAGCAGGGAAAGCCCGATGAGCACCATTCCGATCCCCACCATGAGGTGATAAAACTGAAACACGGCGTTGATTTGTCCTGGTCTTTCATCTTCAGGAAAAGCATTTATCCCCTTTACTTTTGCTTCAAAATCCTGGTGAATCAAAAATGAAAGGCCATTGGGGATTTTGATTCCCGAAACTTTCTGTTTCTCCTTATCCACCCACCCGAGGAGGTACATATCAGCTGCGGCCAGACTATCAAAGTGGCCCTCCATGGCGGCCAATTTCACAGGTTGATTCACGGCCACTCCATCTGCAGATCTGTGCCCGGTGAAAAGCTGCGATAAGGATGCGACAACCCCCACTGCAAGTGCAATTTTGAAAGCTTTTTTGGACACTTCGATGTGCCTGTTTTTTAGAAGATAATAGGCATGTACGCTCATGATCAGAAATGCCCCAGCCAAAAATGAACCGATCCAGACGTGAGAAAGACGGTCTACACTGGATGGATTGAAGACCATGGCCCAAAAATCGGTGATCTCAGCTCTGGCTTCCATGCCTTCGCCTACGATGTGGTACCCTGCCGGCGTCTGCTGCCAGGAGTTGGCCACCACGATCCATACTGCCGAAAACATCGAGCCCAGCCATACGCCAAGTGTGGCTGTGAAGTGAATGACGGGACTTACCCTGTTCCATCCGAACAAGAGAATACCGAGAAATCCGCTTTCGAGCGCAAAAGCAAAGATGCCTTCAGCGGCCAGTGCGCTGCCAAAAATATCGCCCACATAGCGTGAGTAGGTAGCCCAGTTAGTGCCAAACTCAAACTCCATGACGATACCTGTGGCTACTCCAATGCCAAAGGTAAGTGCGAAGATCTTGGTCCAAAACCTGGCCAGTTGTTCATAAGCGGGATCCTTAGTGCGGAGGTAGAGGCCTTCCATGATGACCATGATCAGCCCGAGCCCGATGCTCACCGGGGGGTAGATGTAGTGAAAGGAAATGGTAAGCGCAAACTGAATGCGGGAGAGAATTTCTACATCCATTTTTTTGATTCAAAGGTAGCGACCAGCGAGATAAACCTCTATGGAAAGACCTTGAAATATTGAAGGGGTCAATGTATTTACCATGAGGGTAAATCTCGGTGCCTATGTAACAAATGTTACCCTTAGGGGCAGCTGGTTAAGATAGTTTTGTGGGAATTTGAGTGATTGAAAATAGAATTTTATGAAAGAAATATTGGATTTCGTGAGTCAACCCTGGCCCTGGTATGTGGCCGGTCCTCTGATAGCGCTGGTTATGTTTACGTTGATCATTTTCGGAAACAACTTTGGGATTTCAGCCAACCTGAGAACAGTTTGCTCCATTGTGGGTGCAGGGAAGAACTGCGAATTTTTCGACTTTAACTGGAAAAGTCAGTTGTGGAATTTGGTTTTTGCTTTTGGGTTGGTGCTTGGCGGGCTGATCACACATCAGTATCTCACTACTCCGGATGAGGTTACCCTCTCTGCTGCCACACTTGCTGACCTGGCTAAGCTGGGTATAGAGGCACCCCGCGATCAACTGGTGCCCTTGAGTATTTTTAGCTGGGAGTCGCTGGCTACAGTGAGGGGTTTTATTATTCTGGTGGTTGGTGGATTCCTCATCGGTTTTGGTACCAGGTATGCAGGTGGCTGTACTTCCGGGCATGCCATTAGCGGCCTCAGCGATCTGCAGCTGCCGTCTTTGATAGCTGTAGTAGGGTTTTTCATCGGAGGTCTTTTTATGACCTACCTGGTTCTCCCTTATCTATTCACTTTATAATCGTAGAAAATGAAAATATTCAGATACATCATAGTAGGCATCGTCTTTGGGATCACCCTGGCCAAATCAGAGGTAATCTCCTGGTACAGGATTTATGAGATGTTCAAATTCCAGTCATTTCACATGTATGGAGTGATTGGCTCAGCTGTTATTTTGGGAATTATCTCTGTCCAGATGATCAAGCGGTTCAACATCAAAACCATTGATGGATTGCCCATAGTAATCAACCCCAAGCAGATGAGCGTCTCGCGATATCTTTTTGGGGGCATCATATTTGGGTTGGGTTGGGCCATGACAGGAGCCTGCCCCGGGCCTATGTTTATTCTGTTGGGCAATGGAGTAGGCGTCATTCTGGTGGTCATCGCTTCTGCGCTTCTGGGCACTTACACGTATGGTTTGGTGAGAAATAAGTTGCCTCACTAATGAAATAAAGAGCCGAAAGAAATACTTTCGGCCCTTATTGAGGAGGAAAACTTGATTGATAACCATCCTTCACTTGGCAGAACACCGCTTAAAATGTTCGTGCCAGATGATTCAAGATTCGAGATCCAAACTTGGGGACAGAATCTGTATTTATTCTGGAGGAATGAGTGACGGTGAGATGATTTCTCCTTTTTTAAAGAAAAATGATCGATGGGCTGCGTTTAATCCTTATTAACACATTACCTTTTTTTAAAATAACCATACAACAATGAAAAATTTAACGATAACCCTAACAGCCCCGGGAAGCATCAAATTGGCGTTTTATTTGGGCACCACCCTGTTATTGATCGCCTTACTAAGCTCTTGCCAGAGCTCTGCTCAAAGCCCTGAGTATCGGACAGTAACCAATGAAGAACTTGTGACACTGCTAAAAGATGAGAGTGTACAGCTTTTGGATGTGCGTACGCCAGAGGAGGTTGCTCAGGGAGTGATTGCTGGTGCAGGCCATATTGATATCTACGATCCTGAGTTTGACAACAAACTAAGCCAACTGGATAGGACCAGGCCCGTAGCGGTCTATTGTGCGGCAGGTGGCAGAAGCGCCAAAGCCAGTATGAAACTCAAGGAATTGGGGTTTCAAAAAATATATGACCTAAAAGGTGGCTACAGGGGCTGGCAGCAAGCGGGTTTTCCTGTTTCCCAATAGCCTGGGGCAGGCAGCCTGTATCAGTCATGCGGAAATTTCTTTTCGATCACCAAAAAAAAAGTGTATTGGGTTAACTTATTGATTGCTAGAAGTTTAACTTTTATAAGATTTTATAGAATTAAACTTATTTAATTAACTTCAAGGCTGATTTCCAGACAAACAGATACAATATGATGAAGTTTCGGCTTTGCCTGATAACTATAGGTCTTTTCTTCTCTGTAAGCTCCATGGCCCAGCGGTTTGGTCAGTCTCAGGATGTAATAGAAGTAGGGGAGTCTATGGAGGAATACATCAAGGAAAACCATGTAGATGACATTGAAGATATTGTCCATAAGTTCACTGAATCAAGGGTCTTTTTGAAATACCTGCTCGAGCAAGGGCATCACATCAATTCTGATTCGGTAAAGCTTCGGCGTAAGGATATCAGCATCGGGCATGACATTGATGTCTTTGTAAAACACTTTTCTGATCATCAGAATTTCACCATGCTGATGGTCCCTGTGGATATTTATCCATTGATGATTTATGATACCTTGCTGTTTTCTGTTCTGGAAGTGAGCGATACCTGGCTCAAAGAGAAGTACTATTACCACGATATATCCGATGATTCCGTAAAAGCCAGTTTGTTAGCTACAGAAAATCATGACCTGCTAACCAAACATATGTATGAGCAGGTGATGGCAGAGCGAAAGCAGTCCAGTGCAGAGGTGGAAGTGAAACTTCATGAAAGCTATATCTCTACCAATAGCATTCTGCTCAATACGCACGAACTAGACAAAGAGGAACGGGAAAAAATTATGAAATCATGGGGTCTTTTCAAAAGACTGCTCACCCATAACCTGGAACTCAGCGTGGAGATGAATATTTATATTTTTGGTCATGATGACATGAGCATCATCCATTATACAGATCGCGGTTCCACAGAGTACAGGATTACCCCAAGCAACGTTTTCACACGCCATCATTTTGAAGAAGAATAAATCATAGAGCCATGGGGTGTGTCACAGGAAAAAGACAATACGACACCCAAAGTCAGGCTGAAGAAGCACTGATAGAAACGCGCGGCAGATTCGTTTTTAGAGAAGGGAGCGGGCCAATAGACGTATATCAATGCGATGATTGTGGATATTGGCACTTTACCTCCAAAGGAACAGTGAGCGACTTGCTGAAAAAAGCAGATACCAAAAAGCAGATCAGCGATCAGCAAGAAGCTCAGTTTTGGGAAAGAAAATTCAGATCACGTTAGTCTTCGTCAGACTCCACCTCAGACAATGGCTTCAGGTTGGAAGGGATCTTCTCTTCGTCCGGATCGTATGGGTATACTTCCAATATGTTTGTTAAGGTGATAGAAGGAATGTCATAGGGGACCAGCATTGAGTTTAGGTGATCTTCAATACGCTCATACGCTTGCTTCACATGATCTGCGCTCACCAGCAGGTAGGTGTTGATTTTCACCTCTTTGTCGCTATCTCCATCTACAGTGGCATAGACTACTTTGCTTTTGAACCATTTTTCAGAGTCCTCATGATGAATCACTTCGGCTATGTTGGTTTTCGTGATTTGTGTCACTGTGAATTCTCCTGAAATATCCCGTTCGCATATTTCGTACATACGACTTTCGGCATCAGTATAGGAAACTGCATCCATCAGATAAGCATCAGTTACCTGCTTGAGCATTCCATCATCCAATTCCTTATTGTGTTTCACTTTACACGAATACCAGATCTTCATTTCTTTTGAGGTTATTTTTTAAATAGGGCTGCAAATATATGCCGATGATCAGGATCAGAAAACCTAATCCGCGATCAATTGGAATTCTTTTTTCACAGACTAAATCCAATAGGAAAATTTCATAAAGCAACCATAGGTTAACCCTATATAAATTGGGCAAGACCTTTTTTAAAAGGTAAATTTGAGACTTCAGAAAACCCCAAATAACCCCAATTATGACCCCAAAACACCCCAAAATCCTCTGGAGTCCATCCGATAGCTTAAAAGCTGATAGTAATCTGGCTGCTTATATGAGCTGGCTACATGATGAGCGTGGATTAACCTTTTCAAACTACGATGCACTTTGGGAGTGGTCAGTGTCGGATACACGCGCGTTTTGGCAATCGATCTATGAGTATTTTAAGGTGATCAGTCACCATCCTTACACAGCGGTACACTCGGATGACCTCATGCCAGATACCCGATGGTTTGATGGAGCCACCTTGAACTATGCCGAGCATATTTTTAGAAATCAAAATGAGCAGCATCCGGCCATCATTTTCAGAGCCGAGGGTCGGAATACGGTGGAGATTTCATGGAGAGAACTGCGTGATCAGGTGGCAGCAATGGCTTCATTCCTTAAGGCAAGGGGCGTGGAGAAAGGTGATCGGGTAGTGGCTTTTTTGCCTAATTGCCCGGAGGCAACAGTTGGCTTTTTAGCGGCTTGTTCCCTGGGGGTAATTTGGTCCAGCTGTTCACCGGACTTTGGCCCGAGCAGCGTGGTGGATCGGTTTCAGCAGATTACTCCGAAAGTACTGATTACCGTGGACGGCTACCGGTATGGCGGGAAGGAGTTTGATAAACGAGCTGTGGTGCGCGAAATCGTAGACAGGTTACCCACCCTCGAAACCGTTGTTGAAATTCCGTACCTGCAAAATGAAAAAATACTAACTAAGTCTGTCTCCTGGGCTGAGGTGGTGCGCACACCGTTTGAAGGACTTGATTTCACTCCAGTGGACTTTTCTGATCCTATTTGGGTGCTTTATTCTTCTGGAACCACTGGCCAGCCCAAGGCAATTACTCATTCTCATGGGGGCACCTTGCTGGAGCACCTGAAGTATGTGAGTTTTCACAATGATGTGAAGCCTGGAGAGCGTTATTTCTGGTTTACTACTACGGGTTGGATGATGTGGAATTTTGTGCAGGCTACGCTGCTTGTGGGGGCCACCATCGTACTTTACGATGGAAGTCCGGGATACCCCGATCTCGGCGTGTTGTGGCAGATGGCGCAGGATCATCAGATTCAGCATTTTGGCACCAGCGCACCCTATATTGTGGCCTGTATGAAAGCTGGCCTTGCTCCGGGGAGGGATTTTGACCTGAAAACCCTTCGCTCAATTAGCAGCACGGGATCTCCACTGCCTCCCGAGGGTTTCGATTGGGTCTACGAAGCGGTAAAGAAGGATCTGTGGCTCTGCTCGATGAGCGGAGGCACGGATGTTTGCTCTGCTTTTGTGGGGGGGTGTCCGCTTGAGCCCGTGTACGAAGGTGAGATACAGCGTCGGGCATTGGGATGTGCGATGTATGCTTTTGATGAAGAAGGCAAGCCCTTGGTGGGAGAGGTTGGCGAAATGGTGGTTACCAGCCCCATGCCTTCTATGCCTATTTACTTCTGGAATGATCCGGACAAGATTCGTTATCGAGAAAGCTATTTCGAAATGTTTCCCGGTATTTGGCGGCACGGGGATTGGCTGTCTATCACAGAGCGCAATACCCTGGTAATTCACGGAAGATCCGATGCCACACTCAACAGGCACGGCGTACGTATTGGTACCGCAGAGATTTATCAGTCAGTGAGCATGATTGAAACAATCGTGGATAGCCTGGTTGTCAATCTGGAGTTGGATGGAGGCAGGCATTTCATGCCCTTGTTTGTGGTGCTGAAGGAGGGACAGGCGCTGGATGATCAATTGATCAAACAGATCGGTCATCAACTAAAAACGGATTTTTCACCCAGGCACATTCCTGACACAGTGGTTATGGTGCAAGACCTGCCTTATACCATCAGTGGTAAAAAAATGGAGGCCCCAGTCAAAAAGATACTGATGGGTAAACCGGTGGAGAAGGCTGCCAACCTTGGGGCCATGCGCAACCCGGAATCATTGGATTTCTTTGTGACTTACGCAAAGCAAGTTCCGGTCTGATTCAGCACGCACCTATTGGGATCGCAAGGGTCCTTACATCGAAAATGTCCTGGAGATAAGGAAGCTGTCACCTAGTTTACTTATTTTGGTGTAAATCTCCAGCCAGATGATGAAATACCGTTATTATTTATGCTTTTTGCTGCTGTCTTTTATGACACTTACAGGCACCTTTTCTCAGGAAAGAGAGCAGGATAGTCTGAGGCACCTGCTCCATCAACTAGACGAAACCGAACCAGAGAAACTAATAGAAGCTCATAATGCCCTGGCCTGGAGTTACAGAGATATCAGGCCGGATTCAGCACTCTATCATGCCAACAGTGCACTGAAGCTGGCTCGAAGAAATGGGTATGTGGATCAGGAGATACAGTCCATCAACTACGTGGGCGTGGCTTACCGAAACTTAAGTAACTTTTCAAAGGCCTTTGAGAAATACCTGGAGGCGCTCAAACTGTCGGAAGAGGCCGGGAATGGCGAACAGCGGGGCTATTCACTGATTAATTTGGGTAATCTTTACCTGTATCAAACTAACTTTCATGGAGCCATTAAGTACTTCATTCAGGCACTTGACCAGGCTCAGAGCCTCGCAGATAAGCGTATGGTGGCTTATTGTTTTCTGAATCTTGGCAGGTCTTATAAAGGGATAGCGGAGTATGGACAGGCTGAGCTCTATTTTAAGCAGGCCATTGAAATCAGAAAGGAGCAGGGAGACCTTTATGGACAACTGGCGTCAGAAATAGACCTGGCTGAGGTTTATTTGCTGCAAGGCGACCTGCGCAAGTCTGAGCAGTATCATCTGAGCCTCATCCAGCGACTGGAGGAAATGGACAATCCACGGATGCTGGCAGTGGTTTATAATAACATTGCCAAGATTTATCTCTCGAGAAATGAATTAAAAAAAGCAGAAGGGTATGCTTACAAAGCTATTGAGAGTACGCGAGATATTAACTCCAGATTTGAAGAGAAGAATGTTTGGGAGAACCTCAGTAAGATTTATGCCAATGGGGATAATTTTGAAAGAGCCTTTGAAAGTCATGTGAAATATGCAGAGCTCAATCAGCAGCTGTTTAGTGAAGAGAATATTCGAAAGATCGAACAACTCAAGGGACAGTATGAAATGGAGCAGCAGGAGGTGGAAAATGAGTTTTTAAGAAAACAAAGCGAACTCAACGAACAGGTGATCCGTACCCAGCGCATCATGATCACTGTTTCGGTGATCGGTATACTCTTATTTCTCACCATGACCATCATTTCCGTAAGGGGATACCTGGTGAAAAAGAAACTATCCAACGAAATCAGTAAGCAGCGGGACGAGATTAGCCGTGACAAGGAGCTCATACAGCAGCAATCAGATAAACTAATGGAACTGGACAAGGCTAAGTCACGATTTTTCGCGAACGTATCCCATGACTTACGCTCACCATTGAGTTTGATCATTGGCAACCTGGAGATGCTGCGTGAAGACGAGGATGTCGTACTCAGCTCCAGAGCCATCAAAAATCTTGAAACAGGCTATAAAAACTGTAAGAGACTTCTCTACCTCACCGATGAGATCAATGACCTGACCAAGCTGGAGGAGGGTAAAATCAACCTGAAAAAAGAAGTGGTCCGGTTTGGCTCCTACTTGGAGATGTTGGCGGAAATGTTTGTGGGGACAGCCGAGTACAAAGGCGTAAAGCTCACCTGTAAGAACAATATTCGAAAGGAAGAAACGGTCTTCATTGACCCACGACAGTTCGAGAAGATATTTTATAACCTGGTCTCCAATGCAGTGAGACATACTTCACGTGGAGATAAGATTACCATTGAGACCTTTATGGAGCAGGACAACATCCTGCTTCACATCACCGATACCGGTGAGGGGATCGCTCAGGAGAGTTTGCCTTATGTTTTTGATCGGTTTTATCAGTCAAAAAATAACGAATACAGGAGTAGGGAAGGGCTGGGGATAGGTCTCGCACTTGTGAAAGAGCTGGTAGAGTTACATAATGGTAAAATCACTGTGGAGAGCACCCTTGGGCTGGGTACGTCCTTCAAGTTGAGTTTCCCCAAAGTGGTATCAGAGTCTGAGCACCTTACGGTTCCACATACATTTACTTACGTGTCTGAGCGCAAGCACCTCTATGACGATCTGGATAGAGAAGAACGAGCCGGAGCCAGTGTGCCCAAGACCGAGGAAATGGAAACCATACTTATTGTGGATGACCACCCGGAAATCAGGTACCACATCAGGCAAATTCTTGAAGACGATTACCACATCATAGAGGCAGCCCATGGTATAGAGGCACTTGAACTGCTCAAACATAATGAAGTGGATCTGATGATCTCAGACCTGATGATGCCCTGGATGGATGGCTTTGAGTTGATAGAGTCCATTAAATCCAACCCTGAGCTAAGCAAAATACCCATTCTGGTAGTCTCTGCGCGTATTTCGGACTCCGATCAGGAGAAGGTGCTCTATCAGGGCATTAATGATTACCTGCAAAAACCCTTTCAAAAGAAGGAGTTAATGCTCAGAATTGGTAACCTGTTGCAACAGAAGAAGAATTATGAGGACTCAGAAGGGGATGTTTTTGGCAGACTGGCCGACAAGCAAAACCTGGACACTGTAGAAAAAGATATCCTGTCTCGGCTGGAGCAGATCGTAATGGAGAAAATTGATGACGAGAACCTATCGGTCTACGACCTGGCAGATGCCATGGCTGCAAGTGAGCGTCAGGTGTACCGACTGGTGAAGAAGATTACAGGTCTTACGCCTTTCGAATATGTCTCAGAGGTAAGGCTTAAATACGCTGAATATTTGATCAGGAAAGGAAAAGTGAAGAATGCCTCCGAAGCAGCGAGAAGCATTGGACTGAAGAACGTAACCGCCTTTGGCAAGCAGTATGAGAAAAAATTTGGAGTAAAGCCTTCAGAAGCTATTAAAGGCTAGTCTTCAGTTTGAAGACTGGCCTGAATAAGCGATTTCGGTAAGTTGTGCCTGATAAAATGAGTCAAAATAACTGTTTCGCATGCTAGGGTTCCCTACGAATACATCATCATTTTGAAAAAACTCATTGGTTTTTTTGCTATTAAGAAGCTTGTTTAATCCTCTGGAAATTTTATTTTTTCTATCACCCATGGTTTCTCAGTAATAAATAAATTGGTCATTGGAGGCTTCTTTGGCCTTATTGACAAGCGTAATGCCCATTATCATGAGTATTAGCGTAGCACAGAAAATGATCAATTTGTTGAACATATTACAGGAAAGGCAATGATTTGATAGACCACCCCTAAAGAATGTGTAAAAAAATTAATTAATTCTTAAGGAGTCCTGTCTCACCGAGGCCACACCATAGTAGCCAAGTACCTGAGTGGTGCTACTCAGATAGTGCAGATTGCCCTTCACGGGAGCTGGAGACACTGAGGATACTGTGCCCAACGTGGTGGTTTGTGACTTGAGAAGACTCAGGTATTCGTAAGCTTTTTGTGATATTTCCAGTTTTTCCACTGTGATTTTATCACCCAGCTGATATTCAAAATTGGTGAAGTCATTTTGGTAAGCATTACCATCAAAAAATCGGTCACTGAGGAGGACTAAATATTCGGGATCGGAGAAAAGCGTGTCATTTTTATACAATTTCCATCGGTAATAATTTCTCGCGCTTCCTTCATCTTTCGCAAACGCAATAGGATAGTACACTTTCTCATCTATTTGAGGATCTTCTTCAGACGGCCGCAGGTAAAAGTCGAAAGCGAGACTGTCGATCTCTGAGGCGGGTGGAATCATTTCCATGTTTGACTCAACAATGCTGCCATTGGGCATACTGATCCGTATCCAATAGGAGCTATTGGGCTGACCCGCAAACGGAATATCAGAGAGGTATAGCCCATTCGATTGATGAGAAAAGGTAAACTGTTCGTTGCGGCTGCTTCTGACCTGTATTTCGGCATCCGAAACAAAACGATTGGCTTCACTGCTTAGGAATTCCTGGGACCTGGAGAGCCTGACATATTGTTGGGTATCCTGGTCTGTCAGCCAGCCCTCCACCACCAGAAAAGAAGACGAGGCAGTAGGGAGGTCATCTGTGCCACATGCCAGTAGAATAATTGCGAGCGATATGGTGAGAATGTGCTTCAAAACTTAAAGTTGTAAGTGATGGCCGGGATTACCGAATCGAAAATGGTGTAAGGCTCAATGGTGGTCACCCCCGACTGTTTATCTTCCTTAAAGAAATAGGAGTACACATTGTTCCTGCCATAAGCATTGTAAACCACCAGGGTCCAGTAATCTTCGAAACGTTTTGGGGTACCGTCTGCTTTGAATTGTTTTCCCTGCCATTTTACAGATAAGTCCAGCCGGTGATAGTCTGGCAGACGACTTTGATTTCGATTGCCGAAATGCGGAATCAGGTTGCCTTCATAAATGTATTTACCCAATGGCAGTGTAAAAGGTCTGCCAGAATTGTATTTGAAGCTGAAAGATCCGCTGAGCCTGGGGAGAAATTTATAGATACCTACCAGCGATATATCGTGTTTTTTATCATAGTTGGAAGGAAAGTATCGACCGTTGTTGATGGTTTCCTCATCAAATTGCCCAGCCACTTTGATTTCACTTCGGGAGAGGGTGTAGCTCAGCCATCCGGTAAATTTGCCCTCATTCTTTTTAAGGAAAAATTCCATACCATATGCTCTACCCATTCCGGTAAGCAGCTCGGTTTCAGGATTGGGATTAAAGAGGAGGTCTGCTCCATCCTTGTATTGCACCATATTGACCAGCCGCTTGAAATAGCCATCCACATAGGTTTCCCACTTATTGTCTTTAAAGTTCTGATAGATACCTAGAGAATAGTGATGGGAAGTGGTAGGTGCGATGTGAGAGTCGCTTAGTTTCCAGATATCCGTTGGGGCGGGAGTGATGGTGCTGGAGATCAGGTGGAGGTATTGCAGAGATTTGGTGTAGCTGGCCTTGATGCTGGCTTGCTCACTGAGGCGATAAGATACTGACGCCCGCGGCTCCCATCCGTAGTAGGACTTCATGATTTCCAGAGCGCCGAAGGTCAATGTATCCGTAATGCTCTCATTGCTTCTGGGAAGCTCCGGGTCATATTGGTAGATGGTACCAGCACCCAGATAATGGAGGGAGGAAATCCTGAAACCATAGAGGGCAGAAAACTTTTTCCCCAATGTGGCTTCATGACTCAGGTAGATAGCACTTTCCACGCCATGTTCTGAATCCAGATAAAGGGGATTGGATGAAGAGGTTTGCTCATCAAAGGGAATTCGGTCCCCTGGTTTGAGTCTATGAAATATGGTGCTGCCGCCAAATTTGAGTTCATGTTTTGGGGTAATCACATACCCCCAATCGGACTTAGCGGTGTAGTCAATGATCCTGGACTTCCCTATAAAACTGGCAGCTTCTCTTGGCTGGGTGATTTTGTAATTGTATTCACTCAGAATGGCCGAAAAATTCGCAAATACCCTACGGCCAAAGAGATGATTCCACCTGAGAGAGAAATTGCGGTTGCCCCAGTTTCTCACCGTCTCAAAAGTGTTGGTATTCCGGTCATTGCCGAAATACCCCGAAAAGTAGAAGGTATTCTTTTTGTTGTACTTGAGATTGATCTTGGCATTCAGATCCTGAAAGCTGGTGCTTGTATTATTATCCAGGGATAAATCGAAAATGGATTGCCTGCCCGAAAGGATAAATGAGCTTTGCTTTTTCTTGATGGGCCCCTCAGCGATGAAGCGGGCAGATACTAAGCCGATGCCCCCAGTGAAGTGATAATTTTGATCATCTCCTTCTTTTTGATGAACTGAGATCACTGATGATGCCCTGCCTCCATAGCTCGGCGGGATGAACCCTTTCATGATCTCCACATTATTCACAGCTTCCGGATTGAAGACCGAGATCAGCCCGTAAAGGTGGTTGGGGTTGTATACAGTGGCTTCATCCAGAAGGATGAGGTTTTGATCCGTACTGCCCCCACGTATGTTCAGGCCGTTGGCATCTTCCCCCAGCGTTTTGATGCCGGGGAGCAGTGTGGCGCCCTGCAGCACGTCTACTTCGCCCAGGAAGTAGGGGATTTGCCCTTCTGTGCTCAGGTTGAGGGTATTGATGCCCGGGATCAGGCTGGATACATTAAAATCCGGCTCAATTGCAGAAATGGTTATTTCATTGAGCTCATTCACCTTTTGAGCCAGCATGAAATTTCGGATGTGCCCTTTGCTCAGATCAATGGTGTCCAGAATGTCTTCGTATCCAATAAAGCTGACTCTAACCACATGCTCACCTGCGGAAAGTGAAAGCGAGAAGTAGCCGTAGCTATTGGTAATCACACCGTTCAGGCTACCGGGCTCGTATACAGCAGCGCCTATCAGCGCCTCGCCACTCTCCAGGTCACGCACGGTCCCTCGGATGGTTTGCAGTTCCACTGTGGGCCTCTCGTAGCTTATAGCCACAATGTTGCCATTGACGGTATAGTTAATTCCTGTTTGTGTTTTCAGTGCTTTCAGGAAGTCTTCAAAAAGGAGTTGGCTGCTTTTGAAATTGCATCGAGCGTTAGGGAGCTTGCTACTACTATAGGCAATGGGAAAACCCTGGGCTTTGACGGTTTGCAGTGCTGAATCCAGGGTATAGCTGTAGGTCGCCAATGTAATGGGCCTCTTCAGGATTTCCTGAGCCGTGCCTGTCGTGCAAAACAGGGAAAAAATCAAAACGAAAAAGGCTAGGAGAAATTTTGGCATTAATTTCTGAAACGAATCTTTACGAAGATCGATTGACTTTAATGCCGCAAAAATAAAGCTTAATTACAACCCTTACCGGAAAATTTGATGTTATCTCCGGAGATGTGACTTTTAGCGTTGAGGATGGTGGAAATGATGTCCACCACATTTTCAAGGGGAGTTTCGTCAAACTGGGCAGTTATTCTGCATTGTCTGATGGATTTGTTGGTACTTATTTTCACCTGATAGTAGCGTTCGAGTAGCGGGAGCACCTGGTCAAGTGGCTCGTTTTCAAACTTGAACTGACCGGTTTTCCAGCCTAAGTGATTCATGTTGGGGGCAGTAGCCACTCGTATACTTCCCTGATTGTTAGCGCTGGCCTGCTGACCTTTGTACACCATTCTCTTGTCTTGCTCGGTTTCTACTCTCACGGTGCCGGAGGTCACCAGTAGTTGCAGACCTTTTCGAGTGTTCAGGTTAAATGAAGTGCCCAGTACGGTCACTTTGCCGGATGCTGAGGTGATGATAAAAGGAACGTTTCCTTTGGTGACTTCAAAATAGGCTTCACCTTTAAGGTTTACAGCTCTTTTTTCAGGAAAGCTGGTCTCTTCATATCGAATTTGACTGTTTTTGGCCAATGTGATAACCGATCCGTCTGGGAGCACTACTTCTTGTAGTTGGTCCGAGGAAATTACCTCCGAGAGAGTTGCCGGGGCCTTGGTGTCAATATTTTGAGTAACTGCATAGCCCAATCCGAACAGCACCACAAGAACCGCGGCGATTCTCAACAGCAATGGGGTAACGGATCTTTTGGGTACGAGTTGGGTATGAAGCTTGTTCCATGCCGCATCCACATCCACAGGTTGATCAAACTCACTCATTTCCATGAACAAATCGAAATCATCCTGCTCTTCCAAATTCTGAGCTTTGGAAGGGGTTCCCTGATTATATTTTTGGATCCAGTTGGACATTTGGTTGTAAGGCAATGAATAGGGGGTACACCCCTAAGGTTGCGAAATATATTTATTTTATTCGGTGATTTTTCAATTCGTCACTCAGTGTTTCCTTTAATTTTTTTAGTGCAATGCTCATTTGATTTTCCACGGTTTTTACTGAAATCTCCAGGTCTTCGGCTATTTCAGGATAGGTGAGTCCGCCATACCGACTCAGCACAAATATGTTTCTGCATTTCTCAGGAAGCTGATCTATCGCATACTGGATTTTCTTTTTCAGGAGTAGGGTGTCGTCTACAAACATTACTGACTCACTTGCTTCAGAAATTCCTGACAGATCTGTCATCGATTGTTGTCTGGGGAGCTCCAGTTTGATGTAATTCAAACACTTGTTCTTGACCGATGAGAACAGGTAAGATTTTAACTCCCCTCTGAGCTCTATTTGTTGGCGCTTTTCCCAGATGTACATAAAGACCTCCTGAGCCATTTCTTCACCAATGTCAGCGTTTCTGACCATGCTGGTTGCAAATCTGGCCAATGGGGCATAATACCTCCTGAAGATTACCTCGTATGATTTGAGGTTACCGCCCTTTATTTCCAGAAACAGCTGATGATCGTTCGGTTCAGTGCTCATTTAGTTGATAGAGGAGTGCTGGGCAGCCTCCAGGGACTTGAGTAAAACAATAAGGGATGGATTAAATATCGACCCGTAATAATAATTTTCGGCCATCACGCAGACCACCATTTGCTGGTCGGGTATGATGTACAGGTTTTGGCCTGCTTCACCGGAGAGAAAGTAGGTGTTTCGGACCTGAGACAGGTATCTGCTAAGGAAATCTTCTGTAAATATCCACCAGCCATATCCCACACTGTAGTCCAATGAGGTTTGGACTTTGGTGGTGGTGACCTCTAATATCCAATCACGATCTATCAGCCGCTGCTTATTCACCCAGCGCCCCTCCTGTAGGACCAGGTAGCCGATCTTCGCAAAATCCAGAGTGGTCATTTTGAGTCCATTGGCGCAGTTGAGGGTGCCGTCAGGGGAGGTTTCCCACTGGTAGCCGGTGATATTAAGTGGCTCTAACAGATGGGTATTAATGTACTCTTCCAGTTGGCCGGTGGGCAGTACATTTTGAATAATTCTAGCAATGACCAGTCCCATGCCCGTGTTGATAACAAATCTCAGACCAGGGTCTGCCTCCAGTGATTTACCAAGAATGTATGCGGGCCAGTCACTTGTACTACGCATTTTTTGAAAATCACTATCGCCTCTTTGGATGTTGACATGAGGCTCATTCCAGCTGATGCCTGATTTATGTGTCAGGAGGTGCCTGATCGTGATTTCACGCTTCTTGGGACTGTTAGAGAAGATCGCTTCATATTCTGGCAGGTATGAGTAGATCGGATCATCCAGACTTTGAATATATCCGTCTTTAAGGATTTGATCCAAAAGCAATACGATGATTGAGAACGCAGACTTACCTATCGGCTTGAGTTGATTACGGGCAGAGAAGTTGTAGTAATTTTCAAAAACCAGTTGATCATTTTTGAGGATGATCAGCCCGGTGACCAGGTTGTGGTCTCCTGCTATCAATGCTTCATTGAGGGCATACAAGGCATCAGCATCAAGGCCTACCTCAGCCGGCTGGCTATACTTCCAGATGTTTTGATCCTTAGGTAGGTCATCTCCCAGATAGCATCCAGAAAGTGCAAGAAAAATACCTAAGACGTAGAATTTATTCATTTGAAGTATCCTGCCTTTAAACCGAAACCAGCGGTGAACCCCGAAAATTCCCCTGAGTCTGTGCCAGTCAGAGAAAGATTGTAGATTTTCCGATAGCCAGAAGTTATAAAAAGTTTGAGATACCTGAAAGGTACCCCACTTATCTGGATTTCGGGTTTGATCAAATCAAACTCATCTCTGGAAAAATCAGCCCGGGAGTCTGTACGTTCCCAGATCATGTCTCCATGTCCATAGTTGAGTCTTATATCAAGTTCGAACTGATTTATACGTAAAACCTGCATGCCGAGATAGCCTCCGCCAAACATATATTCAAGTTTAAAGCTGTTGGGGAAAACAAGGGTCTTTTCATAATTCCCCTTGAAAGTACTGAGGAATACACCTCCGGAAACCCTGCGATAGGAGAGCCCAAATCCGATTTGATCACAGGCGTACGGGCCTTCGGGCCCCGGGGTAACTTCTATCAGCGGTTCCAAATAAAGGCCATATTGATAAAGTGCCTGATCATGGTATACGGCAGTGTCCGCAGTATTCAGGGTGTCCAGACTTCTTTCCTGGGCAAATAGCCTGGCCATGGTACATGTAAGGAGGATGATAAAGACTATTCGCATATACTATGAAGCTGGCGGCTTAGCGTACCGTAAACTTACCTTTTTGAATATTTTTTTGTAGCGATGCAACCTTATTAATTTACTCAAGTCCTTTGTATGAAAATTGTTTAATGGGATTGGAAGCTTCAACCGTCAACCTACATTTTGAGATCATAGAGAGATGCCGTCATGGAGATGATGCTGCGCAGTATGAACTGTACAGGCTCTACTCAAAGGCGATGTTTAATACTGCATTTAGAATATGTGGTGCCAGAGAGGAAGCGGAGGACGTGCTGCAGGAGTCCTTTTTGAGTGCATTCAAACACATTGCTTCTTACAGAGCTGAAGCTTCTTTCGGAGCCTGGCTGAAGAGAATAGTGGTGAACAAGGCCCTTTCAGCACTAAAGAAAAACGCAAGAGAGGCCCTAATGTTGGAAGAGGTAGTGGATGAGTACGAGTATGAAGTTCAGTACAACGATACACCCGCGACCATCGACGTGGATCGGATAAGAATGGCAGTGATGGAGCTGCCCACAGGATTCAGAAGTGTGTTGTCGCTCTATTTATTTGAAGGGTACGACCACAAGGAGATCAGTGAGATACTGGGGATTTCCGAGTCTACATCCAAAACCCAATATAAAAGAGCGAAAGATAAATTGAGATCACTATTAGAAAAGGAGGTAAGCCATGGATGATCAGTTAGAAAGATTCATTTCAGAAAACAGGGCCGCTTTTGATCAGGAGGAACCCTCACCCCAGGTGTGGAGCGAGATCTCCAGAAAACAACGGCGCCCCGGTATCTGGGTGGGATGGTGGAAGGTGGCAGCGATCTGCTTTCTTATTTCCACAGTTTACCTGATTGTAGACCGGCATCAGTCTGATGGAGGTGCTATACTTGAGCCTGGGGATGAGCTTGCGGAATTTGCCTTGGTGGAGGACTATTATACCTCCATGATTGCCCAGCGAAAATCCCAGCTCGCTGAATTATCCGATTCCGAACTGCGTAGAAATTTCCTTCTGGAAATACAGCGGTTGGATGATCGGTATGCTGAGCTAAAAGAAACCTATACCGCTCAGAATGCCAGTGTGATGCTGTCAGATGCCATGATTAACAACCTGAAGCTGAGAATAGATATTCTGGATCAGCAACTAAGAATTTTGAAAGAACTAAAAGACCAAGAAAATGAGAATGTATCCCAAATTGAAATTTGAGCTAATGGCGTTGTTGTTACTGTGCACCTATTACGGGTATTCAGGTGTGCTGGAGGAGAAGAAGCAAGTGATAGAGAAGTCATATGACGTCACCGAAAAGACCGCTTTTGAAGCGACCAATCAATTCGGAGATGTGCATGTAAACACCTGGGACCAGAAGAAACTCAAAGTGGTGGTGGAGATCACTGCCAATGGGAAAAGTGAGGAACGTGCACAGAAGATGCTGGACAGGATCAGTATTCAGATTGTGACCAAGGGAAGTCTCATCTCATTTGTCACAGCCATGGATGGCAATATGAATGCAAAAGGAGATGAGTCATTCAGGATAGACTACACTGTAAACCTCCCGGCTGGCAATAAAGTGGCTGTGACCAACAAATTTGGAGATATCTATCTGGGTAACCGGACTGGTGATGTCGACCTGGACCTGAGCTATGGAAACCTGAAGGCGGAAGACATTCAGGGGTATCTGGAACTTGAGCTCTCGTTTGGGAAGGGATTTCTTGGTAACACGGGCAAGTCTCACATCGAGGTGAAATATTCTGAGCTGGATATGGGGAACGCCACTAGCATAGAGATGGAACAACAGTTTTCGGATGTGGAGATCGGTGATGTAGATGAATTGGAGATTGAGAGTAAGTATGGCGCTGTGACCCTGGGCACTGTAGGGGTAGTGGACTCTGATGTGCAGTTCTCCGGATTCAAAATAGAACGATTGCTCAAGAGTCTGTATATGGAAGCCAACTACGTGTCGGAGTTCGAAATCAAGAGTCTGAGTAAGGATTTCACAAAAGTGTCTTTTTTTGGAAAGTTTAGTACGATCAACATCCGTCTGGAAGAAGGATTGAAAGCTGACCTGGAGGCTGAGTTTAGCTTTTCCAATATGAATTCCAGTATTTCAAACATGGAAACCTATTACAGGGTAAAAGAAGATCACAGAAGTGAATACAAAGCGAGAATAGGTGGGGGTGATCCTAATAAAAAGATCATTGTGAAGTCGAGCTATGGGGACCTGCGGCTCAGGTGATTCCTCAGAACAGGCCTGTGAGCTCGAAGTTCTCTTTGGTAGAGTCTTTGATTTTGCCACCCTCACATTTAATCACACGCGCAGGAAATTTTTGAAGAAGGTGATGGTTGTGCGTGGCCATCACCACTGAGGTGCCGCTTTTGTTGATCTCGAGGAAGAGCTTCATGATGCCGTCAGAGACCTCTGGGTCGAGATTTCCTGTGGGCTCATCAGCAAATAGGATCTGGGGCTCATTGATCAGCGCACGGGCGATTACCACACGCTGCTGTTCACCACCACTCAGCTGATGGGGCATTTTGGAAGATACAGAGCCCAGGCCTACACGCATGAGTACCTCAGCCAGCCGGCTCTTCATTTTCGACTTTTCTTTCCACCCGGTAGCTTTCATGACAAAGTACAGATTCTCTGCCACGCTACGGTCATAAAAGAGCTCAAAGTCCTGAAAAATAATGCCTATTTTCCTTCGTAGATAGGGGACATCAGAGGATTTGATTCCTCTGATGTCATATCCCACTACTTTAATATCTCCCAATCTGAGTGGAAGATCGCCGTACAGCGTTTTCAGGAGTGAAGATTTACCACTGCCTGTTCTTCCTACCAGATATAAAAACTCACCCTTGCCAATATCAAACGTGATCTCACTCAGTACCGTGGCATGATCCTGAAAGATGTTGGCATTCCTGATGGAAACAATGGGTTCGTCTGAGAAGGACATAATGTTAGATTTCCAATTTTTGAAGCTTTCCGAAAGGGAGCTCATCGATTACCGCTTTGAGCTCCGCTTCTTTCCCCTCCAGTCCAAATTTCTCCAGTTTCTGAAGGGGTCTGTCAGCCCTGAAATAGGCAATAAGTACAAATTTGTCATCTCGTAGTTGGATGTAGTCCGGAATCTTGGCCTTCCCCTTTACTTTAATGATATACATGGTAGCAGCACAAACGTTCATCATCCAACTATCAGATGTGCTTACTTGTTGCCTTTTTTGTAATCTGCGAGGAATTTTTCCAGGCCACTGTCAGTCAAAGGATGCTTTAGCAAGCCGGTGATGACAGATAGGGGACAAGTCACTACATCCGCACCGATTTCGGCACATTGGATCAGGTGCATGTTATGTCTTACAGATGCAGCAAGCACCTCAGTTTCAAATTCGTAATTGTCAAAGATCTGAACGATCTGCTCAATCAATGTGAGGCCATCAAACCCAATATCGTCCAACCTGCCGATGAAAGGAGAGATATAGCTGGCACCGGCTTTGGCTGCTAATATGGCCTGACCTGCACTGAAAATCAAGGTGCAATTGGTTCGGATTCCTTCATCTGTAAGGGCCTTGATCGCTTTTACTCCGTCTTTGATCATCGGGATTTTCACCACGATCTTATCATCAATTTTGGCCAGCTCTTTACCTTCTTTGAGCATGGCTTCATACTCAGTAGAGATCACCTCAGCGCTTACATTGTCATCTACTATGTTGCAGATGTCTTTGTAGTGTTTCAATATATTGTCCTTACCTGTGATTCCTTCCTTGGCCATCAAAGATGGATTGGTGGTCACACCATCCAATACGCCCAGGTCATAGGCTTCCTGAATCTCATCAAGGTTTGCTGTGTCTATGAAAAATTTCATGTGTTCTTTTCTGTTTGTATGATTAAAAAATATGACTTAAAATTAGGACAATGTGGGGAAACAAAAAAGGCAAACGAAATGTCGCACCGCTACAACCGCCTACCCTTGCTACCTTCCGGTCCTGGGGGATTCAGCAGGAGCTGGTCGCATCCGTTTGCCAGGTTGCAAAGGTAACAAAGAAATGCCCTTAAGATGAAATTATAATTCAGAAATAGATCGATATTCTTCGCTATGATAGTCGCCACCTGCTCTATCTGGCTCAGCATCATTATCCAGGCTTTCATTATCCTCCTCCAAATCAGAGAAATAGCTATCCGGCACGTCATCGTACTCCATATAGTCCTGAGCATCTATGTCATTTTCTCTCATGTTAAATCTCATTTGATTCACTGGCTAAATTATCCACAAGCACGCTTAAAGAAATCACTGGGTAGGTTATCTCTTGTTTAGAAGATTGTTATGTTAAAACTTTCCGAATAGGATTTCAGATGTAACCTTCTCAAATGCGTGGATAATGTTTGTATTACTACGCGTAAGGGGTGTATTTTTGTGAAGTTTTATACTTCAAACTCAATAAGAATATGGGAAAAGGAGATAGAAAAACACGCAGAGGTAAAATAGCCAAAGGAACCTATGGTGTCAGAAGACCCAAGAACACAACCGGGAAAGCTGAAGCACCAAAAAAAGGCAAGAAAAAGTAACACAGGCCGTTTAAGTGTGATTGGGCATTAACCCCGGCATTTCCACGGATTATTCCAGAAACATTGTTGGGGCCCTGCGAGGTGGTATATTTTATGAGAAAAATTCTGATCATTCTGTTAATAGTAACTGCCGGACAGGGAGCGTATGCCCAGGTGAAGGGGTTTGTGGGGCTGAAAGGTGGAGGACATCTGAGTACCGCGTATATCGAACATACGATCTATAACACCTTTATGAATAGCGGGTTCATTCCCGGTTATCAGGGTGGATTGATGCTTAAATTATTCACGAATAGGTCCAGTACCTCATTTCTCAATGCCGGACTGCAATCTGGCCTGGCTTATGAGCAGAAGGGGTGGAAGCAAACTTTTGCTACAGATGAACCCACCTACCATATCAAGATGTCTTACCTCAATTTTCCGGTGGAGGCCATGGCCTATGCGGGAAAAGGCAACACAAAGTTTTTCTTTACATTAGGGATGTTTACCGAGTGGCTCGTCAATGTGGAGAAAGATCCTGATCCCAATCCTGACAACATGGGGACTGGTGTGGAGTTTTATACCTATGAGGAAAACCGCGACCGAACCTTTGGATATGGAGTGAGGTTATCTCTGGGTGTGCAACATGAATTTCCTTTTGGTGCCATTCACCTGGACGGGTTTATTTCCTATAGTGTGAGCAGTCTTATGAAAACGGAGGATTTAGATAACCGCCTCCCGGATCTCAGTAATCATTATCTGGCCGGTTTTACCGTTGCCTACATGATTCCTTTCGGGAAGATGGATTTTTAGGGTAACTTTCTGTACCCAAAAACCCATCATTATCATGAACCTTGGAGCCCTCAAGTACCTCAGTGTACTTTCCTTGCCTGTTCTGGCTTATTTCTCATTTCATAGTACGGGATGGCTGACCTTTTTACCCTTGCTGGAGGCTTTTATGATCATTCCGGTCCTTGAGCTTTTTTTTAAGCCGAACCCTGATAATTTCTCGGAGGTAGAGGAACAGAAGCGATTGGAGAATCCTATTTATGATCTTTTAGTTTATCTGGTGGTCCCAATACAACTAGTCTGCGTGTGGTGGTTTCTTGAGTCCATGACTCAACCGGTAGAGCTATTGACCAGGGTAGGAAGAATCACGGCCATGGGGATGCTTTGTGGGGTGATGGGGATCAATGTGGCCCATGAATTGGGACACAGGAAGCGAAAGTATGAGCAACAAATGTCTAAACTGCTGCTGCTGACCTCACTGTACATGCATTTTTTCATTGAACACAACAGAGGTCATCACAAGCATGTGTCTACCGCTGAAGACCCCTCGTCCGCGCGATTGGGAGAGTCTTTATATGCTTTTTGGATCCGATCGGTAGTGCAGTCCTACCTCTCCGCATGGAAGTTGGAAGCCGGCAGGCTGAGAAAGAAAGGTCAGCGTACCTTTTCGATACACAACGAAATGCTCCGATTTCAGGTGATCCACCTAACATTTCTGTTTGTAATCGGTTATGTATATGGATGGATAGTAATGCTGTACTATGTGCTTGCAGCCATCATGGGGTTTCTATTGTTGGAGACTGTCAATTACATTGAGCACTACGGGCTGTCCAGAAATAAAACCGAGCGAGGCTATGAACGTGTGATGCCTGCTCATTCATGGAATTCTGACCATCTGGTGGGACGAATTATGCTTTTTGAGCTTTCACGGCACTCTGATCATCATTACATAGCCAGCAGAAAATACCAGGTACTGAGACATATGGATGAAAGCCCCCAAATGCCAACGGGGTATCCGGGTATGATGTTGATGGCCACAGTGCCTCCATTGTGGTTTTACGTGATGGATAGTCGAATAGGGGGGTATCGCAATGATTGATTGATAATATTATTAAATCATTAAAAATAGTGAATATTATTTGAATTTAGTTCAATAATATTTCTAATTTTGTATGAAATCATTAAAACCGTTTAAAAGTAATCAAAATGGCAGCAGAAAAAATTGAAAAAGCACTGGTAGAAGCTAAGGACAAGCTTTCTCAACTAGGCATTGAGGAGCAGCTGGTTTCGGAAATCGAATGGTGTTTGGGGAGCTACGCTCATGACCAAAATGCCGAAGGTCTTTATGTTAAAGGGGCAGAGGCATACACAGCTCTTGAAAAGTTTAAGAAAACGAATGCCCGGAAGGTATCGAAGAAGTTATTGGATGATCTGGAGAAGGCGATCAAATCCAAGTAAGAGAAATTTAAGTGATATTAAAAAAGGCTATCTCTGTCTCGAGAAGAGGAAGAGATAGCCTTTTTTATGCTCTAAACAGAAGTTTTATTTTTTGGGGATCAGGTGTTGATCAGCTATTGACCTCAGGTAGCTTCTCTTGGTGCTAATACTGGGGTCTGAATAAATATATGCCGAAAGATCCGCAACCACACCGGGCTTGTAGCCCAGGGCCAAAGCAAGACGTTCACAAAACTGTATTTCACTCTGATAGATTTTTCCATCTACTTTCATGAGTTGAATGACATCAAACAGGTAAGTGAATTTTTCATCTGGCGGTAAATTCTTAAGGTTAGGAATGGGTCTGGGGTTGTCTATGATCAACTCCACCTCTTCCCTGGAAAGTCCACAACGCTCTCCTATTTTATGAATCAGTTTACTCTCTTCTTCGGCTAGAAATTTATCAGCCATCGAAAGGTGAACCAGAATGCTCAGTTGTTCTTCATTGGATAACATAGTGTGAAGATAATTCAAAAAATGAAAACCTATCTTAAAACTATTCTTGATTTATGCAGGACCCCTGTAGGAGAAATGATATTGATGATGTGAGTTCCATTCTGAACATGCTCTGGAATTAGTAGATTCATACTAACACCTTCGCTGATCATGCTGGCTTGAGCGACCGTTTTTCCATCCTGAGAATAGATGAAGACTTTAAGAGATTCTCCTGGTGGTAAGTTGTTCAGTGACAGAGTCCGGTTTCCATTTTCCAGTAGTGTGGGGTAAATTTCTGTTTCACCAGTGTGACTAGGCACTATGTAGCGAACCTCAGAATGCTCCCATTTACCATCATAGTCTATTTGGCGAATGCGATAATAGCAACTTCTGATGAGCGGTAAATCTTCGTAAGTATACACGGATACTCCCTTGTAATTACCCTTTCCTTTCAGTTGCCCGATTACGCTCCAGTTTTCACCATTGTATGATTTTTCCACATGAAACCACTCGTTGTTAATTTCCTGAGCTGTTGACCAGGTGATTTTTGGTCGTTGATTATTGACCAGTGACACATCTACGGAAAGCCAGGTTACGGGTAGTGCACCTTCTCCGGCGTATGGAGATCCCACATCGCTGCCAGAGCCGCCGCCCTGTGCCGGGATGGTATGGGCATATCCTGTAGGCGTGCTAGTGGCGTCATTGCTTTGGGCCCAGCTGGAGCCGGTGTTGTTGTCTGATGCCAGTGATTGGAGATAGATGCTTTTACCGTCTGATGATCCCACGGCAGGCCAGCTGCCACTTCCGTTCTGATAGGTCACTTCATCCAGGGCATTGGTAAGGTTGCCACTATCATAATAGGCACTATTGCCCCACAAACCTAGTGACATTCCTGTATTGGAGAGGTCTGGCAGGTTAACGGTGAGTGTCGGTATGGTATTCCCCGTTGCCCACGCCGCTTGAAAATCTGCATCTGTAATGTTCTGATCTATGAGTATGACGCCTTCATTTGGAGCCAGGGTGTAGCTTTCTGTTATCGGGGTCTCGCCAGCACTTCCTGAGTTATCGTACAATATAAAACCTTCCAGATCTATTGGAACAATTGAGTTATTATAGACTTCCACCCACTCATAGTCAGGTTCAGCGCTGTTAGGGTCATACATGATCTCTGTGATCAAAATATCAGGATGACTATTGCCAACGTTTACCACGATATTGTCGATGGCAAATTCATCTCTGGCACCACTGCCAGACGCATCGTCGAATTGCCAGGAAAGATAAAAATTAGTTCCACTATCCCAAGACAGACCATAGATCGTCTTACTGACGGAGTACTTTACCCATTCTGGGCTACCATCCGCAGTTGTTGTAGTTGTGACCTTTTTGGAGTCCACTGTTTCGTAGGTGGTATTGTCCGAGCTGAAAGCCAGATCAATTGCACTAGAAGCATTTTGATCATTATATACATATACATCATAAAAGACAGTGACTGTTCGGATGGTCGTAGCGACAATGTCGTTTTGGAGCTTCAGTCGCAAACTGCCAGGTGTCATATCTGTGTCATTGGCTTGGAATCCGAGCGCATAGTCAGGCGATAGAATGGTGGCAGTATTGAAGGCATAGAGCGCACTCAAGGTAACACCACCCTGCGAAATACCTCCGGTGAAGTCTCCCAGGAGCCCTGTTCCGTCGAAAGGGACATCACCATCACTCATACCATATATGGCCCATGCCCGAGAATCAAGCTGACCCAGAGTGACCGGAAGATTCACCAATCCAAGTCCTTGCAGGGGCCCCAGATTCACCCCGAGGAGGGTATTGTCAAAGTCGATGGTGTGGTCTGTATCTAGTGAATTGATGCTTAATTGAGCACTGCTGGAATAGAATGCCAGCAGCATCAGTAGAATTGTTTTGGTTTTGAGTAGAGTCATTTTATGCGGTAATTTGATCTCAACACAATGATACCTAGGTGGATAGGACCTGATGGAGTAAAAACGTTCAGTGATACGTTTTACTCGTTGGAATTTTTTTAAACGAAGTACTTGGAATTGATTTTATGCCTGTTGTACATTAGCGGCATGATTAGAACAAACACATACTACTGGTGGCACATACTCCTTTTAGGTTTATGAACAGAAGTGGTATGTAGAAGAATATATCTTGTAAAACCCGCTGTTCACAGCGGGTTTTTTTTTGGACAATAAAAATCAGATGGAAAAAAAGTACCAACTCAAGATCAGACAAAAAAACCTCCTGGCAGACATGGTCACGCCGGTGGGATTGTATTTAAAAATCCGTGATAAGTACGCCAAGTCCTTCTTATTGGAAAGTTCGGATTATCATGGTTCTGAAAACAGTTTTAGCTATATCTGCTGTGATCCCATTGCCTCATTCAAAGTAGAAAATGATCAGGTGGAAATGTCTTTTCCTGATGGGATCGTGGAGCATGCATCGGCTTCAGAGAAGCGTGAAGTGCTTCCATTTCTGGGAGATTTTCTCGGACGGTTCGATATCCCCAGCCAGGATGATAAATTCATTCGTACCGGACTTTTTGGCTATATGTCCTATGATGCGGTTCAGTACTTTGAGGACATTTCATTATCAAATCCCAAGACTCCGTCTTCAGAAATACCACAAATCCATTACAGTGTATTTCGATATATTATTGCCCTTGATCACTTCAAAAATGAGTGTTATCTAATGGAGTGCTATCTGGATGAGCCTCAGGATTCAGGTTTTGAGGATTTGCTCAATGTGATTTCTCAAAAGAATATCCCGTCTTATTCGTTTGAAAAGTCATCTGAAACCAATTCAAATTTTGATGACAACACCTTCTTGGAGCGTGTGAATAAGGGGATCAAACATTGCGACCTGGGTGATGTTTTTCAGGTGGTATTCTCCCGTCAATTCAGCACTCATTTCAAGGGAGACGAGTTTCAGGTCTACAGGGCCTTGCGGTCTATCAATCCTTCTCCCTACCTCTTTTACTTTGATTACGGTGGGTACAAGATATTTGGCTCCTCACCAGAAGCCCAGATTGTGGTCAACAAAGAGGAGGCCGTTATTTATCCGATTGCAGGGACATTCAAGCGTACCGGAGATGATGCAGCGGATGCTGAATTGGCCAAAAAGCTCCTGGAAGATCCAAAAGAGAATTCCGAACACATCATGCTGGTGGATCTGGCCAGAAACGACCTGAGCAAAAGCTCCGATGAGGTGAAAGTGGAGACTTATAAAGAAGTACAATACTATTCGCATGTGATTCATTTGGTATCTAAGGTGACCGGAAAACTGCGGAAGGATACTGATCCCCTCGATATTGTGGCCAGTACTTTCCCGGCAGGTACCCTGTCAGGGGCGCCCAAATACCGGGCGATGGAGTTGATCGATGAAAATGAGAATATTGCCCGTGGGTTTTATGGCGGGGCAATTGGCTTTATGGACTTCAACGGAAACTTCAACCACGCCATTATGATCCGAACATTTTTGAGCAGAGGAAACCAACTCTACTTCCAGGCAGGAGCGGGTATTGTTTCCAAGTCTGATCCTCAAAGTGAGGTGCAGGAGGTATATAACAAACTGGCGGCGTTGGAGTCGGCAATGAAAATGGCTGAAACGATCAATAACTGATGAAGAAGATATTAGTAATCGATAATTACGACTCATTTACCTACAACTTGGTACACATTTTACGTGAGCTGGGAGCAGAGAACCGGATGGAGGTACATAGAAATGATAAGATTGCTGTAGACTATGCAGCCGGTTTTGATCACATCTTGCTTTCGCCGGGTCCTGGTCTACCCAAAGATGCAGGCGTGATGCCTGAAGTAATCAGCAAATATGGTTCCTCCAAAAATATACTCGGGGTTTGTCTCGGTCATCAGGGAATAGGAGAGGCCTTTGGTGCAGAGCTGTTTAATTTGCCTACCGTTTTTCATGGCGTGGCTACAGATGTGGAGCTCACGGACAAAAAGGACGTCCTTTTTAGCGACTTACCGAATGTATTTAAAGTGTGCCGGTATCACAGCTGGGCCATAAAGCCTGATTCTATACCGGATACACTGGAGGTGACTGCTGTGGATGAGTCTGGCAATGTCATGGCAATCAAACACAAGGAATTCAACGTGCGGGGTGTTCAGTTTCACCCTGAATCTATCATGACCGAGCACGGAAAGAAAATGATGCAAAACTGGTTATCTGTAGAACTATGAAGCAAGTACTGGACAAACTGTTTAAATATCAATCGCTTTCACGGGAGGAAGCATTTCAAATCCTCTCCAACCTGACCACAGGAAAGTATAACAATAGCCAGATGGCGGCCTTTATGACTGTCTATCTGATGCGCAGCATCACCGTGGAGGAGCTGGAGGGCTTCAGAGATGCCATGCTGGAGCTCTGTGTGAAAGTGCCTGTGGACGAGTATAATGGCATAGATCTGTGTGGAACAGGGGGAGATGGCAAAAACACCTTCAATATCTCTACCATCTCGTCTTTTGTGGTGGCGGGTGCCGGGCAGAATGTGGTGAAGCACGGCAACTATGGCGTGTCTTCTGTGAGTGGGTCTTCCAATGTGTTGGAAAGCATGGGGGTCAAATTCACCAACGACATTGACACCATCAAAAAGAGTCTGGATGAGGCAGGTATTTGCTTTTTGCATGCGCCGCTGTTTCACCCGGCTATGAAAAATGTGGGCCCAGTTCGCCGGGAGTTAGGGATCAAGACATTCTTTAATATGCTTGGCCCCATGGTGAACCCTGCCATGCCTAAAAACCAACTGGTGGGTGTATTCAGTCTGGAGCTGGCCCGACTCTATGGCTATCTCTATCAGAAGACAGACAAACACTTTGTGATCCTTCATGCTTTAGATGGTTATGATGAGGTGTCTCTCACCGGTGGATTCAAGGCGATAATGAATGACCATGAAGAGGTTTTTCAGCCAGAAGATATCGGCCTCAAAAAATTAAGCGCAGAAGACCTTTATGGTGGAGAGACCGTGGAGGAAGCAGTGGCTATTTTCAAGAGCATCCTCAACAATGAGGGTACAGAGCCACAGGTAGAGGCTATACTGGCCAATGCCGGCCTGGCGATCTCCGTAGGAAAACAAATAAGTATAAGCGAAGGCATAGAGGCCGCTCGTGAATCAATTAAATCAGGGAAGGCTTTACAGTCCTTCAGGAAGTTTTTAGCAGTGAACAACTCATGAATATACTCGATCAGATCGTAGCAGATAAAAAGGAAGAAGTAGCACAGAAGAAAAGCCTTTATCCGGTGAAGCTCCTTGAGCAGAGCACTTACTTCGGCGCTCAGCCTGTTTCTTTGAAAAAATACATCCGAAGACCCGATAAAGTAGGAATTATCGCAGAGTTTAAGCGTAAATCACCATCTAAAGGGGTGATCAATGATGGAGCTAAAGTGGAGCGAACATCCATTGGCTATATGCAGGCAGGCGCTTCAGGGTTATCTATTCTCACGGATACCAAGTATTTCGGAGGTAAAAATGAAGACCTCACCATCGCCAGGAGTTTCAATTTTTGTCCTATTCTGAGAAAGGACTTCATCATCGATGAGTACCAGATCATTGAAGCTAAGTCGATAGGTGCCGATGTGATCCTGCTTATCGCTGCATGTCTGAAACCGGAGGAAGTGAAGTCATTGGGGGCTTTCGCCAAATCCCTGGGGCTGGAGGTACTATTGGAAGTACACAACGAAAAAGAGCTCAATGATTCCATCAATGAACACGTAGACCTCCTGGGTGTCAACAACCGGAACCTGGGAACTTTTGTGACTGATGTGGATACCTCACGTGCCCTTGCGGCTAAGATCCCCAACGACTTTGTGAAGGTATCTGAGAGCGGAATCAATGACCCGGCTGTGGTAGTGGACCTCATGGGTCACGGATATGAAGGATTTCTGATCGGGGAGTATTTTATGCAAAAAGGCAGTCCTGAGAAGGCGTGTAGTGATTTTATAAAGCGCATCAAAGAACTCAAACACTAGCCGATGAAACTGAAAGTCTGTGGCATGCGCGAGACGGACAATATCCGGGATTTGTTGGCGCTGGAGCCGGATTATATGGGTATGATCTTTTATGAGAAAAGCCCCAGGTGTGTCCTGGAAGTACCAAAGGCCGACCTTTCAGGAGTTGAAAAAGTTGGGGTGTTTGTGAATGCTTCTGATGAAGAGATGATAGAAAAGGCTCAAACTTACGGGCTTGACTTGCTGCAGTTGCATGGTGAAGAACCGGTGGATCAGGTGAAGCGTCTTAAAGAACGAGGGTTCAAATTGATCAAGGTTTTTAGTGTAGCGGATGAGTTGCCGATTGCGTCGATGCAGGCCTATTCACCCTATGTGGATTATTTTCTTTTCGATACTAAGACTCCTGCTTATGGTGGTAGCGGTCAAAAGTTTGACTGGGGTGTTTTGAAGGATTATGATCTGGAGAAGCCTTTCTTCCTGAGTGGTGGGATTGAGCTGGATGACCTGAATGCGATCAGGCAACTGGGTATGAAACAATTGTATGCCATAGATGTGAACAGCAGGTTTGAGTTGGCACCTGCGGTAAAGGATATCAAAAAGATTAAAGCATTAAAAGACAAGTTATGAGCGAAGTGAAATCTAAATATTTAGTAGATGAGCGCGGGTATTTTGGCAAGTTTGGAGGAGCATATATTCCTGAAATGCTGTATCCAAACGTAGAGGAGCTCCGCATCAACTATCTGGAAATCATGAATTCCCCTTCTTTTCAGAAGGAATTTCAGCAGTTGCTAAGGGATTTTGTAGGGAGGCCTACTCCGCTTTATTATGCCTCACGATTGTCCGAACTGCTGAAGGCGAAGATTTATCTGAAACGTGAAGACCTTTGCCATACAGGTGCCCACAAGGTGAACAATACCGTGGGGCAGATCCTGCTGGCTAAAGCCCTGGGCAAAAGGCGAATCATCGCAGAGACAGGAGCTGGCCAACATGGCGTGGCTACGGCCACCGTATGTGCATTGATGGGCATTGGTTGCATCGTGTACATGGGGGAGGTCGATATGGCTCGTCAGCGGCCCAATGTGGAGCGCATGAAGATCCTGGGTGCCGAAGTGAGACCTGCGAAGAGTGGTAGTAAGACCCTGAAGGATGCGACCAATGAGGCGATGCGTCATTGGATCAACAATCCACAGGATACTCACTACATCATTGGTTCTGTGGTGGGGCCACACCCATACCCGGACTTGGTGGCTCGCTTCCAGAGTGTGATCAGTGAAGAAATCAAATGGCAACTATCTGAAAAGGAAGGCCGTGACCATCCCGACTATGTGGTGGCATGCGTAGGGGGTGGGAGCAATGCCGCCGGAGCATTTTATCACTACCTGGATACTCCAGAGGTGAAACTGGTAGCGGCTGAGGCTTCCGGACTGGGTGACCACACTGGTAAATCGGCGGCCACTACAGCACTGGGCAGAGAAGGCGTATTACATGGTAGCAAGACCATCCTCATGCAGACAGATGATGGTCAGGTGATAGAACCTTACAGCATTTCCGCTGGTCTGGATTATCCGGGGATTGGACCATTCCACGCCCACTTATTTGATTCAGGGAGAGCTACGTTCTATGGTATTACCGATGAGGAAGCCATGACTGCAGGCGTACTCCTGAGCCGAATGGAAGGGATTATCCCAGCCGTAGAGAGTGCTCATGCACTGGGTGCACTACATAAAATGACCTTGGATCCACAAGATATAGTGGTGGTGAACCTCTCGGGTAGAGGCGACAAGGATTTAGAGACTTATATCAAATGGGGAAAGTATTGAGTCAGTTCAGGCTTCTTGTGCAATCACTAACCATTTACAAACACTAGTTCAATGATGAATCGAATAGATCAGGCATTTATAGATAAAAAGGATCACCTACTGAATGTGTATTTCACTGCCGGGTATCCCGAACTTAATGATACACTTGAGATTGCCAGGCACCTCAATGATGGTGGGGCGGATCTCATAGAAATAGGTTTGCCCTTTTCTGATCCCATAGCGGACGGCCCGACCATACAGGAGAGTTCGCACGTGGCATTGGAGAATGGAATGACACTCGCTTTACTGTTTGAGCAGCTTAAAGACCTTCGGAAAACTGTACAGGTGCCGGTGTTACTCATGGGCTATATCAACCCAATTCTTCAGTTTGGGTTTGAGGCGTTTTGCAAAAAATGCCAGGAAGTGGGTGTGGATGGTTTGATCCTGCCGGATCTGCCTATGTATGAGTATGAAGAGACCTACAAAGAGATGCTGGATCAATATGGCCTTTACAACGTTTTTCTGATTACCCCTCAAACTTTGGGCGACAGGATCAGCAAAATAGATGAGCTAAGCAAAGGGTTTATTTACATGGTTTCATCTTCCAGTACCACAGGAGCCAAATCCGGTATTAGCGAAGAGCAGATCGCCTATTTTGAGCGAATCAAAGCCCTAAATTTGAAGAACAGGAAACTCATTGGTTTTGGGATTTCCGATTATGCTTCTTTCAGTAAGGCCTGTGCATATGCCGATGGGGCCATCGTAGGCAGTGCATTTATTAAATTGTTGGCAGAGGATAAATCTGCTGCATCTATTAGCAACTACATTCATCAACTCAAAAATCCCCAGTCATGATCATACAGCTAGAACCAAATATTACTGCCGAACAGAAGGAAGGGCTGAAAGCCCAGATAGCTTCGTTGAAATACAAAACAAATGATGTGAAAACCCAAATGGGGGAGTATATCATTGGTATTGGTAAGGAAAAGTTTGATGTGCGGAACATTGGACACCTGCCTGGCATCAAGGACATTCATATAGTATCTGATGACTACAAACTGGTCTCACGCAAATGGAAGGTGAACCGAACGGCCATAGACCTGGGCGATGGCGTGCTGATAGGAGATGGGCACTTTGCCATGATGGCCGGACCCTGCAGTATTGAGGGTGAGGAGAACATCGAAAAGACCATCCAGCACCTGAAGGAGAATGACATTAAAATCATGCGAGGAGGGGTATATAAGCCCCGGAGTTCACCATACTCCTTCCGGGGTATGGGCATCGACGGGCTGAAACTTTGGTATAAAGCTGCCCGTGAAAATGGCATCAAAATCGTGACTGAGGTGATGCAGGTGTCGCAGATAGCTGAGATGTACGATTATGTAGATATCTATCAGGTGGGTGCCAGAAACACCCAAAACTTTAACCTGCTGGATGAGCTTGGCAAAGTGGATAAACCTGTGATGATCAAGCGAGGAATCTCAGGCACTATTGATGAACTGCTGTACAGTGCGGAGTATGTTTTTGCCGGGGGGAATGAGCGACTCCTCTTGTGTGAAAGAGGCATCAGGACCTACGAGAAAGCCTCACGAAACACCTTTGATATCAACGCCATTCCTATCCTGAAGGAGAAAACCCATTTGCCGGTGATTGCAGATCCATCTCACGGGGTTGGCATCAGAGATTATGTGGAGCCGGTGGCCCTTGCTGCTACGGTGGCTGGTGCCGATGGGGTGATTTTTGAGATCCATGAGAAACCCGAAAAGGCTTTTTCTGATGGTCAGCAAACCCTCGACTTTGAAGAGTCTGCCAAGTTGATCAGGAAGATGCGAGCTTTGAAAGAGCTGGAATGAAACATCAGGGGGTGTTTAATCAAAACATCCCCTGATTACTTCATCACTAGTGGTCTGTCATCGGAATTTCAATGATGATTTGACATCCTTCTTCCGGCGCAGTATGGATTTCCATGTTTCCATTAAACATCTCTACCCTTCTTCTTATATTATTAAGGCCGATCCCTTCACCGTCATGTTTAGGATTGAATCCCTTTCCATCGTCCTGCAGGATCATTTGTAGTTTAAACTCGTTGACTTGAAACCAGAAGTCAAGTTTTGTGGCCTGTGAATGCTTAAGAATATTATTCAGTTGCTCTTGTAGAATTCTGTAAATATTCAGCTTGATTACAGCACTTAACTCCACCTCAGGGCAGATTTGAGTGTCAAAATTAATCTCATACTGATCATTCGTATTAATGCTTTGTAGGAGCTTATGCATGGCATCTTCCAGTGGAGTCTCTTCCATGTTGGAGGGAGCCAGACGGTGAGAGAGCTTTCGGATGTCATTGATCGCACTGTCCGTATAGGAGTGGGCTTTGGCTATACTCTGGTGATCATATCCAGGAATCGACTGAAGATGGTTAAGGTTCATGACGGATGCCACCAATAGCTGAATGATGTTGTCATGAAGTTCCCGTCCGAGTTCATAACGTTCTTCCTCTTGGGTATTGATAATGGCCTTGGCGATCTTCTGTTCAGCAGTGACTCTTTCTGTAATGTCTCTACACACCCCAATCATTGATAGGGGTTCCCCATCTTCATTCTTAGTTACTATTGCGTGAGCTTCGATGTGACGAATGTCATTGTTGGTCCAGACCACTCTGAATTTCTCATTGAAGTGGCCCGTTTTCATGGCTTCTTTCACCTTGGTTTCAAAGCTGGCCACATCCCGTGGATGTATGCACTTAGTCCAGTCTTCATATTTGTGATCAAAATCATCAAAGCCAACCTCATACATGCCAAACATGTATTCGTTCCAGACCATTTTGTTATCTGGGATGTCCCAATCGAAAATGCCCATGTGAGCAGAGGTAGTGGCTAAAATGAGTCGATTGGAAAGTTCTTGGAGCTCTTTTTCAGCCTTTTTCTGGTCCGTGACATCCTGCATGGCTCCCAGCATCCTCACTGGGATTCCATTGTCATCGAACATGACATATGATCTGTCCAGGATAGAGCGGTATGAACCATCGGGGTCTTTGAAGCGGTACTCTTCAATAATAGAAGTCTTTCCATGGCGCAACGCATCACTCATCGATTTTTTCAGTTTGTCTATATCATCTGGATGCACTCTGGAGAAGAATGATTCATCACTTAGGAAGTCCGTGGTTCTGTTCTTTCCATAGAAAGAATAGAGCTGATCATTCCCAATTAATGTGTTGTTTACAATGTCCCAATCCCAGACAGCATCATTTGTGGCTTTGGCTATCAGTTCATAGCGTTCGTTAGATTTCCGAATAGCTTCTTCGGCTTTTTTGCTCTCTGTGAGATCCAGGAATGAGCCCAGAATTTTGAGTTGCTCGTCGGGTGCAGCCATAAAGGCGAAACATCTGATCAGAAGCGTTCCGTACTTGTTTGAAGCAATTTCATAGCGAATTTCATCTGTCCAGCCTGTGGCTTTTCTGTTTTGAATTTGTTCTAATTTTTCCAGGATTTTCCCTTGATCTTCAGGGTGGATTTTCTCCAGCCATTCGTCAAAAGAGGGGAGGCCATTGGAACGATCGAAACCGAAAAGGAGATAGTGACTATCGCTCCACCAGGCTTTGTTGCTGGACGGACACCATTCAAACAGTGCATCGTTGGTGGCTTTGGCTATGAGGTCGAAGCGCTCATAGGATTGCTGCAACTTCAAATCTCTTTTTTTGGATTCTGTAATATCCTGTAGCGTTCCTTCTACACGAATCAATTTTCCGTTTTTATCAAAACTAATACTACTTACGGCTTGTATGTAGCACACGTCTCCATTACTTGTAATGAATCGGAATTCAGTTTCTCGCCCCATTCCGTCTTTGGCCATGGCTTGTCGGTCTGCCGATACTTTTTGTCGGTCATCAGGGTGGATCATCATTTTGAAGGTTTCCTCAGGTATAGGGCCATCCGATTTATTCGATCCGCAGATTTTGTACATTTCATCTGACCAGTAGGTCTCGTTGGTGTCCCAGTTCCATTCCCAGTATCCCAACTTGGCTATTTCCTGAGCAGTAGTGAGTTGTTTGTGAGACTTCTGGAGAGATTTCTCGGCATTCACTTTCTCACTAATGTCAATCCCAACACCCATCAGGCATGTTTCATCGTTATACTGTATGGCAATTCCTGTAAAGTAGTAGGGCACTCGTTGACCATTTTTCAGCAAAAAGTCTGCTTCCACATTATCCTCACCGGATACGAATACATTCCCAATTTTTTCTGCAAGTAACTCTTGCTGATCCTCTGGGAAAAACTGGATAGGATGCATCTTGATGATTTCATTACCGGTGTAGCCCGTTACGGATTCGAAATTGCGGTTCCATCTGAGAAATTTTCCTTCTTGATCATACAAGTAAAACACACCGGGGAGACTATTTATAATGTTGTCAGAGAGCTCTTTTTCGTCGATAATTTTTTTCTCGGAGAGCTTTTGAGCAGTGATGTCCTGTGTAGCTCCTTTGAGTTTGACCACTTTTCCACCCTCAACCACCGGCTGTCCGATCACCCTTAGCCATTTGTCAGAGTCCAGAAGCTGAACTTCCAGATCATAGGGCTTCTTGGTTTTGATGGCATCATAAATGGCATTTTGAATCTTCTTTTGTGAGTCTGATGAGTAGAGGTTGATCCAGGACTCTTGATCTGAAGGTATATTCTCTTTTAGGTTATGTATTTCAAGAAACTCTGGGCTCCATATCCCCTTGGCCGCTGAATTAATTTCAAACTCCCAGGCGCCGATCTTTGCAATGCGACCAACTTCCCGGAGGATTTGCTCCCCTTCCCTCAGCGCTTTTTCAGCTTCTTTTCTTTCAGTGATGTCTCTAACGATCGCCTGGATGTTTCCATCTTCTGTGAGCTTAGAGCTGATTTCTACCTGAAACTTCTCTCCATTCTTTCTCATCGCTACGCGCTCCACCATCCGATGGGTACCTGAGAGCAGGTCTTGCATCATCTCGGGTAAGTCATCTGCCTCTATCAAATCCAGGATACCGAGTTTCTTTACCTCCTCGGCAGTATATCCCGTCATCCTTAAGCCACTTTGGTTCACGTCGATAATCCTTGCCTTGGTATCAGTAATGAAAATACCATCAGATGCGTGTTCAAATAGAGATCTAAACTTTTGTTCACTCTTTTCTATATTTTTCCGGGCGTCTCGTCTGGCGGTCACGTCATGCTGCACACCGAAATGTCCTATGATTCTTCCTTCCTCATCATAAAGTACAGTATAATCACCCTCTACCCAGAATTTAGAACCATCCATTCTCCGCTCATCGGTATCCACTCTCAGTTTACCCTTGTCAAAAAAGTCAATCCAAATCTTTTTGCTGTTTTCCAGGTCGTGCTCGAAAAAATCTCGTGGAGTAAGGCCGATGAAATCCTCCTTTTGGGCACCATACTGATCCAGCATGGCCTGATTGATGTTGGTGATCCGCTGGTGGTCAAAGATATATTCCATGACGGTACCCTTGTCAGTTTGATCATTCCATTCTATTGGCTCCTCCAGCATCATAAAGAAAAATCCGGATAGGGAGTTGTTGAAGAAGAGGTCAAGTTCCTTCTTGCTTTCTAGCAAGTCATTTTGCACCCTCTTGTTCTCCGTGATGTCTTGGACCAATGACATCACGGAGGTTACTTCTCCTCGTTCGTTTTTTACAGTAGAGTTATACCAAACACAGTCTATGATCTTGCCTGATTTGGTGTAATTTCGGTTGATGGAGACGTTTCCACTTACTTTTCCGGACATCAAATCAACTGCTACTTTGCTGGTTTTTTCCAGGTCCTCTTCATAGATGAGATTGAAAGCAGTGATGTCGTTGCTGAGAATTTCCTCACTTGACCATTCAAAGATCTCCTCACACCTGGAGGACCATTGGGTTACTGTTAGAGATTGATCATATTCTACTATACCCAGTGGGCTATTGCTGAGGTGGCCAGCCAGCTGTTCATAAGCACCCTTGAGCTCTTTCTCAGCAGTTTTGGTCTTGGTGATGTCATTCGCGGTGACCAGGTGATGAGGTGTGCCATTGAGGTCAAAGATTTCTATAGAAAGTAAAAAGGTAATATAAGATCCCGTTTTGCTTAGTACTCTTCTCTCCAAATCACGAATGCTGTTGCCTTTGGCCAGATGCCTGAGGATCTCTTCTCGGTTTTCCGCATTTTCTTCTGTCACAAGTCCAATCTCGAGAGCGGTTTTCCCAATGAGCTCCAGCTTTTCGTAGCCTACGATCTGACAAAGGGATTCATTGATGTCAATGATTTTATGCTGATCGTCCAAAATAGCCATTCCTATCACGTTGGAGTGAAAGGTTTTATGAAATAAGGAATCTTCAGATAGTTGACCTATCAGATCAGGCATTTTTATAGCGATCAGGCATCCCACAAAAGTTTCTGTATAGGGTTCACCTTCGTGTGTAAAAGAATACTCACAAGGAACCATTTCTCCTTGTGCAGTGGATACGAAGGTTACCCCTTCGCTTTCCTTAGAGATATCCAGCGATGAAGTTCTGAGTATGGTTTGAATTGGAGTGTCACATAATGACTTAAAACCAGTTAACTGATGTGCCCTTTCATTGGCTTCAAGGATACTTCCATTGGAGTCAATCAGGAAGACAGACAAAATCCCATTTTTTATCAATGGATGGTTTCCTTCGGATTTGATAATATCATGCATAGGCACTTGAATTAATCTCAAGCAAATCAACTATTTAAAAAAGCCTTATTAATGAAAACTCGTTGAGTGAGGGGATTTGATCGTCAGAAATGGGTTATTCAAAGGGAGATCATTGCCATTAGTCGTAAGACAGTACTTTATCCAAACCCATCTTTCGACAGTCATTTGATATGATATATTTTCATATAACGAATTGATGGTATGAAGGTTCTTTTATCCGATCCCTGGCTTATTGTTATCTTTGTAGGGAACAATAACCCAAAACCCCAAGTTTGTATTGTATGAAACAGATTTATGGACATTACACTGACGAGGATTTCCAGGTATGGAAGATTTTATACGAGCGTCAGATCAAAAACCTTCCGGAGGCGGCTTGTGATGCGCACATGGAAGGTTTGGAGAAAGTAATTTTCGTACCTTCAGAAATACCCCATTTTGACGGTACCAATGAAATTTTGGAAAAGCTCACTGGTTGGAGACTCGCTGTAGTACCGGGTATCGTCCCTGATTACACCTTCTTTGAACTGATGTCTAACAGACGGTTTCCGGCTACCACATGGCTCAGGAAGATGGAAGAGCTGGATTATTTGGAGGAGCCGGATATGTTTCATGACGTCTTTGCTCATGTCCCATTGCTTACCAATCAGGCCTTTGTGGACTTCTTGCAGGAGCTGAGTAAGATTGGTCTTGGCTATGTAGGAAATGACTATGCCATCGAAATCCTGTCCAGAATCTATTGGTTTACTGTAGAGTTTGGTTTGATTCAGGAGCAACAGGGATTGAGGATATATGGTGCGGGCATATTGTCCTCAGCAGGGGAGACTAAATTTTGCCTGTCGGACAAGCCTCCGAAACATGATTTTGATGTGCGAACTATCGCGCAGACAGATTACAGGAAGGATGTGTTTCAGGAACAATATTTTGTAATCAAATCCTTTGAGCAATTGTACCAGAGTCTACCGGAGATCAAAGAAGTTTTGGCTGAAATGGTGGAGAAAAGAAAGGAAGAAAGTGTGCTTGCTTAGCATTTAGGATATAAATTTGTTTTCATAAAAGACCGTCTCAATTGATCATGAAAATCTTTTGGGACGGTTTCTTTTTGTTCATAGCATGAAAGTAGCCATTGTAAAATACAACGCTGGAAACATCCAGTCCCTGACCTTTGCCCTGAACCGGCTGGGGATTACTCCGGTGCTGTCTGATGACCCGCAAATACTCCTCACTGCCGATAAGGTAATATTCCCGGGGCAGGGAGAGGCTAGTTCGGCCATGAGGAGCCTGAGGGCGGCCGGGCTGGATCAGGTACTCAGACAGCTCAAGCAACCCTTTTTGGGTGTTTGCCTGGGGATGCAGCTGATGTGTACTTCCTCTGAGGAGAATGATACGCAGGGATTGGGCATAATACCCGAGAAGGTTCTTCGTTTTGCCGATCCTTCGGTGAAGGTGCCTCATATGGGATGGAATGACATTACCGACTTGAAGTCACCTCTGACGCAGGGGATAGATGAGCATAGTTACCTCTATTTTGTGCACAGTTATTACGTGCCACTGAGTGAGTATACCATTGCTACCTGTGCTTATCCACTGCCTTTTAGCGCTGCGCTCCATAAAGATAATTATTACGCCATTCAGCCACACCCCGAAAAGAGCGCTGATGCAGGTATGAAACTATTGGATAACTTTTTGAAATTATAAGGATGGAAATTATTCCGGCTATTGACATCATTGACGGGCAGTGTGTCCGCCTTACCAAAGGGGATTACGGTCAGGTCACCAGATATTCGGATGATCCGGCACAGGTAGCCCGCGATTTTGAACTGGCGGGAATTTCCAGACTTCATGTGGTGGACCTGGATGGAGCCAAAGCCCGGCATGTGGTGAATATTGATACCCTTAGAAACATCACTTCGGCCACTGGGCTTTCCGTCGATTTTGGCGGGGGAGTGAAGACCAGGGAAGACCTGGAACTGGTGCTGGCTGCAGGTGCGAAGCAGGTGACTGCCGGAAGTATTGCGGTGAGTGATAAGGCGGAAGTCAAAAAGTGGATTGAAGAATTTGGCCCGGATAAAATAATCCTTGGTGCGGATGTGCTGGATGGAAAGGTAATGGTTTCGGGCTGGCAGGAATCCTCCGGAGAGGAGCTGATGGACTTTCTGGACTATTATGTGCAGTTGGGGATTCAATACGTCATCTGTACCGATATCAGCAAAGATGGAGTATTGGCCGGGCCGTCGTTTGAGCTGTATGAAGCCATACAGCTGCGATTCCCAACGCTTCACCTGATTGCCAGTGGGGGTGTTTCCGGAAAGGATGACCTCATAAGATTGAAAAGACAAGGCCTCTATGGTGCTATTGTAGGGAAGGCTTTTTATGAAGGAAGATTAACTTTGGAAGAACTGACAACCATCTGATGCTCACAAAAAGAATCATACCTTGCCTCGATATAAAGGACGGACGCACCGTCAAAGGCGTGAACTTTGTAGACCTGCGGGATGCGGGTGACCCTGTGGAACTGGCAGAAAGATATACGCGTGAGGGTGCCGATGAGCTGGTGTTTTTGGATATTTCTGCCACTTTGGAGAAGCGAAAGACGCTCTTGGAGCTTGTGCGAAAGGTGGCTGAAGCCATTCATATTCCTTTCACCGTAGGGGGTGGCATCAGTTCCGTTGCGGATGTGCGGGCGTTGCTCAATGAAGGTGCTGATAAGATATCCATCAACTCATCAGCGGTGAAGAACCCAGACCTCATAGATGAACTGGCCGCCGAGTTTGGTAGCCAGTGCATTGTAGTGGCCATAGACAGCCGCAATGTGGATGGAATTGATTGGGTACATACCCATGGAGGCACCCGGCCTACTGAGCTGGAGACGATTGCCTGGGCAAAGGAAGTGGCCAGAAGGGGAGCCGGGGAGCTTCTACTGACTTCCATGGATCATGACGGTACCAAAGCCGGTTTTGCTGTGGATCTGACCCAGAGGGTGAGCCAGGCGGTGAACATCCCAGTGATTGCTTCCGGCGGAGGGGGGGACGAGTCCCATTTTGTGGAGATCTTTGGAGCAGGGGAGGCCGATGCTGCTTTGGCGGCCAGCATTTTTCACTATCAGGAAGTGGAAATCATGCATTTGAAGGATGAATTGATTAAAAATAACCTACCAATAAGAAAGTAATGGCATTGGATTTTCAAAAAGGAGACGGACTCATTCCGGCAGTGATTCAGGATGATCAGACTGGCAAAGTACTGATGCTTGGGTACATGAATGAAGAGGCGCTCGCACAAACCAGACAAACCGGACAGGTAACTTTTTTCAGCAGATCCAAAGGACGGTTATGGGTGAAAGGAGAAACTTCCGGAAACTTTCTGGAGGTAAGGGAAATCCTGGAAGACTGTGACGGAGACACACTGCTGATTAAGGCACTCCCCAAAGGACCAGTCTGCCACACGGGTAGCGACACTTGCTTTGATGAGGTGAACAGCAATCCAATCACTTTTCTTAATCACTTACGTGACATTATAGAAGACCGGAAGAAAAACCCTTCGGATAAGTCATACACTGCCAGCCTGTTCAAAGAGGGGATCAATAAAGTAGCGCAGAAAGTCGGAGAAGAAGCAGTAGAAGTTGTGATTGAAGCCAAGGATGACAATGCGGAGCTTTTTCTGAACGAATCAGCAGATTTGCTCTTTCATCTGATGGCTTTGCTTTCGTATAAGGATTTTTCCTTAGACGATGTGGTGAAAATACTGAAAACAAGGCACCAGGCTTCGTGATTGCTTAATTTTTTCATAGATTAAGGTCAATCAAGCCGACCTGTAATGAAAAAATACGATGTTGTGATCATTGGTGCTGGCCCTGCAGGCTATGCAGCCGCCATGCGCGCAGTAGATTTCAAGAAGAAAGTAGCCCTCATAGAAAAAAAACAATTAGGTGGTGCAGGTATACACCACGGAGCCCTCTGGAGTAAAACCTGGTGGGAGCTGAGCCGAGAAGCCTTTTCTCTGCGTAAACACGGCGAAGCCCTCAATACTGGTGGTGTACAGTTTAATTATAAAAAGCTGAAGTCTGAAGTGCAGAAAGCTGTGCAGGAGCGCATGGATCAGCTGGAGCACCACATGCACAATATCAATGTATCAATAGAGGAAGGACTCTTTGAGTACATCCAGGGCAATGCCAAAGTGAAAGATCCCAACACGATCGAAATTCAAAGATTTGAGGAAACCACTCAAATATCTGCAGACTATATCATAGTGGCCACGGGCAGCCGCCCGAGGTTGTTACCCGAAATTCCTATTGACGAGGAATGCATTTTCACCAGCGATGGACTGGATAAACTCGAAGATTTCCCCAAAAGCATGGTGATTGTTGGGGCCGGGGTGATTGGTTGCGAGTTTGCAACCATCTTCTCCAACTTTGGACATACCAAGGTGCACTTGATTGATAAAGGAGATCGCATACTTCCTTTTGAGGACGAAGATGTGGTGAAGGTAATTGAGAAAAACCTGGAGGCAAAGAATGTGCTGATTCACAGGAACTCCAGATTGATAGATATGCGTAAAGAGGGTGAAATGGTGGCCTATACGCTGGAGTATACTGATGGCTCCAAGGAGGTCTTTCGTGTAGAGAAAGCTTTAGTCTCTGTAGGTAGAGTGCCCCGATATGAGAACCTCTTTGAAAGTAATATGGACATCAAGATAGATGGCCGAGGGATTATTGATGATCTCACTCAGACGAGTATTCCGAATATCTATGCAGTAGGGGACATTACAGCGGATATTTCACTTGTGAATGTAGGTGAGTTGGAAGGAAGGTTTGCCATAGAGCGAATTTTCGGCAAACCGGAGCGGCCGCTGATTTATGAAAACATTTCTACCATTATGTTCCTGTCTCCGGAAGTAGCAGGAGTGGGTATGAATGAAATTCAGGCTCAAAATAGTGAACTGGGTTATAAGGTGGTGAGTATAGATTACTCCTGCATCCCCAGGGCCATTGCCATGCGTAACACCCAGGGCTTTATCAAAATCATGGTGACGGACGATGAGCATCAGAAAATTCTCGGGATGCGTGTGGTTGGTGAACATGCTTCCAGCGCTATACAGGCGGTAGCATTACTGATTTCCATGGATCGGGGCATACGTGAGCTTGCCGAATTGATTCACCCTCACCCGTCGATCATAGAAGGCATTCAGGAATGTGGCCGTATGCTACTTGGGAAGTCCATGCTGAAGCCTGCGGTATTGAGGCATGCCATGGTCTGCAAGACTTATGAAAAAGGTAAGTACAAGGATTTGATTGTTGTTTAAAAGGCTCTTCCCTTATTATTTCCAGGTAATCTCTTCGGGTAGTGCGAATGTTGCTTCTTCTATTTGCGGATTTTCGGTGAAAGAAACAGCTATCTGCTCATAGGCCAGCCCCGGCAGTTTTTTGATGACTTTCAGCGGGATACCCTGCCATACCCAAAGATGAGAAACCGGCCCCTTCTCAAACGCCCATTTGTTGCATGGTTTTCCGAGTAAGGTATCCATACCCACTTTACTTCCGCCTCTGCTCACCATGATGGCCTCAAACGCCTGAGCATTTGATTTGTAGGTCATCAGACCACTCCACCGTTCATCTTTGGCTTTTTCGCCCGAGCCTGAGGTGAGGTTGATTTTGAAGATATAATCTCCATCCGTCAGTTCTTTTCTATCCTCAGTACTCATGGTGCCATAGCGATTGATTTGAATCGTGCGGTGTTCCAGGGCTCTCCATCCATTTCTGTCAAAGTAAAGTGTGGCTGTGCCTGTGGCTCCACCACTGACGGTGTAGGAGATGATTCCACTTTGAACAGGATATTTGGCAGGAGTTTTTTTGTTGATGCTTTCAGAGTTGCCGGGCAGTTGTGACCAGCAGACCATTGGGATGATAAATATCACGTACATGAGGGGTTTCATGACTAAGGGCGTTGGTTACAGTAAAGGTGGGAAGATTTATTAAAAAAGAAAACCCTGGAAATTTAATCTCCAGGGTTCCAACCAGCTATAGACAAGATCCTGTATAACAGGAGTTGTTTCGTGAATTATAATATTGCTAAGTTGCAGCTTTTTTATATCGGAATTCTGCCAAAAAGCTTTACGAGACTGCCAAATTGCCGTTTGATGGTGCTTTTAAAGGGCTCAAACGCTGTTTGTTAACTTATGAGTAGAAAGCTGCTACTTCATTCAGCGGTTTCCTCTTCAGGTCAGGTACATAGGCATCTGAGTCAGGATAGCCCACAGGTAGCAGTAGAAAAGGGCGTTCATTGGCAGGTCTTTGGAGTACCTGTGTGAGAAAGTTCATGGGTGAAGGGGTATGGGTAAGGGTGACAAGCCCGGCTTGGTGGATAGCAGTGATGAGCATTCCACAGGCGATGCCCACAGATTCATTCACATAGTAGTAGTTGGATTTCTCTCCATCTACCTCCGCATAAGCTTTCTTAAATACAACGATGAGCCACGGGGCTTTTTCAAGAAAGGGCTTGTGCCAGTCTGTACCTATAGGCTCCAGGTCTTTTAGCCATCGCTCACTCATTCTGCCGTTGTAGCTTTCATACTCTTCGCGTTCTGCGGCTTTTCTGATTTCAGACTTCAGTTCGGGATTGGACACCACGCAGAATGTCCACGGTTGCTTGTGGGCACCGGAAGGCGCAGTGGAGGCAGTCATAATGATGTGCTCGATCAGCTCCTGAGGGACGGGTTTGTCGCTAATGTCCCTTACACTCCTTCTAAGCTCCATGTATTGGTGAAATTCTTCTGCCCGGCGGAGCATTTCAGATTCTTCCAGGTTGATGCTATGGTATTTGAGATGGGTATAGCCGTTTATTACTTTCGTTTCCATTTGGGGGTGTTTATAGGTTCTTAATTACTTCTTTGAATAGCGCCACCAGGTGTTTTTCAGCTTTCTGAGCGGTGCTAATGATGTCGTTGATATCCACCGGATGAAGGTTGTCGGGATCACATTCATCTGTAAGTACTGATACGGCACTCACCGGAAGGCCCAGTTGATTGGCGGCAATGACCTCTGGTACGGTGGACATGCCCACCACATCAGCTCCAATATTTCTCAGGTAGCGGTATTCAGCCCTCGTTTCCAGATGCGGCCCTGATACTGCCACGTAGACCCCCTCATGAAGCGGGATGTTTTCTTTCGTGGCCAGATTCTTCATAAGCTTGTTCATTTCTGGATCATACGGTGCACTGAGATCCGTAAAGATAGGGCCAAAATCAGCGGCCTGTTTCCCTCGCAGTGGGTTGTCGGGCTGCAGGTTGATGTGATCATCAATGAGCATGAGCTCGCCTTTTTTCCAGGAGAGGTTCATACACCCTGCTGCATTACTCACCAAAAGTTTCTGAATCCCGAGAAATTTCATCACACGAACCGGAAAAACAACTTCTGCCATGCTGTAACCTTCATAGTAGTGAAACCTGCCGCTCATGGCGATCACCCACTTGCCTTCGAGCTTACCGTAGATCAGCTTTCCTTTATGAAACTCCACTGTGGCGATGGGGAAGTGTGGAATTTCGTCATAACTGATTTCTTTGATGACCTCTATGTGTGCGGTGAGCGCTCCGAGTCCGGTCCCCAGGATGATCCCCAATTCAGGATGATCAAATCCATTTTCGCGAAGGAAAGCAACCGTTTCTTTTACTTTTTCAATCATTTACTTGACAAGGTTATAGCTTTTAAGTGGTCCATTGTTTTGAACTACCCAGAGTATTTGGGTTCCATTGACGTTCTGAATACTCATCTTACGAATATCGCCCGTCCAGTTCAGGAATTGAAAGTTGTTTGCATCAAATGTCAGAGCCCTTTCAGTACCCCACAAAATAAGCCCTCCTCCGGCATCATATGGTCCCTGTTCTACTTCCGAATAGCTCATATTACCACCAAGGAGCAGGTCTTTGACCTGATCCCCATTGAGGTCCAGAAAGACCATGTCGTAAATGGGAGAAGATTGTGCGATCGTGGGGAAGGCAGAGAAGATCATGGAGTCTTCCCTAAGGGTGAAGTATCCAGACCTTAGCTCATAGAGGTTATAAGTTGTGGCCTGCGCCAGCTGATCAGAGGAGAAAATATCTTCTAACCGGGCTTCTGCGTAGGTCTGGTTGTTGATGAACTTCTTTTTGAGATGGGGTAATACCCCGGTGATCGTTTCCTTCCTTGGGAGTGGCCATCTTTCACCATTCAGGTAATGAGTGATGATGGTTTCCTTCTGATCATTCTGATCAAAATCAGATTGATAGGCTGTGATAGGCTCCGATGAGGAAACTTCGAAAAGGTGATTGAGTCCGAGATTTCCGGCTACGAGTTCATTTTTCCCATCGCCATCAAGATCCAACACGACCAGGGAATTCCATAATCCGTGTGATTTTGACAGTCCCATTTTTTCTGTTACGTTTTCAAAGGATTTTCCTGATTGGTTTTTGAGGATGGTTATGGGCATCCATTCTCCAGCCAGGATCAGGTCATCGTATCCATCTTCATTGTAATCCCACCAGAGGGCATCATTGACGATCCCCTCCACAGCAGGTAGCAGGGTACTTCGGACCAGTTGACCGTTTTTGTTTTCGAGAAGTATTGAAGGTTCACTGCTCGGGTATTGCCCAGGCAACGCACCACCCCCAATGAAGAGGTCAGGATCTCCGTCCTGATCAAAATCGGAAACCTTTACCACGGTGCCGGAGTGAGATATTTTGGGTAAGGTGCCTTTTTGAAAACGGCCTTTACCATCATTTAGGTATAAACGGTCCTGGTAGGTTGGATTGCCTTTGGGGAATGAGCTTCCTCCGGAAACCACGTACAGATCAAGATCTCCATCCAGGTCCAGATCCACCAGCGCTGCCCCCAGGTCTTCAGGTTCAGGATCCAGCGTCAATGTTTTTTCTTCTATTCTCTGGAATGCTCCATCCTTTTTTTGAAGTAATATGGCTCCTGATTGGCCGCTTCCGCCTCCCACGAAAACATCCTCCAGTTCATCCCCATTGAGGTCTCCAAGGGTCATATATGGCCCTTTGCGGGATTGTGGTTTGAATAGAAGCGGCTCTTGTTTGAAGTCGTTAAAAGTGCCGTCTTGATGGGTGAAAAGTGTTGTTTCAGATTCCTCAAAGAGCTTTTTGACTGATGTCTGATATATTTCTTTTGGTTGATACCCGATCTCCAGGGTTTGGTCTAGGGCAAAATCGTTTACGGTCTGAGTTGTTTGGTCAGGCCAGATGACTTCAATGGATTTCACTTTCGGTTCGGTGGACAGTCCAAAGTGTGCGACGGGCTCACTGCTGGAGAGATAACCCCTTGAGGATTGCAGAATGATCGTTTGCCGCACTTCGTCATATCGGAATATAACCCGAGCGCCCAGTCCAAAAGGATTGCCTTCAGGGCCATGCAATTTCACTTTTAGGAAGTGACTGCCAGGCTGTTGTTGGATGCTATTATTTTGGTAGATAGAAGCCGGCAAGTCCATATTATTGACTACCAAATCCAGATCTCCATCATTGTCAAGGTCCCCATAGGCTGCACCATGGCTAAAGGTGGCTTCCGAAAGGCCGGCTTGCTGCGCGATATCCGTAAATGTAAAATCGTGATTATTGAGGTAAAGATAATTGGGGAGGGGAGTGGATGGAATCAGGTCTATCCAGTCGAGTACGGTTTCTCTGTTGAAAACATCCACGCCTTGCTGCCTGGCGCGCTGTATGGAGTCAGAATTGAAATCAATAAAGTCTTTGTTGGACATGTCACGCTTGATACCATTGGTAATGAAGAGGTCCTGATGACCGTCCAGGTTGAGGTCTGCAAAGAGTGCCGACCAACTCCAGTCTGTTTTTTCGATGCCCGAGAGACAACCAATTTCAGAGAATGCGTTGGGGCCAGTTTTAAGTTGTAAGACATTGCGCATGAGCTGTTTTCCGTAACCCATATCTGCTAGTCTTTCATATCGATTTTGGGTCATATTGGTGGCGAATATTTTCTGTCGCTCGTTGGTAGCAGCCAGCATGTCTAGCACGATGAGGTCCAACTCTCCATCATTGTTCATGTCCCCCAGGTCTGAGCCCATGCTGTTTTGACTCATATGATCAAAGCCTGAATATGATGGTGTAAAGGTCTGATCTCCGTTGTTGAGGAAGACTACATCCGGTTCTATGAAATCATTGGCCACAAACAGGTCGAGCCACCCGTCATCATTGAAATCTGCAGCCAGGGCACTGAGGCCGAATCCATGGTAGGCGAGGCCCGATTGTAACGTGATGTCTTCAAAGTGCCCCTGGTTGTTTAAATAGAGGTGATAGGATTGCTCTTTGTTTTCGGGAGTTGTGATGCGTCGGGAGTCTCCATTTTCATTAGATACCCGCATCTGTATGGCCTTGTCGAAATCAGCAGGGTGATTCACCAGGAAGAGATCCAGATCGCCATCTCTGTCCATGTCAAAAAATACGCTTTGTGTACTGTAGGCCTTATCCTGAAGGCCAAGATTTTTACCTTGCTCAGTAAAGGTCAGGTCTTTGTTATTGATAAAGACCAGGTTGTTTCGAATGTTTTCGTTAGGGTGGGCATCCCTGCATACATATATATCCAGCCAACCGTCTCCATTGATATCGACCATGGATATTCCTGTTTTGTAACCCTGTGCAGCTTTGGTTCCCGAACTGAGCGTAATGTCTTCAAATTTGAAGTTTCCTTTATTGAGGAAAAGCTTGTTGGCATTGGCATTTCCGGAGAAGTAGAGGTCAGCCAAACCATCATTGTTGATGTCACCAATGGCGACGCCCCCTCCGTTGTAGATGTATTTCCAGGTGAACAGGTTGAAGTCTTTACGCTCGTTGAGGTCATTGATGAAATCCACTCCTGATTCGGCGGGACTTACTTTTGTAAAGAGGGTTTGCCTGGGGTCTTCCTGAGTAGTACATCCAAAAAGGGCAATGACGAGTGTTACGACACAGAAGGCTCGTGTTTTGGTTGAGTTCATAGTCACCGGATTTGGGGTGAAAATTAAAGACTTTTTATAGCAAAGAAGGAAATCTGTTTTTAAATTGACCGACCAAATCAATCATTCCTACAAAACATGAAAAGGATTTTTCTGCTACTTACCATTTTTGGCTCTTTTGGGCTGTCTGCTCAGAAACTGATCACCTCTACACCCTTTGAGTTATTCGGAAATCATTTGTTTATTTCGCTGAGTGTGGATGACTCTGAGCCGGTAGATTTCATTTTCGATACCGGAGATGGACTGGCAGTGATTGATATCGATTTGGCCAAGAAGTTGAATCTGAAGACAGATCATCAAAAGTCCAAGACCAGTGCTCAGGGTACTGTCAGTGGTGCACTGATCGCCCACAATAAGGTGGAGATAGGCGACGTGAAGGTGAATGATATTGAGCTCTATACCACCAATTTGCGTCATTTGGAACGTACCATCGGTAGGAATATCGATGGAATTATAGGCTATGACCTCCTTAAGAATTATGTGGTTGAATTGAATTATGATGAGATGGTCATGAACCTGTATCAGCCTGATGGGTTTGCTTATCAGGGAGCGGGAGAAGCCTTCAAGTTTAAACTGGTGAATTATATCCCGACGATAGAGGCCAGTGTAACATTGAATAATGGAGAGTCATACAAGGATTACTTTTTCATCAATACCGGAGCCGGTACCAGCATGGATTTCAACACCTTTTTTGCGACCAAGCACGACGTGATTTCTAAGACCGGAAATCACTATTCGTATCCTGTGGCGGGTCTGGCAGATCAGGAGACCATGCACTACGAAGGGCGAGTAAAGAAATTTAGCGTTGGTAGTTTTGAGTTTGATGAAATGCCAGTGGGCATTAGTCAGGCCAAACATGGCATCCAGCATAACAAAAAAGTGGCTGGTATTTTGGGTAATAACCTGCTGCAGCGTTTTAATATCACATTTAATTACAGCACCAGCACCGCATATTTTGAAGCCAATGACTTCAATAAGCAGCCATTTTTGGTGAATGCCAGTGGGCTGAACCTTCAGTATGGAGAGGATCTCCAGAAGTTGCTTGTTCACCGGGTGTTTGAGGGGAGTCCGGCAGAAGCTGCGGGGATAAAAGAGAATGCTGAGGTTATCTCAATTAACGGCACGGATATCGGCACTTATACGCTTCCAGAGATCAGGAAGATGCTCAAAGACATAGACAATAAAACAGTCACTCTGGAATATCGCCAGGAGGGGGTCACCTCAGAAGCATCACTCAATCTTGAGCCGCTGCTTTAGAAGAAAGTATAGATTTTACTTAAACCGAATCAAGGGCCTGCAAAATGATATTGCAGGCTTTTTTTATTTCATCAAAGGTGATGATAAGCGGAGGGGCTATCCTCATAGAATTGTCACAAAACAAGAACCAGTCCGTGACTACCCCCAGTTCGATGGCCTTGTCTATAACCGGCTTCAGGAGCTCAAATGACTCCAGTTCTACGGCCATCATAAGTCCCTTGTTTCTGATGTTGATGATCTTGGGGTGCACCAGTAGCGACCTGAAAGAGTCGGCCTTAGCCTCCACTTCGCCGAGTAGATTTTCACCCATTATGGTCTCAATGGTAGCCAAAGAGGCAGCGGCACTTACCGGGTGTCCTCCGAAAGTGGTGATGTGCCCCAGGATGGGATTGTCTTTGAGCACGTCCATGATTTCCTTGCTACTGATGAAGGCACCAATAGGCATGCCTCCACCCATACCCTTGGCGCTGACGAGGATATCCGGTACCACGTTGTAATGTTCAAAAGCCCAGAATTTGCCTGTGCGGCCAAAGCCAGCCTGAATTTCATCGAGAATCAGTAAGGCGCCTACCTCGGTACATCTAGCCCTCAGCGCTGCGAAGTACTCAGGAGAGGCTATGCGTACTCCCGCTTCACCCTGCACCGTCTCCACCAGTACGGCAGCCGTCTGATGATCTATCAGATCCAGCGCTGGCAAGCTGTTGAACGGCATATGCAGGTGACCGGGAATCAGCGGACGGTAATTTTGCTTGAAAAACTCATTGCCTCCAGCGGACAATGCCCCTTGTGATGACCCGTGATAAGCATCTTTGCAGGAAATGATATGAGGCCTCCCGGTGAATCGCTTAGCTAGCTTCATGGCGCCCTCTATGGCCTCACTGCCGGAGTTTACCAGATAGACTGATGTCAATGGTGCCGGGAGTGTTCGGACAAGTGCCTCAGCAAGTTTGACCTGTGGGGTCTGCACATACTCCCCGTAGACCATCAGGTGCATGTATCGGTCCATCTGGTCTTTGGCAGCTTTCACTACATGGGGGTGGCAGTGCCCTACATTGCTCACACCTATGCCGGAGATCAGATCAATGTAGGCTTTGCCTTCGGGACTGTACATGTAAATGCCTTCGGCTCTTTCTATTTCTACGAGCAGTGGGAAATCCGTGGTTTGGGCCAGATGGCTAAGGAAGAGCTGTCGGTTGCTTATCATGCCGCAAAGGTAACAAAGGATTCAAAGCGCAGTGCCGGAAGATATCTTTACCTCACTTTGGCGGGAGTATAACCACCGTTTTTTTCTCTGCGATGGACACTGAACCATCCGTAGAGAGACATTGGATAAGGGCCCGGTAAACTCCCGTTTCGTCGGAGGATTTCACGGTCCAATCATTCTGTTTACCAGCTGTATTGATGAGTTCGTTTCTGAAATCAGGTAGGTCTGAAGCCGGGCTTTTTTGCGAGTGCAGAAAACCCGTCACTTCTGTTTTTTGATCAATAATATTTTTGATTAACGCATCGGGTGCATCATCCTGGAGCTGAATGCCGAGTATACCTCCATGCACACCTAATCCCTCAAAAACACCAAGGTGCTCTTTGCTGCTGATCACTTTAATTTCATCAATGTAGATGGGTGGAATGGTCCAGAGCATATCGTCATTGGCCACCTGATGATCGTTAATGATAATGGTCGGTTTATAATCGAAAGTTTCACCTGAAACAGGATCATTGATTCTGAGCTCCTTCTCACCCTTAACAGACCGGATACCTATGCCCACCAGAATGTCTACCACCACCTCCTGAAACGACTTCAGGATGACATAGTCAGTCATGTCATATACCCGATCGGATGTCAATTGGTCGTATAAACTTGGCTGGTTGAGCAGGGTTTCTGACTGGTATTGGGCCATTACCCGTTTCAGTCCGACTGCCTTGTTGATCAGTGAGTCTGTGGCTGACTCTTCGATGTATTCAATCTCCGGGAGGTCAATACTCAGGTTTTCAAACTTCACCTTAGTCTTAATGGGCCTTCCTGTAGAGTCCTTTACTGCATAAGTAAAGGTTTGCTGGTCGTAGAAATCCGTCAATGGCAGGTTGAACCGGCCGTCCATAATTTCAAGCGAATAGCTCATTTTGTTTTTCCATTGATGGAAATGAATCCATGAACCTTCTGGCAAAACGGTTTCGGTTTCGCCTCTGAGATCTATTCCCAATTCAGGAGGTGTGGTCATTGACAAGGGCTTAGATCCCGAAAGGATGTTGTTCCACTTCAGATCGAACCAAGAAGTGGTATAAATCAGCAGATCGTCGATACTTAAGTTGCCTCCCATGGCAGATACTCGGGCACTGATCGGGGCGAAGGCATAGTGTAGAGCCATGTCTGTGAGTAAAGAAGTGTTGGAGCTAAACGCGTCAGGTATGCTCATGGAGAAAGTGGATGCAGCACCGGAAGGGGCCGGAAATTCATAGGAAATTTGGGTGTCCGTTTTCACCGTATCAGGCCCTGAAAGAGTCATTGTTTTTGGCAGCGTATGGAAGGGACGGATCGCCAGCAGATTCCATTGCTCATCCAGCAGTGCAGCAGTATGAAAATGTCCCTGAAGCGCTGAGGAGGGTAATACAAAGGTAGCAGTGCCCTGGTCGTTGAAGGTGACCGGAAGGATAGACTGGAGGCGATTGCCAGACTCCAAAACAATCGAGAGGGACTGGTTTGATGCGTCCGTGGTGAGGACATTGACGAAATACCGACTGCCAACTTTCGATACCTTGAACGCGGCTCCTGATCGCTCAATATCCATTGCCTGTCGGTGAGTTTCTCCCGACAATGTGGATACCTGAATGAAGTAGTCCTCTTTTCGGTCAGGAGTAAAAAAAGTCACTCCAAAGCCCTCATCGAATAGAAACTCGGAGATCACCTTTCCTGATTTGCTCATGATCTTACCGCTTGTTGCATCTGCCTGAGGCGCTGAGATAAGAACCTTTTGATTGTGTCCGGGGATCAGTTTACCACCTTCGGGATACACTGAAAAAGTCCTTTTGGCTTGTATGTTGGTAAACTTTTGGGTGGTTCCGGGATCCCAGATATTCTTAATATAGACAGGAGTGATGGCCCTCAGGTCTTCCTCAAAGTTTTGCATGTAAGCTGAATGAGCCACCAGAAAATAGCTTCCCGTGGGAGTGGTGTGAGGAATGTACCAGAATCCATAAAAAGTACCTGCCTGATTCTTGAAGTTCAGCGTCCTTAAAGTACGGCCTGTGGTATCTACGAGCGAAACCTTCATCACCTGACTGATAGCATCCGTGGGCCTAAAAAACAGATCGGTAACCATCCCCGAAACTCTCAAGGTATCTCCCGTGAAAACTACACGGGAACCAACCTGCAGAACGGGCGTTTCAATTGGATGATTTTCAATGAATCGCATGAATTTTCCCTCCAGATCCTCACTGATTGACTGAGCTTTTGCACCACAAATCAGCAACGTCAGTAACAAGAAGATGAGGCCTTTCATCTGGGGATTTCTGATAAAGGAATACATGGACTTGAATTTAACTTCTTGCTTCATCATTTGACTCGATCCATTATATAAAAAAGCTCATATTCACGCATTTCAACATCTTCTGCAGAGAAATAACCCAATACAACTTCATTGGTGTTGGGTACGAAAAGATTCCCTTCAAACTCAGCTGGCAGTGCATCGAAAATGGTACCGGTATTTCTCTGTTGAGTGAGTATCTGATCCCAGTAGGTGTATGCTCTTTCGGATAAGGTGGACTGGATAACCCTCAGCGTGTAAACATATTGCTTGGCAGGAGTGGTGTCATTGACAAGGGTGAGTGAATCAAGGATTTCCTGTTGGTTTTCAGGTGTGAGGGTTCCAATATAATCGTCTTCTTCCAGGTCTTCTACCTGAATGGCAAAATCCAGAGCCTCTGAGTAGGTATCGTTTTGATTAGGAAACCAGAGCACATCAAAGCCGGAGATTCCAGCGGCGTTGAGCTCAGATCCGGACATCAGATTGAACTGGGAGCCGGTCACTTCATGATAATCTACATAGGTATAGGGGTGCTCCCAATCTCCCTCGTATTTCCATTTCAAGAAAGTGGTTTCGGGAATGGACCGCACGAATGAGGCAGTCACGTCATGTCCATATCTGATTTCAGCTTCATTATTAGCCGTGAATACGGTTCGTTCCGCGTAAGTTGCGGTGAGGTCAAAGGGTAGGGCAGGCACCATTGTTTCCGGTCTTGAAAGAATGGTCTTATCACCCACCTGCACGGTAAGCAAGTAAGTTTCTCCTGCGACAGGGTCAAAGTCTTCTGGTGGGTTATAGACATTATTGTGAAGACTCTCAAAGACGTAGTACTGGCCGCTGAAACTCTCTACGATCACGGTGGCGTCAGTGATCGGGGTGAGGATGGTGCTGTCAGAATTATACCCACCCGAATAGCTCACGATCACACGAGATCCATTGGTGGTTACACGCCCATCTATGAGAATGAAGCGGGAATACTCTTTGTCAAACTGGTAGGGCTCTTCACAGCCGGGAGTAAGGAGGGTGATGGTTAACAAAACCAGGAGGAACGGGAAAGCTTTATGGTTGTTGACTGAGCGACTCATGGTACGAGAATCATTACGTCATCGAGTACGATTTCCTGCCTGATGGCGGTTCCAGCAGAGAAATATCCCAAAACCGGGAGATCCGCCCCATGAATGGATAGATTGCCATCGATGGTGCCGGGTATGGCATCAAAAATACCGCCTGTGTTTTTTAGCTGGGCGTGAATCTGTTGCCAGTACTGATAGGCCCGCTTAGAGAGCGTAGTTTGTGTGACAAAGATGTGGTACTGGAAGTTGACAGCAGGCTCGAGGCCTGCCACGCCTTCAGCGTAAAAATACCGCTGAATGTCCTCCCAAAAGAGGACCACAAAGGAAGAAGAGCCACTGCTTTTCAAGTCAGCAGAGGACATCACTTTAAACTGGCTGGCTCCTGATTCGCGCATCAGCTGGCCGGTATAAGGATGTGTCCAAAGGACCATGTAATCCCATTTTACGTAAGTATTGTCCGGGATGGTACTGTCAATATGTGCGATGATATCAAGACCATTTATCGTTTTAGTCACCTTAGAGGGGCTAAAAACCTCGCGGGTTACTTCTTCTGCTTCCAGGTGAAAGGAAAATCCGGGATGGATGGTTTCCGGTTCCGAAATAATGCTTTGACCTGCCGCCAGTACTTTCAGAGTGTACGTTTCATCTACTTTTGGTGAAAATCTCTGAGGGGGTGTGTACACATTGGTGTTTGCTATGAACTTATAGCTGGCTCCGGCATCATCTTCCAATAAAACCTCAGCCCCAGTGAGGGGTTTCAGGGTAGAATTGTTCGCATCAAACTTACCTGAATAACTGAGTATTACTTCCGAACCTATATTGGTGACTTTCCCATCTACGATCAGGTATTCGGTATACTCACTGTCAAAGTCATAGGGAGACTCGCACCCGGCAGAGAGCATGAGTGTAACAATCAAAAAGACCTGTAAAATATGCCGACTCAAATCAAGGTGTTTTGTAACACGTAATTTAGGATAAACAGGTAAATAAATGTCCTGTTAGGAGAAGAACACCCCTTGATGCGAATTCCACTATCAATGAACCTGAATATTCTATTCTTTGATGACCTTTTGTGTAAACTCCTGACCGTTGTGAATTAATTTCATCGTATACACGCCATCTGGCAGCTGTAGGTGGTTTATGTTGAGTCTGCCATTTACCATATTCAAATGATAAGAATTGATTTTCTTGCCAGCCAAATTATAGAAAATCAGCTCGGCCTCACCCTCCTGATCGCCTCCGAAAATGAAGGTGATGTCGTCCACAAAAGGATTTGGATAGACTGACCAGGATTTCGGTAGGGACTCATTATTGATGAGAATGGTACTGGAGTACTCATGTGCTCCATCAAAATCCACCTGCTTTAGTCGGTAATAATTATGTCCTGCGAAAGGATTTCTATCCATAAAGTCATACTCCAAAAGCAGGTCGCTGTCTCCGGCACCCTCTACTTTGTGGATGGGCTCAAACTCTCGGGAAGAGGAAGCCCTTTCCAAGATGAAGTAATCATTATTGCTTTCAGTAGCAGTTTTCCATTGGATCAATACATCATTCTCCAGGACTTGCCCACTGAAGTGAACGAGTGAAACCGGTAGAGGTGAGCCATCACTGCCAGCACCTATCTGACTAAATGAAGTAACCCCGGAGGCAGAGGCAGTGTATGGGTTGGCACCTGCAGCGCTGAGGTTGTCAGCTATGATTCGCCAGTATCCGTCTGAACGATTTTTTGAGATAAACATATCCGCTCTGTTAAAGGAAGCATCCTCCTCTGACGCATTCCATTGTATGGTAATGGTAGTATTGTAGCCACTGTCATCGGAGTTGATGTCCCATGTTCGGTTGATTTCCAGGTCAGTAACATGAGCAGTACCATAGGTACCTCTACTAAAGGTACCGTCAAATACCCGTACCTGAAAGTCTGCGGTGGCGCCCAGGTTGACCATGGTGAATGGGGTATAGGTGGATGTGCCGACAGGGAAAATGACAGGCCCGGATCCATTGGCTACTTCCAGTTGTAGTGCTCCGCCACTGGTGTTTTGGTTCAGTGTCTGCACATAGCTGGAGCTACTTCCGCCTGCGATCGACCCGCCACTATTGATGGTCAGGTTGTAGTCTCCAAGAGTGATGTTGCCACTGGTCAGGGTTAAAGTGCCTGATAATGTAGTGTTGGCTGTTAGTGTAGGGGACGCACCGTTCACAGTCAGGTTGCCAAAGGTACCTCCGAGCATTGGAGTACCTGAGGAGAGCAGTATGGAACCGTCTCCGGTGATTGTTCCATTGTCAATGATATTGCCGGAAATCGATAGGGTTTGCCCTGAGGCCAGGGTCAGGGTCACTCCGTCGTTGATATTAATCATATCAGCACTCACACTGGCATCCAGTGTGATGTCATGTTTGATGTTCAACACGGCAGTGGATGCATTGGGCACCGCTCCTGATTTCCAGGTGGAGGTACTGTTCCAGTTTCCGCCATTGAGGGTTTTGAAAGGCTCACGCGCAGCAGCCGTCACCCAATCAGTGGCGGCATCCATGCTGGTCAGCGTACCGGTATTGCTATTGGTAGATTCATCCGGGAGGGTGGTGGAGCCACTAGCTTCATCAAAACGGTAGTAGGCGACCAGGCCTGTTTCTGACCCGGTCAATTCTTCGAACATATTTTCCTGAATCTGCATAGAAGTTCGAGCAGTGTTCCAGATGCGTACTTCGTCTATAATTCCGTCAAAAAACCGAGTGGTTGAATACCTCGAATCCTTACCAATGTGCAATGCTGCGGATAGGTTTGAATTAATGGAAGGAACACCTCCTCCAGTTCCTTCAAGAATACCATCAACATAGATTTTGGTGGCTGCACCATCACTTACACAGGCTACATGATGCCAGCCGGTACCCAGAAAATTCGTAGTGGTGGTTACAACCCCCGGAAACCCTGACCCATCCGCCACATAAAAGGTGATGTCTCCTCCTGATCCATCATTTCCAATTAAGAAAACATTGGTTGCTGCGGCATTTACGTCGGAAGTGCTTTGACCCAATATAGAACCAGGGGGCATTGCAGTGGCGTTTACCCAAAACTCTACGGATAGAGCGTTAGTAAACCCTGTATATGGCGACGAGACCATTACATAGTCATTCGTACCATCAAAGTCCAGCGCATTTCCTGGCCCGACTAAGGCTTGTGATGAACTTTCATCTACCACCAAAGCACTAGATCCTACCCAGTTGGAGGCAGTAGAGGATAGGGCGAAGTTGGTAAGGTCTCCGGCGTTATCATTTCCACTGTGATCTGTCAGGAGATCTATTCCTGTATTGGTACCATCGGCAATACCCTGATCGAATTTGTAATAGGCGACCAGGTTTGATTCATTTGCCACATCCAGGGATCGGTACATGTTTTGTTGAATTTCTGACTGTGAGCGAGCATCATCCCAAATCCTTAATTCATCGATTTTCCCATTGAACGTAGTTCCATTTCCACCAGTATATTGTGCGCCAACACCCATACTCACACCACTAAAGTCCAAATTTGTAGTTTGGGTCAATTGCGGAACGCCATCCCAATAGGCAGTTGCTACTCCACCAGAGTACACTACTGCAAAATGATGCCATACTCCTGACCAGTCAGATCCAACGTCAACTAACTCCAGCCAGGCCGCTCCCGTCCAAGTAAAAATTCCGAAATCGTCAGTATTGTTTGGATCAATACCGATTGATCCCGCCTGACTAGTCGCTCCAGTTAGTTGACTGTAGATTCTTCTATTGTCAATCACATCATTGGCATAAATCCACATTTCAATGGTTCCGGATGTTAACCCCAAATTATCAAGATCCACGTAATCATCAGTTCCATCAAAATCCAAAGCATTCCCTGCTTCAGAATCGGAACGTCCTAATGTGAAATAATTTCCATCAACTACCTGAGCTCCATCCACGGTGAATTCGATGCTGTTGGCGTTGGGTACTGAACCAATGATCTCTACGATGGAGAAGTCTCCTGATGTCCCAGCTCGGGTGAGCAGGTAGTAGGTATAATCAGGATTTGGCGCTGCGCCTAAGTCAAATGAAAAAGTGAGGTTTCCATTGGCGGTACCTATGGCATCATTTTTATCTAAATACCAGGTCTTGTCTATTCTATTGGAGAGCAGGGTTCCAGAGGGGAGATCTGTGGCTACTTCTGAAAAATTGCCGTTATCATTTCCCCAAATGATCTGATCCCCAGAGTCTTGGAGAAAATCGCCAGCTGTTTGTGTGCTCGTCAAAGTCAACTCGCCTGATGAGGCCGTAAGCGCACCGCCGTTGACAATCAGTGATGCGTTTTCAAATGTTGTTCTGGTCGATGTGAGGTAGTTGGAAGACGCTGTAGCGGCATTGAGGTTATCAAAATTGGTCAATGTACCACCGTTTCCGTTTCCACTAAGATCTGGTAAGCTTGCATTACCATCCCCTATGCCATCGTTCATTCTGTAGTAGGCTACCAGGTCAGCTTCATCACCACCTAGATTTGAGAACATATTGGAAACAATTTCTTGCTGGGTTCGGACATCAGACCAAATTTGTACTTCATCAATAATACCTTCAAAGTGTGCTGATGAGTTCGCTCCGGCACCTATCGTCAAAGGGTAGTCCGAGGCTCCCGTGGCTGGTGTTCCAGCATCTTTGGTATCCACACGAATGAGTACCCCGTCGAGATAGTAGGTGGCGTTATCTGCAGAGAGGCTTTGGTCGTAAGTTACCGCCAAGTGATGCCACTCTGTGTCGTTCGGATACATAAAATTGACTCCTGAGTCATCAATGGTGGCTGTCCCAGAGCCGTTAACAACATAAAATCTTAGATTTCTATCAAAACCAAACGCTGATCTGTCATCATAAAGTAAGCCCGCTCCAGTATTGGCTGAGGAAAGTAGGGCCGTATTGATCAGATAAGTCAGGTTATTGAACTCTGGATCTTCCATTTTTATCCAAAAAGAAAAAGTTAGCTGGAAGGCTGAGGCGTTGTTGGCTCCATGCATCCAATCGAAATCAGTCGTATTCCCGATGGTCACAAAATCATCTACACCATCAAAATCCAATGCATTTCCTACGTCAGTATCTGACCTTCCAATGGTGTAATAGGAGTCATCGTTTATTTGTGAGGCGTTGATGGTAAACACGATACTCGTGCCACTTGGATTGGTGCCGTCTACAGGAACTATTGAAAAATCTCCTGAAGTGCCTGCACGCTCCAAAAGGTAATAAGTGTAGTCTGAATTAGGTGTAGCTCCCAAATCAAACGAGAGGGTTACATCTCCACCTGCGGTGCCTACCACATCACTTTTTGCTATGTGCCAGTTTCGATCATATCGTGCTGACACTAATGTGCCAGAGGGAAGGTCACTGGTGACTTCACTGAAGTCACTATTTTCATGGCCAAAAATGAGGTAGTCATTAAAGTTTTGCAAGAAATCAACATCGGTGATGGTAAGATTGGCGGATGTACCAGGAGATATATCGGAACCCCCGCCATCAAGGATGAGTCCCATATCCGAAAATGCATTCCATTCTGCCACTACCCAATCAGCGCTGGTCATATTATTTAAAGTACCATCGTTGTTATTGACAGTAATGTCAGGGAGGGTAAGTCCGCTACCTTGATCAAATCTGTAATAAGCAACCAGGTTGGTTTCATTGCCATTGATGGTTTTGTTCATGTTTTGACAGAGCTCTGATTGAGCCCTTACATCATTCCAGATTCTGACCTCGTCAATTTTTCCGGCCACAAAATCACCAGTGGCCTGCTTTCCAATAAAGAAGTCGCCTTGTCCGGTTTTCATACTTCCTGCCCAGCTGGTGGAGTTTTCCATAACCCCATTGATGTGCAGATCGATCGAGCCACCATTAAAAATCCCAACAATATGATACCATTCATTTCTGATATCTGTGGTAGACCACCCGGAGGTGTATTGGGTGTCGTTGTCCCGCGTTACCCCAAATCGTATTTTTCCGGTGGCGTCCACTTCAAAGAAGTATTCATTACCAGTACCACCTGTCCCTTTGGCCAGTGGGAAAGCACTGGTATTTGTAATAAATCCCCAAAACTCAACAGTAAATCCACTCTGATTAAAGTCTAAATCAGCATCATTGGCTATCAGCACATAGTCCTCAATTCCGTCAAATAATAGTCCATTGCCAATGACCGGGATGGGCGAGGTGGAGTTGGCTCGTCCGAGTGTGGCTGAAATGGCCTGAAAATCAGCAACATCGTTTCCGGTATCTGTCCCGTTTGGTATGCGGGAGATGGATTCATTTGAAGGGTCTGCAGCATATCCACCAACTTGCGAACCATCAGGCGCACCGTCTCCTGTGCCGTCACCGGCGGCATCATCTCCCAATTCTACCTGATCCACTATGTTACCGGCAGCGTCTTTGAGTGTGATGAGAATGTCATCATTGGTGGCTCCCGTACCGTCCACATTCCCCAGGATCAAATAATCACCTTCGGCAGTATTGAGAAAGCTGCTCCCAACTGAATTGGAAATGTAATTGGAGACATCAAAGGCACCTGACGAGGTGAGATCTCCGATTACGTCTGTGCCGTCCGTAAGTTCTATGGTCCACCCGGTGAGGTTGATTCCGGTTGTTCCGATGTATAATTCTATCCATTGATCCACGTCGGAAACCAGGCCACCTGCTATGGTGCCGTCAAACCCGTTGGTACTCCAATCCTGCTGGGGGTCCGTGACAATTTCATTGATCAATACCGTACCAGTAGGGGAGTTGGTGCTGCCTGGAGAGGCTATGGTACGTACGAAATCCAGATCATCATCGCCCGTATCAACGGCATTGGCATATCTGGATACGGCTTCATCGTTTGCGGATGCAGCATTGCCGGTAGGCGCTTCTCCGGCAGCTCCTCCCAGTTGCACGCTGTCCACAGCGGTACCGGTGGCATCTTTTAGGATTACCAGTACATCATTGTTCATAGCGCCGGTGGGGTTGCCCAGGATCAGGTAATCACCCACTTCTGTATCAATGAAGGAGCCGGATCCCGAAGTGATGTAATTGACCGTGGCAAAGACCCCATCTCCGGTAGTGGAAAGAGTTCCTGAGACGTCACTGCCATCCTTCATCTCGAGCGTCCATCGGGTGAGGTTGAGTCCGGCCGAAGCGATGTACAACTCGATGTATTCGTCATTATCCGCACCCGTTCCGCCGGGAGCAGTGCCATTAAACCCTATGGAACTCCAGTCCTGCTGAGGGTCCGTTACTACTTCATTGATTTTGACCGTTCCCGACGGAGAGTTGGTCGTGCCCAGTGTTGCCCTGGTTTTCGAAAAGTCATCCTGGTCAATATTCGTGTCTCCTCCGTTAGGAATTCTTGAAATGGATTCGTCAGTTATACCTGTGGAGTTGGCATTGAAAAAGGTGCCTTCGGTCGTCGAGGTGGTCACCTGATCGATGATTTTGCCGCTGGCATCTCTCAGGTAAAAACGGGAGGTTCCTGTGGCATTGATGAGCTCTGATCCGATGGGATTGCCAAGGATCAGAAAATCCCCGTTTTTGGTGTTTTTGAAGGATCCACCCTGTAGTGATAGGTAATTGGAAACGGTAAATGCTCCGCTTGAAGTGAGGTCACCGATGACCTCCCCTCCATCATCAAACTCAATGGTCCAGCCGGTGAGGTCCAATCCATCCTCTGCAATGTAAAGCTCTATCCACTCATCGTCTGACCCATTGGTGCCGCCCGGAGTGGGGTTATAAAAGCTCCCCACGCTCCAGTCCTGTCGGGGAGTTGCCACTATCTCGTTAATTAATACAGCAGGGCTGGCATCCACGGACCCTTCCGCAAAAGAGAAGTAATCCCCGCTACTCAGGTCAACTGTGACGCGATAGTAAGTCCCGTCATTTTCCATTTCAAAGATGTCCCGATTGGCATCATTTGGAAAGGTAGGGTCTGAGGGGTGAATGAGCATAGAGATGGTGCCGGATGCGTGAGCCACCGGAAAAGCGACTTCTACTTCACCCACAGTGCCAGTTTCCTGTACCCTCCAGGCTCGGGCCATTCTGGAGGAGGTGCCAGAGGTCACCTTGTCCACAGTTTCTGAGAAAGTAAGGCTTCCATTGTCGGACCCCCACACCAGCCAGCTGTCATTGGTGCCCAAAGTGGAAGGGGAATATATACCCCCATTGGCTATCGTTAAAATCGCATTTGAGTTGACGCTTTTTGATTTTGGCTGATCCAACGCGGAGTTGTCATCTCTTCCAATACCTGCCAGGTCTGTGTTGTAGGCCGCGTTAGCGGTTCCATCCCAGATGGTACCTCCGTCTGAGGCGAGATAATTGGTGGGGGAGGTTTGATCCAGCGTGAGGCCATATTTGATGGCCAGATAGGATTCTATTTGTTGTCTTTCTGTAGCTGTCGGTGTACTGGTGTACACAATAATTTCAGCAATGTCTCCATCGTGATAACCATCAAAACTTGATCCTCCAAAAGCGTCGTTTCTAACTCCAATATCTATAGGAACAGATTGCGTGTCGTACGATCCGGCATCCGTAAAGCCATTGGAATTATTGGACACAGTAAGGCTCGCCCCATTTTGAAATATATTGATATTTGCTGGGGCATTTCCAGAACTCAACAGGAGTGTCGACATCAGATAAAAGGTATTATCTTGAATGGTACCTGTTGGAGCTCCACTTGCATGTCCACATCCTATATGAAGACCATAATTTCTGGAAGAACCTCCAGCCGTATAGCCGAGTTGAATGTTTGTGTTACAATTATTATTGTATCTCTGGTTGACTAAAAATCTTTGGCTAGAACCATTGTCTGTATCGAAGACGATAAAAAACGATGCAGGAGAACTACCAGAACTAAATAATGAAGTTGAGGCAGTTATAAATTTATCCGCACTCCCATCAAAGGCAATGGTTGGATTGAAATTTAAACCATCAGTAACCAATGCCGGACTACCTGAAGCTGTTGCATCAAGCGAGCTGGAACTCTGATCACCCCAAGCAGTAACTGGACTAGTACCAGTCACACCAGCGTCGGCTTTTAGCCAGAGTTTGAGGTTGGAGGAGACGTTGCCAGGAGATTGAGCATAGCTAGCAAAGCATAGAATCATCAGGCTGTTTGTGATAAACACCCGAAGGGTAGCGGTCTTCATGTTGGAATGGTTAGTGGCGGATTAAAAGTATGGTTTTCCTGTGTTGAAAACCAGAAAAAAATCAACTATCAATCAGACCATTAACTGTTAAGAATTGACCAATAGGGGGTGTTTGAACACTTAATTGAACTCAAACCTGTAAGTAAGTGAAGGGATCATCCCGCCTGCAATGGTCAATTTGTATGGTTGAGCTGGAGCACCGGGACTATTCTTGAAAAAGATGGAATAAGCGTTTTTGCGAGCATATAGATTATAGACCGAAATCACCCATTTACTTCGAAACTGCTGGTTCTTCTTCACTTTGTTTTCGTGGGTGAGTGAAATATCCGCCCTGTGGTAGTCTGGGATGCGTTCTCCGTTTCGTTCATTAAAATAGGCCACAGTGACATTGTCCACCACAAATCTGGCTGCCGGGGCACTCACTGGTCTTCCGGATGCATATTTGAAGTTGACGCCCATAGACCATCTGTTGGTGATTTTGTGATCCAAAGACAATGAGATATTGTGCGGTCTGTCGGAATAATAGGGATACCAGGCCCCATCGTTGATGCGCTCTTCTATATGTCGGGATTGAGTTCTGATAAACGTGCGTGAGTAGGCATAGGAAAACCAGCCCTGGGTTTTTCCTTTGTTTTTGGCCAATAAGAACTCAAGTCCCCAGGCCTTTCCTTCGCCACTGATGAGGACTTGTTCCAGGGATTCATTAAGCACGATGTTAGCACCGTTTTTATACTCTATCAGGTTTTGATAGTGTTTCACATAGCCTTCCACAGAAGCTTCGAGAGTGTTTTCCTGAAAATTTCTGAATACTCCAAGGGCTAGCTGATCTGAAATGACCGGCTTGATAAACTGGTCGCTCAGTTTCCACTGATCCAGAGGCGTTATAGAGATGGAGTTGGAGATGAGGTGCTGAAACTGGTAAAGTCTGTTGTACCCAAGCTTCAAAGTGGCCCAGGGGAAGAGATAACTGATGCTAGCACGCGGCTCCATTCCGTGGTAGTTGGCTATTTTTTCATTTTGATCATAGGAGATTTCGCCGGTGGTGGTGGTTTCATTTCTGGGACTATCCGGAGCATAGGTGTAGGTCGTCAGTGGGCCCAGCAGTTGGTAGTTGGTATATCGCAGGCCGACTCGTGCCCGAAGGCTTTCGGTGAGCTTCACTTCATCTTCCAGGTACCCGGACACCGTGACGGCATGTTCTTCACTTAGTGTGGTAGGTACCACCAGTGAGTTCTGACTATTCGGCTCCATGGAGCCTGGGCTGGTGATGAACCTGTTGAGGTGTACACCGGCCTCCAGTGCGTGCATTCCTCTCGAAAAGGTAAGGTTGTTCTGGATTCCCGATTGTTGGATCCCATTTTTCAGTAAAAACTGATAATTCTGTGCGTCCCCTTCGGTTTCATACTGGTAATCACTGTGGCTTACCGTGAGGTTGTACAGCAGATCATTGGAGAAAAGATGGTTCCAGGCCAGACTAAATCCCACCTGGTCATAACTATAGGTGGTGTCTTCACTAAACTGAAAACTGTCTTTGGCTTTGTAGAAGGTGCCTTTTACTGAGTTTTTTGAATTGACCTGATATTCGATCACACTGTTGAAATCCCAAAAATTTGCCGCACTGGTTTTGGCATCCTTATCCGGTACGGCATTCAATACCCAATCAGAATAGGTGGCTCGGGAGCCTACCGTGTAGGTGAGTTTGTCGTCCAGTACTTTACCTTTTGCGCCAAGTGAGCTGGTAAGAATGCCGATGCCTCCATAAGCCATAAACGGGCTGGACGCCCGGGGTGAGAGCTTCACATCCAATACTGAGGACGCACGACTCTCATAGCGCGCGGGCACGCTGCCCTTGTAGAGGGATACTTTGCTCACCATGTCAGGATTGAACACAGAGAAAAAACCCAAAAGGTGTGAGGGGTTGTAAATGGGGATGTCATTCATCAGAATGAGGTTTTGGTCGTAGTTGCCACCACGGACGCTGATGTAGCTACTACTTTCGCCCGTCACACTCACACCGGGCAGGATGGTGATGCTTTTGATTACATCAGATTCTCCCATGAACGCGGGCATTTTGTTAATGGCATAAATACTGAGGTCACTTTTTCCCAGGCTGGTGTTGGTGAGCCTGTCTCTGGCTCCACCTTCCTCTACGGTAATCTCCTCCAGTACCGAGGTTTCTTCATATAGGTTGATATTGAGCGTCCCCTGACTGTAGAGCTTGATTTTCTTCTGTTCAGACTCAAAACCCAGGTAATTGTAGGTGATGGCATGGTTTCCGGGGAGCAGCTCCAGTTGATAGTAGCCCAATGGGCTGGAAATGGTACCGCTGCTGCCATCGTCCACGCTGATGGTCACCCCCGGGATCACTTCGCCCGTCGCATCACTCACATAGCCAGTGAGTTTTGTGGGTACTCCGGGTTGCATTTTTGCCTGGTCACCGATTTCCACCCAGGTTTCCTTTACCTGAGCTTCTTCAAAGGGATTGATGCCAAGACCTGTGATCAGCTCATCATCGGGATAGATGAATAGGTAATAGTCATCTTTGATGGTGATACGAAATCCCGAGTTGCTCAGGCTGGCCTGCAGAATACTCAGAAATTTATTGTCCGGCACTGAGACAGCCCGAATGCTATCAATCCAGGCTTTTTTGTAAAAGACCGTGACGGGAAAGTTGCTCTCGGCCTGATGGATAAGGGTAGGGAGGGATTGCCCCACAGGATCATAAGAAAACCTGAAATCTGCAATTTTCTGCGCATGCAGTCCCAGTGAGAAGAGAAGTAAGCCTGATAAAAGTATTCGTGGCATAGGTTGGCTGGTACTTACAGAAAACAGAGGTGCTATCCGTTTACCTTATGTGTTGCGTCAAAATAATTGCAACAATTTAGAATAAACGGATTTAAACTTCCCCTGCTTCTGGCAAGAGTTTGTCGACCATCGGCCCTTCATACAAATTTACTTCAGGATCTGCGCGGTATGATCTTTGGTTTTCACCTTTGCGATCACTTCTTCTATCATACCTTTTTCATCGATGACAAACGTGGTGCGGAGTGTGCCCATATAGGTCCTGCCATACATTTGTTTTTCTCCCCAGGTGCCATAGGCTTCATGTACAGATTTATCTTCATCTGCAATGAGGGGAAAAGGAAGGTCAAATTTTTCAATGAATTTTTTATGCGATTTGGCACTGTCGCCACTTACTCCGAGTACCACATAGCCCTGCTTTTGCAAGTTGGCGTAATTGTCACGGAGGTTGCAGGATTCTGCTGTGCATCCCGGGGTGTTGTCTTTGGGGTAGAAGTAGAGCACAATTTTCTTACCCTTAAAGTCGGAGAGGCTGATTGGGTTACCATCCTGATCGATGCTGGTAAAATCGGGAGCTTGATCGCCGGCTTGTAGTTTCATTTTCTTAGAGGTTTCGTTGGTAAATTTGTTTGTTTCCAGTGTTGTCTTCCACTTCCAGTATAAACTCTCCTTTGAGCGGGATGTTTTCATCTTTTCTCACCGCCCAGATCAGGTCTTTTTTAGATTCATAATTCATCAGGAGAAAGGAGCCGTTCAGAGTAGCTCTGAAGCTTTTGATGCCGGAGCGTTCATCATTGATTTTGAAGTAAAGCTCACTGGAGTTGATGATGCGTGGCGTGATGACTGGCGGTATGGTGTCTTCAGCAATGGTGAAAGTGACCAGATCGCGGGTGTCAAAGGAGATATTGCCGTCTTCCCAGGTGCCTCCCTGATAACTCAGATTACTCCCATAAACGGCGTAGACGCGAGCCGTATTTTCAGGATAACTATATTCTGGTTTCAATCGGATATTGACCGTGGACCGCAGTGGGGTGTCATTGTGTGGAAACCGGAATAGCTCCAGTCCAAGCTGTACGTCATAATCCTTTTCGAACCTTAGATAGAGGGTATCGAAGAGGGAGTATTGTTTGAAAAACAGATCGGAGTGATGGTTGAAAAAACTGATTTCAGAACCAGAGGGAATTTCAGCATAAATGCCTGTATTCAGGATTTTACCAGCATAATCAATGGAATCAGGCAGGCCATCGTGTAGGTTCCACAGGTAGTAGGCGGCCCTTCTGTCGGTACGGTAGGGTTCCAGAGGTCTACGGGTATTGCCAAAAAAGAGAGAGATTTTTCCAGGAGTCCCCTGATGAACGTTTTTGAAGTGAAGGTGATCACGATAGATCTCAAACTCGTTGATGTATGGGTCCGGGAGATTGACCACCTTTCGGTTATTGACCTCCGTCTCGAAAGTGGAGATATTCCCATAGCTATCCTTCATATAGATCTGAATCAGGTACGTAGAGTCTGAGAAATTGAACCCCTGAGAAGAGACATTGTAAAAGTCATTGGTGTTACCATCTTCCACAAAGAGCTTGTTGTACTTTTTGCCGCCATTTCTGTAGGCTTCATAATCCATATGTACCAGAATGTTTCTCTGCTTGCCAAAGGAAAGACTCGATTTGGACTGACTAAAGACTGTATCTCCGTTGATGACCAGTGTGGTTTCTGGAATTCCGTTGCGGTTATACACCCCGTTCAACAGGTCGTAGGCATATATTTCAATGCCTATTTTGCCTTTCAGACTGATAGGTACCCGGGTATGGTAGACGTCATGGGTCTTGATGGCATCAAATTCGAACCTGCCAAAGGTTTCGTTCACTCTCGCCGCACCATCCAGGGTCACGAAGGCTATGTTTTTCATCTGAGGTGTGATGTTGTCCTTGATCTCAGCGAAGTTGAATTTTAAAGGATCCAGTATTCGTTGGTTGGCATCCCGGATTTCGAAATGCAAATGCGGCCCACTGGAGGAGCCGGTATTTCCTGAGTAGGCAATGATCTCACCGCGCTTAAACACAAACTGATTTTTGTCTGGAAACAGCTGAACCTCAAAGCTTTCTGCTTTGTATTGCTCGTCCAGCAGGTACCTGGCTATGCGTCCTTCAAACTTACTGAGGTGGGCGTAGACCGACGTGGTTCCGTTGGGATGGGTCATATACAGGCAGTAGCCGTAGCCCCCTGTGTTCACCCTTACCCGACTGATATATCCATCTGCAGTAGCATGCACTGGCAGGCCGGACTGACCACCCGTTTTGATGTCTAACCCCGCGTGGAAGTGACTGGAGCGGAGCTCGCCCATGGTGCCGGCCAGGAAATTTTGCTGACCGGGATTGATGGGGAAGAGGTAATAATTGTCTGAAGTGAAGGGTTGGGTGAATGCGTGAAAACTTAAGAAAATGAATAAAACAGGAAGTCCAAACCTCATCTAAATAGCGCCGTTGAAATGTTCTTTTTTAATCTATCACAAAACTGATGAATTCTGTGAAATGTTGCGTGTTTTTGGCAATTAATTGCTCAGAGGATATGGTTTCTTTTTTGTAAATATAAAATGTAACTTAACGGATCAACAACAAATCTACGCTAATGGAAAATTTACGCACCGCCTTCATTGCATTGCTTACCGGCATTGTGATTTTAGCTTTTGTTCACACGTCCTGCACCTCATCGGTGGGGCGGGGTATGGAAGCCGTCTTTATAACAGATAAACTCTACACAGATCCTCCCAATTTTGGATCGTATCCTGCTACTAAAGATCAGATTCAAAAAATGATTGATGAAGTGGACTTACCCAATATCCGAGCGCATGCCTGGGACGTGTGGGGATCCATGACCTCTCCAGGGCCGGAAGGGTTGCCGGTTTGGGAGACCTGGTATTCTGGTTATGAAGTGTTTGAGCTGGCTGGGAAGAAGGGGATAAAAACCCGTAACATCGTGAGAGATTTCCAATCACCCAGACAGTTTCATCATTTTGAAAATGTAACTGGGGGAGCTATCCCGCAGGATTTGCCCGAGCAAATCACTTCTTTCAATCGTTACACTAAAAGTGTGGCTGATTTTATCGTTTCGTCTGGTTTGAATCGGACAGAGGTTCTTGATTCGATCAATGGAGCATTTGATCAGGCAGGAACGCCGATTGCGCTTCGTCAGATTCAAACCACTCCGGATTCTATTGATGAGCGGGCCATAGTGCTCAAGCCGGTTTTTCAGTTCATAGATGGTTCGGGCCCCACGGTCATTCCATTTTGGAACGGCATTTCCCCAAAAACCACTACAGACCTGAAAAACCCTGAACCTCATACCTGGAGGCAGGGAGTGATTGTAGACCCTACAGGTGTATTGAAACCGGGAGATTCGGCCCTGATGTCGGTAAATAACGAACCTCCCAGGTGGCTGCAGGTGGTTGGTTTGGAAGATTTTTATGCCATTGAACTGACGGAGGAGGATGTGAAGGAATTTAGTGACTTTGCGGCCACTTCAGGTGATGATGTGGGGAAGGGAAATATGACGGATTCAACGAGCATCTATCAAAACGTGAAGGTAGGGAACTATGCTTTGCTGATGGCAATGCATGTCACTTCCAAGGAGATTAATAACTGGACATGGCAGACCTTCTGGTGGTCACCTTATAACGATCATCCCTTCTTTGGAGCAGACAGGCCGACATCTATATTGGCCCCCTGGGATCACTATAATATGCGAACGGCCTACTTCATGGTGACCCCTGCAGGAAGTGCAGCAGGTGAGCCGTTTGTGTCTTTTAATCCTTATCTGGAAACTAATCTTTTCGGTACTGTTCCCATAAAGACTAAAAATGGAGTTTTGGATAGTATCCCATGGACAGGTGTTAATAGTAATTGTATGACCTGTCATCGGCTGGCGGCCCGGGCTCCCGGAAACTTCAATACGCCTGCCTATCAACCCGATGGATTTATTGGCATAGGGGACAGTGTATTTGCCGGGATGACTAAGGTGGATTTTTTATGGTCTGTCGCCATCAGACCCCAATAAAATGATAAAGGTTTGGAAGCATGAAGCTTCCAAACCTTATCTTGTTTAGGTGATTTTATTGAATCCCCAGAATATAGGCTTTGACTTTTGGGCTTGGTTCTGTGGGGATCAGATCGATGACATCCGGATCCTTTACCGGCTTACCCGCAAAGTCAAGTAGGAAGCTAAAGTCTGTACCTTTCAGCTGAGTGGCTCCATGGCAGCCCATACACCCGCCCATATTATAGAAGGTTTTATTGTACAGGGTGTTATTCCCACCGTCAAACGGTTTGCCAATAGAGCTTCCATGGAAATTACCCAGCGTGGAGTCTGACTCGATCACGAAGTTGGCCATGTAGTAATTCGGGTCTTCTTCTATGGAGTTGACAGGGCGGGACTGTACACCTATGAGTCGGTAGTATTGCCAGATGCTTTCCATGTTGATCTTCTTCAGCAATGCATGCACATTGTTATTCACTGTATCGATTACCGGAGGAACCCCATGTAGTCTTTTGACGGTTTGAGGTGCACCTGTGGGTTGGGCATTCCCGTTCAGTAAAATGAATTCCATTTTGGCCTCCGTGACATCCACTTGCTCCCAGGAGGCGAAAATAAAGGTGGGGTAGTTTTCGGTCTTGTGAATGATGTGTATCCCAATCAAACCAAAAACACCGTTTTTGTAGTAGATTTCTCCATCATTTCCTTTTTCATAGTAGATCACCGAGTCTTTGTAAAACCGGGTATGGTCATCCTGGTCAGTAAGCATGCGCCAGGCAGTTTTCACCTCTATGCTGCCTTCATTTTCGGCACCACCACAGGGAAGACAGATTACTCCAGCCTCCTGAGGGCAGTCGCAGTTGGTAGGACATTCGGGACAGTAGGCACTCAGAGTGTTGATGTTATTCTGGGTACGGGCGGCCGCCTGGGCGAGAGACGCACTGTCACCGTAGTATTGCTGGATGTAGTCATACTCATAGCGATTGACCTTGGCCTGATAGAGCACCATTTGGCTTGTGTCGTAGGCATACAGGTTGCACGAACCAATCTCGTTAGACTCATCGAGGTTATTGAATAGGTCAAAGCGGGCATTGGTGCCTGGGAGGGGGGAGGGCTGATTGCCAAAGCTGTAATGTGGCGGATTGTCAAAGGGCTGAATTTGGCCATAGTACGGACGGAGTTCAGAGCGGTGCGCATAGGTTTCCCAGACGAGTAGGTCCGGATAAGCTCCAGATTGGCTAAAGTTCCAGGTGGTGTCCGGTTTGCCCCGCTTCTGTGAAAGGTCGTATGATGATTTCCAGTTGAGCGCAATAAGTTCTTCCCAGGCAAACTTCGCCAAAAGCTCTGGAGAGGCATCGGATGACAGGTCTTTGGGGACGGTGTAGCTCACATTGATATAAGGAGGCAGTGCTTCCTCTGTGGCAGGCTTTGGCCCATTGCAGGCATAAGCCAGGGCAATTACAAATAGGGTAAGGTAGGTGAGTGAATTTTTCATAGTTAGACAGTTAGTTTTAGCGTTAACTGTTTTAAGCTATGAATAAATATTTTTAGAAACAACTGAAAGGTAACCTACCTCACTTCAAAATCGAACATCTGCTTGCCGGCAAGCCTGCCTACCAGCCGATCACCGATCTTCACAGGGCCCACGCCTTTTGGGGTTCCGGTGAAGAGAATATCACCTTTTTTTAGGGTAAAATATTTGGATACATAGGCTATGAGCTCATCCACTGGCCAGAGCATCAGTGAAGTGTTGGCATCCTGCACCACCTGGCCGTTGAGCTCCAGCTGAAATTGGGTGTTGGTGAGGTCGAAGCCTTCTTTTGAAATAAATGGCGAGGTAGGTGCTGATCCATTGAATCCTTTGGCCATTTCCCAGGGCAGTCCCTTTTCCTTGGCTTTTGCCTGTAGGTCCCGGGCCGTGAAGTCTATGCCCAGGCCTATCTGATCATAGTATTTGTGCGCAAACCGGGGTTCTACGGATTTGCCTTCTTTGTTGATTCGGATCAGAAGTTCACACTCATAGTGAATGTCTTTGGAGAAATCCGGATAATAGAAAGCGTCATTGTTTCTAAGAATAGCCGTATCCGGCTTCATAAAGATCACAGGTGTCTCAGGCCTTTCGTTGCCCAGTTCGGTGATGTGGTCGGCATAGTTGCGACCGATGCAGATGATTTTCATAATTAATGAGCGAGGATTTCTTCCACTTCTTCTACTTCCATCAGGCCGCTGGCATCTACCCGGGCCATCTTTACCACCTTCATTTCATTGATGAGTACCGGATCATATTTAGCCTTGATGCGGATGTAGTTTTCGGTAAACCCATGCATATGTCCATCTTCCACATCATCCTCAAAGAGGACCGTCTGCATCTGATCGACGTGCTGTTCGTAGAAGTATCTTTTCTTTTTCTCCGAAAGCGCTCTAAGCATTTTAGATCTTTTCTGCCGATCCTTTAGCGAGACCACTCCGTCCATCTCCAGGGCCTGAGTATTGGCACGTTCAGAGTAGGTAAACACATGGAGGTAGGATACATCCAGTTCGTTTAGAAACTGATAGGTTTCCAGAAAGTCTTCCTCTGTTTCGCCCGGAAATCCGGTGATCACATCCACACCGATCCCGCAGTGTGGCATCAGCGACTTGATGGTGTGCACCCGCTCTTGGTAAAGGTCGCTCAGGTAGCGCCGGTTCATTCTTTGGAGTATCTTATCACTGCCAGATTGCAAGGGCACATGGAAGTGAGGCACAAACCTTTTGGACTGGCTCACAAAAGTGATCACCTCTGTGGAAAGCAGGTTAGGCTCTATGGAGGAGATTCTGAATCGCTCTATCCCTTCCACTTCGTCCAATGCCTTGATCAGGTCAATAAATTTTTCCTTGCGCTTGCCATTCTGAATGCCAAAATCACCAATATTCACACCCGTGAGTACCACTTCTTTCACTTCTGATGCGGCGATTTCTTTGGCCTGCTCCACGATCTCCGCGATGCTGGCACTTCTGCTTTTGCCCCGGGCCAGAGGGATGGTACAGAATGCACACCCATAGTTGCAGCCATCCTGTACTTTGAGAAAGGTACGCGTGCGGTCTCCGTAGGAGTAGGAGGCATTGTATCGCTTCGCTTCCTGTATTTCGGAGGCGTATACCTGGGGCTCATTGGTCGCAATGAATTCGTCGAGGTATTCAAATAGCCTGAATTTCTCGGCAGCCCCCAGTACGGCATCCACACCTTTGATCTCACTGATCTCTTTAGGTTTCAGCTGTGCGTAGCACCCGATGATGGTCACAAAGCTTTTCGGAGAGATTTTCTTAGCCTCCTTGACGATCTTCTTACACTTTTTGTCGGCATTCTCTGTCACCGAGCAGGTGTTGATGATGAAAATATCCGGTTGGTCTGTGAAATCCACTTTCTTGAATCCCCGGTCCTCAAACATTCGGGAAATGGTGGAGGTCTCAGAAAAATTTAGCTTACATCCCAGTGTATAAAAGGCTACTCGCTTCATAGAGGCGCAAAGGTAATAAAATCCCGCTTTCAGTTCTCTGGAAAGGGGTGAAGGAGAAGGAAAGTTCTCTCATTAGGAATTTTTGAGAGCCTGGTTTTGCTTTTTAAAGCACCTTTGGCTTTACAGCCCTATCAAAATGAAGGGAGCCCAATAGTAGGGATCGCTATAGCTTTCAGACCTGAGCAGGCTGAGTTTGGCTTTTCGAAGGTCATCTGCAAAAATCATATTGCCAGAATGATTGAGGTGCTGTTTGTAAAACTCTATCATGAGCTGTGCGGTAGAGGCATCCGAAACCTGCCACAGCGACACGATGAGGTTTTTGGCTCCGGCATACATGAGTGAACGACTGAGCCCGATGATTCCTTCGCCTTTTTCCACTTTGCCAAGGCCGGTCTCACAGGCCGAGAGGGTCACCAGATCCGCGCCGATGTTCAGTCCATAGATCTCACCAGAGTACAGGCTGCCATCTTCATTTTCCGTGGGGGAAAGGAAGATTCTTGAAAGCCCCGGCTTGGATTCGTTCACAATGCCATGGGTGGCAAAATGCAGATACTTGTACCCTGACAGTTTTGAAGATTTGAGCATGGCTTCCGAAGCTTCCTCATTTAGCAGAATTTCGGGGACGTCCGCCTCGGAGAGAAACAAGTACCTGATCTCCTTTACTTCCTGTTCGGACCCTGGCAAGCTGGCCATGGTGAGTTCATTTTGCTCAAATGAAACCGGAGCGGTCAGCAGAATTCCCCTGGCAGTTCCCGCTGGTGCGTCCAGTTTTTCCAGAAGGAGAGAGGCAGCATAGTCATAGGATATGGCATATTTTTCCAGCAGGTAGGTATTGTTTCCTCCATCCTTTGACTCGCTCAGGAGAGACTCAAATGGAATGGTGCCCAGTAGCCCATCAGGTATGATGGTAAGGCTTTGAAGGCCATCTGGCAGATCAGGAATGAGCTGCTTGAACAGACTGACACTTGAAGACTGGAAAGTTGATGGAATGTGGTATTTGATAGCATTACGAAGCCCTTTGGTTAGTTGCACCAGGTTGTCTGCTTTCGGCAGGCTGAATACTTCAAAGTCTTTTTTGGAAATGAGGAAGACAAAAATGGATTCCTCACCAATGAAGTAGGATAACACCCCTGCTGTAGGTGTCAGTTTTTCCTGAAGTGCCGCGACCGAGATATCCGCCTGTCGGTATTTCAGATTGAAGTAGTTGGGGTATTCATTCTCCAGACTGGTGATGAATGTGCGGTAGGATTGCCGGGTTTCGAAGAGTGCATTTTGCAGGGAGCCAAGTCTGGACTCATCCTTCGTGTTGGCCAGCAGCTGTTCCAGTAGGCTGATTTCCGTTTTCAGGCTGTCTTCAAGCGCAAGGAGGTGGTTGGGGATTCCGGCAAATGCTTTGGCTTTGGTTTCATTGATGGCTTCCAGCAGCACCGCTGATTTACTGCGCTCACAAAAGGTAAAGGCGATCTCCCGAAAGTACTTTTTCTGAAAGGTCTTGTCACTCAAATACAGGGCCGTTAGGATGCCATCATCATACACATCTGCCGCAATGCTCCCTATCCTGATCTTATCCCCTTCGGTGAGTCGCTTTTGCCTGATCTGGCTGATCAGGTCATCGCATTTCAGGTAGGTGCTCAGGGCGCTTTTGATATCCGAAGGTTTGAGCGTTTTTCCGAAATGAAGGGCTTCCAGGGCCTGTGCTTTGTACTGAAGTGATGAGAGGAGAATGTCGGCATTGAAGTAGTCCTGCAGCTCCGGCAAATCATACAGGGAAGTGTACTCCTGGTTTTGCAGGTTGGCATAGATGGATTTCTGAAAACTCTCTACCGCTTCTTTGTAGTTTTCTTGTTTGAGCTGGACAGAACCAATCAGGTAGAAGGTGTTGGCCACCTCAGGATGCTTGACTCCATAGAGGCGAATGTACTGCTGCAGTGCTTCCTGCTGAGTCAGTAGTGCTTTATGATAATCACCCTGGGCCTCCAATATGCGACCCCTGTTGGATAATGTAAAGGCCTTATTGGGGTGGTCACCGGAGTAATGGCTGTCCCAGATATTCATGGTAAGGTCCAGGTAGGTGAGGGCCTCCCCGAAATTGTTTTGGGCACTGTTGGCGAAGGCCAGGTTCCCGTAACAAAGGGCTACGCTGGGATGATTTTTTCCGTATGCTGCCTGGTAGATTTTAAGGGCATTATTAAAATTGATGACGGCTTGTAGGAAGTCATCTTCGAGGTAGATCAGGCCCAGATTCAGGTACGAATCAGCCAGAAGAGGATCTTCCCCCTTGAGGCGGGCTTTTCTGATCTTCAGTGCCCTTTCGTGGTAGCTTTTGGCGGTTTCCTTGTTCTTGTTGTTCCAGTAGACCACCCCGAGATCGTTGTAGCATTCTGCGGCGGAAAGGTCTGTAGGGTCTGGCAGAGACTGTTCTGCATCGGTCAGGGTTTCCATGGCCAGGTCATTGCGCCCAGCTTTCAGGTAGGCCTCGCCCAGCAGTAGTTGCGCCCGTAGCTGAAGCACCTTCTCCTGTGGCAATACGTCTGTGATATACTCCAGTGTGTTTCGGGCCTGACTCATGCATTGGTTGAGCGCGCCTGTTTCCAGGTGACATTCGGCCATCTTGAGGTTGCACAAGGCGTACTGGTCCAGGGTTTGCTGCTGCTGAAATCCAACACTTGCTGCCTGGTAGCTTTCAAAAGCCCGGATGTATTGCCCTTGTTGGAAATAGTTTTCTCCTGATAAAAAAAGGTCTTGCTGAGCTGCAGTGAGCAGTGTGGTCAGGAGGAAAGTGACGGTTAGGATTCTTTTCATCATTTAAAATCGATATACGTAGCTGAAGCTGAATACATTGTGTCTGGTGAGCCCATCCGGGTTTACCTCGCGATCCATGAATTTCTGTCCGTAGATCAATTTTACGCTGTTATTGATATTGAACTGGTAACCAACATTGGCCAGTATATTGAAAGCCAAACCGGTGGTGCCATCCAGTTTTTCGCGCTTATCTTCATTGAAATTGTAGACCTCATCTTTGGTGATCCGGTAGATCGCCAATGCACCGATTCCAAAATTGAAGTTGATAAACCTGAAGTTTCTTTCGGCTCTCAGCATCACATCGGTGCCTCTTTTGAGGTCGTTGGCCAGGTTGTATTTTCGGATATAGCTAGGATCCGGGTAGTCTGGCCATTTCCCCCACCTGAAGTCATTTTCGTTTTGATGAATGAGCGGACGCTGGATTCCGGTGGCGAACAGCCACTTTTCATTGATATAGGAAGCTCCTGCCACTGCGTCGTATGATCCCAGACTGACCTGATAGTACATGGGCAGGTCACCGCTGCCAAATTCTGAATGATTGTTTTCGATATCCGATTTTCCCGAGGGGATTTTCCCGCCAAGGGTAATGCCCACAGTGCTGCCATTGGCCAGGCGGATGGACCTGGAGGCGCTGATGGAGAGGTCGCCTAGTCCCTGAGTCTCTCCCAGGCTACCGGTCACCATCTGGTAGGGCACTTTCACTTGTATGGCGTAGTAGTCGTTGATCCCAAAGGTCATGTCTGAGGTAAAGACCGTGATGACGGGGGTGAGGAGGGAGGTGCCCCGGTAATAGTTCAGCTCCAGCGACCTCAGTTTGAAGTTGACCTTTTTGCTATAGGTCTGGTCTGGCTTCATGGCTCCCATGGTACAGAATCCCGCGTCGCTGCATCCCTGGGCATGAGAGAGGTAGGCGCTAAAGATGATTAAGGCGGTGATGAAATGGCGCATAATTTATTTGTTTGTGGGAAAAACAACCTTCCGAAGCAAACCCTGTATGACGAATGTATCTAAAACAGGGCTTAAAAAAGTGCAAGCCAAAGTTAGAATTTTTTAATTTTTTTTCATAGCCCGTTAAACCATCCTTCCCATGTGCTGTCAAAGGGTACGAAATCAATTTAGAAATCAAAAGAATAGTATCATGAAGAAGTTATCATTTTTAGTGAGCGTTTTGTCAGCCTTGTTTTTAGCCCTGCTCTTTACTGCCTGCCAGGACGATTCAGGGGCAATGGAAAGTAGCACCCTTTCGGAGACTGCTTCGGTGAGTGTAACCTCAGAGGCTGCGGTGGCCTCCAGTATGGAGGATGTGGATCTACTGGCTGATGCCGGTATGGAGTTGTTTGCTACTTCGGGACGGGGACTTAGGGATCATTTGCTGGAGTGTGCTGAGATAGCACACGATACCGCCAACCATGTGATCACCATAGACTTTGGGGATGGCTGTGAAGATCGGTTTGGAACCTGGAGAAGTGGTAAAATCGTGATTGAGTACAATGAGCGGAAGTATGTGCCCGGCGCTTATCGAATTGTCACTTTTGAAGACTTGTTCCTGGACAGTGTGCAGGTGGAGGGTACACGTACCATTACCAACGTGACGGATACATCCGGTACAGGGATTGCTTTTGAAACATCATTGGCGGGAGGTAAACTGACCTTTCCTGATGGGAGCACCATCACCCGCGAAGCAGAGCACCTGAGAACGCTATATGTAGGCGAAGAAAGAGAAGATAACTACGCTTCACTATCTGGCAGTGCCAGCGGTACCCTTCAAAATGGAAATACTTACAGCTCCACCATCATGGAGGACCTGATCTTCAAAAGAGGCTGCAAAGCAACTGGTGTACACATCCCGGTGGCGGGTGTGCTGGAGATTGTGGCTGGAGATAACACAGTGGTGATTGACTATGGTGATGGCGAATGTGATAACCTGGCGGAGGTGACCACCAATGGTGAAACCGAAACCATAGAGGTAGAACCCCGGGGCAGAAGACGACCTCACAAAAGAGGGTAATTGTTAGCGTTGAGTTTTTTATCAGGTAGGTGGGGTCGCGTCTGGGATGCGGCCCCTATTTTTTTTCCTCGAAGTTGATCATCCAGTTGATGCCAAATTTGTCCGTGAACATTCCAAAATATGCGCCCCAAAAGGAGTGATGGATTGGCGTAGTTACCTGGCCGCCTTTAGAGAGTGCATTAAATAGAGTATCAGCCTCCTGCTTACTTTCAGGGGTAATTGAGACAGAGAAATTATTTCCCTGAATAAACGTGGGTGCCCAGTCCCCACCTATGTCACTTCCCATGAGAATGGAAGTGCCTATAGGCAAGCTAACGTGCATGATCTTGTTTTTATCTCCCTCAGGAACGCTGTAATCATCGCTTTCGGGCATTTCCCCAAACCGGCCTATGTAGTTGAACTCTCCTCCAAAGACTGATTTATAAAAATTGAAAGCTTCTTCGCAAGTCCCGTTAAAGTTTAGGTAAGTGTTTGTGGTGGCCATCTTTTTTTATTTTAAAGGGAGCCATTTTTTCCACATTCTCCAAATTTTTAGACTTATGAACCAAGAACGGTGCGAATCAGTGTCCTCTTATCAGAGGTCATACAGAGAGACAGGTTTTTCATTTTTCTCTATTTACAGGTCACTGATTGTTTGGGTGCGGTTTTCCTGTTTCGATGATCATCCCATCATCGCTTGTAAAAGATGTAATCGGTAACGATGGGTTCTATGCCTTGCTGCCGGAGGTCGGAGATGATCTGACCCCTGTGATGGGTGGTGTGATTGCTCACGTGAAACAGTATTTCCTGAATGGTATTCTCAAATTCGCTGCCGCTGGAGGTGCGGTAGGAGATGGTTTTGCTGAGGTCAGCATCGGCAATGATTTGCAAGGTGCGTAGGTGGTTGGACTGGTCATAGGCCTTGCACGTTTCCAGAGAGTGGAGCTCATGTACTCCCAGAGGTTTTTCAGGCACTATTCTGGCATTCCATATCTGGTGGGCGTTGATCACATGCGAAAAGAGGGGGGTGGTTCGGGCACTGATTCGCTCCTGCTCCCTGATGAGTAGGTCCACCAGTTGCTGATTGAAATAATTGTGGTACTCAAAGATGTCTTTGAAGAAAGCTTTCATGGCTCATTGTACGACAAGCTGGGATCATGAGTTGGGGGCTTCCTTAAACTCTCCAAAGTGCCAGAGTACCCCAGAAGGGTCGTGCATAAAAAGCTCCCGGCCCCAGACCTCATTTCTGATCTCAGAAAACCGCACCGAGTGAAACTTCGCAGGCAGGTTTTTCTTCAGGAGCGTCTCCCGGCAGCGGTCCAGATCGTCCACTTCCAGAAAGAGCATGGAGTTGTTGATCCACTCTTTGGCATAGTAGTCCTGCAGGTAAAATGCCAGCTTGTCGTTGACTTTGAACAGGCTCATTGGAAGGCTCCAGAACAAAAAACTTTTGAGAATAGAGCTTCCAAAAAAACTGATTGTTTTTTTTATTTTTTCCTTAAAAATTAAGCTAGTAATTATCGCAGATAAACCAGGCCCCACATTATAAAACAAGTTTTAATAATAGGGTCAATTTGTAGACTGTTCCAATTATCTGAATGAACATCTCGCCAAAAAAAGAAAGGCCATGAAAATAAACATGCCAAACAATAGAAGAAGATTACGGGCTTATATTTTCGGTAAAATTCTATCATTTAGTTTCTAAATTCTTTGCATTTTTTCAATAGCCGCTAACAACCGGCTCTCAACCCCCAGTCGCTGCAGTCGCCTTATACCAAATCTAGCAGATTTTGAGTCCTGTACAAAGCAGAGCTCGTTATGGGAGGCACCCTTTCTGGTAGACGAGATCCTTCAGGAAAATGATGGATTTGCTGTGAATGACCAGACTTACAGAGCTTGTTTGGGAGGTTTCATAGTATGGTCAAAAGAGGAATGCTTGCAGCCTACCTGCTTATTGGAGACAACTCAAAACAAGGGGAGAAAGGGCATAAATCCACCGTATGCCAGACCTAGAGGAACTTGGTGGTGTGAGGGCATTGTGGGCTTATCGCTCACGGGCTGTCTGCTCAATGAGGCATGGTTTTTTTATTAAATAAACTATCAGTGAATTCAATTTTAGGGTTTTTACCTTTTTCAGCCTTAAAGATTATTCTGCCATCTTTCTTTGAGTCGCTTAATTTTGCAATACTCAAATCTTTATCTGTTTCGTGCCATAATACGATTCTGTCCCTAATGCCTTTGTTTTGTTGAAGGTCAGCATTAATTGTCATAAAAGCGATGTTTGGCGCAGCATATAGATAAATGGCCTCCCCTCCAAATTCTCCTCCATAATCCATTCCCATGCCTACACTATTATCATCATCACTGAATCCATAACCAGAGCGTTCTTCTCCTTTACTGTCATTAAAAAACAATGACCATCCATCGTTTAATCTGTCGTGATATTTTCCGCCTAAAAACAATTTTCCATGCTGCCCTAGATGAATTCTATCCATTCCATTCTCATCCATAAACACCAATCCATTTATAGTGTCTTTTCTTTGTCTATTTTCATTATTGACAGGAAATCCCATTGCTATTTTTGGGTTACCATCTTCGTCTTGAATAACAATTCCTTGAGTATAGAGGATATTCGAATTTTCATTTTTACCATTTGGATTTATATACAACCAAATTATTGCTATCACCAATGCAGCTATAATTAACGTTTGGATTTTTGTTGTCCTTTCGAGGGATTTAATTCTTTTGTCCATTTTTATTCAAATTATGCCTAACCCCCTGGCATTCAGATATGGTGCTGTGGCCTCAGAGCTTTGTTAATAGCAATAAAAATAACATATCTGCTGTGCCTGACCAAGGGGTACATTCAAAGTATCAGATGGACCTGCGTTATGAGATTAAACCTCCTACGAACTGCAGGTGATGGAAGTCCTGGGGCAGTTTGAAGAGAGCAAGCAAGCACATGCCTCATACAGGATTGACTGATTCTCATCGAGATCGCTGAAAACTCCAACAAGGAAGGGCAGAGGTGCTTGCCTTGTCAGTATTAAATGGGTGATCTATGCTGTCTTTCGGTAAAAAAGATACGTATCTAAATCTAAAAAGATACCTATCTAAAATGAAAAAGATACGTATCTAAATAAAAAAAGATACGTATCTTTTTTATAAAATGTGCTGTCGTTTTACTAAGAAAGACGTGTTGTTTTTAGGAGAAGTACCAGATCAATGAATCACATTGCTTTGTCTTACCCTTCGACGGAGCTCAGGGTGACAAAGCCAGCGCATGTCCACTTATGGGCCTATATCCCGAATAGGCGGAAATGAACTGTTGATTGTCCTCTGAGCAGACAGTTACCGACTGCCGTGCCGCTTGTCATCCTGAGCAGGCAGTTGCAAACTGCCGTGTCGAAGGATAAAGTGAAAGCAGCGACCGACAAATAGGGGGTCTGGCGGAGGATTGCTTCACCCCGATAGGCATCGGGCACCTTGCATGGACGAAATGGTCGTCATTCGGGGGGGGGGAGTCATTCCCGCGTATGCGGGAATCTCATCGGGGTGACTTGGTTGTTAGATTATGGCTTCTCAGCCCAGATTTCCGATTCCATTGGGGAGGTGACTAACTCGCCACTTTACTCGGCTTGTTGGAGATTATTTCAATGGAGTTTCTACCGATCCTATATAGATTGTGGAGGGGTTGTGCGACAGTTACGTTTGTTGGGCATAGTTTTTTATTGCCTGTTTGAACTGATATTCCTTGAAGGTGTCAATTCCAAGTAGATATGGCATTCTTCCTCTGGGAGTTCCTACGTTGCGAAGGTTGAAATAGACGGTATGTTCGTCAATAAGTACAGTTAGCTTATGTCCAATATGTCCAAAAGCGAATGGAAGTTCGATGATTTTATGTTGGTTATTTATCTTCTTAGAAGTTCGCCAGCCTAGTTGTTTAATTGCCTGTTGATATATTTTCTGGTTTTCCACTTCGGTTAAACCAGTATGAATTTTCTTCAAGTTACGTTCGGAATGAAAGGTCCAAAGAGTGTAGACAAATAGGATAGCCGAAATTGTTGAGAAAATGATTTTGTGTTGGAGACTTACACTGTGTTCTGTCGTTCGAGCAAAAAATGCTGTAAGTGATCCGAAGAAGATTAGACCAGTTGGAATTGCTCCGTAGAATTTTAACCAGAACTCATCAAGTTCGTCTTTAGGTAATTTGCCGTTCTTTATGAGTTCAGAAGAATCTACTTTCATGCTTTCAATTATGCCCAACAACCGACTAACAACCTCCTATAACTGCAAGCGGTCTTATACCAAATCTAGTGAATTTTGAGTCCTGAACAAACCATTGTTAGCTATAGGGGAGGTTATCCGGAAAGACGAGGGGTTTGCTGTTAATTATCAGATGGGTTTGTTGGAGACATCTCCACAAACTATTCGATTTTGTAGAGTTTGTTTACTCTATGGATGACAAATCTACCAATTTTTAACACCTGAACAAACCATTGTTAGCTATAGGGCCTGGCGATCACTTTGGAGCTGATCTTCCGTGTTGAGTGTTCTTCCGTTTTTGTCGACTTCTTGGTTTGGGCACGAACAGGAATTTATTCCTTTGCCTTACAACGCCAGCAGGCCATGGTCCCGCAGCAGGTCGATGGGCTTGGAGTACCAAAACTGCTCAAACGCTCCAAACTCCGCATCATACTCAGCTTTTAGCTGTGCCAGGGTGCGCGCAGGGTGGTCCGGGGTGAGCTGCGCCAGTTGCACCAGCAGCCACTGTCCTTTTGGTTTTTCCAGGTTCACCTGCAGGGCATCCGTTCGGGTCTGAATGGTCAGGTGCATCATTTCTTTGGTTTTCCCTTTCTTGGTTCGGGAGGAGTAGCTAACCGCCGGTGTTCCGCCCAGCCAGAGAATCCTGGCAGTAGGTCGGATCAGGTACTCTGTGTCGGTCTCCAGGCAGTTTTCTATGAAATCCCTTTTGACGGAAGTCCGTGGGATTTTGAAATCAAACCACTCCTGCAGGGGCAGCTCAAACCCGATACCGTGCATGTAGTTGTACAGGGATTTTTTCAGCCCAAAGCTAAACTGACCATGGTCGATGCCCGTGCGATCACTAAACTGGATGTCGTTGTTGGCAAAGGAGATGTCGTTGTGTACTGGCTGGATACCGTAGGCATCCGGGTTAAGCCCTACCGGGCTGTGGGCGGTGAGTGCAAACTGATGCCAGAAGCCCGACTGCATCACGCCAAGTTCGAAGAGCTGGCGCACCATCTCCAGGCTGTCGATGGTCTCCTGCACGGTTTGGGTAGGGTAGCCATACATAAGGTAGGCATGTACCATCATGCCCGCATCGGTGAAGTGGCTGGTCACCCTGGCCACCTGCTCCACGGTCACGCCTTTGTCTATGAGCTGCAGCAGCCGGTCGGAGGCTACTTCCAGTCCGCCCGATACCGCTATGCATCCGGAGGCCTTCAGGAGCACACACAGGTCGCGGGTAAAGCTCTTCTCAAACCGGATGTTGGTCCACCAGGTGACGCTGAGTTTTCTGCGGATGAGCTCCAGGGCCACCTCGCGCATCAGCGCTGGCGGTGCGGCCTCATCCACAAAGTGAAAGCCCTTTTCGCCTGTTTGAGCGATCATGGCCTCCATACGGTCTACCAGCGTGCGTGCGGCGATGGGTTCGTACAGGCGGATGTAGTCCAGAGAGATGTCACAAAAGGTGCATTTGCCCCAGTAGCACCCATGGGCCATGGTGAGTTTGTTCCAGCGGCCATCACTCCACAGGCTATGCATGGGGTTGGCCATCTCTATCACGGAAATGTACTCGGAGAGTGGCAGGTCAGAATAGTCCGGGGTGCCTACTGCCGTTTGCTTGTAGTCGGGCCGGGGAGAGGAGTTCTGGTAGACTACTTTCCCGTTTTCCAAAAGGAAGGTTCTTTTCAGTAAAACACTCCGGTCAGGATGGAGCGTTTGCTCAGCGATCAGCTCTATGGGCAGCTCCCCATCGTCCAGGGTGATGTAGTCAAAGAAGCTGAAGACCCGCGGGTCGGAGAGGCTTCTCAGTTCGGTATTGGGAAAGCCGCCACCCATCGCGATTTTGGTATGGGGGTAATGGCTTTTGATCCACTGCGCACACCTGAAAGCACTGTACAGGTTTCCCGGAAAGGGGACGGAAAAACAAATGAGCTGAGGCGTATGCGGCTCCAGTCGCTCTTTCAGGAGCTGTATGGTAAGTTGGTCTATAAAAGTGGGCGGCTGCTGCAGGTGCGCATAGAGTTCATCAAAGGAGTTGGCACTTCGCCCCAGCCGCTCGGCATAACGGCTAAACCCAAAGTTTTCATCCACGCACTCCACTATGAAGTCCGAAAGGTCCTCCAGATACAGGGTGGCCAGGTGTTTGGCTTTGTCCTGAAAGCCCATGGAGCCAAAGGCCCAGTCGAGCTCATCGGGCTGGTCAAACCTGCTGGCTTGGGGGAGGTACTGCCCGGAGCAGATCTGCCTGGCGAAGGATGGATTTTTCCCTTGCAGGAAAGCCATGGTGTCCGTGATGGTATGCTGGTAGTCTTCTTGTAGAGCAAAAATCCTGAGGGCGTTTTCAGACCAGTCGGTCTGGTCATTTTCCGCTTCGGCGAATAGATTTTGCAGGCCATCCTTAGAGAAAAGCGCCAGAATCACCTCCATGCCCAGGTCCATCTGGTATGCTTCTAGTCCGATCGTGTTGAGAAAGCCTTTGAGGTAGGGAGTAGCCGGATAGGGCGTATTGAGCTGAGTGAATGGGGGAGTGATGAGGAGAATGTCTTTCAAGGCCGTAGGGATCGCCTACAAAACTACTTGAAAGAGTTGGATCGGTAAGAAATACTCAGCATTCTTCCATTATCAATCAATTGCTTATGACTGATGCGGATATTTTTCTACCTTCGATGTGCCTAAAATAATGATTCGCCTATGACCAGATTACTAGGGTCTGTATGTCTGCTGTATGTACTTTCCGTAGCAGCCAACGCCCAATTTCTCAATACCGACCAGAAAGATGTCGAGAAGATTAAGAACTCCACACTGCTGCTTGTGCTGGAGGAGCCCGATCCCAAAATAGTATCCAAGCTCAGTAAGAAGTATCCCAAAGCACTGGAGGATTATCAAAACCAAATAGCGGGGCGTAATTTTGCCCTCAGATATGCGCTTGAGAACTTTTGGGATTTGACCGAGAAGGTAGAATTTCACCCGGAGGCCACAGCCTTTGACCTCATAGAGAAAAATCCCGATCAATACCTGCTGATCAGTTTTGGTCAGTACCTGGAGTATGAACGGATAGGGCTGGTGAGTGGCTCCGATGGCGACCCGGCCGGGTGGCGCACTTCCTCCACTGGAGAACTGACCTACAATCAGACCTCAAAATACACGGTGCTGTCCAGGGAAATTACCACGCTGGAGATTTCTGATACCAAACCGCTGGTCAGTGTGTTTCTTCCTTCTGTTTATCCTTCATTGTCGGGTGCGGTCTATGGTGTACAGCAGATCCAGTACCTCCTGAGGTACCTGGCCGCTGATGGTGAAAACAAGATGAGCAAAATGCCCAAACAAATAGAAGCGAATAACCCGGAGCTGAAGGATAAGATTCTTCTCATCGATCAGAACGACGTGGACTCGAAGGTAGCTGCTGAAGAGCTCGCTGAGATATACCCGTATCCTGTGCAGTTGGTTGATCCATCTGTGATTCGTGAGGCTATTTTGGCCAGGGATGCCAGCTATGCCTATCTCCAGATCGTGAGTACACCGGGTGAGCGCGGGAGCATAGACACCCATGTAATCTCAGATGCCTCCGATGGAAAGATCTACTACTACGTGACACCTGGACTGGGAGTGGGGAGCTACAGTGCACTCATCACAGATTACAGGACCCGCATCAAAGAGCGACATTTCAAAAGTTACGCAGTGGATTGAATTCAGCTAGTTGAGGCACGCCTGGGTATGCGCCACACGGTCGTTCCAGTGCGCATAGCGCTGGTCGTAGTAGCTGATCAAGCTTCGATAGGTCTTGGATGACAGTTCAGCAGGCTTTGCCACTTCGGTGAGCCGGATGACATCATCAATGTTTTTCAGGAGTTCATGCAGATAAGCCTCTTCGTGCGCTGGCAACTGATTTTTGATGCTAAAGATCTCCAGGGCCAGGTCATTGATGGAGAGTCCTTTTTGTACGTAATCATCACCAGGGGCCAGGTTCCAGAAGTTGCCGGTGATAATAGAGGGGAGAAAGGCCGGCCACTCATCCGCAGGAGCGGACTCGTCCTGCATCAGGTAGTTGTTGAGCGAAAAAAACAGGTAGCTGTCTGCATCTGTGAGCAGGTAAATAGACCGGGGACAGTTCATGAGGGCAAGCCACTCGTCTATGGTCAGGAGCGCATCTGCACTCAGTGACTGATCGATCACCAGTGTTTCGATTTCCCCTTGTTCATTGTAGGCCGTGAGGAAAGGTGCTACGTGGTAGCCCCAGGTGGTATTTTCAGAAATTCCCAACGGGTCGGTCATATTGAAGAGCTCATCCGAGGAGAGGGAATACCTGGCAGGTGCGAAATTCCAGATTTTACCAGCAGTCACCTGATGTTTTTTCAGGAGCAGGGAGATGTAATGCGCCCGGTCTTCACACGATCCATTGATGTATCGGTATTCTATGTTTTCAGCAATCACAAGGTCCAGAAGTTCCTCCCTTTCGGCAAAAGAAATGGGAGTAAGCTCCGGGGTAGGCGGTTTGGCACCGAGCAGGAGTTCGTAGTCTTCAGGACTGATGAGCGGAGCATGAACACGAGGGATCATGCGAAACGGAAAGAAGGTGTAAAACTTGTGGTCATGAGGGATTGGCTTGATGACTGCAAAGCTACGCTTTCCTGAGACCGAATCCTCCTTTTATTTTTATGAGGTGATGATCATAAAGGGCTTATTCTTTGAGCCGCTTTTCAAAGCAGACACTATTGGCTATACCGGCATATTGGCCATAGTTGGGAATGATCTGGTAGCCGCTTTTTTCATAAAGAGAAATGGCCTCAGGCTGTTTATAACCGGTTTCCAATACACAGCGATCAAAGCCCAGTTCGGCAGCCCACTGCTCCAGCTCATTGAGGATCTGAAACGCCATTTTCTTTCCACGGTGTTGCGGCTTCACAAACATGCGCTTCACTTCCATGGTTTTCGGGTCCAGTTGTTTGATGGCGCCACACCCACATGGCAGATCATCCAGATAAACCACCACGGCATATTTGATCTGATCTATTTGATTGAACTGATGGTAAAACGCATGGTCCCGTCCGTCTCTGACGGCCAGGTCGGCATCCAGCTGGCTGACAAGTTCTATGAAATCAGCATGTTGGGCGTTGGTGCGAAAAAGTGTGGTCATGACTTGGAGACTCTTGGTTGGATTGAGGGTTCAATTTTTTTTTTTTAGTTCATCATAAAGTGATCACAAGTTTGGTGATCAAATCTCAGGCCAGTAAACCTGATAAAAGTGAAAAGGCAAGAAGATTTTGAGTTTTTCTTTTTTTTAGAAATGATGAAATGTTTTGGTTTAATTACTCGCTTTTTTATGAGCAGGGTTGGTCTCTACTTCCAGATGTTTCAGGATCCAGATCATCAGCTCCTGTTCGTCCACGATGGACATGGAGTGTGGATGTCTTTCACCATTGCTGCGCACTCCCTTACCCACAGTCATCATGAGCTCAGCCCGGGTGTTGCCCAAGAGCATCAGCTGGTTGATCATCTCGGAGGCTGGAGCTATATTCATGTCATAGAAACTCCTTCTGCGGTTTTTTAGTTGCCATTGAATGTCTGCATCGTGGTATAGTCTGATAGGAAATGATTTGAGAACTTCTGCTTCTCCACCTAGTTTGGCCCCTTTGGTGAAGGGGCTCAGTTCCTGATATCGGACAGGTACCTCTGTGGGAGTTCCGCCCAGTTCGCGCTCCATGAGGGCCTTGATCACATATGCTTCACTTACTCCAGCCTCTGAGTATTGCTTTTCCAGCTCACGCTCCATATAGCTGTAGATTTCTTTCAGGTCTACAGGCGAGTCCACTGCAAAGACTGCTTTAGGTTTGATGGGGTAGCTTTCAGGGTATTTCAGACAGTATTGGGTGTACTTCAATGCGATGGTGCCGCCTGCTGAGAATCCGCCCATCACTACCTTGTTAGGCGCTATGTTGTAGTCACTCAATGTAGCAATGATGGCTTCATTCAATAGCTTCACTACCTGGCCATCGGCATACATCTTGCGTCCGCAGGGTACCACGATGGTGGTGATCCCATACAGATAGGCCAACTTTTCAAATTCAGTTTCCTGAAGAAGTTGATCGGCAGTTTGTGCGAAACCCGGAATAAAAACAATCAGTCCTTTGGCCGTGCCGGGAGGGGTGATTAGGGTATACCCCAGGGGACTGTTTTGAAGCGTGGAATGCAGCGGAGATTGTGCGAATGTAGCATACCAAAGGAGGGACAACCCAATGGATAATCTGAATTTCATTTAGTTAATCGGCTAGTTAACGGAGAATTTGATTCTTCTAAGTAACTTGAAACCGATGGAAATTGAAAATATTTGGGTGATTGCTTTGATGATTGTGGTGATTCCGCTGTTTTTTTGGATGCGGGTATCTTCTATCAATAAGCGCAAAAAGGGGGTGACAGTGCGCTGCCCACACTGTGAGAAGGATCAGCGGCTAGAGAAAATGCGCAATTATGTTTGTGAGAAGTGTGACACTCCGGTAGCTTTTTTCGATGAGCAGGGAGACCCCCTCAAAGAGATCACCTATTACGAATGCATGGCTTGCCAGGAGAAAAATTTTATGGGGATACTCACCTGTACGGCGTGTGGTATGGCCAATAAGGCGGGTATCCCCAAGTGATCATTCTGACCTCAATGCATTGACTGGATTTTCAGAGGTGTTTCTCCATACCTGTGAGAGGATGGTAGCCCCAGATAACAGTACTACAATGAGTATGGCAGGTCCCACGTTGAAAATGCTGATAGGGGAATGCACAGCCATTTGGTTGATCCAGAGCCCGTTGGCGAAGACCGCTACAGGCACCATAACCAGGGCAGTAGCCGCCAGCATCGCCATGAAACCACCTGTCATAGACAGGGTGATCTGCCCAAAACTGGCCCCTAATACCTTTCTGATTCCGATCTCCTTTGTTCTTGTTTTCAGGTGAAAACTTACCATACCCAGAAAGCCCAGTGCTGTAATGGCTATGGCTATCAAGGAGATGAAGGTGAGAATTCCACCAAGGTCATAAAAGAACTGATAAAAAAGGTCTGTTTCTTCGTTGAGAAATCCCCCTTGAAAGGTTCTGGCCTGGTCATACTGATTCCATTTTTGCTCCATCCCCTTGCCAAAAGCGCCAGGATCATTTACCGCGATTTTGAAGTAAGCAAACTGATAATCCCCGGGTTTGATTCGGAGGGCCAGAGGTTCTATTGATTTCATCAGCGGTTCCCAGTGGTAGTCCCTGACCACCCCGACGATTTTCACCCTTGTGTCATTTTCGATGTAAACCAGCTCACCCACCGCAGCAGCGGGAGATTCAAAACCCAAACGCTTCGTGGCCAGCTCATTCACTACTATGAACTTTTCCTGCTCCTGATTCGCTGCCCTTGGGAAATCCGAACCTGCGATCAGCTCAAGTCCCATGACATTCACATACCTTTCCTCCACAGAGAAGTGATAGACGGTGATGAATTCGTCTTCTTCATTGAGTTTCATATTGGCACCGTGCGATCTACCCACTGCAGGGTGGTGTGAGGTGAAGGTGACGTTTTCAATCCCCGGGGTATTTGCAAATTCCGTTTCGATCACTTTGGGATCATGTCCCTGTAGCCGAACAAAGTAGATGTGCTCATCGTCGAACCCAAAACTACTCCTGGTCAGGAAATTGGCCTGATCCCTGATCAGAAAGATGCTCACCAGCATGACTATGGAAAGACCAAACTGGAAGCTCAATAGAATTTTTTTACCGGATATTTTGGAGAAAAAACCACTCTTGATGGTATTGGAAAAGGCTCCGCTGCCCTTCAAAGACCGAATGGTATCTAGTCTGGAGACGAAATACGATGGGCCTACGCCGGAAATAATCCCGAGAAGAAGGCTGAATAGGAGAAAGAAACCATAAGCGAACACGGTGTCTTCAAGGGTGATGCCTACCTGATTGAAGATCCACAGTGCATTGAACTGATCGATCAGAAACCAGTAGATACCAATGGCCACTACCAGTGAGAGGGTAGAGATGAGTACCGATTCCACCAGAAACTGTATGATGATCTGTGCCTTGGAAGCTCCATTAGCCTTCCTGATACCAATCTCCCGGGTTCTGGTCAGCGATTTGGCAATGGAAAGGTTGGCGTAGTTGATGCTGGCTGTGATAATGACCACCAGCCCAAGCAGTCCGAAGAACAACAGCACGATTTTAGGTAGGGTAAAGGAGATTTCGTTGCTGAGAAGCCTTCCGGGCACGATCTCTGAGAGGCCTTGAAGCTCAAACTCATAGCCGGGGTGATCTTCTTTAAGTTTTATTTGTTCTGATGCGATCTGGTTGATCAGTGCCTGGGCTTCTGCTTTGGAGGTTTTCTCATTGAGCACGATGTAGTTATAATTCATCCAGGTGGTTTCCCATTCCTTATACTCATTGGTCATATGGTTCTCTTTGACCAGTAGTGGGATGGTGGAGAAGCTTGCCAGCAGTTTGAACTTGATATGACTCTTGGGCAATTCCTCGGTCAGTATTCCCGTCACTTTGTATCGGCCCATGCCTTCCATGATCACCTCTTCACCCAGGGCGTTTCTCTGTGGAAAAAGTAGATTGGCCATCTGGGAGGTCAGTACCATGGAGTAGGGCTCATTCAGGGCGGTGAGAGGATCACCTTCTTTCAGATCAAATCCAAATACCTTGAAAAAGTTGTGATCAGCAAACAACGAGCGTCCGTCAAATTCTGACTCAGGATTGATCACTTTGTGCGCTGAGCGTATTTCGCCATGCAGCCCATGATTGAGGTTGGTATAAGCGTCTGCAAGGGTATATCCACTACTCAATGCTTCCCCGATAGGGAGCGGTGAGGTAGCATAGCCATTGGAGAAGATACCCCGTGCACCTTTGTGGTAGGTGAGTACCCTATAGGTCCGGTCTCCATACGGATGAACCGTATCGTAGGAGTAATGATCATAGACGAGCAAGATCAATAACAGACAGACCGACATGCTAAGCGAAAGACCCACCACATTGATGGCGGTGAAGGCCTTGTGTTTTTTGATGTTTCGCCAGCTAACGATTAAATAGTTTCTCCACATGGCGCTATTAATTACCGTCCTTGTTCATTTTTTGTACCAATCCAAAGTAGAGGAGGAAGCCCAGGCTGAGGCTGGTGGCCAATACACCGTAAGGGAGTGTGGAGGAGCTATCAAAAGGAATCATCTCGATGATCATGAGTCCCAACCCGCCAAAGAGAATGATCAGGCCCCACTTCAGGGCAGCATATTTATTCTCAGCTTGTTTACTGAGCAATTGGCTGGCATCATCACCCACCAGCCCTTTTTCAACCATTTTTTTCCTGAGAAAGTACTCAGTGAGTGTTTTGATGATGAGTACTATACCAACTGAAAGTGTGCCGAGTACTGCAATAGGCATGAGCACTGTCTGTAAATTATGATCCATGATTTTTTGGTTTTTAAGATTTGGAAGGTTAGACAGCAGATGATGAGGTAAATGTTGCAGGGTAGGGTGGATTTTTTTAAAAAGAAATAAATTAAGGATGGCTGCAACATCCGCAAACCCGATGTTGTCTAATGATACTTGAATGGAGGATAGAGCACTGGTGTTAGATGTCCTGAAGGGGGACCAATGGGCTTTCAGGCGGCTGATCGATAAGTATCAGCGGCTGGTGGTGCATATGGTGACTAGGCTGGTAGATGATGACCGGGACAGAGAGGAGCTCTGTCAGGATGTGTTTGTGAAGGTTTACGAAAGCCTGAGTGCCTTTAAGTTTGATGCCAAACTCTCCACATGGATAGCGACCATTGCCTATCGGATGGCGGTGAATCACCTGCGGAAGCGCAACCGAAAAGTGGAAGAGCAAGACCTGGAGACGGTTCATTTCAGCGTAGGGCATGAGGATCTTTCGGTAGAAACGGCAGACTATGCTACATTTATCCATTCATTGATTGCTCAGATGCCTTTGAACTATCGGACAGTGCTCACGCTTTATTACCTGGAGGGGTTTAGTTATCCTGAAATTGTACAGGTGACGGAAATGCCGGAAGGCACGGTGAAAAACTACCTGTTCAGAGCTAAGCAAAAGCTAAGAACACTGTCGGAGCCATATATAGGGAAAGAAATACATGACTTATGAGACAAGATGAAATAGATCAAAAACTTGAAGAGGCCTTGAAAAGACCTTTGGAGGTTTCCATGCCAGCGGGCTTTTCTGATCATGTACTTACCAAAATTCATCAAAGAGAAGCAGCTATGGACAGCAGCATGAAATGGGTCTATGGCCTGGTCATGTCTGGCTTCCTGCTTTCCGGACTGATATGCCTGGTCATTTTTGCAGACAAAGATTCACTTGCACTGCTGCCTGAGATGGGTTTGTGGGGACTATTGATCGGTGTGATGGTGATGGTCTTCCAGTGGCTCGATCACAAACTTGTCAGGAAAAAAACTCAGCTGATCTAGCCAAACTTTTTGGTGTAATCTTCTACAGCTTTTTTGACAATGTCGACCGCCGTATCCCGGTCCTGAAAATCCTCGATGACCACCGTCTTCTTCTCCAGCTTCTTGTAGTCTTCAAAGAAGTTTCTGAGCTCTTTCACAAAGTGTGGTGGCAAGTCACCAATATCGTTCATGTGGTTGACGCTCATGTCTCCCTGTGCCACGGCAATGATCTTGTCATCCTTCTCACCCTGATCCAACATTTGCATTACCCCGATCACCTTGGCAGGTACGATGCATAGTGGGTCTATGACGATCTGTGAAAGTACGAGGATATCCAGTGGGTCACCATCATCGCAGTAGGTACGCGGGATGAAGCCGTAGTTGGCAGGGTAGTACATAGAAGAGTAAATCACCCGGTCCAGAATAAGAAGCCCGGAGTCCTTATCCAATTCATATTTGGCCCGGCTGCCTTGCGGGATTTCGATGATTCCATTTACCACCTCAGGAGATTCTTTTCCTATTCGTACATTATGCCACGGGTTCATCATGATGCTCGTATTTAAATTGAGGCCACAAAATAGTCAGGTGCTTTCAGTCTTCCAAGGGGTTCTCTTCTAATTCTTTCTTCGTAGCCTCATAGCCGATTTGGTAGACCTCATTGGCGGCACTGCTGTCCAGTATGCTGTACTTAAAAAGTTCTTTAGGCTCTATCAGTAAATCACATTCTCTCAGGCTGTTATGAGCAGTGGCATTCACGCTTAGTTGAAACACCCGGGCAGCAATGGCCGATAATGACTTCAACTCTTCAATTTCATTGACCGGGCTGATATTGATCCCAATGATTTTCTCACATTTGTTCAGGATTGGCTTTACAGGAAAGTTATCAAAGGTGCCCCCATCGATGTATTGATAACCATTCATTTTGATAGGGCTGAAGAGGATCGGGATACAGGCCGAAGCAGCCACTACCTTGCATAGATTTCCCTTGCTGAAGTACTCCACCTTTCCAGTGTTCAGATTGGTAGCTGCAAAAAAGGCGGGCTTTGACAGCTCACTGACGTCCTCACACGGGATGTTTTCTTTGATCTCACTCACCAGCCCGTCCAGCGAAAGCAGTCCATTGATGGGAAACCCAAACTTGGAATACTCCAGCACCCCTTTTTCTTTGAGTAGTTCAAATATATCTTCAGGCGCCATACCATGGGCATAGAAGGCTCCTGCAATGGCGCCCGCGCTTACTCCTGAGATCACATCGGGATAGATTTTGGCTTCATGCAATGCCTGCAGCGCTCCCAAATGTGCAAAACCACGGGCACCGCCACCACTCAGCACCAATCCAATGTTATATTTTTTATCTTGTGGCATAGTTAATTTCCTGAATGCAATATGAAAATCTTTAGCGCAATTATTGGTGTCCTTTGTGTCTTTTTTGCCAATGGGCAGGTGCAGCCGGAGGAGGTAGAAATCATGCGTGATGCCTATGGAGTGCCTCACATCTATGCGCCTACGGACCCTGGAGTAGCCTACGGGTTGGCATGGGCACATGCCGAGGATGATTTTCAGACCATTCAGCTGACCATGCTGGCAGGGAAACAGATGCTCGGTCTGCACCTGGGGAAGCAGGGAGCAGCCGCCGATTATGTGGTAGCCCTGCTGGGATGCAGGCAAGTGGTGGACACTCAATGGGAGACTTTGTCGCCGGCCTATGTGGCCCTTATTACCTCCTATACCGATGGGCTCAATGCCTATGCTGACAAGTACCCTGAGAAGGTGCTGGTGGAAGGCTCTTTTCCCATCACCGTAAAGGAAGTTCTCTCAGCTTATGTACTCTCACTGGCGGTGATCTCCGGGGCTGATCAGGTGATTGGAAATCTTGTCATAGGGACTGTAGCGGAGGCCCCTGACCTCTCGGGAAAAGGGTCCAATGCTTTTGCCTTTGCCCGAAAGAAAACGGCCGATGATTATGTCTACCTCAACATCAATTCACACCAACCCTTGGAAGGACCTACCAGCTGGTACGAGGCACACCTGGTGAGTGATGAAGGTTGGAATGCGCTTGGAGGACTGTTCCCGGGAGGGGCCACCATTTTTCATGGCACCAATGAAAATTTGGGATGGGCGCATACCGTCAACTATCCAGACAAGATTGATGTGTTTCAGCTGGAGATGGATTCTGAGAGTGGATTAAAGTATAGGTTTGATGATGAGTGGAAAACCCTTGATTCAGAAGAGATTAAATTATCAATCAGAATAATATTTGGCATTAAAATCAAGGTAAAAAAGCTCGTTTTCAGGAGTGTTTACGGACCAGTCGTGAAAAATGAGCAAGGTTTTTTTGCCTTTAATCTGGGTGCGCTTCATGACTTACGGGCGCCTGAGCAGTGGTACCGGATGAACAAAGCCACCGACTGGAAATCGTTCAAATCGGCATTGGAGATGGTGGCTATTCCGGGATTCAACATTGTCTATGCCGACCGGGATGATAACATCTTTTACCTCGGAAATGCCAAAATCCCGCAACGCGATCCTCAGTTCGATTGGTCCAAAACCCTGCCTGGAAATACCAGTAAAACCCTGTCTGGTGAGTTTCATCCACTAGAGGATTTACCTCAGGTTTTGAATCCGGAATCGGGCTATGTTTTTAACACCAACAACTCAGCATTCAGTTGTACGGCAATAGAGGACAACCCCAACCCGGAGGACTACGATCCCACCATGGGTTACCGGGAGTTTGAGAACAACCGGAGCACCCGGTTCAGAGAGTTGATGGATCAATATGATGTACTGAGTTGGGAGGATTTCCTGGCGGTAAAATATGATGACACTTTACCCCAGCAGCTGGCTTATCCGGCCGATCTGAGTGCCCTGTTTGAGCTGGATAGTATGAAGCACCGAAAGTATGCCGAGCTGATAAAGATCCTCCATGAGTGGGATCGGTCGGCGCACTTCAATAACCTTGGGGCCGCGCAATTTATGATTCTGTATCGGCACTTAGTAGACAAGTATCGATCGAAGTATACCGGGATCCCGTATCCGCTAACGGAAGCCGAAGCCTGGGAAGCGGTGGCTTACACGCATGCCTATCTGAAGAAACATTTCAAAAGGCTGGATATCCGCTTGGGGGATTATCAGCTGCTGGTGAGGGGGGCGTACGAAATGCCAGTGAACGGGATCATGGATGTGATCACGGCCATGGATGCTGTGCCCTACAGGGATGGTCGCGTCCGCGCATCGCAGGGGGAATCATTGATCATGCTGGTGCGGTATCCCGAAGAGGGATTACCCATCATAGAAACCATCAATGTATATGGTGCCAGCAACCAACCCGATAGTCCACACTATGCAAATCAGATGCTGAAGTTTGTGAAGCAGCAGCGAAAGCCAATGACACTGGACATAGAGGAGGTAAGGAAAACAGCCACCTCCATCTATCATCCTCGATGATCAGGCAATTTTCCTGACGGCCTGCTGAATTTCAGCCACCTGGGCCACGCCTGTTTTGCGCCAGAGGATTTTACCATTCTTAAAAAGGATAAGCGTGGGAATGCTACGTATCCCGTATTTATGTGCGGCTTTGTTGTTTTTGTCTACATCTACCTTGATGATGTTGACTGCTCCACCCAGGTTTGATTTCACCTCATTGAGGATGGGGGGCATAAGTTTGCACGGCCCACACCAGTCGGCGTAAAAGTCTACCAGGGTGGGGGTGTTTCGGTTGATTAACTCGTGGAAATTTGACATATCAGCAGGTAAACAGACAATCGACTAATTTGGTTGCCTGCTTTTATAAAATTTCCCAGTAAAGTATGTACGATGCGGTACTCCCTTCTTCTTTGAGTACCATGCTGGTGCTGAAACTCCCTTCCGTGTCTGATCCTATTTTCATGGTGAAGGTGCCGAGAAAATCGTTGGCGCTGAGAAAATCAAAGTCCCATAACTCCACTACCATGGGTTCCTCCGGGCTTTCATTCTCGATGGTCACATTGACGTCAAATGTTTCGGAAGTATCGATGCCTCTATAGAGCCCAGAATCAGGCCATATTTTTTCGCCTTTGTACTTAAGGAACACTTCGTCCTCGTCTATTTCATCATTGACGATGCATTGAAGTTTGGTGAGTAGGATCTTGGTCATGACTATCTTTAAGAACGGTTCTACCGATCAAAATAGTCATATTTCATGATTTTTTATCAAAAGGCAGTGATTACTTGGTGGTTTTACCATCGAGCATCTCTGTGAAAACATGATCCACAGGTTCCCAAAGCTCCAGCTTGTTGCCATCCAGGTCCATGATGTGTACGAATTTGCCGTATTCAAACTCCTCTATCTCATCACAAATGGTGACTCCCGCAGCTTTAAGTTTGACAAGGAGGCCTTCGAGATTCTGCACTCTGTAGTTGATCATAAACTCTTTGGGGGAAGGCTGAAAGTAGGTGGTGTCATTGGTGAAGGGACTCCACTGGAGGTAATTGATTTCTTCTGGATTATTGGTGTTCCTAAATTCGAAGGAAGATCCATACTGATCAGTGACCAAGCCCAGGTTTTGTCTGTACCAGTCTTTGGTGGCATTGGGGTCTGAGGTTTTGAAAAATATACCACCTATGCCGGTTACTTTGGGCTCTTTTTCCATGTTCGTTTTGGTTTTGATGAGACCCAAAGAAGGACAAAATATTAATCCCTTTCAAGCGTGAGTAGACAAATCACCCAAAAGTATGACTAAAACTCACCCGATTTGATTTCGGTGGCAGGATTGACCGCCTTGAGGTACTCATATACCCAGCAGTCAAGAGGACCGGAGGGGGTTTCTATGGTGCGCATGCGGCGCTCATAGTCCGGATCCAGCAGCACCAAAGGCAGCGCATTTTCATAGCGATCCAGCACGTGGAGCATTTCCTCAGCATTTTCCAATTTGAAAATTTCACCTTTGACCTTTTGGCCACATTCAGGGTCATATACCACCCCGGGGTACACATTTACGCGGAACATCCTGCCTGGGTAGAATCCATTGGTGATTAATTCTGCTTTTATTTCTGGTGTTTCTGTCTTTCTGTTTCCGTGAAAACGGGTCTTTAGAAATCCGTATGCAAATAGGTATGTGGTCATTTACGTTGTTGACATTCTTCTAACATCTTGCGCGCTTGCTCTGCTGCTTCCAGCGCCCTGTAGGCTTCCATTTTTGCCACTTCGGCTTGTTCTATGGCTTGTTGGCGCGCTTCCTTTGCCATCATTGCGTTCTGTTCTGCGCTCTCTCTTGCGTTGAGGCACTCCGCTTCCAAACCATTGGTTTTGATGCGGCTAAGTACAGCCAGTGCCACAATGATGAGAACGTATATAAAGTGGATTCCGTACTTTTTCATTTTTTCCCCTTACATGCTTCCAGTTCATCCTTGATCTTCTGGGTGCTATATAAAGCTTTAGACTTTTCAGTTGCCAGGTACTCTGAAATTTGGGCCTGCTTCACTGCATCTGCTTGAGCCATTTCTGCCTGTGATATGGCTTCTTCTGCCGTTTGAATTGATTTTTGCGCTTCACTGGCTTTGATGTTTGCGAAGACCACAAAGAAGGCAATGATGACGATGTAAATACCGTGCATGAATATTTTCTTCATGGCTAAGTGATTTTTATTATATCAATAATACAAAAAAATGAGATATACTGCTTGGTCTGTGCTTATTAATTAATCCCTGTCCTCTTTAATTTTTGGAGAATCCTTTTACCTGATCTGTATATATTTGGGACTTATCAGGATTTAAAAAATTTTATAACACACATTTTCGGATAATGTTGAAGAAAGTAGCGATTGGAGTGGATATTGGGGGAACACTCACTAAATTGGGTATTGTGGACAGAGAAGGTAATCTGTATGCACACATGGATTTCTCTACCACTATGCATAAGGGGTTTGGTGACTACCTGGATGAGTTGAAAAACCAAATTGAGGGGCTTCGCAGCCAGATTGATTTTGAGCACGAAGTGATGGGAATAGGAGTGGGTGCTCCGAATGCCAACTATTACCGCGGGACGATAGAGCATGCGGCCAATCTGCTATGGAAAGGAATTGTACCTTTCACAGATGAACTCAAGACTCGATATGATCTGCCTATCTATATTACCAATGATGCCAACGCTGCGGCTATTGGAGAAATGATCTATGGCAATGCGGCTGACATGAAGGATTTTATGGTCATCACGCTGGGTACCGGCCTGGGAAGTGGGATCGTGAGCAATGGTCAACTCATTTATGGGTATGATTCGCAGGCAGGTGAGCTTGGACATGTCAAGATAGTGGACAATGGGCGCCTTACTGGTTTGGGAATCCGGGGCGGCCTGGAAGCTTATGTGTCCAGCACAGGGATCAAGCGAACGGTCTTCTACCTGCTCTCAGATATGATGGATGATAGTGTGTTGCGCGATTACTCATACAATGAGCTGCATGGAGAGATCATCACTAAAGCGGCCGAGGATGGCGACCCCATCGCTAAGGCTGCCTTCGAAATGACGGGTAAAATCCTCGGCGAACAACTGGCTAACTTTACGGCATTTTCACATCCGGAGGCATTTTTTCTACTAGGAGGTCTGGCTAAGGCGGGAAAATGGATTTTTGATCCCACCCGAAAGCACCTGGAAGAAAACCTACTGCCCTTTTACAAAGGGAAGGTGAAGCTACTTCCATCAGGTATGATGAAAAAAAATGCGGCAGTCCTCGGAGCGGCTGCCTTGGTATGGAACCACTTACAAGAGTAGAGTCATCTACTTCAAAAAATCAAAAGCCCGCGGCACCGATATCGGTGCCGCGGGCTTTTTTTGATCCTTTTATAAGAAAGCAGTAATTTAATCGTACCTGAATACTTTGTCCAGCGTTTCCTGACTATTGATGGTTACATCCAAATCTCTGAGTAGGCCATCTTTAAGACTATATACCCAGCCATGGATATATGGGAATTCGCCGGTTTTCCATTTTTCCTGGATGAAGGAGACCTTCGAAAGGTCATGAACCTGTTCCTGTACATTTACTTCCACAAACCGATCAAACCGCTTGTGGGTGTCTTCAATCGCATCCAGTTCTTTTTGGTGCAATCGGTACACATCTTTGATATGCAGGAGCCAGTTGTTGAGGTAGCCAAAGTCTTCATTGCTCATGGCAGCTTTCACACCTCCACACCCGTAGTGACCACACACAATGATGTGTTTTACTTTGAGCACCTCCACAGCATAATTGACCACACTGAGCAGATTAGAATCTGTGTGCACTACTACATTGGCAATGTTTCTGTGCACAAAAATAGAACCAGGAAGGGTGTTGGTGATTTCTGTAGCCGGTACACGACTATCTGAGCAGCCAATCCAAAGAAACTGGGGGTTTTGAGCTTCGGCCAGGCTATCAAAAAAATTAGGGTTCAGCTTCAAGGTGTTTCTTACCCAGTTTTGATTTCCGGCTAACAGCTCTTTGTACAACTCTGACATCTTCTCTATAGGTTTTAGTTTTTACTCAACAAGTATATCCCGAAAATAATGGATTTATTACATTTAAAGCAAACTACCAATTTGGTTAAATTGTTGTAACCAGTATTATATCCGAAATTTAAATCGTTAGAGTCCAAGGATAGCGGAAGAGCATTTTTATCATCACAGGAAAAATATTCAGAATTTTTCGGGAGTTTGGTATGGAATGTGTCTTTGGGTAATCACTTTTCGTAAAACTTAATTATCATTGATTTAGCACGCTGTAGATTCGAACCATAAAGAAATTCTTTCGTTTTTGAAGAAGTCCGTTTTGCGGAGTAAGGTGTGAAAGTCAAATCGATTCAAAAATCTTAAATATATGAACAATCTTCTGTTGATTCTCTTGTTGGTATTGAGCCTTGGATTTTCTGATGGTTCCGAACACCTGGTTCAGACTTCCTCTCAGGACCAATTGGTATCCGATTCTTTAAAGGTCTTGGAACCAAAACCGGAGCATTCCAGCGAGACTTTCGTCATTATCAACCTATTGAATCGATATCATTACCGGAAGGCCACATTGAATGATTCACTTTCTTCTGTGGTTTTCGACAACTACTTTGAATCACTCGATCCGAATAAATCCTATTTTCTCAAAGGTGATCTGGATTATTTCGAAAAATACAGATACAGAATAGATAATGATCTGCCCGAAGGGAATCTTGATTTTGCCTATCAGGTATTTAGTATTTACCGTGAGCGATCACTGGACAGAATGGACTATGTGCACGAATTACTGAAAACGGAGCCTGATTTTGATCAAAAAGAGTACTTTGAAACAGATAGGGAGGCCCTTCCATGGCCAGAGAATAAGATAGAGCAGAATGAAGTGTGGGCAAAAATCATTAAAAGTCAGGCATTGAGTTATAAGCTGGCTGGCAAAGAGTGGAAGGATATTGCGGAAGCCCTGGGCAAAAGATACAAGCGAGTAGAGAAAGCACTGTATCAGTATAATAGTGAAGATGTGTATCAGGCATATATGAACGCTCTGACGAGTGCCTATGACCCACATACGGATTATTTTTCACCCATCGCCAAGGAGAACTTTCAGATAGATATGAGCCTTTCGTTAGAGGGAATTGGTGCGCAACTCACCCAACAGCTTGATTATACCAAGATAGCCGACATTATCCCCGGAGGCCCTGCATACAAGAGCCAGAGGCTTCAGAAGGATGATAAAATCATTGGAGTAGCGCAGGGAGATGATGCTGAGTTTGTGGATGTAGTAGGCTGGAGGCTGGATGAGGTGGTACAGAAAATCAGGGGACCTAAGGGATCAGTAGTGAGACTGCAGGTGATCAAGCACGACAAAGACATCAATGGCCTGCCGGATACCATCAGGCTGGTCAGGGATAAAATCAAGTTGGAGAAATCAGCCGCAAAAGCGGAAATCATCCCCATCACCGAAGGAAATCAGACGTTTAGCCTGGGGGTTATCAATATCCCAAGTTTCTATCTGAATTTTGAAGAAATGAATAGCGGGGTGAAAGATTACCGCAGTACCACACGTGATGTCAAGAAATTGATTGACAGCCTGAATCAAAAGGGAGTTGACGGATTGATGATTGATTTAAGATACAATGGTGGAGGCTCATTGCAGGAAGCCATTGAGCTGACAGGTTTATTCATCCCAAAGGGGCCAGTAGTTCAGGTACGCAACACGGACAACAGTGTTGATATTATGGAAGATGAAGACAATGGTAAGGTGTATTATGATGGGCCCTTGGCAGTTTTGACTAATCGATACAGTGCTTCGGCTTCTGAGATTTTCTCAGGTGCCATTCAGGATTACAAGAGAGGTATTATAGTAGGTGAGAATACATTTGGTAAAGGCACTGTTCAGAATCTCATTGATATAGGACGCTATATGCGTCAATCAGATGTCGAACTGGGGCAGCTCAAAATGACCCTTGCCAAATTTTATAGAGTAACAGGCAGCAGTACGCAGAAGCTGGGGGTAGCACCCGATATTGCTTTTCCATCTCCATATGATGATGAGATTTTCGGCGAGAGTGGGCGCCCCAATGCACTACCATGGGATGAGATTTCTTCTTCCAATTTTAAAATGACCAATCAGATTTCACCCAAATTAATCAGTAAACTGGAGGCGCTTTATCAGAATCACTTAGAGGAGGATAAAGACCTGCAGAATTTGGTGAAGGAAATAGAAAGGGCCAAAGAACTGAGAAAACAGACTGCCGTGTCACTCAACCTGGAGGAGCGCCGACTTTTGCAGCAGGAAGACGAAGAAATAGAAGATAACCTGTCTACTACGCTGGACCAGGGCGAGGTTTTCACAGATGAGAATGCCAAAAAACTTTCCGAAGACCCTTATTTGAAAGAGGGATTGCGACTCCTGGCCGAACTTTCGAAAATTAAAGTAGGCTAGGTGCAACCTTTGAGAGTGGAGGGGCATCTGTTGATTAAAACACTTTAGTCATGAAAAGAACCACTACCCTCATTTGTTGTCTAATTATTTCATTTGCTTCCTTTGCCCAGACCACACTGGCTGAGCACCATTTTGAATCATCCGATGTAAAAAAGGTGGTTATAGATGGTGCTTTTTGTGATGTATTCGTCACCCCGGGTTCTAGTCTGGTGTTCGATGGGATCATCAAAGGGAGTGGAAAATCGGGGGATTACCTGATTGCCAGCATACAGACAGGTACCACTGTTGTTTTTAGGGTGGAACGTAAACAGGAGCGAAACAGAGGTTGGTCCAATATTGAGCTTGGCAAGCTCGCTCTTACCCTGCCGGAGCACATAGAGCTTAAAATCACAAATACTTCAGGTGATATCAACGTATCGGATTTTACGGGAGAGCTGGAGGCTTCCACTACGAGTGGAGATATAGTGCTGAAGAATATCAATTCAGATTGTTGGCTAAAAGCCACTTCGGGGGACCTGCGAGCAAGAAATGTTACCGGAGATATAAAAATGAGGTCCACCAGCGGGGATCAGGAGTATTTTGAAATCCGTGGAAATTTAGAGACACAGGCGACCTCTGGCAATATTGAATGCGATAAGATTAAAGGGAATGTGAAGGCCTTTGCTACAAGCGGTGACCTGGATTTCGATGGAGTAGAGGGAGCCATTGAGGCCGGCACCACGTCTGGCAATATCACCGGAGACTATGTTCGCATCACGGGCGACAGTCGATTCAAATCTACTTCCGGAGATATTTATTTTGTTTTTGAAAATGAGATTGGATCACTCGGCTTTGACCTGAGGGCTACTTCTGGTGATCTGCGTGTAGGTAGCTCCAGATTCGAAGATCGGCTTTACATGGACCGGGGGCAATATACGATTGCCGGGGAAAGCACCAGCGGCGATCAGGTGTACAAAAACTAACCTTTAGAATATTGGCTTATCGGATCAGTAACAAAGTTTTTTCCATCGACGGTAGTGAGAGATAAAAAGATATCGTGTACTTTTTGGGTTTGCGACTTAAATAGGCATTTTTGTCGGCAGTCAAAATACCCCAAAACCCAAATTACATGCACAAACCTTACATTAGTCCTGAAACCAAGCTCAACGAGCTCACTTTCAGGTCGATTATTATCGGAGCACTCTTGTCAGTCGTTTTAGGAGCGGCCAATGCTTACTTTGGATTGTTCTCGGGACTTACCGTCTCAGCTTCAATTCCCGCAGCAGTGATCTCCATGGCCATTCTCAAGGCCTTTAAAAATTCAAATATCCTGGAGAATAACATGGTGCAGACCGCTGCATCGGCAGGGGAATCACTGGCGGCAGGGGTTATCTTCACCATTCCGGCTCTGGTGATCATGGGATACTGGGAGGAGTTTAATTATATCGAAACCACGCTCATTTCCATTTGTGGAGGGGTTTTGGGTGTCTTATTCACCATTCCTTTGCGAAATGCCCTAATCGTCAAAGAAAAGCTAATGTTTCCTGAAGGTGTCGCTACCGCTGAGGTATTGAAAACCGGTCAAACCGGGGGCAAGTCTGTGAAATATCTGATTTACGGAAGTTTGATCGGTGGTCTTTTCAAATTAGGTACAGAAGCGCTCAAACTTTGGGGCGGTGTGTATGAGAAGGCTGCCCTTGTTAACCAAAAGGCCTATTTATATTTTAGTTTGAACCTTTCTCCGGCCCTTGTGGCGGTAGGTTATATTGTAGGATTGAATATTGCCACATTGGTATTCTTGGGTGGAGTGATCACCTGGTGGGTAGCTATGCCTGCCTATTTGAGTTTCAATGGATACGCTCAGGTGGCTGCCGAGCTGGTAGAGGCCGGAAAGTTCGTGAGCGTGGATGGTATTAGTCCTGAAGCCCTCGGTGGGGCCCTCTGGAGTGCCAAAATGAGGTACCTTGGAGTGGGAGCTATGATCGTGGGTGGTTTGTGGGCGCTCATTAGCCTAAAGAGTGCGCTTACCACAGCTTTCACCTCTGGAGTGAAGGCCTTTAAGGCAGGCGCTCAGAATGTCTCAGAGACTTTAAGAACAGAACTGGATACTCCAATGTCCTGGGTACTAATGGGCATTGGAATCATGATCGTTCCTGTTTTCTTCATTTACCTCACTATTATTCAGGACGTGCCTGTTACGCTTTTCATGGCCTTGATCATGGTACTTGCGGGCTTCCTGTTTTCGGCTGTAGCGGGTTACATGGCCGGACTCGTTGGGAGTTCAAATAATCCCATTTCAGGGGTCACTATCGCCACCATTTTAAGTACTGCTTTACTGTTGCTTTTGCTCATGGGTTCTTCTGATCCTTCGCGGGGAGCAGCCGGAGCAATTTTGGTTGGTGCTGTGGTATGTTGTGCGGCGGCCATCGCCGGAGATAACATGCAGGACCTTAAGGCCGGATATGTGTTGGGTGCTACACCTAGAAATCAACAGGTAATGCAAATGATAGGAGTGGTAGCCGGGGCCCTGCTGATCGCTCCGGTATTGAATCTGCTACTCGCTTCCAAGGGAATTGGAAACCCTACGGCCGAACATCCTAATCCATTGGCTGCTCCACAAGCCACCCTGATGATGAGCGTGGCTACCGGAATTTTTGGAGGTAAGCTTCCCTGGACCATCATTTCAGTGGGTGGGGGTATCGGTGCCCTCATCATAATCGCTGATCAATACCTTAAGAAAATTGGTTCCAACTTTAGAATGCCAGTTTTGGCGGTTGCCGTTGGACTTTACCTGCCCTTTGAGCTGGACTCTTCCATTTTTGTTGGTGGGGTGATTGCCTGGATGCTGGATAGGAGTTTTAAAAGAAATAATATATCCTCAGAGAACGCTGACAGGGCTTCCAATGCCGGCTTGCTGATTGCTTCTGGTTTAATCACCGGAGAGGCACTGATGGGCATAATGATTGCGCTCATCGCTACTTTCGGTCTTGATTTGGAATTGAGTGATGGCACATTTGGTGGGAGCCTGCTTGGCCCCGGCTTGCTGTTCCTCATTCTTGTCTACTTGTATAGATCTGTGGTGAAGGCTTCCAAAGACAAATTATGAGCAAGGGCGAGGAGTTTAGCAATCGATGGGGGATCATTCTCGCTTCACTGGGAATGGCCATTGGCGCAGGTAATTTGTGGCGTTTCCCCCGTTTGGCGGGGCAGTATGGGGGTAGCTTCATATTACTCTGGATTCTTTTCCTTTTTGTATGGTCCATCCCGTTACTGTTGGCAGAGTTTTCCATCGGTAAAAAGTATAAAAGTGGGGTAATTGGGTCTTTTGGTAAACTGGCTGGCAAAAGGCTTACCTGGATGGGGTTTTTCATTACCATCTGCACGCTTGGGATAGCTTTCTATTACTCTGTGGTGACCGCCTGGTCCATTGAATACCTGTCCATCTCGGTGATCAATTTGTATGATGGCTTTATGGGAAATACCCTTACGGATAAATTAGCAAGCAATCCTAATTACTTGTTGGACCAGTGGGATTCCCTTTCGAATGGCAGCATGGTGACCATTGGGCTGTATATACTGGTGATTGTTCTGGGTGTGATTGTGGTGCGCAGAGGGGTGAAGAATGGTCTGGAGAAGGCCAACCGCATTCTTATTCCGAGTTTGTTTGTGCTGTTGGTGATTGTAGCCGCCTCGGCGCTCACCATGGAGAATGGCACAAAAGGCCTGGAGTATATGTTTGCGATCAAATGGGATAATTTCAGCAACCCTACCATCTGGATAGAGGCCCTCTCACAGTCGGCATGGTCTACCGGAGCGGGCTGGGGTTTGATGATCACAATTTCATCTTATACCCGTGCCAAAGAGGATGTGACCTTGAACACGTTTATTGGAGCCTTTGGAAACAATACCGCTTCTATACTGGCTGGAATAGCCATACTGCCTGCTGTATTCGCACTTTCTGCCAGTGATCAGGAGGCCACCGCTTTCCTGCAGTCTGGTAGTCAGGCACTCACTTTTACCATTATACCAAAGCTGTTTGCTACCATTCCTGGTGGTGGTTTTATGACTTTGATTTTCTTTTTGGCGCTTACATTAGCTGCCTTTAGCTCCTTTTTGCCCATGCTCGAGCTCCTCAAGAGTAATCTCTCAACCATTGGTGTATCTGAGGGTATGATTGCAGTGGTGCTCCTGGTGGCGTTTACTGTTTTTGGGTTACCATCGGCCTATTCACTGGACTTCTTCAGTAATCAGGATTGGGTATGGGGACTTGGTCTTATAGTGAGTGGAATCTTCATCTCCGTAGCCACAGCCTTATATGATTCTGTCAAATTCAAAAAAGAGCTGATCGACAAGGATTCTGACTTTACCATTTCAAATGCCTATTTCAAATATGCTATTTATGTTAATATCCTGCTGGGCGTGTTTCTCATTTATTGGTGGATGTCGCAGGGGTATAGCACATTCCCATGGTTTGATGCCCAGGGCAGTTGGAACTGGATGGACGTATATAGTAACGCCTCTATCGTTACGCAGTGGGGCACGGTAATTTTGGTGGGTATTGTCATTAATAAATTTTTGTATCACCGATTTTGTAAAGTAACAGTATGAGTGGTTCTGCGATAGTGAGTATGATTTTGATTGTCGGTGTGGTGGTAGGAGGCTTTGTGTACTTTTTGATTAAAGCATTGAAAAACGAAAAAGATAAATAATGGATAAAATAGATTCTTTAAATCAGGTTTCAGAATTTCATAAAACGTTTAAACATCCGGTGTTGGATACACCTCAGATTCCCTCTGCAGAGCGATGCGCTCTCAGGGTGTCCCTCATTCAGGAGGAGCTTAATGAACTGCAACAAGCTATCCAGGATAAGGATATTGTGGAGGTGGCAGATGCACTCTGTGATATCCAATATGTGCTTTCTGGTGCCGTGCTGGAGTTTGGTTTGGGAGATAAATTTGTTACCCTATTCAATGAGGTTCAGCGCTCCAATATGAGCAAAGCGTGCGTGTCTGAGGAAGAGGCGCAGCAAACCGTAGATTACTATCAGAATGAAAGAGGAACAGAAGCTTACTTTGTAGAGAAGGATGGTAAGTTTTTGGTTTACCGTAAGGAGGACAATAAAACCTTGAAATCAATTAACTATTCCCCCGCCAATCTCAAAAAAATTATAAGTGAGGGATAACAAAGGAGATGGTCGAAACCAGACTACTCTGCAGATCAAAGAAATTACGTATGATCTTTTCGTCACAACCGAGACCGAACATAAGGATCAGATAGGCAGTGATGGAGGATAAAAGTTTTATAGCTGTTTTGTTTTTCATAACAAATCCTGAGTTATTTTGTAAAATTAGTTCAAGAAACTTTAAAAACTAATAATAGTTTCAAAATAAAACAGAATTTGTTAGGGTGGCAATACCCTTAAAGTGGTATTTAATTGCTATCCATATTCACTAAGTAGACGTTATCACTGCGCTCGTTATCGTCTTCGAACAGGATCAAAACACCTTTTTCCATTAACCAGTAATCAGAATCTCCTGTGGAGAAGTTTTCAGTGTCAGAAATATACAAGCGACCTTTTTTGTCTATTTGCCATTCTGAATATTCAATCTCCCGCTCGTCGAATGCCTCTACTATGACTTTTACTTCACCTCCCGGCTTAAATTCCATGTAGATGTCGATTTCTTCAAGTATACCGGAAACAATGCCAGAGACAGAATTAAGGATGATTTTCCCGAGGAATGAGTCCTCTTCATCGACTTCTCTTTTGGCTTCTTCAAATTCTTCATCTACATCGATGACCAGTTTCCACGATCCGATAAGGTCTTTGGCGACTACTTTGCTTTGAGCCTCTGCCTGGTAGGTGAGTGCAATCAATAGTAGTGCGAAAATGGTTAGGCTTAGCTTTTTCATGTTTATATATTTCGTTATTATGTATTACAAGGTACTACGTAAAGTATAATACTGAATATGGCGTCTATGGGTTACGATAAACAGATGTTTATTAGCTTTGCGGTAGATAAAATTGGAAGATAATGTTTGATAATCTTAGTGTTAAGTTAGATAGAGCCTTTAAGACGCTTAAGGGGCAGGGTAATATTACGGAGATCAATGTTGCTGCTACCGTTAAGGAGATCAGAAGAGCACTTATCGATGCTGACGTTAATTATAAGGTAGCTAAGGAAGTGACCGATTCCATTAAGGAAAAGGCCCTTGGGCGTGATGTGTTGATAGCTGTATCTCCAGGTCAATTGCTGACTAAGATCGTGGCGGAGGAGCTTACCATACTGATGGGAGAGACCAATGTGCCGATCAACCTGACAGGCAATCCCAATATTATTCTTATATCAGGTCTACAGGGGTCAGGTAAGACCACTTTTAGTGGGAAGCTCGCTAATCAGTTTAAGAAGCAGGGAAGAACAGTGTTACTTGCCGCATGTGATGTGTACAGACCGGCTGCCATTGATCAGCTAAAGGTGCTGGGCGAGCAAATAGGGGTGGAAGTGTACACGGAGCCCGATGAGAAGAATCCTTTGAAGATTGCTAAGAATGCTGTGAAATACGCAAAGGAGCATGGCAAGAAGTCATTGATCATTGATACAGCGGGTAGATTGGCGGTAGATGAAGCCATGATGGATGAAATAGCAGGCATTAAGAAAGAAATACAGCCCTCTGAGACACTTTTCGTGGTGGATGCCATGACTGGACAGGATGCTGTGAATACAGCAGCAGCGTTCAATCAGCGACTTGATTTTGATGGAGTGGTACTCACCAAGCTGGATGGAGATACAAGGGGTGGAGCGGCGCTTTCCGTAAGGAAAGAGGTCAACAAACCCATTAAGTATATTAGTACTGGGGAGAAGATGGATGCCATCGATCTGTTTCACCCTGACCGTATGGCCAAGCGAATCCTGGGTATGGGTGATGTGCTCTCCCTGGTGGAAAAGGCGCAACAGACTTTTGATGAGGAAGAAGCCCGACGAATCAATAAGAAAATCAAGAAGAACCAGTTTGGATTTGATGATTTTCTCTCTCAGATGGAGCAGATCAAAAAGATGGGTAACATCAAGGACCTACTCGGCATGGTGCCAGGTGTGGGCAAGGCCATCAAGGACATTGATATAGATGATGACTCATTAAAGCCTATAGAGGCCATCATACGTTCTATGACTCCATTGGAGCGTGAGAATCCAAACCTTATCAATGGGAGCCGCAGGCAGCGAATTGCCAATGGAAGTGGTACTTCAGTAAATCAGGTAAATCAATTGCTGAAGCAATTTGAGCAGATGCGTAAAATGATGAAAACCATGAACAAGATGGGGGGAGCAAAGGCTTTGTCCAATTTGATGTCGTAAGTCACGGTAATTTTGGCCGGATATAAAAAAGGGATCAAGTGTACACTTGATCCCTTTTTTATTATTTGGTATCTATGAATTATCTGTATGAAACCGCATTAATGGCGTCCAAAGTTCGTTTAACGTTAGGAAGTATTTCCTCGATGAGCGTAGGTGCATACGGCAGAGGAAGGTCCATGCTATTCACTCGATGGATAGGAGCATCCAGATAGTCAAATGCATGTCTTTGCACATGATGACTAATATCTGCAGAAATAGAGGCCAATGGCCATGCTTCTTCCACAATTACCAGTCTGTTAGTTTTCTTTACTGATTCCACTATCGCCTTATAATCGATGGGTCTTACCGTTCTCAGGTCAATGACTTCTACACTCACACCTTCCTTGGCCATCAAATCTGCAGCTTCAATAGCCACTTTCATCATTTTACCAAAGGAGACGAGTGTTACGTCAGTTCCTGATTTCACAGTATGGGCCTCTCCAAGGTTTAACAGATATTCCTCTTCCGGCACTTCACCTTTGTCTCCGTACATCAGCTCAGATTCCATGAAGATAATAGGATTGTCGTCTCTGATGGAGGCTTTGAGTAAGCCCTTAGCATCGTAAGGGTTGGAAGGCACGACCACTTTCAGTCCCGGAGTATTGGCATACCAGTTTTCAAAGTTTTGAGAGTGCTGAGAGCTGAGTTGTCCGGCGTTTCCGGTAGGGCCTCTGAACACGATAGGGGAGTCAAACTGACCCCCGGACATTGACTTTATTTTCGCTGCTCCGTTGATGATCTGGTCAATGGCCACCAAAGAGAAATTGAAAGTCATGAATTCAATGATCGGTCTGAGGCCGTTCATGGCTGCCCCAACACCCACTCCAGCAAAACCAAGCTCCGCAATAGGCGTATCAATCACACGATCTGGTCCGAACTCATCGAGCATACCCTGGCTTACCTTATAAGCACCATTGTACTCTGCAACTTCTTCACCCATAAGGAAGACCTTAGGGTCCCTTCTCATTTCTTCACTCATTGCTTCGCCAAGCGCTTGTCTGAATTGTATTTCTCGCATGATTTGATTGTTGATTAAGAAAGCTGCTAAATTAAAATATTAGCTCGATATAAATAAAAAAAGCTCTCCAAAATGGAGAGCTTTCAAATATAAATTTCAGAATTCTTACTTCACTGCCTGAGCAACTGCGTCAGCGTAATTGGTGAATTCAAGATCGTTAAGTGCTTTGTCTTTCAATGCAGGATCTTTAGACACTGCAGCTTTCAGACTGCTAGCCACGTCAGCGGCGTTGTTTTGTCTGGCTGATGCTACAGCGATCAGGTAATTAGCCTCTGCACCAAGTTTTTCGTTGGTAGCTATTTCACCCAATGTGCTCTTCGCTCCATCGTAGTTTCCACTTAGAAGTTGTGAAAGACCTGAATCGAAAGTTACAGTAGCGCTCTTTGCAGAAGAAGCAAATGAAGCATTAGCTTCTTCGTACTGACCATTCATTACCTGAATAGCACCTTTCATTCCTTTGATATTGCTAGCTGTAGTATTAGAAGGAGAAGCAGCCTCAGCATCACCTATAGAGGTCAATGCCTGAGCATATTCGCCTTGCATCACGTAAGCAGCAGCCATGTTAGCTGATACTTTTGCAGACTTGCTTTTGTTTTTTGCAATTTCAAGCTGAGTGATGGCATCCTGTACCAATTTGGTTTTGTCAGCACCTTCTGCTTTTGCAGCTTGCTCCAGGTATACAGCACCCAAGTTGTTGTGTGCTTCCCATGCACCACTTTTTGTAGCAGCTTTGTAGATGGCAGCTTTCTCATCCAAAGAAGGAGTGAGGGTAGCAGCAAACAATAGCTCAGAAGTAGTGAGGGTATCAGCAGAAATGCTTCCATTGGCAATTTGCTTAGCCAATACAGCGATTTGAGCATTGGATTTTTTAGGCTTCACTGTAAGGATTTCAGTCTTAGCAGTTCTCAGACCTGGGTAAACTTTGTCCAAAAGAGTTTTGTATGCAGGAAGTTTCTGCAATTCTTTTTCTTTCTCTTCGAAAGAACCATTTCCGTTGATGATTCTTGAGATGGCTGCTTTTTGATCGTCAGAGATACCTGTGTAAGATACCAAGGCCACTTTCAAACCAGACCAGTCTTCAACGACAGGCTTAAGGATGAATTTGATTGAATCCGCCATGCCTTTGTAGTCATAACGCTTCATTTGCTTTCTGTAGAAGCTTTCGATTGCCTTGGCTCTGTTTTCAGAAAGACCACTGTTAATTCTTTCAGTACCTTCTGGAGAGTGAGTACCAGTGATTGTTACAGTTCTGGTAACGTTTTTCTCTGCGATGAAAGCAGCAAGGTCGTTACTTTTTGAACGGTTTGAGCTACCATCAAAGCTTAAAGAAGGATTAAGTGTCGCTACACCCTGAGCGAAAAAGAAATCCACTTTTGTCGGCACAAGCTCTTCTTTGTCGTTGTAACCATGGTCAGCATAAGAGCTGAAAGTTACAGGCTTAGCAAAAGAACTGGTCATTACCAAACCTTGGGCTACAGCCATTCTTGGAGAAGTCTTTGACTTTCCTGATCTTGGATCTTTAGCCACACCTTCTACGTAGAGTGTTCCAGGATTCATTCCATCCTGATAAGGGATAGAGAAATCACCGCTCTTGCGAGAAGTAGAAGAACTACTGTTAGGGAAGTCTTCAGCTTTGAACTCTATAGATCCAACAGCAATTTCCTGATCACCGTACTGATAGATAGTGTTTATGGTGTAAACTTTTCCTGTAGGGAGCATTTTTGGAGGTAAAACCGCTGACATTTGGAACGGAACCGCACCACCATGAACTTCAAGTGGATTAGGGGTTACCTGCAAATCCTGGTTTGCAGCTAGCTTGATCATCTTGCCGAGCGTACAACCAGAAAAAATGATTGCTCCGGCGACAAACGCCATAGCAAAGTTAAATTTTCTCATGTGGATCATTTTTTTGAATTTTCAATTGTAATAATGGTCAATTCCGATTATTGAACTGCAATAATACGGAAATTTAAACTTTCTTAGTAACTCAATTTCAACAAATCTAAGGGCCTTTTGTTATCTTTGTTGCTATATTGAATATGATTTATGCAAGATTTTTTTGAAAAATACGCGTTTGGTGTTTGTACAAGGTTGGGGGAGAAGCTAAGAATCCCAACATCAGGCATAAGATTGTTCTTTATTTATGCTTCATTTTTGACTTTCGGGTCGCCTGTTATTCTTTATTTGGCGTTAGCATTTATTATGAATTTCCGCAAAATGCTGCGTAGAAGGGACAATTCTATTTGGTATTATTGATCGCTTCATAGTTTCTTTTTCTCAGAACGTAGTAAGCAACGGGGAGAATTACTTTTTTCTGATTTTTCAGTCGTGTGCCTGATCGGATCGTTAGTTTGATTTGACTAGGAAAAGCCCTCATAGCGCCTGCATGAGCTTTAAATACCGCTGCGAAATGTGAAAAGGACTCATTCTTCCAGAAGAGAAAAGCGGCCATCCAGTCAAGAATCAGCCTTACAGGAAGCGCCACTAACAGTATTGGGATAGGTAAATTCTTTATCAAAAGGCTGATCCCGTTTCTGAAATTGAGGTAGGTTTTGCGGGGGCTAGTTTTGTTCAATGTACCTCCCCCCACATGGTAGATCACACTGTTTGGGACAAAAGCAATTTTCAATCCCAGACTTTTGACCCGCCAACAGAGGTCAATCTCTTCCATGTGCGCAAAAAAATCAGCATCGAACCCGCCGGCTTGTTTGAAAACCTCAGATCTAATCATAAAACATGCGCCGCTGGCCCAGAAAATATCAGCGTTGGAGTCATACTGACCTGTGTCGTGCTCCAATGTATTGAAAATACGCCCTCTGCAATAGGGGTATCCCAGCAGATCGATAAATCCTCCTGCGGCTCCTGCGTATTCGAAATAATCTTTTTGATTGAAATCGAGGATTTTCGGCTGAACAGCTGCGTAATCCTTGTTTTCGTCCAGGAAACGAGAGAGTGGAGCGATCCAGTTTGGAGAGACCTCCACATCAGAGTTGACCAAAAGGTAGTAATCGGCAGTGACCTGCTTGAGGGCTTCGTTATAGCCCCCGGCATAACCATAGTTTTGGTCCAGGAGTATGGTCCGAACTGAGGGAAACTGCTGAAGCACTGCCAGAGAGTCGTCTGTAGAGCAATTGTCAGCTACAATGACTTCAGTATCAGATGAATGCGCTATGAGCGTTGGTAAAAAGTGGAGCAGGTGATCCCGGCCGTTATAGTTCAGGATGACAACAGCAACTTTGCGCATTAAATCATGTTATTTAGGTCGAATCCGGGGATGTTCGGAATCATTCCTTCTGTGGCTTTCTTCATATGCTCTTTCGATGCAGCGTCCACTTCCACCATTGCCTTGTTGATGGCAGCGATGATCAAATCCTTCATCATGTCAGCATCTTCTTTGGAGATAATTGACTCATCGATCTCCAGGGATGTGACCTCTTTATTTCCATTTACGGTGGCCTTTACCATTCCGGCACCAGATTCTGCAGATGCAGTGATGTTTTTCAATCCGGCCTGGGCTGCTTTCATATTTTCCTGAACCTCCTTCAGTTTGCCCATCATTTTCATCATATCTAACATAGCACTGATGTGTTAATTCCTTAAAAGTGTAAAAGTACCAACTTGAGTTTTAAGTTCACCGTTTTCCAGCCGGAAGGTGAGCCGGTAAAGGTAAGTTCCCTCATCAGCATCATGTTTGCCTATTTCTCCATGCCATACAGGATTAGTGCTGGACTGATGGATAGGGGCACCCCAGCGGTCATAGATGATTATGTCAAAATCATTGGTAGGGAGCCCAAAAAGCTCCAAATAGTCATTGAGTCCATCTCCATTTGGGGTAAATCCTGAAGGGATAAACACCGTAATTTCATAGGCTTCTGTTAGAGGATTGGACAGGATAAATAGGTCGTTATCGTAGCTGTACCTAACCCGAAGGTGAATGCTGGTCCCCAGGCCACCGGGTAAGAGAATGTTAGTGTCGAAATTGGTCTCCAGAACCTTACTACTGTCGTCATTGTAAAACAGGAGGGATTGAGTGTAGCTACCCAAAGCATTTTGGGGCGGACTGAGACTTATTTGTATTCGGTTTTCAGAGTAGCTACGGTCCGTAAGTTTGATGTGTGGAGGTGCTACCACAATCGAGTCAATGGCATTGCCACAACTGTCCTGCTGAATCAGACGGTACTGGAAGGGGCGTGCGCCGGGAGGTACATCGTCAGTGTAGTCACCTTGGGTGGTAGCCACCAATGAGAAGGCGCCATCTCCATATTTTCTTTTGACCTCAACTTCTTTGGAAGAAGAGGAATCAATGTGAATCAAAATGTCATCACCACTATAGGTAGCGTAGGAATCAAGTAGGTTTTTTGTGGTAGGTCCGGTCGCAGCGCAGCTTTCCTGAGTAAATAAAATGGTCTCAGTGCAGGGGTTGAATATATTAATCCGGGTGCAGAATTCATCGATATGCAGGTCAGTGCCCAAGTGAAAAGAGGGATTAGAGGTAGTTAACTTACCCTGATGGATGGTTTCAAAAGTGGCTCCATTCATTTGCAACTCTACCGAGTAGAGGGTGAGTGGGTCTGGGCTTGGCCAAAGTGAGAGCTGCAGATAGAGGTCATCGAGGCATGCCTCTGTAATCTCAGCGGAGTTGATGTTGAGGGGTTGAAGACTTTGAAGATTAAACGACTGGCTTATATCCGGACAAGAGGCAAAAGCATTGTTAAAATAGCCTACTGCCTGAATCATTCCGTTCGATTGACCATAATCATAGGTGGGTAGCCCATCACCAGGTACGTAGGTGACCGAATCTGTTTCTGAGAACCATACCCGGTAATAGTCGTAGTATTCGTCAGAGAATCCAACGGTAATCTCGGTTTCTGAACACTGAAAAATACTGAGCGCCGGAGGGATGGCCTCCAGTACTTCAAATACCAGGGTATCTGTTTTGGGCTGGATATCCTCTCCCAGAAATTGAACCACCTCATATCTTCCCGGTTCAGTATAGGTATGAAAGGTATCAGTGGTTTCTATAGCCCCCTCTTCATAAAAATACTGTCTGCTGATGGTGCCCAGGTTGTCATGCTCACTGATGTGAATGGTAACAGGCGCACACCCCTGAGGGTAAGCAATGGAAAATCTTCCAAAATTACTTATATGCTGCCCTATGCCGGCAAAGCAGATGAAGTTCAGTATGAATAGGAGTACTCTCAAATAGTCATTGCTAATATTTAAACTAACGAGGGAGTCCTGATTAAATTTTCGACTCAAGTCTTGCTACCACACTTTCCATCGAAAGCATCTCCTGATTACCGTCCCTCATGTTTTTGAAGCTATATTCTTTTTTGGCTATTTCCTCTGTACCCACCACCAGCACGTAGGGGATGGCGTTTTTGTCGGCATAGTTGAACTGCTTCTTGATCTTAGCCGCATCGGGAAAAATCTCTGCCCTGATGCCAGCACTTCTGAGTTGATTGAGTAACCCAATGCCGTGTAGGAAACATTCCTGATCAAAGTGAGCGATGAGTACATCTGCTGATTTGGTCAGAGACTCCGGGAAAAGATTCTTTTCTTCCAATACGTCATAGATCCTGTCCAGACCAAAGGAAATGCCTACTCCGGAGATTCCCTCCAGTCCAAAAACACCCGTAAGGTTATCATACCGCCCACCACCGGTGATGCTTCCTATCTGCACATCCGTGGCCTTCACTTCAAAGATGATTCCGGTGTAATAGGTGAGGCCCCTTGCCAGGCTCAGGTCCAGTTCTATTTTCAGGTTTTTGGTGCCTGTGCGGGTCAGGTAATCGAAATATGAGAGCAACTCAGTGGTGCCTTTGTTTTCACCTATCAGCTTCTTGAATAATTCGATTTTGGTGGTGTTATCTGCATTTTGCTCAAACAGATCAATAACGGAGCGAAGCTTTGTGTCATTTGCACCCAGGGCCAGGAGTTCGTCCTGTACTTTGTCGGAGCCAATTTTATCCAGTTTGTCAATGATGATGCAAAATGACATTTCTTTGCCCGCCAGTCCAACATATCTCGCCAGCTCATTCAAGAGCTCTCGGTGATTGATTTTCAATACAAATCCATCGTATTTCAATTCCTTGTATACATCATGGATGAGCAGGGTGAGTTCAGCTTCATTCCAAAGAGAGTCTGAACCTACTATGTCCGCATCACATTGGTAAAACTCACGGTACCGGCCTTTTTGGGGTCTGTCGGCACGCCAAACAGGCTGTATCTGGAAGCGTTTGAAGGGGAAAGTGATGTCATGCTGATTTTGCACCACGAACCGGGCAAAGGGTACGGTTAGATCGTACCTCAGTCCTTTCTCAGAAATATGATTGAGCATGTGAGGACTGCCTTTCGTGTAATCCTCTACGCTCGTTTTCTTCAGGTAGTCACCCGAATTTAGTATCTTAAATAATAGCTGATCACCTTCATCTCCGTACTTGCCTGTGAGCACAGAGAGCTGCTCCATAGCAGGTGTCTCGATCTGATTGAAGCCGTACTTTCCAAAGTTTTTCTTGATGATTTCTATAATATAGGATCTTCTTGCTGATTGAAGTGGTCCGAAATCGCGTGTTCCTTTGGGTATGGATGGTTTTGAAGTTGCCATAGATTTATTTTGGACAAAACTAACTAATCCTCTAAATTTGCACCTCGTTAAAAAGAAATGATCAGACAATGGCCGTTACAAGATTAGAAAGAAAGGGTAAGAGAAATAAATCAAGAGCTAAAAATCGCGTGAGCAAAATCAAGCAACTTAATGCTATGCCTACCATCAAGAATGTGGACATAGAGGAAATTAAGAAAAGCTTTGAGGCCGCTCCTAAACCTGCAAAAAAGGCAGAAGCGAAAAAAGAGGAAGCTCCTGAAGTGAAAGCTGAAGCTCCTGCAAAAGAGAAAAAAGCTGCTGCACCTAAAGCTGAAGCAAAAGAAGCGAAGCCTAAGAAAGCCCCAGCTAAGAAAAAAGATACTAAGGATAAGAAAGAGGACTAATCGTCCGAAATTATCTGTGTCATAAAAAATAGCCCGCTCCGATTTTATCGGAGCGGGCTATTTTATGCATATCCGGTCAGGCGGTAGGCCAATAATCCTACCCATTCCTTGATCAGGATGTTCCAGTCCTCCAGGGCCGTGTGGGAGGGAAGTATCCAAAATGGACTCCAATTACCTTGCTGTCCTCTGAAATCTACCGCAAATGGGATGGCTATAATTCCTTGCTTTTTGAAGCACCTAAGTGCCCGAGCCATATGCGAAGCGGAGGTGATCAAAAGCACTTTCTGTTCTTTTAAACCCAGTGAGTCTAATATTCTGGCCGTTTCTACTGCATTTTCATAGGTATTTCTGGAGTTTGCTTCCATAAATATCTGATCATCATGAGCTTCTATGAGTGTTTGGCTGTAGGCACCAAGAAAATGTGCTTCGCGTAGCGTCTGATCCATTAGAGAACCTGATCCTCCCGAGAGAATGAGTTTTTGTACGATACCTTCCTTAAACAGAATCAAGGCTTCATTGATCCTGTCTGCACTTCCATTGAAATGATATTGATCTATAGGTTCCTTGCCTGGTTCAAGCATGCCTCCCAATACTACCGCCGTTTCCACATAGGGGAGTTGGTCTTTTGGAATGGCTGCATACTCCCATTCCACCATGGCGTAGTTGCTGAGCATGGGGTTGGTAAAGACCAGAAGTAGTAGTAAGCCGCTCCAAAGTGAATATTTCTTCAACCCCTCCTTACGAGCAAATACGGCAAGCAGCAAGAGTGCGACAATCCAGCTAAGCGGGCTGATCAGGAAGAATAGTACTTTTGAGGCTATGAAAAACAAGACTGTTATCTACTAATGAACGCAATGATTCTCCTAAACCAATCGAAATACAGCGTAACAAACAACCCAAGACTCATCATCCATATGATGATGACATTGAAGATAAGAGTGTCTATCCACAAACCACCAAAATGTTTGGTAGGCTGATAAAACTGTGCCCTGAAGTCGAGGGGATGATCCGGAAATGACGGATCGTTGTAAATAGGGTAGAGCTTTTGAATGTAATGATTTTTATGCTCCAATATGCGATGCTCCGTGGTAATGTTCTTGACCATCACCCCGACGGCTACATTGGCATTTTCATTTTTCAAACTCTCAAAACGTGCTTGTTTTTCCGAGGTAGAGTTGAGATCAGCCAAAAGCGCCTGTTTGCTTGAATTGGCATCCTTGTATTGAAGGTTGTAATACTTGATCAGCTTCTCTACAAAAACCATCGTCTCATGAAAAAGAGACTCACTCCATTGATCTACAGTGAGTTGATCTACTTCAGGAAACTTATCATAACCGATTTCGGAGAGCTCTTTTTTAAGTTCGTTTTGAATGGTTTTGAGTTGGTACGCATATTTCTCTTTTTCTTCCTCGCTGGCTGCACCCATGTTGTGATGGATTTGTTTGAGGTCTTCTTCTATTCTGGGGAATAAATAAGCGGTCTTGAACTCTGATTGGGCCATGACTTTGTCATCCTCATAAAAGTACTTTTCATATTCGTTCTCCTTGAACTGATGTACCGCCATTGCCTCGAATGCCCATCGTGAAGCCATGATTTCCCCTATCATCGGCACTTTATCCTCTGTAGTGATGGCGGGGTTGAGTTTGTCGAAATTGACGACTACACCGCTGAGAATGAGCTGGGGAATGACCAGCAATGGGATGAGAATATAGACGGTTATGGCTGACTTAAAAGCCGAAGAGACATTGAGTCCCAGTACATTGGCAAAGCACGATATGGAGAAAAGGACCAACCAAAAAGGGAAAAACATCCCCTGTATGCCCAGAATCCAGTTGCCGATAAGGGTGTAGGTCATTGTCTGAAAGGCCGAGATGCCAAAGAGAATGATAAGCTTGGAAACGAGATAGCTCGACCTGCTAAGGTTGAGAAAAGCTTCCCGTTTCAGGATTTTTCGATCTTTGATGATTTCCTCAGCACTGACTGTGAGCCCCATAAAAAGTGAGACAATCACACTCATGAAAAAGAAGACAGGAATGTTAAGATTTTCTCTGAACTGATAAAAGGAAGTGTCCTCTGGTAGATATCTTACGATGAAAGCGAGCAAAAGGGCCAGGACCGGTGCTTCCAGAAGGTTGATCGTGAGGTACTGCGTATTGCTCAACTTTGATTTGAAATCCCGGATGGAGAATATCCTTAGCTGCTTGAATTTGTTGGGAATATCCAGTGTTTTGTGTGGGATCACGGGAGTTTCCTCTACCGGGGGGATATTTATTCGCTCCTTGAAGTACTGATACCACTGGTAAGGCGTGATCTTTCTTTCTTTTGTGAAGTTTCCAAACTCATTGACCACCTTGGTTTCAATGATGTTGAAGATTTGCTCAGGGTTGGCAGCTTTTGATTGATCCACCATCTTCACAATATCCTTGAAGTAGGCAATGCCATCAATGGGATTACCATAGTAGACCTGATAACCACCAACATCGAGCACAATCAGTTTGTCGAACATTTTGAAGATGTCCTCTGAAGGCTGGTGGATCACCACAAAGATCATTTTTCCCTTGAGAGAAAGCTCTTTGAGCAAATCCATGATGTTCTCAGAGTCTCTGGAAGAAAGCCCGCTGGTGGGTTCGTCAACAAAGAGTACAGAAGGCTCTCTAAGTAACTCTAGGCCTATATTCAGGCGCTTTCGCTGTCCACCGGAAATGGTCTTATCCAGAGGTGAGCCCACCCGTAGTTTGCGGGTTTCGTATAGTCCGAGGGACTCAAGTGTCTTGTTGACTAATTGTTGTAACTCTTCTTCATTGAGTTTTTTGAAACACAACTTGGCCGCATAGTAGAGGTTGTCAAAGACGGAGAGCTCCTCGATCAACAGGTCGTCCTGTGGTACGTATCCTATGACGCCCTCTATTTTACGTCTGTTTTTGTGAATGTCCACGCCATTAATGCGCACGGTACCCTCAGAGGGGCGCTCATTGCCGTTGAGTACATTCAGCAGGGTGGACTTTCCTGCACCACTTCCACCCATCAGCGCTATCAGCCTTCCTGATTCCTCTTCAATGTTAATGTTACGTAGGCCAACTTTTCCATTTTTAAACTTAAAGGTGACTTCTCTTGCCGCAAAGGTAAGGTGATGGTCAGATGCGATGGATCTGAAACTATTGACTACCTCGCTATGGTATATGGGCTCGGCGTTTTCAAATTTGATAGCGCTCCCACTGGCAAAATTATAGATGTGATTGATGCGCATAGGCCCTTCGTTCAGGACTACAGGTCGCTCACCAATGTATTTAGCCAGGTAAATGTCGATCTCTGGAACACTCAAAACGAGGATAAATCCATCGAGGCCCTGTCGGATCAGGCGCTTGCATTTGTCCGGCACTTCATGGGTGCCATCATCTATGATCAGTACATGTCTTGAGCTGATCTTGCTTCGCTCCTGAAAAATCACAAAAGCTTTGATCAGATCAGTAATGGCTTTTGAAATGTTGATGCTCTCAGAGATCAGGTATAGGAGCTCTCTCTCCCTGTTGGAGACCTTACCGTCAGCAGCAATGAGAATAATCAAATCAAGGATGATGATGATTTTCTGCTGAGCGGTTTGTTCTTTATTGATTTTGGCACAGATCTCCGCTATTTGAGTTTCGTCACTGTCCGAATAGTGCTGCTTCTTAGTAAGCTCATCGAAGAAAAGCAGGTATTTTTTGGCACGTTCAGCAGTCAGTTTGCTGACCAGAAAGTTTTCAACGGAAGCTTTCTCAGCTGATGTTACATCATCTTCTTTAGCTACAATAGCAAGGAGTTGGAGTATGGCATTGAGAATCTCTTCACTCATAGGGCGTGTGATTTGAAGGAATGCCTAAAAATACAAAAAGCATTGGGATCCCAATGCTTTTTCTTCAGGTTAGGTAATGTTTTAGCTAATTTTTTAGAAGGCTACAATATCGTTCCTTACTCTTTTTACTTCGGTAGTAATATCAATCAACATGTCTTGGGTGAGAATGAAATTACCTTCATTCGAAGCGATTTTGGCTTGAATGTCAGCCAAATCTCCGTCATATAGGATTCGAAGGATACTGAGTTCAGTGATCATTTTAGCAATGGCATCATTCTGAGGCAGATCCTTGAGCATGGCGATCACATCAAGCAAAGGTTTTTTCTGATCCAGAACCACTTTTACCAATGGCTCCAGAATGAGGTTTCTATTGGTTTCATCCAGTATATCCGAAGGGTAGGTCTCAATAACCTTCACTGCCAGGTAAAGGCCTTCTAAGAAGCTACCTGTAAGGATGAGCGCCGCTACAGATACCCTGTCTGAGCTTTCCAGTCTGGTTTCTGCTTCTACAATGGCACGGCTTAGAATTTTGCTTAAGGAATCCGGGTTGTTCAGGTTACCCTGAAATTCCTCCATGGTCTTAACATCAAATACTGAAGCGACCCCTAAGGTTTCTGCCAACTTCTGACATGCTTCCATATATTGTCTGGACTCTGACACCTTCTCGTAGGAAAGCAGGTAGCCCATATCCGTGGCGTACACTCCCAGATTGAGACTAGCTTCCTCTTCGTTTGTCTCATATTTGGAAAGATTTTCCAGTCCATTGATAAGCGTACCATTAAAGTCCGAACCTGTAGCCTGGAGCATATAAGGAACTTCAGTAGGTGAGGGGAGGTCATGTATGACCTGATCCAGGTCGGAAGATATTTTCTTCTCTGCTTCCTCAAATGCGGCCTCCTTGGCAGACTTTTCGTTGGAGCTGCCACCACAGCCTACCAGGGCCAAAGCGAATGCAGATCCTATGAGTAGAGTGAAAGCGTATCGAATCGAAATTTTCATTTTATATGTCGGTTAGGTTATCAACATCCAATTTTAATGCTTTTTTGGCTTGGATTGAAATTTAGTGTAGATAATTTCGCTTAAGGATTTCACATCCCCCTGAGAATACAATATGAAGGGACTAAGCTATAGTAGTTTGAGGGCAGGAAAGCGGTATTGGCTGGTGAATTATGGCGACAGGTATGAATTTGAAATCCTGGAGGTTTTATCCCCCCAGGACTTCAAACTTAAAGATGTCAATACCCTGGAATTATACCTGATGTCAGAGATCACCAGGTATGGAAAGGGTGATGATTTTGAGATCAGAGATCTAGGCTAACTGATAGAATGATTTTGATTTTGAAGGCAGCTTAGAAGCTCCTTCCAGAAATTCATCTACTGCACGGGCAGCCTCTCTGCCTTCAGAGATAGCCCAGACCACCAAAGACTGGCCTCTGCGCATATCACCTGCTGTAAACACGCCACTCTTGCTGGTGGCATAATTCTCAGCTCTTACGTTTCCTCTTTCATCAAGCTCGAGTCCCAGTTGTTCGATCATTCCCTCTTTCTGAGGATGCACAAACCCTGCGGCCAGAAGCGCCAGTTCACATGGGATCACCCTGTCGGTGCCCGGAACTTCTTCCATGCCGTTCTTTCCCCAGTTGATGTCCACCAGTCTCAGGCCGGTGAGTTCCCCTTTGTCATTCCCAATAAATTCCTTGGTGAGGATGGCCCAGGCCCGCTCACATCCTTCATCATGCGATGATGAGGTTTTGAGGGTCATTGGCCATTCAGGCCATGGGTTCAGTTGAGTTCTGGATTCAGGTGGCTTGGATAGGAGCTCTATCTGAGTGACCGATTTTGCTTTGTGTCGGTTGGAGGTACCCACACAGTCAGATCCAGTGTCACCACCACCGATCACGATTACATTTTTTCCTGTGGCGAAAATGTCCTCTTTGGTATCTACTCCCTGGTGGTTGATCAGAACGTTTTCTCTATTAGAAACACGCTTATTTTGCTGGCTCAGGAAATCCATTGCGAAATGAATGCCTTTCAGGCTACGACCGGGCAAAGGTAAATCTCTTGGCACTGTAGAGCCTCCACAAAGTACAATGGCGTTAAATTTCTCTTCCAATTCGCTAACAGGAATGTTCACCCCTATATTGGCGTTGGTTTTGAATGTGATTCCTTCCTCTTCCATTACTTTGAGCCTTCTGTCGATGGTCCATTTTTCCAGCTTAAAATCCGGGATGCCATATCGCAGGAGCCCGCCGATCTGATCAGCTCTTTCAAACACTGTTACATTGTGACCTGCCTGATTTAGTTGTGTAGCCGCTGCCAGTCCCGCCGGTCCTGATCCTATTACCGCTACGGATTTCCCAGTTCTTGTTTTAGGAGGATTGGCTTTTACCAACCCTCTTTCAAAGGCTTCTTCCGCAATTGATTTTTCGATCAATTCGATCGCTACAGGATCCTTGTTAATCCCCAAAACGCAAGAGCCTTCGCATGGAGCAGGACAGATCCGTCCGGTGAATTCCGGGAAATTGTTTGTCGATGAAAGAATCTTAAAAGCAGTCTCCCAATCCTTGTTGAAAACAGCATCATTGAAGTCAGGAATGTGGTTGCCCAGTGGACAGCCATTATGACAAAAGGGAATTCCACAGTCCATACATCGGGCGGCCTGTTTGTTGGTTTTCTCCTCTGCGAATGGAACATAGATTTCGTTGTAATCTGCAATCCTGCTCTTCGGGTCCCTTACTTCAGGAAGTTCTCTGTTGTATTTTAAAAATCCGTCTACTGCTCCCATTATGCTACTTTTTCTTGTATTTTATTCTCTTCTAAAACTCTTTTTAAATCGTGTGGCATCACTTTGACGAAGTACTGCTGCATGTGATCCCAGTCGTCGAGGATATTGGCGGCATGCTGGCTACCTGTATTGGTAACGTGTGCGCCGATTTCCTCCTTGAGGTAGGCCAAATCATCACTTCCGGGTTGTTCCAGGCCTACCATTTCCATGTTCACCTTATCTCGGAAGGTTTCATCGGTGTCTAAAACGTAGGCGATACCACCGCTCATTCCGGCGGCGAAGTTTTTACCTGTTTCACCCAGGATAATTACTTTTCCTCCGGTCATGTATTCACAACCATGGTCACCTACACCTTCCACTACAGCCTCTACACCTGAGTTTCTCACACAGAAACGCTCTCCGGCGTTGCCATGGATGTAGGCTTTTCCTGAAGTGGCTCCGTAGAACGCTACGTTACCAATGATGATGTTCTTCTCCGGCTTGAATGTGGCCTTTTGAGGCACCTTTACTACGATTTTACCTCCTGAAAGTCCTTTTCCAAGGTAGTCGTTAGATTCACCTTCCAGACAAAACTCAATGCCCGGAGCAAGGAATGCTCCGAAACTTTGTCCGGCAGACCCTGTGAATCCGATTTTAATTGGACTCATCTTCAACCCGGCACTGCCATATGCCTTGGATACCTCATGCGAGAGCATGGCGCCTACGGACCGATCGATGTTGATGATTTTGTAGGTTTTGTTGTTCTCACCTTTATTGAGGTAATCACGAATCAATTTTCTATCTAGCACCTTCTCCAGTCCATGATCCTGGTCTATTTGGTGATGCTTACCAAAAGAGGCAGGCACACTTTCCTGATGCAGGATAGGAGAGAAGTCTATGTTTTTTAATTTCCAATGATCAAGATCGCTGCGCACTTTGAGCACGTTGGATTGACCGACCATTTCGTTGATGGTACGGAAACCAAGTTCGGCCATCACTTCTCTGAGCTGTTCTGTGATGAATGTAAAGAAGTTGACCACATGATCCGGGTTACCGGTGAATAGCTTTCTCAACTCAGGTTTCTGTGTGGCGATCCCTACAGGACAAGTGTTGAGGTGGCATTTTCTCATCATGATACAACCCTCAACAATGAGCGCTGTGGTGCTAAATCCAAATTCTTCAGCTCCCAACAATGCTGCAATGGCCACATCACGCCCTGTCATAAGCTTACCATCTGTTTGCAATACTACCCGGCTTCTCAGGTTATTTCTCAGGAGGGTCTGATGCGCTTCGGCCAGCCCAATCTCCCATGGGAGCCCGGCATGTCTGATGGAGCTAAGTGGTGAGGCACCAGTACCTCCATCCGCACCTGAGATCAATATAACATCTGCTTTGGCCTTAGCCACACCAGAAGCTATGGTACCGACACCTGCTTCTGATACCAGCTTTACATTAATCCGGGCATGTCTATTCGCATTTTTCAGATCATAGATAAGCTGCTTAAGGTCTTCTATAGAATAGATGTCGTGGTGTGGTGGGGGTGAAATGAGCCCAACACCTGGTGTAGAGTGTCGCACTTTGGCAATCCACTCATCCACTTTATGTCCTGGCAATTGACCGCCCTCTCCGGGCTTTGCGCCCTGTGCTATTTTTATTTGAAGTTCGGTTGCTTCCTTCAGGTAATTACTGGTCACTCCAAACCTACCGGACGCTACCTGCTTGATTGAAGATCTCTCCCAGTCACCATTGGGCTTTTTGGCGAACCTAATCTCGTCTTCTCCGCCTTCACCACTGTTACTTTTGCCACCAATTCTGTTCATGGCAATGGCTAATGTGGAGTGTGCTTCGTGAGATATAGATCCGAAAGACATGGCACCCGTAGCAAATCTCTTCATGATACTACTGGCGGGTTCTACTTCCTCCAGTGGTACGGATGTTCGTTTTTTGAAATCAAACAAACTTCTCAGGGTGATGGTGCTGTCCTGATAGTTATGTACACTTGCTGCGTACTTCTTAAACAACTCGTAATCTCCAAGAGAGGTTGATTTTTGTAGCAAATGGATGGTCTCCGGATTCAGGAGGTGGGCCTCACCATTTCTTTTCCATTGGAAATATCCACCTACTTCCAGTAATTTATTATCTGTATCAAATCCAGATGCATGTTTGATCAGGCATTCTTTCTCCAGATCCTCAAAGGTGAGGCCGTCCAATCTGCTGACGGTGCCCTTGAAGCATTTGTTGACTACTTCAGATCCCAATCCCACACACTCAAAAATCTGGGCAGATTGATAAGACTGGAGGGTAGAGATACCCATTTTGGAAAGGATCTTCAAGAGACCACTGCCTATACCATGGGCAAAATTTTCATAATAGGTATTCAGTGAAGTTCCCTGATCGAGCTTGCCATCTGCATAAAGGTCTGCAATACAGTCATAAGCTTTGAATGGATACACGGCACTCACACCGTAACCTACAGCGGTGGCAAAATGGTGAGTTTCCCAGATGTCACCGGCCTCTGCGATCAGACCTGTCTTTGTACGGATGTTTTCTTTCACCAGGTGCTGATGCACTGCACCAATAGTGAGTAGTGAAGGAATAGGCACCCTGGTCTCGCTAATGTTGCGATTGGAGAGTACAAGAATTTTCTTACCTTTTTCTACTTCAGCCTGAGCTTCTGCGCAGACTCGATCCAGTGCTTCTTTCAGATTGATCTCTGAAGGATCGTAAGTGCCATCGATGCTGCCATAGTCAAATCCTATTTCCTTTTGACTAATTAGCTTTTGGAAGTCAGCTCTGGAAAGTACTGGTTGCGAAATGTGAATTTGCTTGGTGTGCAGAGCGGACTCATCCAATATATTCAGGGATTCACCCACCCGGGTATAGAGGGACATCACCAGTCTTTCTCTGATAGGATCGATTGGCGGGTTACTTACCTGAGCAAAAAACTGCTTGAAGTAATTAGAGATGTGCTGACTTTGTCTGGACAATACGGCCAGAGGAGCATCTGCTCCCATGGAGCCCAACGGCTCTTTTCCCAGCTCTGCCAGTGGGCCTACCGTCAGTTTTACATCTTCCTGAGTATAGCCGTAGGCTTTCAACTGCTTTCTCAGAAGTTCTTTTTCGATTTTTTCCTCTTTTATCTCAGGATCCGGTAGGAGTCTGAGTTTGATTCTTTCCTTCTTGATCCAATCAAAATAGGGCTTGTCTTTGACTACCTCGTTTTTGATTTCTTCATCATAGAAGAGCTTTTTGTTGGGAAGATCCAGCCAAAGCATTTTTCCTGGCTGTAAACGACCGTTTTCCAATACATTTTCGGGCTTCACCGGAATGGCCCCGGTTTCTGAAGCCATGATAAGCCTGTTGTCTTTGGTAACACAGTAGCGAACCGGGCGCAATCCATTTCTGTCCAGAGTGGCACCGAGTTGCTTTCCGTTGGTAAAAAACAAGGCGGCTGGTCCATCCCAGGGCTCCATGATGGATGCATGGTACTTGTAGAAGGCCTTCTTCATTACCTCCATTTGCGAGTTGTCCTGCCATGCTTCTGGCACGAGCATCATCATGACGTGAGGCAGGCTGCGTCCACCAAGCACGAGTAGCTCTATAAGTGCGTCCAGATTGGCCGAATCCGAATTAGCAGGATCGGTCACAGGAAGAAGCCACTGCAGTTCCTTTTCGGTGAAAAGAGGGGAAGACATATTCGCTTCCTTTGATTTCATTTTATTCACGTTACCACGTATGGTGTTGATTTCACCATTGTGGGCCAGGTATCTGAAAGGCTGGGCAAGCTTCCAGTTAGGGAAGGTGTTGGTAGAGAAGCGTGAATGCACGATAGCAAAAACGCTTTTAAAATCCTTGTTGGTCAGATCATGGTAGTAATCTTCCAGCTGGTCAGTCTTCAACTGACCTTTGTATATCACAGTGTGGGCTGACAGGCTACACACATAGAAGTCACCATTCTGTCCTTCTACCTGATTTTTGATTTCGTGGGTGGCGTAGTTACTCAGCACAAAAAGTTTTCTTTCGAGTTCTTCTTCCGTGAGTTTTTCGTTGATGCCAATAAAAATTTGCTCTACGTATGGTTCGGCTGCTTTGGATTCATGTCCGGGCACCTGAGAGTCCACCGGCACAAGTCTGTATCCTATGAGGTTAAGACCAAGGTCCTTGAGGCATTTGTTAAATACTTGCCGACATTTTTCCCTTACCTGATAGTTTTTAGGGAAGAAAATCATTCCCACACCATAAGATCCTTTTGAGGGTAGGGTGATGCCGAAATTCTCTAGTTCCTTTTTGAAAAAGGCGTGTGGAATCTGAACTAAAATACCAGCTCCATCTCCTGTATTTTCATCACTACCGGTTGCACCCCTGTGCTCCATGTTCTTTAGCATGGTCAGCGCATCCTTCACATTTTTGTGTGATTCTCTGTTGTTGATGTCTGCAACACACCCCACACCACAAGAATCATGCTCCAACTCTTTGGTATACAGTCCTTTATTTACCATTTATAGAAATATGTTATTGTTAAACCAACCTTAAAAATACTGAATTTGTCTCTTCAAATAAAATGAAAAACTAGAAAACACTCGTTTCACCAAACATTATTTCAATATTGACAATTTATCCTATTAACCATTGAATAAATGCAAATAACTAAAAAAATAGGCTATATAAATTGATGATTTTTCAAAGTAATTAAAACTCTATTGAAAAATCCACATTTTCGATCATAAAATCACTGGATATTGGTCTCTTTTCGTGTTCGATTGACTTCAGGAATTTCTAAATTTATGGCGAACATTGTGGTCGTCAAGAGGTGCAATGGCGGCCTGTCTTCATTATTTCAAAAACAACTTGCTTGCGATGAGAAAAATCGTCCTGATGATCCTTTGGATTGCTCCATATTTAAGCCAGGGTCAGTCCGCAGAGATCAATTTCAGAATAAAGGATTTCAAAGACTCAATTGCCTACGTAGGTTATCACTTTGGTCATCAGAAATACCTGATGGATACGCTGCCCGTTAGTGAAGATCGGTTTTCGATGAAGGTAAATCAACCTAAGCAGGGGATATACTTTATATATACACCGAGCTATTATTTTGAGTTCGTAATGGATGGGAACTCATTTGGATTGGAAACCAGTGTGTCCGGAGGTTATGATCAGCTCAAAGTGAGTGGTTCTAAGGAGAATGAGCTTTTCAAGAGTTTTCAGGTGGAGATAGGTGGGTTACAAAAGAAGCAAAGGTCTTTTGTGGAGCGCCTCAAGGAAGCGACTGGTGAAGATTCGGTGCGGATCATGAAGGATATTCGTGAGGTGAATGTGCAAATGGAGGATGTGAGGAAAAAGCTCATTTCGGAGAACGACCAGTCATTTGTTGCGGCTTTTTTGCGACTGATGCGAGATCCCGACGTACCATCCCTGGATAGCATTAGCGATGAATCACAGCGGAAAATGCAGCGCTATACTTACTACAAGAGTCATTTCTTTGAGGAGGGGCAGCTACAGGATGGTCGCCTGCTGAGAACTCCACTGCTTTACCCTAAGGTGACCAAGTATTTTGATGAGGTGGTGATTCAGCAGCCGGACAGCCTGATCAGAGAGCTGGATTGGTTTTTCGGTCAAATCAAGCATGACGAGGAATCTTTCAGGTATTGGTTGGTGACCCTATTTAAGAAATATGCTGAGTCTAAGGTGATGGGGATGGATGCTGTGATGGTTCATATGATTGAAAACTTCTATCTGACTGGTAAGGCTTCGTGGATTTCAGAGGAGTATGAGAAGACCCTGAGAGAAGAAGTAGCCTATGTGAAGCCGAATCTCATTGGCAAACAGGCACCACCAATCAATGCGGTAGATACGCTGATGCGGGCTTTTTCATTTTCAGACATTCAAACCAGGTACACACTGCTATTTATTTACGACCCTGACTGTGGGCATTGTAAGAAATCGGTGAAAAAACTGGAAGAAGTGGACGGCCGGATGGCTGAGCTGGACATTACAGTGGTGGCCCTTTGTACCACTACTGATGTGAGCCGTTGGAAGAAATTTGTGGCAAGTCACAACCCCATGTGGGTTCACCTGATAGACCCTACAGGCAAGAGTTACTTCAGGGTTTCCTATGATGTGCGGAGCACCCCCAGGATCTACCTGCTGGATGCGGATAAGAAAATTCTGGCCAAGCGATTGGAAATTGATCAGTTCCTGGATGTGGTGGAGCGAATGAAAGAGGGTCTTTAATCGGTTGCTCAGTTTGGGTGGGTTCCTTACTCACAGCCAAACAACTTTCTCAGGCATAAAAAAAGCTGTCCGTTATGGACAGCTTTTTATAGTTTGGATTTTCTAAATCTGATTAAGAACCGGCACTAAATACCAGTACATACTGACCAATGCCACCAACTCTTGCACCTGCTTCTGTCACATTAATGTTGAGAGAAACAGAGGTTCTAGCTGCATTTACCACAAAACTGGTAACTGAAGCAGATAATTCAGCTGATGCTGAATTAACAAGAATATTAGAGATATCACCAGCCTCACTCACAGAAAAAGTTCCGCCAGTAATATAGCTGCTGATGTCGCCACCTAACGTAAACGCCAGACCATCAGCTGTTTCAGTAAACTTAACAGTGAAGGTCCCAATGTCGAACGTGCCATTGACTCCTGAAACATCAGTTACTGAGGCATCAGCCGTCCATGTAGTGGATACCAGTGCTTCTGTCAATACTTCTTTTTCAGTTTTGTCGCCACCATCATCAGGTCCACAGCTCATAAAAGCAGACATGGACGCAACAGCGATCAATAGCAGGGTTTGTTTTACTTTTTTCATTTCTTTAAAAAGATTAGTTAAAGGATTAAAGTGGCTTGTCGCCATAAAGATACGTGTTGAGAAGGATATTTTTTAAAGACTTATGAAAAAACTCCCATTCAACCTCTGAAAATCACTCTATTTGGGTACTGAAATCCTATGCCTGGGTGATGCTAAATGGTGAAATTACTAGGTTGTCGATCACTGAGCAGCGTAGACATTAATTCGATTTTTTCAAGGTAGTCGGGGCTCATTTCCTGATTATCGGCTACAAAAAGATTGCCGCGAACGATGGGAATGCTGTAAGGAAGCACCCATGCCCGCAACGCCTTTGCTACAGCATCCATAGCATTAATGCCCTGCATAGCCTGGGCACCATCGGCCCAACAGACGAGCCCGATGATCTTATTGGTCAGGTAAGGAACTTCTTCACGTGCGCTGATTTCTAACCAATCAAGGCAGTTTTTCATGGCACCAGTCATACTGCCATGATAGAGTGGAGTGAGCCAAATGTGCATATCTGCGGCTCTGAAAGTATTCACCATGTCCACAACTGATGATGGAGTTTCTTCAAAACTAAAATCGAAGAGCGGAATGCCAGCCTCGGATAGGTGAAACGTGGTAACCGTAGCTCCACGCTGCTCCAGATGATCTGTAAAGGCCCGGGCAATGCGGGTAGGTGTGGTGTTGGATTGGCTTTCTAATGAACCATTGAAAATGAGGATGTTCATTCTTTGTGGGTCTTTTGGTCTGCTGGACAGTTTTGATTTTTTATAAAAACGACAAAGGTACAGAATGGGAGGCGATTTTATCGAGCATACCCATTATGTACCTTTGTGAGCGAGATTTATGGAGTTAGGCTTAGCCTACCACTTTGGCATAATTGGCCTCTACTGCTTTCCAGTCCAATACATTCCAAAAAGCAGCGATGTAATCCGGTCGTTTGTTTTGGTACTTCAGGTAGTAGGCATGTTCCCAAACATCCAATCCAAGAATAGGTGTGCCATTCTCAGGGTTCACATCCATCAAAGGATTGTCCTGATTGGGCGTGGAGGTAATGGCCACTTCACCATCGGCAGTGACATAGAGCCATGCCCAGCCAGACCCAAAGCGGGTAGCCGCTGCTTGTTCAAATTGTGTTTTGAAATCCTCCAAACTTCCCCATTTCTTATCAATGGCTGCTTTGAGCGCACCCTCAGGGGCTTTGGCAGGGCTGGGCGATAGAATGGTCCAGAATAGTGAGTGGTTGTAATGACCTCCGCCATTGTTGCGCACTCCAGCTCCAAACTTGCTGATGTTTTTAATGATTTCTTCCAGGGATTTCCCTTCTGCCTCAGTGCCTTTGATGGCATCATTGAGCTTATTCACATAAGCCTGATGATGCTTGGTGTGGTGAATCTCCATGGTAGCTGTATCGATACGGGCATCCAGTGCATTGTATGCATAGGGTAATGCAGGTAGTTCGAAAGACATAATTTCAGTGTTTTATGATTTTGAAATGATTTTAAAAGAAAGTTTGTGACACTTTTTGGCTGATTCCTTGCTGTCACGTGGCAAAAGTATTTTATTTGCATAATAAAACAAGTAAAAGCTTGGAAAAATATTCAGCCCTTGGTTTTGTCTCTTTGAATCAAACTCAGAAGCGAATGCTCATGTATTTGAAAATGCATGGCGCACAACCTGCGGCTGTTTTAGCTGGTGTGATGGGACTGACCAATGAGGGTGCCCGACAGCACCTCATGCGGATGATGGAAGAGGGATGGATTTCCTCAGAAAGTCAGTCGAAAGGGGTGGGTAGGCCGATTATACTGTATCAAATCACAGAAGCTGGTTTTGGGCTTTTCCCTGATGCTCATGCCGAACTCACGCTACAGTTGCTCGCTTCCGTGAAGGCGTTGTTTGGACAGGACGGATTGGATCGACTCATCCAGTCGAGGGAGCAGGAAACTTTGAAGCAATACCAGTCAGGTGTGGAGGGAATGGGCCGTCTGGAGGATCGTCTGGACTATCTGGTAAGCATTCGCTCAGCGGAGGGCTATATGGCTGAGTGGTATCAGGATGGAGATCTTTATTTTTTGGTGGAGAACCATTGTCCCATCTGTGCTGCAGCTACCCGGTGCCAGGGCTTTTGCCAAGCTGAACTTCAGAACTTCAGGCAAACCCTTGGTGAAGGAGTGAAGGTGGAGCGGGTGGAGCATATCGTACAAGGGGCCAGACGTTGCGCCTATCAAATCACGACATTAGATAAGTAAAAAACCAAAGGAGCTGCCGGTTAGCAACTCCTTTAGTTTCATTGATTTCAGATTTCGGAAAGCGCTGAGTTGATGAAGGAAATCTCCTCAGGAGAAAGGTTCAGGGCCGCTGCGCCTGCATTTTGTACCGACTGAGTGGCATCTCTCGCACCGGCCAGGGCGATGGTGATTCCCGGGCGTTCTATTGTCCACTTGAGTACCAGCTGAGCCAGTGTAGCATCTTTCTCATCAGCCAGGGGCTTGATTTTCTCCAGGAATGCATTGGTTTTCAGAATACTTTCTTCGGTGAAGAATCTATTGGTGGAGCGGTGATCACCCTCCTGAAATTGCTGACCCGGTTTGATTTTCCCCGTGAGTAGTCCTCGCTCCAGAGGACTATAAGCCAGTACAGATTTGTTATTGGCTATGCTGTAGGGTACGGTTTCATCTTCTACCTTCCTGTTGACCATGCTGAAGGGAATCTGATTCGAAACCAGCTTTACGGCTTTTTCGGCCTCTGCCATCTGAGCAGCTGTGTAGTTGCATACTCCGGCATGCCTGACTTTACCCTGCTCTATCAGCCTGGCCACGGCTTCAAAGGTTTCTATGATGGGCGTGGTGGAGTCGTTCCAGTGGATCTGGTATAAGTCAATGTAATCGGTTTTCAAGCGTTTCAGGCTGTCTTCACATTCTTTGATTACACTTTCCTTCCCTGCATATTTATAGATATCTATGTCTTTACCACTATTGTCTTTGCTGGCAAAAAAGAAGTCGCCCCTGGAGGTATCCCATCTCATTCCAAATTTGGTCAGGATCTGTACCTGATCCCTGGGAATGTCTTTGATGGCTTCTCCCACAATTTCTTCACTGGTACCTTGTCCGTAGATGGGAGCGGTGTCTATGGAGGTGACTCCCTGATCATATGCGGATCGTATGGCATCCACAGCCTGGCTACGCTCTGTTTTGCCCCACATCCATCCTCCGGCGGCCCAGGCGCCAAAAGTGATTACTGATACGTTGAGATCACTGTCTCCTAGCTTTCTGTATTGCATTTTTGAAAATATTAGCGTTTGTCAAATCGGGTTTGAGGCTGGCTTTGTTTCTCAACAATAGCCCTTTCAAAAGGTTTGGATTTTGACTTTAATCAGTACCCAATGTTAATACAAGATTTTGATTTGAGCCATTTCTACCCCTCCTTAAAGTTTTTGATGATTTCCAATGCCTATTTATGGAGGCTTCCAGAATGATTAAGTGTATTCAATAATGCTAAATTGAAGGGAGTTGTCAATATCGGGAACAAAGGCAAAATCTATAGTCTTTATCCAAACAAGAAAGTATTGTGATTAATACCAAACTCAGCTCAGGCCAATATTTTTTTTAAAGGAAAAATGAAGAGATAGATGACTGCCTAGTTTTAGGGTTTATCCCACTTAATGGTTGATTGGGAGCAGGAAAACTTATTTTTATTCAGATCATAAAACGCACAACATCTCACTGAATCCATCGTATATTGAGCCAATTTATCCGGAGGAGACTTTCATAAAACCGGGTATTCGATAAGTTCAATGAACCATCAGATTCGGGTTGTACTTATGGTTTCGCTGGTGTTATTTGCGGAAACAAAAGGTTTAGCCAGTCAGCAGGGACCAAATGGTCCCGGTACGTCTACCACCTCAGGTAGTACCTCCTACAATTGGTCCAATCCCTCCAATGCAACTTTTGACAACACGAGTGCCGCTACGGCATCCATCGTTGGAGCCGGGAATATGACCAATACCTTGCGCCTGACCAATTTTGGTTTTAGCATTCCCGTGGGGGCTACCATCAATGGGATTTTGGTAGAGATCCGCATGCAGGGAGCTAACGGAAAAACACAAGACCAGACTATCCAGCTCAGGAAGTCTACAGGCCCCGTCGGGACCAACAAGGCGCGCAAGAATTCGGCATGGCCAAAAAAGAATGCGAGGTATATCCGATTTGGCGGGTCATCCGACCTTTGGGGAACAACCTGGACCCATAGTGAACTCAATAATACGGCTTTCGGAATAGATATAGTGGCAAAATCCCGGAATGGAACGGCCGCTCCCCGGGTGGAATATGTTCGGATTACAGTTACTTATAATCAGATACTTTATTACTCCAAGTCCACGGGCGACCTTCATACGCTGGCCACTTGGGGGACCAACACCAATGGAACAGGGACTGCTCCGTCCAATTTCACTGCAGACGGCCAGGTGTTTAATTTGAGAAACAGGACCACCGCTGCTCTTACGGGCAACCTGACCATAAGCGGAGCTGGCAGCAAGCTGGTGAATGGAGACGGTACGAATGCTATCAATTTCACCATTCCTGCTACGTTTGCTTACTCTGGGATGGTGGACCTGTCCAATAACGCCACGATCACGATTAACCACTTGACGGTACCTACATTTGGGACCATATCCCGTGGTAGCAACGGTGGCGTCTCCACGGTGGTCTTCGGAGCTTCAGGCAATCAGAGTATAGATGGCAGAGCGTTTCATCACCTGACCATATCGGGCTCTGGTACTAAAACGCTGACTGGCACAGCGGGGGCAGAGGGGAAACTGACCATTGGTAGTGGTAGTACTTTTTCTGATGGCGGATACATTTTTACCATCGATGGAAATATTGAGAATTCGGGCATCCACCAGAGCCTGACCGATGGGGTGATCATTATGAACGGCACTGCCAGCCAGACCCTCCTGGGCTCAGCGGGAGTCTATGGTCATTTGGAGATCGATAATACGTCCGGAGTGACCCTCACGACGGGCACAACCGTTTCGGGCACCTTATATTTGACCTCCGGAGCACTTTCCATAGGTGCCAATACGCTAAATCTCTCCGGAAATACTCAGGTGACCGGTGGCACTTTGACAGGTGGAGCCAGCTCCACGCTGAATATTACCGGAACCGGATCATTGGGAACGCTCAGCTTCACTTCCGGAGCTCAGTCTGTTAATCATTTCACTTTAAACCGCACTTCGGGAGATGTAACACTGTCTACTCCACTGACGATCAATACCACTATGACGATGACCTCAGGAAACATCCTCAATGGAGCCAATGCCTTGACACTGGGCACTTCTACTTTTTCCAGAGGGACACTTAACTGGACTTCAGGGATTGTGACCGGTTCTTTTACCAGGTGGTTTACCAATGCCACCAACACCGGTACCACGGGCCTGTTTCCCATCGGCACATCCACCGATTACCGACCTGCCAGGATCAACTTCACTTCAGCTCCGGGTACCGGAGGTAGGCTGACCGTACAGTTTGTGGAAGGACACCCGGGAAATGCCGGTCTTCCGCTTTCAGAGTCAGGGGGCAATATCGACAGGATAGGGGTGACAGGAGTATGGGGCATATCGGCTACTACCCTGAGTGGCGGACTCTATACGGCTGATTTTACAGCCACCAACTTTGTGGGTGTGGATGATTATACCAAGTTGCACCTGCTTTACCGAACCAATTCCGCTTCCAATTGGGCACTCAATGGCACCCATCAAACCACCACCGGTTCGAATGCTGCGCCCGTTTTACAGCGCACAGGCATGTCAGGATTCGGTGAGTATGGTGTGGGGGGTGACCAGACCGATAATAGCCTGCCTGTGGAGTTGCTTTATTTTAAAATGCTCCAAAAGGGAAATGCACTGGCGCTGAGTTGGTCTACAGCCTCTGAGCAGGACAATGATTATTTTGAATTGGAGCAAAGCCTGAACGGTAGAGACTGGCTCATACTGGCACAAGTGCCGGGGCATGGCACCTCTGATATACAGCACGATTATATGCTGGAAACAAAAGCTCCCAGTGTAGGGACGTACTATCGTCTGACCCAGTTTGACTTTGACGGGAAAATGGAACGACTTGGCACATTGTACTACACCAGGGATGAGCGGAATTCCTCGAATCCTTTGAACTTATATCCCAATCCGGCAAGAGCAGGTGGCGAAGTGTGTTTTATTGACCATCAAGGCGGAGAAATTCCGGGTACCGTTATGCTTCGAAGTATCCGTGGGGGCATTATTCGCGTGATTGATCATAACAAGGAAGGATACTTTATCCTTCCTGATGCACTCCCTTCAGGGGTTTATTTACTCTCGTGGACTGTTGGAGGAAAAGTGTATAGTTCTAAGTTGGTAGTGCGATAATTCCTTTTGGGGAGGGGCGGAAGAACTTAATTTTTGCTTAAATCTGATTTTAACTTTTCCCATTCATCCCTTTTATAATAACCGATCAGCCGCCCCTGCTGATCAATGAGCATAAAAGATGGATAATCAATGATCTGATACCTCATGGAAAACCCCCTGCCATCAGGGACTATTTGGGTTTGGTATTGACTTGGCTCCAGAATAGATTCTATTTCCCTTTGACCACCCTGAAAAATAGTGATTGTCTCCAGGGGGATGTTCTTTTTAAGAACTCCGACCTCAGAATCAAATGAATTAAATCTTGATAGATTGAAGAACGGAGCCTTGACGGTGAGTTGAAAGTGGAGTAGAACGTAATAACCGCTTAGCTTTTCTAAGTTGAGCAGGTCCCCATTTAATGACTTCATGATAAATGTAGGTACAATTTCTCCAACCTGAGGGCGCCGAGAAATATCCCTCATATTTATCGGAGCATAGGGATTGGATGTATCTATTACAAATGTGGATGCTTGCCCATATTGATCCATTTGAGGCTCAAAAGCCGGATTTCCATTGGTTATCAACTGTGTCAATTCCTCTTCACTCAAGAGCCTTCCGCTTTCTCTGTCATACACCGTACCTACACTTATTTTGACGGAGGAAGACGAGCTGTATTGGGCAACAGAGTGGGTGTGAGCTAGCACCAGGGTGAGGACGGTCAGGAAAAAAGAGGGTATAAAGTGTTTCACACGCGTAGTTTTTAGCGTGAAACTACCCCATGGACAGAGTTATTGCAAACGATATGAGAATATTTCCGCTGTACGTGGAGTTTTTAAGCCGCTCCCTTGATCCTTGGGAATGGTCTGTAGGCGTAGTGGTGGAGCACCGTTTCTATGGCCACTTTGATTGCCTCGTTGATCGGCAGGATTTGATTGCCAAGCTGAAAGTCAATTTGCATGAGTTTTTTGTAGTAATCAGAAAACACGGGCACATATTCGTGCCTTGTAAGCATGGCTACGGCTTTTTCATAGCTTTCCACCTGCTGTTCCTTAATGAGCTTGCAAGTGACCATTTTGAGTTCTCCAAACTTATCCCTGGAGGAGCCATAGCCAAAGAGTCTGCAGATCAGTCCACGATAGGCATAATTTCCACAACTGCCTTTGGTGTTATCAATGAGTGATAAAGGCGAGTAGATCAAACAAATGGAAGATTGTTCATGTGCGATTTGCTCCAACGTGGCTTCTGCCTTTCCGGTAAGGAATAGATGGAAGGCCAGTGGCAAAAATTCAAGCGGACTGGCTTCAATGTCAGGTTTGGTACAGCATTTCCCACAGCCTGAGATACAATGCACCCCGGTAACACCACGAAACTGGCTAATCTCCTCATCGAGGCGCCCGAACAACCGTTCGACCGCTCTCACCTTGCGTACAATAGACATAGAACGAGGCGCAAATATACGCTGGCCGCATTGATTTGTGTGAGTTATTTTTCGAGCTGCCGGGAACTGGCAGCTCGAAAAATGGAGGTTACCAGGAATACTATTTATTCTGATTCGCTAAATGCCTTCAAAAAAGTCCAAGTTCCACTCCGTTTCGGCCTTGAAGGCCGGGATTTTTTCTAGGCTTAGGCGAATTTGAATAAGAATAATAACGGTTTTACTGAGTTTCTTTAATTTGTCATAGATTAAAAGGTCCATATATGGTCAGCTTCACTCTAGCCAAATGAAATTCAACGAAGATTCTCGCGTAAAAATACCCACCTTGCTGCATCTCACCCGATTGGGTTATACCTATTTGTCACTCAAAAAGCAGGAATGGGACAAGTCTTCAAATATATTTCCTGAACTGTTTAAGAAAGGCGTTGGCCAGCTAAACCCAACGATCGATGAAGCAGAAATAGATCGTTTGCTTACAGATGTAGCGTTGCTTCTTGATAATGAAGACCTTGGCAAAGCTTTCTACGAACGATTAATTGTCAACTCTGGAGTGCGCCTCATAGACTTTGAGGACTTCAGTAAAAACGAACTACATGTTGTAACCGAGCTTCCTTGCATCAATGGCGATGAGGAATTTCGACCAGACATCACCTTATTAATTAACGGCATGCCCTTGGTGTTTCTGGAAGTAAAGAAACCGAATAACATCAATGGTGTCATTGCTGAGAGGGATCGAATCAATATTCGTTCGAAAAACAAAAAATTTCGAAGGTTTGTGAATGTGACTCAGCTCATGATTTTCTCTAATAACATGGAGTACGATCCTGAAGCCATTCAACCTTTACAAGGAGTCTTCTATGCTTCATCCGCCTACGACGAGCCCAATTTTAATTATTTCAGAGAGGAAGAAGACTTTGATCTCGATAGCTTGCTGAATGCAGAGCGAGGGGATATTGAAGATTTGGTACTAAAAGACAACAACCTGGAGGTGATCAAACACAATCCAGAGTTTCTCACTAACAAAAATCCAGATTCTCCAACCAATCGCGTATGTAATTCCCTCTTAAGCATTCAGCGACTACCGTTTATATTGAAGTATGCCTTGGCCTATGTGAAAGAAGAACATGGCTATGAAAAGCATATCATGCGATACCCTCAGATATTCGCTTCGAAAGCCATCGCATCTAAACTGGATGACGGAATGAGAGAGGGCATCATCTGGCATACGCAAGGGAGTGGAAAAACGGCCTTGGCCTATTACAATGTTCATTATCTCACAGATTACTTTCAGAAAAAAGGGATTGTCCCTAAGTTCTATTTTATCGTGGATCGGCTAGACCTGTTGGTTCAGGCAAGTAAAGAATTTAACAGCCGGGGCTTGGTAGTGCATGCAGTTAATTCCCGGCAGGAATTCATTAAGGACATCAAAAAAACCACAGCCATACATAACCAGTCCGGTAAAGCTGAAATAACGGTTGTCAATATCCAAAAATTTAGTGACGACTCCAGTGTAGTGAGTCAGACAGACTATGACATCAGTATCCAAAGAGTTTATTTTCTCGACGAAGTGCATCGAAGCTATAATCCCAAAGGCAGTTTCTTGGCTAACCTGACTGAATCAGATCGCAATGCCATTAAAATTGGACTGACTGGAACGCCATTACTTGGTGAAGACATCAATTCGCGAAAGCTGTTTGGTGACTATATCCACAAGTATTATTACAACATGTCCATTGCCGATGGCTACACGTTGAGGCTGATTCGCGAGGAAATAGATAGTAATTACAAAATAGTGCTTGCTGATGCGCTGGACAAAGTAGAGGTGCTTAAAGGACAGATCAAAAAAGCGGAGGTCTATGCACATCCCACATTCGTGGAGCCCATGCTCGACTACATTGTTACAGATTTTGAGAATAGCCGCAATACCATGGGAGACGCTACCATCGGTGGGATGGTGGTGTGCGACACCTCTGAGCAAGCCAAAATGCTTTTCGAGATCTTTCAGGAAAAATATACTGAAAAAGATGAGTTGCTTCAAATAGCAGCAGAACCGATTGGCGGATATGGTAAAAAGAAAAAGCAGGATGCCAAAGTCAAATCCGCAGCACTCATACTGCATGACATAGGAGACAAAGAAGGTCGAAAAACACTGGTGGACGACTTTAAAGAGGGTAAAATTGATTTCCTCTTTGTGTACAATATGCTATTGACAGGCTTTGACGCCAAGCGTCTGAAGAAATTATACCTCGGCAGGGTCATCAAAAAACACAACTTGCTGCAAACCCTGACCCGCGTAAATAGAACTTATAAAAACCACCGCTACGGATATGTGGTGGACTTTGCCGATATCCGATCCGAATTTGATGCCACTAATAAGGCCTATTTTGACGAGCTCCAATCCGAACTTGGGGATGAAATGGAGCATTATTCCAATCTTTTCAAGTCCAAAGAGGAAATGCTTGAAGAGATCGCGGATATCAAGGAAATTATCTGGCAGTTTGATACGGAGAATGCCGAGGTATTCCAGCAACAGGTGAGCCAGATACAAGATAAAGGAATACTTCATTCACTCAAGAAGGCACTGGAAAATGCCCGTAGCTTGTATAATATCATTCGGCTCTACGGTCAGTACGATTTATTGGAAAAGCTAGACTTTCAGAAACTAGGGATGCTACATCGAGAGGTGACAGGCCAAATAGCCAAGATCAATCAGCGGGAGGCATTGGAAAATGATGGAGATAACAGCAATCTTCTCAATATTGCCCTTGAAGATGTGCTGTTTATGTTTACGAAGATCAGCGAGGAAGAATTGATCCTGGCCGATCAACTGAAGAACACACTAAGAAAAACACGAGAAGCATTAGCCAATAATTTTGATCAAAATGATCCTGAGTTCATCACGCTTCGAAACGAGCTGGAACGTCTTTTCAAAAAGAAGAATCTAAATGAAATCACTCAGGATGAAATGAAAGCAAACATTGGTAGTTTGCGAAAGATTCATGAAAAGGCACTGGCGCTCAACAGGGAAAATGACAGGCTAAGGGCAAAATACCGCAGTGATGCCAAATATGCCCGGATTCACAAGCGAATGAGTGAAAAGGGAACGATCTCGCAGAAACAACTGCAACTCTATGAGGCACTGTCCGGTGTAAAAACCGATACCGACATGAGTGTCTTGCAAAATAGCCGACTGCTGGACAATGAAGACTATTTCAACAAAATGACGATCCCTTTTGTGATCAACCGATTTAGAAAAGAGGCGGACATCCCATTGGATGCTGACGCCACACGATACATTAACAATCTGATATCCAAGGAATATATGAACGAATTTTACGGGAGAGCGATATGACCACAACTGATTTCCAAAGTAAGACCAAACAACTCATTGACGAGCTCAAAGGCATCTGTGCCAACTACGGCCTGGGTAACGATGGCAATGAGTTTAAGATCATCACACAAGTATTTCTCTACAAATTTTTGAATGACAAGTTTGCCTATGAGGTAAAGAAAATAGAACCCGCTCTAGCCGAGGCTGAAAGCTGGGAGAAGACCGTAGCGGCTTATAGCGAAGATGATTTTGAAATGCTGAGTATGCAGCTGAGTGCAGATACGGCCAGATTGCTGCCAAGACATTTTATTGGTTATCTGTTTGATAAGCAAAATGAAGGTGACTTTGCCAAGCTGTTTGATGATACGCTGCGCGATATCGCCATCCAAAACAGTGAGATCTTCTCTGTAAAGACAGAAGGGGGCGCCAAGGTCACACTCTTCGATAGATTGAGTGACTATATCTCCGATGGTTCGAAGCGAGATGCCTTCTGCCGGGCGATCATCAACAAACTGACCAACTTCAGCTTCGAACGAATTTTTAGTGAGAAGTACGACTTCTACGCCACCATCTTTGAGTACCTCATCAAAGACTACAACAGCAACAGTGGCGGTAAATATGCTGAGTACTTCACACCACATGCAGTAGCCAAGATCATGGCGGCCATCATGGTGACAGAGCCTGTGCAAAACGTGACCTGCTACGATCCCAGCGCAGGTTCGGGGACGCTACTCATGAACCTAGCCCATGCCATAGGCGAAGACAAATGCAGCATCTACTCTCAGGATATCAGCCAGAAGTCTTCGAGTCTGCTCCGATTGAACCTGATCCTCAACAACCTGGTGCACTCCATCCAAAACGTAATTCAGGGCAACACCATTACCGACCCGTATCACAAAGACAAAAACGGAAAGCTGCAAAAGTTTGACTACATCGTATCCAATCCACCCTTCAAACTCGATTTTAGTGAGTTCCGCGAGCAACTGGATACGAAGGCTAACCACGAGCGCTTTTTTGCTGGTTTGCCCAATGTGCCAAAGAAGGATAAAGATAAGATGGCTATTTACCTGCTCTTTATCCAGCACATCATGCATGTGCTCAATAGTACCAAAGGCAAAGCTGCTGTGGTCGTGCCTACGGGTTTTATCACTGCGCAGAGCGGCATAGACAAAAAGATCCGGGAGCAGCTCGTGGAGCGGCGCATGCTGGCTGGTGTGGTGAGTATGCCGAGCAACATCTTTGCCACTACGGGCACCAATGTGAGCATCCTCTTTATGGATGCGGCTAATAAGGATGGAGATATCGTACTCCTAGATGCCAGTAATCTTGGCACCAAAGTGAAAGACGGCAAAAACCAAAAGACCCTACTTAGTGGTGAAGAAGAGGACTTAATCATCAGCACTTTCAATAACAAAGAAGCAGTAGATGAACTCTCTGTGGTAGTAAACTATGACGATATAAAAGCCAAGAACTACTCATTGAGTGCTGGGCAATACTTCGAGGTAAAGATTGATTATGTGGATATTACGAATTATGAGTTTGAAGCTAAATTAAAAGGGTTCGAGAAAAATCTGAGTTCACTGTTTGAAGAGTCGAAAGAGTTGGAAAATGAAATATTAAAACAAATTGTTTTATTAAACCATGAGTGAATGGAAAAAAGCAACTCTTGGAGAGTTAGTGGCTCTGGGGAAAGGGAGAATCCAGACAGGACCATTCGGAAGTCAATTGCATGCTCATGATTATGTCGAGGTTGGTATACCTTGTTTGATGCCCGTAAATCTGAAGGATAATAAAATAGACATTACTAATGTGTCTTTTATTTCTGATGCTGATGCGAAAAGGTTGGCGAAACATCTGGTTAAATCTGGTGACGTTATTTATAGCAGAAGAGGTGATGTAACCCAAAAAGCAATTATTACTGAGAAGGAGGCCGGTTACTTCTGTGGAACCGGCTGTCTTCTGGTTAGAGTTGGAAATAGTATTGACTCTAATTTTCTAGTCTACTTTTTAAGTACTTCTCAAAGTAAAAATTGGATATTGAACAATGCTGTTGGTATTACCATGCCAAACTTGAACACAAAAATTCTTAGCAAATTTCCAATTGCCTTTCCTGATCTAAATGTTCAGAAACAAATCGCCAAAGTCCTTTCAAATCTCGACTCCAAAATTTCCCTGAACAACCGCATCAACAAAGAGCTGGAGACCATGGCCAAGCTGATTTATGATTATTGGTTTGTGCAGTTTGATTTCCCCATCTCCGCAGCTCAGGCTGCTTCGGTGGGCAAGCCCATGCTAGCAGGCAAGCCCTACAAATCCTCCGGTGGCAAGATGGTTTACAATACGGAGCTGAAACGGGAAATTCCTGAGGGGTGGGACGTGAAAAATTTAGTTGAGGAAATGGATGTTCAGTATGGCTTTCCGTTCAGCACTAGATTATTTAATGAGGAAGAGAAAGGTGTCCCCGTTGTAAGGATACGTGACATAATCAACAATAGCATATCTCTCTATTCAACTGAAAATATTAACGACAAGTATCAACTTAGAGAAGGTGACCTATTAATTGGGATGGATGGTAATTTTCATATGAATTATTGGGACAAGGAAGGCTGTTATCTAAATCAACGTAGTTTACGAATAAGGAGGGCCTCCCATTCTCGACTTTCTCAAATGCAAGCATTTTTTGATGTTGAGCCATATATCAAGTTGAGAGAGAAAAGTGTTTCAAGAACAACAGTAGGACATCTAAGTGCTAGAGATGTAAACTCTTTAAAAGTTCTTGTCCCATCTGCTGATGTCTCAAAAGCCGGGATTGAAAAATTTGATGTATTCCTGAAAATGATAATCAATAACCGAAAACAGAACCAAAAGCTCTCGGAGCTTCGGGATTGGCTACTGCCTATGCTGATGAATGGTCAGGTCACGATTTCCTCCTCCGATAAATCTCCGGCGGATAAAAAGGAAGCGGAGGGGTATCTGGAGAAAGAAGCGGATATCAGCATGGCAGCTGAAGGAAGGGGGGAGTATGGTTAGATTATCGACTGTAATTGTCTTTTTGCTCGGTATCAGCTTTCTAATACTGTTGGTGCTCTGGGTTGTTTTACCTAAAATCAATTGGGAGCCCTACGCAACTGGCGTATCTGCCTTATTAATTCCATTGGTTTTATACTACAGAGTCAAAATTGATTCCCTTATTGACCCTAATAAAGTGGAAAGAATAGGTCGCGATAAGCAAGTCTTTGTGCTTATTGACAAGTTGTTGGATGAGGACTTTATCGTACGAGTAACTAACGAAGTAGGTGGCTCTGCAAGGTGTACTTTCGGAGATCAAAACTTAATAGAGCTTTTTGTAGATGAGATCGAAAAGTCAAAATACGTCTTCTTAATAAAGGGAATTGAAGCGAAGAAGTTGGCTTTAATAGATAGGATTGTTAAAGTGCGGGATTTCATGCGTTACAATTTCGATTGTCTTGACAATCCTAATCTCAAATATTCCAAACTGTGCTATCCAGATGAGAATCCATTTGGAATAAGAGAAGAATATAAAGACCATAGCTATCATCAACTCTACGACATTCTTAGAGAACTTCTCTGCGAAATGAAGGATGCATACACTGATTTTCGGTTTGAGATAAAGATAAGTTTACACTTATGATCAGCCTATTTCATGAACTAGAAATGTTGCCTATGCCCATGAATAGTCAAGTAAATGTTAAAGGTTCTCAGGGATATGTGGAGAAGGAAGTGTCCCTTCCGCAGGCTCAGGATGATATTAATATGGCTGCTGAGGGAAGGGGGGAGTATGGGAACAGTAAATGAATTAATATCTAACTTAAACAAGTATAGGATTAAAGGACAATTCCTTTTCAGCACTGACGACAGATTAAGTCAAGCATGTAATATTTCTGTAAGAAAGGATTATAGCGGGTTGTACCTTTTTTATGAAGTGGATAATGGTGAGCTCATTTATATTGGTATCTCAGGTAGAAGTAATGCTGCAGGAGAAATTGTTCATAGGAAAGATGGATTGCGGGGTAGGTTTTTAACGGGCAAACAATTTGGAGAAAGAAGAAGCATATCCCTACCTAGCCAGATGATAGCAGAAGGAATTTCCGCACTGAATATTCATTGGTTTGTAACCTATGGAGAAGATTCGAAAGATATTCCTAGGCCAATTGAAATTAGCCTATTGGAAACCTTCAGAAAGGAATATGGAAGGCTACCAAAATGGAATAAAAAAATATAGATATTGGTGATCTTATGTATGAGGATTATTTAAAAAAAGAATATGCACGTGCTAAAAAGAATCTTTACAATAAAGATAGAAAATCGTTTGGTTCTTCGTCCAATCTGGCAGAATGGTATGTTCAGAAACTTCAAGATCAAAATTTTTGCTGCTTTTACTGCGATGCATCCATATTTGATATAAATAAGCTAATAAGTGCGAGGTTGCTAAAAACAAGATCTGTTAGGGGTGATGGAAAACGAGGCCCGGTTTTGGAAATTGATAAAAACGATGAGACCTACGCACCTGAAAACTGCGTATTATCCTGCTATTACTGCAATAATGACAAGAGCTACACATCGTCAATGATGGAGTATAAGCTGCACTTTGGGGCTAATAGGAAAAAGTATTTTGACTTCCTATTGGAGCAATTAAACACCTAAAAGATTAAATATTGACTAACCGAAAAATTAAAGTTCAATTTCTCAAGGTGTTGCTGCATCAGTCGTTTGATGTTGGGGAAATGAAGGGTTCACACATGCGGCAAGGCAAGTACTATGAGCTGAGTGTGGATAGAACACAGGTCAAGGAAGGAGGGGAGTATGGGGGGTGAAGAGCTTAGAGGTGGTGTCTTAATGATTGGCTCACTCTTTTGGCAGGTTGACAAAGACAAAAAAGGGGATCAGATTAGAAAGAATTGGAGAGAGCAATTCCTCGAAATTGATTCTGTTGTTGATGTAGAAGTACCAATTAGGTATGGGCGCCTTTCACATAAAAATAAACCCACAGAATGCTATACCATGGTGATTGATAAATCATTAGCTAAAGAGAATTATGGTAAAGCTAAGGTGGTTCCTTTTATAAATGGAGCAATAGACATTTCCGGACTAGTAGAATTAACTCACGAAATATCTAAAGCTGAAGGTGATGGTGAGTTTTTTATAAAAGGCGATCGGTATCCTTGGTGCGTATGTGGAATTTTGATTAACCCTAGTCTTGAAAAAACGAAGGCTAATGCGATTCTTGATGTATGGGGCCAAAAGCTGAAAGAAAACACTTTAAGTTATGAGAAGTTCATCGAAAATCCAGACATCTTTTCTATGGATTCAAATGGACAATTAAAGATAATATGGCCTGAAGGTTTAGATCACTTAGATGTATTGATTGCCACTTCAACCAAACCAGAAAAATATTCGATTATACAACCAGATGAAGTCGTACGGCTACTATATAATCGACCATATTTTCACCCTAATCGAGCTAATGGAATCAGGACTTTCCAGGATGACGGAATCCTTATGGTTGAGAAATCCAGAATTAATAAACTAATAGCAGACTATGCCGATGTTTACAGCAGGTTTGAAGTGCTTCAAAAAGGTGATTTCAGCGCATTACCGGGAGGTGATCAAAAAACGGGAGTAATCGCAGAGTATTATGCTAAGTGCTACATTGAGAATCAGTTTAAGGTTAATGCTAATTATGCATCTTCAGGGTCTTCATGGGATATTGACTTCCTCCTTAACGATAAGAAAATCAGGGTTCAAGTAAAGGGTGTTTCTGCTCATTCTAAAACCAGAACCATCGCACCACTCAGACTTAAAGACCAAAAAGGTAACACATCATTCGATTTATTATATCTGATTGATTTAGACTTGAATTTCAAACCAGTCGGACTTTTCATTAATGACTATAAAACAGTAAATCGTAGGGTTACTAAGGTTACTCAGGGTAGGTTAGGGCTTCAGGGAACCAAAATGATAGATACGTTAAAGAAAAGGGGCGGATCTCGCTGCTATGATTTTACTGAAAACAAGGTGGCGGAATTGCTAAAAGCACTAGGAGATTAGGTACATGTGAATGCTTGAATAGGAAATTATGAAAGACAGTTTTGATATTATATTAACCTCATCAATTCAAGAGACACGCGGATTGTATCGAGTTATCAAGTACTTGTTCATGTATCCTGAAACAACAGACGTTTTTGATAAGCCTGATCCTAAAGGCTTGCTTTATGAAATAGCCTTTGCTCAGATTTGTGGAGAGTACTTAAAGGAACTCAATGGAAATCCCTTTAATGAAGATTTAGAAAAAATTCTAATTACCTCAGGTATTATCTCAGAATACAATGAAAGTGGTATTTCTCAGGCAGAAGCCGATGTAGAAGAATCTAGGATGTTGATTACTAGAGATATCAATTCAGATTTACGACTGAGCAGCTATTAATCAACTTGTTCACTTCCCTCTGCAATACTGGTGATTGGAGAAGAGGCTATGATTTCCTTGATAAGAATTTTTTTGGGAAAGAGTCAAATCACAGGCTCATTGGAACGGATTATAGGGTTTCATGCTTGAATTTGCTAATTGCGGTTTTAGATAGTGATGCTTTATCCGATGACGATTTAGCATTCTTAGGAAAGGTTATTGATTGGTTAGATCACCCTGTTGATGACTTTACTTTTTCTTTTTCCGTAAGCTGCAGAGCTAACGATCATCTGGAGGTATATAGCATCTCTAATGATCAAGAGAGTTTTAGAATGGAAGACATCCATCATGTCTATGAAGAAGGAGTCGGTGGCGATACCTACTCCACATTCCAATATCTAGTATTTTCTTCAGGACCAAAATTAGAAGGAAACCTTTCCAAATTCGAGTCATCTGCCATTGAGTTGATTAAAGCATACGGTGATAGTGAGATGAATGTAGAGATCACGATAAGTGATGTGGTTGAGTAAGAAGGAAAGAAATCTGGATTTGCAATATGAAGGGGGTATCAAAATGTGTATTGAATCAAATTTTAGAAACAATCAATGACAATTAAGGAATTTGTAAAAGAAACTTGATGGTCCCCCAATACTTAGGACAGGTCTAGCTTGTTTTTAAGTTCTACAATAGTAATAATATCAGTGATTAAGCTGCTTCTTTTCGTTGATGAAAATAAAGTTCTTCAGGTATTTGATTATCAAT